>PVMN01000008.1_pt1 | contig 507065 bp, 445 predicted proteins | sample 1853401 | NCBI WGS metagenome assembly PVMN01 (sample SAMN08533510, study PRJNA380276) | Human gut metagenome, whole genome shotgun sequencing project.
TTAGTAACAAAAAAATGTCGTATTTATGCGGCGTGTGGCGTTTCGCAAACGCCTATCTGAAATAAAGAATGAAGGGAGTAAGATATTATGAAGATTAAAAAGATTATTTCAATAATTTTGACGGTTGCACTCTGTTTGACAGTTGTTCCAATTAAAGCAGATGCAAAAGAAGAAACGGTAAAGGAATTTACTGAGATAAGAACAATTGATGATTTATACGGAATTAATAATAATCCGGAGGGAAATTATAGATTGATGAATGACATTGACATGTCGGCAGAAACAGCAAAAGGTGGTGCATGGGATACCGGGCACGGCTGGACACCTTTGAAAGAATTTGGCGGCGAGTTTGATGGAAACGGTTATCGTATTAAAGGGATGAATATTTATGGAAATCCCGGAGAATATGTAGGATTGTTTAGCGGTATAGCTCGTGACGGAGAAGTATATAATCTTGGAATGGTGGATGTAAATATTGGAAATTTAGACGAAAATGAATGGTATTATTGTATTGGAGCTATTGCAGGAGTAGTACATGGTGGTTTAATATCAAAGTGTTATTCGAGTGGAAAGATTGTGTGTCCAAATATTAATGAGGAGAATTATGGGCTTTATGCGGGAGGAATGGCAGGATATCTTGAAAGTAATTACATAGAAATAAGTGATTGCTATAATACTTTAAAAATTGACAACAGTGCAAATGCTGGTAGTGCATATAAAAATAGACTTTATATTGGAGGAATTATAGGAGCGTCTAGTGCTAATAGTATTGGGTCGTTTAATATTAGCAATACAATAGAACATTGTTATAATGCTGGTGCAGTATCTGGCTCGGCAATATGTACTGATAGTGTTTTTGAGGTTTATGGGTATACAGGAAAGTCTAACTATTACCTGACAGGAAGTGCCACAGACGGAGATGAGTATGCAAAGGCTCTTACTCCAACCCAGATGTCGATTAAAAATATGTACACAGGCTTTGATTTTGAAAATACATGGGAGATTGATCCAAATTCTTCGTATAAATATCCTCAATTAAAAGGAAACCGTCAGCAGCGTGTAGAGGGAATTTCTATTGAGACGTTACCGGTTAAATTAAGTTATGCCCAAGGGGAGGATATAGATACAGATGGTGGAACAGTTAAGATTACATATGAGGGCGGTTACGAAACGATTGTTCTGCTAACAAAAGATATGATTTCGGGTTATGATATGACTGCTGTAGGTGAACAGAATGTAACAGTGTCTTACGGTGGAAAGAGTGTTCAATTTCCAATCGAAGTTGGCAGGATTGATGTAACATCTGTTGTGATAAGTGGAAACAGCGAGATGCAAAAAGGAACATCTTCTAAATTAAGTGCTTCAGTAGTTCCGCAAAATGCTACTGATAACAGCATAAAATGGAGCAGCAGTGACGAGAGTAAAGCAACGGTTGATGCAGACGGAAATGTAACAGCACTTGCAACGGGAGAGGTGACGATAACGGCAGCTGCATCAAACGGAGTAAGTGCAGATTATAAAATAAATATAACTGCATCTTGTGTTTTGCTTATCCTTGATGAGTCATCAGTGACTTTGTACAAAGGTGATACGAAAGAAATAGGTACAAAGCTTTCGCCGATAGATACGACAGATAAAGTTACATGGAACAGTTCAAATTCAAATATTGCTTCTGTAGACAATTATGGAGTGATAACTGCAGTTTCGCCGGGAGAAACAACTATAAAGGCAAAAGCAGGAAATGCGAAAGCATCGTGTCAGGTAATCGTAAAACAAAATCTAAGCAGTTTTTATATTGTAGGAGTAGAGGACAAAGCATATACGGGAGGTTCGGTAGAGCAGAATATAAAAGTTACTGACGGAAATGTTACATTAAATGAAGATGAGGATTATATTGTTTCATACTCTGACAATGTAAATGTAGGAACAGCAGAAATGACAATATTTGGAATCGGTTATTATGAAGGTTCGTTGAAAAAGGCGTTTAAGATAATATCAAATAAAAATGATAATTATGTAACAGATGATAGTGCAAATGATAATGCAAACAATAATAAGAATGAAAACATAAATAATAATAAGAGTGATAATACAAATAATAAGAGTGACAATACAAATAATAAGGGTACCGATAAAAAAATAACTGTAGGAAAAGTCACTATAAAAAAAATAAGAAATGTAAAAGGCAGAAAAATTGAAATTCAATATAATAAGATAAACAAAGCAGATGGATATCAGATAAGATATTCATTAAAGTCTAATATGAGTTCAAGTAAGATAAAGACTACTACAAAAACAAAATATACTTTAACATCATTAAAGAAAAAGAAGAAATATTATATTCAGGTGAGAGCATTTGGTTATGACTCATCAGGTGACAAAGTTTATGGTAAATGGAGTGCAAAAAAATCGGTAAAAATAAACAAGTGATAATTGTGATTTGAAAAAATTCACCATCTCAGGGATAGGAGTTTACCTCCTATCCCTGATTACAATAATGTTTTAGCATAACACAAAGCAGAATTTCTGATACAAGAGATGCAAATATATAAGCTATCATTCCGTAGTCAGGAACAAAGAATATAAGTGACAAAATTTTTATAAGAGTGCATATTACAGTTATGACAAAAGTCATATGAGGTTTGCCAAGCCCGTTTAATATGCTGCTGTAAGTCATGTTAAGATATAAGAACGGACACAAAAAGGACAGTATTGTGAGGTATCTGCCGGCAAGTTCATTGTGAAAGAAAAGATTTGCACAGGTATTTCCGAAAAGCAGAAAGAAAACAGTTGCAGACATTCCTGTTACAAGACAAAAATAGGAAGTTCGTCGGATGAGTTTTTTTATCTGCTTTTTGTTTCCTGATGAGTGTGCTTTTGAAACTGCCGGAAGAAGCATGGTGGATATTGCCATTGTAATTGTAGCCGGAAAAAGTATAAACGGCATAGCCATTCCTGAGTATATACCATATACACTTAGGGCTTCGTTCGTTGTATAACCGTATTTTACAAGTGCGGCAGGTATAAATATGGATTCTACACTATGTAAAAGTGAGATTGTCAGTTTTATTGACATAAGTGAAATAAATACGGGAAAGAGAACTTTAAAACTTTCACTAAAAGAAACCTTATTTTTTCTTTTTGTGAGGGTTTTATTTTTAAGAGTTTTATTTTTAAGTGAATATATATTGTAAATAAAACCGAAAAATTCACCTACAGTCAGTCCGTATACAGCTATCTGACAGCAGATTTCTTTATCAGAGAAAAATCCCTGTACGATAAACACAAACAAAATTCGTGTGAATTGTTCGATAATTCCGGCAATAGCGGGTGGTTTTGCATTTTCGAGTCCATATTGAAAACCGCATATACATGCTGATACACTGCAAAATGGAAAAAGGTATGTTAATAGTTTAAGATATATGTCACAATCGGGGACCATAAGAATATGGCAGGCTATCCAGTTTGAATTTAAATTGATAATAGCAGATAAGGATAATGCCAGTGTAAGGCTTATGATTATGCCTGTTAAAAGAATATTGTTTGAGGTTAGGTTGTTTTTTCGTTTAAGATGCTTGCTGGTTTTGTCGTCAACAGATGTATCCGGTCTGCCTGAAAATGTGGCTGTAACTTGTGATATTGCACTTTGCATGCCGGCACCATATATTGTAAAGCAGAGTACATATATTGGAAATATAAGTTGATATGTGCCAAGAAGTTTTTCACCGAGTATATCAGCAAGATATATTCTGTATATAAATCCTATTATGCGTGAAAGAATGCTTGCGGCTGAAAGTATGAGAGTTCCTTTTATGATATTGCTATTGAGTCTGTTTTTTATAAATTTTTCTGTTTTTACGGCTGAGTTCATAAAGATTCCTCGCTTCTGAATGTTCAAACCTATTAATTTATTTTATTAAGTCACAGATAAAAATATGATGAATATATTGATTTTAAATATGGGGCGGAGGCGTGATATGATATATCTTGACCATGCGGCAACTACATCTGTCTGTCCACAGGCGGTTGCTGAGATGAAGAAATGTCTGGAAATATATTATGGAAATCCATCAGGGGCATATGAGTTTGCGCAGCAGTGTAAGGAAAAGATAGAGATTGCCAGAAAACAGGTGGCAAAGAGTATAAATGCATCTAAAGATGAAATTTATTTTACAAGCGGTGGCACGGAAAGTGACAATTGGGCATTATTTGGAACAGTTGAAGCCTGCAGGTATAAGGGAAGAAGAGGAAGGCATATTATAACAAGCTGCATTGAACATCATGCAATTCTCAATTCATGTAAGGCATTAGAAAAGCAGGGTTACAGGGTGACATATCTCCCGGTTGATGAGAGAGGGATTATCTCATTGAGAGAGCTTGAAAGAGCAATAAGAAATGATACTATACTTATATCGATAATGTATGCCAATAATGAAATCGGAACGATACAGCCGATAGATGAAATTGCGCAGATTGCAAAGAAGTATAACATTTATTTTCATACAGATGCGGTTCAGGCGTATATGCATGTACCTATTGATGTAAAAAAGAGTGGGATACATATGATGAGTGTGAGCTCACATAAGCTTTGCGGACCTAAGGGAACAGGGTTTCTTTATATAGCGGATGGATGTGATATAGAGAAATTTATTTACGGAGGAAAGCAGGAGCGTGATATGAGGGCAGGAACAGAAAATGTGCCGGGAATCGTAGGTATGGGTGCAGCGGTAAATGAGGGATTTAAAAATATGTACCAGAAAAATGTCAAGACAGCAAATGTAAGGGATTATTTTTTGTCGAGAATAGAGAATGAAATTGAGGATGTAAGATTAAATGGACCAAAACCGGGAAATGAAAGACTTCCCGGAAACTTAAATGTAAGTTTTAAGGGGATTGAGGGAGAAACATTACTTGTTATACTTGACATGAACGGAATTTGTGCTTCAGCAGGTTCAGCCTGCAACACAGGGGAGCCGGGAATTTCTCATGTGATAGAGAGTATTGGTGTTCCAAAAGAATATGCCGATGGCACCATAAGATTTACTTTAGGAGAAGAAAATACCATAAGTGAAGTTGACCGTGTGATGGAAATTTTAAAAGATGCTGTAAGTGTTTTGAGGGAATGATAGATGTTTCCGGTAAAACTTTAAAGGTCATAAAGTTTTACCGGACTTCAAAAATAAAACTATCACATTTTTATCATCTCTGCTTTTCTGCCTGTGAATTCACTATAATACCTGAAACCGCACTTTTTTAATATTTCAGTAACTTTTTCAAAATCGTAGGCGAGGTGTTTACATTCGTGTGCATCGGAGCCTATGGTGATTATCTCACCGCCAAGTTCATGATAAAGTTTTAATATTTTTTCGTGAGGGTTTGGATGTCCGAGTCCGTATTTGAACCCGGCGGTATTTATTTCGATACCTTTTCCGTTGTATATAAGTGTTTTCAGTATTTGTTCTATTATATCCATTGAATCTGAGGTGAGTCTGTTTATATAAGTGTCATCTGAAAGACCCTGCGATTTCAGTTGTTTCATTTTAGGAGTGTAGCGGATTATGTAATCAATATGACCATATACATCAAAGTCAGCACCGAGATTGACATTGTTTAAGGTGGTTTCATAGTAGCGTAAAATTCCGCTTTTTTCAGGAGTATCACTCCAAAACGTATCATAGTACGGGTCTATATTGTCTACAAGGTGTGTTGAACCGATGACAAAATCAAACGGATATTCTTCGGTAAGCGAAATACATTTGTCAAGGCAGTCTTTTTTTAGACCGAGTTCAATGCCCCTTCGGATTTTTATCCTGTCACCGTATTTTTCGCTCAGTCTTTTCATTTCCTCAAAATATGGCTCTATGTCGAGCAGAAACTCAGGTGTATCACCCTCGGATGGAAAATTATAATCCATATGGTCAGTAAAGCATATGGAAGAAAATTCTTTTTCAATAGCGTTTTTTAACATATCTTCCATAGGTGTGTCGCTGTCTGTTGAAAAATATGTGTGTACATGATTGTCGGAATGAATAATATCTGAAAACATTACTCAGTCACCTCCTTTATTCCTGTTATGTCTGTGCTAATAGTCATGGAATAATTTGTGTAGTAGACAACAAATCCGGGTTTGCTTCCATTTGGCTTTTTCACATGTTTTTTCTGTATATAGTCAATTTCAGCTTTGCCTTGTTCACATGCTTTTGAGTAGTGTGCGGCAAGTCGTGCAGCCTCTTCAAATGTGCGGTCAGGAAGTTCTTTACCCTCTGTTTTTACAATGACATGAGAGCCGGCACTTGCTTTTGCATGAAACCACCAGTCATTTCCAGTTGCGATTTTGAAAGTAAGTTCATCATTCTGATAATTGTTTTTTCCGACATACATATCAAAACCGTCTGATGATATATAGTGGAGAGGCTTGCTTTTTTCGCTGTTTTTGCTGCCTTTATTTTTTTCATGGTGTTTTTTGATATATCCGCATTCTGAAAGTTCACGCTTGATTGCAACAAGATCCGATTCCTGACGTGCTATGTCAAGGGAATTGCTTATTGATTCAAGATGTTCAATTTCTTCTTTTGTTTCGGCGATTTGTATGTTCAATGCTTCAAAAGTTCGTTTGAGTTTTGCATACTTATCAAAATATTTTTTTGCATTTTCAACTGCCGATTTTGTTTCGTCAAGCGGAATTGTTATCTCGTTTCCTGTATAATAATTTTCGCATGTGAGTGCTTTTTCTCCGCCTTTTAATTCGTAACCGTACGTTGTGAGAAGTTCTCCGTATACCTTGTATTTATCACGTTTTTCAGTGTCTTTTAACTGCTTGGTCTGTAAATCGTATTTTTTGTTGTTTCGTTCTAACAAAGTATTTGTTATTTTTCTAAGGTCGGCAGATTTCTGGTTTATTCTGCTCATCACCTCTTTTGTGGCATAGTAATCATAGAGCATATTACTTACGGAATCACAGCTTTTTAACGTATATGCGTCGTCCTTTTGGTACATTGTGAGTTCGAGACTTGTAAATTCGGCAGGCATATTGTTTTTAAATGCGATAACCGGGGCAAATTTTTTTTCAGAAATATCATTCATCATTTCAGAAAAGTTTCTATATAAATGAAGTTTTTCCATGTCACTTAATTCAAGCGCATTATTTTTATCAGAAAGCGATGCCCTGTATATCAGTTCATTTGCCATAAGCGGGCTGAAACCTGTTATTGAAGTATAAATTGCTTTTGCAAGCGGCAGCGGCTTAGAGAGTACATTATCCGTAAATTCGCTTTCTGTAATGGCAAATGGATTATATTTGTGTTGTGTATCAGGTATAAAATATTCTCTTCCCGGGAGGACTTCCCTTACAGAACTTACAAGAAGTGATATATGTTTGATGCTGTCGATTATTTTATTGCTGTCATCACAGAAAATTATATTGCTGTGTTTACCCATAAGTTCTACATAAAGATATTTTTTGCAGAGGTCGCCCATCTCGTTTAAATGTTCAAGTTCAAAACGGATAACTCTTTCAAGACCGATTTGTGATATAGAGACTATGCTGCAATTGTTCAGATGCTTTCTTAATACCATGCAGAACGTCGGTGCCGTAAGAGGCGATGTTTTATTTGTATCTGTAAGGTAGATAAGAGGCAGACTTGGGTTTACTGATATAGTGAGTCTTTTTGTGCTTCTTGCCGTTTTGCCGTTTTCGTCTGTTTTACTCTGTTTTATCGTAAGTAACAGTTCGTCTTTTTCAGGCTGGGCAATTTTTGTGATGCGTCCGCCTGTTATATTTGTATCAAGTTCATTGACAAGACTTGATATAACAATTCCATCAAGTGCCATATAAATAACCTCGTTTCTTTTTAAATAGGATAAATAATATTTTAAACAAAATGGACATATTATTCAAGAACATCTTTGTTTATGGTGATTTTATAACATTACGCAAGGGGTAAAATATCTTTTGATTCCAATAGAAACAGTTCAGCCATAAAAAATATCTGTTGTAAATTTTTCCAAATTGTGTTACTGTATATTGCGGTTTTTTTGAAATGAAACAGAGGGGATGCTAAAAATTAGTGAATAGGGAAAAGGTGAAATATTTTGTTGAGATTTATTTATGTGATAGCAGGTAATTTATATAGAGCATGGATGATTCCAAAAATGGGGTATTATTCGAGACATCCTGAGAAATATTCTGAACGGTTTCGCTATGAATACGACAGATATGCCATAAATCTTATGAAAAAGACAGGGCGAATTACAACAGAAGGATTCGGAATGGAAAATCTTCCGAAAGATGGAGGATATGTCATGTTTTCAAATCATCAGGGCAAATATGATGCACTTGGAATTATGCATACACATGATACCCCATGTTCTGTTGTGATGGATGATGCGAGAAGCCACGGACCTCTGGTGAAGCAGTTTATAGATCTGGTTGAAGGCAAGAGACTTAAACTTGACAATTTAAAACAGGCGGCAGGCATAATAAAAGAAGTTACAGAGGAAGTGAAAAAGGGACGTAAGTTTATAATTTTTCCGTCCGGCGGTTATGAGCATAGGAATGGAAATTATGTTGATGAATTTAAGCCCGGTGCATTTAAAAGCGCAATGAGGGCGAAAGCCCCCATTGTTCCGGTTGCAATAGTTGACTCGTGGAAAGTTTTCGATTTATGGAGTTTAAGAAAGGTAAAGACAGAAGTTTTTTATTTAAAACCAATGTTTTACGATGAGTATAAGGATAAAAAATCAGTAGAGATATCTTCTATAGTATATAACAGGATATGTTCAGCAGTTGACTTTGCACAAAAAGGAGAGTTTGATAAGGCATTGCTGCAGTAATCCGTGGTATTGTTTGGGGGCAAAATATTTTTTGTCCACCAACATAATGTTATAATGGAATAACGCATAACATTCTTATGAGAATTTTCCTTATATAGCCAGGGGTTACGGCATCTATATCATGTTCGGCTTTTAATGGGGTTTGACGATATAGTTTATTGTTTACGTACAGTTTTGCAAAACCGAGTATGTCATTTTTGCTGACGGGTGCCGTAAGAGTGGACGGAAGTTTGATTTTGTATGTTATTTCATCGTTTTTTGACAACATAAGAATACATGGTTTATCGAAAACTTTTACATTGGTGAAATTTGTCTGTCCTTTTAAGATATTGATTTTAAATGTTTTTTCCTCAGGTTTGAAGTTTACTTTTGAAAAGTTGTTAAAGCCATAATCCATAAGTTTTTTTGTGTCCTGCCATTTGTATGTTTTGTTTGGAGGCCAGCCACAGCCTAATACAGCAGATATAAGTGTAGTATTGTTTCTTGTTGCTGCTCCGCAGAAGCAATAGCCGGCTTTTCCTGTGAAACCTGTTTTGACACCGATTGCACCGTTATATTGGGAGAGAAAAGCATCTTTATTTGAAACATTGTATTGTTTAGAACCGTTTGTATTGGAAAAACTGTATGTTGAAGTGGTTATTATTTTTTTGAAATTTTTGTTTTCCAATGCATAGGAGGCTATCTTACAAAGTTCATACGCAGTTGTATAATGTCCTTTGGAATCGAGACCGTTGGGTGTTACAAAATGGGTGCTGCTACAGCCAAGTTCAGATGCTTTACGGTTCATGAGTTTTGCAAAATTCTTTACGGAACCTCCTATATGCTCGGCGATGGCTACGGCGGTATCATTATGAGATTCAAGCATAAGGGAATACAATAAATCTCCGAGCCTGAATGTGTCACCTGACTTCATGTAAAGTTTTACTTTCGGCATTGATGCCGCATAATTTGAAACTTTTACTATATCATCGGGTTTGCCATTTTCAAGTGCAAGTATGCAGGTCATTATTTTTGTTGTACTTGCCATAGGAAGTTTTTTAAATGATTTTTTTTTATATAATATCTGACCACTGTTTTTTTCTATTAAACAGCAGGCTGTTGAGGAGAGCGTGGAAGGTTTTTCTGACTGCTTTTGTATACCACAGTTATTTGCTTTAACTTTTTTTATTACACAGTTTATGTGGTGTTGTTTTTGTGTGTTGTTAAAGTATTTTGCATTTAAACTTTTACAGCATGCTTTATATAGAAAAATGCTTAATATTGTGAGACTTAGTAAACACAGTATAAAATTTAATTGTGATTTCATGGTTATTACTCCTGCTATTTATTTGCATGTTATGTTACTGCTGTTTACGGCAGTGACATGAACAGTAACATAATATGCGTTTTTTTTGGCATAAATGCTAAAAAAAGGTTGCTATTTTTGAGCAAAAGTAATAAACTTATCATTGGTGTAAATTTGTTTATTTTTATTATTAAAACTAGATTTACCAAATATATTCTACTATTATTGGAGGGCTGAACATGAGTAACACAAATGCTTTGTCAGCAAAAGCTCGTATTGAGACTTTGGTTGACGAAAACAGTTTTGTTGAAATTGGTGCTAAGATAACAAAGAGAAGTACAGATTTCAACATGCAGGAAAAGTCTGTACCGGCTGATGGAGTTATCACAGGATACGGACTTATTCAGAATAATCCTGTCTATATCTACAGTCAGGATGCATCCGCAATGAATGGTACAATCGGTGAGATGCATGCAAAGAAGATTGCGCATGTATATGAGCTTGCTATGAAGACAGGAGTGCCGGTTATAGGACTTATTGATTGTGCAGGTATGCGCCTTCAGGAGTCAACAGATGCACTTGCAGGCTTTGGAAAAATTTATAAAGTTAAGTCTGATGCATCAGGAATAGTACCACAGATAAGTGCTGTTTTTGGAAATTGCGGTGGTGGCGTGGCAGTTCTTGCAGCTATGAGTGATTTCACATTCATGGAAGAAAAAAACGCTAAACTTTTTGTTAATTCGCCAAATACACTTGAAGGAAACTATGCAGATAAGCTTGATACAGCTTCAGCTAAGTTCCAGAAAACAGCTTCGACAGTTGATTTTGTTATTGAGGGTGAAGAGGAAGTTCTTAACAGTGTTAGAGAACTTATTAGCATTCTTCCGCAGAATAACAATGAAACAGGAATTTCGGATGAGTGTATGGATGACCTTAACCGTATGGTTGATAACTTTGCAGCAGAAGTTGCAGATCCGGCAGTTGCACTTGCAGATCTCGGTGATAACAATTTCTTCCTTGAAGAAAAAGCAGGTTATGCAAAAGAGATGGTTACAGGATTTATCTGCCTTGACGGAATGACAGTAGGTGCAGTAGCAAACCGTACAGCAGAGTTTGATGAGGACGGAAAAGTCGCAGCAAAATATGATGCACGTCTTACAACAGCAGGTTGTGAAAAAGCAGCAGCATTTGTTAAGAAATGTGATGCATTTAATATTCCTGTACTTACTCTTACAAATGTTGAGGGATTTGCCACAACAGTTGAGGAAGAGAAAACTATCGCCTGTGCAGCAGCTAAACTTACAAGCGCATTTGCTGAGGCAGATGTACCTAAGGTTAATCTTATTGCAGGAAATGCATATGGCAGCGCATATGTAGCCATGAACTCAAAGCATATTGGTGCAGACATGGTATTTGCACTTCCTGATGCAAAAGTTGGTATGATGGATTCAAATGTCGCAGCAAAGATTATGTATGCTGATGACAAAGATACGGATGTTGCAGCAAAAGCAGCAGAGTTTGAAGCTCAGTCAGGTACTGAGGCAGCCGCAGCAAGAGGATATATAGATTCTGTTATTGCTCCTGAATCTGCGAGAAAACAGCTTTTATTTGCATTTGAGATGCTGTTTACAAAAAGCGAATATCCTATCGGCAAAAAACATGGAACCATCTAAGTAAGGAGCGTTATATGAAGAAGAAATTATGTTTAATTTTTTGTATCGTGTCATGCATTCTGATGATGGCAGGCTGCAGTTTAAGCCTTACAAAGACAAACAAAAATTTTGATAAGGCAACACTTGAAAAAAACGCTGATTCATTTGTAAAAAGCTGGTTTAGTTATGATTTTGAGAGTGCAGTCAAATCAATGAAAGAACAGTCAACGGAAGTTGATGAGGACACGGTCAATCAGTATAAAGAGTCTGTACAGTTGAAAAAAGAATATGGAAAACAGGGTAAAAAGGTTGATACTGATTTCACTATAAGTAGTGATTCTGCAACAGTTGTAGAGACATATACTACTTCATCAGGAAAGAAACTCATATTCTCAGTAACATATGATGAAAAAGGTCAGACATCTTCTTGGAAAGTAGAAGAGTATACAAGTCTTGGTCAGAAAATGTCAAAAGCCGGACTTAATACTATTCTTAGTATGGCAATCGTATTTGCGGTTCTTATATTTATCGCACTTATAATTGCACAGTTTAAGCACATTGCTAATTTCCAGAATGGTGCAAAGAAAGAAGAAGTTAAGGCAGAACCTGTTGTTGAGACAGCACCTGTTGCTGTTGAAGAGGAAAATCTTGTTGATGACTTAGAGCTGGTTGCTGTTATTACGGCAGCTATCGCAGCAGCAAGTGAGACAGAGTCAGCAGACGGTCTTGTTATTCGTTCAATTATTAGAAGATAAGAAAAATAAATGGAGGACAAATTCATGAAAAATTATACAATTACCGTAAATGGTACTGTTTATGATGTAACAGTAGAAGAAGGAGCAACAGGAGCAGCAGCTTCAGCTCCTAAGGCAGCACCAAAGGCAGCTCCTAAAGCAGCACCAAAAGCAGCTGCACCGACAGGAGCAGCAGGCTCAGTTAAGGTAAATGCACCAATGCCTGGTAAGATTTTATCAGTTAAGGCATCAGCAGGACAGGCTGTAAAGAAAGGTGAAGTTATTTTAATTCTTGAAGCTATGAAGATGGAAAATGAAGTAGTTGCACCACAGGATGGTACAGTAGCAAGCATCAATGTAGCAGCAGGAGATTCAGTAGAAGCAGGAGCAGTACTTGCAACATTAAACTAGGAGGGACTGACTTTGGATTACGTTATTACAACGCTTGAGAATCTTGCAGGTCAGACCGCGTTTACATCACTTACATTAGGAAATTACCTTATGATCGTGGTTGGCTGTATCTTTCTCTATTTAGCGATTAAAAAAGGATACGAACCATTATTGTTGGTACCTATCGCATTTGGTATGATTCTTGTAAATATTTATCCTGATATCATGGCAGATCCTGATAGTACATCAAATGGTGTCGGAGGATTATTACATTATTTCTATATACTTGATGAATGGAGTATATTGCCTTCACTTATTTTCTTGGGTGTAGGTGCGTTGACAGACTTCGGACCACTTATTGCAAATCCTGCAAGTTTCCTTTTAGGAGCTGCAGCTCAGTTTGGTATTTTCTCAGCTTACCTTATAGCAATCCTTTTAGGATTCAATGATAAGGCAGCCGCAGCAATATCAATCATCGGTGGTGCTGATGGTCCTACATCAATTTTCCTTTGTGGTAAATTAAAGCAGACTGAGTATATGGGACCTATCGCAGTGGCTGCATATTCATATATGTCACTTGTTCCTATTATTCAGCCGCCTATTATGAAGCTTTTCACAACAGAGGATGAGCGTAAGATTAAGATGTCTCAGCTTCGTCCGGTATCAAAGCTTGAGAAGATTTTATTCCCTATTATCGTTACTATTATTGTTTGTCTTCTTCTTCCAACAACAGCACCTCTTGTAGGTATGCTTATGCTTGGTAACCTCTTTAAAGAGTCAGGAGTGGTTAAACAGCTTGCAGAGACAGCTTCAAATGCTCTTATGTACATCGTAGTTATCTTACTCGGTACATCAGTAGGAGCTTCAACAAGTGCAGAGGCATTCCTTAAAGTTACAACATTAAAGATTGTTGCACTTGGACTTATTGCGTTCTGTGTAGGTACAGCAGCGGGAGTTCTTTTCGGTAAGGTTATGTGTAAGGTTACACACGGAAAGGTAAACCCATTGATTGGTTCAGCAGGTGTATCTGCCGTTCCTATGGCTGCCAGGGTTTCACAGAAAGTTGGTTCGGAGGCAGATCCGACAAACTTCCTTCTCATGCATGCGATGGGACCAAATGTTGCCGGTGTTATCGGAACAGCAGTTGCTGCCGGTGTATTTATGGCAATATTCGGAATTTAATACTATTAAGGAAGTTCACCATCTATATTGCACAGAGCAATAATGGTGGGGGATTTCCTTGATTCATAAAAGATGTTGAAGCGGATATTATATCCGTTTTGGCAGTTCGCTTAACTTAAAAATATAGGAGGATTATCATGGCAGATATAGAAAAGAAACCATTAAAGATTACGGAGACAGTTCTCCGTGATGCGCATCAGTCTCTTATTGCTACCCGTATGACAACAGAGCAGATGCTTCCGATAGTAGATAAAATGGATCAGGTTGGATTTCATGCAGTAGAGTGCTGGGGTGGTGCAACATTTGATGCTTCACTTCGTTTCCTTAAAGAAGATCCATGGGAGAGACTTCGTAAATTAAGAGCTGGATTTAAAAATACAAAACTTCAGATGTTATTCAGAGGTCAGAACATCTTAGGTTACAACCATTATGCAGATGACGTTGTAGAATATTTTGTACAGAAGTCAATTGCAAATGGTATTGACATTATTCGTATATTCGATTGTCTTAATGATCTTAGAAACCTTAAGACAGCAGTTAATGCAGCAAATAAAGAAAACGGTCATGCTCAGATAGCACTTTCTTATACATTAGGTGATGCTTATACACTTGATTACTGGAAAGATATGGCAAAGCAGATTGAAGATATGGGTGCAAAATCACTTTGTATCAAAGATATGGCAGGTCTTTTGGTTCCTGCAAAGGCTACAGAGCTTGTTCAGGCACTCAAAGAGTCAGTTAGCATTCCAATCGACCTTCATACACATTATACATCAGGTGTTGCTTCAATGACTTATATGAAGGCTGTAGAAGCAGGATGTGATATTATTGATACTGCTATGTCTCCATTCTCAATGGGTACAAGCCAGCCTGCAACAGAAGTTATGGTTGAGGCATTTAAGGGAACTCCTTATGATACAGGTCTTGATCAGTCTAAACTTGCTGAAATCGCTGATTACTTCCGTCCAATGCGTGAAGAAGCTCTTAAGAGCGGTCTTATGAATACAAAGGTGCTTGGTGTTAATATCCAGACACTTCGTTATCAGGTTCCTGGTGGAATGCTTAGTAACCTTGTATCACAGCTTAAAGAGATGGGACAGGAAGATAAGTATGAGCAGGTTCTCGAGGAAGTGCCAAGAGTACGTAAAGATTTTGGTGAGCCACCACTTGTTACACCTTCATCACAGATAGTAGGTACACAGGCCGTACTTAACGTAGTATCAGGTGAGAGATATAAGATGGTAACTAAAGAGTCTAAGAAACTTCTTTCAGGAGAATTTGGACAGACTGTTAAGCCATTTAACCCTGAAGTACAGAAGAAATGTCTCGGTGATGATGCAAAGGTTATTACTTGTCGTCCGGCTGACCTTATTAAGCCGCAGCTTGCTGATATTGAGAAAGAGATGGCTCAGTACAAGCAGCAGGATGAGGATGTGCTTTCATATGCATTATTCCCACAGGTTGCTACAGAGTTCTTCAAATACAGAGAAGCTCAGCAGAATAAGGTTGACGCTTCAGCAGCGGATACAGAAAACAAGGCTTATCCGGTATAAATAATGAACCCTGCGGGTTCATATTAGGAGTTTCAAAGAAACTCAATTATGTGTTGAAGTTGAAGGTTTCATCTTAGAAGTTTCTAGCGAAACTTCGTTACGATAATAATAAATAGTACGCCAGACATTGATTTGTCTGGCGTGTTTTAAAATTAAGCAGTAGTTAAGAATTTTAAATAATATATAAACTGCAGTATATGTTAAGCAGAAGTTTGTAAGACTATCATAAAATATGATTGAATTGTGCAATTATCATAGCCTGTATTTAGTTTTGCAATCATTTGGTATGTTAAGCAGAAGGAGGAATATATATGCAGATTGTTTCTTGTCTTTTAAACGCAAGTAATGGTTTTATGGGATTTTATGGATTTCCGGGAATGTTTTACAGGATGGATCCGACATATTCACTTGTTATAATAGGTGCAGTTATCTGTATGATTGCATCTGCAAATGTAAACAGAGCATTTAGAAAATACAGCAGATATGGCAGTAAAAGAGGAATATCAGGTGCACAGGCAGCACAGCAGATATTAAATGATGCCGGGATATATGATGTGCAGATAAGACATATTTCCGGGGATTTGACGGATAATTACAATCCCGGAAACAAAACACTTAACTTATCAGACAGTGTATATGGTTCCGCATCAATAGCAGCAGTTGGTGTTGCAGCACATGAATGCGGTCATGCGATACAGCACAATGTAGGTTATATACCTATTAAGATAAGAGGGGCGATTGTCCCAGTAGTCAATTTAGGCTCAAAGCTTTCATGGCCTGTTATAATATTGGGTGTTATATTGGGGTCATTTAATATGTTAAATATTGGAATTTTGCTTTTTGCTTTGACACTTGTTTTTCAGATAGTTACATTGCCGGTTGAATTTAATGCTTCATCACGTGCACTAAAAATTCTTGACAAAAGTGGAATGTTGTATAAAGATGAAGTCAGAGGAGCCAGAAGAGTGCTTACAGCAGCAGCGATGACCTATATTACGGCAACTGTTTCAACACTTCTTCAGCTTCTAAGACTTGTGCTGCTTTTCGGAAGAAGAAATGATGATTAGTACAACGTAAATTAAACTTTTGATACATTGGGCAGGAATATGTCGGAAATGTTGATTGACATATTGCTATAAGACTTGATAATATAAATACAGGTATATAAATAAATTTTACAAAGTGAAAATATTTTTGTAAAGAATTAAAGATATAAATTTAAAGATTGAAATATGAAAATGGAGGATGTAATGGACAACTCAGCTTTGAAGGGTGAATTGATAAACGGACTTGCGGAAGCGTTCAATGAAACACAGAGTCAAAAAACAGAGGGTTCAAGATTTAATAAAGCAACCGGAACCTTAATGGCATCAAATACATTTATAAATCTTGCATTAAGTTATGTTGACGGTGACGGATACATGAAAGGAAAGGTTTATAAGTGCAGTCATGTAGAGAATGATCATGTAAGGATTATAGGTGAAAGCGGCAAGGAAATCCAGGTTAATATAAATGACCCGGATTTTTCATTTAAGATAAATCCGCGAAAGGCAGAAAAATAATATGGCGGAGAACGGACACAGTATTGAAGAGAGAGTTGAACTCTCTCTTTTATATGATTTTTATGGCGCACTGTTAAAGGATAATCAGCGCCGCATGTTTGAAGCAAGTATACTTGACGATTATAATCTTTCAGAAATTGCAGAGGATGAAAATATTACGAGACAAGGTGTGCATGACGCGATAAAGAGGGCATGTAAACAGCTTCGTGGATATGAGGAAAAACTTGGTCTTGTTGCAAAATTTGAGAAACAAAAGGAACTCGTAAAAAGGTTACATGTTATTCTGAAAGAGATGAATACAGATGATGGGGAACTTAAAGAAGTTTTTTCTATTATTGATGAAATATTAGATGAAGAATAAAAAACGAAACATTTGTCAAGAAAAAAACTTGACAAATGTTTTTCGCTGTAATATACTATTCAAGGTGTCAGAGAGAAAGTGTTCTTTTTATGATATCTGACAAATATTAGTCAAGAGGAGGTTATTATGGCATTCGATAGTTTAACAGAAAAATTACAAAATGTTTTTAAGAACCTTCGTAGTAAGGGACGACTTACAGAGGCAGATGTAAAAGCTGCTTTAAAAGAAGTTAAAATGGCTCTTTTGGAGGCCGATGTTAACTTTAAAGTAGTAAAGAATTTTGTCAAGACAGTTCAGGAAAGAGCTGTGGGACAGGATGTACTAAACAGTCTTACACCCGGACAGATGGTAGTCAAGCTGGTTAATGAAGAGCTTGTTAATCTTATGGGAAGTGATACTACCGAGATTACTCTTAAACCATCAAGTGAGATTTCAGTTATACTTATGTGTGGTTTACAGGGTGCAGGTAAAACAACGACGACAGCAAAGATTGCAGGTAAGCTTAAGAAAAAAGGCAGAAGACCTCTGCTTGCCGCATGTGATATTTATCGCCCGGCAGCTATTGAGCAGTTGCAGAAAAACGGTGCAAAGCAGGAAGTTGAAGTGTTCACAATGGGAACAAACCACAAGCCTGTTGATATTGCGAAAGCGGCTATAGAACATGCATCAAAAAACAATCTTAATGTTGTTATTCTTGATACGGCAGGTCGTCTTCATATAGATGAGGATATGATGGCTGAGCTTCAGGAGATAAAAGAGAACATAGAGATAGATGATACTATTCTTGTAGTTGATGCCATGACAGGACAGGATGCGGTAAATGTTGCAACTACGTTCAATGAAAAGATTGGTGTTGACGGAGTTATTCTTACAAAGCTTGACGGTGATACAAGAGGTGGTGCGGCTCTTTCAATCAGAGCGGTTACAGGAAAACCTATTCTTTATGTAGGTATGGGTGAAAAGTTGTCAGATTTGGAACAATTTTACCCCGACCGTATGGCTTCAAGAATTCTTGGTATGGGTGATGTACTTACACTTATTGAGAAGGCAGAGGCGGAGATAGATCAGGACAAAGCTAAGGAGATGGAGCGTAAGTTCCGTAAAGCTGAATTTGATTTTAATGATTTCCTTGATCAGATGGCGCAGATGAAAAAAATGGGCGGCATTCAAAGCATTTTGAGCATGCTTCCCGGAATGGGACTGCCTGCTGATCTTGAGATAGATGATGACATTTTTAAGGGGATAGAAGCTATTATTTATTCTATGACACCTGAGGAAAGAGGAAACCCGGCTATTATAAATCCATCAAGAAAGCGCCGTATTGCAAAGGGTGCAGGTGTAAATATTGCAGAGGTAAATAAACTTATGAAGCAGTATGAACAGTCAAAGAAGATGATGAAACAAATGTCAGGAATGATGGGTGGCAAGGGAAAGAAAAAAGGTAAATTTTCAATGCCGAAATTACCTTTTGGCTTTTAAATTGTTTTCAGATTTTACATTTGTGCTGTGCACAAGCTAAGATATGTGGAATTTGATATAGATGAATTATTTTAAGGAGGTGAAAACATGGCAGTAAAGATCAGATTAAGAAGAATGGGTAAGAAGAAAGCACCTTTCTATAGAGTAGTTGTTGCTGATTCAAGAAGTCCTAGAGACGGTAAGTTCATCGAGGAAATCGGTACTTATGATCCAAATCAGGATCCTAGCGTATTCAAGTTTGATGAGGAGAGCGCTAAGAAATGGCTCGCAAATGGCGCAAAGCCAACTGAGACAGTAGGCAAGCTTTTAAAAGAGGCAGGTATCATGGAGTAATTTCCTGATATAGTTTCATGACGGACAGGCAGTTTTAAGACTGTCTTTTCGTCGTTTATAAACTGATTGCCAAAAAGAGGAGGTTTCAGGTTTATGAAAGAATTAGTAGAGGTTCTTGCAAAATCCCTCGTTGACCATCCGGAGCAGGTAACTGTTACAGAGACTGAGCAGGATAATGAAATCCTTTTGACTTTGAAGGTTGCTTCAGAAGATATGGGAAAAGTTATTGGAAAACAGGGACGCATTGCAAAAGCAATACGTGCTATGGTGAAAGCGGCGGCTTCACGTACTGATAAGAAAGTTATTGTTGAGATAGAACAATAATACAGTAATAGATATTAGCCTGTACCATCTTGGGTATGGGCTTATTTTGTATAGTAATCTTTATGATGCAAGGGTCAAAAGCAATGAAGCAATCCGTGGCATTAGTTGGGGTAAAAAGACTTTTTGCACCAACATCATTTTTATGGAAAGTGTAAAATCATATGGAGGAAATATGACAGATTTATTCAGAGTAGGAGTTATAGCGAATACGCATGGTGTCAGGGGAGAGGTAAAAGTTTTCCCGACTACACAGGAACCGGAAAGATTTAAAAAATTAAAAGATGTTATTTTGGATACCGGAAAAGAAAAAATAGATCTTGAAGTTAAAAGTGTGAGATTTTTCAAAAATCTTGTTATTGTAAAATTCAAGGGAATTGATAATATAAATGATATAGAAAAATATAAAGGCTGTGACCTTTATGTGACAAGGGAAAATGCAATACCTTTAGAAGAAGGTGAGGTTTATCTTGCCGATATTATGAACTCAAAAGTTGTAACGGAAGACGGAGAAGAATTCGGAGAACTTGTGGATATACTTGAAACAGGTGCAAATCTTGTGTTTGTTGTCAAACATGATGGAAAAGAAGTTCTTTTGCCGGATATTCCGGATTGTGTAAAAGAAGTGGATGACGAGAATAAAATAATAACAGTTCATATAATGAAAGGATTGCTTGATTTATGATGAATTTTCATGTAATGACATTATTTCCTGATATGATAAATAATGCTATGTCAGAAAGTATAACAGGAAGAGCAATAAAAGCGGGGTATATAGCTGTAAATGCCGTAAACATAAGAGACTTTTCAGAAAATAAGCACAACAGGGTCGATGATTATCCTTATGGCGGAGGAGCCGGGATGGTTATGCAGGCAGGTCCGGTTTACAGGTGCTATAAGGCTATAGAAGAAGAGATTTCGACCGGAAGTGTTGTAAATGCTGGTGAAGACTTAGCAGATGAAAATAAAACGAGAGTAATATACCTGTCACCACAGGGAAAAACATTTAATCAGGAAATGGCAAAAGGGTTCGCAAAAGAAGAAAATCTTATATTTCTTTGTGGCCATTATGAGGGCATAGACGAGAGAGTTCTTGAGGAGATAGTTACTGACTATGTCTCAATAGGAGACTATGTGCTTACGGGTGGGGAACTTCCGGCACTTGTTATGATGGACACAATATCGAGACTTGTTCCGGGTGTTTTAAATAATGACATGTCGGCGCAGACAGAGTCATTCACGGACAATCTTTTAGAATATCCTCAATATACAAGACCTGAAAACTGGGAGGGAAAACTTGTACCGCCTGTGCTTTTATCGGGAAATCATAAGAAACTTGCCGAGTGGTACAGAGAACAGTCTGTTATCAGAACAGCAAAAAGAAGACCTGATTTAATAGAAAAAGCTGAGCTTACACCAAAGGAGCGTGAACTTGCTGAGAGGATAATGTCAGTGGAAAATGAATGAATTATTTGAAAAACGGCTGTATAAAGCCGGGCTGTTAATAGGTGCAGGTGTCATATTGCTGCTATGTATAATAAAGGTTTTGCATATTGATATTCTGCATATTATAAGGTGTTCATTTCATGCACTGACCGGACTTTACTGCCCGGGGTGCGGCGGGACGAGAGCAGTTGTGTATTTGTTTAAAGGAGAGATATTAAGGTCTTTTCGTTTTCATCCTTTTGTGTTATATTGTATATGTTTTTACATATTATTTATGGTAAAAGGAACATGGGCATACATATTTAATCAAAACAAAGGATATATGAAATTTAGAATGTGGTATGTGTATGCCGGAGTGGCTGTGCTTTTGGTACAGTTTTTAGTCAAGAACTATCTTTTGATAGTTTGTGGAATAGATTTATTAAAATAAGTTTGTGTCTGTGCACACCTGACACAAATTGTTATGTGTAAAGGATGTGTGCAGAAATGAGGATTATATATAATGGATAATGAAAACAACAAGGTTTCTTTGGAAAAAAATGATAACGAAGTAACTAATAACGAAAATGCCGGTTCGTATAATAATGCTTACAACGGAAATCCGAATCAGGATAATTTAAATCAGTCTGACAATCCATACAATGATGGCCAGAATTTAAATCAAAATAATTTTGACGGTATGGGAAATCAGAATGGTTCATGGAATAATGCCGGATATCAGAATGTAAATGGGCAGCAGTCAAGCAATAGCACTTTTAGTCCGTCAGGATTTGCAATAGCATCTCTTGTGCTTGGTATTTTATCAATAGTATGCTGCTGTGCATGGTATATTTCAGGAATATTTGCGATTCTTTCAATAGCATTTGCAATAATTGTACTCACAAAAAATAAGCCTGGAAGAGGCATGGCAATAGCCGGTCTTGTATGTGCTGCAATCGGTATTATTATAGCTATCGTTATGTTGGTTATGGTAGTCGTAGTCGGAACGAGTATGTCGGCTGATGATTATAAGAGCATTATTGACAATATAAATAGTATGGAGTAGTGTGGAAGTAAATAAATATAAGAGTTAATAAAAAACTGTCTCAGTCTATGGATGAGGCAGTTTTAATTGTATAGGTTCAGAAGAAACATTTGCTATATTTCATTTCTCATTCAAGAGAAATGAAATGTAGTAAATAAATGAGATTTTATTATTTTAAATAAGGTTTTATTAATTCTTTCATTTGATTGATAGTTTTTTTTCTGTTTTGAGTTTCAGATGCGGATTTAGCCGTAAAAGCATATAGTAAATCAATTATTGCTTTAAGCATTTCCTCATTGGATATGCAAGAAGGTTCATCAGAATATATACTACTGGAGTCTAATAATTTCATAGAAAATTATAGAAAAATTTGGGAACGTCTGATACTGACTAAGGGAATTGAAAATTCTCAATTAGCTTCTGAAACACCCGCAATTGAGGCATTAATATTCATGGATTATATAAAAGAAATGTCGTGAAAATAAAAAAGTATTTAAGAGCATTGACAACGAAAGGAAAAACAAATGAATAAAACAGGAATAAAATTACAAAAAGTAATTGATAAAAACGCTAAATTGCTTAATATGAAGTTACTTAAGAGAAAAGACTATCCATTTGATTTATCTGAGGCAGAGGATTATCAGTTAACAACTGTTCTTAGTAATGAACTATTTTCATGGGAGCTTCAAATGACTATAGGAATAACGAAAGAAGGATTGATTCATATGATGCTTTTTATGCATCCGGTTATCATAAAAGAAAAAAATCGGCTTTCTTTTATTCAATTCGCAAATGCTGCTAATATGTGGCTGGGATCGGAATTTGGACGTTTTTTAGTTAATAATGATAATGACTATTGCTATGAATGTTATTTGCCACAGCAGTTATTAGATAATCCGGTGGAATTAGAAAAGCAATTGTTTGATAGGCCTTTCTCACATTTTATGGATTCTTTAACACCTTTAATGCAGTTAAAAACAGGAGAATGGACAGTAGATAGAGCTATTGAATACTTGGATGAGTTGCGTGAAAAAGGCTATATTGACAATTCGGAATATGGTATTTGGTGAAAAGTAATAAGAAAATTTTAAATGCCGTTCAGTTTTCGACGGATAATCAGCAGCTTATTTTAGAAGAATCCGAATTTAGGGCATTGGAATTAAAAAGATTATTTAAATGCCTTTAAAGCGATTGAGTTTGCTGTTTATTGCAGTCCAAGAGATGATAGAAATTATAAGACTTTTGCCAGAGTGCTTAAATCTGTGGCACAATAAATTACATTGACGAACATATATTCATATGATAACATACTTATAAAAGTGACGAAAGGAGACAGACTTAGTGGGACGATTTGTAAATCCGGATAACAGTGCATTTCAGGTTGCATTAAATTCAAAAATATATGTCGATAAAACAGGACTGCTCGAATATACAAACAGTGTTCTTGGAACAACTGACGCATATATATGTAACAGCCGTCCGAGACGGTTTGGTAAATCGTATGCAGCCAATATGCTTGCAGCATATTATAGCAAAGGCTGCGACTCTAAAGATATGCTTTCTGGTTTGAGCATAAGCAGTAAAGAAGATTTTACAACACATTTGAATAAGTATGATGTGATTCATATAGATGTTCAGTGGTTTCTTACAAATTGCGATGATATAGATAATTTTGTGGTTTTTATTACGAAGAGTATATTAAATGAGCTTAAAGATATTTATCCAAATGTAGTTACACAGGAGATAACAACTGTTCCACAGGCACTTTCAAATATCAGGGAGGAGACAGGAAACAAATTTGTAGTTATTATAGATGAATGGGATGTACTTATCAGAGATGAAGCAGCCAAAGAGAAGATTCAGAATGATTATATTAATTTTCTGAGAGCAATGTTTAAAGGTGTTGAGCCTACAAAATATATACAGCTTGCATATATTACCGGAATTTTACCGATTAAGAAAGAAAAAACACAGTCTGCATTAAATAATTTTGATGAATTTACAATGCTTAGTGCCGGTGTTTTTGCTCCTTATATAGGTTTTACAAATGACGAGGTGAGATTGCTTTGCAGTAACTATAACAGAGATTATGAAAAGGTAAAAAGATGGTATGACGGATATATATTAGAAGAATATCAGGTTTATAATCCAAAAGCAGTTGTGAGTGTAATGCTTAAAGGTACTTTTAAGAGTTATTGGTCAGAAACAGCTTCTTATGATGCCATAGTTCCGCTTATAAACATGAATTATGACGGACTTAAGACCGCAATTATAGAAATGCTTTCAGGAGATAAAGTTAAGGTAAATGTGGCAACTTTCAGAAATGATACAGTAAATTTCAAAAATAAAGATGATGTGCTTACTTATCTTATTCATTTAGGATATATAGGCTATGATGATGTTAGAAATGCGGCATTTATACCTAATGAGGAGATAAGACAGGAATTAAAAAATGCGGTTGAGAGTAAAAAATGGGATGAGTTTTATTTATTTGAACAGGAATCAGAAAATCTGCTTGATGCAGTTTTAGACATGAACTGTGAGAAAGCAGCAGAGCAGATTGAAAAAATACATTCACAGTATGCATCGGTTATTCAATACAATAATGAGAATTCTCTTAGCAGTGTGCTGACAATTGCTTTTTTAAGTTCAATGCAATATTATTTTAAGCCTGTAAGGGAGCTGCCGACAGGTCGTGGATTTGCAGATTTTGTTTATATTCCAAAACCTGAATACAGGGGTGAGTATCCTGCACTTGTAGTTGAACTGAAATGGAATAAAAATGTTGAGACTGCATTGCATCAAATTAAGAATAAAAATTATACTGAAGCGCTGTCTGATTATACAGAAGATATTTTGCTGGTTGGCATAAACTATGATAAGGCAAGTAAGAGACATGAGTGTCTTATTGAAAGAATGGCATGAAAAAAATATACACATATATTGAAAAAATTATATGTAAGATATGCGTGGACTTGTGATTAAAATGAGCAAAATTAATTTTTTGCTCATTTTTTTCTTCCTTTACTCATATATATAACAATAAATAACGTAATGATGCAATGGTCAAAATGCCTTTTGACTACAATATCATATAAAAAAATATATATGGGGGCAGTATGGAAGAGTATAGCGTATATAATGACATTTCAAAGCGTACAAATGGAGAATTTTATTTAGGAGTCTGTGGCCCGGTCAGAACAGGAAAGTCAACATTTATAAAAAAGTTTATGGAAATGTTTGTACTGCCCGGAATTGAGGATGAGAATGACAGAAAACGGGCAATGGATGAACTGCCGCAGTCGGCAGAAGGAAAAACAATAATGACAACGGAACCGAAATTTATTCCCAAAGAGGCAGTCAGGATAAATCTTTTTGATGGCAATGAAATAAAAGTCAGAATGGTAGATTGTGTTGGCTATATAGTTGAAGATGCAAATGGTCTTATGGAAGGTGAGCGTGAGCGTATGGTTATGACTCCTTGGTCAGAAGAACCTATGCCTTTTGCAAAAGCAGCTGAGTATGGAACAAAAAAAGTTATACATGATCATTCGACAATAGGAATTGTTATAACGACAGACGGAAGTTTTGGTGACATATCAAGACAGAGTTATAAAGCTGCAGAGGATAAGACAATATCTGAATTAAAAGCTTTGGGAAAACCGTTTATAGTAATAGTAAATTCGGCAAATCCTTTTGGAGAGAAAGCAAAAGATGTTATTACAGAAATAAAAGAGAGAACAGGTGTAACTCCGGTAGCGCTTAATTGTATGCAGCTTAGCAGTGAGGATGTTAAAAAGATAATGAAAAAGATACTTGACTCATTTCCGGTAAGCCAGGTTTCATTTTATCTTCCAAAATGGGTAGAAATGCTTAAAACAAGTCATTGGCTTAAACAGGAACTTATAGCAAAAGTCAGGGAAATACTTGCAAAAGTAAGTTGTATTGGAGACATAAACAGGGAAAATATGCTGTCAGACAGTGATTATATCAGGCAGTTTGATATCAATAATATTGATATGACTAATGGAAATGTCAGTATTACAGTTAAATTTGATGAAGAAAAGTATTATCAGATTTTAAGTGAACTTGTAGGAATGGATATAAAAGGAGAATATGAACTTATACATATATTGAAAGAATTTGCAAAGAAGGGACAGGAGATTGAAAAAATAAGTGATTCGTTAGCGGAAGTAAAGAGAAAAGGATATGGTGTCATCACTCCGTCAATAGAGGATATAAAGATAGATGAACCTGAACTTATACATCATGGCAATAAATTCGGGGTTAAGTTGAGAGCAACCAGTCCGTCAATTCATCTGATACAGGCAGATATCGAAACGGAAATTGCGCCTATTGTCGGAACAAAAGAGCAGGCAGAGGACTTGGTGAGATACATTGCAGGAGGCGAGGATATAATTTCTGAGGACGGACAGTCGGGGATATGGGATACAAGTATATTCGGAAAAACAGTGCGGCAGCTTGTTGAGGAGGGAATAGAATCGAAAGTCAATAAACTTACGGATGAAAGTCAGGTGAAGCTTCAGGACACAATACAAAAGGTTATAAATGACAGTAACGGCGGACTTGTGTGTATTATCATTTGATATAACAGCGGAGTTTTCGAGCGGGCATTCGTTTTCATAAAAAAAGTGGGTTGACATTTTTGTCAACCTGCTTTATTATATTAACTGTATTAAGAATGTTAATACAGTTAATTGTGATAATACGGTTGTGGGAGGCTTTATTATCAGAAAGAATTGGGGAACGGTATCATATGTCAGTTGTTTGGGATTGAAATTTCTACATATGACGAAAAATAAACGTTTCAAGCGTATATGAGGGGAGGTGACAGAAAGTGATTCAGATAAATTATCGTGATTCAAGACCAATTTATGAGCAGATTAAAGATGGGATTATGAAACTTATCGTACAGGGGATTATGGAGAGCAATGAGAAGCTGCCATCAGTAAGGGAACTGGCGACATCACTTACCATAAATCCAAATACGATACAAAGAGCGTATAGGGAATTGGAAGCAGAAGGTTATGTATATACAGTGAAAGGAAAAGGATGTTTTGTTGCGGGCATTCCTGAGGAAAATTCGGCAAGGAAGAGTGAACTTTTGAAACAGGTTGCGGATATTTCGGAGGAACTTAAATTTATGGGGACTAAAAAAGAAGATATTTTTGCTGTTATAGATAAGGTATGGAACAGCAAATAGCAAATCTTTAGTGAAAATTAAAGCTGCTACACGAAAAACTATATGAGGCAGCAAATCAGACGGGTGCAGGAATTATGCACAGAAATGAGGTAGAAATGATAATAGGAAAAGATGTATGTAAAAGTTTTGAAGGGTTTAAGGCTTTGGATAATGCGTCATTTCATGTAAAAAAAGGCTCGGTATATGGATTGGTGGGACCAAACGGTGCCGGTAAATCAACACTCCTTAGAAATATAACAGGTATATTTAAACCGGATAGCGGAAGTATACAAGTGGCAGGAGCGGATGTTTTTGAAAATCCGGATGTAAAAGAAAAAATTGCATTCATCCCGGATGATGTATTTTATTTTAAACAGGCGAGCCTTGATGATATGATGAAGTATTATGCAGGCATTTACAAGAAATTTGATAAAGAATTATATGTAAAACTTTGTAATTGTTTTCCAGCAATTGACAGAAAGATGCGTGTAAGAAGAATGTCAAAGGGTATGCAGAAACAGTCGGCCTTTTTGCTTGCAGTTAGTATGCGGCCGGAGATTCTTGTTCTTGATGAACCGGTTGACGGACTTGACCCGGTTATGAGAAAACAGATATGGAATATTCTTTTAAATGAAGTAAGTAAATATGGTGTGACAGTGCTTGTATCATCACATAATCTTAGGGAACTTGAAGATGTCTGTGATTATGTGGGAATTATGAATAAAGGCAAATTGATAATAGAGCGTTCTTTGACAGAACTTCAGGGAAGTGTTTCAAAAGTTCAGGTAGCATTTGCAGATGAAGTACCGGAACTTGAGAAATATGTGAATGTGGTAAATCATTCTGTCATGGGAAAGGTTCATACTATTATTGTAAAAGGTGAACCGGAAATGGCAGAGAGGAAAATTATGAGTTTAAATCCGATACTCATGGATGTTTTGCCGCTTACGCTGGAAGAAATATTTATATATGAGTTGGGAGGGGAAAATTATGAAGTCAAAGAAATCTTATTTTAGCAAAGCTGTATTTAAAAAGGATATGATGCAGTTTTGGTCTTTATGGGCAATTGAGATATTCATTTCTATAATTGCTTTTATAATGCCTCTTATGAGCAAAGTCAGAAGCATAGTGAAAGAAAACGCAGATAATGTTTTGGCAATACCGGATGATGTGCGAGATCAGATAAAAGAATTTTCGTTGATATGGTCAAATCCAATTGTGATAGGTGTACTCGCAATAGTTGTGGCAATAGTTATATTTCACTATACATTTAATTCGAGAGACATGTATATGATGCATTCATTTCCTATTAAGAGGGAGGTGTTATTTGTATCACACTATCTGGCAGGTTTAATCATCTTGCTGATACCATATATATTAAGCTTTATAAGTTACATTGAAATAGCATGTGTTTATAAAACGCAAATGGTTTCAGATATTGCTTTACTTGCATTTGAAGTGCTTGCCATGATAGTGCTGTTTTACAGTATGGCATGTACGGTTGTTATGGTGTGTGGAAACAGCATGATGTCCATAGTTATATACGATGTTGCAAATGTCCTTTATGTTGCTGTGTTTATGATGTTCTATTCAATAAATCAGATGTTCTCTTATGCAACAAGAGAAGTTTCGCCTACGGATATATTGGAAAACAGATTTATATGGCTTAGTCCTGTTATATATTGCATGCAGAAGGCAGGAATAAAAAATGTGACCTCCGTGGCAGGAAAGTATACTCCGGGATATTCACAGAAATATGCGATTACAGGAAATGATATTATGCCATTTGTTGGAGTTTTTGCGGTTGGAATAATCATATTTGTAATTTCTTTAATGATGTATAAGTACCGCAAATCTGAAACTGTAGGAGATGTAGTTTCGTTTACATGGTGTAAGCCGGTATTCAGAACAGTATTTTCTATTACAGGCGGAGTCTTTTTGGCACTTATACTTTGGGTTATACGATTTTATAATACAGGTTTATCATTACATTCTATGGGATATGAGGGTGGAAAGCTTATATATGCGGGTATATTGGTTCTGATATGTGTTTCAATATGTTATTTTATAAGTGAAATGATATTAAAGAAAACATTTTTCGTCTGGAAAACATTCAGTAAGACTAACTTTTTTGCTGTATTTGGAGTTATGTTTATATTTCTTGCTTTGGAGGCGGCAGGACTTATAGGTGTGAAAATTCCTGATGCAAAAAATGTAAGTTCACTTGAAATTTCAGCATACAATGAACTTTTGTATACCGATGAGGAGGACATCAGTAAATTTATTGAGATACAAAAAGAGATTGAGGATAAAAAGCTTGATGTAGGTGAAGAAGAAAACAACTGTGGAATAGACTTTATTTATACATTAAAAAATGGCTCAAAGCGTGAATTTTCTTATACAATACCGGTAAGAAAAGGTTCAATATCCGATGAACTCATTAAATGTGCAAATAGCAGCAATCAGAAACTTGAGGCTGTTTTTTCAAAGGCATATAATGATGAGAACTTTAAATTACAGAATGTAGATGTTGAAAGTATGGATGCTGACAGAGATGACAATGTCTGGTATACCCGTGTTCTTATAGACGAAAAAGCAAGAAAGAAATTATATGATGCTCTTAGGACTGATGTAGCAGATGGAAATATTGACATATTAAACCTTAACACTGCAGGCGGTAATGATTATGCGGAAATACAATTTAAGACGTTTGTAAGTGAAGTTATGGCTGATAAGTATAAAATGACTGCTTGTGAAAGAAAGTTCTTCTATGTGAATGAGTCAGATAAGTTTGCCTTAAAGAAAATATTACTTGTAACTAAAAAGGCAAAAAATACTATGTCTGCAATTACTGAGTTGACAAATGACGGATTGTTGAAGCAATCAGACGAAACATATGAAGAGTATGATTATTGATATTGCATCAGAAAAATATGAAATATAAAGGGAATGATTTATTGACAGACTAAATTTCATAACTTATAATTATTTATTAGACTTTAATCTTTTATAAGAAGACTTAGAAAAAGGTTATGAAAATAGAGGGATGATAAAGTGTCCCGACATTAGCTGGAGGAATATAATCATGAAAAAATACGGTGTTAATGAACTTCGTAGAATGTACTTAGAGTTCTTCGAGAGTAAAGGTCATCTTGCAATGAAAAGCTTTTCTCTCGTTCCACACAATGATAACAGTTTATTACTTATAAATGCAGGTATGGCGCCGCTTAAGCCATATTTTACAGGTCAGGAGATTCCGCCTAGAAGACGTGTTACGACATGCCAGAAGTGTGTTCGTACAGGTGATATTGAAAATGTAGGAAAGACAGCACGTCATCTTACTTTCTTTGAGATGCTTGGAAACTTTTCTTTTGGTGATTACTTCAAACATGAGGCTATTGCCTGGTCATGGGAGTTTTTGACAAAGGTTATCGGAATGGAGCCTGAAAGACTTTATCCTTCCATCTATGGTGAGGATGATGAGGCATACGATATCTGGACAAAAGAAATAGGTGTACCGGGAGAAAAGATTACACGTTTTTACCGTGATGAAAACGGAGAATGTGACAACTTCTGGGAGCACGGTGCAGGTCCATGCGGTCCATGTTCAGAAATTTATTATGACAGAGGAGAAAAGTATGGCTGTGGCAAACCTGATTGTAAGGTAGGTTGTGATTGCGACCGTTTCATGGAAGTATGGAACAATGTATTCACACAGTTTAATGGTGACGGACATGGCGGTTATGAAGAGCTTGAAAATAAAAACATAGATACAGGTATGGGACTTGAGCGTCTTGCTGTTGTCGTTCAGGATGTTGATTCCGTATTTGATGTAGATACAATGAAAGCTATCAGAGACAAAATATGTGAGATGGCAGATACCACATATCAGAAAGATGAGGCAAAGGATGTATCAATAAGACTTATCACAGACCACATCCGTTCTTCAACATTTATGGTTTCAGACGGAATCATGCCGTCAAACGAGGGTCGTGGTTATGTGCTCCGCCGTCTTATAAGAAGAGCTGTTCGTCACGGACGTATGCTTGGAATCAACAAACAGTTTATGGCAGAGCTTGCACAGACAGTTATAAATGAGTCAAAAGACGGTTATCCGGAGCTTGAAGAAAAGAAAGAATTTATTTTAAATGTTCTTTCGCAGGAAGAAAGTAAATTTGATAAGACAATAGATCAGGGATTAAATATTCTTAATCAGATGCAGGAAGAACTTGCAAAATCAGGTGAAAAAGAACTTGATGGAAAAGATGCATTTAAATTATATGACACTTATGGATTCCCTGTAGACCTCACTACTGAAATCCTTGAGGAAAAAGGATACACGGTAGATGAGAAAGGCTTTGAAGCTGCTATGGAAGAACAGAAGCAGAAAGCCCGCAGCGCAAGAAAGACTACAAACTACATGGGAGCAGAAGAAACTGTTTACCAGCAGCTTGATCCGGCACTTACGACAGAGTTTATCGGATATGACAGACTTGAGGCAGATGGAAAAATCACTGCACTTACAACTGAGAGTGATGTGGTTGCAGCACTTACAGACGGTCAGAGTGGAACTGTTATTGTTGATAAGACACCGTTCTATGCAACAATGGGTGGTCAGCAGGCAGATATAGGAACAATCATTTGTGGAGACAGCGAGTTTAAGGTAAAAGATACGGTTAAACTTCTCGGTGGAAAGGTCGCACACATTGGTGAAGTTGTCAAGGGTATGTTTAAGGATGGAGATACGGTCACACTCAAAGTTGATGCCGCAAATCGTACAGCAACATGTAAAAACCACAGTGCAACACATCTTTTACAGGAAGCACTTCGTAAAGTATTAGGTTCTCACGTAGAGCAGGCAGGTTCATACAATGATGCAAACAGACTTAGATTCGACTTTACACATTTCTCAGCAATGACACCTGAGGAGATAAGCAAGGTTGAAGATATTGTAAATAAAGAAGTTGCAGCAAATCTTCAGGTAGTGACAGAAGTTATGTCACTTGATGAAGCTAAAAAGACAGGCGCCATGGCACTCTTTGGTGAGAAATATGGTGAGAAAGTCCGTGTTGTAAAGATGGGAGATTTCAGTACAGAACTTTGTGGTGGTACTCATGTTGCGAATACAGGAGTTATAGGATACTTCAAGATTATATCTGAAAGCGGTGTAGCAGCAGGAACACGCCGTATTGAAGCACTCACAGGCGATGGACTTATGAAATATTATGCAGAGATTGAAAGAGCACTTAACGAGGCAGCAAAGGCAGCAAAGGCAGAGCCTTCAAAACTCGTAAACAAGATTAATGCAATGCATGATGAGATAAAAGAACTTTCAAGTGAAAATGAAAAACTTAAAGCAAAACTTGCCAATGATGCGGTAGGAGATGTAGACAGCCGGATTAAAGAGATAAAAGGCATAAAGGTTCTTGCAATGGCAGTTCCTGATGTAGATATGAATGGTCTTAGAAATCTTGGTGACCAGATGAAAGAAAAGATTGGAAGCGGTGTGGTAGTGCTTGCGTCAGCAGTTGACGGAAAAGTGACACTTCTTGCAATGGCAACAGATGATGCAGTTAAGAAAGGTGCTCATGCCGGAAATCTTATAAAAGGAATCGCAGCACTTGTTGGCGGTGGCGGCGGTGGACGTCCAAACATGGCTCAGGCAGGAGGAAAGAATCCTGACGGAATACCGGAAGCAATCGAAAAGGCATATGAGGTTGTAGAGAGCCAGTTATAATATGTATATTATAGTATTCAGACAACAAGAAAAAGTCATCGTAAGATGGCTTTTTCTTATGTGTAGTGGTAAGAGAAGAATGAAAGAGAGAACAGGAAAAATATGAATAAAACTGTGCGGGATAAACTTGTCTCGATGGGAGAAGAAAAATACAGAGATTTTTCAAGTGCACTTATTCCGGGATGTGAAAATATGTTAGGTGTTAGAGTACCTGTTATAAGAAAATACGCAAAAGAGCTTTTAAAGGAAAATGCAGACTGGCAGAAAATACTTGTAGAAGACGATGTTTATTTTGAAGAAACAATGCTTCGTGGATTTATTATAGGAATGGCAACATTAAAGGAAGACGATGTTGAATTTGCAAAAGAAAAACTGGCAGAGTTTGTTGCTTATATAGATAACTGGTCAATAAACGACAGTTTTTGTAATGCTTTTAAAATAGCAGGTAAGCATGGAGAAGATTTTATTGCTGAAATAGAGAAAATGGTAAAGTCAAAAAAAGAATATGAGGCAAGAGCCGGACTTATCCTGCTGCTGAATCATTATGTAAAGGTGGATATGGCAGGAAAAAAGACTGCCAGAAAGAGAACTGTTGAAATTTGTGATATAACTTGTGAATATAAAGGAGACATTGAAAAGGGCAGATATACAGATAAAATACTTCAGTTTGTTGACAGGGATTTTTCTAAAAACGGGTATTATACCCAGATGGCAGCCGGCTGGCTTATTGCGGAGTTATTTGTCACATATCCGAAGGCTGTGTGGAATTATTTGACAGATAAAGAAAAGTTAAAAATTGATGACGTTTCATATAAAAAAGCAGTTAGAAAGATATGTGAATCGAAAACACCTTCTAAAGAGGTAAAAGAGTGCATCAGCAGATTGTGTAGTTAAGCGGATACTCAGCTTTATGGTGCGGCAGGAAAATCTAAGAAAAATAATGTTAAAAAACACAAAAAAGCTGTTGACTAATGCTAAAGTTGTGGTATAATAATTGTTGTGCGTACAGGACTGTGGTTCTGTGAAAAAATACCCTACACAGTTGTTTGTGTATTTGATGCATAATCTACAACTGGAGGGAGGTTAGGTGTGAGACTATGTCAAATGTAATCGTAAAAGAGAATGAGACATTGGATAACGCTTTACGTCGTTTCAAAAGAAATTGTGCTAAAGCTGGTATCCAGCAGGAAATTCGTAAAAGAGAGCATTATGAGAAGCCAAGTGTTCGTCGTAAGAAGAAGTCTGAGGCAGCTCGTAAGCGCAAATACTAATCGTATGTAAGGGATTTGAGTGTCGAATCCTGAAATCAGAAAGAGGTTATTTGGTTAATCTCTTTCTTTTTTTATGGAATAGGAAAATGCTCTTAACATAGCGGAAAACCAACGAGAATTGCGAATATCCTTGACAATAAAAACACTATGCTCCATTCTAAGCGTATAAGCAAACAGCAGCCACTTATTACTTAGAATAGAGCATAGTGAAAAATTATAGTCCTGTCGTTGTCTTTAGATGATAAGAATACATATTATCTAAAATCATATAGACAGTTTAAACAAAATCTCTTAAAGTATCTACAACACTTTGTTTTTCGGTATTTCCATGCAGGTTGTGTGACATTGATGTATGTGGGTGTTATGCTTGCTTATGGGTGGTAACAGTAGTATTATTATATTACTTTACAATGAGCAGGATATACTGTAAATAAGATGGAATTATTGTTAACGGTTCGACAGGCATGAGCGGTGGCAGATAAAAGTAATTGTGAATAGGAGTGGTTTGAAAATGTTTGGATTTTTGGAGAATGGTAAGATATATAAAGAACTTGATGAGATAATAGCACAGATAGATTCTAATGTTGCAAATAATTATAAAGATGCAGCACAGGAAGCGGTGGAATGTTTAGAAAGAAAAATAAATGAATTTTGGGAAAATGGGCAGCTTAGTGAAAAGAAGAAGTTGGAATATAGTGCAAGGATGACGAGGTATAAGAGAGAACTTGAGGGATTTACACATAAGGATCAGAAGCCGTATTGGAGTTAGTGCGTGTTTAAAATTTTTAAATGTGGTAGGATGTATGGAGAGGGGAAACCTTGATAGGGGGAAGATTTTTGTGGAAAAACTGAATAAAAGGTAATGGCAAAACGGAGGCAGAGTATGGCAAAAACAGTAAGTATAGGAAATCAGAGTTTTGAATCAATAAGAAGACAAGATATATTTTATATAGATAAGAGTGAATTTATAAAAGAGTGGTGGGAGAATGAGGATGTTGTAACACTTATCACTCGTCCACGCCGATTTGGTAAGACATTGAACATAGACATGTTAAACTGTTTTTTTTCAAATAAATTTACAGATAGAGGTGATTTATTTGAAGGTCTTGAAATATGGAAAGAAGAAAAATATAGGAAGCTTCAGGGAACATATCCGGTGATTTTTATTAGTTTTGCTGCTGTAAAGGGAGACACATTTGAAATAACAAAACAACAGATTGTTACACAGATAGTACATTTATTTGAGGAAAAAAGATTTTTGCTTGATGCGGATGTTATGAGCGAAAGTGAGAAAATTAAATATAAACAGTTTGTATTAGAACCGGAAAAATTTGATATATCAGCGAAATTAAATGAATTGAGTAATTATTTAAGCAGATATTATAACAAGAAAGTGATTATACTTCTTGATGAGTATGATACGCCAATGCAGGAAGCTTATGTGTATGGCTTTTGGAAAGATATTGTTTCTTTTATGAGAAGTTTATTTAATGCTACGTTTAAAACGAATCCGTATCTTGAGAGAGCAGTTATGACAGGTATAACGAGGGTATCAAAAGAAAGTATCTTTTCTGATTTGAATAATCTTAAAGTTGTGACAACGACAAGTGATGAATATGCGGATTGCTTTGGCTTTACGGAAAAAGAGGTTTTTGATGCACTTGATGAGGCTGATATGTCTAAGGAAAAAACAAAAGTAAAGGAGTGGTATGACGGATTTACTTTTGGAATTGTAAAAGATATATATAACCCGTGGTCTATAACGAATTATTTGAAAACAGGAAAGTTTAGTGCGTATTGGGCAGATACAAGTTCTAATGGATTAGTGAATAAGTTGATTCAAACCGCTCCGGCTGAAACGAAAGAGCTTATTGAACAACTTTTGAAAGGTGAGAGTATAGAAGTAAAGTTTGATGAGCAGATAGTATTTGAACAGCTTGACAAAAGTCATGATGCAATATGGAGTTTGCTTGTAGCAAGTGGATATCTAAAGATAGATTATGTAGAATATAAAGGTTTGCTTTTGAATCCATGGTATCATATAAGTATAACAAATTTTGAAACATTAAGCATGTTTGCAAATATGTTTTCAGGGTGGTTTGAAAGTTCAGATGCGAGATATAATGATTTTATTAAAGCTTTGCTTAGAGGCAATATAAAAGAAATGAATTATTATATGAATAAAGTAGCGCTTGCGACATTTAGTTATTTTGATACAGGAAAACGACCTTCAGAAATATCAGAACCGGAAAAATTTTATCATGGATTTGTGCTGGGACTTATTGTTGAACTGAGCGACAAATATGAAGTAAAGTCAAATCGTGAAAGTGGTTTTGGCAGGTATGATGTTATGATTGTGCCATTTGATAAGAAAGAGGATGCAATGGTACTTGAATTCAAGGTTTATGATTCGGATGAGGAAAATTCGCTTGAGGATACTCTTTCAAGCGCATTAAAGCAGATAAGTGAAAAAGAGTATGATGCAGAACTTTTAAGCAGAGGTTTTGCAAAAGAAAAAATCAGACATTACGGCTTTGTATTTAAAGGTAAGAAAGTACTTATTGGTTCCTAGTGTAGTGACCTGCTGATGTTTATCTAAATAGCAACATGCCAGCACACTAGTGGGAATAGGTGAATAAATTTAAAAACTTACCTGTTGAATTTATAAGAGAAAAAACGGCTTAAAAAAATAAATTTTATCAATATTATCTTTAGAACACAAGTTTGATAAAATGAAGAAAATAAACTTAAAATCAATTTCACTTAATTTTTTTAGTAAAAAATATAAATTGACTAAATAATATTGCTTTTTTTATCAAAAAAATATATAATCAAACCAGTTTGATGAACAAAGGGGTTCAGCAAATGATGAGAAAACATTTATCAGCAGACGGATGTCTATACAGCATCTGTTTTCTGAGAAAGTTTCTTCTATATATGCATAGTATGTTTATTTTTAATGTATTTGTATGCGTATTATATAGGAGTTTCTATGTGAAGAAGTGTTTTCTGTTATTTGCTGAGCCTCTTTTTGTTTACTATATGTAAATCAAATATATCCAAAGAGTAAAAGAAAAACACAAAGTTGTAGAATATTGATATGGAGGTAGAAATGATGACAAATACTGAAACTTGTAACAGCAGGGTTTTAGCAAAAGCCTCAAAAGTTATTGACCATGAAAAGAGAGGGCTTTACGATCCTCGTTACGAACATGATAACTGTGGAATTGGATCTATTGTAAATATTAAGGGAAATAAAACACATGATACTGTTTCGGGAGCTCTTGATATTGTTGAGAAATTAGAGCATCGTGCCGGTAAAGATGCAGAAGGCAAGACCGGTGATGGTGTTGGTATTCTTTTACAGATATCACATAAATTTTTCAAAAAAGCAGTTAAACCACTCGGTTTTGAAATTGGAGAAGAAAGAGATTACGGTATTGGAATGTTTTTCTTCCCACAGGATGAGCTTAAAAGAAACCGTGCTAAGAAAATGTTTGAAGTCATTATTGAAAAAGAAGGACTTGAGCTTCTTGGATGGAGAAAAGTTCCGACTGAACCTGACATATTAGGCCATAAAGCACTTGAGTGTATGCCATGTATTATGCAGGCATTTGTTAAAAGACCTGAAGATGTTGAAAAGGGACTTGATTTTGACCGCAAACTGTATGTCGCACGCCGTGTATTTGAGCAGAGTAATGATGATACATACGTTGTCTCATTTTCAAGCCGTACAATAGTTTATAAGGGTATGTTCCTTGTTGGACAGCTTCGTCTTTTCTTCAAAGACCTTCAGGATCCTGATTATGTATCTGCTATCGCAACAGTGCATTCAAGATTTAGTACAAACACAAATCCAAGCTGGATGAGAGCACATCCAAACAGATTTATCGTTCATAACGGTGAGATTAACACTATTGTAGGTAATGCAGATAAGATGCTTGCACGTGAGGAGACAATGGAGACATCACTTCTTGCAAATGATTTCCACAAAGTCCTTCCGGTTGTAAATCCAAATGGTTCGGATTCGGCAAGGCTTGATAATACACTTGAATTTCTTGTAATGAGTGGTATGGAACTTCCGCTTGCTGTCATGATTACTATTCCTGAACCTTGGGAACACGATATGAGCGTAAGCCAGAAGAAGAGAGATTTCTATCAGTATTATGCAACAATGATGGAGCCTTGGGATGGTCCGGCTTCAATCCTTTTTTCTGATGGTGATATTATGGGAGCTGTTCTTGACAGAAACGGTCTTCGCCCTTCACGTTATTACATTACAACTGATGACCAGCTTATCCTTTCATCAGAAGTAGGCGTTTTTGATATTCCACCTGAAAAGATTGTCAAGAAAGACAGATTGAGACCGGGACGTATGCTTCTTGTTGACACGGTTAAGGGTGAGCTTATTGATGACGAGGTTCTCAAAGAAAAATATGCATCACGTCAGCCTTATGGTGAGTGGCTTAACAGCAACCTCGTTACATTGAAAGAACTTCGTATTCCTAATAAAAAAGTTGAGGAATTTACAGATGAAGAAAGAGCAAGACTTCAGAAAGCATTTGGATATACTTACGAGGATTACAAAGAGTCAATTCTTCCAATGGCACAGAAAGGTGCAGAGCCTATTGCTTCAATGGGTACTGACACACCGCTTCCAATGCTTTCAGATAAGCCGCAGCCTTTGTTCAACTACTTTAAACAGCTTTTTGCACAGGTTACAAATCCGCCTATCGATGCAATAAGAGAGGAAATCGTAACATCGACAAGCGTTTATATTGGTGAGGACGGAAACCTGCTTGAAGAAAAAGCAGACAATTGTAAGGTGCTTAAAATCCGTAATCCTATTCTTACGGATACAGACCTTATGAAGATTAAATATATGGATAAAGAGGGATTTAAGTGTGTGGATATTCCTATTACTTATTATAAGAATACATCACTTAAAAAAGCACTTGACCGTATGTGTCTTGAAGCTGACAGAGCTTACAAGGAGGGTGCAAATATTCTTATCCTTACTGACAGGGGAGTTGATGAGAACCATGTAGCTATTCCGTCACTTCTTGCAGTTGCTTCAATGCAGCAGCATCTTGTAACTACAAAGAAGAGAACAAGTGTGGCAATGATTCTTGAATCGGCAGAACCAAGAGAAGTACATCACTTTGCGACAATCTTAGGATATGGAGCATGTGCGATAAATCCTTATCTTGCACATAGCACAATAAAAGAACTTATTGACCAGAATCTTCTTGATAAAGACTATTATGCAGCAGTTGATGATTATGATTCAGCAGTTCTTCACGGAATTGTAAAAATTACTTCTAAAATGGGTATTTCTACAATCCAGTCATATCAGGGTTCAAAGATTTTTGAGGCGATTGGTATATCAGAGGATGTCATTGAGAAATACTTTACTGATACAGTATGCTGTGCAGGAGATATTACACTTGAGGATATTGAAAAACAGGTTGATGCACTTCATTCAGCAGCATTTGACCCACTTGGACTTGAGACGGATATGAACCTTGAAAGCCGTGGTCAGCATAAAGAAAGAGGACACAAAGAGGAGCATTTATATAATCCTGAGACAATTCATCTTTTACAGCAGGCTACATGGACAGGAAGTTATGAACTGTTTAAACAGTATTCAAAATGCATAGATGAAAAAGAGCATAATGTAACACTTAGAAGCATGCTTGATTTCAATTATCCTAAAAAGGGAATTTCAATTGATGAGGTTGAGAGCGTTGACGAGATAGTTAAGAGATTTAAGACAGGGGCTATGTCATATGGTTCAATTTCTCAGGAGGCACATGAGACACTTGCCATTGCGATGAATCACCTTCATGGTAAATCAAACAGTGGTGAGGGTGGTGAGAGTCTTGACAGACTTCTTACAGCAGGACAGCCTGAGGACAGATGTTCAGCAATCAAACAGGTTGCATCAGGACGTTTTGGTGTTACATCACGTTATCTTGTCAGTGCAAAAGAAATTCAGATTAAAATGGCACAGGGAGCTAAGCCGGGTGAAGGCGGACATCTTCCGGGAGGAAAGGTTTATCCTTGGGTAGCCAAAACAAGACATTCAACACCGGGTGTAAGCCTTATCTCACCTCCACCACATCATGATATCTATTCTATCGAAGATTTGGCGCAGCTTATCTATGACCTTAAGAATAGTAATAAAGATGCAAGAATATCAGTTAAGCTTGTTTCAGAAGCAGGTGTAGGAACGGTAGCGGCAGGTGTTGCAAAAGCCGGAGCAGCAGTTATTCTTATTTCAGGATATGACGGAGGTACAGGAGCAGCCCCTAGAAGTTCAATTTACAATGCAGGTCTTCCTTGGGAACTCGGTCTTGCTGAGACACACCAGACACTGATAATGAACGGACTTCGTTCACGTGTCCGCATTGAGACAGACGGTAAACTTATGACAGGGCGTGATGTACTTGTGGCTGCACTTCTCGGAGCAGAGGAATATGGTTTTGCAACAGCACCGCTTGTAACAATGGGTTGTGTAATGATGCGTGTATGTAATCTTGATACATGTCCTGTAGGTGTAGCAACACAGAATCCTGAACTCAGAAAGAGATTTAAAGGAAAACCTGAATATGTTGAGAACTTTATGAAGTTTATTGCGCAGGAACTTCGTGAGTACATGGCTTTGCTTGGAATTAAGAAAGTTGATGACCTTATCGGACGTACAGACCTTCTCAAAGTAAAGGATGACCCTAAGGTTAAGGAACATCATATCAACTTTAATGAGATAATTGATTCATCATTTGCCGGTGAGAGAAAAGAAAATAAATTCAATCCAAAGAATGTATTTAACTTTGAACTTGAAAAGACAATAGATGAGAAAGTTTTACTTCCTAAACTTAAAAAGTCACTTCAGACAGGTGAGCCTGCTAAAGTTACTGTAGATGTTACAAACATAAATCGTACATTTGGTACAATACTTGGTTCTGAGATTACAAAGAAATTCAGTGATACACTTGAGGAAGATACGATTACAGTTGAGTGTCACGGAAGCGGCGGACAGAGCTTTGGAGCATTTATTCCAAAGGGACTTAAACTTGAACTTGTCGGTGATTCAAACGATTACCTCGGAAAAGGTCTTTCGGGCGGAAAGATTGTTGTATATCCGCAGACCGGTACTAAATTCAAGGCAGAGGATAATATAATTATCGGTAACGTTGCACTGTACGGTGCTACAAGCGGTAAGGCATTCATAAACGGTATTGCAGGTGAGCGTTTCTGTGTTCGTAACTCAGGTGCTACAGCAGTTGTTGAAGGTGTCGGAGACCACGGATGTGAATATATGACAGGTGGACGTGTAGTAATACTTGGACCAACAGGAAAGAACTTTGCAGCAGGTATGAGTGGCGGTGTTGCGTATGTACTTGATGAAAACAGTGATTTATACCTTAAGCTTAACAAAGAACTTGTATCGTCACAGCCTGTTACTGACAAATATGATGTACTTGAGTTGAAGAAAATCATAGAGGAGCATGTTGAAGCTACAAATTCAGAAAAAGGAAAGAATATCCTTGAAAACTTTAGCGATTATCTTCCTAAATTTAAGAAAATTATTTCTTATGATTACAGCAAGATGCTTCAGCTCATTGCTCAGATGGAAGAGAGAGGTTTAAGCTACGAGCAGGCGCAGATAGAGGCATTTTATGCACACAAAAATCAGGCATAATCGATAATAGATACTGTGTATACGCAGACCTGGCATCCGGTCAGGCTGTGCGGTAATGTTTGAGCAGACAGGATAAGGAGGATAATTATGGGCAAACCAACCGGATTTCTTGAATATGAAAGAAAAAATAATAAGGCAGTAGAGCCTTTAGAGAGAATAAAGAATTTTAATGAATTTCACACACCTATGAGTGATAAAGATAGAAAAGAGCAGGCTTCAAGATGTATGAACTGTGGTGTTCCGTTCTGTCAGTCAGGCATGATGATAAACGGAATGGCATCAGGTTGTCCTTTGAACAATCTTGTGCCTGAGTGGAATGATCTTCTTTATCACGGATGCATGAAGGAGGCACTCCAGATGCTTCGCCAGACAAACAACTTTCCGGAGTTTACTTCGAGAGTTTGTCCGGCACTTTGTGAAGCTGCCTGCACATGTGGACTCAATGATTCACCGGTAACATGCAAGGCAAATGAAAATGCCATTGTTGAATACGGCTATGCAAATGGGCTTATGGAGGCAAGAAAACCTAAAGTCCGTACAGGAAAAAAGGTAGCTGTTATCGGGTCAGGTCCTTCAGGGCTTGCGGCAGCAGACCAGCTTAACAGAAGAGGTCATGACGTAACGGTATTTGAGAGAAATGACCACATTGGCGGACTTCTTATGTATGGCATTCCTAATATGAAACTTGAAAAATGGGTTATCGACAGAAAGCAGAAAGTCATGGAAGAAGAGGGCGTTAAGTTCATAGTAAATGCAGATGTCGGAAAGAATGTAAAAGCAGAAGATATTGTTAAAGAATATGACAGTGTCATTCTTGCATGCGGAGCATCAAATCCAAGAGACATTAAAGCAACAGGCCGTGAAGCTGATGGAATTTATTTTGCAGTTGATTTCCTTACACGTTCTACAAAACATGTACTTACAGGAAAAAAAGACGGATGGGTAGACACTAAAGGAAAAAATGTAGTTGTTATCGGTGGCGGTGATACAGGTAATGACTGCGTTGGTACAGCAGTACGACAGGGTGCAAAATCAGTAGTACAGATAGAGATGATGCCTAAACTTCCGGATGAAAGAGCAGCAAACAATCCATGGCCTGAATGGCCACGCGTCTGCAAGACTGACTATGGTCAGGAAGAAGCAATCGCAGTATTTGGAAAAGACCCTAGAATTTATCAGGCAACAGTAAAAGAGTTTATTGCTGATAAGAACGGTAAACTAAAGAAAGTTAAACTTATAAAACTCGAGCCAAAGAAAGATGCAAAGACAGGCAGATTAAATATGACCGAGATACCGGGAAGTGAGTTTGAGATACCGGCAGACTATGTACTTATCGCTGCAGGTTTCCTTGGAACTCAGGAGTATGTTGCCAAAGCGTTTGGAGTAAAATTAAATGCCCGTACAAATGTTGAGACAGCCGTGGGAAGCTATAAAACGTCAGTGGATAAGGTATTTACGGCAGGAGATATGCATCGTGGCCAGTCACTTGTAGTATGGGGAATAAATGAGGGACGACATGTAGCGAAAGAAGTAGATGAGTTCCTTATGGGTTACACAAATCTTGCATAAAAAAATTGCCATAAAAATAATTGTAAAGTCCTAAAAATATAAATATAATTCATTTAAACAGGGGTGCCGCATAACAGCCGGTACTCCTGTTTATTTGGATTTATACGGCTGGTTATGGTCTTGAAAAAAATGTACTGCATTTATGTAAAACAAAAATGAATAAATATAACTGGAAAATGAATAAAAATGATTGCAAATTACTTTGACACATTGGCGTTTTTTATGTATAATAGGAACAATGTGTAGACATATATAAATGATGCAAGGAGGAAGAATGATGGCAAAATATACCAGACAGGATATAGTGGATTTGATAGATGATGAAGATATAGAATTTATACGTCTTCAATTTACAGATATATCCGGAAATTTAAAGAACATGGCCACTACAATTGATCAGCTTGACAAGATTTTAGACGGACATTATAAGTTCGATTGTGCAGCTATTGAAGGTTTCCGTGGTACTGGATATGAAGAATTATTTTTAGTTCCGGATTTAGATACATTTGTTATATTTCCCTGGCGTCCACAGCATGGCAAGGTTGCACGCTTTTTATGCGATGTTGTCAAACCTGATGGTACACCGTTTGACGGTGACAGCAGATATATTTTAAAGAAAGTTATTTCAGAGGCAAAGGAACTTGGATACGAATTTAGGGTAGCCATCAAGAATGAGTTCTTCCTTTTTGACCTCGGCGAAAATGGAGAGCCGACCAATCATTCAAGTGAACAGGGCGGCTATTTTGATGTCGGGCCTGCTGATGGTGGTGAAAATGCAAGACGTGATATGGTGCTTTATCTTGCAGATATGGGAATAAGTGTTGAGACTTCTTATCATTCGGATGAGGCGGCGCAGCATGTTCTTGACTTAAGCTATGCAGATGCACTTGACATGGCAGACAATATTATGACTGCAAGGCTTGTCATTCGTACCGTTGCAAAAAGACACGGTGTGAATGCGACGTTTATGCCAAAGCCAAAGAAGGATACAAAAGGTTCCGGGGCACATTATACATTTGCTTTATATAAGGATGGAAAAAATGTTTTTAATGATGAAAATGATGACCTTGGTGTAAGCAAAGAGGGATATCAGTTTATGGCAGGACTTCTAAGTCATATTGCAAATATGTCGCTCATAAATAACCCTATAGTCAATTCTTATAAAAGATTGATACCGGGATATCTTGCACCTGTTACCGTGGGATGGTCATCTACCAATTCGAGTCCCCTTATAAGGCTTACTTCCATAGGAAGTGACGGAGCAAGGATAGTTCTCAGAAGCCCTGATGGGGCATCAAATCCGTATCTTGTTATTGCGGCATGTCTGGCGGCAGGACTTAGCGGTATAAAAGAAGGACTTGAACCTCCGGTCTGTATGGATGATTTATCTGAGAAAGAGGCAAAAAGATGCGAAACTCTTCCAAGGACACTTTATGAAGCAGTAAAGCTCTTTGAAGAAGATGATTTCCTGCAGGAGGTTGTCGGTGCGCATATTTCAGAGCATCTGATAAAGAGTAAAGATCAGGAATGGAATGAATACTGCACACAGGTAACTCTTTGGGAGACAAAAAGATATCTGACCAGTTTATAGAATTAATCGTTTATACAGCAGCAGACAGGAGGTTTCTGCATGGCAGATTTAATTATAGCGTTTCCTAAATTGGACGATGCGAAAAACTTAAGAAAGCTTCTTGTTCGTAATGGTTATGATGTAAACATGGTTTGTGACAGTGGAGCACAAATAGTAGGTGCGGTAAATGAACTTGATGGAGGTATCATTATTTCAGGATATAAATTTTCGGATATGCATTATTCGGAGATAAATGATTACCTGCCAAAAGGGTTTAATATGCTGTTACTTGCGTCTCCTGCAAAACTTGAGGATTGTGACTTAGACGGTATTGTTTCTCTCGCCATGCCTTTTAAAGTACAGGATTTGCTGAACACTTTGGAAATGATGATGGTTCAGTACAACAGATGGAAGAAGAAACAGAAGAAGAAACCGAAAGCCAGATCTGAAAATGACCGAAAAGTGATTACGACAGCTAAAGAGCTTTTGATGGAACGTAATCAAATGACAGAAGATGAAGCACATCATTATATTCAAAAACTTAGTATGGACAGTGGTACAAATATGGTAGAAACCGCTGAAATGATATTAGAACTTAATGGAAAGGAATGGGAACTTTAGTATGAAGAAGGCGTTTCTTATATTAGAAGATGGAACAGTATTTGAAGGAAAAAGTATTGGCGCAGACAAAGAAATAATTTCAGAGATAGTTTTCAATACATCGATGACAGGTTATTTAGAGGTTCTGACAGACCCAAGTTATGCAGGACAGGCTGTCACGATGACATATCCGCTTATCGGCAATTATGGCGTATGTTATAAGGATATGGAATCAAAAAAAGGCTGGCCTGACGGATTTATAGTAAGAGAGCTTGCGAGAATGCCAAGCAACTTCCGTTCAGAAGATACTGTACAGCATTTCCTTGAAGAAAATGATATTCCGGGTATCTGCTCTATTGATACAAGAGCACTCACAAAGATTCTTCGTGAAAAGGGTACAATGAATGGAATGATAACAACAAATGAGAACTATAATCTTGATGAGATTATTCCAAAACTTAAAGAATATACGGTTACGGGAGTTGTAAAAAAGGTTTCCTGTGATGAAATAGAAAAATATGTTCCGGGAGATATAGGTTCAGAGAAGGTTGCAGCAGATAAAAACATTGCTGTTATAGATGTAGGAACAAAGAAAAATATTATAAGATGTCTTTTGAACAGAGGCTGCAATGTAACAGTTTATCCTTGTGATTTTGATGCGGATGAGGTTATTGCGTCAAAACCTGACGGAATTATGATAACAAACGGACCGGGAGATCCGGCAGAGTGTGTTGATATTATCGCCCAGGTAAAGAAACTCGCTGATTCGGGAATTCCTGTTTTCGCAATTTGTCTCGGTCATCAGCTTATGGCACTTGCACATGATGCAAAGACATATAAAATGAAATACGGACATAGAGGAGCAAACCATCCTGTTAAAAATCTTGAGACAGGAAAAGTATATATATCTTCACAGAATCATGGATATGTAGTAGATGCAGACGGAATAGACGCATCAGTTGCTAAACCTTGGTTCGTAAATGTAAATGACGGAACTATTGAGGGACTTGAATATATCGGTAAGCCTGTAAAAACAGTACAGTTTCATCCAGAAGCAAATGCAGGCCCTAAAGACTCAGAGATGTTGTTTGATGAATTTATGAAGATGATTGGAGGAAATAAATAATGCCAAAGATGGAAGGAATCAAGAGAGTACTTGTAATCGGTTCAGGTCCTATTGTAATCGGACAGGCCGCAGAGTTTGATTATGCAGGAACACAGGCATGCCGTTCTCTTAAAGAAGAGGGAATGGAAGTTATCCTTGTCAATTCAAATCCTGCAACTATTATGACAGATAAGGACATTGCAGATAAGGTTTATATAGAACCTCTTACAACAGAGGTGTTACAGCATATCATTGAAGTTGAAAAACCGGACAGTCTTCTTCCTAATATGGGTGGACAGGCAGGACTTAATCTTGGTATGGAACTTGCAGAATCAGGATTTCTTGACAGTCATGGAGTAAAACTTCTTGGAACAACGGCTGAAACTATCAGAAACGCAGAGGGACGTCAGGAATTTAAAGACCTTATGGAAAGAATCGGGGAGCCATGTGCATCATCTGAACTTGTAGAAAATATTGAGGATGGTATTGCATTTGCAAATAAGATTGGTTATCCGGTTGTTCTAAGACCGGCGTACACACTTGGAGGTTCAGGCGGAGGTATAGCACACAACGAGGAAGAACTTGTTGAAATCCTTTCAAACGGTCTCAGACTTTCAAGAGTAGGTCAGGTACTTGTAGAGAGATGTATTGCCGGATGGAAAGAAATTGAATATGAGGTAATGCGTGACAGCAACGGAACATGTATTACTGTCTGCAACATGGAAAACCTTGACCCTGTAGGAGTTCATACAGGTGACAGTATCGTAGTTGCACCATCTCAGACATTATCAGATAAAGAGTATCAGATGCTCCGTACATCTGCATTAAAGATTATTGATGAACTTGGAATTACAGGTGGATGTAACGTACAGTTTGCACTTCATCCTACATCATTTGAATATATAGTAATCGAGGTAAATCCTCGTGTAAGCCGTTCTTCGGCTCTCGCTTCAAAAGCAACAGGATATCCTATTGCAAAAGTTTCAGCAAAGATTGCACTCGGTTATACACTTGATGAGATACCAAACGCCGTAACAGGAAAGACCTATGCAAGTTTTGAGCCTGCACTTGACTATGTAGTAGTTAAGATACCTCGTCTTCCGTTTGATAAGTTTATCAGTGCAAAGAGAACTCTTACTACACAGATGAAAGCAACCGGTGAGGTTATGAGTATCTGCACAAACTTTGAGGGCGGACTTATGAAAGCTATAAGATCACTTTCACAGCATGTTGACTGTCTTGAGACAGGAGATTATGACAATATGTCTGATGAGGAAGTGCTTGAACATCTTTCGGTAGTAGATGACCGCAGAATTTACCTTATCGCAGAAATTCTACGCCGTGGAATTGCATCTTATGATGAGATTCATGAAGTTACAAAGATTGACAAATGGTTTATTGATAAACTTGCAATCCTTGTTGAAATGGAGAAGAAGATTAAGGAGTCAAAAGGAAATCTTGACAAGGAATTATTAAAAGAGGCAAAGAGACTTGAGTTCCCTGACAATGTTATCGCACGCTGGACAGGAAAAACAGAGGAAGAAATTAAAAATCTCCGTTATGAATACGGTATTACGGCAGCGTTTAAGATGGTTGATACATGTGCCGCTGAGTTTGCTTCAGAGACACCATATTATTACAGCTGTTTCGATGGAATGAACGAAGTTGAAGATAAAACGGAAAAGAAAAAAATTATGGTACTTGGTTCAGGTCCTATCAGAATCGGACAGGGTATCGAGTTTGATTACTGTTCGGTTCACAGCGTATGGGCTCTCAAACAGGAGGGTTATGAGACAATTATCGTAAACAATAACCCGGAGACAGTAAGTACTGACTTTGATATAGCAGATAAACTTTACTTTGAGCCACTCACACCGGAAGATGTTGAAAATATTGTCCGTCTTGAAAAGCCTGACGGAGCAGTAGTTCAGTTCGGTGGACAGACAGCCATAAATCTTACTGAGTCCCTTATGAAGATGGGTGTCAAAATTCTTGGAACAAGTGCAGAGGACGTAGATGCTGCAGAGGACAGAGAATTATTTGACCAGATTCTTGAAGAGTGCAAGATACCTAGAGCAAAGGGTGATACAGTATTTACTACAGAGGAAGCTCTTAAGGTTGCAAATGAACTCGGTTATCCTGTACTTATTCGTCCTTCATATGTACTTGGTGGACAGGGTATGCAGATAGCAGTATCTGATGATGATATTAAAAAATTCATGCAGATAGTTACAAGATACCATCAGGAGCATCCTATCCTTATCGATAAGTATCTTATGGGAAAAGAGATAGAAGTAGATGCAGTATGCGACGGTGAGGATATTCTTATTCCGGGTATTATGGAACACATTGAGAGAGCCGGCATTCATTCAGGCGACAGTATTTCGGTATATCCGGCACAGACCATTACAGAGAGAATTCAGGACATGCTTGTTGACTACACAAGAAAACTTGCTAAGTCACTTCATGTAATCGGACTTATCAATATACAGTTTATTGTTTACCATGATCAGGTATATGTAATCGAGGTAAATCCTCGTTCAAGCCGTACAGTACCATATATCAGCAAGGTTACAGGTATTCCTATTGTAGACCTCGCAACAAAAGTTATCCTTGGTGCTAAGGTTAAAGATTTTGGTTACGGAACAGGTCTTGCAAAGAAGTCAAAATATATTGCAATAAAGATGCCGGTATTCTCATTTGAAAAACTTAGAGGTGCAGAGATAAGCCTTGGACCTGAGATGAAATCAACAGGAGAGTGTCTCGGTATATCTAAAGACTTTAACGAAGCACTTTACAAGGCATTCAAGGGAGCGGGAGTAGATCTTCCAAAGCACAAGAAGATGATAATCACTCTTAATGATGCCGACAAAGAAGAGGGAATCGAGATTGCTAAACGTTTTAAGAAACTTGGCTATGATATATTCTCTACAAGAGGAACAGCCAAGGTATTTAACGAAGCAGGAGTTCTTGCAATCCCTGTAAACCGTATAAATGAAGAAGCACCTACGCTTATGGATCTGCTTCTCGAACATCAGATAGACCTTGTAATAGATACACCGACACATGATGATAAACTTAAAGATGGTTTCATCATCAGAAGAACTGCTATTGAGACAGGTGTAAATTGTCTTACATCGCTTGATACGGCAGCAGCACTTCTTACATCACTTGAGACAGAGGGCAAAGATAAGCTTTCTATTGTAGATGTGGCTACTATCTCAGAGCAGCACGAGGTGTAAAATGATGTCGTGGTATCCTTGATGATGCTATTGCATTGCTTTTGCAAATTGTGTTAAAAAATTTATAAAAAAATGCAACCTTCTTTAAATAACCGGGTTATTATAAGTAGAAAGCAAAATTGTCATAAGTTTAATTTCTTATGATGTTTGTTTTCAATAATAACGGAAGTTTAAAGGAGGTTTTTTTATGAGAAAAGACATGATTGCAAAGGTATTTGCATTATTTATGACACTTGTAATAGCAGGAACGACGACCGGATGTGGCGGCAGAAAGACAAGTCTTAATGAAAAAGGAAACAAAAATGTAGATACGCAAAAAATATCTGATAATCAGAAAAAGGATGGTGAGTCATTAAGTAGTGAAGTACAAGACAAGAAAAAGAAACTTGTTGGAAAAAAGAAAAAATTACCTGTAAATTTGTCAAAGAAAGAAGTTAAAAACTATAAACAGATTTATAAAGATTATAACAGCAGTCTTTTATATCATTTTCTTAAACAGAGCTGGGGGGATAATCCACAACAGGGGCTTGTTGCCTGCTCAAACATCAATATGTATCTTGCAAGCGGAATGCTCTCGGAAATGACTGCAGGGCAGAGTCGGGAACAGATATTAAATTCATTTAGCAAAAATATGTTTAGAGCAGCTGTTTCGGATTACATAAATGCAAATGACAGAGAGGAGAAAGAAAGGGAGGAAGAACAGAAGATAGTAAGAAAGATGATGGGGTATATAAGCGGCAAAATAAAATCCGAAAATTGTTCTTTGGGTAATTCAGTATGGCAAAGTGATAAATATGATTATTCCGGAGGAGTCGACACAATACTTAAAAATGATTATAATGCGTATAGTTTAACGGGAGAGATGGGAAGTAAAAGTTTTAATAATAAAATAAATAAATGGATTGATGAGCAGACAGGTGGTAAGATAAAAGGTAATCTGAAAACAAATAAAGACATGGCTATGCTAATGTTGTCGGCCGTAAATTTTAAGGAGCAGTGGAATGTCAGATTTGATAAAGATAATACAAAGACAGGTATATTCTACGGTCAGTCTAGATACACCTGTGGCAATACAACTGAGGAGGAAAAGATTGATAAGGAAAAATGCAGCTTTTTAAATTCAGAGTATGCTTATGCCTATACCGAGAATGGCAGGTATCAGGCAGTTTCGATACCCATGACAAATGCAAATATGAATATAATACTGCCAAAGGAAAATGTGGCAGCAGACAAACTCATAAATAAAAAGGATGCAAAGCAGATAATTTCATTGTGTAACAAATTCAATAAAAAATGGGATTATTCTAAGATAGTAAGATTTTCAATGCCTAAACTAGATTTTAAAAGTGAACTTGAATTAAATCCATTGATGCAGGATATGGGTATAAAAAATATTTTTGATGGGAAAAAAGCAGATTTTTCTAAAATGTTTGTGTCAGATGGAGAAAATAAATCAGAAGGTGGAATTTATGTTAGTAAAGCAAAACAAAAAAGCAGGCTGACGATTGACGAAAACGGATGCAGTATGGCCTCATATACAGAGGTTGCCCTTGTGGGGTTTGCAGACGAAAAAAAGGATACTGTCACAATGAATTGTAACAGACCATTTATTATAATAGTTTCAACAAGTGACGGTCTTCCGATATTTATGGGAGCAGTAAATAGAGTTATAGAAAAATAAAAAACATACAGCATACAGGATGCAGATGCAATCAAAGGCTGAACTGTTACTGGTATAAAACGGAAATCAATTATAAACATTGAAATTTTGACTTAACAAAAAGGAGATACATGGAAGATGAGAAAATAGTACAGTTGATATGGGACAGAAATGAAAACGGTATTAACGAATTATCTGAAAAATATGACCGTTATTGTTTTTGTATTTCAGAGCGTATTGTACATGATGAGGAAGATGCAAAAGAGTGCGTAAATGATACATGGCTAAGGACATGGAATACGATTCCACCAAGCCGCCCGTCAGTGCTTAGTACATTTCTTGCCAAGATAGTTAGAAATCTGTCGCTTAACAGGTATAGGGATATGCACGCATTAAAAAGAGGAGGGAGTAGTGTGAATATTGCGATAGAGGAACTTAATGAATGTATAACTGACGGAAAGACCGTGGAAAAAGACATGGAATATAAACTTCTTACAGAGTCGATAGAAGATTTTTTGTGGAAACAGACTAAGAGAAACCGTACCGTCTTTTTGAAACGATATTTCTATGTTATGGATATTAAGGAAATCGCTGAGGAGCTTGATATAAAAGAGGGTACGGTAAAATCAATCCTTAGCCGTATGAGAAAGAAACTTGCCGTATGGCTTGAAAAGGAGGCGGTAGTGTGAGCGAAAAAGAGGCAGAAAAGCTGATGTATGCCATTGGCGATGTTTCAGAAGAAATGCTAAAAGAAGCAGAGGATTATTCAGAAAATATTAAAAAGATGTCTTTTAGACAAAAGAGATTAAAAAAATATGCAAAAACGGTATTTGCCATCGGGACAGCCGCAGCAGTTATAGGTTGTGCGTTACTTGTATATGAAAAACCGAAAAAGTCATATAAAAATGATTTAAGGCCGACAGGGCAGAATATTGAAAAAAACTATGATAAAAGCAAGAATGATGATTCTATGGATGAAAGTGAGACATTTAATTATGCGTCAGAAAATATACATATCTATAATCCTGAGATAACAGAGGAAGAAACACAGGACTCTGACGGAACACGAACCAGCGTGTTCCAGGATATAGCAGCAGGATATGATGAAAATATATCCGACACGCAGAAAAATAAAAAAAGTGGGACAGAAGATGATGTAAGTACAGATTATGATAAAACGGAGGAAAAAACCAGTGGTTCGGTTAAAAGTGAGGACAATTGTGCTGATGGTACAGAAATAAGAACTAACAAAAAACAGAAATTAAAAGTCCATGCAACAAAAGACGGAGAGATAATAAAAATCCAATTTATATTGCAATTTGGCAAAGCTGGTGATGGAGACACATATATTTGCAATGTTAAAGAGATAAATGCCAGTATGTCGATAGAAAAAAAAGTTTCATCTGACAAAGACAGCAATTGGAAAGAAAATAAAAAAGTAAAAGTTGTGTGTAAATCTGGAACAAAGCTGATGTTTACAGCCAATATGACAAAAAAACAGCAGTCGGAGGAAGATATAAAGCTGTCAGAAATAAATGTGAAATTTAAAGAAAAGGGACATAAAATATCAGATGGATTTAATATGACAGTGCGAAAGGAAAATGACGGATATTATTCATATATGAAAAAATAGAAAGAGGAAATAAGTATTATGTTGTATGCTGTTAGGAGATTTTTTTGTAAATATGTGGTACAATAAAAATGATTATGAAGATCAACGAATGACTATAAGGATTCATGATGATGTTGAAAATAACTATGTTGAGCATATCAAGATGTCATGTGAAATTACTGTTAAAGGGCCTTATCTGAATTACTCAAGATGTTATTTGTATATTGGAAATACGCAGAAAGTAAAAGTGTGTGATAAAAAAGGAACTTTGAAATGTAAGGTAAATGGCATTACAATAAAGAAGAAAGTCACAGTACATAAGAATGTATATACACAGCCCTCTGCAAAAATTAAAGATATGCTTCTCGACAGGATATATTATCATGTTGTAAAGACATATTTTTCAGGGAACAAACTTAAAGTCAAGATAAAATTATATAATACATATACTGACAGAAAATTAAAAGTTATAAAGGCACTTGATGTAAAAATATATGCAAATGGCGGATGTCTGCACCAGAGAGTGATTAATAAGAAAGTGAATATGAAAGCATACAGTTCAAAAACGATAACGGTAACAGTATCAAAAAACAGTAAAATGAAACATACTATAGATTTGAGAAATAATGCTTTTACTTCGGATATAAATCTGCAGACGGCATATTACAGCTATAAATATACATATTAAGTTAAATAAATAAGCCGTATTCTAAAATGATAATGATATTTAGAATACGGCTTATTGTTTTTAATGCAAAGTTATACAAGATATAAATGTTTAACGATATTTTTATCGTTATGAAATTATGAAAGATTGTTAATTATTTTGTCAAAAATATCAAATACATAAATTTTTTCCTTCTCCGAAAAACCATTAAGGCATATCTCTTCAAGCTTTTCAAATTCGGAATAAACTTCTTCAGCAGTTTTTTTCCCTTTTGTCGTAAGATAAATTTTATGTGCGTGTTTTTGACCTGCAGTTAATACTTTTTCACGATATATAAAATCAGCTTTTTCCATGTTATTAAGTATGGATGTCATAGATGGGGGAGTTATTCTGCAGATAGAGGCAAGTTCTTTCTGGGTGTATCCGTCTGTCTTTCGGAGTATATACAAAACTTTTGGCTGTGCATTTGAAAGATTAAGCCTTTCAAAAATGGCCTGGCTGCGTTTTGCGTGTGCTGCGGAAAGTTCAAGCAGTTTTAAGAAAAATTTCTCATTCATATGTAAAATCCTCGTTTGATAGTAAATATTAACTGTTACTATTAACTATTAATTGTTAAAAAGTCTTTTTGCAAAATTGTAAAAACCGTGATCCATTACTGTAGCATCATGCCCACCGGTTGTTTTGTACCATATATGTTTAGTGTTGTTTTTAACAAGTGCATTGTGATATGTTTCAGGAATGTCAAAAACAACTGTATCGTTTTTGGCTGCAACAATCATTAAAAGAGTGTTGTCGGCATATTCATCGTTTAACTTAAATGTATCTGTTTTAAAAAGACCGTCTTCAGCTATTCCGTTCATTTCATATGCAAAAAGTCCGGGAGCAGGGCAGAAACCTCCTATATATCCAAAAGTGTCCTGCATTGAAAGACCGATATAAAGTGCAGTGCGTCCACCCATTGAAAAACCGGCAATTGCTGTGTTTTCACGACCTTCTGCTACCGAATAATTTTCTTTTATATAAGGCATAAGATTGTCACGAAGATCATTTATGAAATTGTCAAATGCACGATAATTGTCAAGTGAAAACTGGTCGGCAACATATGTATCGTTAGCTCTGGCACGACAGTTTGGAAGGACTAATATCATTTCCCTGGCTGTTTTTGCTGCAATCATGTTTCCGATAATAGTGTCGGCATTTGCATTGAGCCAGTCGGTGTGATCCTGTCCAAGACCATGCAAAAGATAACATACAGGATATGCCTTGTTTTTATCATAGTTTGGCGGCAAAATGATGGCACAGGTTCGCATTTTATTGGTTGTAGTTGAAAAGTATGTATCATATTTTACTTTGCCGTAAGTTATACTGTTGTCTCTTTCAGTGTATGCAAATGAGACCGGATAATTTGTATCTCCGTCATATGGATCTGGTTTTGTAACTGATTTATTTTTCACTGTAACAGCACAGCTGTAGGTCTTTTTATTATATTTTGCCATGATTTTAGCCTTACCTTTCTTTTTGGCATGTATTGTTCCATTAGCAGTAATGGTAACAACAGATTTATTACTTGATTTCCATTTTATCAGTTTTGCTTTTGAAATGGAAACATTTTTTAATTTGATTTTTTTAATCTGTCCTGTAGTAAGTGTCATTTTTTTGTGACTTAAAACAGGCTTTTGGTTTGAATTTGCATTTGTTGAAATAGCAGGCTGTAATGATAACGACAATATTGATATTTATTTTTTGTCAATAGTAATAAAAAGTTCTTGCACTAAAAAATACCATACTCTGAAAACTAGAATAAAATCTGAGTTTTTTGAGTATGGTATTTATATTGTTTATTATTAGTATTATGATTGTATTGAGTTGTGTTTTAGCAGGTGATAACTGTACCTGTTTTTCCTGAAATTCCATCAAGTGCAGTATCAATACTTGTAATGATTGCTTTGTGCTCTTTTGATGAAGATGCAAATGAGACAGCTGCTTCAACTTTTGGAAGCATTCCGCCTTCATTAAACTGCTTGTCTGCAATATATTTTGTAGCATCCTCAACAGAGATTGTGTCAAGTGGCTGTTCATTGTCAGTGCCAAAGTTGAGGCAGACTTTTTCAACGCCGGTAAGGAGAAGGAGAACATCTGCTCCAAGTTCTTCAGCAAGACATGAACTTGTGACATCTTTTTCAATGACGGCACTTGCACCTTTAAGCCTTGTACCCTGCTGTAATACAGGTATTCCGCCGCCACCGGCAGCTATAACTATCTGACCTGCATCCATAAGTGTCTTTATCGCATCTGTTTCATAGATTTCCATTGGACGTGGAGCCGCAATAACTCTCTTGTAGCCTTTTCCTTCGATTTCTACTACATGGTTTCCTTTTTCTTCTTCTGCTTTTGCTTCTTCGGCTGTCATATATCTGCCGATTTCCTTTGTAGGATAAGAGAAAGCGGTATCGAAAGGATCAACTCTTACCTGAGTGATAATAGTAGATACAGGTTTATATATACCTCTGTTTAAAAGTTCTGTACGAATTTCATTCTGAAGATCGTAACCTATGTATCCCTGGCTCATGGCGCTGCATATAGACATTGGAGCAACAGTGTTTGTAGGTTCAAGACGGCTGTATTCTCTCATGGCAGAGTGAATCATGCCTACCTGTGTACCGTTGCTGTGCGTGATAACTATATCATATTTTGCTTCAACTAAATCTGCGATAGCAGATGCAGCGTTTTTAACGGCTTCTTTTTGTTCCGGAAATGTTTTTCCGAGTGCACTGTGTCCAAGTGCTACGACAATTTTCTTTCCCATAATAAAATCTCCAATCTTATATTTATTTTGTAAATCTTTGTACTTTTTAGTCTGAATATTATATAATTTTAACATGACGCATGAATAAATTCAAGCGAGTAATACTTATGAATTATTTTCGCTGTAGCTGCTGTTAAAATATTTGGTGATTAAATTTTGTGTATCATTTATCAGATTATTAGGGTTGTTAATGTTAGCAAAATATGGAAAAATTTGATAGAAAGATATACTGTTGTATTACAAGCTATAGCTAAAATTATAATTAAAGTTATAATGAAAATGACATTGGGTGTAAAATATTTTTTTGGCTTTTGCGCCCCCTGTGTTTAAAAATATATAAAATGAGGTATAAGTATATGGAATATATAAATCCAATAATTTCGGGGTTTTATCCTGACCCTAGCATTTGCAGAGTTGGGGATGATTTTTATCTGGTAAACAGTTCATTTGAGTATTTTCCGGGGATTCCTGTTTTTCACAGCAAAGATTTGATAAATTGGGAGCAGATAGGGCATTGTATATCAAGACCGGAGCAGCTTACGCTTAGGCAGGGCGTGCCAAATTGTGTGGGAATTTACGCGCCGACCATAAGATACCATGAAGGTGTTTTTTATGTGATTTCTACAAATGTTGCTTATGGCGGAAAAGATGAGGGAAATTTTATAGTATGGACTGACAATCCTTACGGTGAGTGGTCAGATCCTGTTTTTATTGACCTGCCGGGAATCGATTCGTCACTTTTTTTTGATGATGATGGCAGAGTGTATTATACGGGTGCCTTTGACAATGGAATATTTATCAGTGAACTCAAATTTTCATATAAATATGATGAGAATGGCAGGGTCACGGATATGTCGTGTGATGTTGTCTCGGATAGAAAAGTAATATGGAACGGTACCGGTGGAAATGACCCTGAGGGACCGCATCTATACAAAATAAACGGCTGGTATTATCTGCTTATTTCAGAAGGCGGTACAGAATTCTGCCATATGATAACAATTGCGCGCAGTAGAGACATCCTTGGAGAATATGAATCATGTCCACGCAATCCTGTTTTTAGCAACAGGTCAACATCACTTCCTATCAAGGGAACAGGTCATATGGATATAGTTTGTGATAAATTTGGAGACTGGTGGGGAGTTTGTCTTGGAAACCGTCCTATTACATATCCGTTTAAACATAATCTCGGAAGAGAGACATTTTTAGTGCCTATGGTATGGGATGAGGGTGGATGGCCTGTTATCGGGAGAGACGGTCTGCTTGACGAGAAAATAGAAACTGACAGAAAACTGCTTAGTGGGGTTGTTCAAAAGTCGATGACAGACGAGGGAAAATATTTTCACGATGATTTTAAAGGAGATAAACTAAAACAGGACTGGAATTTTATTTATAATACAACATCAAAATATGCATCTTTGGATAAAGATGGAGGACTGCTTTTATATGGAACAAAATCATCTGTTATATCGAGTGATGAGGCTGCATGGGTCGGTTACAGACAAAAACATCATGAGTTTACGGCAGAAACCTGTATTGAATTTGGAGATATATTTGACGGAGGTGAGGCGGGTCTTTCTGTTTATATGAATAATAAACATCATTACGAGCTTGCGGTTACAGTGATTGAAGGGGTAAAGTGGCTTATTTTCAGAAGATGTATAGGTTCGCTTATAAATGAAGAAAAAATTACGACGTTAAATAATGATACGGTTCGTGTGAGACTTGAGGCGTTGAAAAACGAAAATGGAGAAAATATTTATTGTTTCAGTTACAATAAGGATGAAAATTGGATTAAAGCAGGGGGAGGTGAGGCTGCTTATCTGACAACGGAAGTTGGAGGAAAATTTACAGGAAATTATATTGCCATATATGCCAGTGGGAACGGAAAAGAGAATATGAAAGCTGTAAAGTTTGATATGTTTGATTATAAAGGGATGATATGATGCAAGGGTTAAAAGCAGATAGTAATGTACGATTACATACAAATTGCTATCAGACAGATTGACCTGTATTGTATAAAAATTACAAAAATCGACCGTATTTTCAAAAGTGAATGTACAATATGTCAAAAAGTAAAAAAATGTAATAAAATGCTTTTCAAATTAAAGTTAGTATGATATACTTCATATCAGTTGATAAAGAAGTACAGAACAAGGGCGTTCTCAATTTAAACAATTGAGTACGCCTTTTTTGCTAGAATGAATGACATAAGCTGTACCACAACTTATATGGTGCCCGGGCGACATCATAGGAATGACATAATTATTCCGGACACTTTATATAATAAAATAGTTTAAAGGAGTAAATTCTTTTAGCTATTATAGAATATTGAAATATTAATATGAAAGGAAGGTAACGAAATGGAAAATAATGTTATCGAACAGGTTTTTGGGAAAGACGTATTTAATGATGAAGTAATGCAGGCTAAGCTTCCAAAGGATGTATATAAATCTTGGAAGAAGACACTTGAGAGTGGAGCAGACCTTGATATTGAAATTGCAAATGTAGTTGCTCATGCAATGAAAGAGTGGGCACTTGAGCATGGTGCTACACATTATACTCATTGGTTCCAGCCGATGACAGGTGTTACAGCAGAAAAGCATGATTCATTCCTCAGTCCTGCATCAGAGAGCAAGCCTGTTCTTGAGTTTTCAGGAAAAGAACTTATAAAGGGTGAGCCGGATGCTTCTTCATTTCCTTCAGGAGGTCTTCGTGCAACATTCGAGGCAAGAGGATATACAGCGTGGGATTGTACATCACCGGCATTCCTTCAGGAGGATGCAGCAGGTGTTACGCTTTGCATTCCTACAGCATTTTGCTCATATACAGGTGAGGCACTTGACAAAAAGACTCCGCTTCTTCGTTCAATGGAGGCAATCAGCAAACAGGCTGTTCGTATAGTTAAATTGTTTGGCATGGATGATGTCAAAAAAGTATCTTGTTCAGTAGGACCTGAGCAGGAATATTTCCTTGTAGACAGAGATAAATATTTACAGCGTAAGGATCTTATCTTTACAGGTCGTACATTGTTTGGCGCACCTGCTCCTAAGGGACAGGAACTTGATGACCATTACTTTGGCGCAATCAAAGAGCGTATTGCTTCATTTATGAAAGATCTTAACATCGAGCTTTGGAAACTTGGTATTCTTGCTAAGACACAGCATAATGAGGTAGCTCCTGCACAGCATGAGATGGCCCCTATCTTTACAACAGCAAATATTTCAACAGACCACAACCAGTTAGTAATGGAGATTATGAAGAAAGTAGCAAAGAGACATAATCTTGAGTGTCTTCTTCATGAGAAGCCATTTGCAGGCGTAAATGGTTCAGGTAAACATAATAACTGGTCAATTGTTACTGATACAGGAGTGAACCTTCTTGAACCGGGAAAGAAACCACATGAGAATACAGTATTCCTTCTTTTCCTTGCAGCGATTATCAAGGCTGTAGATGAGAATGCAGAACTTCTCAGACTTTCAGCTTCAAATCCTGGAAATGACCACAGACTTGGTGCAAACGAGGCACCTCCGGCAATTATTTCAATGTTCCTCGGAGAACAGCTTGAAGATGTTGTTGAGCAGATTGTTAAGGGTGATGTTTCATCTTCAATTCAGGGAAGCAAGCTTGATACAGGTGTTCATGTACTCCCTGTACTCAAGAAAGATGCTACAGACAGAAACCGTACATCACCATTTGCATTTACAGGAAACAAATTTGAGTTCAGAATGCTTGGTTCTTCAATGTCAATAGCAGGTGCAAACTTTGTACTTAATACAATCGTTGCTGATACATTACAGGATTTTGCAGATGAACTTGAAGGTGCTGCAGATTTCGATAAAGCAGTAAAGGAACTCATCAAAAAGACTGTTACAGAGCATCAGAGAGTTATCTTTAATGGTGACGGATATTCAGATGAGTGGGTAGCAGAAGCTGAGAGAAGAGGACTTCCGAATGTTAAGTCTATGGTTGAGGCTGTACCATATCTTGTGACAGACAAATCAATTGCCCTTTTTGAAAGACAGAATGTACTTTCTAAGGCAGAACTTGAATCAAGAGCAGAAATCAACTATGAGAATTATTCAAAGACAATAAATATCGAAGCTAAGACTATGATTGATATGGCTGGAAAACAGTTTATCCCTGCTGTTATCTCATATGTAACAAGCCTTGCTGACTCAGTAAACACAGTAACAGCAGCATGTGCAGCAGCAGATGTGTCAGTACAGACAGAGCTTCTTACAAAATGCTCTTCACTCCTTGCTAAGGCTCAGAAAGCACTTGCAAATCTTGAAAAAGTAACTGCAGAAGCAGCAGGTAAAGAAGAGGGACAGGAGCAGGCATTATTCTTTAAGAATACAGTATTTACAGCAATGGAAGAACTTCGTGCACCAATTGATGAATTAGAGATGATAGTAGATCAGGAATTTTGGCCTGTACCATCATATGGTGACTTATTATTTGAAGTATAATGCATACTTATAGAATTGCTTTCATATTAATATTCCCAAATATATATAATGAAGAAAAGAGAAACTGCATAGTTTATTATGCGGTTTCTTTTTTCTTAACTGAACGATTACTTCCTTCATAAAAGGTTTTAGATGAAAACTTGAACGAAGAAACGAATTTGTGGTACAATAGGCATAAATGAATGGAATGACTGGCAGGAAAGCAAAGTATGTAAGTTCCAAAAGTCATTTACATAAAAATAAAATTTCAGTTGGAAAATTATCGGGAGGTATATAGTGGCTCAGAATGAAAAAGATGAAAACGAAAGAATAACAATAAAAGAAGTATTTGGTAAGTGGTTTGGACTTTTTTTAGTGCTGATTTCGGCAGCGGTAGTTTATCTGCTGATTATAAATCTCGATGACATTTTTTCAGGATTTATGTTTATGCTTAGTGTTTTGAAACCTGTAATTTATGGTGCGATTATCGCATATCTTTTAAATCCGCTTACAAAAATGTATTATCGTCTGTTGTTAAAAGGATATGAGAAAAAAGGCAAAAGTCCGTCAGACAAAACTGTTCTTATTATGGAAAGCATGACTATAGTGTTTGCTCTGCTGACAGGAGTTTTGATTATTGCGATTCTTTGCTGGCTTGTTATACCACAGCTTATTACAACAGTTATTTCGCTTATAGAAACAGTTCCGTCACAGGCAAACGATTATTATAATTACATTACAGATAAGATACAAAGCAATAAGTATATTGCGTCAAGAATGCAGGATACAGCTTTGCAGGCAACAAAATATATGGATAACATTATGAATAATGATTTGTTCCCATGGCTTAAAAGTGAACTGCTGCCTAATTTAAACATATATGCAAAGCAGTTTGCAAACGGCGTTATGAGCTTTATAAATGTATTGTACAATCTTTTTATAGGAATAATAGTTGCAATTTATTTATTAAAAGGAAAAAGAGTGTTCGCGGCACAGGCAAAAAAGATAACTTATGGTGTATGCAGAAAGAAAACAGCAGATACAATTATTCATTATGTACGCATTTCAAATAATATGTTCAGCGGATTTATTTCAGGAAAAATAGTTGATTCAACGATAATAGGAATTATATGTTTCGTCCTCATGACTATTTTCAGAATGCCATATGCGCTTCTTGTAAGTGTCATTGTAGGTGTAACAAATGTTATCCCGGTGTTTGGACCATATATAGGAGCTATACCGAGCGCACTTTTGATACTTCTTGTAAGTCCGGTACAGGCTTTGTATTTTATTATACTTGTTGCAATACTTCAGCAGGTTGATGGAAATATTATAGGACCTGCAATACTTGGTGAATCTACCGGACTGTCAGCGTTCTGGGTACTTTTTTCGATTCTGTTTTTTGGCGGTTTTTGGGGGATTGTAGGAATGCTCGTTGGTTGTCCTCTATTTGCGGTTATATATACGATTGCAAAAGATTTTATCAATTATTGTCTTGAAAAAAGAAAATTATCGACGGATACACAGACTTATGTCAATCTTAAAACAATCGAGGATGGCAGAGACGGGTATGAATATATAGAATACACCGTATCTGAGATTAACGGAAAGCGGAATAAAAAGAATTCTGCCTCAAAGGCAAAGAGCTGCAGTTTGATGTCAGTGTTAAAGAAGTTCTTGAAAAAGGTGATGGATTCAAAACAGATATCAAAAGATAAAAATGATGAGAAATAGCTGCTGTCAGCCATGCGGTCGGTATGATTTATGATGAATAATTGTGTTTGATGGCGGAAGAAATGAATGTCAAACTTGACTAAAAATACATTTTAATATACAATTAGTTAGTTGTATTATATTATTTGGGTAGGAACGAGGAGTATTATGATAAAAAGCATGACCGGGTTTGGTCGATTTGAAAAAGTAACTGCTGACTATAAGATTTCAATAGAAATAAAATCAGTAAATCACAGATATTGTGATTTAAATATTAAACTTCCTAAAAAATTTAATGCATATGAAAATAATCTTAGAAATATTATGAAAAAATATGCAGCAAGAGGAAAGATAGATGTCTATGTTCTATATGAAGACTATTCTGAGAACAATGTTGAAGTAAGATATCATGAAAATGTTGCAAAAGGATATATGGATGCACTTGAGAAAGTAGCTGCTTCATATGGGGAAAAGTTTACGGGAGCAGAGTTAAAATATCCGACAGCAACAGAACTGATAAGACTTCCGGAGGTTGTGACACTTGAAGTAAATGATGCGATAGACGAATCGCTTGAGAAAGCTGTTGAGGATACGTTTGAAGAAGCCTGCAGGATATTTAGGGAGGCAAGACAAAAAGAGGGCGAACATCTTAAAAATGATATAAAGCAAAAACTTGCGTATATACACGAACTTGTAGAAAAGATTGAACAAAGGTCGCCTGAGATTTTAGCAGAATATAAGCAGAAAATCATGAACAAAGTTGAAGAACTGTTAGAAAATAAACAGATAGATGACGCAATTTTAGCTACGGAACTTACTGTTTTTGCTGATAAAGTATGTGTAGATGAGGAAACCGTAAGGCTTCACAGCCATATAAAAAATATGGAAGATACTTTATCTAAGGAAGAGCCGATAGGAAGAAAGCTTGATTTTTTGGCACAGGAAATGAACAGAGAGGCAAATACAATTCTTTCTAAGGCAAATGACATGAAGCTTTCAGCAGAAGCTATTGAGTTAAAGACAGAGATAGAGAAGATAAGAGAACAGATACAGAATATTGAGTAGATATGAGGTGCTAACAATGCTTATAAATGTGGGATACGGCAATATCGTAAATATGGATAAGGTTGTCAGTATTATAAGAACAGAAGCAGCACCGATAAAAAGAATGATACAGGTTGCAAAGGACAACAATATGGCTATAGATGCCACATGTGGCAGAAAGACAAAATGTATCCTTGTTATGGACAGCGGTCATGTTGTATTGTCGGCACTTCTGCCGGATACTATTGAAAACCGTGTGAATGAAAATCAATACAGAGAGGAGCAGAACCAATGAATAAAAGAGGTATTCTTGCGATTATTTCAGGATTTTCCGGTGCGGGTAAAGGTACTGTTGTAAATAAACTTTTAGAAAAAGATAATTATGCGGTATCAATTTCTGCAACGACCCGTGAACCGAGACAGGGGGAAGTTGACGGGAAAAATTATTTTTTCAAGAGCAGGGATGAGTTTGAAAATATGATTGAAAATAATCAGCTTATAGAGTATGCTGAATATGTGGGAAATTATTATGGAACTCCGAGAGATTATGTTTTCAAAAAGTTAGAAGAAGGTTATGATGTTATACTGGAAATTGAGATGCAGGGAGCACTTAAAGTTAAAGAAAAGTTTCCTGAGACTGCTCTGATTTTCATTACACCTCCATCTGCAGACGAATTGAAGAAAAGACTTGTTGGACGAGGTACAGAGACAATTGAACAGATTGATAAGAGAATGTCAAGAGCCGTTGACGAATGTGATTATATGAACAAGTATGATTATATAGTTGTGAATGACGATTTAGACGAGTGTGTTGACGAGATACACAGGCTTTTGCAGTCAATACATAATGCTAAAGAAAATCAGTCTGAGCTTATTGAAAAAATAACAGAAGAGTTAAAAAAATTTAAATAATAATATATAACATGAAAGGAAGAAATAATTATGTTACATCCATCTTATACAGATCTTATGAAAGTTATTAACAGCGAAGTTGAAACAGGAGAAGCTCCTGTAGTAAACAGCCGTTATTCTATTGTACTTGCAAGTGCAAAAAGAGCACGCCAGCTCATAGCAGGGGCTGACCCGCTTATTGATATCAGATGTCCAAAGCCTCTTTCAATTGCAGTTGATGAATTATACAATTCAAAGATTAGAATTTTAAGCGAAGAGGAAGCAGCAGAAATCGAAGCAAAAAAAGCTGCTGAAGAAGAAGAAAGAAAAGCAATGAGTGAGATGACTTTCTCATTTGATGAAGAAGAGTAATAGAGGTTTTGACATGGATAACGAATACAAAAATCAAGACGAAGAACAGGAAAACAGTCTAGAAACTTCAAATCAGGCTGAGCTAAATGATGAAAAAGCTGATGATAAGGAAAGAGAACTTGATTCTTACGGAGAGCCTATAGAAAATCCTGACGATGATGAAGAACCAAAGAAAAAGAAAATAAAGGGTGTTATTACAGAACTTATCATATATGCGGCCATCATAATAATGTGTGTATGTGTTGTCCCAAAATATGTATTGCAGAGAACAATAGTAGACGGTACGTCTATGATGAATACACTTTCCGATGGTGACAATCTTTTGGTTGAGAAAGTAACATATCGCATTTCAGACCCTAAGAGATTTGATGTCATAGTGTTTTATCCACACGGAAGACAGAGTAATGACTATTATATAAAGAGAGTTATAGGACTTCCGGGCGAGACAATACAGATTAAGGGAGATACCATATATATAAATGGAAAGGCGATAAAAGAAAATTATGGTAAGGATCCAATGACAGAATCCGGTATCGCAGAAAAACCTTTGAAACTTGCAAATGATGAATTCTTTGTTCTTGGTGATAACAGAGAGATAAGTGATGACAGCAGATACGAGGATGTAGGACCGGTTAAGAGAAAGAATATAGCAGGCAGAGCAATTTTGAGAATTTCGCCGTTGTCTGAGTTTGGTACATTTAAATAACGCATTGTAAGCGAAAAAAGTATTGGATTTATAACAAGGGCAGATTTTTATCTGCCCTTATTATGTTTAAAATAAAAAGGAGGAAAAACGATTATGAAAAGGAAATTAAAAAAGATTTTATGTATGTCTTTGGTGGCTGTTTTATGTATAAATCATGTGACAGTGGCAAAACAGGAGACAGTAACTGCGAAAAGCAAGGAAAATATTAAAATTGCTATTGATGCGGGACACCAGGCAAGAGGAAATTCTGCAACAGAGCCTATAGGACCGGGTTCTTCAACAAGAAAGGCAAAAGTGGCAGGGGGTGCAACAGGAGTTGCAACACATGTACCTGAGTATAAACTTACTTTAGCAGTGGCAAAGAAGCTTCAGAAGGAACTCAAAAACAGAGGCTATCAGGTTTATATGATTAGAACAAAAAACAATGTAAATATCAGTAACAAAAAGCGTGCACAGCTTGCCAACAAGAGTGGTTCAGACATTTACATAAGACTTCACGGTGACAGTTCTGCTTCAAGTGCTGTAACAGGTGCAAGCGGATTGTATCCGTCAAAGGCAAATAAATATGTTTCAAAGCTTAGTTCAAAATCAAAGAAGCTGTCAGAATGTCTTCTTAAAGCATATTGCAAGGAGACTAAGATTAGAAACAGGGGGGTGGTAACAAGGGATGACCTTACCGGAACAAACTGGAGCAAGATTCCTGTTTCACTTATTGAAATGGGATTTATGAGCAATCCGGCAGAGGACAGAAAAATGCAAAAGTCAAAATTTCAGACAAAAATGGCAAAAGGAATTGCAGATGGAATTGACGCATATTTTAAATAAACAGTATATGATTGTTTGAAAATTATTTAAGGTACGGGTATGAATGGAGGAGAAAGATGGAAGGTTTAGTTAACATGATGGAGGAAACTGTATTAAAGAAAATTGATGAGTTATGGGAGACGACAGATGGATGTAAATGTCAGAAGTGCAAACTCGACATAGCGACATATGCGCTTAACAGACTGCCGCCAAGATATGTACATTCACTTCAGGGAAAGCTTATTCACAGATTTAATGCTTCAACGGCACAATCTGATGCTGAGATAACCTCATGTGTTTATCAAGCTGTCAAGCTTGTTGAAAAAAATCCAAATCATTCACGAGAAGAGGCTATATATACGCAGTAAAGGGATGCGTAAAATAGCTGATAATTAAAAATAACAAAAAATTGAAAAAAATTAAAAAAATGCTTGCATTTTGTAACAAAATGATGTATAGTATTGCTTGTCGGCGCGACAGGGATGTTTTTCTGTCGGCAAGCGTATGGTCTGTTGGTCAAGCGGCTAAGACGTCGCCCTCTCACGGCGAAAACAGGGGTTCGATTCCCCTACAGACTGCTTCGACAAATATGTCGGTAGAAATCAGATGATGTGAAATATCATTTTGATTTTGTTAAAATTAAATATATGGTCTGTTGGTCAAGCGGCTAAGACGTCGCCCTCTCACGGCGAAAACAGGGGTTCGATTCCCCTACAGACTGCTTCGACAAATATGTCGGTAGAAATCAGATGATGTGAAATATCATTTTGATTTTGTTAAAATTAAATATATGGTCTGTTGGTCAAGCGGCTAAGACGTCGCCCTCTCACGGCGAAAACAGGGGTTCGATTCCCCTACAGACTGCTCTGATGAAAATCAGCCCAACCCGAAAAAACTTGTGAGTCGTTTATGGCTTACAGGTTTTTTGTATATAATAAAAAGCTTTGAACAGAATAGTAAATATTTGGAGTCTTTAGAGAGGGACTGGCTGCTGAAAAGTCCTGACATAAAAATATTGAACCAGCCTGGGAGCTGCAGGAATAAAAAACCTGCCGGAAAGCCACCGTTATTATGGCATAGAGTGTGTATTATTAAATGTTTGTTTAATATATAAATTTAGGTGGTACCGCGGAAGTATATTTCGTCCTGAACATTATTGTTTAGGACTTTTTTATGTTATAGGAAATAAATGCTATGCATTCCGCTCAAGCGCGAAAGAGTCGCAAGCGACTCTTTGTACTATGTTATAGAAAAATATGGAGGAAAACAAAATGAAAGTATCAAAGTTAGTTGGATTAAGATTTAAAGAAAAACCTGCTGATTGCGTAATTGACAGTCATGCACTTATGGTTCGAGGCGGATATATGAAATATGTAGGAAACGGAATTTATTCTGAATTTCCTACACTCAGAAGAGTAACTGCAAAAATTGAGAAGATTATTCGTGAAGAAATGAATGCTATAGACGGTCAGGAAGTATTATTTCCTGTTGTTATGCCGGCTGAACTTTGGGAAGAGTCAGGAAGATATGAAAGTGTCGGAAATGAGCTTGTAAGACTTAAAGACAGAAGCGGTTCTAAACTGGTTCTTGGTATGACACATGAAGAGGCATCTGTTCAGCTTGTTCGTGAGTATGGCCAGTCATACAATAATTATCCGTTTATGATATATCAGATTCAGCGTAAATTCAGAGACGAGGCAAGACCTAGAGCAGGGATGATACGTGTGCGTGAGTTTACAATGAAAGATGCGTATTCATTCCATACTTCTCAGGAGGATCTTGAGAAGTATTATGATGTATGTTATAAGGCATACAACAGAATTTTCCAGAAAGCAGGTGTTCCGGAAGTTGTTACTGTAGCATCTGACTCAGGTATGATGGGAGGAAGCGTATCGCATGAATATATGCTCCTTACACCTGTAGGAGAAGATTCTATCGTTACATGTACAGAGTGTGATTACAGAGCAAATATGGAAGCTGCCGAAAATATAATGCCTGATGAAAAGACAGGTACTGTTTCTGAATTGGAATGTATAGAAACACCGGATTGCAAAACTATTGAGGATGTATGTGATTTTCTTCACAGCTCTGTAGAGACATCATGCAAGGCAGTTGTATATCAGAGAAATGCTGATGATTCATTTGTTGTAGCATTTGTGCGTGGTGACTATGAGGTAAATGAGACAAAGCTTCGCAATATTGTTGGAGAGCCTATACATGTTGCACAGATTATGGAAGATGACCCACTTGTTGCAGGTTATATCGGACCATACAATATTTCAAAGGAAGTTACGGTTTATATCGATTCTTCTCTTAAAGGTGTTGAGGGAATGGTTGCCGGAGCAAATAAAGAGGGATACCACTATAAGGGACTTAATCTTGAGAGAGACCTTGGCGAAGTTAACTATGTTGATATTGCAAAAGTTAAAGAGGGTGGAATATGTCCATGCTGTAAGAAAAATTCAATCAGCATTAAGCGTGGTATCGAGGTTGGAAATATATTCCAGCTCGGAACAAAGTATACAAAAGCTATGAATATGACATATACTGATGAGAACGGAGAGACAAAGAATCCTATTATGGGATGTTACGGAATTGGTGTAGGAAGACTTGCAGCGTCAGTATGTGAGGCAAAGCATGATGAGTATGGTCCTATCTGGCCTATTTCAATAGCACCTTGGGAAGTTGAAGTATGCTGTCTGCGTGTGGATGATGAACAGACAAAAGAAGTTGCAGATAAATTATACAAGGATTTGCAGTCAGCCTCAGTAGAAACTTTGTATGATGACAGAGATGTACGTCCGGGAGCAATGTTCTCAGATGCCGATTTGCTTGGAGCACCTATAAGGGTGGTTGTAAGTCCAAGAAACCTCAAGGAATCATGTGTTGAGATTACAACAAGAGATAAGTCTGTAAAGGAAATGGTTCCTGTTGAAGAGGCATTTGAATATATCAAGGGACTTAAAGAAAAAATGTTTGCAGAAATCAATGCAAAAGTTGAAGAGTATTAGTTTTTCTATCATTGGATAATGATAATCAATAGAAAATTTAAAAGCAATTAAAAAGAGCGATGTTTCAGTGTGTACAAAATCATAGAAACATCGTTTTTTGATAATATGATGCAAGGTTCAAAAGATATTTTGATTTTTGCACAGTAGCATGTTTTAAAAGAAAAGGGGAGAATTATGTATAAGCTGATACTTGCGTCACAATCACCAAGAAGAAAAGAGTTATTAAAAATGATTGAATCGGAATTTGAGATTAAAGTTTCAAACTGTGAGGAAATAATAACAAGCAGTGAACCAAAGCAGGTTACGATGGAACTTGCAGAGCAAAAAGCCATGGCGGTTGCAAATGAGTTGAATAGACAAAAGAAGAATGATAAACAAATTGAAACAACGGTAAAAGATGAAGATAGTTTTATTGTAATTGGGGCAGATACAGTTGTTGCATCAGGTACAGAGATTTTTGGCAAACCCAAGGATAAAGATGATGCGAGAAGGATGATAAATAAAATATCTGGTGCAAGTCATCAGGTATATACAGGGGTGGCACTTGTACTTGTAAAAGGCGGAAAGGTGGAGCGTATTGATGTATTTTCGGAGAAAACAGATGTTGAAGTTGTGCATATGAGCAGTCAGGAAATTGAGGAGTACATAAACAGTACAGAACCGTATGATAAAGCAGGAGGTTACGGTATACAGGGGACTTTCGGAAAGTATGTAACGGGAATTAAAGGTGATTACAATAATGTGGTAGGATTACCGGTTTGCAGACTATATAATGAGTTAAAAAAGTGCACTAAAAATATATAAATATTTTTATAATAGATTTCGCGATAGCGAAATCTATTCGAGTTATTGCACAAGAAAAAAATAAATAATATAATGGATACTAATAAACTATAAATAATATATTATTGGGAGATTTTGCATGAAAAAATATATTTTAGCATTAGACCAGGGAACTACAAGTTCACGTTGTATTTTGTTTGACAAGCAGGGAAATATATGCAGTATGGCGCAAAAAGAGTTTGAGCAGATTTATCCTCATGCAGGATGGGTAGAACATGACCCTATGGAAATTTGGGCGTCACAGTTATCGGTTGCAACAGAAGCTATAAGTAAAATTGGGGCAACAGGAGAAAATATAGAAGGTATTGGCATTACAAATCAAAGAGAAACAACAATTGTATGGAATCGTCATACAGGGGAGCCTGTTTACAATGCGATTGTATGGCAATGCAGAAGGACAGCAGAATGTATTAAAGATATGGTAAAAAACGGATGGTCAGATTATATACAAAAAACTACAGGTCTTGTTCCTGATGCATATTTTTCCGCATCTAAAATTGCATGGATATTAGACAATGTCGAAGGAGCAAGAAAAAAGGCTGAAGCGGGAGATTTGTTATTTGGAACGATTGACACTTGGCTGATTTGGAATTTGACGAAAGGTTCGGTTCATGTGACGGATTATACAAATGCGTCCAGAACAATGATGTTTGATATTCATAATTTATGCTGGGATGAAAAGATACTTGCATATTTTGGTATTCCAAAGTCAATGCTTCCAAAGGTGTGTCCGTCAAGCAGCGTGTATGGATACACTGATTCGGGAATACTTGGCTGCAAAATTCCTATTGCAGGGGCAGCAGGAGACCAGCAGGCAGCGTTGTTTGGTCAATGCTGTTTCTCAGAAGGAGAAGTTAAAAATACATATGGGACAGGTTGCTTTCTGCTGATGAATACGGGAGAACAGGCTGTAAATTCTAAAAATGGTCTGCTTACAACAATTGCGGCAAGCTTTGAAAATAATGTACAATATGCGTTGGAGGGAAGTATTTTTGTGGCAGGAGCCGGAGTACAGTGGATGCGTGACGAGATGGACTTGTTTAGAGATGCATCCGAGACGGAAAAATATGCAGATTCCGTGGAAGATACGAATGGAGTTTATGTGGTTCCTGCATTTACCGGACTAGGTGCACCGTATTGGAATCCGTATGCGAGAGGAACGATTGTGGGTTTGACAAGAGGCTGCAAAAAAGAACATTTTGTGCGTGCGGTATTAGAAGCAATGGCTTATCAGACATATGATATTTTAAAAATAATGGAAAAAGAGTCCAGTGTGGATATTGTGAGCCTTAAAGTCGATGGAGGAGCATCAAAAAATAATTTTCTGATGCAGTTTCAGGCGGATGTGCTGGATGTAAATGTGCTTCGCCCTGAATGTGTGGAGACTACGGCATTAGGAGCAGCTTATCTGGCAGGTCTTGCAGTCGGCTATTGGAAAGACCTTGAGGATATACGCAATAACTGGGCACTTTCAAGGTCGTTTGAAGCTGATATGCCACAGGAACTGCGGAAGCAGAAGTTAGACGGCTGGGAAAGAGCGATACGTTGTGCACTTGCCTGGGCAGAAGATAAATAAATTAACAGGAGGAACTTAAGATGCGTTTTGTAATTCAAAGAGTGATGAATTCAAAAGTGACGATTGATGGTAAAATAAGAGGTCAGATAGGAAAGGGCTTTATGGTTCTCATAGGTGTCGGAGAAGGTGACACTGTGGAGACAGCCGATAAAATGATTCATAAAATGATAAATCTGCGTATTTTTGAAGATGAAAACGGGAAGACAAACCTTGGATTAAAAGATGTTAGCGGAAGTCTGCTGCTTATCTCGCAGTTTACATTGTATGCTGACTGTAAGAGAGGAAACAGACCGTCATTTGTTAAAGCAGGTGATCCCGACATGGCTAAGTCTTTGTATGAATATATAATATCAAAATGTAAAAATGAGATTGAGGTTGTAGAGCAGGGAGAATTTGGTGCAGATATGAAAGTTGAGCTTGTAAATGATGGACCATTTACAGTGTTGTTGGATAGTGATGAATTGTAGAATAAATAAGAGGTTATAGGAGGAAAATGATGTTACCGGCAGCAGTTAAAAATAAAATTGAACAGATTTGGCTTGATGTTATTGCGGGAGGGGTATCTCAGCCAACAGAAGTAATTGAGCAGCTGACATATCTTATGTTTGCAAAGCAGCTTGATGAAAGAGAGGCAGATATAGAGACGGCAGAATTACTTTCCGGTCAGAAGCAAGAGCATATATTTGGAGAGTCGAAAGAAGAACAGGCACTTCGTTGGAGAAATTTTAAGGGGATGGAGGCAAGAGAACTTCATAGACATTTTATTTAACAGGTGGTTGATTATGTGGTAGAAAATGGTTGTATAGATAATGTTATTGATTTAATGAAAGCTCCGTTTGACAGACCATATAAATTTAGTGCGATTTTTTCGAGAGAAGAACAAATGAAATTTGTTCAGATAATCAAATGTATTAAGGAGAATGCATTAGCTGCTTAAAAAAGTTATATCGTTTTTTACAATACAACTAAATAATTTAATGATAAAGTCTAATCAACAAATGATTAAGACAAAGGCGTCTGTTAGAGATAACAGGCGTCTTTTGTTTTCGGGAAATTAAGGAGGTCTGATATATATGGAAAGAATAGAAAATCATCCGATTTTAGGTGAGACACCTAAGCGTAAAAAAGTAACTTTCAGTTATGACGGAAAGCTTTTAGAAGGATATGAAGGAGAGCCGATTGCTACAGCGTTGAAGGCAGCAGGTGTTATGGCTCACAGATACACGGCGAGAAATCATGAGCCGAGAGGAATCTTTTGTGCAATAGGAAGATGTACGGATTGTGTAATGATAGTTGACGGTAAGCCTAATATTAGAACATGCATTACACCTCTTGAGGCAGGAATGGTCGTGCAGACACAGTATGGTGTTTCTGCAAAACCGGAAGAATAAAAGAATTATAAAACAAGAAGTATTGACAACTGATATTTTAGAGCTTGTAACTTTGTAACAATAAATTGTTCAGAAAAGAGGTACATTATGAAAATAGAACGATATGACATGATAGTAATTGGCGCAGGTCCGGCGGGTTTATCGGCAGCAATCGAGGCGGCAAAGAAAGGTTTAAAGCCTATTGTATTTGATGAAAATGCAAAGCCGGGCGGACAGCTTTTTAAACAGATACATAAATTTTTTGGTTCAAAAGAGCACAAAGCCAAGGTAAGAGGTTTTAAGATTGGGGAAGAACTTCTCAGTGAGGCAGAGGAATATGGTGTTGAAGTAATTTTAAATGCAACTGTTGTTGGTCTTTATCCTGAGAAGGAAGTTACGGTAAAGGTTGGTGACAGCGTTAAGCATTATAAAGGTGATGCTGTTTTAGTTGCAACCGGAGCTAGTGAGAACATGGTTAATTTTGAGGGATGGACAAAGCCCGGTGTTATCGGTGCAGGTGCGGCACAGACAATGATGAATCTTCATCACATTAAACCCGGAAACAGAATATTGATGCTTGGTTCAGGAAATGTAGGACTTGTCGTAAGCTACCAGCTTTTACAGGCAGGATGTGAGGTTGTGGCACTTGCAGATGCAGCTCCAAGAGTTGGAGGATATGGTGTTCATGCTGCAAAGATTGCAAGATGTGGTGTTCCGTTTTATCTGTCACATACTATTGTGAGAGTTGAAGGCGGAGATGCGGTTACGGGAGTTGTTATCGGACAGGTAGGACCTGATTGGAAGATAATACCGGGAACCGAAAAACATTTTGATGTAGATACAGTATGTCTTGCTGTTGGATTGTCTCCGATGTCACAGCTTTTAAAGCAGGCAGAAGTAAAAATGAATGACACAAAAGGCGGTCATGTCCCTGAAATCGATAAATATGGTGCAACAAGTGTTCCGGGAATATATGCCGCAGGTGATGTTTCAGGTATTGAGGAAGCAAGTTCGGCAATGATAGAAGGAAGAATGTCGGGAGCATCAATTGCATGTTATCTTGGATATATGACAGAGGAAGAGAGAGATGCAAGAATAGAGGAACTTGAAAATCAGCTTGAAACATTGAGACAGGGTATGTTTGCACCAAAGAACAGAGGTAAGCTTGTCGAAAAGACAGACGAGGGAATAGATGTCTCAATGAATCTTTTAAATAAGGGTTTTGTAGCTGATGATGAGATAGAGAGATTTCCGGGTGTTACACACCAGAAAGGAATACATCCTGTTATAGAATGTACACAGAATATTCCTTGTAATCCGTGTCAGGATGCCTGTAAGATGGGATGTATCCGCATCGGTAAGAATATAACATCACTTCCTGCAATTGATGAGGAGAAAAAATGTATCGGATGCGGTATGTGTGTTGCATCATGTTCAGGTCAGTCAATTTTCCTTGTAGAAGAGGATGTAGAACCGGGATTTGGCGAAGTGACAATGCCATATGAGTTTTTACCGGTTCCAAAAGTCGGAGATAAAGGTATTGCACTTGGAAGAAACGGAAAAGAGGTATGTAAGGCAGAGGTTACTAAAGTTAGGACAGCTCCCGCATTTGACCATACAAATCTTCTTACAATAAAAGTTCCGAATGACATGGTTATGAAAGCAAGATTTTATAAAAAAGAAGCATAAGGAGGGTTTAGTTATGACAGACATTCAGGCAAAATTAAAAGAAATAGGACCATTTGTTGAAGGTGCTGACGACAGCCTTCTGGTATGCCGTTGCGAGGAAGTTACTAAAGGACAGATAAGAAAAGCTGTTCATGAGGGAATATTTACATTGGAAGAAATGAGAAGATATTTAAGGTCAGGAATGGGTCTTTGCCAGGGACAGACATGTGGAAAAATGGTTAAATCAATTATTGCATCTGAACTTAAGGTATCTCCGTCTGAGGTTGTACCTGCAAGTTCAAGAGCTCCAATGAGACCAATAGAAATGTGTATATTAGCAGAGGATGGAGGTGCAAGCCATGAATAAAACAGCAGATGTAGTAATTATCGGTGGTGGAATAAACGGATGTGCTGCAGCTTATTATCTTGCAAAAAAAGGTGTTAAGGATGTGGTCGTATTAGAAGCAACAAACAGTATAGGGCATGGAGGTTCGTCAAGAAACGGAGGCGGTGTACGCCAGTCGGGACGTGATGTTAGAGAACTTCCATATGCGATGTATGGAATTAAAAATATGTGGCCTACATTATCGGAGGAACTTGGTGTAGATACGGAGTATACTCAAAAAGGAAATTTAAGAATGGGTAAGACAGAGGAACATCTGAAAAAACTTCAGACGCTTGCCGACAATGCAAAATCAGTAGGTCTTGATGTAAGAATGATTGATAAAAAAGAAGTTAAGGAGATTTGCCCTTATCTTTCAGATGATGTAATCGGGGCAAGCTGGTGTCCGACAGACGGTCATGCAAACCCTCTCACAACAACACTCGGATACTATAAAAGAGCACTTGAAATGGGTGTGAAATTTTATACAGATGCACCTGTAAAAGCACTGCAGAAAGTTAAGGGTAAGGTAAGAAAAGTAATATTAAATGACGGTACCGTATTTGAAGGCGAGACAGTAATACTTGTGGCAGGCTATGAAAGCAGGGAGATAGCAAGGACAATAGGCATCGACGTACCTATGACAAGACTTATAGATGAATGTCTTGTAACTGAAATGCAGCCTCATATGATAGATGTAATGTTTGGTTGTGCGACAGCAGATTTCTATGGACATCAGACACATCACGGTTCTTTTGTATTTGGATCAGATTCAGGATGGGAAGCAGTAGATGAGATGGTAGACCCTTCAACAAATACGGCAGACCCTTCAAAGCTTATCACTAACTCCATGACATTATCGGCAAGCTGCAGGGCAATCCAGAGTTACATACCTGCACTTAAAGATGCAAAGATTGTGAGAAGCTGGTGCGGATGGCTTGATAATGCATTTGACGGAGTACCTTTCCTGAGCCCGGTAGAAGAAGCACCAGGACTTATACTTGCATGTGGATTTACAGGACATGGATTTGGAACGGCACCTGCTGTAGGACTTATGCTTGCGCAGATGGTAGTTGGAGAGGAAACAGTAGTAGATATAAGTGCACTTGATTATAGCAGATTTAAACCGGTGAGATGATTTTGACAGGATAATGTAATTATTGTAGAAAGTAACTTACAAGTTGTGAACTTGTGGGTTACTTTTTATTTTTAAAATTGTTTAACACCATTAAGAAGGTCTCAAACAATAAGTAGTTGTGGTGACTTCCGTTTTGCTGTTTTTATCTTGTAAGGCTTATTATATTCATAAAATTAGTAATAAATTACAAGTAAACGGTATTGAAAATGTTATGAATTGCTTGTGATAAGATAAATAAAAAGTTTGAGAACTCGAATGATTCTTTTAAGTTTTCATTGATTTGTACTCTGAATTATGGTATTATATTTATCATGTTGTAATTATGATTTATGCAGTTAGGTTTGAATAAAATCTAATTGATGATTTGATATTTAATATTGCGAGGTAGAGTAGATGTCGATTTCATATAACGGATTATGGAAAATGCTGATTGACAAAAATCTGAAGAAGGTTGATCTGATAGAAAGATTAGAGATTAGCAGCAGTACAATAGCTAAAATGACAAAGAACGAGGTGGTTTCTTTGCGGGTACTTGAAAAGATTTGTCGGGAGCTGGACTGTGATTTCGGAGATATTATTCGCTATGTGAAAGATGAGGAGGGTGAATGATCATGGAATACAGTGCAGGATTAACATCTAAATTGTTTTGGCTGCAGGAGGCAAGAAAGACGGCATCATATATTGCAGATGGTCTTAGCAAGTCTGAGATTAGAGCGATTGCATGGGATGAGAATATATATCAGGTAAGAGCCGAGTATCGTGCTTATGAGGTGTTGAATGGTACATATCGTAGGGTTTCTCTTCTTCCAATGGATTTACTAAAAGCATTTTTGTCCTGCGATATTGAGACGGCGAAGGTTTTAAATCTGATTTCGATATTGATGGACAGCCGTTTGTTTTTTGAATTTATGCATGAAGTGTATGATGAAAAGCTTAGAATTGGTGAGTCAGAGATTACAGACCGTGATTTGAATGTATTTTTTGCGGATAAGGCAATGCAGAGTGAAGTGGTTGCCGGATGGACAGATGCAGCAGTAAAAAAACTTAAACAGTGTTTTTGTCGCATGATGTATGAGGCAGGCTTGCTTGAAAGCAGTGCCAAGCCTAGGACTATGAGGCGGATACACATTGATTATAGAATGGAAGAATTATTGAAAAGGAATGGATTAGAAGCATATCTGAATGCAGTGAAGGGGGTGCGTTGATGGGAAAGTTATCATTGGATGAAAGGTTGAATCAGATAGAGAAGAAAATATCGGATCAGAGCTTTCGCAGCAATAAAGGATTGGGAAATGAGGTCGGATATTATATATTTGATTATGATCCGAGAGAAGAACTTCATGTGAGAAATCATATACAGTATCTAAAGAACAGAATAAATGAGAGCAGCTTGGGCTTTCAGATTATAGAACTCGATCTGTTTCACTTGATGATAGAAGTGTTAGAGGAGGAAGGTTATCTGGAAGCATTCTTTGATTTGGAAAGAGAGAATGGATTCTTTGAGATGGCAGACAGCCTTGTAGAAACATTGGGACTAGATGAGACAAATGAGCTGAATTTAATCATATCCAGAATATTGCAGGAAGATTTAACAGACAGTGTGGTATTTCTTACGGGAGTTGGCAAATGCCATCCAATTATTGCCAGTCACAATATCCTTAATAACCTGCATCAGGTACTGGATAGTGTTCCAGTGGTAATGTTTTATCCGGGCGAATATAGTGGACAGGATCTGAAGCTATTTGGAACGATGGATTCACATAATTATTATAGAGCATTACCTTTGGTGTAGAGGTGGCAGCAGTATTTTCTGAAAGGAAACAGTTTTTCGTAAAAAATAGGAGAATTAACAATGCAGATTAAAAATATGTTTGAAAAGCAGATTGACCGTGACATAAAAGGCGTTATTAAAGTAGGTCAGTCGGACGAAGAAAATATTTATCAGGAATTGGATGAGTATGTTGTTACGAAAGAGTTGTTAAAGCATTTTCGTGTTTTTTTTGAAAATTATGAAAAGGGTATAGACGGATATACAGATAAGATGGGGGTATGGATTTCTGGATTCTTTGGAAGTGGTAAATCACATTTTTTAAAGATTTTGTCCTATCTGTTAAAAAACAGCACAGTAGAAGGCAAAAGAGCCATTGAGTATTTTACCGGATGTGAGTCTGATGCAGGCATCAGACCCAAAATCGAAGATCCTATGCTTATCGCAGAGATGACAAAAGCCGGAGAAACAGATTCAGATGTTGTGCTTTTTAATATTGATTCAAAGGGTTCTGCAAAAATTGGTTCCGGGAAAGAGGCTATTGTTGAAGTATTTATGAAGGTGTTCAATGAGATGCAGGGATATTGTGGTTCTGTTCCTTATCTTGCAGATTTTGAACGCCAGTTGGATGGTGAAGGCAGATTTGAGGAGTTCAAAGAAAAGTTTGAACAGATTGCCGGAGCACCATGGGAGAAGAAGAGACAGGCATTTGCCGTGATTCAGGACAAAGTTGTAAAGACGCTTGTTGAAATGGATTTTATGAGTGAGGAAGCAGCACGAAACTGGTGCAAAAATGCAAAGGGCAATTATGACCTTAGTATTGAAAAGTTTGTGTCTTTGGTGCAGGAATATTGTGCAAAGAAAGGACCGAATCATCATGTGATTTTTTTAGTAGATGAGATTGGTCAGTATATTGCGGATGATACACAACTGATGCTTAATCTTCAGACAATTGTAGAAGACCTGGGAACTGCCTGCCGTGGAAAAGCATGGGTTATCGTAACAAGTCAGGAGGACATTGACTCTATCACCAAGACAAAAGGAAATGATTTTTCTAAGATTCAGGGACGATTTGATACAAGACTTTCATTATCGGCATCAAATGTGGATGAGGTTATTCGTAAGCGTGTACTTGCAAAGAATGATACAGCAGCACAGGCTCTCAGACTCATCTATGAGCAGAAAGAGTCAATTATAAAGAATCTTATTACATTTACAGTGGATACGGCAGATAAAAAGCTGTATGAAGATAAAGCTGATTTTGCAGATTGCTATCCTTTTATTCCGTATCAGTTCAGTCTTTTAGGACAGGTGCTTACTGCTGTCAGAACACATGGTGCAAGTGGAAAACATCTGTCTGACCAGTCACGCTCTATGCTTGCATTGTTTCAGGAGTCGGCAATTAGAGTAATGGATAAAGAGGATGGAGTATTAGTCCCATTCAGCTATTTCTATAATCCATTACATAAGTTTATTGATCACCAGCATAGCCAGGTAATCTCAGATGCAGAGGATAACAGTAAACTGGATGAGTTTGATGTAGAGCTGTTGAAAGTTCTTTTTATGATTAAGTATGTCAAGGAAATCAAGGCAAATGCAGATAATCTCACTACACTTATGATTTCAAATATTGATGATGACAGAATTGAAGTTCGTTCTAAGATTGAGGAGTCATTAAAGAAACTGATTAAAGAGACGCTTGTACAAAAGAATGGTGAGATATACATTTTCCTGACAAATGAAGAGCAGGAAATCAACAATGCCATCAATAATGAGTCTGTAGAGATGGGAGAAATCATAGGAGAAGCTTCAACAGTTATATTTGAGGAAATCTATACAGAAAAAAAATATAGATATAGTAATAGATATATGTTTGCATTTAATCAGAAGGTGGATGATCGATTTTTCAAAAGTAATCAGTCTAACGATATCGGAGTGACAATTATAACACCTTATGGTGGGGATTATGCAGATTCTGCACTTCGTCTGCTCTCGGCACAGGAAAGCAGTATAATTGTGAAATTGCCAAATGACGGTACATTTCTTGATGAAATTACAGAATCAATAAAAATATATAAATTTCTTAATAAAAATGCTTCCGGTGCCAGAGGCAGCTTTGACAGCATCCGTAGGGCAAAAGAGGATGAGCGTATTGAAAAAAAGGATAGAATCAGAATCTTTATTGAGGATGCATTAAAGAATGCGGACATTTATGTAAATGGCGATAAGGCAGTCATTTCGGCTAAGGAGCCTGCGGCAAGGATTAACGAGGCACTTGGTAAGCTTGTAGCTATGAAATACAATAAGCTCACTTATATGGAGACAGCACCTGAACTGTCAGATATTAGTGCCATCTTTAAGCGTAGCGATGGTCAGATGAGTTTTCTTGGCACGAGTGATACAACACCGAATAAACTTGCATTAGAGGAGGTAGTGCAGGTAATTGGATTAAATAATGCCAGACATATGAAGACTTCTCTCAAATCATTACAGGATAAATTTGGTGCAGCACCTTATGGATTTGATACAAAAGATGTGCAGTGGCTTGTTGCAATGCTGTTCAAACTGGGAAGGGTTTCTCTTACACTTAACAGCCGGAATCTTTCATTGCTTTCAACAAATCCGGATGAATTAGTCAGATACATTACAAAGCGTGAATATGTAGAAAAACTTTTAATTGATATTAGAGAGAGAGCGACTGACGGACAGATTCGTTCTGTCAAAGAAGTTATGAAGGATTACTTCGGATTCACGGTAACAAGCGATGATGATGATAAAATCATGAGCAGTTTTAAGGATAGAGCAGAAGATAAAGTGGAAGTATATGATGACATTCTTGTAGAGTACCGAATTAATCCAAAATATCCTTGCAAGAGACTGATGGAAGATGCAAGAAACAGACTTGCAAAAATCCTTAATATAAATGAGGCAGCAGAGTTTTTTAAGACTGTAGATAAAAAGAGGGATGACTTGCTTGACGACGCAGAAGATACGGCACCTGTATTTGATTTCTTTAATGGCGAACAGAGAAAGATTTTTGAAGAAGCAGTAAAGAACCTTGCTTATTTTGAAAACAGTAAGACTTATGTAAGTGACCGTGAGCTGTTAAAAGTAGTTGAAGAGATAGAGGATGTTGTAAAGACCGGTAAGCCATTTGGTAAGATTCAGAGATTGCCGGAGTTGAACATGAAGTTTGAAGACCTTCACATGGGATTGCTTGAAAAAGAAGCTGCAATAATGGAACCGTTAGTACACGATGACTTTCTTAAAGTAAAAGAAGTATTGGATAGTAAACCTTTTGCAGAAGTGCTCCGTTCCCATATCAATCAAAGATTTGATGAAATACGGGAGAAACTTACAACATCCGGTGATATAGCTGCGATTAAAAATATCAGGCTGGAAAGCGATGCACTTAAAATAAAGTGCCTGGATGAGATAGATGAATATGAGAGAGTGCATCAACCGGTATCAGAACCGCCTGTTACACCGGTAGTTTCCGGTAAAGAGCCGGTTAATGATGTTCAGACACCAACTAAAGTAAAGACGAAAAGACGCAAAAATATTTCCATCAGCAATGTGGCTGGGGCAAGAACATATTCGATTGAGACAGAGCAGGATATTGATAAATTCCTTGCTCAGATGAAGCAGAAACTGATGCAGGAGCTGGAAGAAGACACAATAATTACATTGAGCTGATGAGCTTGATTGGAGGATATAGCACATGAACAAAAATGCAATTAAGAAATTTGCAATAGATGCAAGAAATAAGCTGATAGCATCCGTTACGGATAAAGCTGGTATGCTTGGAATCACACCGGATAATTGCAGTGAAGCAATCACAAAAGGTGCTGATTTTGAGGTGTACAAGACAACAGCAGGAACAGAGGTAACACTTAATAAAAAAGAGTGCGAGCAGAGAAGAAAACTGGTAGACCAGATTCATGCAAGAGGCTTTGAAGCGGTAGTGGAAGAAGTGGCATATACATGGTTTAACAGAATATGTGCTATCCGTTTTATGGAAGTAAATGACTATATGTATCCTGTAAGAGTTCGTGTGCTTTCTTCTGAAAAAAAATCCACTGTAAGTGGATTGGTAAAGAATGAGCCAGATGTGGTAACAATGGCGCCTGATATTGACTGGGATTTTACAGATAAAGAGAGAAAAGAAATCATTGATGCCAAGATGAATAACAGGCTTGATGATTTATTCAGAATGCTCTTTATCAAGCAGTGTAATCTGCTGCATGAAGTATTACCGGGACTTTTTGAAGAGACAGAAGACTATACAGAAATGCTTCTTAACATCTCATTTACAAATGAAGATGATGTAATTCGTATGCTTGTAGATGGTATAGATGAAAAAGAATTTAATATCACTACTGTTGGCGAAGATGGCAAGGCAGCAGGACAGGTGGAAATCATTGGATGGTTATATCAATATTATAATACAGAGCCTAAAAATAAAGCATTTGCAAAGAAAGGCAAAATCACAAAAGAGGAAATTCCGGCGGTTACCCAGCTTTTTACTCCGGACTGGATTGTAAGATATATGGTAGAAAACAGCCTCGGCAGAATGTGGGTAGAAGGACATCCGGATGATGAATTGAAGAGCAAATGGAAATACTATCTGGATGAGGCAGAGCAGGAAGAGTCCGTACAGCAGGAACTTGATAAGATAAAGGCAGAGTATGCAACATTAAAGCCAGAGGATATAAAGCTTATTGATCCTTGCATGGGCTCCGGTCATATTCTGGTGTATGCGTTTGATGTATTTATGCAGATATATGAAAATGCAGGATGGTCACAGAGAGATGCTGCACAGAGCATTATACAAAATAATATATACGGACTTGATATAGACGACAGAGCAGCACAGTTGAGTTATTTTGCAGTATTGATGAAAGCAAGACAGTATGACAGAAGAATACTGACAAGAGGCATAGAGCCGAATGTATATGCTGTGCAGGAGAGTAATGGTATTAATCGAGGTCAGCTTAAATATTTTGGTGCAGGATTGACAGAGGAAGAGAAACAGACCGCATTATTGCAAATGGAAGGACTTCTTAATACATTAAATGATGCAAAGGAATATGGTTCTTTGCTTAATGTGGAAAGCTATGATTGGGAATTGTTAGGCAGATTTGTAGAAAGCAGCAATACTGAAGGTCAGATTTCTTTTGATACATACGGATTGGATGAGACAGCGGAGAAGTTAAAACGATTGATTAGAATTGGGAAGGTGATGGCTCAGAAATATGAGGTTGTTGTTACTAATCCGCCGTATGCGGGTACGAGTAATCTTAGTGCAAAAGTAAATAATTTTGTTAAGAAAAATTATCCTGATAGTAAGGCTGATTTATTTGCTGTGTTTATTGAGCGTTGTGGAGAGATGCTTAAGAAAAATGGATATCAGGCGATGATAACGCAGCATTCGTGGATGTTCATTGGAAGTTTTGAAACATTAAGAAGCAAGATGCTTAATTGTAATTTAATAAGTATGGTTCATTTAGGAATAAAAGCATTTGAAGAGATTGGTAATGATGTTGTACAGACATGTTCGTTTATTTATCAAAAAGATAAAAAAAATAATTATTTTACAAAATTTGTAAGACTTGTAGAATATAAAAGTTATAGCGAGAAGGAAAAGGAGTTTTTCAATACGCATAATAGAATAAACTCTAAATGTATGAGATTTGGCAATATACCAGGCATACCATATGCTTATTATGTGAGTGACAATTTTATAGATAATTTTCAAAATGCAAAATATATTGAAGATTATGGAAAATTAACTGGTTCGCAAAATATTACAGGTGATAATGAGAAATATTTAAGATTATTTTGGGAAGTCGAAAAAGAAAAAGTGGGTAATGAATGGCGATTGTATGCTAAAGGTGGTGATTACAGGCAGTATTATGGTAATTTATCTTATATTGTAAATTGGTCAGAACAAGCTAGAAAGTTTTATGCGACAAATAAAACATCTAATTTATTAGCAGAAGAATTTTGGTACAAAGAGGGGATAACATATTCGGCAATTACGAGTAGAGGGACTGGTTTTAGATATCTACCTAAAGGATGTATTTTTGATAAGGGAGGACCATCAATAAATCTGTTCATCAATAAAGATGAAGTTTTAGCATTACTAAACTCTAATGTGGCAAAATACTACTTTTGGGTTTTTAATCCATCAATAAATTTACAAATTAAGGATGTTAAAAGTTTTCCAATAATTTTACCTGAATTAGAAGAAATAAAAAAATTGGCAAAAGAAAATATTGATTGCTGTAAAATGGATTGGGACTCTTATGAAACATCTTGGGACTATAAGATACATCCATTAGTGAAGAATACATTATCAAAAGATCTTTCTGAGAAATTTGTAGAATGGGAAATGGAGTGCGACAACAGAATTAAAACACTTATTAGAAATGAAACAGAATTAAATAAAATATTTATTAATGCATATGGGTTAAGAAATGAGGTAACACCAGATGTTGAAGAAAGAGATATCACAGTCCATAAGGCAGATTTGCAGCGAGATATTAGGAGTTTAATTTCTTATGCAGTAGGCTGTATGTTTGGACGTTATTCTATCTATCAAGAGGGCTTGATGTATGCTGGTGGCATGTGGGATTACAGTAAGTATAAGGATGCAGCATGGAGAACGGAAGGAAGACCGGATGTATCTGATTTTTATACAAAACTTCATTATATGCCAGATTTTGACAATATTATTCCAATTACAGACGAAGAATATTTTACAGATGATATTGTTGGACTATTTGAAGATTTTATAAAAACGGTGTATGGAAAAGATACACTGGAGAAAAATCTCAATTTCGTAGCAGAAGCACTTGGTAATAAGGGCAACACAAGTAGAGAAGTAATCAGAAATTATTTTTTAAATAATTTTTTTAAGGATCATTGTAATACTTATTCTGTTACGGGTTCCGGTAAGCGTCCTATCTACTGGCTTTTTGATAGTGGTAAGCAAAATGGATTCAAAGCACTTATCTATATGCATCGATATGATGCTGATACAGTAGGCAGAGTAAGAACAGACTATCTTCATAAGGCACAGAAGTATGTAGAAAATGCAATGCAGAGTGCACAATATACGATTGACAATGCTAAATCTGCATCAGAAAAATCAAAAGCTACAAAAGCAGTAACAAAGTACACAAAGCAGCTTGCTGAGATGAAGATATATGATGAAGCCATTGCTCATGTTGCTAATCAGAGGATAGAGATTGATCTGGATGATGGCGTAAAGGTAAATTATGCAAAATTCCAGGGTGTGGAAGTCGCTCAGGAAGGTAAGAAAACATTGAAAGTTGATTTGTTGGCGAAGATATAGGTAATATTGTTTTAAAAGATATATAGATTAAAGGTGGTGCATATTAGACATGATAAGTCGTAACACAGATAATTTTACAGGATTTGTAATTCAAGATGAAGAGAAAATATATTTTCATGCACAGGATAAAGTGTTTAATTTTATAACAAAGGGAGTGGGTATATTTGCTGAGTTCTCAGAAAGCGTAATGAAATCGCCAGATTATTTTTTACATGGGTATTCAACGGATGGTTATCAGATTGCTTTATATACTGGGTATGATGAAAGGATAATATCGTCAAACTATAAATTGCGACCAGGAATTTATCTTGTGAGTACAGCTAATTTGTGTAGCTATGATATGTCTAAAATGCAAGCAATAGAGTTTATTGGTGGAACTCTTAACAATTTGTATCAGCAACCCCAAATCGTTACAAAATATGACAAAGAAAGGAAGTACTATATTAAAACTTATCCTGAATTTAAGAAAGAGTATTCTGTAAGAATAAATGGTATTGAATGCAAGTTTATTTTGAAAAATATACCATCAAAGAATAATCCATCAATCATGAACTTGATTGCGAGATATGAATTTCCAAAGGAAATGCCTATAAAAACCATAAGACTTACCTATAATGTTTTAATGAAAATATGCAGGTTTATGACAAATAGAGAAAATGTCGGATTCGATGAGGTGTGTCTCTATCAGATTGATGACAAAACAGGTAAGTGGTTTAAGTTTGCTGATGGATTCCTAGATTACCAGTATGATAAGTTTACAGAAAAGAAATATCAACAGAATATTTTATTTGATGATGTTGATGAATGCATAGCTAATTTACACTCTGTAATGTCTGCCGATACTGAGGGAAAGGCAACCTATTTATTTGATTTTTATGCAGATAACGATAAGGATTATAGCATATTGTCTAATGATAAGATTAAAAGTATATGTTCATCTATTGAATGTGAATTAGATTTTGTAACGGATCTTAAAGATGATGAAAATAATAATTTGACAGATTTAATTAAAAATGTGAAAGCGGTAATTAAACAGCATAAAAAGTCAGATAAAAAATTAGAAGACAAAACTTATGATATGATTTTTAGCAGTATATCTCATTGGGGGATGGCTAATAGTAGAAAGATACATTTGCTTTATAAAAGACAAGATTATTATATGAAAATACTCAAGGAAAAAGCTCAATTATCATGTACAGAAGAAGATATTGCGACATTTGTAAAATATAGAAACGATATTACACATGGAAGATATAGGACATTAGATTCGGTGGTTGCTGAGACAGCATATACTTTGATGGCATTAGCATATTGTTGTTTCTTACTTAGAATAGGAATAAAAGACGATAAACTGAAATTTTTATTTGAAAGTAATAGAATTGCGTCTTGAGTAATTTATGAAATATTCAAGTCATAAGCAGAAGTATTTCAAAAGATGATGCCAGATATGAGTTCCATGATCTTGATGGTACAGTTGATCCGCAGCATCAGTTTCCTGTAAGTATTGAAAGTACAGGCGACTGTCTGGACAATCATGATTTGAAATGGGTGCGTTCTCTTAATTCTGAAAGTGGAAATACAACAGTTAAAGAAGCAAAAGAATTAACTAATATATCAAAGGATGTACAAAAGAGAATTATGACAGGAGACAAGTCATTAATTCTTCCGTTGATATCTTATTATGGTACAGGAACGAAATTTGACACCATATTGTGGAATAATTATTTCATGGCTTGAGAGTAAATTGAATTGACAATATATCTCATTGATGATTATGCTACTAAAATGTTGATTATATTTTCTAATAATTACATAAGTAATCATGATATTACTGTAGGACTGTTTTCAGCGTTAAAATATCTTGAAAATATCGGATATAAAATAAAAGGAAAAAACCATAGAGATGTATATTATGAAGTAACTAAGTATCTAAATGTTTTGGGGGGAACATACATATTAGATTATTTTACATCAGAAGAATTAGAACAAAAGATTATAAAATATATGATGTCAATTAAAGGGGCAATTTGTACAGAGTAGAAATATAGTTGACGATATTATAAGTTATGTGTATAGTGTGTCATAATTAGAGATGGGAGTAAATAAATGGATTTATAAAATATACAATTGAGATTCATCTGAATAATGATGATGGTGTAAAGGTAAATTATGCTAAACTTCAGGGCGTGGAAGTCGCTCAGGAAGGTAAGAAAGCATTGAAAGTGGATTTGCTGGCAAAGATATAGATAAAGGATGGTGAGATATTTGTATTTAGAAAAGATTCATATAGAGAATTATAAAGCAATTGAAAAATTAGATATTAATTTAAAACCTGGGCTGAATCTGCTTATTGGTGATAATGGTTCAGGAAAAACTTCTGTCCTTGAGGGAATTGCTGTTGCTCTTGGAGGTTTGTTTGTCAATGTCGCAGGTGTCAGAACTAAGAATATCGTAAAAGATGATGTTCGTATGAATATAAAAGCTCTGGGTGACTCTTCAACGACGATTGAATATTGTGAACCTGTAGTGGCTGGCTGCACACTTCAGGTAACGGAAGACCAGAATTTTACATGGAACAGAATCAAGGAAGAGGTATCTGCTACCCATACAAAGATAGATGATAAAAATGTATGTGTTTGGATGAAGAAACTTGCTAATAATTCAAGTACAATTCTGCCATTGATTAGTTTTCAAAGTGCTGCCAGAGCATGGAGAGTAAGAAGAGGAGATTTTGGAACGGAATTAAAGAAGAAGTTAGATGACAGAAGATGTGGATATATCGGTTGTTTGGATTCTTCAATGGATGTGAAATCTATTCAGCAGTGGTGTCTCAAACAGGAAATAGTGACCTCCAATAAAGGAATAGTGCGGGAATACGAAATGTTTAAGAATATTGTAGCTTTGTTTATGAAAGAAATCAACGAACTAGATAAGATGCCTTCAATTTATTATTCTCCACAGTTTGATGAATTAGTTTACAAGGATGATAAGGAAGAAATGCCTATTTCAAAGCTGAGTGCCGGTTACCAGTCTTTATTGTGGATGGTTATGGATTTGGCATATCGTGTTTGTATGCTTAATCCGGAATTAGAAAGTAGAGACCAAATTACAGGTATAGTGCTTATAGATGAAATTGATTTACACCTTCATCCAAAGTGGCAGTGGAATGTAATTGATGCATTGCGAAAAACATTTTCAGGGGTTCAGTTTATCATTGCAACACATTCACCGATTGTAATTTCAGCGTCAAAAGAGGTAAACCTGATTCTTTTAGACAAAGTCAAAGCAGTGAGTTATTTACCAGATTGTTATGGATATGAAGTAGAGGATGTACTGAGCTACCGTCAGGAGAGTGTATCAAGACCAAAGGAGGTTAAAATACCTGGTTGATGAGATAGAGAATGCGATTGACGATATAGCATTTGACAAAGCAGATGCTGCATTGGAAAGATTAAAAGATGTGCTTGGTGCAGATAATTTAGAGTACAAGAAAATGGCAGGAATGATTTCAGATGCAAAGCTGATAGAGGAGTGCTGACATGCTGTATATAGAAAAAGAAGGTTTGTCGAATGATATAAACAGAAAAATTATAGAGTTGAGCAAAAGCGAGGAATGGAAAAGCATCGGCGAAGACGACACAACAGCAATACGCAATGCCTTCGATAATGATTTTCCAAAGAATGAGGTTAAAGAGATTTTACTTCATGAACAACATGGAATCTGTGCATATTGTATGAGACGTATTCGTATGGACAATCATTCCAGAGTGGAGCATCTTGTACCATTGAGTAGAAACAAGGACATGGCAATTGATTATAACAATATGCTTGGAGTATGTGATGGTGGGGAGAAAGTTACTGGGGATAAGGGACATATTCTTTGTTGTGATGCACATAAAAAAGAGATAGAAATCACGATTAGTCCTCTAAATAGGTCTCAGATGGATAAGATTGCATATGACTCAAAAGGTAAAATCTTCACGAAACCGAAAGATGAAGATATGGAAAGAGATATAAATGAAGTTCTCTTGTTGAACGGTATTCAGAAAAAAGATGGGACGGTAAGAGATACCTCTACGGAACTGTTAAAGGGCAGAAAAGATGCCTATGACAGAGCAAAGAAAATGATGGCTGCCTTGAATACAAAAGGAAAATGTACATCAGCAACGCTTAAAAAGATAATGGATAAATTATACAACAGAGAAGAAAGAGATGAGTTTGTAGGTGTTCAGATATATTATTTTAGAAAACATTACAATTCGCTGATTCGCAGAGGAATGTAATTTGTGCATACCACCTGCACAAATGGATTAGAAGGTGAAATATGGATTTACAGAACATACAGGAACAATTAAATACAGAATTTGACAAGTCAGAGACACGAATCGTATTTTGGTTTGATGATAAAGGTGAATATGAAGATGAGGTATCAGAACTGCAGCTTGGTGATGTAAAGCTGCATATTCTTGATGGTTTAAACTGGTTTTATTCTAAGTATTTATTGAATGAAGCAGATACAGAGAGTAAATATCTTGTTTATGCAGCATTTGCAAAGCCAAGTGATGCCAAAAATCCTCTTGCAGATATGTATTATTACTCAATACATTATTATACAGACAGAGTGTCACAGATGTCTCAGGAGATTGGTATTGATAATCGTTTTAAGGAGCATTTGTCGCAGTATGGCAATTTCTGGAAAAATAAGCATCGTATTGAGAAGTTTAAGGAACTTGGAATTGACTATTACAATGCACAGACGATTGATATTGGTTTGATTGCCGTGCTTACAGATGTGAAAACTCCGAATTTTGAGGAGGTCGTTAAACAGATGATGCTAGGTGACAGTGGAAAATACTTTAAGGCATTGGCTGATAATGGATTGACTGATAAATTCTGGGAGCTTTGTGAAAAATTCTTCGGTTATAAGTCTGAAAAGCCAAACATAGATGATTTGTCTGCTTGTATGATATTAACTTATGCATCGTCTACATTAAAGTCTGCTGTTCCAGAAACAATAAGGTCTTATATTCTTAAGAAGCGTAATGATGTTGTGATTTTTATCCGTAATATCATGGACAATGTGAATTATCAGGATGCCTATGACAAACTGGTAGAAAGAATAGATAAGTCATTACATTTTGTGGCAAAAATACAGGGTGGACTAAAGAAAGATGTGGAAAATAAAAAAGACAGTTCTCTCCAAATATCTGACATATTTGCCTGCGATGCGTTTGCCGGGTTAGATGACATTATTATTGATTGGGCATTGGAACAGCTAAATGATGAGATTTTAGATGCACAGATTGATGGACTGAGTATTGCCGAGGCAGCAGACCAGAGAATGTCTAAGGCATATCACTATAGTGACAGATACAAGAATGAATATACAACTATCAAGTATGCATATTTGATGATGAAGTCTATATCACTTATGGAGTTATCAAGTGATATTAAGTCATTAGCTGCAAATTACCGGGAAGAATACTACCTGATAGATTCGTATTACAGATGGTTTTATTATGCATATGATCAGATTGAAGATAACACCAAATTCTCTGATATAAGACAGAAGATAGAGAATATTTATGCGAATATATACTTGCAGAAGATAACATCAAAGTGGAATGAGAATTTCACAAATGAGTTAATGAATACTATTGATTTGCCTAAGCAGGAAGATTTCTACAAGCATTATATTAGAGGTTACGATGGAAAGCAGAGAGTTATTGTAATTATCTCGGATGCTTTCAGGTATGAGTGTGCAAAGGAACTTTTTGGCAGACTGGAATTAGATGAGAAGTGTACACCAAAGATGGAATGTATGCTTAGTTGTCTGCCTTCTGTGACATCGGTTGGAATGGCAAGCCTGCTCCCACATAAAGATATGCAGGTAGATGGCTGTATGAATGTAACTGTTGATGGACAAGTATGTGCAAGTATGGAGCAGAGGGATAAGATATTGAAATCTTATAATGAAAATAATGTGGCTTTATCGTTTGATGAAGTTGCAAATGCAAATCAGGCTCGAATCAGAGAATTGATTCAGGGCAGGAATATCGTGTATATTTATCACAATCAGGTGGATGCAAGAGGAGACAAGCCTGCAAGTGAAAATGAGGTATTTAACGCTTGTGCTGAGGCTATAGAAGAGATACATAAGTTGGTTAGAAAGCTGACAATATATGTATCTGCACCGAAGTTTTTCATAACAGCAGATCATGGCTTTCTATATAGAAGAGACAGATTACAGGAGTTTGATAAGGTTGCATATCCGAAGGATAAATGCTTATATACCAACAAGAGATTTATTATTACAGAAGATGCAGTAAATGAACAAGGAATCATGGCAAGAACAATGCCATACCTTAATAAACTATATGTAGATACTCCGGTAGGAGCAGATATATTCAAAGTTTCCGGAGGTGGACAGAATTATGTACATGGCGGTACATCTCTGCAGGAGATGATAGTTCCGATAATTGAACTGACAACAAATACCAGAGGTGTAGCATACGATTATGTGGATGTTGTCCTTACATCTGTTACTCGTAAAGTGACAAATCTTATCACATACTTTGATTTCATTCAGACCGAGAAAGTTACAGACACTATGAAAGCTAGAAGTATAGTGGCTTACTTTACTACGGAGGATGGAGAAAAGATTTCATTTGATGTGCCGATGATTGCTAATAGCAGAGAAGATGCACCGGAGAAGAGAACTTTCCATGAGAAGTTTACTTTGAAATCAAGAGAATATAAATACGGTGATAAGTATTATCTTGTATTGGCAGATGCTAGTGATGAGAAGAATATTTTACAGCAGTATGAGTTTATGATTGATATTGCATTTATGGATGATTTTGGATTTTAGAATATTTAATAACATAAAGGATAGAGACGAATATATGAACAATTGGAATGAATTTATTAAGCTGTATAATAGTTTTCAATACGAGGAAATTGAAAAATTACACGGGAATATTTATCATTATACGAGTCCAGAAGGATTGAAGGGAATATTTGATACAAGCTCCTTATTTGCTTCAGATATGTATTTTTTAAATGATTCGAGTGAGGGAATGTATGTAATATCGCTTATTGAGGAAAATATTGATAGATTATGTAAAAGTGAAAATGAATTAAAGAGATATGTAGAGAAAGAATTGCGACTTATTAAATCAGGAAAATGGCAGGAACAAATACATAATTACATAATTTCATTTAGCCAAAATGGGGATTCACTTGAAATGTGGAACTATTATACAAAGGGTAATTCGATACAAGGATATAATATTGGATTTGATATTGATAAATTATCATCATGCATTCAGATAGAAATATTGGATGATAATGGCGGTCAGATACCGAGAGATAATGAGAAGCACTTAGTACTGTATCAAGGAAAGGTAATCTATGATAAAGATAAACAGGTTTCTATAGTAGAATCAATTTTTGATAAATTTTACCGAAAGTACATAGAATTGAGTGATAAGGAGATGTTAAGCCTAGTTGCTCATTTCATCGTTTCTAAAATAATTAATTATGGTATGTTTTTTAAATCAAAGGAATTTTCAATAGAAGAGGAATATCGTTTTATTTATGCTACATACTTACTAAAAAATAATTCTGAAAAAGGGATACCATATAAGGAGCAGTTTAGAATCCATGATGGATGCTTGGTGCCATATCAAAAATGTTTGTTTGATATGAAAAGCGTTTCAGAGGTAACATTTTCACCATCATTGTATAATGAAATGACAGAGGCAGGATTGAAACGGCTGCTAGATCAGTGTGGAATAATGCATGAGAATAGAATTAAAAAATCAAAGATTCCATTGAGATATTAACAAATTGTGTGGTAAGCAATATGGTTGAAATAAACAATTTTGCCGTGAAAAATCTAAATCTATTGGAGAAAACTTTATTCCGGTGGATGCATCAGATAAGCAGATGAAACAGAAATATATGGATATGGTTCGTCACAGTGCGGTAAATTCTTCTATGGAACAGATAAATAAATTCAGTCTGCAAATGTTTTATACTGCGGACATGGAGAATGTATATTATGCAAAAGATATAGATTGTTTTATTGTTGCAGAGGTAGAAAATGATGTATTGCTCTTGCAGAGTGTAATATGCAGAAATAAGGTTATGCTTTCGGAAATTTTACAGAGAGTGGGAACTAAATATCACAAATGCAGGCTGGGATTTACACCTGCCAGTGACGATATGTATATGTGCATTTCAGAGCGTTATAATGGAGAGAATGAGTACAGGTTGTTTTATTTGGGAGAGAAAATGGAAAGTATAATGCATGAGAAAATTTATTTTCCGGAACTTTCCCATGCGTAAAATACAATAACCCTGTATCGTTTTTTACAATACAAACAGGATAAAAAAGAATAATATGTTTATTGTAAGCAAATAAGTTAAGGCTGAAAAAATACTTGTAAAAATTTGACAATTATGATATTATCAATACATGACAAAGGTGTCAACGGTTGTATTCCGTTGGCACTTTTTTGTGCTTTTATTCCTTTGTTGTGTATTGAAAAGAAATGGAGGAATAAAATATGAGTGCAAAAATTGATTTTCTTTATTTAAGTGAGCCGGATATGATAAAAGCCGGAGTAAAAGATATGGGCAAATGTGTTGATGTTATGGAAGATATGATGGTTACCTTAAACAAGGGTGACTATGTTATGGGAGGCGAAAATCATAACTCACACGGTTGTATGGTTACATTCCCTGACAATCCGGAGTTTGAAGGAATGCCAAAGAACGGCGAAGACAGAAGATTTATGGCTATGCCGGCATATCTTGGAGGAAACTTCCAAATGGCAGGAATGAAGTGGTATGGCTCAAATATTGAGAACAAGAAAGAAGGACTTCCACGTTCAATTCTTATGATGATGCTTAATGACAAAGACACAGGCGCACCATTGGCACTTATGTCAGCAAATCTTTTGAGTGCATACAGAACAGGTGCAATTCCCGGTGTCGGTGCAAAGTATCTTGCAAGAAAAGATTCAAAAACGGTAGCCATAGTAGGACCGGGAGTTATGGGAAAGACAGCCCTTGCAGCATTTATGAGTGTATGTCCTAAGATTGACACGGTGAAAATTAAAGGAAGAGGAAAAAAATCAATAGATTCATTTGTTGAATTTGTTAAGAAGGAATTTCCACAGGTAACAACAATCAAGGTATGCGAGACTATGGAGAAGGCTGTAAGAGACAGTGATATTATAAATACGGCAACTTCGGTAGGTGATAAGGAAAGTCTTTTCCCTTACATAAATGATGAATGGATAAAAGAAGGTGCACTTATATGTATGCCGTCAGCAGCAAGATTTGATGAAAAATTTTATCTTGATGAAAATACAAAACTGGTGGTAGACAACTATAAACTTTACGAAGCATGGGCAGACGAATATCCATATCCGAGCTATGATCCGGTTCAGGTAGTCGGAGCAAAGTTTATGGATTTGCTTCATGACAAGAAGATAACAAGAGAAGAAATAATAGATATAGCAGATGTTATTACAAAGAAGGTTGCAGGACGAGATAATGATAAACAGAGAATTATATATTCTGTAGGAGGAATGCCTGTAGAGGACATCGCATGGGGCGAGACAGTATATAAAAATGCCTTGAAGATGGGAATCGGTGTTAAACTCCACTTGTGGGATGAGCCTGAACTTCATTAAATGTAAAAATGTCTGTGAGATGTAAATTTAAGATTTGCATTGCCAATTTGCGAAATAGCAGAAATGAGGTTTTATTATGGAACAGACAGATATCATAAATCCTTTTCAACCATATATGACATTAGAGATGGATGGTTACAATCAGATAGACAGACCTGATTATGGAATTTCACATTTCTATGAATTTACAATTCATGATAAGAAAAAACATTGTATAAAAGCAGTGCCTGATGCAAGTATAGATTTGTTGTTTAATATAGGTACAAACAAAGTTTCAACATATATAAGTGGAACGGTGTTTGGTGTAAAAAAATGGGAACTTGGCACTCAGGATGACTGTTTTGGTGTGAGATTCCAGCCCGGACAGGGGCTGCTTCCAAAAGAGCTTACAATGGAAATGATAGTGAATGATGACGTTGAAATAGATGGTGATATCTTTGGACAAAACCTCACTGAAAAAATTGCTCTGGCAAAGACTATGGATGAGAGAATGGAGATATTCAAAGATGCATATGAAAATATGGTTTTAGAAAGAAATTCTTTATCTGACAAAGAAAAGATAAATCAATATCTTGTGAACAGAATAAGTCGAACTAAAGGAATGATAACAATGGGACAGCTGGAGGATGAGACGAATTATTCGGCTTGTTATCTAAGGAGGATATTTAAAAGTTATCATGGAATTTCGCCAAAGCAGTTTGCACAGTATATAAGGTTTCAAAATCTTCTTATGCAGGCAGATAAAAAGGATGTAAGATACGAGCAGGTGGCACTTGAGTGTGGTTATTATGATGAGCCGCATATGATGAAGGAATTTAAAAAATATGCGGGAATTACACTTGAACAGTATCGCAGAATGATAATTAAACAGGAAAAATTATTGCAATAGTAAAAAGATAAGAGACAAAGATTCAGTGTACTGTATTAATGATACAGTAGTTTGGAAGAAATTTAGCAGATAGAAATGAATTAAAAGGAGCGAGTGACTATGGGAATATCTAAAATAGAAGTAATAACAGGAATGTCAAAACTTACAAATCTTATATGTGAACTCAGCAAAGTAGGTGTGCGTGGAGTTACCGTAATGCAGGTGCTTGGATGTGGTGTTGAACTTGGTACAAAGGAATATGAGGTTGAGCTTAACGAAGTGATGGAACTTTTGCCAAAGCAGCAGATAAATATTGTAGTTGAGGATGAAAAAATAGATAAGATACTTGACCTTATTAAAAAAGAACTTTATACAGGACATATCGGTGACGGAAAGATATTTGTGTATAGTATTGACAATGTTATAAGAGTTCGTACAGGAGATGAGGGTGTAGAGGCTCTTTGAATTTTTAACATGGAGCATTGCAGATGCAGATGCGGTTGTGTCCGTTATAGTAATATGAAAGGAATTTGCTTATGAATAAACAGAAATTAGGGCTTGCAAATGTAGTATCAATATCTGTCGGGCTTGTAGTTGCTACAAGCTGTCTTGTTTCATTGGGAGAAGGCTCCGGAACATTGGGAGTTACATTTATTCTTGCTATGGCAATAGCGATGTTGTTAAATATGACAACAGTTGCATCTTTATCTGAACTAAATGCATTGATGCCAAATACAACGGGTGGACTTGCACAGTATACTCTTGCAGCACTGGGACCATTGCCGACACTTGTGTCAATGGTAGGCGGTTATATAATATGTAATACAATGTCATGCGGCGTAGAGGCATCGATTTTTTCGTTTTCACTTGCAGATATAATTGGTGGAAATGTACCAAGTATAGTTTATACATTTATAATGACAGTTATAATTCTTCTTGCAAACTTACGTGGAGTTGACATGTTTGCAAAGATTCAGGATGTAGTTGCATTTCTTCTTGTCGGTTCGCTTGTAGTAATGGGATTTATCGGAATGGTAGGAGCAGGCATGGGAGCGAGGGTTGAACAGCCGTTTGTACTTGAGGCAGATTTTAAGGGGATTGCATCTATGACGGCAGTTGCATTTTGGCTTTTTATCGGAGCAGAGTATGCAATACCAATCTCAAAGGAAGTGAAAAACGCAAAGAGAAACGTTCCCCTTGGAATGATGATAGGACTGTTTTTAATCTTCATAATGCAGTCTGTCATGGTCTTTGGATTTCACAATTATGTTGAGTGGGGAAAACTTGCCGACTCAGCAGCACCACACCTTCTTTATGGATATGCAATTCTTGGAAAGTTTGGTAAAGTATGGATGATGTTAGTTGGAGCACTTGCAGTTATAAGCACACAGAACTCTACTGTAAACTCACTTGCCGTGATTTGTCAGGGTATGGCAAAAATGAATATGCTGCCAAAAATATTTGCGAAAACAAATAAATATAAAGTACCGTGGTTTGGTCAGGTTTTTGTGAGCACAGCAATCTTTCTGTTCGCATATGTCAGCAATAACTCAGCGGATATGATAGATTTTCTTATACTTGCCGGTTCGGTAATATGGATGGTTTCATATATACTTGCACACATAGATGTTCTGGTATTTAGAAAAAGACTTCCGAAAGCACCGAGAAACTTTAAAGTGCCAGGTGGATGGGTGCTTCCGATTATAGGAATTTTAGGAACTGCATATATGATTGTAAATATATCTACGGATGCACACGAAAGAATGATGATATGGCTACTTACTGGAGTATCATTTTTAGTGCTTGGCATATATTCGGCAATATGGATAAAAGTGAAATTAAAAATGCCGGTGTTTAAACATGTGCCGCTTGAAAAAGTAATGGCAATGGAAAATGATTTGTACTATGTAGTCAGAAAACAAAAAGGAATATGGAAATAAAAAAGTAAACAGCAGAGATTGGTATTAACTTTTCAGCGAATGGCGTTAGAATGTCAGTCAGTACTTAGTGTGCGTTTTTTGCACACTTATGTACTGCTACTGATATTCTCCGAGGCGAGAGCCGTCCATGAGTCGGAAAATTTATATCAATTTCTGCGTTAAAAAGCCATAGCGAAAATAATTCCATATTATTATTTTTTGATTTTTATTGTATCTAATGTTCTAAATTCATAATTCTTTGATTTCATATATTTAATAATTTTTGGAAGTGCATTTGTATCTGCTTTTGATATAGCATGCAGCAGAGGAATCATTCCTTTGTGGTAATAGCTTTTAAATCTTCCTACGACATAATCTGTGGTAGGCTGGTCAGCAGGATTGTAGTCATACCAGGCAAGGCTCCAGAGAACAGTTATATATCCCATATCCTGCATTGTTTTTAATGCACGTTCACTGTAATTACCCTCTGGCGGGCGGACAAATTTATCAATCGTGTAACCGGTTTTCTTTTTCATACATTTCTCAACACTTTTTAATTCAGAGCGTATTTTGTCAGTATTGCATTCACCAAGCCTTGGATGTGTTGAGGTGTGATTACCAACTAAATGTCCCTCTTTTTTCATGCGTTTAACAAGTTTTGCATTACCCTCGATATATGGTTTTGTGACAAAGAAGATTGCTTTGATGTTTTTCTCTTTTAAAATATTGAGTATTTTTTTTGTGTATCCATTTTCATATCCACAGTCAAAAGTAAGATATATGCATTTCTTTTTAGTATTGCCAGTGTATATGGTATTGTACTTTTTTAATGAAAATCCGCTGTAAGGTACGGTTCCGCCAGGTGTTGCATGATTGTTATTAAGCCCCAATCCCCAGTCAACAGATTTCGTAGAGTAATGTTTTTTTGCTGCCGTTACATTTTGTGTGCCTGAAAAAGCAAGTGAGAAAATTAAAATCAGGCATATTATTTTTTTAATATTTTTCATTTGAAACTCCTCCATATTAGTGAAAATTAAAGTCGCTGATGCATCACAGGATGGACAGCATCACTTAATGATATTATTATATATCATGTCAGGTAAAAATGCGTTACAAATCTATTACATTATTGTGTCTTTTAAAGGCTGAACTGTTACTTTAAAGAAGTTTTGCTGTTTCATGACAATAGTGTGACAGTAACAGATAAGCGGTGTTATGGCAAATGAAAATAAAGTATGTTAAAATAGTAAACAGTATATTGGAGAAAGAGGTGTAAAGGTATGGCAATGAATATTTTATTTACCGCTTTCAAGGGAAAGAATAATTCATCAGCTATATTATTAGATAAGATAACAGGTGATAAGTTATATCTGACAAATTCATATGTTGGACTTGCGAAAGAGATAAATCATCTTGAACAAATATATGATGTGGTATTGATGTTTGGTTTGGATAAAAATTTAGATAATGAGATTAGGATAGAAAAAATTGCAGAGAATGATGGTGATATTATAGTTACAAATTTTGATACAGAGAAAATAAAAAGATACTTTGAAAAAAGAAACATAAAATGTACGGTATCAAATACTTCAACAAAGTATTTATGTAATGCAGCATATTATGATATGCTACAAAAGAATTTTCGAAATGTGCTGTTTATCCATATCCCAACATTAAAAAATTTAGGACAGGATTTATTTACAGAACTATTAGGATTTACTGAGATTATTAAATTAGTGTAGATGAGGTGATAAGAGTGCAGAGATTTAATTTGAAGTTAGGCAGGTTAAAATTTAGTGCTGAATTGAAATATAGAATAACGGTAATCGATGATGAAAGTGGAAAGGGAAAAACTTGTCTGTTCGATGCTGTCAAGAAATTTCCAGGAAATAGAGCTGTTTTGACATCTAGTTTAAAATTACAGGCAGTTGACAGCTTAAATGATATTGAAAATAATAATGAGAAAAAAATAATATTGATAGACGAGGATTGTAACTGTCTGCAGAAAAATAATATAAAAGAAACAATAAAATATATATCAAATTCAGATGATTGGTTTGTTTTAATGACAAGAGAAAATAAACTTGCTCAATTAGCGTATTCGGTTGATGCTATTTATAAGATTGTAAAGAAAAGCACAGAATTGACAATAAGCCCTAAATATCAGAAACTTTACACAAAAAATTCAAAGTATCCAATAGATACGATAATGATAGAAGATTCAACGACGGGATTTAGCTTTTTTAAAAAGTGTGTTGAAAATTGTGAATCATTTTATGGCAAAGACAATTACAAAAGATGTTTTAATATTGTTAAATATGGAAAGTTAATAATTTTTGACAGAATGGGTTTTGGTACTTGTATAAAAGATTTTTACAATCTTTTATTGAAACATTCAGAACTTCAGATATTAGATTATGATAGTTTTGAAGCGTTTTTGCTGGAGATTATGGATAAGAATATTGATGTTGAAGGATATTCTGAAAAAGAACTTGTAGCATTTGTACATGACAAACTGAGTCAATATGGCAAATCATCTACTTGCAGTTGTTTTGAAAAGTGTAAGCAGTGTGAAAGTTGCAATTTTAAAAATTTTTTTACTGATAGCAGAAAAGTTTTTAAGTTAAGTAAGTATTCAGATTATGTGGTTTTGAAGTGATAATGTGAAAAATACTGTTTATACAGTATTTTGTCACAAGCTCATACTGATAAAGAGTCTATACAAGTATAGAACTCATAGTTGTATGGAGCGGCAATTTGTGTCTGTGCACACTTGACATAAATTTGAGATGTATAAAAATGTGTGTAGAAATGAGGATTAGAATGGCAGATAACATACAGGAATTGAAAGATGAAAAAAATAGTTGCAATCTTTCGGTTTATTTTGGACATTTGGATGATGAACTTTATTATGTTGACTCATATTTTGACAACTGTTATGAAGAAGATTGGTTTACAAGCGAATTAGCAAAAAATATTTTAAAGGGAATAGACCGTGTTTATGAGATAAATGGTCTTTCTTTTACGGCAAGGCATTTTGTTGATGATAAGCCGGTTGTAATTTCTCCTGATAAATTATCTTCTGGAACTAAGGCACTTCTGATTTTGCTGAATACTGATGAACAATATGTATGTGTTTCTAGATGCGGAGATAATTGTATTCCGTATCTTCTTGAAATTGCAAAAGAAAAACCGATTACGATAACAATAAATAATTCATTTAGTCCACAGCCTGATTTTGAGTTTTACAGTATAAACGATAAAAAAATATTTTCGACATACGAAGACTTTGTTCGCAGGGTAATCGAATATTGCAAATAAGCGGCGTTATGGCAAATGAAAATAAAGTATGTTAAAATAGTAAACAGTATATTGGAGAAAGAGGTGCAAAGGTATGGCAATGTTTGTTAATCCTGACAATAGTGCTTTTCAGGTGGCATTAAATTCAGAAATCTATGTGGATAAAACAGGGATGTTAGAATATACAAATAAAGTTATGAATACATTGCAGGGGTATATATGTAACAGCCGTCCAAGAAGGTTTGGAAAGTCTGTCACGGCAAATATGCTTGCAGCATATTATAGTAAAGGCTGTGATTCGAGAGAAATGTTTTCAACATTAAAAATAAGTGAAAGTATAGGGTTTAAAAAAAATATAAATAAATATGATGTTATACATCTTGACATTCAATGGTGCATTGAACCGGCAGGAGGTTCAGAAAATGTAGTGTCATATATAACAGAAAAAACGATATGTGAATTGAGAGAGTATTATCCGAATGAATTGTCTGAAAAAATAAAATCGCTTCCCGAAGCGTTATCTGTAATAAATTCGATGAATGGAACAAAATTTATTATTATTATAGATGAATGGGACATTATAATTCGTGATGAAGCAAATAATAAAAAAGTTCAGGAAGAATATATCAATTTTTTAAGAGCGATGTTTAAGGGGGTTGAACCCACCAAATATATAGGTATTGCTTATCTTACGGGGATTTTACCAATAAAAAAATTAAAAACACAGTTGGCACTTAATAATTTTAAACAATATACAATGTTAACCCCAGGACCGTTAGCAGAATACATCGGATTTACAGAAGAGGAAGTGAAAAAGTTATGTGATAGGTATGGACAGGATTTTTACAAAGTAAAAAGATGGTATGACGGCTATAAACTGGGCAGATATCATATTTATAATCCAAATGCAGTAGTAAGTCTGATGATTGAGGGGGAATTTAGGAGTTATTGGTCAGAAACAGGTTCATACAGGATAATAGTTCCGTTGATAAATATGGATTTTGACGGGTTAAAGAGTGCGGTAATAGAGATGCTGGCTGGCGGTTCGGTAGAAATAGATGTTACTTCGTTTCAAAACGATACGGTCAATTTTGAAGACAAAGATGATATTTTGACATATCTTATACATCTTGGCTATCTTGCATATAATCAAAAAAGAGAAATGGCATTTGTGCCAAATGAGGAGATAAGGGAAGAATTATTCAGAGCGATAAAAAAGAAAAAATGGAATGAATTCATAGAATTTCAACAAAAATCACTTGAATTACTTGAGGCAACTCTTGAGCTGGATAGTGTCAGAGTGGCAGCAGAAATTGAAGAGATTCATACAAATTATGCATCAGCAATTCAGTATAATGATGAAAATTCTTTAAGCAGTGTATTGAGCATAGCGTATCTTGGGGCAATGCAGTATTATTTTAAACCTGTAAGGGAATTGCCGACAGGAAAAGGCTTTGCAGACTTTGTTTTTATGCCCAAACCGGAACACAGCCTGAATTATCCTGCAATGGTTGTTGAGTTGAAATGGGATCAAAAAGCGGAAACGGCAATAAAACAAATAAAAGATAAAGATTATTCAGATACAGTAAAGCAATACACAGGGGAAATATTGCTAGTTGGAATAAGCTATGATAAAAAAACAAAAAAGCATGAATGTGTTATTGAAAAGTATACAATAAATAAGTGAGATTAAAATTATTACACGCCCACTTGACAAATAAAATAACAGTGTTACATAAAGATGAAGGAAAGAGTATATGCGACATGAAACAGCATGAGTAACAGAAAATCTGCTTGAGAGTGCAAAAAAAGAATTTTTAAATATAGTTAGAAGATGCAAATGAAAAAACGGTCAGATTTATAATTTTTATAAATCTGACCGTGAGTTAAGATTTTCAGTTATTTTTTCAAAAATTTCAAATACATGAAGTTTTTCTTCGTCTGAAAAACCTTTAAGGCATAAATTTTCGAGTTTTTCAAATTCGGAATAAACTTCTTCAGCAGTTATTTTTCCTTTTTTGGTGAGATAAACTCTATGTGCATGTTTTCTGTTATTGGTTAATGTTTTTTCACGGTAAATAAAATCTGCTTTTTCCATATTGTTAAGGATGGAGGTCATTGATGGCGGAGTGACTTTACATACAGAAGCAATTTTTTTGGGGTGCATCCGTCAATTGTTCTTAGAATATACAATACTTTGGGCTGTGCATTTGAAAGATTAAGTTTTTCAAAAATAATCTGGCTGCGTTTGGCGTGAGCTGCTGAAAGTTCAAGTAGTTTCAAAAAAAATTTTTCATTCATACATAAAATCCTCTTTATCTATAAAATGTACTTTCGGAATTTTCTGTTCAGAAGATACCGGGAGTATATAAAAAATGTCTGACTACTATCAATTTTCCGGCTGTTGTGATAATAGTCAGAATATTTTGATGTATATAATAATTGGTTGTTAATTATTTAAAAAGTCTTTTTGCAAAATTATAAAAACCATGATCCATTACTGTAATATCATGACCGCCTGTTGTCTTGTACCATATATGTTTTGTGTTTGTTTGTACAAGTGCGTTATGATATGTTTCAGGTATATCAAAGACAACGGAATCACTTTTTCCAGCAACAATCATTAAAAGTGTGTTATTAGAATATTCATCATTTAGTTTGAAATTATCTTCTTTGAAAAGACCATCCTCAGCAATACCATTCATTTTATATGCAAAAAGTCCCGGAGCAGGACAAAAACCGCCTATGTAGCCAAATGTATCCTGCATTGACAGTCCTATGTATAAGGCTGTACGCCCGCCCATCGAAAAACCGGCAATGGCAGTGTTTTCACGTCCTTCAAGTATTGAGTAATTCTCTTTTATGTAAGGCATAAGGTTATCACGAAGATCGTTTATAAAGTTATCAAATGCGTGATAATTGTCAAGAGAAAATGCATCACCGACATATGTATCATTTGCTCTCGCACGACAGTTTGGAAGTACAAGTATCATTTCCTTTGCTGTTTTTTCGGCAATCATATTACCAATGATTACAGGTGCTTTTGCATTAAGCCAATCAGTGTGATCCTGACCTAATCCATGTAGAAGATAACATACCGGATATTTTTTATTTTTGTCATAATGTGGCGGCAGTACTACAGCACATTTTTTGTTTTTGTTGGTGGTATTTGAAAAATATTTGTCAATATTAACCTTGCCGTAGGTGACAGCACTGTTTTTTTCTGCAAATGCAAAAGATACAGGATATGATACATCTCCATCATATGGATCGGGTTTTGAGATGTTTTTATTTTTTACTGTGACATTGCAGGTATAAGTTTTTTTGTTGTATTTTGCCATTATTCTGCCTTTTCCTTTCTTTTTTGCCTTTACAAGTCCTGCTTTATTAACCGTAACAATGGAGTTGTTGCTTGAACTCCATTCAATTTTTTTGCCTGCTTTTGCTATGGTTGTTACGGTATACATTGATATCGTTAAAGATGTCAGTGGTATTGAAATTAAAAGCGCAGATGTTAAGAAATGTATTAAAATTTTTTTCATAATAAAAAACCTCCGATTTTAAGTTGAAAAATAATTTTAAATTGGTTACAATTTTAATTAGAACTCTAATTAAAATTGTAATGCATATTCTATATTGTTACAAAAAATTTGTCAATATATAATATTGATTTAAACACGAGAGTATATTAAAATATTTGGTAAACAGTATTTAAATTAATGAAAGAAACGAGGTACAGATGTATGAAAGAATATGATGAGGCGTTTTTCATTGCCAAGGCAAATAAAATGGCAGGGCTTACGTGGTTTGTATTGATGATTATTGTGTCGGTTTTTTATAGTGTAAAGGTATTTACAGGCAAGCTTGATATGGGATATTTTTTGATGTTCTGTATTCTTGGCTGGTTATTACTTATTATTAGCAAAATACTGTTAAAGGTAAAAGGGGAAGATAACAAACGGTACAAGTGGATACTTGGATTGGGGTATCTGTTGTTTTATTCAGTTATTGCATGGACTTCTCTTGATCAGGTATCATATGTATTTATATTACCGTTGTTGTCGATATTGGTACTTTATAAAGATCCGAAATTTATAAAGGTAATGATGTGGATAACATTATTCATTTTGTTTTCAAGTAATATGTATAAGGGATTTGTAAAGGGGATTATGGATTTTGTATCAAGTGAAGAATGTGTATTGGAATTTGCTATTGTTTTGTGCTGTTATGCCTGTACAAATATGGCAATCAAGCATCTGGTAGAGTCAGATGGTGCACTTACATCTTCAATTGAGGAAAATCTTGCAAGGGTTGTTAAGACTGTAGAGCAGGTCAAAGTTGCGAGCAATGAAGTCGTAGACGGTGTAACTGTTGTAAGAGAACTCGCTGATGAGAACAAAGCCGGTGCAGATGATGTAGTAGAGGACATGGTGAAGCTTTCGGACAACAATAGTGTGCTGAATGATAAAACTGTTTCATCAATAGAGATGACTAAGGTGATAGATAATCAGGTGACTGATGTTGCCGGTCTTATGGAGCAGGTGGTTGATCTTATAAATGCTTCAGTTGAGCATGCGGATACAAGTGCAAAAGATCTGGTTGAGGTAGTAGATACAACAAACAGGATGTCAGAGCTTTCAAAGGAAGTTGAGAATATACTGGTAGATTTTAAGAAAGAGTTCGGAAGTGTTAAAGATGAAACAAGCACGATAGCAGGTATAACTTCACAGACAAACCTTCTTGCACTCAACGCATCCATTGAAGCAGCAAGAGCAGGTGAAGCAGGTAAAGGTTTTGCAGTTGTTGCTGATGAGATAAGAAATCTTAGCAATGGAACGCAGGCTTCTTCAAGCAGTATAATGGAAGCACTTTCAAGACTTGAAGAGACATCTGCCAGGATGATGGAGTCGATTGCACAGACAATAAAACTTATTCAGACAAATATTGAAAAAGTTTCAAATGTAAATACAAGTGTGACAAAGATTACAAATGATGCGACAACTTTAGGTGAAAATATTAAAACAGTAGATAATGCTGTCAAAGAAGTGGAGGCATCAAACAAGACGCTTATCGACAACATGAACCAGGTAGGCGATGTCATGGATGTGATGACGGAGAGCATAAATAAGGCAGAACTCACCACAAAGACGATGCTTAGCAAATATGAGTCAAGTGCACAGAGTGCAATAGATATTGAGAAGGTTGTCGGAAAACTTATGGAAGAACTCGGTGTCGGAGGATTTATGGGAGTTCAGGATGTAAAACACGGCATGAAAATTTCGATAAGTGATGTAAATGGTGCAAAGAAAGAATATACAGGTGAAGTTACTGACAGAAACGGCAATGATATATATGTAACCATTGAAAATGAAGCTGGTGATATTTTTGAGAACAGGGAAAGACACAAAAACAATATCTGCAAACTTAATATTGTAGTAGATAATGTATTGTACTGTTGGAGCGATATAGTTATCCAACGCAGCAAGCCAGGTGAAAACGGACAGTTTAAATTACATATTGAAACAAATCCACAGGTATATAATAGAAGAAAATATCCTCGTATGCCGATTACAAACACATGTACTGTAAAATTTGAAGGTGAAGATAAAACATATCAGGGCCATATGGTAAATATCAGCGCAAACGGTTTTGCCATTTCGATTTTTGATTCAGTTTTTGCAGATGCAAGAGAAAAGAATATCGTAGTTTCCGTAGATGATTTTGACGAAATTTCAGCTCATCCGCTTGAGGGCTGTATTATAAGAAGTTCAAACAATGACGGTGAGTATATCGTAGGCTGTCGTATGCCGGAAGATGTGCAGTCTATAAAAAATTATGTAAGTAAAAATTATTGCAATTAGTTTTTATGAGAAGATGAGAAAGGGGTTGCGACTATGTGTAGAGCGATGGAAGAAATGAAACAGAACATGCAAAAGCAATTAAAGTTGCAAAGGGCATGTTGCAGTCTGGTAAATTGTCATATGAAGAAATAGCTGAAATAGCAGAATTGTTCATAGATGAAGTCAAAGCTCTGGACAAAAAAGTATAGGCGGGAAAAAATGAAAGAAAAAAACGGGTTTATATTAGAAGTAAAAAACATTAAAAAAACATTTATTACAGGTGATTCAAAAGTTGAGGCATTGAAAGGAATTTCATTTTGCCTTAAAAGAGGTGAGATGCTTGCTGTTATGGGAGGAAGCGGCTCAGGAAAGAGTACGCTTTTAAATGTTTTGGGTGCACTTCTGATACCGGATGACGGAGAGATTTGGCTGAACGGGAAAAAGGAAGAACAGTATTCAGAGGAACCTCATGCTACTGAGATAAGAAACAGGCACATTGGTTTTATATTTCAGGATTTCAGTCTGTTAAATGATTTGTCAGTCAGGGAGAATGTCTCTTTGCCGTTGATTCTTAAAGGTGAAAAGGAAAAAAAGACGGAGGGAATTGTGAAAGATATTGTTATGAGGGTTGGGCTTGAAGATAAGCTTGACAGCAATATCACACAGCTTTCAGGAGGACAGCAGCAGAGGATAGCAATTGCAAGGGCGGTCGTGACACATCCTGACATTGTTCTTGCTGATGAACCTACCGGAAATCTTGACTATAATACTTCGCTTGAGATAATGGACTTGTTTATGCAGTTAAAAAAGGAAGAAGGACAGAGTTTCATTATTGTAACGCACGATCCGATTATTGCCACATATGCTGACAGAGTAATATTTCTGCATGACGGTGAGGTGAAGAGCGAATACAAAAATAGGGATGACAGCGATAATTTTACGAATATACTTGATATATTTCGTAGTCTTATTGCCTGATGGGAGAAAATCATGAAAATGAATAAAGATATAAAAAAGCTGAACGGAATAAGTATTAACTTCTTAAAAAAGAGCAGATTTTTGACGGTTTCGTGTGTAATATGCATATTTTTTGTGAGTACAATGCTTATTCTGATGTTTCAGCTTACAAGAAATTCTAAAAAGTCATATCTTCAAAATATGAGAGAGACGTTTGGGGATTGTGACATCATAGCTTCTCATGAAGATTATTCAAAAATTGATGATAACGTATTAAAAAAGGTATTAGGTATTGATGGAATTGATGAACTTAATACGGGAATATTTGATTATATTGATATTAGAACGGATTTGAAAGAAAAAACTTCAGTTAACACATATATGATAGGCACTGACAATGGCAGGTTAAACAGGGCACGATATAAGTTTTACAGCCGTTTGAGAGACAACCTGATGGTAATAAATCAGAAGCTTGCTGATTCTAAAAATCTTAAAGTCGGTGATACTGTTTACTGCGGTGAAAAGGAGTTTACTGTATCAGAGATAATTTATGATGATAATTTTTCTTTTCAAAATATATTTTTTACTGTAGTTACTAAGAAAGCATTTAGTGAGATTAAAAAAGAAGATATAGGTTCATCATATATCCTGATAAAGACAAAACGCAGCAAAAAGATGAGCGGGATTAAAAATGCTATAAAGAATGCAGATAAAAAACTTGATATAACTATGATAGAGGATTCTAAGGAGTATCAGTCCTATGTAAATGTGTATTCGAGCTTTATGAACATTCTTGCGGTTATAGTCGTTATAATAAGTCTGTTGTTTATAGCTGCCGTATTCAGGAGATTTATGCAGAAATACAGCAGGGATATGGCTGTTATGCGGACGATGGGTGCAAGTATACGACAGGTAAAAACGATATTTTCGTTGCTTGGAATTTATATAACAGGTGCAGGGTGTCTGTCAGGTTTTGTGTTTTCTCTGTTAGCCGGAAACATTCTGTTTAGTATTACAGCTAAAGAATTTGATTTTGCTGCGGAAGCGAGAACAGTTGATATTTCATTGGCGTTAGGGATTACGGCAATAGTATTTGCCGGGGTAGAAATATTTCTTACATTATTTTCAAAGTCATTTATAAATAAACTTCCATACCAGTCCATGAAAAATGATGGTTCGTCAAATAAAGCATATTCAGGAAAAGGAATTATAAACCGTTTTTTATCAATGGTATTGCCGCATGATATGCTCATAAGTTATAAGATGGCTGTTCCGAAAATGAAAGAAAATTTTCTTATGATACTTACGATAATCATGCTCACGGCATTTTCTTATTGCGGTGAGGATTTGATGGATGAGATAGGAAAAAACAATGATATATATTATAAGGGCATATATATGGATGATGTACTTATAAATGATGACCAGTCATATAGTTATTCAAAAATTGACAATCTGTGTAAAAAGATTCAACAGCAGGCAGATACAAATGTATTTCTGCAGGCGGATATAGATACGGGAATAGGCATTACGGCAAAAAAAACATCGGGCAAAGAGTTTTTCTTTGGAGGTGGAGAATCGTTTGCATCACTGGAAAAAATGCAGAAATCGGGGCTTGTGAAAAGTGATATATCAGATTTTGCACATTCGATATTGATAAGCAGGAAAGCTGCTAAAAAATATAAGATAAAAACAGGTGATAAGATAACGCTTAGTACAGAAGATGCAGATTTTTCATATTATGATGAAAAAACAGAAAACGAGTATAGAATGTGGAAGGATTATAAGGGAGTTAGTACAACAGTAACGGTTGTTGGGATTATTCCTGACAATATTTTTGATGTCGTCATCATTGACACAGATAATGAAATATTTAAATCATTTCCAAAAGATATGAGAGTAGAACAATGGAACATATTTGCACATGAAATGACAAAAAAACTTGATGTGAGTTTGCAAAATGCCCGCATGGGATTTACGGCACTCAGATGGCAGAGTTTTGAGCAGGTAATGGCATTTTCGCATAAAATTCTTAAACAGAGATATTTTATTGTGAGGTTTTTACTCTATATGTTAAGCATAATGGCAGGAATAGGCTGGGTAAATGCGGCGGCAAATATGATACAGTCGAGAAGAAAAGAATATGTAATATTAAGAAAACTTGGAATGTCAGAAAGAAGAGTGAAAAAGATAATATGGTACCAGCTTATCCTGTTTATCTTTTCGGGAATTGCAGCCGGGATAGTGCTTAGTCTTGAGATTATAAGGAAATTTAATATTCGTGAATATGGTATTTATCAAAGTGTTAAATTTCAGGCTGGAAATGTGTGGTTCATAATTGTTCTATTTTTGCTGCTATTGATGTCACTCAGAAAAAATGTCAGGGAGAATGTTGCTATTCAGGTGTAAAAATGAAAGGCTATTCAGCACCAAAAAGGGGATGTGAAAAAACTCGATTGAGTTTTTTCGCATCTCCCTTTTTGTACCTGTTGTGTATAAATGACTGAAATCATGCGCAAAGAAAGCGCACTTCCCCTACCCCATAGAAATTCTTTATTTAAAGTTTTTGACTTTAAACCCTAAAAGTACTTGCGTTTAAGGGTTAATATGGGCTATACTATTATGGTATCTGTCCGGGAATCAGGCTGTTGTAGATGACGTGAGCAGCATGTATCCCGGATGTTGTGAGTATGGAAGAGGGTTTAAAGTATGATAGTTACTCTGATTGAGAAAGTATATAGTTTTCTGTGGGGAGATCTGGTGCAGATTCCACTGCCGGGCGGCAGCACTCTGGGGATTTCGCTTCTGATTATATTACTGATTCCCACAGGAATTTATTTTACGGTTCGGACGCGTTTTCTGCCGATTCGCCTGTTCCCGGATATGGTGCAGGCACTGGTTGAGAAGAAACAAGAAAAAAACAGTCTGTCTTCATTTCAGACACTGATCGTTTCGACGGCAACCCGTGTCGGTATGGGAAATCTGATCGGTGTTGTTGCGGCAATTTCGGCAGGCGGCGCCGGTGCGGTTTTCTGGATGTGGGTGACGGCAATTATCGGTTCATCAACAGCTTTTATTGAAGCGACACTGGCACAGCTTTATAAAGAAAAAGATCCGCTGTACGGAGGTTATCGCGGCGGTCCGGCGTATTATATTCATGCATATGTAGAAGAAAAACAGAAGAAAAAGAGAAACAAAGTGGTGATTTCTGTGTTGTTTGCAATCTCCGGTCTGATCTGCTGGTGCGGTATCAGTCAAGTGATCAGCAATTCTGTTGTTTCTTCATTTAAAAATGCATTTTCCATTCCGCCGATCTATATGACGGTAGTACTTGTTGCTGTGGCTGCTGTGATAGTGCTTCGTAAAGATGCGACAGTTAAGATCCTGGATATGGTAGTGCCGGTCATGGCGGTATGCTATTTTGCAATCACGATTCTGATCATTGTGATGAATCTTGGAAGTTTGCCGGGTGTTTTTGCAAGAATTTTTGAGGAAGCATTTGGATTCCGACAGGCAGCAGCCGGCGGTTTTGGCGCAGTCCTAATGAATGGAATCAAACGTGGACTGTTTTCGAATGAAGCAGGTTCCGGATCTGCTCCGTGTGCGGCAGCAGCGGCAGAATGTGACCAGCCGGTCAAAGCCGGATTGGTACAGGCGCTCGGGGTATTTGTGGATACGATCGTGATCTGCAGCTGTACAGCATTTATCATGCTGCTTGCGCCGGAAGAAAAAGTTACAGGACTTTCCGGAATGGATCTTCTGCAGACAGCAATGGAACATCATCTTGGCCGTTTTGGTGTGATCTTTATTGCGGCGACGCTGTTTTTATTCAGTTTTTCGACGTTTCTGGGCATCCTTTTTTATGCGAGATGCAATGTTGCATATCTTTTCGGAGATAACTGGGCTTCACAGACTGCATACAAAGTACTGGCGCTTGTGATGCTGTTCATCGGCGGCCTTGCAGCATATACATTTGTGTGGGATCTTGGTGATGTTGGAATCGGACTGATGACGATCTTTAATATCATCATTCTTTACCCACAGGGTGAGAAGGCTCTGAAAGAACTGAAAGAATACGAAAAAGAAAAAAGAAAATGAAAAACACAAAGAGAAAGCATTTGAAACTATGTCTGTTGTTATTGTTTATGGTTCTGGGATGTTTTGCGATAACCAATGTCAGGACGACAACGGTGCAGGCATCATCGCGGACGTTCAAATCAAATGGCAGAACCTATATGGAAAAGCATAATGACAATACACTTAATACGGTATTGTATCAAAAAGTTTCCGGACGTTACAAACAGGTTGCGAAATCGTCAAGATATCTCATCTACAGATTTTCTTATGGAAAGAAATTGTATTTTTCAAGTGCTGACGATGAAGGAACAGGTATTACCTGCACATATACGAAAGGCAAAAATGGATTTAAACTTGAACGAAGCAAGATGGTACTGACAGAACGCAGTGGAAGATATGCAGTCGGATATATCTGTATGATCGTGTATACAATTTTATGATTCCGTTTGTGGATGTTGTTTACGACGGGGATGATTATGAATTTGAAATTTCCCTTGAGCCAAAGTATCCGTGCTGCTTTGGATTTAAAGTAGTATATCATAACGGTTCATTTTTACTCCTGCAGAATATTGAGTCAATAGACATCTCCTGTGTCTCAGGAATGGAATATATTGAAAACGATGAAGAACTGTATGACCGTGAACCGTTTACGGTAGAAGTTGGAAATACAGAAGACATTGATAAAATCGCAGATATTCTCCGTGAGCTTGGAGACCATTATCTGGAAGAAGATGTAGCATCTATTCCGTTATCACTCACTGCTTATATGAAAGTCACATCTTTTAATCCAGTTGTATATGAAGTTTGCTACATGGATAAAGAAAGAAAACAGAGGACAGTAGAAGAGGAGAAACTTCGAAAAGAAGCAGTACAGGAACTTCTGATATACCAGGGGTAATTTTCGAACATTTTTTGGGGATGAACTGTTACATTTTTTTGAAAATAATATTGTAAATTATTTTAATAAATTGTAAAATGGTATCATAGCTTTGAAAAATAAAAATACTGAAAAAGGAGAAGCATATATGATAGCATGGTACAAGTTTGATAATGAAAAAAATATTGGAGCAGACAGTTCGGGAAATGGTTTTGATGCTGTTCCTGCCGGGGACAATGCGCCTGTTATAAAAGAGGTTGACGGAAGAAATGCGGTCTTGATTAGCGGTGATGGAAAGGCTGCTGCTTCATATCTTAAATTACCTGAAAATATTCTTAAATCAATTTCTGATGATGATGGTCTTTGTATTTCATTTTGGATGAATCTTTCTAAAGGAGTTAATGTTTGGGAGAGACTTTTTGATTTTGGTCATTCTACAATGGGACCTTATTTCTTTCTCACCAGAAATTTAAGAGCAAGCTGCTTTAGCGGTGCTGATTTGCTTGCTGATCCGGGAAAAGGATTCGCGGAGCATACATGGATGCATGTTGCCGTAGTTGTCCACGGTACGAAAAACGGAACACTCAGCAGTGCGGGTCCACAGGTATATGTTGACGGAGAACTTATTGCAGATGGTCTTATAAGCCAGACATCAAGCGGAAATTATAGGAGACTCAGAGAATGGTTTGCAGGTCTTAAGGAAGATGGAAGATATGTAAACAATTTTATCGGTCGTTCACAGTTTGATGCAGATCCTGATGCAAACGTGGCACTTTCAGACTTTAGGATTTATGATTCTGCTTTGTCAGAGGGTGAGATAGTAGATATTGTTTGTGAGAGTATTTCAAAGAAAGATATTCTTGAGATGGTGTGTGAAAAGTATCTTATGGCACCTGACAAGATAATAACAGAGGACATAGAGCTTCCTACATCTTATATGGGAGGAAAGGTAAATGTCGTATGGAAGTCAGAGGATGAATCTGTTTTAAGTTCTGACGGAAAAGTTGGAGATTTTGAGAAAGCTAAGTATATAAAACTTAGTGCAATTCTTTCGTTTGATGATGAAAAAAAGACTATCGAATATTATGTTACGGTTGTTCCAAAGACAGAGGTTCCATATGAGCTTACTATCCATGCTGACAGTGAAAAGGTAAAGATAAGTGATACTCTTTACGGACTTTTTTATGAGGATATAAACAATGCGGCAGATGGAGGTATTTATGCAGAACTTGTAAATAACCGTTCATTTGAGGCATTTACATACAATACATACGACCCATCATCAGGGGAGAACGGAAAGTCTACAGGCAGAAATCATACACCGCTTGCATTTTGGTTCGGTGATACAGACAAAGTTACACCTAAATGTGAGGGTGGTTTAAATGAGCATCTTGGAATTACAAAGCCTGATACAAGCGAGTATTATATTACTGCAAAATCAGGTGCAGTTCTTTATAACAGAGGTTTCTGCGATATGACAGCAGCACTTTCTATGTATCTTAAAAAAGATGAAAAGTACGATTTTTCAATATGGGCTAAGAGTACGGATAATGTGGCAAAGATAAAAGTTTCACTTGTCGATGAGGATGATGCATTAGTAAGTGATGAGATAGTTCTCGATGGAATTACTGATGCGTGGAATAAGTTCGGTGAGAGCAAAAAGCTTGTTCTTACTGCTAAAAAGACAGGTTATGCACAGCTTAGACTTATATTTGAAGGAGAAATTTCGATAGATATGGTTTCTCTTATGCCTGAGAATGTTTGGGGAGCAGATGAGGAAAGCACAAGTGCTACGGCTCATGCAAACTATACAGGCAATAAGAATTACCGTCTCAGAAGGGATCTTGTTGAGGCAATGCGTGACCTTCATCCAAAATTCTTAAGATTTCCGGGCGGATGCGTTTCGGAAGGCTCATTTATTTGGGAAAATGTATATGACTGGAAAGATTCTGTTGATGATATTGAATACAGAAAAGAAAACTTTAATGTATGGGGTTATATGATGACAATGGGACTTGGATATATGGAGTATTTCCAGCTTGCCGAGGACTTAGGAGCATCACCACTTCCTGTTATGGCTTGCGGAGTGCTTTGTCAGGCACGTTCTGATTATGCAAATCCGGCAGGTGGAGAACTTCAGAAAAAATATATCAAAAACTTTACAGACCTTATTGACTTTGCAATCAGTACCGACTGTGAGAATAATGAGTGGGCGGCACTAAGAAAGAAAATGGGACATGAAAAGCCGTTTGACATGCATCTTTTAGGTGTTGGTAATGAAAACTGGGGCGAGGAATTTTTCGCAAGTTTTGAAGAATTTAAACATGCCATTGATGGGCATATGGAAAAGAATTATCCGGGATATGACCTTACAATCATTTCAACGGTAGGTGCGCAGGCAGATGACGATGCATATAAGTTTGGCTGGAGATATTTAAGCGGAAATCTCAAGGATAAGGGTGCAGTTATTGCCTTTACTGACGGAAACGAAAGCTTTGACGAAAATGTTGAGTGGTACAAATACCAGAAACATTATATGGAAACTGTAGTCGATGAGCATTATTATCGCTCAAATGCATATCTGTATGAAAATGCGGACAGATATGATTATTACTACAGAGCATATAAGGCAGACGGAACAATTGATGATGACAATTCATCGAAAGTATTTGTGGGTGAATATGCTTCATCTGACAAGAACACACTTGCAGGAGCAGTTGCAGAAGCTGCTGTTATGACAGGGTTTGAAAATAATTCGGATGTAGTGAGACTTGCGGCAACAGCACCATTATTTAACAAGGTGATTTATGACGGAGCATACCGCTGGACACCGGATGCAATATGGTTTGATAATGATTCTGTATGGCACACACCAAACTATTATGTTCAGCAGATGTTTGCAAAGTACATAGGTGACCATGCGGTAGATACATCATTTAAGATGTATGACAAGGAAGAGAAAAAACAGCTTATACCACACGGCGGAGTGTCAGTTTCAGTGACAGAAGCAGATGTGCTTTTACAAAAGATTGAGATAATCTCAAATGCGGACGGAAGTGTATTGTTCAGCCAGGATTTTGCAAAAGAGCTTAATGAGAAAATTTCACTGATACCGGGTTCTGAGAATTATGAAAAACAGCCAGATGGAATTTTATTTAAGGCAACAGACAAAGCTGCAAATGGAATATATATATATGATGACAGCTGGACGGATTATAAGGTAAATGTGACAGCAAAGAGGATTTCAGGAAACGGCGGATTATTTGTTGGAGCAGGTCTTACGGATATATCAGAGAAGAATAAAAATGTCGTTGAGTATGCTGTTTCAATGCACGGTTATCTCACCGGTGTAAGAGTCTTTAAGGACGGAAGTGAGGGCTACCGAATGGGCGACTACTCATCAAGTGAGCTTGCTGGAAACTTGAGAGAGTGCAATTTTGAGCCGCTTGAGGATGGAAAACAGTATGTATTTACCGTTAATTACGGATGCGGAGATGCGAGGGGACTTCAGATGTATTATACAGATGAGGCAGGAAACAAGAGTATAGTCCTTGACTATAAATTAAATGCATACAACAGAGTTGTATTTAACTCCGTAACAAGAGATGAAAAGAACATCTATGCAAAACTTGTAAATACAGATAATGTTGCAAAGAAAGTATCAGTAAAACTTGATGCTTACAAAAAGGTTGCGAGTGCCGAAGTCGTAATGCTTACGGCGGATAAGGATCTTGCCGGTGTTGCAAATGTGAATACTAAAGAAAAAGAATATGTCGTTCCCGTAAAATATCAGACAGCCGTAAATAATCAGACAGCAGAGATATTGCTCCCTGCAAATTCAGTAGCGGTAGTAGTATTTTAAAGCAGAGGTAAAAATCATAGTGTCTGAAAATACGAGATGATTATAAAATGAAAGCAAAGATTTAATTAAATAAGAGGCTGTCACAGTAAGTATAATCTATACAAATGTAGCTGATGATAACAGATTTCTTATCTGTATATTGTATGAATAGAACTTAGCGTGACAGCCCTTATTATTTTTTTAAGCAATTCCAAAAGATTAGTGTGATTTTTGATCAAATAAAATTCTACATATTATTAACTGCATTTATGTTTCGCCATTCTCTTGGTGAGATATTATATATCTTTTTAAATGCACGCGAAAAATGAAGCTGGTTTTCATAGCCGACAGCTTTGCTTATATCTCCTATTGACATTTTTGTGAGTCTCAATAATTCAGTTGCCTTTATCATGCGGTAATTTATTAGAAATTCTTGTGGAGTCTGTTTTAATGTCTGTTTAAAGATTTTGCCAAAATAACTTCGGTTAATACCGAGTCGGTTTGCAATGTCAACTACGGAAATATCATTCTGAAAATTTTGTTCTATGTAAGTTATTGCTTCTTTTATATAGTAATCCTGAAGTTTGGTGCTGCCCTTTACTACAGTTGATACTGTTGAACGCATAAAATAATCAAGAAACAGATAAAGATGACCTATTATATTAAATATAGTTTCATCAGAGTGAGTTGCTATATACACGAGTTCTTCTTCCATTTTTTGGCTCATATCTCTTTGTTTTGTGTGAAATATCGGTCTGTCTAAAGAAAATCCTGCCGTATCCATAACTTCTTTTGCACGAAGTCCGTCAAATTCTATCCACACATATTCCCATGGAAGTTCTTTGTCAGCTATATATGTTGTTATCTGATTAGGAAAGATTAAAAATCCCTCGCCGCTTTTAAGATGGTATGTTTTGGTAGTGCCGGTCGAATCATCGGCATATAAGGTGCCTGTTCCCGAAATTATATAGTGAAATAAAAAATGATTTCTTGCTGCAGGACCGTATGAGTGGGATGGAGAACATTGTTCCATACCAAATTGGTAAAGTCCAAGATCTATAAAGCGTTCGTTTGGAAAAATAGAAAAGTATAATTCATTTTCATTCATAGTCATACCTCGTTTCTAAATAATGTGCGTTCTTTATAGTGTGAAAATTTAAATTAAAAATGTCTTTTTTGGGTACATATGGAAAATATACCATAATGCTAACTGATATATAAATAAGCTATGTAATGTTGCATATTGGTATAAAATTGCAAAAAACAGACTATATCATATAGCATTATGAGATGTTATAATGTCTTTACAAGATATATATCGGACGAAAAAATAAAAGTTTGATTTGAATATGACAATATGCAATGTATTTTGGTGCATATATGTTGTAAAAGGAAGGAGAATAATCTTATGAAGCACAAAAAAGTGATGCTGACATTTTTGTTGGTGGCAGTAGCATCCATGACATATTTTACGGGATGCCAGAAAAGCAAAAAGTCAGGAAAGACAGTTATTGAGATGGTGCAGTATAAGCCGGAGGCTGCTAATTATTTTAAAAAAGTTGAAAAGAAATTTAATGATTCGCATGATGATATCGAGTTAAAGATCGATTCGCCAAATGATGCAATGACAATATTGAAGACAAGATTTATCAGGGAGGATACTCCGGATATTATAGGAATTGGTGGAGATGTTAATTATTCAAATTTCCTTGATGCTGATATGCTGATGGATATTTCAGATTTTGACGGATTATCCGATATCAAGGAAACATATTTAAACATAAACAAAGATTTGGAATATATTCCGATGAAAGGAACTTATGCAGTACCTTATATGGCAAATGCGGCAGGAATTCTTTACAACAAAGATATGTTTAAGAAGTATGGATGGGAGATTCCTAAAACATGGACGGAATTTATAAATCTCTGTAAAAAGATTAAAAAAGCAGGAGAACAGCCAATTTATTTAGGCTATAAAGATACATGGACATGCCTTGCACCATGGAATGCTCTTGCAGTAAGTATGTGTGATTCAGATCTTGCATATCAGGTAAATAGTGGAACAGCAACTTATTCAGGTGCTTATGCAGAAACAGCAACGAAAATAAAGGAACTTTTACAATATGCACAGAAAAATCCTGTTGCGTATGGATACAATGACGCATGTACAGCTTTTGCAAAAGGCAAGTCTGCAATGTACACAATAGGAAGTTATGCTATACCTCAGATAAAATCAGTAAATCCTGATATGAATATAGGTTCATTTGTATTTCCGGCAACTGACAAATCGGATGATAATCTGCTTAATTCAGGAAATGACCTAATGTTTTGTGTTATGAAGGAATGCAAGAATAAAGATGCTGCATATGAGGTTTTAAGATTTTTGCTTGAAGATGAAAATGTTCAGGAATATATGGATGCTCAGAGTGCCGTACCTTGCAAGAAAGGTGATTTTACACTTGCGAAAGAGCTTAGTGATATGAAAACATATATCGAGGAAGGAAAAGTTGCAGATTTTCAGGATCATCATTATCCGGCAGAAATGGATGTTGCAGCAATGATACAGACATATCTTCTTGACAAGAGTGATAATGCATTAAAAGCATTCCTTAATAAATTTGATACTGAATGGGTGAGATATAATCGTGATATAATCGACAAGGTTAAAAAATATAAGGAAGAATCAAAATAGGAGGTAGACTATGAAAAAGAGTGCAAAATGGACTAAAAATGACAAAATTTTTCTTGCGGCTTTACTGCCAATATTAGTATTGTTTTTTGCTTTTAATACATTGCCACTTATCAAAGGGTTTTATTATGGACTTACTAATTATCGCGGATATGGAAGTTATGACTTTATAGGACTTAGAAATTTTAAAGATTTATTGTCTGATACGAGAGTTTTAAAATCATATCTGTTTACAATAAAATATTCGGTTGTTTTAACTATTGTTGTAAATGTCATAAGTCTTATTCTGGCATTGGGACTTAATAGAAAGATGAGATGCAAAAGTGCATTGAGAGGAATTTATTTTATACCTAACATACTTGGAGGTCTTGTTGTTGGATATATATTTAGTTTTATCTTTACATATATTCTTCCTACAATAGGAAATGTGACAGGAATAGGATTTATTCAGAACAGTATGCTCGCAAGTACAAAGACAGCGTGGTTAGCTATTGTTATCGTGGGTGCATGGCAGGGCATAGCAATGAATACCATTATATATATATCGGGACTTCAGACAGTGCCGGAAGAGGTTTATGAAGCATCAATGGTGGATGGTGCGAGAGGATGGAAAAAGTTCTGGAAGATTACTTTTCCGCTTATCATTCCATTCTTTACTATAAATCTTGTTTTATGTATGAAAAATGCGATGATGGTATTCGACCAGATAATGTCATTGACAAAGGGTGGACCATCACAGAGTACGGAATCAATATCATATCTTATATATAACAATGGTATGAGTGGCGGTCAGTTTGGTTTTCAGAGTGCAAATGCATTTGTTTTCTTTGTTGTAATAGTAATCGTATCTGTTTTACAGATGAAATTCTTAAATGGTAAGGAGGAGCAGTTATGATGGAAAAGAAAAAGAGATTATCTCATGGAAAAATCGTACATTATATAATAAATGCACTTCTTGTGCTTGGAACTCTTACAGTATTGTTTCCGTTATATATGACAGTTATCATTGCATTTAAAAAGCCGTCAGAAATGACAAATGATATCTCAGGTGCATTATCACTGCCATCAAGCTGGAACCTTGACAATTTTGTAGAAGCTATCAAGATCACAGATTTCTGGCATACATTGGGAAACAGTCTTCTTATAACCTGTGTTACTGTTGTTTTATGTATCTTATTACATTCTCTTGCAGGATATGTGATAGGAAGAAAAATGGCAAAACACAAGATTTTTAAGGCATCTTATTATTATATAGTAAGTGGTATGTTCGTTCCTTTTGCAGTTTTGATGATGCCTCTTGTAAAGCAGACAGCACAGCTTGGCATTGCAAACAGATTTGGTGTTATAGTGCTATATACAGTATTTTTTATGCCGATGAATCTTATGCTTTATGCAGGATATCTGAAAAATATTCCTACTGCATTGGAGGAAGCTGCACATGTCGATGGAGCATCAGCATTTAAAATTTTCTGGAAGATAATATTCCCAAATATGAAACCGATGCATGCAACTGTTGCGATACTTACGGCGATGAGTACATGGAATGATGTGACTACACCTCTTGTAATATTATCAGGAACAGATCACAATACGCTGCCTATCGCACAGCTTAATTTCCAGTCACAGTTTGGAACAAATTATAATCTGGCATTTGCATCATATCTTCTTGCATTATTACCTATCCTTTTATTCTATGTAGTATGTCAGAAGCAGATTATGAATGGTGTAGTAAACGGTGCAGTAAAATAAAAGTGAGGTAAAAAATATGGCGATTATTTTTGATGAAAACAATAGATTGATAACATTAAATACAAAAAATTCCACATATCAGATGAAAATAGATGAATATGGATTTTTACTCCATCTTTATTATGGAAAAAGAACAAACGGAAATATGGATTATATTCTTGTAAATCTTGACAGGGGATTTTCAGGAAATCCATATGATGCCGGTGATAATAGAAAATATTCACTTGATGCACTTTTACAGGAATTTCCATGCAGAGGAGCAGGAGATTTTAGAAGTCCGGTGTTTGAGGTGAGATATGAGGATGGAAGTTTTGGATGTGATTTAAGATATGAGAGTCATATTATAAAAGATGGAAAATATGGGCTTTCAGGACTTCCGGCAGTTTATGAAAATAGTGATATGGACAAAGCACAGACATTAGAGATAACTTTATCCGATAAAGTATCAGGGATAAAGGTCATATTATATTATGGTATTATCGAATCTCTTGATATTATTACAAGAGCTGCAAATGTTATAAATGAAAATAAGAATAATATATATATTGAAAAATTACAGAGTGCATGTCTTGATTTCGTTTCGGGAAATTTTGATCTGATCACATTTTATGGAAGACATGCAATGGAGAGAAATATACAGAGACAAAGTGTAGGCCATGGTTCATATCGGATAGGCAGCAGAAGAGGAACATCAAGTCATCAGTATAATCCGCTTATGATACTTGCAGACAGTGATGCAAATGAAGATTATGGAAATTGTTATGCTATGTCATTTGTTTATAGCGGAGGATTTTTAGGTGAGGCTGAAAAGGACCAGTATGGTCAGACGAGAATGCAGCTTGGACTTATGGAGGAACAGTTTTCTTACTGCCTGAAATCCGGTGAAAGTATTATAGCACCTGAGGTTATCATGTCATACAGCGATAGAGGATTAGCAGTTTTATCACAGAATCTGCATAAATGTATAAGAGAAAATGTGTGCAGAGGAAAATATAAAAATGAGGTAAGACCTGTGCTTGTAAACAGCTGGGAAGCTTCATATTTTGATATTGATAAAAATTCCATTGTAAATCTTGCAAAGAATGCCGCTGAACTTGGCGTAGAGATGCTTGTTATGGATGACGGCTGGTTTGGAAAAAGAGACGATGATAACAGTGGACTTGGTGACTGGTTCACGAATGAAAATAAGATAGGCTGTTCGTTAAAGGAACTTGTTGAATCTGTAAATAACTGTGGCATTAAATTTGGCATATGGGTAGAACCTGAGATGGTAAATGAAGATAGTGATCTGTATAGAAAGCATCCTGACTGGGCATTTGCGGTTCCGGGGAAAAAACCTGTAAGGTCAAGAAACCAGCTGGTACTTGATTTTTCGAGAAAAGAAGTTGTTGACTATATTTATGATTCGATCACAAAAGTCATTGAGAGTGGAAATATAGAGTATATAAAGTGGGATATGAACAGAAGTATAGCAAATGTTTACAGCAGTGAAGATAAGTATCAGGGAAATGTATATTATGATTATGTACTTGGATTATATGATTTCTTAGAGAGACTTAATAAAAATTATCCTGATATTCTTATTGAAGGCTGTAGTGGCGGCGGTGGAAGATTTGATGCCGGAATGCTTTATTATACACCACAGATATGGTGCAGTGACAATACGGATGCGATAGATAGAACAAAGATCCAGTATGGAACATCATTTGGCTATCCTGTTTCAGCAGTTGGCGCACATGTTTCAGCAGTTCCAAACCATCAGACAGGACGCAGTGTATCTATCGATACAAGAGGTGTTGTTGCAATGTCAGGAAGTTTTGGATATGAATTAGATTTGGGAAAAGTATCTGAAGCCGAGAAAAATACGATAAAGGAACAGATAAAAACATTTAAGAAAGAGGCAGAGCTTATTCATAATGGTCTATATTACAGACTTAGTGATCCATACAAAGATCCGGTAGCAGCATGGGAGTTTGTTTCAAAAGACGGAGATGATGTACTTGTAAATGTTGTGTGCTTAAAGATGCATGGAAATATGCAGCCGTTGTATGTCAGATTTAAAGGATTAAATGAGAATGTTACATATAAAGATGTAAAGACAGGAAAAATATATCCTGCTGAGGCACTTATGAACATAGGAATGCCATTTATGCCGGAACTTGGGGAATATCAGAGCTGGCAGGTTGAGTTAAAGAGATGCTAGTGTAGTGTAATGGAGTTGGGGCAGGTTTTACCTGCTTCAGCTCTAAATGATTACATACAGAAATGAGGTTTTATATGAAAAAGATTAAAAGTGATATGCCGGGAGATGTTGTTGAGATAGGACCTGACCAGAAAGAAAAAGCAGAAAATATATTTTCAAAACTTTTTGCTGAACTTAAAGAAAACATAGAAAATAAAGATAAGATTGTTGTGTCATTATATGGAGGCTCAGGTTCAGGAAAGTCAAGTTTTGCTGTTTTGCTTGCACAGATGTTTGGCGAAAAAGGTATCGGACATTATGTTATTTCAGGTGATAATTATCCAAGAAGGATTCCTGTAGAAAATGACATGATGAGACAAAAAATATATGATGAATCGGGCGTAGATGGCTTGAGAAGATATTTATGCGGACCGGATGAGATAGATTATGACACTATAAATAACATACTTGAACAGTTTAAAAGCGGAAAAGATATCCTTAGCTTAAAAAGGATGGGAACTAAAAAAGAGGATATATGGTTTGAGGATGTTGATGTTTCAGATATAAGTATCATCATTTTGGAATGGACACATGGAAATAATGAGAATTTAAAAAATATAGATTATCCTATTTATCTGCATAGCACACCTGAACTTACTTATCAGAGAAGAGTAAAAAGAAACAGAAATGCAAATGCGGGCAGTGATTTTATATCACTTGTTTTAAAACTAGAGCAGGAAAAACTTTTAGGACAGGTTGCGGGTGCAAAAATGATAGTTGATATAGATGGAAGTATAATTTCATATAAAGAGTATGTTGAAAAATATGAAGATTTTGACATAAGACCTATGCTTAATGTTTATCCCGACAGTATAAATGGAAATGTCAGCGGGCTTATTGAATTTATAAAAAGCTATACATCCGGAGCATTTTCATCAATTTATATGTTGCCGAGTGTATTTCATTCCGATCTTGACAGAGGATTTTCTATAATCGATTATGATCTGGAGGGGACTATGGCTTCCAAAGAGGATATCAGGAAACTGTCAAATATGGGACTTACGCTAAAGATGGATTTTGTTATGAATCATCTTTCAGTAAACTCTCCTCAATTTAAGGATATATTAGAAAATGGGGAAAATTCTGAATATAAAGATTTCTTTATCAATTGGAATTTATTCTGGGACGGATATGGACAATTAAATGAAGATGGAGTTTTGATACCTGACAAAAAATATACTGATAAAATGTTTTTTAGAAAACCGGGACTTCCTATCTTGATGGTTCGTATGCCGGATGGAAAGAAAGTACCATACTGGAATACTTTTTATCAGAAAGTGGAATGTGACAGCGATGGAAATGAAAGATATCTTGGGCAGATGGATCTTAATATAAAATCTGAGCTTGTATGGGATTATTATAGGGAGGTGCTGAAAAAACTCGTATTGTATGGAGTGAAGATAGTCCGTCTCGATGCTTTTGCATATGCACCAAAAGAGCCGGGAGAAAAAAATTTCTTAAATGAGCCGGGAACATGGGAACTTCTTTCAAAGGTATCAGAGGAAGCTAAAGTTTATGACCTTAAACTTTTACCTGAGATTCATGCAGGATATAATGAGAAGATATATGAAAAGATTGCAAAAAAAGGTTATATAACATATGACTTCTTTATGCCGGGACTCATTATAGATGCTATTGAAAATAAAAATGGTGATACGCTTGTCAGATGGGGAAAAGAAGTAATTGAGAAAAATATATCAACAGTTAATATGCTTGGCTGCCATGACGGGATACCTCTTCTCGATCTGAAAGGTCTGATACCAGAGGAAAGAATACAGGGACTTATTGATACTATCGTAAATCGTGGAGGCTATATAAAAAATCTTCATGGTCAGAAAAATATATATTATCAGGTTAATTCAACCTTTTACAGTGCATTGGGAGAAGATGACAAGAAGCTGCTCGTTGCAAGGGCCTTGCAGTTGTTTATGCCTGGTAAACCGCAGATATGGTATCTTGATCTGTTTGCCGGTAAAAATGATTATGAGGCAGTCAGAAAGGCTGGAAAGGATGGTCATAAGGAAATCAACAGAACAAATCTTGACACAGCGTATATATTGGAAAACGCAGACAGAGATGTTGTAAAAAGGCAGATAGAAATGATTGCTTTTAGAAATACCTGCAGTGTATTTAAGAAAGCAGCGAGGATAGAATTTACTTCATATGATACAATATTAAAAATAAAATGGAGTTACAAGTCAGAATCAGCAGAGCTTACGGTAGATTTTGAAAAAATGGAATATACTATAAATGAAAAATTATCATAAATGATATTAGCTGTTCGCATCACAGGTGTGAACAGCTATCTTTGATTTTATGTTTGTTAAAATATCACATCTTGCAATAACAAAAGGTTTCGTGTAAAATGTGTAATTGAGAAAATATACTGAAAGGCGGGTTAAGTTTAGAATGTTTAAAATTAATGACAATTATTTAAAATTACCTGGTAGTTATCTTTTTTCTACCATTGGAAAGAAAGTAGCAGCATACACAGCAGCAAATCCTGATAAAGAAGTTATCAAACTCGGTATTGGTGATGTTACATTACCTCTTGCACCGGCGGTTATAAAAAGACTTCACAGCGCAGTTGACGAGATGGCAGTAAAGGAGACATTTAAGGGATATGCTCCTGACCTTGGATATGAATTCCTCCGTAATACAATCGTTGAAAACGATTATAAGGCAAGAGGATGCGATATTGCAGCAGATGAAATTTTTGTAAGTGACGGTGCAAAGAGTGATTCAGGAAATATCGGTGACATTTTTGCAGTTGACAATAAGATTGCCGTATGTGACCCTGTTTATCCTGTATATGTAGATACAAATGCTATGGCAGGCCGTACAGGTGAGTATAATCCTGAGACAGAAAAGTGGTCAGATGTTATTTATATGCCATGCACAAAAGAGAACAACTTTGTTCCTGAACTTCCTAAGGAGGAACCTGATATTATTTATCTCTGCTTCCCTAACAATCCTACAGGAACAACTATCACAAAAGACCAGTTACAGGTATGGGTTGACTATGCATTAAAGATTGGTGCGGTTATCATTTATGATGCAGCTTACGAGGCATATATTTCTTCTGAAAATGTACCTCATTCAATCTATGAGTGCGAGGGTGCAAAGGGATGCGCAATCGAGCTTAGAAGTTTCTCAAAGAATGCAGGATTTACAGGTACAAGACTTGGATTTACTGTTATTCCTAAGGAACTTAAATGCGGAGATGTTATGCTTCACAGCCTTTGGGCACGTCGTCACGGAACTAAGTTTAACGGTGCTCCTTATATCATTCAGGCAGCAGGTGCGGCAGTTTACACTGAAGAAGGAAAGAAAGAGACTAAAGAGCAGATAGCATATTATATGAACAATGCTAAGATAATAAGAGAAGGGCTTACAGGTGCAGGATATGAAGTTTACGGTGGTGTTGATGCTCCGTATATCTGGCTTAAAACTCCTGATAAGATGACTTCATGGGAATTCTTTGATTATCTCCTTGAAAAACTTAATATCGTTGGAACACCTGGTTCAGGATTTGGTCCAAGTGGTGAAGGATATTTCAGACTGACAGCGTTTGGAAGTCTTGAAAATACAAAGAAGGCTATGGAACGTATCAAAGCAGGAAAAGCCTGATTTTATTGATAGAAATGAGGAATTATATTGAAAAAGTGTATAGTTAGAGCGATGGGTATTGTACTTGCTGCCGGAGTTGTTGCTACTTCGGTGGCGGTACAGAAAAATGTGGTGTCGGCAGATGCAGTTACAGGAACATCAAAATATATTGCATTTGGAGCAGACCTTAATGCAAAGGAAAAGGCAGCCGTGCTTGACGGATTTGGTATTACCGAAAATGATTTGTCCGATTATAAAACAATTGAGATTACAAATAAAGATGAACATGATTACCTTGGTGATTATATGTCTGATTCGGTTATAGGTACGAGAGCTTTATCATCCGTTATGGTTGTAAAAGCAGATGAAGACAGTGGTGTAAATGTTTCGACAAAACATATTACATACTGCACATCAGGTATGTATTGTAATGCACTCGTTACGGCGGGACTTTCAGATGCAAAGGTAACGGTTGTCGGACCTTTTGATATATCAGGCACATCGGCACTTGTCGGTGCAATGAAAGCTTATTCTGTCATGACAGGAGAGGAAATATCCGAAAAGACAATGGATACAGCAACAGATGAACTTGTCACTACGGCGGAGGTTGCAAAAAATGTAGGTGATACGCAGAAAGTTACCGAACTTGTTGCAGCAGCTAAAAAAGCAATATTTGAAGACCAGCTTTCATCTGAGACTGATATAAGAGATGCAATAGAGCAGGCGGCTAATGAGCTTGGTCTTGACATTTCAGATGATGATGTTGAAAAGCTTACAAATATGATGATGAAAGTATCTAAAGAAGATATTGATCCTGATAAGATAGCAAAACAGGCATCTGATATATATAACAAATTAAAAGAAAAAGGTATTGACCTTGCAAATGTAGATACAAAGGGTCTCGGTGAGAAAATTGGGGATTTCTTTGGTAATATATTTACAGCGATAACAAACTTTTTCTCAGGTTTGTTTGGGTAGATAATATAATGAAGAAATGGGGTTCGCCCAAAATGAGCGAGCCTCTTATGATTTAAAGTGAGGTTGGATATGGCAAATATTATTTCTGATGAAACAATAGATTATGTTGGAATTCTCGCAAAGCTTGAACTTAGTGATGAAGAAAAAGAAAAAGCTAAAAAAGATATGGAAGAAATGCTTGATTATATAGACAAGTTAAACGAACTTGATACATCAAGTGTCGAGCCTATGTCTCATGTTTTCCCGGTCAACAATGTATTCAGGGAGGATGTGGTTACAAACGGTGATGGTACAAAGCAGACTCTTGCAAATGCGCCGGAGCAAAAAGATGATAGTTTTGTAGTGCCAAAAACTATTGTGGGATAGAGAATGGAGGAAAGTTATGTCTTTGATGAATCTTACAGCCGTTGAGCTGGGAAAAAAGATTAAAAATAAAGAAATTACGGTAGTGGAAGCTACAAAGGCTGCTCTTGATGCCATCGATGCAAAGGAAGAAAAGGTAAACAGTTTTGTGACTGTTGACAGAGAGGGCGCATTAAAGAGAGCGGAGGAAGTTCAAAAACTTATAGATGATGGTAAACTTGACGGGCCGCTTGCAGGTGTACCGGTTGCGGTAAAGGACAATATGTGTACAGAGGGAATGCTTACAACATGCAGTTCAAAAATTCTTGGAAATTTTGTGCCTACATTTACATCTGAGGCAGTTATAAACCTTGAAAAGGCAGGTGCGGTTATTCTCGGAAAGACCAATATGGACGAGTTTGCGATGGGAAGTACAACAGAGACTTCTGCATATGGAGAGACTAAAAATCCATGGAATTTAGAACATGTTCCGGGAGGCTCTTCAGGAGGTTCATGTGCGGCAGTTGCGGCAGAAGAATGTTTCTATGCACTCGGTTCCGATACAGGCGGATCTATAAGACAGCCTAGCTCATTTTGCGGAGTTACAGGTATAAAGCCGACATATGGCACAGTGTCACGTTATGGACTTATCGCATATGGTTCATCACTTGACCAGATAGGACCTGTTGCAAAGGATGTAACAGATTGTGCTACAATTCTTGAAGTGATAGCATCACATGATGAGAAAGATTCAACTTCCGTAAAGAGAGATGACCTCGACTTTACATCAGCACTTGTTGATGATGTAAAAGGTATGAAGATAGGTATTCCTAAGGATTATTTTGGTGAGGGTCTTGACAGTGAAGTAAAGGATGCTGTTTTAAATGCTGCCAAAGTTCTTGAACAAAAAGGTGCTATAGTTGAAGAATTTGATTTAAGCCTTGTCGAATATGCCATCCCTGCATATTATGTTATTGCATGTGCAGAGGCAAGTTCAAACCTTGCAAGATTTGACGGTGTAAAATACGGATACCGCACAGAGGAATATGACGGTCTTCATAACATGTACAAGAAATCACGTTCTGAAGGATTTGGAGCAGAAGTAAAAAGAAGAATTATGCTTGGCTCTTTTGTATTAAGTTCAGGATATTATGATGCATATTACCTTAAGGCCCTCAGAACAAAAGCTCTCATAAAGAAAGCTTTTGATGATGCATTTGCAAAATATGATGTTATTTTAGGACCTGCAGCACCTACAACGGCACCAAAGCTTGGTGAAAGTTTGAGTGATCCGCTTAAGATGTATCTTGGAGATATATATACTATCTCAGTAAACCTTGCAGGACTGCCGGGTATAACTGTTCCATGCGGAATGGATTCAAATGGTCTTCCGATTGGTTTGCAGCTTATTGGTGACTGCTTTAAGGAAAAGAATATTATACGTGCAGCATATAGTTTTGAGCAGACAAGAGAATTTAAACACAGTCCGCTTGCAGATTAATGGAAAAGAGGTAAAGTATGAAACAGTATGAAACAGTCATAGGATTGGAAGTACATGTAGAGCTTGCCACAAAGACAAAGATTTTTTGCGGATGTTCTACAGAGTTTGGCGGAAAACCAAATTCACATACATGCCCTGTATGTACAGGTATGCCGGGGTCACTTCCGGTACTTAATAAAAAGGTTGTTGAATATGCCACAGCAGTAGGTATTGCCACAAATTGTACAATCGCCCAGAATTGTAAATTTGACAGAAAAAATTATTTTTATCCCGATAACCCGCAGAATTATCAGATTTCACAGTTATATCAGCCTATATGCAGAAACGGACATATTGATATAGAGACAGAAAGTGGTGTTAAGAAGAGTATTGGAATACATGAGATTCATATGGAGGAAGATGCCGGAAAACTTGTGCATGACGAGTGGGGCGAGAGTTCGCTTGTAGATTTTAACCGTTCTGGTGTACCGCTTATAGAGATAGTATCTGAGCCTGATATGAGGTCTGCTGAGGAAGTTATCGCATATCTTGAAAAACTCAGACTTATAGTTCAGTATCTCGGTGCTTCTGATTGTAAATTACAGGAGGGTTCAATGCGTGCTGATGTAAACCTTTCGGTAAGAGAAGTCGGAGCTACAGAGTTTGGAACAAGAACAGAGATGAAAAATCTTAACTCATTCAAGGCTATTGCAAGAGCGATAGAAGGAGAAAGAGAGCGTCAGATAGACCTTATTGAAGCAGGTGAAAAGGTTGTACAGGAGACAAGAAGATGGGATGACACAAAAGAGTATTCTTATGCGATGCGTTCAAAAGAGGATGCACAGGATTACAGATATTTCCCTGAACCTGACCTTGTTCCTATAATTATAAGTGATGAATGGCTTGAGGAGATAAAGAATAACCAGCCTGAATTCAGAGATGAGAAATTTACAAGATATGTTGAAGAATATAATCTTCCTGAATATGATGCGGACATTCTTACTGGGAACAAGCATCTTGCTGATATTTTTGAAGCTACAACAGCACTTTGCAACAACCCTAAAAAGGTATCAAACTGGCTTATGGTTGAGACAATGCGTCTTATGAAGGAAAATGAGATGGAGCCTGAACAGCTTAAATTCTCTCCTGAAAACCTTGCAAAACTTATAAATCTTGCAGAAAACAGAGTTATTAACAGTTCAGTTGCAAAAGAAGTATTTGAAAAGGTATTTACTGATGATATTGACCCTGAAAAGTATGTTGAGGAAAATGGTCTTAAAAATGATACTGACGACGGAGCATTAAAAGAAACTATTGAAAAGATAGTTGCCGACAATCCACAGTCAGTAGAAGATTATCACAGCGGAAAGAAGAAAGCTATAGGTTTCCTTGTAGGTCAGACTATGAAAGCTACACAGGGAAAAGCTGATCCGGGAATGATAAACCAGATATTAAAAGAAATACTTGACAAGTAGATTTAAATAAAAATGGAGGTGAGGGTATGGGGGCTGAAAAAAGAAGAAGTAAACGTATACCAATCACTATGCATCTTGAAGTGTCGTCGTTATTTAAACAGGACAATGTTCATGTAAAAAATATAAATGCGCCTGTTGAGATAACAGATATTTCAAGAAATGGTATTGGGTTTATAACTAAAAGTGTACTGCCTATAGGTTTTTACTTTAATTCAAGACTTGAATTTGAAAAAAAGAATGATTGTTTAAATTGTGTAGTGCAGATAGTAAGAAGAAAGCAGAAAGAGGATGGAACTACACTTTACGGATGTGAGTTTGTGGGTATGCCATCAATATTTGACTATATATTTGATGATATAGAGAACGAATATTCAAAATGTCATTCTGATGAAGATGGGGAAAATGAATAAATCTGAAAGATAGATGTTACGAGCATTTTACTATTCCATAAAAAGTGCTCCCTTTCCGGTGTATAAGAAAGGGAGCATTTTTTGTCTTTACATTAGTTTATACAAGTTATTTGACGAAATGTCAATGATACATTACACTAAGCTCTTATATCAAAAGAAAATCTTTTCATTTCAGTTGTCTGCTGCGTGTTTATTTTTGTATTGATAAATTCATCAATGGTGCTTGTGCTTGCGTCGGCTTTTTCTATTTTAACATGGCAGGCATATCCCTGAGAGTTAAGTGCATCTTTTAACATATCTGCATTTGTGGCAAGAAGGTCGATTGATTTGTCATTATCTGATATAAATTTTGTAGTTATTTCATTGTGATTTTTATCAAGATAGACATCCAGTGCACCTAAATTTTCCATGTCAAGATGTAAAAGTACATGTATATTGTCAAGGTTCTTTCTTAATTTTTCTTTCTTTGTGTATACATAGAGGTCGCCATGTGCATCCTGATTTTTCAACTTTAGTGGCATTTGGAAATATGAAAATGCCTCACTTAAAGTTTTCATAAATTCGATATTGCTCTGTGCATCTCTTGCATTTTGACCTAAATTATCTGAATCCTGACCTGAAAGGTTTGATTTTATAAGTGATTCAAAATCTTTTAATTGCTCATGCATTTTGTTGTAGAAAGAATTTATGTTTTCTCCATCCTTTAACTTTTGTGGTGAAAGAGTCCATGTACTTTGCAGTACCTTTGAAAACAAAGTTTCAAAAGACTGGGATTTAAAAAGTTCGTTTATAAGTTCAGGCTCTGACAGCGGTATGACATTTTTGATGACAGCAAGAACTTCTTTTGCGCTGGCATTTCCCGAAGCAATTTTTACAATGAGAGATCTGCTTATAGGTAATTTTGAGAGCGTGTTTAAAAGTCCTGTTCTGGCATCCTTATCAAGAAATGTACTAAGGTAGTCGTTTTCTCTGCCTAATGTCTGAAATTTTTCGCAGAGCGTATCAATAACAGTATTTGAAGCGGATGACTGCGGATTATCAGCGTTTTGTGATGATTGCTGTAACATGCTGTTGATTGAATTTTTTGCACTTTCCGTAATATTATGAAGGAATTTTGCGGCAAATCCAATTTTACTGTCAGGTGCGGCATTGTTCGGTGTTACAGTGTTTTCAGACAAATCACCAGCATTGCCAGCATCTTCTGAAACTTCGGATGCCTCAGCAGTATCAGAAGTTTCAGTGGTTTCGTTTATCGGTGCATTTTCATTGATAGTAGGAATGTTTTTAAATAAATCCGTATTTTTTAATTTTGAAATATCCGTTGCGGATTCAAGTGTACTGTCAATGTTTAAAAGGGTCTGCTGAAAAAGCTCGTTTGTAGGATTTGTTCCGTCCGGAAAAACAAGTGATTTGCTTCCGGCAGAGTCTCTGAGTATGGTAAGTGTATCGTGGAGAGACAATGTACCGTTTTCAAGTTGTTCAAGAGTATCTTCTGTCATTGCCGTATTAGAAAGTATGTCCATAAGCTCCTGACGCTCTGAATCAGTCAGAAAAGATATGGAAGGGGAGTTTGCCATGTTATTTTCTTCATTAAACGACTGAAAAAGTATTGATATAAGCTTTTCACCAAATGCGGCAACTGATTGTGAATCGGCATTTTGCGAAAGTGAACTAAGCAAATCAGGTATTTCCGAAGAAAGCGAAGAAAGCTTGTCAATAAGATGATATGTCCCGTGTCTGTAACTTGAAAATTGTGATACGGTATCTTCATTTATATCCATCATAAGCCTTTTCATTATGGCGAGAGTTGAAAAATCTTCTGTTTTACAGTCATAAGCCTGTTGCATAAGGGACTGTATCGACTCTTTGTTTATTGGCAGGAGATTGTCCATAAGAGCTTTTACTGTTGCCTGATTGTGCTCTGTATTAGGAAGTCCCGCTTCTTCAAGGGCTTTGTTTATAAGATTTAATTCCGTATCAGAGTAGCTGTTTTTGACAGGGGAGAGCAAAATCTGACCGGGATTTGGACTGCTGAGCGAAAAGGCTGCAGTTTGTCCGATTGAAAGCTTTGAGCTGTCTTCTATATATCCTTTTAATATGGTATTGTTATCAAGAGTGACAGTTATCTCGTTGCCCCTTAGGTCAGAAATCTCACCTTTTACAATGTCACCCACTCTGAGCTGGGTTGCACTTCTGGCAACGCCATAGTCACTGTTTCCGCCGGGAGTGCGTGATACGGAACCTGAACTTTGTGTGCCGGCGTTTCCGCCGCGTGATGTGGAGGTCCTGGACTGTGCACGTCCGTTTGATGTCTGGCTGTTTAATCTGTTTGCATTTAGTGAATTTATTCTATTTGTATTATTGTCCATATTTTTCCTCATTTTTTTAATATTATTATTACCAACCAATGCCACGGATTGCTTCATTGCCATGCAATTTTCGCAATACTGCATCATTATATCTATTATATCGACTTATTTGGTAAGACTTCAGTATTAAGTTGCAAAAAAAATAAAAAAGTTTCAAAATATCCTTGACAAGATTTTATATGCGTGCTATCTTACTTTATAGATGTTAGCACTCCACCACAAAGAGTGCTAACAAAGAAACAGAAGGGAGTGGTTAAGTGGAGTTAGATGATAGAAAGTTAAAGATACTTCAAACGATTATCAGAACTTATCTTGAAACCGGAGAGCCGGTTGGTTCAAGAACGATTTCAAAAGATACAGACTTGAATCTAAGTTCAGCGACTATCCGAAATGAGATGTCTGATCTTGAAGAGATGGGATATATCATACAGCCTCATACATCAGCAGGCAGAATTCCTTCTGACAAAGGTTATCGTCTTTATGTAGATACGATGCTTGATGATAAGACAAGTGAAGTTATGAATCTGAAAGATGAACTTGAACAAAAAGCGGGAAAGATAGATGTATTACTTAAACAGGTAGCTAAGCTTCTTGCAAACAATACAAATTATGCGACACTTGTTTCGGGACCGAGATATGAGTCGAAGAAAGTTAAGTTTATCCAGCTTACACAGGTTGATGCAGACAGCATTCTGGCAGTCATAGTTCTTGACAACAATGTAGTTAAAAATGAAATAGTAAAAGTCGAGGGTTCGATAGACCAGGAGATGATGGTAAAGTTAAACTTTATTTTAAATACCACATTAAATGGTCTTGATGTTACCGAGATGAACTTGGCTATTATCAGAAAGATAAAAGAACAGGTTGGCAGCTATACGGAAGTTATCGATTCGGTTTTGGAAGTTATCGGTAAGGCACTTACTGAAGATGATGATTTGGAAATTTATACGAGTGGTGCTACAAACATTTTAAAATATCCTGAACTTTCGGATAAGGCAAGTGCAACAGAGATATTAAATGCCTTTGAGGAAAAAAATATTATAGGTGACTGGCTTGATACGGCAGAATCAAAAGCAGGTGAAAGTGATTCTAAGAAATCGGGTTCAAGTGATACTCATGACATTCAGGTTTATATCGGAAATGAAACAAAAGTAGATACCATGAAAGATTGTTCAGTTGTTACGGCGACATATAAAATACACGAAGGTGTATATGGAAAAATTGGCATTGTAGGACCAAAACGAATGGATTATGATAAGGTTGTAAGTACATTGCAGTCGCTAATGTCTGAACTTGATGATATATTCAAGGACAAATAAATAAGAGAGGTGGCAGGAAATTGGCAGCAGACAATAAAGATATAAAAAAAGACATAGATATTGAAGAAGTAAAAGATGAAAATAGTGTTGATGATGCTGTAGAAGAAACAACAGAAACAGCAGAAGATAAAAAAGAGGAAACTTCCGGTGAAGAAACACCAAAGAAAGAAAAGAAGTTTGGAAGAAAAAAAGACAAGGCAGTTGAAAAACTTGAAGAGAAAGTTAAAGAACTTGAAGATATGAGGGTGAGACAGCTTGCTGAGTTTGAAAATTTCCGTAAGCGTTCAGAAAAAGAAAAGAGCCAGATGTTTGAAGTCGGAGCAAAGAGTGTGATTGAAAAAATTCTTCCGGTCATGGATAACTTTGAGAGAGGATTACAGGGAGTTCCTGAGGAAGAAAAAGATGCACCTTTTGTTAAAGGCGTAGAAATGGTTTACAAACAGATGCTCACTGCTTTTGAAGAGATGGGAGTTAAGCCTATTGAAGCAGTAGGAAAAGAGTTTGATCCGAACCTTCACAACGCTGTTATGGCTGTAGATGATGATTCATTGGAAAGCGGAACAGTTGCAGAAGAAATGCAGAAAGGTTACATGTACAAAGAAAGTGTTGTGAGACACAGCATGGTAAAAGTAGTTAATTAGTTTAATAAAATATGAAATAAAGAGATTATAATATAGGAGGCAATCATTATGAGTAAGATTATTGGTATTGATTTAGGAACAACAAACTCTTGTGTAGCAGTTATGGAAGGTGGAAAACCTGTAGTAGTTGCAAATACAGAGGGAGCAAGAACAACACCTTCAGTTGTTGCATTTACAAAGACAGGAGAGAGACTTGTAGGTGAACCTGCAAAACGTCAGGCAGTTACAAATGCTGACAAGACAATTTCTTCTATCAAGAGACACATGGGTTCTGATTATAAAGTTACAATAGATGACAAGAAATATTCTCCACAGGAAATTTCAGCAATGGTTCTTCAGAAATTAAAGGGCGATGCTGAGAGTTATCTTGGTGAGAAAGTTACAGAAGCAGTTATTACTGTTCCGGCATATTTTAATGATGCACAGCGTCAGGCTACAAAAGATGCAGGTAAGATTGCCGGTCTTGATGTAAAGAGAATTATCAACGAGCCAACAGCAGCAGCACTTGCTTATGGTCTTGACAATGAAAAAGAGCAGAAAATCATGGTTTACGATTTAGGTGGTGGTACATTTGATGTATCTATCATTGAGATTGGTGACGGAGTTATCGAAGTATTAGCAACATCAGGAAACAATCATCTTGGTGGTGATGACTTTGACCAGAAGATTACAGATTACATGATTCAGGAATTTAAGAATAAAGAAGGCATTGACCTTTCAACAGATAAGATGGCACTTCAGAGATTGAAAGAAGCTGCTGAAAAAGCAAAGAAAGAGCTTTCATCAGCTACAACAACAAATATCAATCTTCCATTCATCACAGCAACAGCAGAAGGACCAAAGCATTTTGACATGGATCTTTCAAGAGCTAAATTTGATGAACTTACACATGATCTTGTAGAAGCAACAGCAACACCTGTACAGAATGCACTTAATGATGCAGGCATCACAGCTTCTGAACTTGGAAAAGTATTACTTGTAGGTGGTTCTACACGTATCCCGGCAGTACAGGATAAAGTTAAACAGCTTACAGGACATGAGCCAAGTAAATCACTTAACCCAGATGAGTGTGTAGCAATCGGTGCATCAGTACAGGGTGGAAAACTTGCAGGAGATGCAGGTGCAGGAGATATTCTTCTTCTCGATGTAACACCACTTTCACTTTCAATTGAGACAATGGGTGGCGTTGCTACAAGACTTATCGAGAGAAATACTACAATTCCTACAAAGAAGAGCCAGATATTCTCTACAGCCGCTGATAACCAGAGCGCAGTTGATATCAACGTACTTCAGGGTGAGAGACAGTTTGCTAAAGATAATAAATCACTCGGACAGTTCAGACTTGACGGTATCCCACCGGCAAGAAGAGGTGTTCCACAGATTGAGGTTACATTTGATATTGATGCAAACGGTATTGTAAATGTTTCAGCAAAAGACCTCGGTACAGGAAAAGAGCAGCATATCACAATCACAGCAGGCTCAAATATGTCTGATGAAGATATTGATAAGGCTGTTAAGGAAGCAGCACAGTTTGAGGCTGAGGATAAGAAACGTAAAGAGGGAATTGATGCAAGAAACGAAGCAGACAGCATGGTATTCCAGACACAGAAAGCTCTTGATGAAGCAGGTGATAAGGTAGATGCTGCTGAGAAAGAAAAAGTTCAGGCAGACATTGATGCACTTAAAGCAGTTGTAGAAAAGACAAATCCTGAGTCTATGACTGACAGTGAGATTGATGAACTTAAAGCCGGTAAAGAAAAACTTATGGAAAGTGCACAGGGTGTATTCCAGAAGATGTATGAGCAGGCTCAGGCACAGGGTGCAGCAGGAGCAGGTCCTGACATGGGTGCTGCCGGTGCAGGAGCAGCAAATGATGCAAATGCTGGTGCAGATGATGTTGTAGATGGAGATTACCGCGAGGTATAAATAGCCAAAATGCTATAAGCATTTTGGCATTAGAAGAACGGCAGAGCCGTTCTTCACCTAAAAAATAATATAAAATTTTCAGGCTGCTGCCTCCACGGTGGCGGCCTTATGGTTTATGTGACGTTTGGTTTATGATAAGGAGTTTTTTATGGCAGAGAAAAGAGATTATTATGAGGTCTTGGGTGTCAGTAAGGGAGCGTCTGATTCCGAGATAAAATCGGCATATAGAAAATTAGCTAAAAAATATCATCCGGATATGAACCCGGGGGATAAAGAGGCCGAGGCTAAGTTTAAAGAAGCATCGGAGGCATATGCCGTTCTTAGTGATGCAGATAAGAGACGTCAATATGATCAATTTGGTCATGCAGCATTTGATGGCGGTGCAGGTGGAGCAGGCGGCTTCGATTTTGGCGGTATGGATATGGGAGACATATTCGGAGACATATTTGGAGATTTCTTTGGTGGCGGTCGCTCAAGAAGCCAGAGCAATGGTCCTATGAAGGGTCAGAATATTCGTACATCTGTAAGAATTACATTTGAAGAGGCTTGTTTTGGCGTTGACAAAGAGATTGATGTTACATTGAAAGAGGAATGTGCAACCTGCCACGGAACAGGTGCAAAACCTGGTACATCACCTGAAACATGTAAAAAATGCGGTGGTAAAGGTCAGGTTGTATTTACACAGCAGTCTTTATTTGGTGTGGTAAGAAATGTACAGTCTTGTCCGGATTGTCACGGAACCGGAAAGATTATAAAAGAACGTTGTTCAGACTGTGGCGGCTCAGGCTATATAAGCAAGAGAAAGAAGATTTCAGTATCTATTCCGGCAGGTATTGATAACGGTCAGTGTGTAAGAATTCGTGATAAGGGTGAACCGGGTGTAAACGGAGGACAGAGAGGTGACCTTTTAGTTGAGGTTGCAGTATCAAGGCATCCTATTTTCCAAAGACAGGACAGAGATATATTCTCGACAGCACCTATCACATTTGCACAGGCAGCACTCGGCGGAGATGTCCGCATAAAGACGGTTGACGGAGAAGTTATATATACTGTTAAGCCGGGAACACAGACAAATACCCGTGTACGTCTAAGAAATAAAGGTGTTCCATCACTTAGAAATAAACAGATACGTGGAGACCATTATGTGACTCTGGTTGTTGAGGTCCCGACAAAAATGAATTCAGAACAAAAAGAACTTCTCGAAGCGTTTGATAAAGCTATGTATGGAGAGAAGAAAGAGGAAGAAGAGCCGGAAGACAAAAAACATACAAAAAAAGGCCCATTCGGTAGAAAAAAGAAATAAGAAAATATTAAAAAATGGCTGTTTGTGTTTTATACAAACAGCCATTTTTTGAATCTGTAATACTTACCAATCTTCAATACCTGCAAAAGCATCAACAGTAGGTATTGAAGGGTTTGGTTCATTGTCATCAACATCACTGTTACCAAATGAATCAAATTCTTCGACTGAAATATTTTCCGGGTTATCGTCGAGTAATGTCTGAATCTGTTCCTGTGATATGCCGTCAGGTTCATTTGATGATGTATCTTCAATATCATCGGCAGTAGGTTTGACAACAGAATCTGCCTCAATCTGGGCAAGTATAGCTTTGATTTGTTCGTCATGGTTATCTACAGCAAATTGTTTTTCTTTATTATCACACATATAATATTTTATGACATGACCGCTGTACATTGCAATGTTTTGTTCACCGCATAAATCAGCATTCCGTTTGTATGGAAGCTGGTCATACATAGTAATCTGATAATCTAAATGCACATCATATTTTGATGACAAGATTTCTGACATATGTAAATTATTCATAGAATCCCCCGTTTCTCAAATCATATTTATTTAAAGTATATCTTATTTTAGAAAAAGTAGCAATATTATTTTTGCGAATTGACTTTTTATAACTCTATGATATAATTAGTTTCGAGTTGCTTTTTGACGGATAATGTTTTATGGCTTTCAAAAACATTGTAAAAAGCATTACTATAAGGAAAATGGGAATATATATTAAATATGGAGTAGTAGACAAACATGAATATTAAAAGACATTTAAACAATTTTTTGAGATACAAGTATCTGTTATTTGAACTTGTTAAGAAAAATATCAAATTAAAATACAGAAGATCATATCTTGGTATTTTGTGGACACTTGTAGAGCCTCTTCTTACAATGATTGTACTTACACTTGTGTTTGGTACGTTATTTGGAAAAGATGACAGAACATATCCGGTCTATATTTTGTGTGGACGATTGCTATATTCGTTTTTTTCATCTGCATCAAAAGCCGGTTTGAAAGCTGTCAGTGGAAATGCAGCTATGATTAAAAAAGTGTATGTTCCAAAATATATATATGTTGTTGCGGCAATAATATCAAATTTTGTAACATTTGTTATATCACTCGTTGTACTTGTAGGTGTGGCGGCTGTGCTTAGAGTTGAACCTACATGGCATATTGTAGAGGGACTTATTCCGTTGGTGATATTATTTGTCATGACACTTGGAATAGGACTTATTCTTGCAACTTTAAATGTATTTTTCAGAGACATCGAATATATATGGTCAGTGCTTACCATGCTTATAATGTATGCATCAGCTATTTTCTATACAACAGAGAGAGTTATAAATACAGGAAACGGATGGGTATTTAATGTTAATCCTATATATATGTGTATAGCAAATTTCCGAAATGCTGTTTTATATGGTACGGCAATGAATGTGGATTATTGTATTCATTCGGCAATTTTTGCGGTTTTAAGTGTGATTATAGGTTCGGTATTATTTTACAAAGAACAGGATAAATTTATATTATATGTATAATTTAGGAGGTTGCTGTGAAGAAGAATGTTGCAGTCAGCGTAGAAAATGTAGGAATGCGTTTTAACCTGAATCAGGAACGTGTCGATAACTTAAAAGAATATGTGATTAAATTCTTAAAAAGAGATTTAAAATATAGTGAGTTTTGGGCTCTTAAAGATATTAATTTTGAGATAAAAAAAGGTCAGCGTCTTGGTGTACTTGGACTCAATGGTTCAGGAAAGAGTACGCTTTTAAAGGTAGTATCAGGTGTACTTAAACCATCAGCAGGAACAGTTACGACAAGAGGTGTTGTTGCTCCGCTTCTTGAACTTGGTGCGGGATTCAGCCCGGAATATACAGGCAGGGAGAACATTTATCTGTATGGTTCGGTACTCGGATATACGAAAGAATTTTTGGATGAAAAATTTGACGAGATAGTCGATTTTTCAGAACTTGGCGAATTTATAGAAGTACCTATCAAGAATTATTCATCAGGAATGAAGTCACGTTTGGGATTTTCGATTGCGACAGTTGTAGAACCTGATATCCTTATTTTGGATGAGGTTTTGTCGGTAGGAGACAAAAAGTTTAGAAATAAGAGTGAAAAGAAAATTATGAGTATGTTCGATAAGGGTGTTACAGTATTATTTGTATCACATTCACTTGAGCAGGTTCAGAGATTGTGCGACAGAGCCATTATACTTGACAGCGGAAGACTTGTAGCGTCAGGCTCAGTTGATAAAGTAGCAAAAATATATAAGAACATGACGGAATAAAATCTTCAGGGTTAATGATAAACAGTGGATGAATGCATATAAAGGGGAATTTTGAATGTATGATTATTATAAGTTAAAGAGATCGGCTAGATATGTATTGCAGTATTTGGTAGTACCTGTATTATTGGAAATAATTATAGAATCATTTAGCAGAAAGTCTTTGGTTTCCGGAGTTGGCTATATGTTTTCGAGTCCGGTATTATTTTCATTTAATACACTTATCATTATGCTGACATTGTCAGTTGCACTCTTTTTCAAAAGGGAGATATTTATATTTATTTCGATAGCAATTGTATGGTTGTGTTTTGGAATAGCAAATTTTGTTATACTGCATTTCAGGGTCACACCGTTTTCGGCGGTTGATTTTACGATGATAAAGACTGCCATAAGTGTATCGGGGCATTATCTTACGGTATTAAATATTTCTATGATGCTTGTCGCTGTATGTGTACTTACTTTTGCGATGGTATCACTTTACAAAAGAGCACCGAGACATCATAAAAGAAACCACAAGCGTATGGTATTTTCTGCATCTGCCGTTGCAGTCATATCATTGGCACTTGTATTTTTGAGAAGTTCTAGTGGTTCAGTTAAGGCACTTGCCACAAATTATACAAATATATCTGAAGCATATGAAAATTATGGATTTGTGTATTGTTTTACAAACAGTATAATCGATGTAGGCATATCAAAGCCGGATGATTATAGCGAACAGTCGGTTAACGACATAATAAATAAAATTGATGACAGTTCAAAAAATCAGTCGAAATCAAAAAACAGTGATGATAAACCAAATATCATAATGATTCAGCTGGAATCATTTTTTGACGTTGACTATATGAAGGGACTTAAGTTCTCTGAAGATCCGCTGCCGGTGTTCCATGAACTTACAAAAAATTATTCCAGTGGACTTCTCACGGTTCCAACGGTCGGTGCAGGTACCGTAAATACGGAATTTGAAGTGCTCACAGGTATGCGTCAGCGTGATTTTGGTGCTTGTGAATATCCTTACAAAACAGTTTTAAGAAATATGACATCAGAAAGTATATGTAATGATCTTTCTAAGATTGGATACACATCGCATTGTGTCCACAACAACAGTGCGACATTTTATGGAAGAAATGATGTATTTAAAAATCTTGGATTTGACACATTTACTTCTATGGAATATATGAATGGATTACAGGAAAATCCAAACGGATGGGTTAACGATGATGTTATTGCCCCTCAGATAATCAAGACACTTGATTCTACAGATGGTGCAGACTTTACATTTGGTATTACTGTTCAGAGCCACGGCAAGTATGACGTTGATACGGGCGATTATGAACAAAAAATAAAGGTTTTGGGAGCACCGGAAGGGATGGAAAACCAATATAACTATTATGTGAATGAAATTGCACTGGTTGACAAAATGCTCGGAAATCTTATCAAGAGACTTGAAAACAGAAATGAAAAAACTGTCCTTGTTCTTTACGGAGATCATCTTCCAAGTCTCGACATTAAGGCCGACGAACTTAAAAATTCTGATTTATATCAGACACAGTATGTCATTTGGGACAATTTCGGCTTGAAAAAGTCAGACAAAGATATGGCTGCTTATCAGCTTTATTCATATGTTTTAAACAAGATTGGAATACATGAAGGGCTGATAACAAAGTATCATCAGCAGACAGACTGGGATAGTGACTACTATCTTTCAGGATTGAAAACTCTTGAGTATGATTGGTTTTATGGAGATAAGTATGCATACGGCGGCATGAACGAGTTTGAGAAAACTGATTTGCAGATGGGAACATATCCGGTTGTGTTAGAGAATGTAAAGAGAAACAGCAAGGGTTATATCGTAAAGGGAAAAGGATTTACAGATTATACTTATATTTACTTTGGCGGAAGTAAGCTTGAGGGATATAAGATTGACAGTAGCCATTATCAGATTACGGATAATATTGAATATGATGAAGATGAAGGATATATGTCTCTTCAGATGGCAAAAGAAAATAATGTCGCAGATGAAGATATTCCAAATGCTTTTATGGCAAAAGTAATAGATGCGGATAATGTTGAATTGAGCAGCAGTAAACCTTTACTTTGGAATTTCACATCGCTTTATCTTGAATAACTTAAAATAATAGAATGATAAAAAGAGGGCAAAACGTTGGTTTTGCCTTTTTTTGTATATAAAAACTGTTGTTTTTGGCACATTTTGACATAATCTGCAAGAAAGATACTGTAATATAAATTTAACATCACATCAGTACAGGGGGTTGTAATTTTATTTTATGCTGATTTTTATTGGATTCTAAACTTTATAATGAATTTATTTCTAGTATGGATTACGGCGTTTATACGCAGAAAAAAGTATACGCCGTTTCGATGGCTCACAGCTTCGGCTGTGGTATCTTTTTTGTCACTGATATATAAAATCCGACTGCTCATGGGAAAAAGAAGTATACCGGAGTTTTTTTTCATGTTTTTTAGTATTATGCTTCTCACTGCATTTTCATATACATATAGAGAGTATAAAGGGAAAAATATACTGAAAGCATATATTAAAGACATGGTATTGTTATTGTTTAGCTCAGTTCTGACTGCCGGAAGTCTTTTATTGGTGAGAAGAGTTATTCACACCGGAGAGAAGGCAAGTATCCTGACTGCATTTGGTTTATCAATAGTATCATTTGCAATACTTTATGTATTATTTGCTGTTTTGCGTAATATGATTAAGAGTGAGGCGAAAAAGTGTGAAGTTACTTTAAAGGCAACGCTTTTTCAGGGGAATAAGCATGTAATAATAAATGTTTTGTATGATACGGGAAATAATCTGTCGAGTCCATATACAAATGAACCTGTAAATATAATATCAGAAAAGACAGCCATGCAGATTGGAATCAGGAAAGTACAGAAACCGCTTCTTATACCGTACAATTCAATTGGCGGAAGCGGTATATTGGAAACTTTCAGATTTGAGAAAGCTGTATTTCAAAATGGTGAAGTGATGCTGAATTTTTTGGGAGCATTAAGCAAAGAGATAGATGATAACGATGATATTCAGATGATTCTAAATTGCTCCAGCAAAAAACAGAAAAAAAGTGCTAAAAGGAGGACAAAATGGTAAAGATTTCAATGCCAAACAAATTTCAATTCAGAATGATGCCGGAGATAAGAGGATTTATATTTCCTAAAAGAGGAGGGGAGATACATTATATAGGAGGAGCCGAGATTTTACCTGCGCCGTTTACGGTAGAAGAAGAGGAACAGGTGATGAAAAAACTCGGTTCGGATGATGATAAGGAGGCCAGGAGCAGTCTTATCGAGCACAATTTGAGACTTGTTGTATATATAGCAAAAAAGTTTGATAATACGGGTGTCGGTGTCGAGGACCTTATATCAATAGGTACGATTGGACTTATTAAAGCGATAAATACATTTAATCCGCTTAAAAATATCAAACTTGCTACATATGCGTCGAGATGTATAGAAAATGAAATTCTGATGTATTTGAGAAGAAATAATAAACTTAAACTTGAAGTATCAATTGATGAGCCGCTAAATGTTGACTGGGACGGAAATGAACTGCTCTTGTCCGATATTCTTGGCACTGATGAAAATATTATATCAAAGGACATGGAGGATGAAGTTGATAAGAAACTTTTGAGACTGGCACTTGAAAAACTGAGTAAAAGAGAACGCATGATAATTGAATTAAGGTTTGGACTTAATTCAAAGGACGGAGAGGAAAAAACACAGAAAGAAGTTGCGGATATGATGGGGATTTCACAGTCATATATTTCAAGACTTGAGAAAAAAATAATAAGACGTCTCAAAAAAGAGATAGTAAGATTGGAATAATAATAACATAATTGGTAAATCCTATTTTATATAAGCTTAAATTGAGAATATCTGGAGGTTTCGATGGCTGTATATAAAGTAGAGATATGTGGTGTCAATACATCAAAATTACCGTTACTTACAGAGAAAGAAAAGAAAGAATTATTTGACAGAATAAGAAAAGGGGATAAAGAAGCAAGAGAAAAATTTATTAAGGGGAATTTAAGACTTGTATTAAGTATAATACAGAGATTTGGAGCAGCGGGTGAAAACAGCGATGATTTATTTCAAATCGGATGTGTAGGGCTTATGAAAGCTATAGACCATTTTGATGTGACAATGAACGTAAAGTTTTCGACCTACGCTGTGCCAATGATCATAGGAGAGATAAGAAGGTACCTGAGGGACAACAATAGTATAAGGGTGAGCAGGTCTGTGCGAGACCTTGCATATAAGGCGATATATACTAAAGAAGCATTGATGAAACAAAGTGAGGTAGAACCGGGAATCGAACAAATAGCTAGGGTACTCGAGGTGACGCCTGAGGATGTTGCGTTTGCACTTGATGCGATACAAAGTCCGGTTTCGCTTTATGAACCTGTATTTGCAGAGGGAGGGGATACTCTGTATATTATGGATCAGATAAGTGATAAGAAAAATCTTGAGGAAGACTGGGTAGAGAAAATGTCGATAAAAGCAGCGATAGACCACCTGTCTGAGAGAGAGCATCGCATAATAAAAATGAGATATTATGAGGGGAAAACGCAGATGGAAGTTGCCAATGAAATAAGTATTTCACAGGCTCAGGTAAGCAGGCTTGAAAAAAGAGCTTTGAAGGTTATGAAACAATATTTATAGTTATTTGGGGGAAGTATGAGGATTTGTGAACTCAGGGAAAAGGAAGTAGTCAATGTCTGTGATGGGGAGAGGCTTGGTAATATTTGTGATATAGATTTTGAGGAACGTACAGGCAGAATCTGTACACTTGTAATACCGGGCCCATGCAAAATATTTGGGATTATAGGACGTGACAGTGAGTATCTGATACCATACGAATGCGTAAAGCGGATAGGCTCCGACGTGGTGCTTGTTGAAATAGAAGCCGCAAAATGCCTTCATAAATGTGAATGGTAGCAATTTATCCGATGGACAATTAGGGTTTCTTCTATTATAATTATTCTGAATAATGATATTTGACTGGAGGATAATGATTATGAAGTGTCCATTTTGCGGTGAAGCAGATACAAGAGTGATAGATTCAAGGCCGGCGGATGAAAATGCATCTATAAGAAGAAGAAGGCAGTGTGATAAATGCAATAAAAGATTTACTACATATGAGAAAGTCGAATCAATTCCGCTTGTTGTCATAAAAAAAGACCAGACAAGGGAACCGTATGACCGCTCAAAGATAGAGAGAGGTGTTTTCAGATCATGCCATAAACTGCCTATTTCGGTAGATGCCATGAATGCCCTCGTTGATAATGTAGAAGCAGAAGTTTTCAGCAGGGAGGCAAATGAGGTTCCGAGCAGTCTCATAGGAGAACTTGTTATGAAAAGCCTTGAAAAACTCAATGCGGTTGCATATGTAAGATTTGCATCTATATACAGGGAATTTAAGGATGTGGATACTTTTATGGAAGAGCTAAAAAGAATTTTGGACAAATAATTTATTTCATAATATTGTCATATTAAAAATATTCTGTTAGTATATGAATATGATTTACGGGGATTTACTGTACACGGAGGGAAAATTATGTATAGTGAATCGTTTAGTGCGGCTGTCTGTGGGATAGACGGCTGTGTTGTGCATGTTGAGGCAGATATTTCAGATGGGCTTCCGGGGCTCATACTTGTTGGATATCTGTCATCAGAAGTGAAAGAGGCAAGGGAAAGAGTCAGGATAGCGTTAAAAAACAGCGGATACAGATTTCCGCCGAAAAAAATAACGATAAATCTTTCCCCTGCTGATATAAGAAAAGATGGAACGTCTTTTGATTTGTCTATAGCTGTGGCTATTTTGGCTGCATTTGGCTATATAGACAAAACATTCTTAAAACAGAGTCTATTTATCGGTGAATTAAGTCTTGATGGAAAAATAAAATCAGTAAACGGTGTACTTCCCAGAGTTTATACAGCATATGAAAATGGATTTAAGTATTGCATTGTACCAAAAGATAATATCCCGGAGGCAGAAATTGTAAGTAAAATTAACATAATAGGTGTCTCAAATCTTAACGAAATGCTTGATATTATCAATAGCGGAAAAATTGATGAGCATATATCTAAAGATGAGCTTGACATCAGCATATTTGCGGATGGGACGGATGTTGATTTTTCTGACATAAAAGGACAGGCAGGTGCAAAGAGAGCGGTTGAGGCAGCGGTATCGGGAATGCATAATATCGCACTTATAGGAGCACCTGGAACCGGAAAGACAATGATAGCACAAAGCATTCCGGGGATTATGCCAAAACTCACATTTTCAGAGAGGATGGAACTCTCCAAGATATATAGTGTCTCGGGGCTTTTAAATGAACAGATGCCGGTTGTGGTTAAAAGACCTTTTAGAGCACCGCATCACACGATTACCCAGACTGCACTTGCGGGAGGTGGAAAATATCCAAAACCCGGCGAATTAAGCCTTGCATCATGCGGTGTGCTTTTTCTCGATGAACTTCCGGAATTTAACAGGCAGACACTTGAAGTTATGAGGCAGCCTTTAGAGGATGGATATGTAAATGTTTCGAGATTGGAAGGAAGTTGCCGATATCCGGCAAAATTCCAGCTTACGGCAGCATTAAATCCATGTAGATGCGGTTATTATCCTGACAGAAAAAGGTGCAGCTGTACACAGATGCAGATAAAAAATTATCTTGGCAGGGTGAGCAAACCACTGCTTGACAGAATAGATATTTTTACGGAAACAGTTGTATTAAAATACAATGAAATAAACGGTAATGAAAAAGCAGAGAGCTCAGAAGAGATAAGAAAGCGTGTTGAAAATGTTCATTATATTCAGAAGAGGAGATATGAAAAAGAGGGCATAATATTCAATTCACAACTTCAGGCAGGAATGATTAAAAAGTATTGTGTTATGGAAAGTGAAGCAAAAGATTTTCTGGAGCTTACATTTGACACATTGGATTTCAGTGCGAGAGCATATCACAAGGTATTAAAGATTGCGAGAACTTTAGCCGACATGGATGAAAGCAGTATAATAAAAAAAGAACATATATCAGAGGCATTGTGTTACAGGTCAGCGGATAAGAAATATTGGAGGTGGCAGAATGTCGATGAATGATAAAAATAAAATATTTGCGTATTGGCTCAGCACAATAAACGGTGTGGGACAAAAGACTATAGAAAAACTCTTAGATTATTTTGACTCGGAAATGGAAATTTTTAATGCTGAAGCTGACAAATTTTATAATATAAAAGGAATAAGACCTGATATTTTAAAAAAAATAATCAATTCTAAAAATTATAACAGTATACAGAGCAGATGGAAAAAACTAAATGACAGTAATATAGGTTTTACATATATAAATGCAGATGATTATCCGCAAAAGTTAAAGAATATATATGAACCACCATACAGTCTTTTTTATAAGGGTGAACTGCCGGATGCGTCAAAGCCTTCAGTAGCAATTGTGGGTGCAAGAAATGCTTCATATGAGACTAAGTGCATAGCGGAAAAATTTGGAAGAGAACTTGCAAAATACGGAATACAGATTATAAGCGGACTTGCGAGAGGGGTAGACATAAAGAGTCAGTCAGGGGCAATGTCGGTTGTCAACGGAAAAACATTTGGCGTTCTCGGATGCGGAATTGATATATGTTATCCTAAACAGCATATCGGCGAATATATGAAAATGCAGGAGAGAGGAGGGTTGATTTCAGAGTATGCTCCGGGAGTATTTCCGGCAGCCGGTAATTTTCCGAGAAGAAATCGTATAATAAGTGGTTTATCGGATGGAATTCTTGTTATACAGGCAGGAAATAAGAGTGGTTCACTCATTACGGCAGAACTTGGTTTAGAACAGGGAAAAGACATATTTGTCGTGCCGGGAAGCATAAATGATGATTTTTATCAAGGAAGCAACAGACTTATAAAAAATGGTGCGGCATTAGTTACAAATGTTAGAGATATTCTCGATGCTCTCGGCATATTTTATAGTGAAGATATTGACTTAAAAAATAAAAAAAATAATCTTTTGCTTGAAACCACTGAAAAAATAGTGTATGCTAGTTTAAGTTTGGAACCGGCACATGTGTCAGAAGTTGCAAAACAGACAGGGATGAAGATTCCGGTTGTGATGGATAGGCTTATATCTCTTGAATTAAAGGGCCTTGTCACTATGATAGGAAGCAACTATTATGCAATAAAGATATAAGGTGCTGCAAACTTTGTTGAAAGGAAGGAAACAGTATGGCTAAGAATCTGGTAATTGTTGAGTCGCCATCAAAAGCTACGACTATTAAAAAGTTTTTGGGAAGTTCTTATGAGGTGGTTGCCTCGAACGGTCATGTGAGAGACTTGCCAAAAAGTCAGCTCGGGATAGATATTGAAAATGATTTTGAGCCTAAATATATTACCATCAGGGGAAAGGGAGAACTTCTTGCAAAACTTAGAAAAGAAGTGAAAAAGGCAGATAAAGTATATCTTGCAACTGACCCGGACCGAGAGGGAGAAGCAATTTCGTGGCATTTGTCAAATGCACTTAAACTTGATGGAAAAAATGCAAGGCGTATTACATTTAATGAGATAACAAAAAATGCTGTTAAACAATCAATAAAACAGGCAAGAGAGATAGATATGAATCTTGTTGATGCGCAGCAGGCAAGGCGTGTGCTTGACAGAATGGTAGGTTACCAGATAAGTCCGGTTTTATGGGCTAAGGTTAAGAGAGGGCTAAGTGCAGGAAGAGTTCAGTCGGTTACACTTAGAATTATCGCCGACAGAGAAGAACAGATAAATGCATTTATAGCGAAAGAATACTGGACTTTATCCGGAGAATTTCAGGTAGCAGGCGAGAAGAAACCGCTTGTTGCAGATTTTTATGGAACAACAAAAGAAAAGATTGCAATTGAATCAAAAGAACAGGTAGATAAGATAATAGAAGAAATACAAAAATCTGAATTTAAGATTTCAGATATAAAGACTTCCGGAAGAATAAAAAAGAGTCCGCTGCCTTTTACCACAAGTACATTGCAGCAGGAAGCTGCAAAGACATTAAATTTTGCAACACAAAAAACGATGAGACTTGCGCAGGGACTTTATGAAGGTGTTGCGATAAAAGGAAAAGGAACTCTTGGTCTTATAACATATCTTCGTACTGATTCGACACGTATATCAGAAGAAGCAAAACAAAGTGCAGCTGAATACATTAAAGAAAATTATGGCGAGGATTACCTTAATCAGGAAGAAAAGTCTAAGAAAAACTCAAAAAAGATTCAGGATGCACATGAGGCTATCAGACCGTCATATGTTGATTTGACACCGGCACAGGTGAAAGAGTCTTTGTCGAGAGACCAGTTCAGGCTTTATCAGCTTATATGGAAACGCTTTCTGGCCAGCCAGATGTCTGCTGCAAAATATGAGACAAAATCGGTTAAGATAGATTCGGATAAGTACAGATTTACATCGGCATCATCAAAGGTAGTATTTTCGGGATATTTATCAGTGTATCAGACGGATGAAGATAAAGTAGATAAAAAAACCTTGTCGAAAAAACTTGAGAAAGATATGAAACTCGAGCTTGGACAGATAGATAAAAAACAACATTTTACACAGCCACCGGCACATTTTACTGAGGCGTCGTTGGTAAAAACTCTTGAGGAACTTGGAATTGGAAGACCAAGCACATATGCACCGACTATTTCGGTTATTATAAACAGGCATTATGTGGCAAAGGAACAGAAAAACCTGTATATTACTGAACTTGGTGAAGTTGTAAATAATATCATGAAGAAGTCATTTGCAAGTATCGTTGATGTTAATTTTACAGCGTATATGGAAGGACTTTTAGACAGAGTGGAAGACGGTTCCGTAAAATGGAAAACAGTCGTTGAAAATTTCTACCCTGATCTTCATGAGGCGGTTGAACTTGCGCAGAAAGAACTTGAGCAGATAAAGATAGAAGATGAAGTTACTGATGTCATCTGCGAGGAATGCGGAAGAAACATGGTTGTAAAATACGGACCACACGGTAAGTTTTTGGCGTGTCCCGGATTCCCGGATTGCAGAAATACGAAACCATATTATGAAAAAATAGGTGTAGAGTGTCCTAAATGTGGTGCGGATGTTGTGATAAAGAAAACCAAAAAAGGCAGAAGATATTTTGGATGCAGTTCATATCCGGAATGTGATTTTATGTCATGGCAGAAGCCATCTGCCGAGAAATGCCCGGATTGTGGCGGACCGATGGTTGAAAAGGGAAATAAACTTGTATGTATGGATGAGCAATGTGGTTTTGTGAAGGCAAAGGAAAAGGAATAAAATGAGCTTGGAGTTGTTGGATAAAACAAGAAAAATAAATAAACTTCTCACTGAACAGGAGTCGGATAAAGTTGATTTCAGACAGTTTTGTGAAGTGTTATCAAGAGAGTTGCATGTTAATGTTTTACTTACAAGTAAAAAAGGGAAAGTACTCGGACTGGAGGAATATGCTGATATAGGTGTTTTTCCTAAACTAAAAGATGCACATTACGGCGAGTATATTGATACAGCGTTAAAAGACAGATTTATGAGTATATTATCTACAAAAGAAAATGTAAATCTGTTGACTATTGGTCTTGAATGCGATAATATAATAGAGTATCAGGCGATGGTTGCACCTGTCTGTATGTCAGGAAAAAGGCTGGGAACCTTATTTGTTTATAGGAAAAATGATGTTTTTTCTATAGATGATATTATACTGACAGAGTATGGCACGACAGTTATAGGACTTGCGATGCAGAGGGCAGAAAGTGAAGAAGTCTCCGAAGAGTATCACAAGGAGCAGGATATACGTGCGGCTGTAAAGACGCTGTCGAGACTTGAGGCACATGCTATGATATGTGTACTTGAAGAACTCGGTGGAAAAAGAAAAGGGATACTTATTACAAGCAGATTGGCGGATAAGGTTGGTATTACAAGGTCTGTTATTGTCAATGCTTTGAAAAAATGTGAGAGTGCAGGTATAATTGAAACGAAATCCTCAGGTATGAAGGGGACGACTATACATATTGTAAATGATTTATTGTGTGAAGATATTATTACACAAAATATATAATATTATTATGCCATGTTATACTGTTATGTATTAAGTATTACATGGCATTTTTATCATTGTGGATAAAAATTGACAAGAATAATAAAATCTGTCGAAATAATTTATGCAAAAATTTAATAAATTTGATATAAATACTTGTATTTTGCCGTAATTTCTTTATAATTGAATATGTATTCTTATACATATTTAAATGTAGCAGTGTTTTAAAATTGATTGCATCATAATTTAAAATGGCAATTGATTTGAAGAGTTATACAAGGATAAATATAAATAATAGTGAAAGGAGTATGGGTATGATTTCATCAGGGGCTTATAATTACATCAATGTTTTAGAGAAAGCAAGTGATGCGAGTTGGACAAGAAATTCAGTGATTTCAAATAATATTGCGAATGTAGATACACCCGGATATAAGAGAAAAGATGTTCAGTTTGAACAGTATCTGCAGAGTGCAGTGAGCGGAGGATGTTCTCTCGATGACAATGTTGCGGAGGCTGATTTGGAAAGTCTTACAGGGACTACATATACAGATTATGCAACAGCAAGTTATCGTATAGATGGAAATAATGTTGATATTGATACTGAAAATGCAGAACTTGCAAAAAACCAGATTAAATATTACACAATGCTTGATTCCATCAGTCAGGAATTTAAAAGGATAACAAGTGTGTTTAAAACAAGTTAATAAATAAGAGTTGAAACTATGAATTGAAACAGGAGGAAAAGTATGAGTGTTTTTTCAGCAATGAACATAAGTGCTACAGGTATGACTGCGCAGAGGACAAGACTTGATCTTATTTCAGAAAATATTGCCAATGTTAATACTACAAGAGATGCTGATGGCAATGTCTACAAAAGGAAATCCGTGGTATTTGAAGAAAAAAATTATGTATCTTTCAATGATGCTCTTATAAATGCGACCGGTACAGTTGGAAAAGGTGTAAAGATTTCAAAGATATATGAAGATGATGAGACAGAATGCCGAATGGTTTATGACCCGTCAAATCCGGATGCAGACGAGAAGGGATATGTTACATATCCTAATGTCAATACGGTTACAGAGATGACTAATATGATTGATGCAAGCAGATCGTATGAAGCGAATGTTACAGCGTTTAATGCTTCAAAGAATATGGAACTTAAAGCATTGGAAGTTGGAAAGTCATCATAATCAGAGTGATTTGATATTTTTTGGTTTTAAAATGCCATAAAAGCAGAAAAACATACATCAGATTGGAGGATTTGACAGATGGATTTAACAGCGTTGTCAGGAGTGGATCTTGCGTCAGCATATTCGACACCGACGATTTCATCCGGCTTATCGGACGGAAAAGATTCACTTATCATAAATTCAGATGATAACAAGAGTGCATTTTCGACCTTGTTTGATTCGGCTGTAAATATGGTACAGGAAACAAATGATTACAGTAATGCGGCAGAAGAGGAAGAAATCAAATATGCATTAGGTGAGTCAGACAGTATTCATGATTTACAGATTGCCCAGCAGAAAGCAAATATTTCGTTACAGTACACAGTTGCGGTAAGAAATGCTTTTCTTCAGGGGTATAAAGAATTGATGAATTTACAATTCTAAAATAAGCCGAAAGGAATTAGAGGAGTCGGATTATGCGCGAAAAAGTAAAAGAAGTTCCTGAGAAATTTAAAGAATTCTGGAACAAATATACAAGTAAACAAAAAACAATAGTTATAGCTATATTATGTGTTGTACTTATTGCAATAGGAGTTGTCGCATGGCTTGCTTCAAGACCGACATGGTCAAAGTTTCAGGTGTTTGACAATGTTGATGATGCAAACACAATGACAAAAGCACTTGATGACCAGAGTATAACATGGAAAGCATCAAGTGACGGCAAGACGATATATGTACATCAGGATGACATGACAAATGCATTATATACTATGAGTGACAATGGTCTTACAGATAAGGGATATACATGGGATGATGCATTTAACAATTCCATGTCAACGACGGAAAGTGAAAAGGATCAGAAAAAAATCCTTGCACTTCAGTCTGAAATAAGACAAAGTCTTATACAGTATAAATTTATAGATGATGCAAATGTATTTATAAATGTTCCTGAATCAACATACACTGTTCTTTCAAGTGACGATGCTGAGACTGCTAAGACATCAATTACGGCAAGCATTGCATTAAATGATAAAAATAAGGATATGCTCGATGACAAAACATCTGAGGCACTTGCCTACTGGCTTGCAAATACTGTCGGAACAGATGTGAAAAACGTCATTATCAATGATACAGACGGCAAATGTATTTATAACGGAAATACAAGTGACGGACTTGGTGGAACTCTTACAGGAGGAACGACAGAGTATTGCAACAAGCTTAGAAATACAATTGCAGACAATGTAACAACACTTCTTATAAGATGTGGATATGATGATGCCCAGGTCGGAACAGATGGTATTCAATTTGATATGAACAAGATTGAGACTCTTACAAAAGAGTATTCAGTTGCAGATGGAAGAGAATACGGATATCCGACAGAACTTTATACATATAGTTCGCAGGGTGGCTCCAGTGCAGGAGGAACACCTGGAACAGATTCAAATGATGATGATACTGATTATGTTTACAATGGAAGTTCGGGAACATCAAATACTGTCGATGTTCAGCGACTCAAAGATCTTCTTACAAATGAAAAGGTTCAGAATATCAAACAGGAGACACCTGCTATAAAACTTGCAGATTCCTCTCTTGGTATTGTTGTGAGAAAGTATCATGTATATAAGGAAGATGACCTTAAAGCGGATGGTACACTTGATAATATGACATTTGATCAGTTTATTGCTCAGAATAATACACCGACTACAATTACAATTTCAAATGATGAAATAAATCTTATTGCAGCGGCAACAGGAGTAAGTGCAAATAAGATTACGGTACTTGCTTATGAGGTGCCACAGTTTGTGAGCAGTACAAATACATCAAAAGGTATTTCAAATTACCTTATGATTATACTTACTGTACTTATCATAGCATTGCTTATATTTGTTATACTTCGTGGAGCATCACCGCTTGCGGCTGAAGAGGAAGAACCGGAACTTTCGGTTGAGCAGCTTTTGGCTACTACGAAAGAAAACCAGTCTCTTGATGATATTGAATTCAGTGATAAATCTGAGACTAGAAAGATGATAGAAAAATTTGTTGATGAAAATCCTGAGGCGGTTGCACAATTACTTCGTAACTGGCTGAACGACGAGTGGGAATAATTAAGATACAAGTTTAATTGAAAGGTGAGGATTGGGATGGCTAAAACAGAGGAAATTACAGGTGTGCAAAAAGCAGCTATACTGCTTATTGCACTTGGACCTGATAAATCTTCAAATGTATTCAAACATTTGAAAGAGGATGAGATAGAACAGCTTACACTTGAGATAGCCAATACAAGAAGCATATCTCCGGCAATGAAAGATGCAGTTCTTGATGAATTTTACGAGGTATGTCTTGCACAGCAGTATATTGCAGAGGGTGGTATCGGTTATGCTAAAGATCTTCTTGAAAAGGCCCTCGGTTCAGAGCGTGCTAAAGATGTTATCGGAAAACTTACGGCATCATTGCAGGTCAGACCGTTTGAGTTTGTCAGAAAGACAGATGCAAGTCAGTTATTGAACTTTATTCAGGACGAGCATCCACAGACAATTGCTTTGATATTATCATATTTGTCATCAAATCAGGCATCAGCTATCATATCAGCTCTTGCGCCGGACAAGCAGACGGATGTTGCAAAGCGTATAGCACAGATGGACAGAACATCACCGGATGTTATTAAAGAGGTGGAAAAAGTGCTCGAACAGAAACTTGCTTCTCTTGTAAATCAGGATTACACGATTGTTGGTGGTGTAGATTCTATCGTAGACATCTTGAATACAGTTGACAGAGGAACAGAAAAACATATTATGGAAAGTCTCGAAATCGAAGATCCGGAACTTGCAGACGAAATCAGAAAGAAGATGTTCGTATTCGAGGATATTCTTTCACTGGACGACAGATCTATACAGCGTGTACTTCGTGAGGTTGACAATAATGAATTGGCAGTTGCACTTAAAGGTTCAAATGAAGAAGTTCAAAATCTTATATTCAGCAACCTTTCAAAGCGTCTTGCTACAATGATAAGAGAAGATATGGATTTCATGGGTCCTGTTCGTATGAAGGATGTTGAAGAAGCACAGCAGAAGATTGTTAATATTATCAGAAAACTCGAAGACTCTGCTGAGATTATCATCTCCAGAGGTGGAGGTGACGAGATAGTTGTCTAATCTTATAAAAAATGTTTATTTTACAGTTGATGAAAGTGATAAACGAGTTATAGACTCTGATATACATGGTAAAGATGTTCATCCTGAAATATATGAACAACAGCAGGATGACGAAATAAAACCGTTTAATTTCAGACAGTTAAGTCTTGATGAAGAAACTGACGATGAAAATGTAAATTCACAGATTGATGATTTCAATGAGGGAATGAATATTATTTCTGTAGATGAAGTCAGAGAAGAAGAAAAACAGAAATTGTCAGAAGAATTGGAAGAAGAAAAAAACAGAATTCTTTCTGAGGCTAAAGAACAGGCACAGCTTATTGTCGATGAAGCCAATAATTCGGCGGAAGAGATAAAAAATCAGGCATTTGAAGAGGGTAAAAACCAGGGACTTGAAGAAGGCAGGAATCAAGCTTTTATGCAGCTTGAAGAACAAAAAAATGAGCTGGAACAGGAGTACGAAGCCAAATTTAAGGAAGTAGACCAGATGGCTGAACGCCTTGAACCACAGTATGCAGAGCTTGTGGTAAATTTGGTTGAGAAACTTACAGGCGTTGTCTGTGCTGACAAAAAAGATGTGATAATTTATCTTATTGATAATGCGTTACGCACAAATGTCGTAAATGGCATAGAGAAAACAAAAAATATTACATTGCATATTTCAAAAGAAGATATGGGAATTGTATCTGCAAAAAGAGATGAATTGCAGCAGCAAGTGGGTTCTGATAAGGAACTGGATATAATAGAAGATGCAAGTCTCATGCATAATCAATGCATAATAGACCTTGATTCAAAAATTATTGACTGTAGTCTCGATGCACAGCTTGACAATTTAAAAGAACAGCTTAGGATGCTTGCAATGTAAGGAAAGAGGGGACGTATAGATATGGTTGATATTGACTTATCTAAGTATGATATGCTTCTTAGGCAGTCGTTTGAAAAAAAACTTGGAAAGGTTGCAAAGGTTGTAGGTCTTACAATTGAATCAATCGGTCCGTCCGCAAAATTAAATGATCTGTGCCATATTATCACAAAGGATACAAATCAGGTGATTAATGCAGAAGTAGTCGGTTTCAAGGATGACAGGGTACTTTTGATGCCATATGACCAGACAGAGGGTGTTGGGCTTGGGAGCAGAGTTGAAAATACGGGTGCACCTCTTAAAGTCTCGGTAGGGGATGAGCTTCTCGGCAAGACACTTGACGGTTTGGGACATCCGATAGACAACACAGAACTTGCTACAAATGCGGCATATTCTGTTGAAGCAGAACCACCTGATCCACTCACAAGAAAGATCATCGATGAGGTTCTTCCTCTTGGAGTAAAAGCTGTTGATGGTTTGATAACAGTAGGTAAGGGGCAGAGAATTGGTATATTTGCAGGAAGTGGTGTCGGAAAAAGTACACTGATGGGTATGTTTGCCAGAAATACAAAAGCGGATATAAATGTTATAGCACTTATCGGAGAGCGTGGCAGAGAGGTAAGGGAATTTATTGAGAGAGATTTAGGACCTGAGGGAATGGCACGTTCGGTTGTAGTAGTAGCTACATCAGATAAACCGGCACTTATCAGGAAAAAGGCGGCACAGACAGCAACGGCGATAGCTGAGTATTTCAGAGACCAGGGGAAAGACGTACTTCTTATGATGGATTCACTTACACGTTTTTCAATGGCACAAAGAGAAATAGGTCTTGCGTCAGGTGAGCCTCCGGTATCGAGGGGATATCCGCCAAGCGTATATGCAGAGATGCCTAAACTTCTTGAGAGAGCAGGATGCTCAGATGTAGGTTCAATAACAGGATTGTATACTGTTCTTGTTGACGGTGATGATTTTAATGAACCGATTACTGATACGGCGAGAAGTATTCTGGATGGTCACATTGTTTTAAATAGAAAGATTGCTCAAAAGAATCATTATCCTGCAATAGACATACTTGCGAGTATATCGCGTGTAATGAGCAGTATTGCAACGAAAGAACATAAGCAGGCAGCGGGTAAGCTTAGAAATGTAATGGCAACTTATTCTGAAGCAGAAGATTTGGTCAACATAGGAGCGTACAAGCCAGGCTCAAATAAGGAGATTGACTTTGCACTTTCAAAGATAAATGCAGTAAATGATTTCCTGATGCAGGATGTATATGAAAAGGTTTCTTTTGAAGATGCTATAGAGAGGCTTCAGGGCATTTTTGATGATAATGAAAATGCTGTTGGAGAATGATTACAGACAATAAATTGAAGGTTGGCTGATGGCAAAATTTATATTTAAGATGGAAAGTATTCTTTCTGTCAAAGAGAAGTTAGAAGAACAGGCGAAAGCTGAGTATAGTATTGAAATCATGAAGCTCAGACAGGAAGAAGAAAAGTTAGATGAATTAGAAAAAAGAAAAAATGCATATCAGACAAGATTATATGAAGCTGTTATGGATACTCTGAATATTTCAGAGATAAAGATACTTGAAGATAGTGTCGAAAATATAAAATATAATATAAAACTTCAATTGATAGTTATTGCAAATCAGCAGAAAAATGTTGATAGGGCTAGAGAAAAACTTGACAATGCCATGAAGGAAAGAAAAACTTATGAAAAACTCAAGGAAAAAGCTTTTGAAGAATTTAAAGAGCAGATAAATGCTGAAGAACAGAAAGAAATAAATGAACTTGTAAGTTTTAGGTTCCGAACCGGCAGTGATGAAAGCGAGGATTAAGCAGATGGCAAAGAAGGATAAGGACAATGTAATTGGTGAAGAAAACGAGAGCGGTGGAAGTAAATTAGTGACTGCTTTAATCGCAATAGTTATTATTCTTATCTGGTTAGCAGTTTTTGCATTTTTAATTAAAATGGATGTAGGTGGAATAGGAAGCAAAGTTTTGTATCCGGTATTAAAAGATGTTCCGGTTGTAAATAAAATACTTCCGACCGCTTCAGAAGAAGTACAGGCTGAAGAAGGAGATTATCAGTATACGACTTTGAAAGCCGCCAACGAGAGAATTAAAGAACTTGAAAGCAAACTTAAGTCTGAAAACGGTACGACAGATGCAAACTCTGATTATATTTCAGAACTTGAAGCTCAGATAAAAAAGTTGCAGAGATATAAAGATGACTATGATGCGTTTCAAAAACGTGTCAAGGAATTTGACGAGAAAGTTGTATTTAACAATAAAGCTCCTGATATTTCGGAATATGAAAAATATTATGAGGAGATTGAACCTAAAAATGCAGAGGATATTTACAAACAGGTTCTTTTAAAACTTCAGTATACAAAGAAAGCAGAAGAACTTGGAAAGTTCTATGCTAATATGGATGCCGACAAAGCGGCAGCAAGATTATCTGAAATGTCAGAGGATCTTGACCTTATCAAAGACATTCTTGAAAATATGAGTGAAAAGCAGGCGGCAGCTATTTTACAGGAAATGGATGTTGATTTCGCTGCACAGATTACAAAGAAAATATCTGCGGTAAAAGAATAACATGGTGTTTACGGCAAAAGTCGTTTACATATATATCATTACTAAATATAAGGAGGTGAAAAGATGGCAGAAATCAAATCGGTAATAATGGAAACATTGTCAGCCGGTCAGGTAAAGCAGCAGGCAAAAGGATCAGTTCAGAAAAATTCAAGTTCAAATTCTTTTGACAACTATCTTTCGACATCACAGAAGTCAAATGGTGCTGCAGCATCAAAGACTGCGTCAAAAACTCAGTCAAACAATGTGAAAGTGGCAAACCAGTCAAAGGCAAAGAGCACTTCTGATAAGGTTTCTGATGTTAATTCAGGAAATTCAGTAAACAGCTTAAACCAAAAAAGTATTGACAAAGTCAATGAAAAGATAGCAGATGAAGTAAAAGATGTACTTGGAATTGATGATGATACATTTGCAAATGCTATGACAGCACTTGGATTAAGCCCGCTTGATTTGCTTGAATCAAACAATCTTGCAAAACTTGTTCTTTTTGTAAATGGAAGCAGTGATTTTACGGATCTTCTTACAGACGAAAATATGATGAACCAGTTAAATGAGCTTAGTGATATCTTAGGAAATCTTAATTGGGAAGATTTAACAGGAATGTCGAAGTCAGATTTTCTTGAAGGAGTAGAAGATTTTAATGCAAAATCACAGACAGGAAGTGACGTTTTCAAAGAAGATGCTCCGGCTTTAGCACAGGAGACTGCAGTAGATGCTGCAGATAGTGGAAACACATCTGAAAATGTATCAGCAGAAGAAGAATCTGCTACAAATACAAACAATGTATCAGCAGAAGAAGAATCTGCTACAAATACAAACAATGTATCAACTGAGAAGAAAAGTGTGCAGGGTGAAACGACAGTTAATACGTCAGACAATTCATCAGATACAAAGGTTGAGGTCTCAGTGACAAAATCCGAAGAAAGTTCTTCACAGCAAAGCTCATTTTCATCGCAGTCAGAAGATGATATGAGTGAAGTTACCCATGATCAGACAATCTCAGAGGATGATGTTACAACTGACAATCAACACACAGTCAGAAATGATTTTATTCAGAATTTGAATCAGGCTGTAAATGATACTGTTCAGGTTGCAAAACCGGAATCTGTAAGAATGCAGCAGATGGTTGATATTGTAAATCAGGTAGTTGAGAAAATAAAAGTTTCTATTGGAACTGAGTCTACTTCGATGGAGATGCAGCTCAATCCTGAACATTTGGGGAAGTTACTGCTTAATGTTTCATCAAAAAACGGAGTGATGACTGCAGTATTTTCAGTACAGTCAGAAGAAGCCAAAGCAGCGCTTGAAAGCCAGATGTATACGCTTCGTGAAAATCTTGAATTGAGAGAATTAAAAGTTGATGCAGTTGAAGTAAATGTGTCAGATTTTGATTTTTCACACAGCGATCAGCAGACGATGAATGGTGACCAGAGCAAAGCTGATAATGGAAATGGTAAACAGATGAAATTTGATTTCGATGATGAAGCATCATCAGAAGAAATGATTTCAAATGAAGAAAAAGAAGCCGTAAGAAAACAGGTTATGCGTGACAATGGTTCACAGATAGACTTTACGGCGTAAATGAGTTTGGAAAGGAGGAGTTTAAATGGCAACAACAGCACCGGTAGTTAATGGTCAGGTACAGATTTCAGAGAGTTCACAGCAGACTAAAGAGAGAAAGACAAATGATTCACTTGGAAAGGAAGATTTCCTTTTGCTGCTCGTAACACAGATGCAGTATCAGGATCCGCTGGAACCGACAAGCAATACTGAATATGTAGCACAGCTTGCACAGTTCTCTGAACTTGAGCAGATGGAAAATCTGAATTCAACAACAGTAAACACATCAGCGTATTCACTTGTTGGAAAAGAGGTTAAAGTTGAGCAGAAATCAAGCACCGGTCAGGCAACAGAAGTACAGGGTACGGTTGATTATGTTACAATACAGAATAATAAGGCATATGTCTCTATAGATGGAAACTTATATTCATATGATGACATAACAGAAGTAATTGATTCATCATACCTTATTTCACAGTATCTTCCTAAGGTAGCAGCACAGACTGTTACATATAAGCACCATGATCCACAGGATGTTCAGGTGACCGGCATAAGTCTTGGTTCACACGGATATGAAGCATCTTCAATGGGTATTGGAATTATGGATGCAAATGGAAATACAACAAAAGTAGATAAGAGTAAACTCAGTTATAAGGATGGTACACTTACAATTGATAAATCTGCCTTTGCAGGACTTGATGCCGGAACTTACACAATAGGTTTTGTGTTTGATGATTCAAACAGCACTGTAGATGTATCAAATGTTAAACTCGTTGTAAAAGGAATTAAAGAAGAAACTTCAACGAATGATGGTAAGACAGATACAGATGGTTCAGACAGTGATAAGACTGACAGTACAACAGACAACAGTACAAGTACAACAGAAAAAACTGAGTAGGTAGAATTGAAAAGGGAAAAGTAAAGAGAGGTGGATTTATTTATGCAGAGACTTAACGATGGATATTCATCAATCAATAAAATGGCAAGTCAGATCATAAATCAAAAAAGTACAAATAAAAATACTTCCACTGGCTCAGAGAATTCATTTGAGAAAATACTTAATTCTACTCAGGAATCTGATGAGAGCTTAAAATTTTCAAAGCATGCCAATGAGAGACTTGCAAATAGAAACATAAATTTATCTGCGGAGCAGATGGAACGTCTCGAAAATGGTACAACGAAGGCTAGGGAAAAAGGAATTCAGGAGTCTTTGGTTATGGTAGATGATCTTGCATTTATTGTAAATGTTAAGAATAATACAGTGATTACGGCAATGAATGACAAAACAGATTCAATATTCACAAATATTGATGGTGCAGTAATCAGCTAAAGAATACTTTTACGCCGGACCTCATATGGAAGCGTGGAAAATCCTGACTGATTGATGGATTTTCAGGTATTCAGGCTTTTATAAAAACACTATACAGCTATATCAAAGTAAGTGTTTTGTAAGAAGGAGGAAAAATATTATGATGAGATCACTTTATTCTGGTGTTGCAGGTCTTAAAACACACCAGACAAAGATGGATGTTATTGGTAATAATATTGCCAATGTAAACACAGTAGGATTTAAATCAAGCAGTGTAAACTTTGCAGACCAGTTTTATCAGACTATGTCATCTGCAACAGGTGCCGATGCAGCAACAGGTGCCGCAGGTACAAATGCGAAGCAGATAGGTCTTGGTTCTTCGGTAGCATCTATTACAACAAATATTACTGAACCTGGTGGAACACAGACAACAAACAGAGCACTTGATGTCGCTATCAACGGTGATTCATTCCTTATCGTAAAGTCAGCCGGAGCAACATACTTTACAAAGTCAGGAGCACTTAATGTAGACGCAGGCGGTACATTATACTGTACAACAAACGGTGCGACAGTGCAGGGCTGGATGGCAACAACAGATGCCCAGGGAAATCAGACAATCACAAAGAATACTGTTCAGGATCTTAAGGTTATGTCAGCAGAAAATATGTATTATGCACCTACAGAGACATCAGCAGTTACGATTACAGGTAATATTGATAAGTCTGATACAGACCTTGTAGTATCAAAACCAGATGAAATAGATACAAAAAACGGTAAGAAGATTACATTTAGTTTTTACGATGAACTTGGTCAGGAATATACAGTAAAGATGAACATGTATAGAAAAGGTTCAGGAACATCAGGAACAGGAGCAGATGCACAGGCAACGTCAGTATATGCGATTACTCTTTCAGATGTGACGGATGCAGACGGAAATTCAATATTCCTCAAGAAGACAACTACAAATGGAGCAACGACATATGATACAAATGGTGTTAAAATAAATCTTGGTGGTGTTGACTATTCGCTCGATAAAGCCAATATCAATGCAAAGACAGGTGAATTTACACTTACAGCAGCAGGCACAGTACCTACAGTATCATTTATAGCAGAGACAGGTGATTTTTCATCTGCTGATGAAGGTACTAAGAAAATACCTGATACATCTGAAGACCTTGGAAAAGCTCTTGTATTTCAGGTTACAGCTTCAGGGAAGCTTGATAATACATTCACAAAGTATGTTCCTGCAACAGATTCCGGCGGAGTTAAAGTAGATTTTTCAAGCCTTACACAGTATTCAAGTTCAGGTGTATCAAATACTTCATATACCAAAGGAAATAGAAAAGGTCTTGGAACAGGTAATGCAGCCGGTGAGATGAGTGGTATCTCAATTGATGACAAGGGTATGATTTACGGTAAATACAACAATGGTTCAAAGAAGCTTCTTGCTCAGATAGCCGTAGCAACATTTGCAAACCCTTCAGGTCTTGAGGCAGAGGGAGATTCATTATTCTCTGCAACACTTAACTCAGGAACATTCGATGGAGTAGGCGAGGATGTAAGTCTCTCAGGAAGTTTTGCTGTTGGAGCACTTGAAATGTCAAATGTTGACCTTGCAGCAGAATTTACAAGCATGATTACAACACAGAGAGGTTTTCAGGCAAACTCAAGAATTATCACAACATCAGATACAATGCTTGAGGAACTTGTTAATCTTAAGCGTTAATGATTATTTTTAAAGTGTGATTTTAAATATCACACAATTTGACAGTGATGGCAGGAAAACAATTTAAATATTTGATTTTGTATTTTTGCTGCTGTCACTGTTTATATGTTTAAGGAAAAAGGAAGAAGAAAAGGGGAGTAAGTGTATGATTGATGTGACTAAAATGAATGGTTCAAAGGTAACCGTTAATACGGATTTGATAGAGACGGTTGAGGAAATGCCGGATACGGTTATTACTCTGACTACAGGGAAGAAATTTATTATAAAAGAAAGTAGACAGGAAGTTAAAAATTTAGTAATATTATATAAGCGTGAATGCAATTCTATTGATTTTAAATAGAAATTATATAAATAAAAAATAAAATTAAGGTGGTGGCTGTTTTGGATATTACAACTATTGTAGGTATTGTAGCATGTCTTATCGTTGTTTTTTTGGGTATTGTTACCGGTGCAGATGGATTTGCATCACTTGGACATTTCAAAGATTTACCGTCAGTATTCATTACTCTGGGTGGTTCTACTTTTTGTATGATTCTTCAGGCAAAAGGTTTTCCAGAATTTATTACTTCACTGAAATCTTTTTCGATTGCATTAAAGAAAAAGGAATTAAATCAGGCCGACGCGATAAAAAATATTATTGATTTGTCAAATGTTGCCCGTAAGGAAGGACTTCTTGCTCTTGAGGAGGCAGCAAACGGAATAGAAGATGATTTCCTTAAAAAAGGGATTATGCTTATCGTTGACGGTACAGATCCGGAACTTGTAAGAAACATCATGCAGACTGAGCTCGATGCAGTTGATGCAAGACACAATGAAAAGATTGGATTTTGGGCTAACTGGGGTGGAATGGGACCTGCATGGGGAATGATTGGTACACTTATCGGACTTGTAAATATGCTTTACAACATGGATGATATGAGTTCTATCGGACCAAATATGGCGGTTGCCCTTCTTACAACATTGTATGGTTCTCTTTTGTCGAACTGGATATGTATACCTGTTTCATTCAAACTCAAAATGAAAAATGAAGATGAGATTACCATGAAGCAGATTATGGTGGAAGGTCTTCTTTCAATACAGGCAGGTGAGAACCCACGAGTTATTGAAGAAAAACTTAAGTCATTCCTTGCTCCAGGTGAACGTGAGGGCAGTGGAGAGGATGCACAGGCAGGTGAGCCGGCAGCTGAAGGTGGTGAAGCTTAATGGCAAAAAAAGAGAAGGAAGAAATCAAAACCGACGGATGGAAAGATACCTTTTCTGACCTTATGAACCTTTTGCTTTGCTTCTTCGTACTCCTGTATGCAATGTCAAATGTAGATCAGGTGAAATATGCAGAACTTGTTGCGTCTCTCTCAAATAGTTTCAGTATATTCAGCGGCGGCGAAAAGGCCGTTGGTGATGGACAGCTTGTTTCAAGCGGAGCAAGTCAGCTTAATAATCTTGATGATTATTATTCAGATATGGGAAAGGCGAGCGAGTCGGAAAAAGAAGAAGATCCGATGTCTGAACTTGAAAAGCAGCAGAAAGAGGAACAGCAGAAGTCTACAGAACAGTTGTATAGTGATATCGTAGAAAAAACAGAAGAGAATCGTTTGCAGGATTCGGTTCAGGTTTCAATGGATAACAGTTATCAGTATGTAATGATTTCTCTTAGCGGAGGTATTCTGTTTGACTCAGGAAGTGCAGATATAAGAAGCGGTGCATTACCCATTATCAGCAGAGTAGGAGACATTCTTAAAAGTTATACAAATAAGAGGATTAAGATAGAAGGACATACAGATAATGTTCCTATCGGCAGCACATCAAAATATTCAAGCAACTGGGAACTTTCTACGGCGAGAGCTACGAGCGTCTTACAATATCTCCAGCAGAAAAAAGGACTTAATGTTAAGTATCTTGAAGCATCCGGACGAGCTTCAGTTGATCCAGTTGCGGACAATAAGACACAAAGCGGACGTTCAAAAAATCGTCGTGTAGAAATAAAAATATACAGTAACAATGATTAAGGAAAGGCAGAGATTATGAAAAAGAACATATTTAGCGTTATTATTACGGTTTTGACAGTAGTTAATGTTGTGTTGACGGCGATAATGTTTTTTGTAATGGTTCCAACATTCAATAAAACAAATAACCTTATAACACAGGTTGCATCAGTGCTTAATCTTGAACTTGATGGTGATTCGGATGCAAGTGCAGATGCAGATTACAGTATGAAAGATCTCGAGGATACACCTGTAACATTTGATTCTCAGCAAACAATTAACCTAAAGACAGGTGCTGATGGTTCACAGCATTATGCTATGATATCAGGTTATACAATCTCAGTAAACAAAAAAGCAGATGATTATAAAGACTTTGGAACAGATGCAGTTACAGCTAAGTCATCTGTATATACAGATATTATACGTTCTGTAATTCAGTCTCACACAGAAGATGATATTTCTGAAGATATAGTAAAGAAAGAAGCGTTAGAGCAGATTCAGAAGAAATTTGATACAAAAGCAATTGTAGGAATCACATTAACTAACTTTATGTATCAGTAGTTGATTTTATCTAAAAAACTACTTTGCATTTTAGTGAAAATGTGTTATGATTACTATGGTTTATAAAAACTGAAATCTTGTATATCTTTTTGTGTTAGCATAGACAGGGTTTTAGGTGTGAGGTGAAAATAATGGGAGATACCTTATCTCAGGAAGAGATAGATAATCTGCTCAAAGCGTTTAATGATGGTGATTTAAATGCAGATGATTTTAATGACAATAAAGAAAAACAGGTAAAGAATTATGATTTTGCCAGACCGTCAAAGTTTTCAAAAGATCATCTTCGTACTTTAGAGATTATTTTTGAAAACTATGGAAGACTTTTATCTACAAATCTTCCGGCATATCTTAGAAAAAATGTTCAGGTCGAGGTTGTAAATGCTGAGGCGAATACATATTCAGAATTTGCAAATGCACTTTCAAATCCGGTTCTTTTAGGTGTTGTTAATTTTTCTCCATTAGAAGGAAACATTATTGTTGAGCTTTCAGCAAATCTTGGATTTACGATAGTAGACCGAATGTTAGGTGGTGGCGGGGCACCACTTGAGAGAAACAGGGATTTTACTGAAATTGAGCTTATTATTCTGGAAAGAATTTTGGAAGTATGTACAAACCTGCTGGTTGATCCGTGGGAGAGTGTTGTATCTATTGAACCCCGGTTAGAGAGAATAGAAACAAATTCACAATTTGCACAGTTTATTTCTCCAGGTGAAATGACAGCTATTATTACTATGAGTGTAAAGATAGGTTCTGTCGAGGGACTTATGAATATATGTATTCCATATTCATGTGTAGAACCTGTCATTGATAAGCTGAATACCAAGTATTGGTATTCAAGTATGAAAGAAAGTGATTCAGGTGCTTATCAGGAAGTTATCGAGGACATAATAGATTATGCTAAGATACCTGTGAAAGCGATGTTAGGCAGAAGTTCTATTTCTGTGAATGATTATATTAATATCCAGATTGGAGACATTATCAAACTGGATACTAAAGTTAATGATGAACTTGAAGTTTATGTCGGAAACATAAAGAAATTTACTGCACTCCCGGGTGCGACGAGTGATTCTTATGCCGTTCGAGTTACATCAGTAATAAGGGAGGAGCAATAGACCTATGGATGGAATGTTAACTCAAGAAGAGATTGATGCGTTGACGGGTGGAGATACGTCAGGCAGTGCCGGAGCACAGGATGCATCGAAAGTAAGTGAGGGACTTACTGATGCGGAGAGAGATGCGGTTGGAGAAATTGCCAACATAAATATGGGTACTGCTGCAACTACATTGTCAACACTCTTAAATAATAAAGTAACTATAACTACTCCTAGAGTGTCATATGTTACAATGAATGAATTATCTGCACAGTATGACAGACCGTGCGTATTCATACATATTTCTTATATCAGTGGAATAGACGGAAACAATATCCTTATTCTTAAAGAGCATGATGTTAAAGTTATCACAGATTTGATGATGGGTGGTGACGGTACAAATACTGATGGTGAATTATCAGAACTCCACCTTAGTGCGATAAGTGAAGCTATGAATCAGATGATGGGTTCAGCGGCGACTTCACTTTCATCTATGCTTGAGAAAAAGGTTGACATCAGTCCACCGATTGCAAGCCTTGTTGATTTAAATGACACAATAGAGGATAGTGAATTGTCTAATTTCCTTGAGGGAGAGATAGTTCAGGTTGCATTTGATATGAAAATCGGTGATTTGGTCGACAGTCAGATTATGCAGTTGTATCCATTTGAGTTTGCAAGAGAATTATACAATAAATTCATCGGAGCAGAGCCTGAAACGGCAGCGTCAGAAGCAGCATCAGCTGTTTCACCTCAGCCGGCAGCGGAGCCTGTTGCAGCAGCACCGACGCCAACACCGGTACAGCCTGCACAGCAGCAGACACCGCCACCTGCCATGCAGCAAATGCCACAGCAGCCTGTTATGAATGCAGCACAGATGCAGCCACAGTATGCTATGCCGATGCAGAATGTAAATGTTCAGTCTGCACAGTTCCAACCATTCAATGCAGGTGTAAGCCCATTGATGCAGGAAGAAAATATAGACCTTGTGCTTGATGTGCCTTTGGAGGTTACGGTAGAGCTTGGACGTACCAATAAATCAATAAAAGAGATTTTAGATTTTTCTCCGGGAACTATTATAGAGTTGGACAAATTGGCAGGAGAGCCTGTTGATGTTTTAGTAAACGGAAAATTTGTAGCCAAAGGTGAAGTTGTTGTTATTGAAGAAAACTTTGGTATCAGACTTGTTGAAATTTCAAAGTAAAAATAATTTAATGCTGGAGGTGTAGATATGTTGAGTTTGATTACAAAATATTCTACATTTACCGGCATTTTTAAATTGATTGTTCTCATTATAATCTTTGTTGCTATACTGTTTTTGTCATATGTTGTTACGAAATGGTATGCAAATTCGGGTCTTGTGAAAAACAAGACAAACAATATTTCCATAATTGAAAATTTTCAACTTTCTCCCGGAAAGACGATTTCAATAATAAGAATCGGAGAAAAATATGTTGCTGTAGCACAGAGTAAAGAAAAAATTGTAAAATTGACGGAATTGACGGAAGACCAGCTTGATTTTAATGAGAAGAATGAAATTCAGGATACTTCGTTTAAGGCTGTATTTTCAAGTTTGATGAAGGAAAGAAAGAAGAGTACAGGTAAGGACAAGCATTTTTAAGAGGAAAGTAAATGTTTAGTAAGATAAATAAAAAGAGACTTAAATCTATAATGAGCAGTTTTATGTTAATAGGAGTATTCGTACTTCTATTTGCTGTATCACGCCCGGCATTTGCAGCGGGAAAAGGGGTAGATTCAACAACAAAGGAGCAGATAAGTGCTGAACCAGATGTAGATGACAATACTTTAGATTTAAATATATCTTCAAATGCAGGCAGTATGAAGCTTGAATCGACATTGCAGATATTGATAATGCTGACAATATTGTCATTGGCTCCATCAATTCTTATAATGGTAACGTCATTTACACGAATAGTTGTTGTATTTCATTTTTTGAGAACAGCTTTGGGAACTCAGACGACCCCGCCTAATCAGGTAATAGTTGGACTGGCTTTATTTATTACAATTGCAATAATGTCGCCTGTTTTTACAGAAGTAAATGACAAAGCTGTAAAACCGTATATGTCAGGAAGTATTAAGCAGGAGGAAGCTATAAATAAAGGTTTATCTCCCCTTCGTGAGTTTATGCTTAAACAGACGAGAGAAAAAGATTTAAAATTATTTATGGATTTGAACAAGAAATCATCTGATGATGTAAAGAGTTATGATGATATTTCAATAACTATTATTATACCTGCGTTTATCATTAGTGAGCTTCGCACAGCATTTATAATTGGTTTTTTGATATATCTTCCATTTATCGTTATAGATATGGTTGTTGCATCAACGCTAATGTCAATGGGTATGATGATGTTGCCGCCTACGACAATATCATTGCCATTTAAGTTATTGTTATTTGTATTGGCAGATGGCTGGAATCTTGTTATTGGTCAGCTTGTTAATTCGTTTAATTGATATTGGATGGAATGTGTTAAATGATTTATTGTTTTATACAAATGGGGGATTATTATGAATGAGGCTACAATTATTGATTTGACGAGAGAGACCGTGCTTACGATAGTGGAGACGTCTATGCCTTTACTGTTGATTTCATTGGTTATCGGTCTGATAATAAGTATATTTCAGACTATTACATCTATTCAGGAACAAACTTTGACTTTTATTCCTAAATTTATTGCCATTATGCTTGTTGTGGTATTATGCGGCAGTTGGATTATGAATAAATGTGTCGGGCTTTTTGAATCATTGATGGCAAACATTCCAAATTACATAAAGTAGGGGTGAAATAGGTGAAGTTTACTGTTGAATATCTTGAGTGTTTTTTACTGGTTATGGTAAGAGTATCTGCAATGATATTTGTTATGCCGGTCTTTAGTGACAGAAATATTCCTATCAAGGTGAAAGCGGGAATATCATTTTTTTTAGCTGTTTTTGCATGCACTATAGTTGATTATAATGCTGTATCTTATACAGGTGTTATAGGATACAGCATTCTTGTTGTTAAAGAAGCAATAACAGGCTTGCTTATAGGAATGGCTGCAAATCTTTGTTTATATATATTGGATTTTTCAGGTCATATGATGAGTCTTGAACTTGGATTGTCTATGGCAACTGAATTTGACCCTACATCAAATATGCAATCGACTGTGATTTCTAATTTTTTGAAATATGCGTTCATGCTGATGTTTCTTGTTACAGATATGCATTATTATCTTATAAAAGTATTGATTGAGTCTTTTAAGACAATTCCTGTAGGAGGAATGAAGCCAAATGGCGGTATCGTATCATCTATGGTCAGATATATAACAGATTATTTTGTGATAGGATTTAGAATTTTTTTGCCGGTTTTTTCGTGTATTCTTGTAATAAATATTGTTTTGGGTATTCTTGCAAGAATTGCTCCGCAGATGAACATGTTTGTTATAGGTATGCAGCTTAAGATATTTGTCGGCTTGGTAGTGCTTTATTTTGTTATGAATCTTTTGCCGGGATTGTGTGATTTTATTTTTCAGGAGATGCAGGATTTGACAGATATGTTTGTAAAATCAATCACGCCATAGTTGCCATAGTTTTATATTTGCTATTTTATGGCAAATGGTTTATATTATTTGATAAAGGGTGAAAGTATATGAATGAAAAAAACTCTTTAGAATTCATTTTTAGATATGATTTGCAGTTGTTTGCAAAAGATGGTCCTGATGGCGAAAAAACAGAAGAACCGACAGCTAAAAAATTAACGGATGCCAGAAAAAAAGGTCAGGTTGGAAAGAGTAAGGAAGTTACGACAGCAGCCATGCTGTTGACACTTTTTGCTATGCTTAAACTGTGCTTAGGGTATGTCGGAAATCGTTTTATAGGCTGCTTTGAATATACATTTAAACATATTGCAGATTATGGGAAGGATGAATTTACAATACCGCTTTCAAATGCTCTTGTGGGGGATATGATTAAGTATATTCTTGTTACGGGACTTCCGTTTTATGCTGTTATATTTGCAGTAGCTTTTATATCACAGATAGCACAGATTAAATGGAAAGTTTCTTTTGAGCCGATGAAACCAAAGCTGTCAAAATTTAATCCCATAAGCGGTGTTAAAAGAATATTTTCAAAAAATAAACTTTTTGAGACTTTATTTGACATGGCAAAACTTATTATTCTCGGTGCTGTAGTTATCAGTTATCTTAAAGATAAGTGGGATCTTGTTATGAAAATGTATTCATATACGCTTATTCAGGCTATAGAGCTGATAGGAAATATCATTATAGATATCGGAATGCGTATAAGTATGTGGTTTGTTGTTATAGGTGCCGCAGATTTTGCATATCAGAAGTGGAAATTCCATGATGACATGAAAATGTCAAAACAGGAGGTTAAGGACGAATATAAAAATTCAGAGGGTGATCCTAAAGTTAAGAGTCAGCAGCGCGCACGTATGCAGCAGGCTTCAAGAAGAAGAATGATGCAGTCACTGCCGCAGGCAGATGTTGTAATAACAAACCCGACTCACTTTGCAGTTGCAATCAAGTATGATAAAAATGAGCATGAAGCTCCTATTGTACTTGCGAAAGGTGCAGATTTCCTTGCTCAGAAAATCAAGGAAGCTGCAGCAGAAAATTCTATTGAAATAGTAGAAAATAAGCCACTTGCTCGTATGCTTTACCATAATGTTGAGATAGGTGCGGAGATTCCGCCTGAGTTGTATCAGATGGTTGCAGAAGTGCTTGCTTATGTATATAATTTAAAAGGGAAATCTTAAAAGGGTAATACAAATACTTAAAAAAGTATTTATTGAAAAAATAATGATAAAAGTATGGAGGTATGTATGAAAAGACAGGATATATTTCTAGGCTTATATATCTTGGTACCGGTTGTGTTTTTGATTGTGCCGATTCCAACATTGCTGCTGGATATTTTGATTTTATTTAATATAGGTATTGCGTTAATAATTTTGTTTAATGCTTTATTTTCTAAAGAGGCATTAAACATGTCTATTTTTCCAACGCTGCTTTTGATGACCACACTTTTTAGAATGTCATTGAATGTAAGTTCTACAAGAAACATTCTGTTAAATGGATATGCGGGAAATGTAGTAGAGACATTTGGTCAGTTCGTTGGTGGTGGAAATCTTGTTGTTGGTATGGTTATATTCTTTATATTGATTATTATTCAGTTTATAGTAATCAATAAAGGTTCAGAACGTGTATCTGAGGTTACTGCACGATTCACACTTGATGCTATGCCTGGTAAACAGATGGCTATTGATGCTGATTTGAATACCGGTGCCATAGACGATGCAGAGGCAAAAAGACGCCGTGAAAAGATTCAGGATGAATCTACTTTCTTTGGTGCCATGGATGGTGCTACAAAGTATGTTAAGGGAGATGCGACAGCAGGTCTTATTATAACGGCCATAAATCTTATTGGTGGAATTATACTCGGCGTTGTAGTTCAGGGAGTTGATATAAATGAAGCTCTTTCTAAGTACACAATCCTTACAATCGGTGATGGACTTGTTTCACAGATACCGTCATTGCTTATATCATTATCAACAGGTATCATAGTTACAAAGGCATCTAAGGAGTCTGATCTTGGAAACGTACTTATAAGGCAGTTGTTTTCAATACCAAAAGTATTATACATAGTTGGTGGTACTATGGCATTCCTTGGTATTTGTACACCGCTTAATACTTTACTCTGTCTTATCTATGCAGTGATATTTATTGCGGCAGGAAGAGCGATACAGTCAAGTGTTGAGGAGGCAGATATTGAGGAGGAAGTTGAGAGTGAGGAGCAGTCAGCAGAAGAAATAAGAAGACCGGAGAATGTTGTTTCTCTTTTGCAGGTAGATCCTATAGAACTTGAATTTGGCTATGGAATCATTCCGCTTGCCGATGTAAATCAGGGAGGAGATCTTCTTGACAGAGTTGTAATGATTAGAAGACAGATAGCGTTGGAACTTGGATGTGTTGTGCCGATGATTCGTCTCAGGGATAACATACAGCTCAATCCAAATCAATATGTTATAAAAATAAAGGGCGTTCCGGTCAGTGAGGGTGAAATATTATTTGACCATTACATGGCTATGAATCCGGGGTATGTTGAGGAAGAGATAACAGGTATTCCTACATTTGAGCCGTCATTCAATCTGCCTGCCATCTGGATTACCGAATCTCAGAGAGAGAGAGCCGAGTCTCTTGGTTATACAGTTGTTGACCCACCTTCAATAATTGCTACACATCTTACGGAAGTTATAAGAAACAACCTTAATGAGCTTCTTACGAGACAGGATGTACAGAATCTTATCAATAACATACAGGAGGCAAACACAACACTTATTTCTGAACTTGTACCTAAGATGCTTAGTGTCGGTGAAATTCAGAAAGTTCTGCAAAATCTTCTTGAGGAAGGCATTTCAATCAGGGATCTTGTTACGATTTTTGAAACGCTTGCAGACAATGCGGCAACTACCAGAGATACGGATGTGCTTACGGAGTATGTGCGTCAGAGTCTTAAACGTGCTATTTCAAATAAATATTTCCCTACAAATGAGATGACAAGTGTTGTTACCCTGGATCCGAAGATTGAGCAGGAAATAATGGGTTCCGTAAAACAGACTGAGCAGGGAGCATATATAAATCTGGCACCTGAAAAGACACAGAGTATATTAAATTCGGTTAAAGAAGAAGTTGATAAAATGGAGGAGCTTGGAAAGAATCCTATCATAGTAACTTCTCCGATTGTACGAATGTATTTTAAGAAGATTACATCGGAACAATTTAAAGATCTTATTGTTGTTTCATACAATGAGATTGATACAGATGTTGAATTACAATCTATAGGGATGGTGACAGTATAGTGGTTATAAAAAAATATATTGCAGCAACCGAGAATGAAGCGATTGCACTTGCAAAAGCGGAACTCGGTGAAGATGTTACAATAATGAATATAAAAGAGAATAATCCGAAAGGGTTATCCAAACTGTTTAAAAAAAGCAGTGTTGAAGTTACCGCAGCGGTTGATGATGTGAAAAAAGAGCAGGTACGGCCTGAGAGCAAAACTGCTGCTGCGGATTTTGAAAAGCTGCAGCAGGCACTTGATGCCGGCAGATTTAAACCGGCATCAGATTCAAAAAGTGCAAGGATTGAAGAAAATAAAGAAAGACTTGTCAGAAATAATCAGATAATAAGAGATAATGTAGTAGATATAGTAAGTGATAAAATTGATCCAAATAATGAAATTGAACAAAAGCTTAATACGCTGCAGGATCTTATTGAGAAGCAGATGGCGGCATCGGTAAAAGATGAGCAGCAAAAATATGACAAGAAAGAAGATAAAAATAAGGTGTATCTCGATCTTATAAGAAGACAGCTTCTTGATAATGACGTGGAAATGTCATATATAGAACAGATAATTGATGATATTAAGGGGAGCATAGGCAGCAATTCTTCACTTGACAATATTTTGGCGGGTGTATACCAGAAGATTGTTTTAAAGATAGGTCAGCCTCACTTGATTGATACACAGAACAAAAAGACTAGGTTTATATTTTTTATCGGCCCTACAGGTGTAGGAAAGACAACTACAATAGCAAAGATTGCATCGACAATGAAACTTTCCAAAAAAGTTAAGGTGGCACTTGTTACATCTGATACTTACAGGATTGCGGCTGTAGAGCAGCTTAGAACATATGCAAATATTTTAAGTATACCGCTTAAAGTTGTATATACTGCTGAGGAAATGGAAAATATCAGGGACGAGCTTATCGATTATGACCTTGTCCTGATAGATACAGCCGGACGGTCGCACAATAATGTTGAGCAGAAGGAAGATCTTATAAAACTGCTAGGTGCTATACCACAGGATGAACAGGAAGTTTATCTTGTGCTTAGTTCTACAACAAAATATAAGGATCTTGTCAGAATATCACAGACGTACTCAGAGATGACAAAGTATAACCTTATATTTACAAAATTAGATGAAACAGATACTATAGGAAATATATATAATCTTCGTGTATTAACATCTGCACCGTTATCGTATGCAACATGGGGACAGAATGTACCTGATGATATCGGTAAATTTAACGCACAAAAGATTGCTAAGCAGCTTCTTGGAGGAAATGGTTGATGGATCAGGCACAACAGCTTAGAAATATCATTAAACAACAGAATATGCAGCAACAGCATCTTGCAAGAGTTATAACCGTTACAAGCGGAAAAGGTGGTGTTGGCAAATCCAATATGTCGGTTAACATGGCAATACAGTTAAGCAGACTTGGCAAAAAGGTTATTATATTGGATGCGGATTTTGGTCTTGCAAACGTGGAAGTAATGCTTGGAACAAGGCCGAAATACAATATGGCAGATATGATATTCGGAGGGAAGAATATCAGGGATGTTATATGCAAAGGACCTGAAAATATAGGTTTTATCTCCGGCGGTTCAGGAATAAAGGAGCTGTCAAATCTGTCAAAGGATCAGATATCCGGGATTATCAATATGATGTACGGACTTGATTCTTTAGCAGATATTATTATAATAGATACGGGGGCAGGCATATCAGATGCCGTTATTGATATGGTTTTGGCAAGTTCGGAGGTATTGCTTGTGACGACACCGGAACCTACATCCATAACAGATGCGTATGCGTTATTGAAAACAATAAACAAAACTCCCGGATTCAACGCTGAAAATACCAAAATAAGAATGATTGGAAATAGGACATTAAATATGTCAGACGGATATGATTTGTATAACAAACTGAATTCTGTGGTTGAACGGTTTTTAAATATGAAAATGGAGTATTTAGGAGCTGTACCGTTTGATGTAAATCTCACAAAAGCTGTCATGAGACAACAGCCGGTTTCTATCGCTTATCCGAATACTCCGGCTGTGAAATCTATCAAAGCTATGGCTAAGACATTGATAGATATGGAGCAGTCAGAGACAAAATCGGTTCGTACCGGTTTATCTGGACTGTTTTCTAAGATGTTTCACAACAGAAAAAAATAAAATTTAGGATTATTTAATTCGGAATGGAGGCATTTATATTGAAAAATATATTAATTATAGATGATTCTGCACTTATGAGAAGAATAATATCTGATATAATTAACTCAGATGAAGAATTACATAATGAGCGATTTGCAGTTAATGGACTTGAAGGAATTGCTTTGCTTGAATCCGGATTTAGATTTGATTGTATTATCCTGGATATCAATATGCCTAAGATGAATGGTATAGAGTTCCTTAGAACCATGAACAGAAAAGGCATAAAGCAAAATGTAATCATAGTCAGTACGATAGCAAAAGAAGGTGCAAGGGAGACTATAGAAGCTCTTGAACTTGGAGCATTCGACTTTGTGACAAAACCTGACAGCCTGTCAGAGGCAAAAGGTCCTGAATTTTCCAAAAGACTTATCCGTATGCTTTATGAGGTATGTAAGATTCCTATTCAGAATAAGGTGGCTAAAGCAGCAAGAGAAGTAAAAAAAGAGTTAAGCAGGACAGCACCGAAAAAACAGCCAGTTTTAAAGTCAGACAGAACTTTGCACTCAACCGGGACGCTTGGCGTAGGAAAAAGCAAACTTGTAGCACTTGCATGCTCAACCGGCGGACCAAGGGCATTACAGTATGTTATTCCGTTTCTGCCTGAAAATCTTGACGCACCGGTAGTTTTGGTACAGCATATGCCGGAAGGATTTACGGCGTCTTTAAGTACAAGACTTGATGAACTTAGCAGAATTAATGTAAAAGAAGCTTGTGATGGAGATGTTCTTCAGAAAGGAACAGTATATATTGCCAAAGGCGGTTCTCAGATGAGAGTCAAAAAAAGTGCAGGAGGATATATGCTGTCAGTTACCGTTGAGGCTGCCAGAAACGGCTTGAAACCATGTGCAGACATAATGTATGAGTCACTTATGAATACAGGATTTGAAGAGATAATCTGTGTTGTTATGACAGGCATGGGAGCTGATGGTACTCAGGGAATATTGCAATTAGAAAAAACCAACAAAATTTATGTTATCGGTCAGGATGCAGAAAGCTGTACCGTATATGGAATGCCTAAAGCCATTGCAGATGCGGGTGCAGTAGATGAAGTTGTTTCATTAAAACAGATTGCTGATGCGATAACAAAGCATGTGGGGGTGCGATAAAATGGATGTAAGCCAGTATCTTGAAATTTTTATTGATGAGACAAAAGAACATTTACAGACTTTAAGTGATCAGTTGATGATCCTTGAGCAGGAACCTGAAAATACGGACACAATAAACGAAATATTCCGAGCAGCACATTCGCTTAAAGGAATGGCAGGAACTATGGGATATAAGCGCATGCAGAGACTTACGCATGACATGGAAAATGTATTTCAGGAAATCAGAAGCGGAAACATGAAAGTAAAACCTGAATTGGTTGACGTATTATTCCGTGGTCTTGATGCACTTGATGCTTATCTTAACAACATTGTAAATACTGCCGATGAGGGTACAGAAGACAATGAAGAGATAATCAATGCATTAAATACAATAGCAGAGAATGCTACGGGAAAGAGCACAAGCTCCAAACCTGTTGAGTCTAAGAAGGAGACAACGGCTGCCGATGCAACGGCGCCTGCAGCTGATGCAGCAAAATATCAGTCTATTCAGATATCAGACTTTGAGAGAAATACATTTGAAAAGGCTAAGAGCCAGAACCAGAATATATTCGGTATTACTGTATATCTTCAGGATTCATGCATCTTAAAAGCTGCAAGAGCATTTTTAGTATTTAAGGCTCTTGAGGAACTTGGTGAAGTTATCAAGGCAGTACCAAATGTTCAGGATATTGAGGACGAGAAATTTGAATATGATTTCAGTCTCGTATACTTTACAAAGGAAAGTCTTGAGACAATAAAAGAGGCTATTGAAAATGTATCGGAAGTCAAGGAAGCAATTGTAGGTCCGTTTGAAGGAGAACTTGACGAATCTGCAAAACAGGCAGAAAAAGAAGAACAGGAAAAGAAAGCTGAGCAGGAAAAAGCTGAAAATGCAGCAAAGGCTAACGAACAGAAAGGTCAGGCAGCGACTAAGACAGCAGTTAAGGCAGAAGCAAAGAAAAAGCCGGCAGCAAATGCAAAGAAGACAGCAAAACCAGCAGTCGGAAGAACAGTACGTGTTGATATTGAAAAGCTTGATGTACTTATGAATCTTGTAAGTGAGCTTATCATAGCAAAGAACGGACTTGTATCTATCAGTTCTTCTGAGAGTGATACAAGAAATGATACAGGATTCAATGAGCAGATAGAATATCTTGAGAGCGTTACAACAAATCTTCATGAGTCAGTCATGAAAGTACGAATGGTACCTATTGAGAGTGTATTCAGCAGATTCCCAAGAATGATTCGTGATTTGACAAAGAAGCTTAACAAAAAGATGGTTCTTCATATGACCGGTGAAGAGACAGAGCTTGACAGAACAGTTATCGATGAAATCGGAGATCCTTTACAGCATCTTCTCCGTAATGCGGCTGACCATGGACTTGAGTCAAATGAGGAACGTCTTGCATTAGGAAAAGAAGAGGTTGGTAATATTTATCTTGATGCTTATCAGGATGGAAACAATGTAAATATCGAGGTGCGTGATGACGGTGCCGGTATAAACATTGAAAAAGTCAAGAACAAAGCTATAGATTCTGGTGCAATAACACCGGAGCAGGCAGAGAATATGACTGATAAGGAAGTTATAGACTTGCTGTTCAGACCAAGTTTTTCTACTGCTGAGAAGATTACTGATGTATCAGGCCGAGGTGTAGGTCTTGATGTAGTTAAGACAAAGATTGAAGAACTTGGCGGAAATATAGAGTGTAAATCAGTGCTCGGTGAGGGAAGCAGCTTTATTATTCGTCTTCCTCTTACACTTGCAATCATTCAGGCATTGATGGTTGAACTTGGAACTGAGAAATATGCAATTCCTCTTGGAAATATTCAGACTATTGAAGATGTGCTTGTTTCAGATGTTAAATATGTACAGACTAAGGAAGTTATCAATCTTCGTGGTACTGTAATTCCGCTTATAAGACTTGACCAGATACTTGATGTTGAGCCTGTTGGAGAAGAAAATGAAAATCTCACTGTTGTAATTGTAAAGAAAGGTGATAAGTTGGCTGGTCTTGTTGTTGATAATCTTATCGGACAGCAGGAAATAGTTATTAAATCAATAGGAAACTATATCAACTGCAGCAAGATGATAGGAGGTGCTACTATCCTTGGAGATGGTGAGATAGCACTGATTCTTGAAGTAAATTCATTGGTATAGGGAGGGTCTGACAATGGAAGATATGAATGATGTACAGAATATAGAAACTGTTAGTGAAGGCAAACAGTATATTGTTGTTAGAATCGGAACAGAGCAGTATGGAATAGATATTAAATACGTTGACAATATCGTAAGAAATCAGCGTATTACAAGAATACCAAAGGCTCAGCCGTATTTTAAAGGTGTAATAAATTTAAGAGGTGATATTATACCTGTTATGAGTTTAAGATTAAAATTTGGTCTTGAACCGGACGAGTATACAAATACCACCCGAATTATAATAATTAAACTTGAGCCACAGTCTGCTATAGGAATTATTGTAGATGAAGTAAAAGAGGTAGTGACTTTAGGCGAAGAATCAATTGAGAAACCAAATGTTTCAGATGCAGCTGATCCTATGGTTCAGTATCTTAGCGGTATAGGTAAACATGGGGACGGATTAGTTTCTTTACTTAACATTGCATCTGTAATAATTGAAAAAGAGAATGTTTAGGAAGAAATAGCAGAGGTGAAATAAGTGCAGGAAAATAATAACAATTCAGCAGAAAAGGATATCGAATTTGATGTCCTCACCGAAATAGGAAATATAGGAGCGGGCAATGCAACTACTGCATTGTCCCAACTGATAAATGCCCGTATCGATATGTGTGTTCCAAAGGTAGATTTACTGGGCTTTTCTGAACTCGCAGAGATAGTGGGTGGAGCGGAAACGCTTGTTGCCGGTATATTGTTATCACTTGAAGGTGATGTAGATGGTATGATGTTGTTCGTACTCGAAAGTTCAGCTGCTCATCTTTTGGTTGATCAGCTGATGGGATGTGTATCTGGTGAAAATAAGGGAGACTTTTCAGAGATGGAACAGTCTGCGTTAATGGAGATTGGAAATATTATTGCCGGGGCATATTTGTCATCAATTTCAGAATTAACTAATATGAAAATAACATCTTCGGTACCATATCTATCTGTAGATATGGCTGGAGCTATTTTAAGTGTTCCAGCTATTGAGTTTGGAAAACTTGGTGATAAAGCTTTGTTGATTGAATCTAAGTTTAAGGATCTTGATGTAGATATCAGCGGTTATTTCATACTGATACCGACGCTTGAGTCGTATGGACAGATTTTAACATCATTAGGATTATAGGTGATTTATAATGGCAAAAATGATTAAGGTTGGAATGGCAGATTTAAATATATGTCATACGCCAGATGCGATAACAACACTTGGACTTGGTTCATGTGTTGGAGTTGCTTTATACGATAAAACAACTAAAATAGCTGGATTAGTACACGTTATGCTTCCTGACAGTACAAAGGTAAGACAAAATCAGAATAGAGCTAAATTCGCAGATACGGGTATTGATTATCTGATAGAATTGCTGGAAAAGGAAGGTGCAAGAAAAAGTTCGCTTACGGCAAAAATTGCAGGCGGGGCACAGATGTTTGCTTTTAGTTCAAACAATGATATGCTACGTGTAGGTGAAAGGAATGTTGAAGCGGTTAAAGAAAAGTTAAAAAGTATAGGAATACGCATACTTGCGGAGGATACAGGTTTAAATTATGGTCGCACGGTTGAGTTTTATCCGGAAACCGGTGATTTTGTTATAAAGTCAGTTGGAAAACCTGTAAAAACTATTTAAAATGGGGGGCATCTTGTGAAAACGGAGTTTATACCGAAATTTATAACATTGCTGGCAGGAGCCGTAATATCGATAGTATGTATTGTGAAAGATGTTGAGGTTACACGTGCACTTGAGATATTACTGGCGACACTGATATTGTTTTATATAATCGGATGTCTTGTCAGAAGGCTTATAGAAAGGGTTCTTATAAGTAATAGTGTATTAAGAAAAGAAATAGATAAACAGACAGATGAAGATATTGAGGCAGAAGATAAAGAAGAGTCAGATAAGGATGTCTCAGAGAGTGAAACTGAAAAAACAGACCAGGATGAGAATTAAGTGATATATTAAGCGGTAGAGGAAGGAAAAATATCTATGGATGAAAAAAGCAAAAATGAGCTGTGGGAAGAATACTCGCAGACAAAAAATCCTAAGATTAGAGAAAAACTCATATTAGAATATTCAGGTCTTGTTAAGATAGTAGCAGGGCGTTTGGGAATGTATCTTGGATACACGGTTGAATACGATGATTTAGTAGGATATGGAATATTTGGTCTGATTGATGCTATCGATAAGTTTGAGTTGACAAAAGGAGTGAAATTTGAAACATATGCAAGTCTAAGGATAAGAGGTTCCATTCTTGACCAGATAAGAAAGATGGATTGGATACCGAGAACTTTGAGACAGAAGCAGAAAAAACTTGAGCAGGCAATGCATGATTTAGAAGCCGAATATGGTCGTGCTGCAACAAGTGATGAACTGTCAGAAAAGCTCGATATGTCTGAAGAAGAACTTAAGGGTCTTGTGAATCAGACACAGATTGCCAGTCTTGTTTCACTTGATGAATACCTTGAACAGGGAAGTGATATAAGCCCGGAGGGTAACAATAAATCTTGTTTTGAAAGTCCGGAGCAGGTAGTAGATCGTCAGGAATTGAAGAGGACATTGGCAGAAGCAATTGAATCTCTAAATGAAAATGAGCAGAAAGTTATAGCATTTTATTATTATGAGGAGCTTACTTTAAAAGAGATAAGTAAGGTTTTGGGAGTATCTGAATCAAGAGTGTCCCAGCTTCACACTAAAGCATTAAAAAAGATGAGAGATAAAATCGGAAAAGAAAATATGGGCATTTTTAGCATATTGAATATATAAGCACAGGCATTTAGGGTTTGTGCTTATATGTGTATATAGAAAAAGAGTGGTGTATTTGATATGTGTACAGGTTGCAAGGAGGAGAAGGGATATGAAGAGAAATGCATTTTTTCAGTTAATTCAAAAAGATGACGGTATGTATTTAAAAGCCTATCCTGAAGTTGACGGAGGAGAAAAATTAAGCGTTGAAGATGTCTTAAATTATTTAGACAAAAAGAACTTGAAGGATGTGGATTCAGGTATTGTAAAATATTTTGTTGAAGATGCAAATTCAGGTAAAAAAGACGTATTGGTCAAGGTGTTGGAAGGAAAACAAATTCCGGAAAAGGAATTTGGGCTTGTATCAATTGACAAAAAAGGTTATCTCGCTAAAATTAGATTGTATCCACCTTCAGATAAAGGTGCAAGGCTTTCGACATCTGAATTGAAAAATCTTATAGAGCAAAATGGTGTGAAATATGGAATTATAGAAAAAAATATAGAGATAGCATTGAAAGCAAGATTGTATTGTATGGATATACTTGTGGCGAAAGCAAAACTTCCCGTAAATGGAAGTGATGCCGAAATAGTCTATTCATTTAATGCCGAAAAGACATTGAAGCCTACAATGAGTGAAGATGGAAGTGTTGATTTCCATAAACTTGATATGATTGAGAGTGTAAAGGAAGGTCAGCTACTGGCTACACTGATACCTATAGATTATGGTGAACCGGGAAAAGATGTTTATGGAAACATGATACGTCCTAAAAAAGTCAGGAACAAGAGACTGCGTCATGGAAAAAATATACATTTGTCAGATGACAAATTGCAAATGTATTCTGACGTTTCAGGAAATGTCACACTTGTAAATGATATGGTATTTGTAACAGATACATATACGATAGAAGGGGATGTTGGACCGTCAACGGGTGATATTGACTATGACGGTGCAGTCGAAGTTAAAGGAAATGTAATTACAGGCTATACAGTGAAAGCAACAGGAGACATAACGGTTAATGGAGCTGTTGAGGGAGCTATGCTTATATCAGAAGGCAAAATTGTACTAAAAAGAGGAATGCAGGGTATGGGCAAAGGTGTGATGCAAGCTAAGGGAGATGTAATTTCAAACTTTATTGAAAGTGCAACGGTAAAATCAGGTGGTGCAATTTACACTGATGCGATAATGCACAGCAATATATCAGCGAACGGTGACGTTATCGTAAATGGAAAAAGAGGTCTGATAGCCGGGGGCAGTGTGAAGACTACAACAAAAATCGAAACAAAGGTTGCAGGGTCAACGATGGGAACCCAGACTGAATTGGAAGTCGGGTTTGATACAACTTTAGGTGAGAGATATAGAAATATAGAAAAGCATATTGACCAGATGACTGATGAGAAAGATTCAATAGTAAAGAATTTAAAAATTTTGCAGAAACGTATGCAGACAAAGGGAAAACTCGAACCTGAAAAAATGAAACTGATAAAAGAAGGAACAGAGAGAATAAAAGTAATAGACCAGACTATAGAAGAAGAAACAGAAGCATATGAAAGAATAGATGAGGAAATGCAGAGAACATCGGATGGAGGTAAGGTCAGAGTTGAGAATATAGCATATCCGGGAGTAAAGATTGTTATATCTAATATCAGTACATTTGTTCATACGGAAACTCACAGATGTACCTTTATAAGAGAAGGTGCAGACATCCGTGTAAAGTCATATTGATTTTAGGAGAGGAGGAGAGCCATGTCATTAACCGTAGATTATATAACAATGCCGCCAAAATCACAGGAAGTGTCACAGATTCAACAGACGGACACAGTTAAGCATGAGGGTGAACAGCAGCAGATTGTAGCCGGATTTGAGCAGAATGTTCAAAAAGAGATGAAAACCACGATTGCAAGAAGAAAAGCAAATAATGATGGACTGAAGAATGATGAGAAAGGCGGAGGAAAAGGAAAATACAAAAAGCAGAACAAGAAGGGGGCAGATGATAAAAGCAAGGAACAAGAGAAAAAATTGAACCCGGTTGAAGGCGGGTTATTTGACATAAAGATATAATCATAAAGATATATAAGATAAATATATGTCATACATTTATAGCGTGTATTTATGATAAAGAAACGAGGAAAGAGATACAATGATAGTAATAGAAATTATAATGATACTCATTGGATTGGGAGCAGTGATAGCAAGTTTTCGTTTATCCAATGACAACAAGAAAAATGATGGTGTCAAAGCGGAAATTGATTCTGAACAGATAGATGAGAAAATCAGGGAAGCAGTTAAAAAGACAGAGGAAGAAATATTAAATAAGGCGGATGAGAAATTCAGCCAGATATCTAATGACAAGATAATGGGATTTAATGAATACTCAAATGAAATATTCGACAAAATAGAGAAAAATCATGAAGAGACTGTATTTTTATATAATATGCTGACTGAAAAAGAAAAAGAAATTCAGAATCTGATACACAGCGTAGATACTACTAATGCGGATTTGCGTGATGAGACAGCGAAAGCTTATCAAAAGGTTAAGAAACAGCTTTCAGATGTTGACAGTGCACTTAAACAGATGGAAGTTGAGAATGTTAAAGATGATACAATGAAATTTCTTAAAGCCGAAGAAATAACAACATTGTCTGAGAACGGCAAAGAGAATGTTTTTGAAAATGATGAAGTTTCAAAGTCTGAAAAAAATACGGTTCTTGATGAGGAAGAAGCCAAGGCTATAGCTGAGATTACGAATGAAGCTTATATCTCACATACACAGGACGATAACATTTTTGAGGAAAACAACAAGAGTGAAAACAAGCTTAACTCAAACAGCGAAATAATCGCATTATATAAAAAAGGAAGAAATGTTTTGGAAATATCTAAGATGTTGTCTATCGGTCAGGGCGAGGTTAAACTTGTAATAGATTTATATAATGCAAGATAGTGAACAATTGATTGGAGATAAATATGAATAAGAAATCTTTTTTAAGAGGATTTGGAGCAGGTGTTTTGTTTGTTACGGTTATTCTTGGAATATCTTGTCTAATAAGAACATCTGATTCGGCTGTTATTACAAGAGCAAAGAAACTGGGAATGACATTTGCAAGCAGCAACAATACAATTTATGATAATACAAAAACAGCTTCAGGTTCTTCAATTTTAGGAAACGAAAACAATACAAAAAATAATTCCGACACAGAAAGTACACCTGTGCCAACTTCAAACGCATCTGACAAAAAGAAAAAGGACAAAACTTTTGAAGAAGAAAAAAAGAAGATGGAGAAGAGTATAAAAGAGGAAAAGAAAAAGCTCACAATAAGCAGCGGAGACTGGGCAAAAAAAGTAGCAGATAATTTAGAAGATGAAGGTATAATATCTGATTCCGGCAAATTTGTTGATTATATGAAAGAAAACGATTATGCAAGCAAGATAAGACCGGGCGAGTATGAATTTTCCATAGATGATGAGTTCAGTGATATTGCAAAGACTATTACAAAACAAAAATAAGTGGAGGATATTATGAGGTTCAGACCATGTATAGATATACATAACGGCTCCGTTAAGCAGATAGTAGGAGGGTCACTAAGCGATAAAGATAATCACGCTGAGGATAATTTTGTATCACTTAATGATGCAGGATTTTATGCACAGATGTATAAAAATGACGGGTTAAAAGGCGGGCATATAATAATTTTGAATTCTGCACAGAGCGAATATTATGAAAAGGATATTGAACAGGCAAAAAAAGCACTTGAAGCATATCCGGGAGGGATGCAGATTGGCGGAGGTGTGAATATTGACAATGCAGAGCGGTATCTTAATCTTGGGGCATCTCATGTCATAGTTACATCTTATGTGTTTAGAAATGGTATTATTGATTATGACCGACTTAAAAATCTTTCTTATTTAATAGGAAAGAACAGACTTGTTTTAGACCTTAGCTGCCGCTTTGACGGATATGAATATTATGTAGTGACAGATAGATGGCAGAAAATGACAAAAGAAAAGTTTGACCTTGAACTTATTGAAAAATTAGGTGGTTACTGTGATGAATTTTTAGTACACGCCGTAGATGTAGAGGGAAAATCTGCCGGAATAGAAAAGAGAATTGTTGAAATGCTTGGCAAGGTTGAAAAACATGCCGTTACATATGCGGGCGGCATACATTCGATGAATGATGTAGAATTTATAAATGACAGGGGAAATTCAAAAGTAGATTTTACAATAGGGAGTGCATTAGACATTTTTGGAGGTAATATAAAATATAAAGACGTTGCATTGTACAATATGTAACATTATGCATAATGTAAGAAAATCTGTAACAAATTTGTAATAGATTATGGTTGAAAAATAAATAATTATTTTTTTTGATATTTAAGAGATATTATTTTTGTCATATTAGACAAAAATAATGTCTTTTTTATATGAAAAGTATACTATTTGACATAAAAAAGAAAAGCTTGTTGAAAAGTGTCTGTATAATTTTTTTCAGAAGGGTTGAAATTATTTAAAACTATGTTATAATATGTTACATAAATATTAAATAAAGTTTTAAAAAATGTTTCATTGATTTAAATCAATTATAACATTTAGGAGGTTATTTTTTATGAGATTCAAGAAAGCTGCTGTTATGGTGCTTGCAGCATCGCTCGTCATGACACCGTTTACAGCGAATTCTTCATATGTATCAGCAAACGAGACAACAAAAGTAGAGATACAGGGACTTATATTTAAAGATATGAGTGAAGATGATACTACTGATAACAAAACTACAGTTGACAACAGTTCTGTAAATGTATCATCACAAACATCAAAGACAAATACAAGTTCAAAGGAAACAAAGAAAAAAACTACAACTACAAAGAAAAAAAGTAAAAAAAGATATTCAAAGGCTGATTTAAGACTTATGGCAAGTATCATAAATTGTGAGGCAGGTTCAGAGCCTTATCAGGGAAAACTTGCAGTTGGAATAGTTGTCATGAACAGAGTGAGTTCAAAGTCATTTCCAAACAGCATTAAGGGAGTTATTTATCAGAAAGGTCAGTTTTCACCTGTAAGAAACGGTTCATTAAAGAAAAGACTTAGACAGTATGATTCAAAAAGAACAGGTTCAAAGCAGTGGAAAAGCTGCATCAGTGCAGCTAGAAAGACATTGCAGGGACAGAAAACAATACTTTACAAAGGTAAGAAAAAGAATATGAAAAGTTACCATTTCTTCAGCGTGTACCTTTCAGGTGCGAGGATGAAGCTTGGCGGACACAAATTTAAATAATCATAATATACATTTGGAGCGTATCACAATGATATGCTCCATTTTTTATGGATAAAATACAGAAATCAAAAAAAACTTTTACATTTGTGAATTTTATGTTAGAATATATGACAGTATTTTTAAATATAACATCGAAGGAGGAGACAAAGTTGAGTAGTCCGGTTGATATTAGAGAAAATTCAGAAGAGGAAAAGGAAAAAGTTTCCCGTAATTTCATTGAAAACATTATAGATAAAGATATTGAGGAGGGACGCTGCAAAAAGGTAGTTACACGATTTCCACCGGAACCAAACGGTTATCTTCATATTGGACATGCAAAGTCTATTATCTTGAATTCAGGACTTGCTAAAGAGTACGGAGGACAGTTTAACCTTCGTTTTGATGATACAAATCCTACAAAAGAAAAATCAGAATTTGTTGATTCCATTCTTGAAGACGTAAAGTGGATATGCGGTGACCTTGACATGGAGCATGTTTTTTATGCATCAGATTATTTTGATATGATGTATGAATGTGCCATCAAGCTTATAAAAAAGGGAAAGGCATATGTGTGTGACCTTTCTCCAGAAGAAATCAGAGAATATCGTGGTACATTGAAGGAGCCTGGAAAGAACAGTCCTTACAGAGACAGAAGCATTGAGGAAAATCTTGATTTGTTTGAGAGAATGAGAGCAGGCGAATTTGAGGATGGCAGCAAAGTGCTTCGTGCAAAGATTGATATGAGTTCACCTAATATAAATATGAGAGATCCGATAATTTATCGTATTGCAAGAATGCATCATCATAATACAGGTGATAAATGGTGTATTTATCCTATGTACGATTTTGCGCATCCTATAGAGGACACTGTGGAGGGTGTTACACATTCTATCTGTACACTTGAATTTGAAGACCACAGACCACTTTATGACTGGGTTGTAAATGAAATAGACATGGAGAACAAACCAAGACAGATAGAGTTTGCTAAATTATACCTGACAAATGTTGTTACAGGAAAAAGATATATAAAGAAACTCGTTGAGGACGGAATAGTAGACGGATGGGATGATCCGAGACTTGTTTCCATTGCGGCACTTAGAAGACGTGGTTTTACACCTGAGTCAATAAGAATGTTTATTGAGCTTTCAGGAATTTCAAAAGCGCAGAGTTCATCAGATTATGCAATGCTTGAATACTGCATAAGAGAGGATTTGAAGATGAAGAAACCTCGTATGATGGCAGTGCTTGATCCCATAAAGCTTGTTATTACAAATTATCCTGAAAATGAAATAGAATATCTTGATGTTTCAAATAATCAGGAAAATCCTGAAATGGGAAGCAGAAAAGTACCTTTTGGAAGAGTGTTATATATTGACAGAGAGGACTTTAAGATAGAGCCTCCTAGAAAATATTTCAGATTGTATCCGGGTAATGAAGTCAGACTTATGAATGCATATTTTGTGACTTGTACGGATTACATTACTGATGACGAAGGAAATGTTACAGAGGTACATTGTACTTATGACCCTGAAACAAAGAGCGGTTCAGGCTTTAATGCAAGAAAAGTTAAGGGAACTATTCACTGGGTTTGCGCTGAAACGGCGGAAAAATGCGAGATAAGGCTGTATGAAAACATTGTAGATGAGGAAAAAGGGGTGTATAATGAAGATGGTACGATAAATGTAAATCCAAATTCATTAACTGTTCTCAAAGACTGTTATGTAGAGCCTGCGCTTGCTGATGCTGAAGCAAATGACAGTTTCCAGTTTGTAAGACATGGTTATTTTTGTGTTGATTCAAAAGACTCAGAAAAGGGAAACATGGTATTTAATCGTATCGTTTCATTAAAAAGTTCATATAGACCAAAATAAGGGGGATTAATCATGGGTTTATTTTCCGGATTAGAAAAGATGGGACTTGGCAAGCTGAATAAGCTTGAAGTATTTGAGGAAGATACTGCAAAGAAAGGTGCAAAAAAGGGTGAAGAATCTCAACAGGCAAGTAAGCCAAAGGTTACGGAAGAAGATTTGTTGTTTGATAAATCATATACCTGTCCTGTTTGCAACAACGAATTTCATTCAAAAATGATTAGAACAGGTAAGGTTAAGCTTTTATCGGCAGATACTGATCTTCGACCGAAGTATCAGCTTGTAGACTCTCTTAAATATGATGCGCTTGTATGCCCTAGCTGTGGCTATGCGGCACTTAGCAGATTTTTCAAATTTATGATGCCTGCACAGGCAAAGCTTATTCGAGAGAATATTACAAAAAATTTTAGTGGGCTTCCGCAGACAGGAGGCACATATACATATGATGATGCGATTTTACGTCATAAGCTTGCACTTGCAAATGCTATTGTTAAAAAAGCAAAAAACAGTGAGAAAGCATATACATGTCTGAAGATGGCATGGCTATTCAGAGGAAAGAGAGAGACACTTCCTAAGGAGACAAAAGACTATGATAAAGTCGTAGCTGACCTGAAAAAGGAAGAGGATGATTTGTTAGGAAAAGCATATGAGGGATTTATGACAGCATTTTCAAGAGAATCATTCCCTATGTGTGGCATGGATGAGATGACAGTCACTTTCCTTGTAGCCGAACTTGCGAGAAGAACAGGTAAATATGAGGAATCGGGAAGATGGATTTCAAAAGTCCTTACATCACGTTCTGCAAATGAAAGAATTAAAAATAAGGCAAGAGATATTAAAGAACTTCTCAATGAAGATAAAAAGCGTGCAGGAATTGAATAATTAACTGCCGTTAAAAAAACTCATGTATTTTTATGTACATGAGTTTTTGGTTTTAAATGTTAAACTTTATTAAATAGTAGACTTTGTATTAAATAATAGATTTAGATAGTACAAATATATCAGTTTATCCGCCTGATTTTACTCTTCAAGAAATAAACCGTTAGTTTTTAAGACACTTCTTTGAATGGCATCTTTAGAATTTTTCCACGGTTCGTTTTCGTTTTTATAATCAAATTTATCGATGAACCATTCCAAGTCATCTGTGACACGCTTAAAATTATCAATATATAAAGTGTTTAAATCAGAAATAAATTCGTTAAGTTTTGAGGAACTTAGTGTTTTTTGAGCCTCCTCATATAACATGCCGTAATGTTTTGTGCATAGACCGTTTGACTTATTAAATTTCTTTTTAAAGTCGTCATCATGTGTATAGCAATGGATAACAGTTGTTATGTATCTTTTGAAGATATTTTCAACCCTGTCACATACATAGCATGAACCCTCAATATTATTTATATAATCTGTGATAGGACTGATTTCTTTTTTAAACAGGCTCTTTTTTGCAGCAGCTGATTTTTTCTGCAGTTTTTCAATCTGTGTAACAGTATGTTTCATATGTGTATGAAGCATAAGGGCGATACCTAGACGGTTTTGTCCATCGTAAAGCTGCTTTATGTGTTTTGCACAGAAACCTGTTTTGTCGGTTGCCATTCTGATGTCGTCTTCCATATAACTTGGTCCAAGCATAAAATCAATGGATTCTTTCTCAAGTTCATCATACATCTGGCAGAGGGGGCACTCACATTCTTTTTCAAATGCGTCATTGACAGGAATAGTATATAATTGTTCTTTCATTTATATCCTCCGTTTATCTGGGTGATTTGGTATCTGTTTATGAAATTGCTTTTAAACTATAGTAATTGCATAAATATTTATCTTAGAAATTATATTATATGTTATGGGATGTGTCAAAACGTGATATTGTTAAAAAATATTAAAAGTGAGTATAAAAGAGAAAAAAGGAGCAAAATAAAGAATTACAGAAAAATAGCCTGTTTTTTCATGATGAATAATATTGCAGAATATCATTAAATGAAATATATTAAGACTATGGTTAGCACTCGGAATGAGTGAGTGCTAGTAAATCAAGAAGTGTAAGGAGGATATTGACATGAAATTATCACCATTAGGAGACAAGGTTGTATTAAAACAGTTAGAAGCAGAAGAAACTACAGCATCAGGTATCGTATTACCGGGAAATGCTCAGGAAAAGCCACAGCAGGCAGAAGTTATAGCAGTTGGTCCGGGAGGAGTTGTTGACGGCAAAGAAGTTAAAATGCAGGTCAGCGTAGGTGACAAAGTTATCTATTCTAAGTATGCAGGTACAGAAGTTAAACTCGGAGATGATGAGTTTATCGTAGTTCGCCAGAATGACATTGTTGCAATCGTTGAGGACTAATTATAATTAAATAAATGTTTATATTATAGATTAAAAAATATATTGTTGTAATAGATTATTAGGAGGTTTTTATAATGGCAAAGGAAATTAAATTCGGCGCAGACGCAAGAGCAGCTCTTGAAAGCGGCGTAAACAAACTTGCAGATACAGTAAAGGTTACACTTGGACCAAAAGGAAGAAACGTAGTATTAGATAAATCATTCGGTGCTCCGCTTATCACAAATGACGGTGTTACAATTGCGAAAGACATCGAACTTGAAGATGGTTTTGAGAACATGGGTGCACAGCTTGTAAAAGAAGTTGCAACAAAGACAAATGATGTTGCAGGTGACGGTACAACAACAGCTACAGTTCTTGCACAGGCAATGGTAAATGAGGGAATGAAAAACCTTGCAGCAGGTGCAAATCCTATCATCCTTAGAAAAGGTATGAAGCAGGCTTGTGATTGTGCAGTAGAAGCTATTGCAAGCATGAGTTCAAAGGTTACAGGAAAAGACCAGATTGCAAAGGTTGCAGCAATTTCAGCAGGTGATGAGGCTGTTGGTGAGATGGTTGCCGATGCAATGGAAAAGGTTTCAAATGATGGTGTAATCACAATCGAAGAGTCTAAGACAATGAAAACAGAACTTGACCTTGTTGAAGGTATGCAGTTTGACAGAGGTTATGTTTCAGCATATATGGCAACAGATATGGATAAGATGGAAGCAAATCTGGATAACCCATACATTCTTATCACAGATAAGAAGATTTCAAATATTCAGGAAATCCTTCCATTACTTGAGCAGATTGTACAAAGCGGTGCAAAATTACTTATCATTGCTGAGGATGTTGAGGGTGAGGCTCTTACAACACTTGTTATCAACAAACTCAGAGGTACATTTAATGTCGTAGCTGTTAAGGCACCTGGTTACGGTGACAGAAGAAAGGCTATGCTTGAAGATATTGCAATTCTTACAGGCGGTACTGTTATTTCAGAAGAAGTTGGTCTTGAACTTAAAGACACAACTATCGAACAGCTTGGTCGTGCTAAATCAGTTAAGGTTCAGAAAGAGAACACAGTTATCGTTGATGGTGCAGGTGATAAAGATGCAATCGCAGCAAGAATCACTCAGATTAGAGCACAGATGGAAGAGACAACATCAGACTTTGACAAAGAAAAACTTCAGGAAAGACTTGCAAAACTTGCAGGCGGAGTTGCTGTTGTCCGTGTCGGAGCTGCAACAGAGACAGAGATGCAGGAAGCAAAACTTCGTATGGAAGATGCTTTGGCAGCAACAAAGGCAGCAGTAGAAGAGGGCATCATCTCAGGTGGTGGTTCAGCTTATATTCACGCTTCAAAGGAAGTTGCAAAACTTGCAGCTACACTTGAGGGTGATGAAAAGACAGGTGCAAATATCATTCTTAAAGCACTTGAAGCACCTTTATCAACTATCGCTCATAATGCAGGACTTGAGGGTGCTGTAATCATAAACAAAGTTCGTGAATCAGAAGTTGGAACAGGATTTAACATTCTTAAAGAAGAGTACACAGACATGGTATCAGCAGGTATTGTTGACCCTGCAAAGGTTACAAGAAGTGCACTTCAGAATGCTACAAGCGTTGCATCAACACTTCTTACAACAGAGTCTGTTGTATCTACAGTTAAGGAAGATACACCTGCTGCAATGCCGGCAGGCGGAGCACCAATGGGAATGATGTAATCACACACTTATAGTGCTTAAGCTTAAGAAATTAAATTTGAAATTATTTATGCAGAGGGTTTCATATGCGGGTGGAACCCTCTGTTAGTTTTAAAAAGCAATGTAAAATGATGAGTCAATATCAAAACTCTGTCTTGAAATTAAAAAGTGTATGAATTATAATATCAGATGTGTAAATAATTAAATGTTTTAGGATGGATTTTGACAATGAAAGAGAGAATTGGATATGTAGATGCGACAAAAGGGTTGGGAATGTTATTGATTATGTTTGGTCATGTGACTGAATATGATAATCCTGTTGATTTGTGGATGTCATCATTCAAGGTCGTTATTTTTTATATAATGTCAGGTTTTTTGATGAGTTATTCGGGTTCTATAAAAAAGAGGTCCTTTGGTGTATTTATGAAAAAGACATTTATAAGTCTTGCTGTTCCGTATATTTCTTTTAGTATTCTCGGGATAATGTTTAAAGTGGGATGCGTATATGTGAAGATGAAGCCTATGTCTAAAATTACAAAGGTATTTTGGGAATATCTGTGGGACAGTGTATTTTTAGCAGGTATAAATTCAATGTGGTTTCTGCCAACTATTTTTTTCGGGGAGATAATCTTTTTCTTTCTTATAAGAGCACCTAAGATTATTAAATTGCTATATGCAGTTGCCGGACTTTATGTGATTACTGCTGTAAATAACATTATAGACTATGTGGGGACTTCCATGCAGGGAAGGATGGATCAGATAAGCATAGATAATATTTCAAATCTTATCAGTGCAGTAGGAAAAGGTTTTATGGCGGCATGGTTTATAGGTGCAGGATATATCATATACATTTTCTATCAGAAAATCAAAGATGACAGGATAAAACTTTTGGGAGGTTTAGGTCTTTCAATATTAAATGTTTTGTTGTCGCAGTTAAACAGTCATATTGATATTCATATGCTTAAAGAGGGAGAAAAGCCTGCATTATTTTATATATGCGGTATTATAGGTTCTCTTGGAGCTATCATGTTGTTGGATTTTCTGTCCGAGAGATTTAATCTTTCGGGACTTGATTTCTGGGGAAAAAATTCATTGGCAGTTATGTGTACACATACGGTTTTCGGACTTCGTTCAGTAGCGTATTTTGGCTGGCAGAAAGTATCATATTTTCCGTCGGTTGGAAGTGCAAAATATGTCTGCCAATGTCTTGTGGTTATGGCTATTCTTATGATGATAGAATATAGCCTTGTACTAATCATAAACTCTAAATTCTGGTTTTTACTTGGAAAGAAAAAAAGCCAGATTATTTCATAAAAATAAGAGAGAGGAAGTATACAATGGAAGAATTATATTCAGAAACTTATTTGAAGGCGAAACCATCGCCTAAAAGAACGGCAGTCAGATGGGGACTGATTTTCTTATGTTTATTTTTGGTAGTATTTGATTTAATGGTTTTAAAGAGTTTGTATCTTTTGATATTTGTTTTTATTGTTGATGCAATGATTATTTATTTTTTGCCAAAGAAAAATGTGGCGTATGAATATGTGTTTGTTGATGGTCAGATAGACTTTGATTTAATAATCAACGGCGAGAGAAGAAAACACAAAAAAAGAATTGATATGGAAAAAGTAGAACTGGTTGCACCGGAGGAAGCACCTGTTTTATACAATTCAAGAAATCTTCCTATGGAGGACTATTCTTCGAGAATGCCTGGAGATAAGCATTACATTGCAGTTGTACTTGGTGACAAGGGAAAAGAGAGAATTAGATTTACTCCTGATGAAAGAATGCTTGAACTCATGAAATTGAAGGGAAGAAGCAAAGTGCAGGATGTATAAATCATTATGGTTTGGTTTTTAATATAAAGCAAAGTCGATATTGACAAGCATAAAAATAGTGTTATATACTAGTACAATACACCATTGGCAATTTAGTCAGTGGTATATTGTACTATTTAGAATATATGAATATACAAATTAAATAAGGAGGATATTAAGATGGGTAAGATTATTGGTGAGGGCATTACATTTGATGATGTGTTATTAGTGCCACATTATTCAGAGGTAATTCCTAATCAGGTTTCTTTAGCAACTAATCTCACTAAATCAATTAAGCTCAACATACCTATGATGAGCGCAGGAATGGATACTGTTACAGAGTATCGTATGGCAATTGCAATGGCAAGACAGGGTGGTATAGGAATCATCCATAAAAATATGTCAATCGAAGCACAGGCTGACGAGGTAGACAAGGTTAAGCGTTCAGAGAACGGTGTTATTACAGACCCATTTTATTTATCACCTGAGCATACTTTAGAAGATGCAAACAACCTCATGGCTAAGTTTCATATTTCAGGTGTACCTATCACAGAGGGAAAGAAGCTTGTAGGTATCATTACAAACAGAGACCTTAAATTTGAAACAGATTTTACAAAGAAGATTAAGGAGTCTATGACTTCTGAGGGGCTTATCACAGCACAGGTTGGTATTACTCTTGAGGAGGCTAAGAAAATTCTTGCAAAGTCAAGAAAAGAGAAACTTCCTATTGTTGATAAGGACGGAAATCTTGCCGGACTTATTACTATAAAGGATATTGAGAAACAGATTAAATATCCTTTGGCAGCAAAAGATTCACAGGGACGACTTTTATGTGGAGCAGCTGTTGGTGTTACTGCAAATATTCTTGACAGAGTTGCGGCACTTGTAGAGAAACATGTTGACTGTATAGTAATTGATACAGCACACGGTCACAGTGCAAATGTATTAAAGGTTGTCAAGATGGTTCGTGATGCATATCCTGACCTTCAGATAATTGCTGGAAATGTTGCTACAGGTGCAGCGACAGAGGCTCTTATCAAAGCAGGTGTTGACTGCGTAAAGATTGGTATAGGACCTGGATCTATCTGTACAACACGAGTTGTAGCAGGAATTGGCGTACCACAGATTACAGCAATCATGGATGCTTATGAAGTTGCAAAGAAATATGATATTCCTATTATTGCAGACGGCGGTATCAAATATTCAGGAGATATGACTAAGGCTATCGCAGCAGGTGCAAGTGTTTGTATGATGGGAAGTATTTTTGCAGGCTGTGATGAAAGTCCAGGAACATTTGAACTTTATCAGGGACGTAAGTATAAAGTATATCGTGGAATGGGTTCTATCGCTGCTATGGAGAACGGAAGTAAAGATCGTTATTTCCAGACAGGCGCAAAGAAACTTGTACCGGAAGGTGTAGAGGGACGTGTTGCATATAAGGGTACTGTAGAAGATACAGTATTCCAGCTTATGGGCGGTCTCAGATCAGGTATGGGCTATTGTGGAGCTCCTGATATAAAGACATTACAGGAGACTGGTGAATTTGTTAAGATTAGTTCTGCATCGCTTAAAGAGAGTCATCCACATGATATACATATCACAAAAGAAGCTCCAAACTATAGTGTAGGAGATAACTAGGATATATGAAGAAACTTTCAAAAGCGAAGCGTCGCCGCAGATTGAAAGTATTAAAAATGTGGGGTACGGCTGTTGTTATATGCATTATAATGACAGTCGTATTTATGCTTGTAAAATCTGCAATTACCCAAAAAAGCGGCACCAAGAGCAGCAGAATAAATTATGAACAGTATGTCGTTCCAAAACCAAATGTGAAAAAGGCATTGCTTACTGTAAATAAAAATTCAAGACCGGGAATAAAGCTTAGAAAAATAAAAGGTATAGTTATACATTATACGGCAAATCCGGGAACCGATGCGATGGCAAACAGAAATTATTTTGAGAGCAGAAAAAACTTATCTGATGATACGGCAAATAAAGTGAGCAGTCATTTTATAATCGGATTGGACGGAACTATTATACAATGTATTCCGTTAAATGAGATTTCATATGCTTCAAATAATAGAAATTCAGACACAATATCTATCGAATGCTGTCATCCGGACAGTTCAGGTAAATTTTCAAAAAAAACGTACAACTCTGTTATAAAGCTTGCGGGATGGTTGTGTGCGAAATACCAAATTGAAAATTCTGACATTATCAGACATTATGATGTTACAGGTAAACTCTGCCCGCTTTATTATGTGAACAACTCGGATAAATGGAACAGACTTAGAAATCAGATTAAAAATTATATTTTGAAATATAGAAAAGAGTAAAACTGTTTTAAATTATCTAACAGTGATACTCTTTTTTGTATACGGATTTATTTTTTTATAGTGATAATTTATATATGTATACAGTGAAATTAAAATTTTTGGACTTTAAACTTAAGTGTATATAGTTTATACTTAATATGTTATTTGTTAAAAACAACACAAGTGTAGTATATTTGACATTAGACGGAGGGATAAATGAGATCATATGTAGGGATTGGAAAAGGAAATGTTAAGGATGCAGTTAGGGACGCTGTTAACGGGATTGGAAACCCGTCAGCGATAATCTTTTTGAGTTCTTTTTCTCAAATAAGAGAGACAGCAGAGATTTTGGCACAGAAATTTCAGGGTATACCTTGTATTGGAACTCTCGGAACAAAACTGGCAAACGGAGAGTATGGGGATGATTCTTTAGTAGTGCTCGGTTTATATGATGATGCCAAAACAGAATGCGGTGTTATAAGGGATATAAGTTTATGTCCGGTTGCAGCGATAGGAGAGATAAATGAAAAGGTAAACAGGGTTTCTCCAGGCAGAGAAAATACCGTATGTATTGAATTTTGCACCAATGATGAGGAAAAACTTGTCACGACATTCAATTCATGTCTCGAGAAGATGGGAGTAAAACTTGCCGGAGGTACAGTGTTTGGTGTATCCGACGGAAAGAAGCCTGTTGTTGCATACAATGGCAGAGTTTTTGAGGATGCATGCGTCTATGCAATTATCAAAAACACGACAGGAAAAGTGGGTGTATTTAAAGAAAATATATATGAGAAAAAGACAGATAAATATCATTTTGCAAGTAAAGTTGATACTTTAAAGAAAGCGGTTATAGAGCTTGACGGCAGACCGGCTGCCGATGTATACAGCAATGAGGTAGGAGTTCCAAAGAACAAGATAGTTGAGAATGTTTTTAACAATCCGATGGGACGTGCTGTTGGAGAAGAGGTTTATATTTCTTCTATGATGGATATGGATTCAAGAGGTGCATTGTATAATTATAAGAGAATTAACAAAAATGATTGTATATATTTCCTGTCATTAGGTGATTATAAGGAGATTGAGCAAAGTAACAGAGAGAGCATAAAAGCTTCATTTTCAAAAATATCACTTGTATTTTCAATTGATTGTATATACAGGTATTTGTTATATCAGCAGGAAAAATATTTTGATACATATGTACATGATATGGCAGAACTTGGAAATCATGTCGGAATCATAGGCGGTGGAGAACAGTTTAATAATCAGCATGTAAATCAGACTATGGTTTGTGCTGTATTTGAGTAGAGAAAGATATAGGAAAATTTATCTAAATAGCTATGTAATTATTGATAGTAGATGAGTATTTGATTTATGGAAATGAGGGTTAAAAGTATGTTTGGAAGAAAGAGAAAAATGGAAAAAAATTTGCCTGAATTAAAAAATGATGGCGGTGCAAATGCACATAATGTGAAAACAGTGGGAAAAGATGTAAGTGAATATCTTGATTCTATGGAGTATCTGAGTAGGGTTGTGCTTGAAAAGAAAGAAGCTTTGGCTGATGAGGAAATCAAATCAATTACGGAAATTGACAAAGTTAAACAGGCTTATGAGGATGTGCTTAATGATAATAGAGCATTTCATGAGACAATTTCAGATTTTGGAGACGAATTTATTAACATTGAAAATATGTCAGGTGATTTTAATGATATGATAAATAATATCAATGAACAATCCGAAAATGCACGTGATGACATGAATTTACTCATAAGCAGCACAAATGACGTGGAGGATGAATTTAAGAATATTTCTGCAATATATGATGAGTTCAGAGCACGTTTTGATGAGATAAAAACAGCCATGGCAGGAATTATAGCTGTCGCTAACAAGACAAACCTGCTTGCTTTAAATGCATCTATTGAAGCTGCAAGGGCAGGTGAACATGGCAAAGGATTTGCGGTTGTTGCACAGGAAGTTACAGGGCTTTCACATAATATAAAGGAGCTTGTCGCAGATGTTGACAAGAGCATAGAGGGACTTGAAAGCAGTTCGGAAAGACTTACTGATTCGATAAAAAGTGCAAATGAGACATTAGATTCAACAAAGAGTCAGATGAACAAAGCCCAGGATGTATTTATGGATATAGTTGATTCTGTTTCAGAGACACAGACTGCGAGAGCGGGCATTACACAGGCTGTTGAAAGATGCAGTACACAGGTAAATTACATAAGAAATGATATGGAATCAAATAATGAAAGATATGAAAATGTAATGCGTAAGATAGACGGCTTTAAGAGCATGACTACCAAAAAGGGATTTTTATATGAAGATATATCAAATATGATGGAGCAGGCGGGACCGCTTGTAAAGAAAATAAGAGATGAACTGAACTAACATGTATAAATTATTATGAAAGTGGAATACTATAATGCAAGGGGTAAAATATTTTTTTGACCCCAATATCATAATATTTATATAATGAAGTTTGGAGGAAATATAATATGAATGCAATTGTATCGCAGGATGTCTGCATAGGATGCGGATTGTGTACAAGTACGGTTGATGAAGTTTTTCGGATGAATGATGATGGAAAAGCGGAGGTATACAATACTGTTTCAGAAGAAACAAAGGATGCTGTACAGGAGGCAATAGATTCCTGTCCGGTAAATGCGATAGAATGGGAGTAAAACACAGCAGGTAATACTAATTATATACAGATTGGAAAGATTTACGGTTTTTAGAAGCTGTAAATCTTTTTTATTGTTATAGGTAGTGACCGTCCATGAGACGGAAAGTTTATATCAATTTCTGCGTTAAAAAGCCACAGCGAAAATAATTCTACTTTGATATTTCTTGACATGATATAAAAAAAGAATATAATAATTGGTAGAACCAATTTAGAATGATTAAATTATTCTAAACAAACTAAGAAAAAATAAAAAGGAGAAATGATGAAGTATTTAAAACAGTTTCTTATTATTATCGCAATTTCAATGATAGGAGAGATTTTGAAGTACCTGCTTCCGCTTTCTGTTCCTGCCAGCATTTATGGTATGGTTATACTTTTTGTGGGTCTTATGACAGGGATTATAAAACTTGAGAGTGTCAGAGAAGCAGGAAAATTTTTGATTGCGACAATGCCTGTTATGTTTATACCTGCAGGAGTGGGACTTATGTCATCCTGGGGAGCGTTAAAACCTGTTCTTATTCCTGTGAGTATAATAACAATTGCGTGTGTATTCACGGTTATGGGTGTCAGCGGAGTGGTGACTCAGTTCCTTATACGATTAAAAAAACAGATGAAGGAGGCTCATTATGAGCATTAAATTAAATGAATTTTTTGAAATATCAGCATTTGCCGGAGTAACTTTAAGCCTTTTGGCATATGCATTTGGAATGTTTTTGAAAAGGAAAACACATCTTAGCATATTTAATCCGCTGTTGGTGTCTATAGCAGTTACTATTGTTGTGCTTGTTATCGCTGATGTCGACTACGACACATATAATAAAGGTGCAGTATATTTAAGCTGGTTTCTCACACCGGCTACAGTCTGTCTTGCCATTCCATTATATGAGCAGATAGAGCTGTTAAAAAAACATTGGAAAGCAGTTCTGACCGGCATTTTGTCCGGTGTTTTGACAAGTCTTTTGACTGTATTTGTTTTGTCAAAGCTGATGTCATTATCTCATAAGGAATATGTTACAATGCTACCTAAGTCTATCACAACAGCAATAGGTATGGGAGTTTCTGAGGAGCTTGGAGGTTATGTTACTATTACAGTTGCTGTAATTATCGTAACAGGAGTTCTTGGAAATATATTAGCTGAGTTTTTATGTAAGATTTTCAGGATAACTGAGCCAATTGCAAAGGGGCTTGCGATAGGTTCAGCGTCGCATGCCATAGGAACGGCAAAGGCAATGGAGATGGGAGAGATTGAGGGGGCAATGAGCAGTTTATCAATTGCCGTAGCCGGAATTATAACTGTTGTCGGAGCTTCAATCTTTGCCAATTTTATATAAAAATTTTTGATTTAAAAAAATGGAAGTGGCTTTGTGCCTGCGGGTCAAAGTCTGTGGTTTGGGAAAGGAGTGAATTACTATGATAATAACTATCGGAAGAGAATGTGGATGTAGGGGAGATTCTGTAGGAAAAGCACTTGCCAAAAAATTTAATATACCTTTTTATGATAAGAATGCTATAAAGGAGCTTGCAAAAAAGAGTGGGGCATATGATAAATACCCGAATTTTTTTGCTGAAAAGCCGGTTAATTCGCTTATTTATTCTATTGCTATTGAAGAGAATGTTGCTACGCATGATACGCCGGAAAAAGCTTTTGACATGCTGCTTGACGAGGAAAATTTTGTTGTTATTGGAAGAGCGTCCAATGTTGCATTTAGTGATAAAAAGGATGTTATAAGGCTTTTTATCAGCGGTGAACGTAAACAGAGGATTGAATACATCAGGAAAAAACATGATATATCTGAACGAAAAGCGGAAAGACTTGTAGCGGAGACGGATGAGAGAAGATCAAGTTATCAGAATTTTTATACAGGTACGGATTGGGGATATTCAGAAAACTATGACCTTTGTCTGGATGTTACAAAGCTTGGAGTTGATGGGGTTGTTGCAATGGTAGAATTATATGCAGAGAGGATGGGGTATGGAAAATTCAAATAAGCAGGAATATAAAAAAGTGATAGAATATATCTGTCAGCTTTTAAATGATAATTCTTTAAAGGCAGGGGACAGACTGCCGGCAGAGAGAAGTATAGCCCAGACACTTTCCATAAGCAGAAATTCAATAAGAGAAGCCCTTAGTGCACTAAACGGAATGGGAATTATTGAAAGAAGGCAGGGGTCTGGCAATTATATTTCAAAAAATTCCGTTGCAGCAATAAAAGATATGATACATATAATGCTTGCAATTGACAGTACCACAAAAGAGGATATTTGTTCATTCAGAAGATATATGGATAAAATGGTATGTATGGCAATAGCAGACAAAGGGATAAATGAAAATCAGAAAGTAAAGATGCAGATACTTGTTGAAAAAATGGAACTTGCCGGGAGTGCTGATATAGCAGATTTAGATGAAAGTTTTCACAGAAATCTTATGCTGGCAACTGAAAATTCTTTTTGGATATCAATAATGGATGCGGTTATTGGAGTGTATAGGGAATGGATTGAAAAAGTTTTTGAAGAGACAGATGCAGATGATTATGACAGATTATTGAAATGTCATTCACTTATATTGAGCGGTATTTTGGAAAATAAACAGGATTTGTGCATGTATGCTATTGACAGGCATTATGATATTATAGATAAACTTCTGAAAAATAAGCGGGACTGAAATGTAAAAGAAATAATTTGAAAATTAAAATAAGATATTGGGTTCAAAATAATAGTATATCGAAAACGGCTGTAATCTGATTTGATTATAGCTGTTTTTTTACGTTTAGATTTGATTAAAATAGTTTTTGAAATTGTGAAATTTGTGAAAAATATGTGAAAGAGCTGGTATTTGTTTATTAAATATTAAAATAATTGATGAAACATTTAATAACTTATGGTAAAATATTTTATATATATGTTATAAAAATGGCAGATTATTGTTCAAAATGTACATAATCTGATGCTGATACAACATTGTTGTACCAGTTATATTAAAAAGAAGGAGAAAAGATATGAGCACAGCAAAAATCAGTCTTGTGAATGTGAGTAAGAGTTATTTTTCTGAAAACGAAGTGACACAGGCTCTTCACAAGATAAATCTGGACTTTTATTTTGGTGAGTTTGCAGCTATTACGGGAGAGAGCGGAGGCGGTAAATCAACGCTTTTAAATGTAATAGGCGGTATGGACAACTATGATGAAGGTGAAATGTATGTAGATGGCGAAGCTACATTCCAATATGACGAGAGTGAGTGGGAGGAATACAGAAGAAAGAAGATTGGCTATATATTTCAGGATTACAGTCTTATAGGCCATTACACGGTTGTTGACAATATAGTATGCGGTCTGCTTGCTATGGGAAAAGATAGGATTGAGGCAGAGAGTCTGGCGGAAATATATATTGAGAAAGTTGGACTAAAAGGATTTGAAACTCATCCTGCAAATGAACTTTCGAGTGGTCAGAAACAGAGGCTTTCTATTGCAAGAGCATTGGCTAAACAAACCGGTGTTATTATAGCAGATGAACCTACGGGCAACCTTGACAGTGAGACAGGTCTTTCTATTATAAAGCTTTTGAAAGAAATATCAAAAGAATGTCTTGTGATAATGGTCACCCATAATTATTCCCAGGCGGAGCCTTATGTGACAAGAAAAATAAGACTTCACGAGGGTATGATAATCTCAGATGTGAAAGTTGGAGAAGAAAAGCAGACAGTTGATATTACGGACAGTGATGATATCACAGAAGAATACAATGATAAAAAAGAAGTTTCGGCAAATGAAAAAAAAGCCCACTCAAATAAAAATATTGATTTTAAATATGCATCTTTTTTTGCAAGATTAAATTTAAAGACGCAGCGTGCAAAAGCTATATTGTTCACATTTTTCCTATTTATAATAAGTACGGTTTCTTTTGTGCTTATCGGTGAAATCTGTGTGAAAAGTGATGATATTTTTACGAAGGACTATGAAGATTCAGCCTTTGCCAGAAAAGATGACAAGAGAATTGTCGTAAAGAAAAAAAACGGTAAAAATATAACATCTCAAGATATAGATAAGATAAAAAAAGTAAGATATGTCAATCATGTAGATTCGTGCGATTATGCGAATGATATAAATTATTATATATTTCAAGATGTAGATTATGAGATAAAATACGGACAAAGAATAGAAGAACGTGAGATGACAGGCTCAGGAAGTGTTTCATTCACAAACCATGATAAGTTTATGTCATCAGTTGACTGCATTGATAAGTCGGATTTGAAAAAGGGAACACTTCCAAAAGAAAGAAATGATATAGTGCTATATTCAGAAGACGAGAGCATTATAGGAAAAACATATAAATGTTATTTTTCGGCTGCTAATATATGGGATGCAAATGACTATTGTATGGCAGAAGTTACAGTGACCGGTATATTAAAAGACGAGACAAAACAGGTTTATTTTTCTAAAGAATTGTGCAATATGTTGTCAATGAAATTAGATTCGGGAGAGTTCAGGCTGCTTTATGAGTATGATCACTCAATGGGAGACTATAAAGTAAAACGTCTTCTAATACCTATCATAAATAATGATTTGAAAGGAAATGAGGTGCAGCTCTCAAAAAATCTTGGTGAAGATGGTCCTGCTTCCGGGGAGTATACGTTAAGATTTCAGCAGCTTGATGAAAATGGAGATGAAGAGGGCAGATATGTTGAACAACAGATAGATATTCTTGAACAGAAAAGCGATAGCAGCAGAAATTTTATAGAGGTAAGCAGCGAATTATACAATAAATATTATAAGGCAGAATGCAGGCAGTCGTCTGTTTATATCGATAGTTATGCAAAGACAGATAAAGTTATGAAAAAACTTAATAAAATGGGATATTATGCAATAAGTACATACAGAGCCGGAGCAACTATAGATAATGAGACAAAGGCTAACCAGCGTCTTGTTATAATGGGAATTTGCGTAGCAGGTCTTTTAGTAATGTTTATAGCTGAGTTTTTCATTTTGAGGGCAATGATGTCAATAAAGATAAAAGAATATCTTGTTCTTAAATTTATCGGAATGAAAATAAGCATATTACGAATGATAAGTTATATTGAAATGGGAATATACTGCGGTATAGCTGTGATTATCACATTTATATTGATGGCTGTACTTAGAATGTGCGATATTGACTTCATTGCGGATATAGCATGGTATTATACATTTGCCGGTTATCTTTGCTTTATTTTATACAACGCTTTTGTATGCTTTATGACGGTAACCGGATTTAATCATTTACTAAAGGGGAGGCTTCGTCAATGATTCGTGTAAATAACTTAGAAAAATATTATAATAAAGGAAAAAAGAGCGAACAGCACGTTCTGAACGATGTAAACCTTGAGTTTGGAAATACCGGGCTTGTTTGTATTCTTGGAGAGAGTGGTTCCGGAAAGACAACATTGTTAAATACAATAGGAGGACTTGATGATTTTTCGGGAGGTTCTGTCGAGATAAATGGAAAGAAAATAACAGGCTATTCGCCTAAAATAATAGATGCGATAAGAAATGAACATTTTGGTTATATTTTTCAGAATTATTATATACTTCAGGAATATAGTGTTGAATATAATGTAAAGCTTGCGCTAAACAGATATAATCTCACGGAGCAGGAAAAAGATGAACGAACAGATTATATACTTGATATGTTAGGCATACTCAAATATAAGAAAAAGCTTGTATCGAGATTGTCCGGCGGTCAGCAGCAGAGGGTATCTATTGCCAGGGCACTTGTAAAAGCACCTGATATAATTCTTGCTGATGAGCCTACGGGAAACCTTGACGAAGAAAACACATTAAAAACAATGATGATACTAAAAAGTATATCAAAGGAATGTCTTGTAATTGTTGTTACACATGAAAAACGTATAGCTAAATTTTTTGCAGACAGGATAATAAAGGTTTGTGACGGAAAAATTATAAGTGATGCGCCTAATAATGCTACAGCATATCAGAGAAGTGATGATGCGAATATTTATCTTAAAGAATACGAGAAAGAGACAATAAACAGTCAATATGCGGATTTTAAGCTTTATCATGGACAGGATGCGACTCCGGAAAAACTTATGCTTAATTTCGTGTGGAAAGATGAAAAGTTATACATACAAAATCTGATGCCCAACGATATTGTGATAGCAAATGACGAGAACGGTATCCGGATACTTGACGAGGAAAGACCGTCTCTTGATATTAAGGATGTTGAAAATTTTGAATATAATCTCTCAAGGCTTGATGAAAAGAAAAATGCCAGACTGCCGCTTAGGGAAGTATGGAACATGGCTAAGGCAAATATATCGGTACTTGGAAAGAAACAGGGTTTTATAGCAATAATACTTCTTGCATCGGCGATTCTGCTTTCAATAACAACAGCCAAATTTGTTAATGATAAGACGATTGATGAAAAGAGTATTGTGTCTACAGATTCACATTATGTACAGCTCGATTTCAAAAATATTTCTGTATTTGATTATGATGATCAGGTCAAGATACTGGATTTTGCAAAGCAGTATATGACCGACAAAGAATATGGAGATATATTTTGTGTGCCTTCTGCAAATATGTATCTTAAGGGTAAGGTGTTTAGACAATTAAGGGAGCTTGGACAGAATCTTTCAGGTTTTTCATATGTGTCATATGAACATCTCGACAAAAAAGATATTCTGTATGGAAGAATGCCTAAAAAGAGAAATGAGGTAGTGATTGACAAGCAGGTAATTGACAGAATGACTGAGAAAAAAAGTGCAGTGACTTTAATGTATTCGGGATACAAGTCATATATCGGCGCAAAAATCAGTGACAGCTCTGATTCAAAAATATTAAGAGTAGTAGGTATAAGTGATACAAGTGAGCCTACTGTCTACTGCAACCAGAATGTGCTGTTAGGTTTTTCGGAGAATTCATATAAGCTTGAAAGTGTTGATGAATTTAAGGAAGAAAATGTTAAGGGATATGAAAATCTCTCTCTTAGAGACAATGAAGTGCTTCTAAGAAAGGGATTTGCAGAAAGCGAGGGTTATGAAGTCGGGGATACAATAGAAATCGGTGATGATATAGAAACACATTATACGATTGTTGGAACTTTTCCTGATAGTCTTGATATTGATTATGTATTTTCCGATAAGGGATGTGAGAACATCAAGTGCCTTATGGTGTATGATAACAGGTCATGTCTTATCTATACGGATAATATACAAAAGACAAAAAAGTATTATAAGAAAACAGGCGCCGAACAGCTCGATGTATTTGCACCGTCTATGACAGTACCGCATGATGACGAAATAAAAAAATATATCGAGGAAAATTCAAATGATTCGTTTACGGGAAATCTTATAACAGTTGTTGCGGTAATCATATCAATTATAATGATATACTTTATGATAAAATCAAATGCAATGACCAGAAGTGAAGAATTGACAGTCTACAGAATGTTTGGAATATCAAACAGAAGTATCATAACTGCATTTATTATGGAATTATATGCGATTGCATCTGTGACAACGCTTCCGGCAGTATTGGTAACGGCAGGTGTCATAAAGGTGATAAGTCTCGTTCCGTCATTAAATATGGGAATTATATTACCATGGTGGGCAGTTCTTGGACTTTTGATATGCATATATCTTGCATATGCAATTATCTGTATACTGCCAATAAAATCAATACTTGCAAAACCACCTGCAGCACTGGATTTGAAGTAGTGGATATGGTTGAAAAAACTTTGTGAATATTGTATAATAAAAACATGTTTTAGATATTATGGAATTGTGCAGATAGTACAAAAAAAGTTGGAGTTACGGCTGAATATTATAAAATAAAATTGGAGAGGAGGCTGGTTTTATGGTTGATTATACGGAAGGCTCAGGCAGACAGTATCATACAAATGTCGGAATGGGAGATGTAGGAAGATATGTTATCATGCCCGGAGACCCAAAGCGATGTGAAAAAATTGCAGCATTTTTAGATGAACCGAAGTTTATTGCGGACAATCGTGAGTATGTCACCTACACCGGAAAACTTGACGGGGTGAAGGTGAGTGTCACTTCAACAGGTATAGGAGGACCCTCTGCTGCTATAGCACTTCAGGAACTTGTAAGCTGTGGCGCAGATACTTTTTTGAGAGTCGGGACATGCGGCGGAATGCAGGATGATGTAGTCGGGGGTGATATTGTTATAGCAAACGGTGCTATAAGGATGGAAGGCACGTCAAAAGAGTATGCACCTATTGAGTATCCGGCAGTTGCAGATATAAATGTCATAAATGCGATGATGGCAGCTGCGAAGAAACTTGATTTAAAATATCATGTTGGAGTAGTTCAGAGTAAGGATTCATTTTTCGGTCAGCATGAACCAGAACTGATGCCTGTAGGATATGAACTTAAAAACAAGTGGGATGCATGGATAAAAATGGGATGTCTTGCATCAGAAATGGAAACAGCGGCACTTCTTATTGCCGGAAGCTATCTTCGTGTTAGAGTCGGGGCATGTTTTTTGGTACTTGCAAATCAGGAAAGAGCCAAAAAAGGTCTTTCAAATGTGCAGGCACATGACACGAAGGCAGCAATAGAAACGGCAGTTGAGGCAGTCAGAGAGCTTATCAAAGCCGATAAGGCTGATTAGAATAAAAAATAAAAAGAGATGAGTATGAAAAAACGGAGGATTTTTATTATGAATGCAGAAGGACTTTTGGTAATGGCAGCGATGACGAGACACTCGGCATATGCACCGTATTCACATTATAAAGTAGGAGCGGCACTTCTTACTGAAAAGGGAAAAATATATACAGGGTGCAATATTGAGAATGCAGCTTATACACCTTCGAATTGTGCTGAGAGAACAGCATTTTTTAAGGCGGTAAGTGACGGAGAGCGTGAGTTTAGGGCAATTGCCATTGTCGGTGGAAAAGAGGGTGCAGATGAATATGATTTTTGTGCACCTTGTGGAGTGTGCAGACAGGTGATGATGGAGTTTTGCAATCCCGATGAATTTGAAATAGTTCTCGGAAACTCTGCAGGAGATATAAAGGTTATCAAATTAAAAGATATGCTTCCTATGGGATTTGGACCTGAAAATCTTGAATAGAAATAAAATATATGCAGAAAAGAGGGTGTTAGTATGGAATATAAATTCAAAAGAATATTTACCATAGTCATAGACTCGATGGGAATCGGTCAGATGGCAGATGCGGCGAAATTTGATGATGTCGGTGCAGACACGCTTGGTCATATCTCGGAGTCTGTTGAAACATTTGAGATACCGAATTTCAGACGATTGGGAATTGCAAATCTTAAACCGTTAAAGCAGGTTTCGCCAGTCGATACACCACTTGGATATTATTTTGCAATGAACGAGAGAAGCAATGGTAAAGACACAATGACAGGTCATTGGGAAATGATGGGAATAAACACAACAAAGCCTTTTATTACATTTACCGAAACAGGATTCCCAAATGAGCTTATAGCGGAACTTGAAAAGAGAACCGGGCGAAAAATAATCGGAAATAAAGCGGCAAGCGGAACTGTTATTCTTGACGAACTTGGCGAGGAGGAAATTAAGACAGGGGCACTCATAGTGTATACATCTGCCGATTCGGTTATGCAGATATGCGGTAATGAAGAAACGATGGGACTTGATAATCTCTACAGATATTGTGAGATTGCAAGAGAACTTACGCTAAGAGACGAGTGGCGTGTAGGCAGAGTTATTGCAAGACCTTATACCGGAATGAAAAAGGGTGAATTTGTGAGAACAAGCAACAGGCATGATTATGCTTTGAAACCTACGGGACGCACGGTTCTCAATTCCCTCAAGGATGCAGGTTTTGACGTTATTTCAGTCGGAAAGATAAATGATATATTTGCAGGTGAAGGAATAACGGAGAGCAATCGTTCAAAGTCAAGTGTACATGGAATGAAACAGACGATAGAGATAGCTGAGAGAGAGTTCTGCGGTCTTTGTTTTGTAAATCTTGTAGATTTTGACGCATTATGGGGACATAGGAGAAATCCTGTGGGATATGCAAAAGAGATTGAGAAGTTTGACAAAAATCTTGGCATACTGATGGATAATCTTAATAAAGATGACCTTCTTATAATAACGGCAGATCATGGTAATGACCCGACATTTAAGGGAACTGACCATACAAGAGAGAAAGTTCCTTTTGTGGCATATTCACCGTCTTTTAGCGGATTTGGAAAACTGTCTGAAACCGATACGTTTGCTGTAATCGGAGCGACAGTTGCCGAGAATTTTGGTATTACAATGCCAAAAAATACGATTGGAACATCAGTGCTTGATTTGTTAAAATAAAAATTTAAAATTATTATAAGATGTATTGTTTATTATAACAAAAAATCTCTTTTACCTTGAAACTGGTAAAAGAGATTTTTTTTAGAGGATGCGCATTTTGCGGAAAGGAAATAAATGCTACGCATTCCGCTCAAGCGCGAAAGAGCAGCTTGCGACTCTTTGTACTGGAAAAATAAATTTAATTTTCCTGTTCTTCATCATCAATATGGAGAAGCGGCTCGAAACTGTTATTATATGTTGCACTATGTTTATTTTTCTTGGCGTTTGCGTTTGCAATAGCTTCTTTGCAGAAATACTGCTGTGCACATATTTTTTTCTGACCGACTTTGCGTGCTGGTATTATATATGTTCCGTCACTCTGCATTACTCTTGCCTTTACGTTATCTGCAAACTGTACATCCAAAATATGAATAATTTCTTCTTTCAGGGTTTCGTCTTCAACAGGGAAGAGAATTTCGACACGTTTGTCAAGATTTCTAGGCATCCAGTCAGCACTTCCCATATATACTTCTTCAAAGCCGTTATTGTGAAAGTAGAAAATTCTGCTGTGTTCAAGGAAATCACCTACAATCGAGCGGACGGTGATATTGTCACTTATGCCTTTTATTCCTGTTTTGAGACAGCATATTCCGCGGATGATAAGGTCAATCTTAACTCCGGCAGCAGAAGCTTTATACAGTGAGGCAATAATACCGGGATCACAAAGAGAATTCATTTTTGCTTTTATAAATGCTTTTTTGCCTGATTTGGCAAATTCCGTTTCACGGTTTATCATTTCAGTAAATCTGTCACGGAGCCAGATAGGTGCTACGGCAAGCTTGTTCCATGCGGCAGGCTCTGAATAACCTGAAAGCATGTTGAAAAATGCAGTTGCATCTTCGCCTATAGCCTTTTTGCATGTTAAAAGCCCCATATCCGTATAAATTTTTGCTGTGCTGTCATTATAGTTTCCAGTACCAAGATGAACATATCTTCTGATTCCGTCCTCTTCTTTTCTTACAACAAGTGTAATCTTGCTGTGGGTTTTTAATCCAACAAGACCATAGATAACATGGCAACCGGCTTTTTCAAGCTTTCTTGCCCAGATAATATTGTTTTCCTCGTCAAAACGTGCTTTTAATTCGACAAGTACAGTAACCTGTTTACCGTTTTCTGCTGCCGCTGCAAGCGATGCGATAATAGGAGAGTGGCTGCTTACCCTGTAGAGTGTCTGCTTGATTGCAAGTACATCAGGGTCTTTTGCTGCCTGTCTTACAAGTTCAATAACAGGTTCAAATGTCTCATATGGGTGATTGAGAAGTGCGTCATGTTCTTTTATCTGTTCAAAAATATTTTTGTTAGCATCAATCCATTTTGCAGGCTGAGGGGTATAACCTTTACCTTTTAGGTCATCATAGCCTTCGATACCAGCAAGTTTTGAAAGAAATGTGAGGTCAAGAGGGCCGTTTATCTTAAATATATCATCGTCATTTATTTCCAATTCTCTTTTGAGTGTTTTGAGGAGTTTTTTGTCAACGCCGTCTTCAACTTCAAGACGTATTGCCTGACCCCACTGTCTCTTTTTTAACTGGCGCTGGATTTCTATAAGCAGGTCAGCAGCTTCATCCTCGTCGATTGAGAGGTCGGCGTTTCGCATTATACGGTAAGGAAAAGCAGATAATACTTCGTAATTTACAAAAAGTTTATCAATGTTTTTCTCAATTATCTGTTCCAGAAGGATAAAGCATTTATCACTTGATTTTTTAGCCGGAATTTCAACAAATCTTGGAAGTCCTGAAGGAACCTGGACAGTTGCAAAATCGGTATCACTTACATTGTCTCCAAGATTTTTTTTGTGATGTGATACATAAAGTTCACGGAATTGACCATTGCCGTCTTTTTTGTTTGATGGTTTAAATTTCAAAATTGCACCGATATTAAGTGACTTATTTTGTATAAGAGGAAAAGGTCTTGCAGAGTCAACAGCCATAGGTGTAAGTACAGGATAGACCTCGGAACGGAAATATTCGTTTACATAACGCTCCTGTTTATCATCAAGGTCTTCGTAGTGAGAGATAAGATGGATGCCGTTATCTGCAAGTTTTGAGATAAGCTTTCCGTAAACATCATATTGTTCGTGTACCAGTTCATGAGTTTTTTTGCTGATAGCTAAAAGCTGTTCTCCGGGTGTCATGCCCGCAATGTCTTTTTTGGTATAATTAACATGAACCATATCTTTTAGAGAGGCTACTCGTATCATAAAAAATTCATCAAGGTTTGATGCCGTGATAGCGAGAAAACGCAGCCTGTCCAAAAGAGGAAGTTTACTGTCCTGTGCTTCGCTTAGGACTCTGTAGTTGAAAGAAATCCAGCTCAGTTCCCTGTTGTAAAAATATTCGTGTTTTAAATAATTATTTTCTGACATAAAGTCCTCCTGTCTAAAAACTTATATTTGTCTAATTGTTCGAACGCGTTTATATTTGTCATATCGATTTTATCAATTATATCGACTGTTAAACGTATCAAAATTCTTTCTTTTGTTTAAGAATAGGCTTGATTCCGTAAAGTTCTTCGAAAAAGTCGGAATTATTGTCAAATATTCCCTGTTCAAGTGTAATGTCATATAATGTTTTGCCTGTAATAAGGAGCTTTGAACCACGCAGATATACAGTGGTATTTGCAAACTTCTGCTTGTGGCTTCTGTCCATTGCATCTGCGAGAAGCAATATTGAATTTAACTTTGCGATTTTTATAAATTCCTGCTGACTGAACACATCTGATATTTCTGCATATTTCGGAAAAGATGAATCAAGGTATCTTATCATATATGCAACCATCACTCTTTCCTTGTGCGAAAGACCGATTATCTCAGTTGACATTACAATCTTGTAGGAATTTTCACCGACCGCATTCATGTTTATGAAGTTGCCGCAATTGTGAAGTATAGCAGAAATCTGAAGCAGAAGCTTGTCATGTTTTGTCAGGTTATTCTGTTTTTTTACTGCGTCAAATAATAAAAGACAATTCTTTTCGACATTGCGGTGGTGTGGTTCATCGGAGTTGTATCGTGCTGCAATGTTTCTAGCTGTAGAAATGATTCCATCGGTGAAATTAAAAGCAGGTGCTATTTTTTCTTTCTTTTCAGCGAAGTCAGCTGCCATTCCGTCACAGATGGTCATTCCTGATATCCATATCTGCCATGCGTCTGTTTCTTCAAGTATATTTCGGTATATCATTGCGATAGGAAGGAGCAGAGATGCTTTGTCAAGTGATGTATTTAATTCTTTGGCAAGTTCATCAGGTGTTTTTGAAGTGATGGATTTATAAAAATCATCAAATTCAGAACGGTTTACACAGTTTCTCTTCTCGTATCTGGCATCGGTAGATTTGAGGGTGCCAAAATGATGAAGAGTCATATACTTGACAAAACTTTGAAGCTGATTTCCCATTGCAATAATATTTTTTACTTTACGGCTCTTTAAGTAAAGCTGCACGAAAGTATGCAGTCCGTGGGAGATATAGTCGTATACAAGATTCTGGTAATTGTCTGTCTTATACTGCATATCCTGTAAAACTTCCTGTATTCTCAGAGAACCGAGCATGATATTCTGCGTTGTAATTAAAGTTTTCTTGTCATAGAGAGATAACTGGATGCTGCCGCCACCGACATCGACAAGAAGCGTTCCCTCCTTTATAAGGCTGTGGAAAGAATTTTCTTTAAGGGCTAATGATTTGTAACAAAGATAGCGCTGTTCAGAATTGCTAAGTATCTTTATTAAGAAGCCAGTGCGTTGCTTTACCTGGTCGAGTACAATTAAATTGTTGTCGGCTTCACGCAATGCACTGGTAGCAATTATCATATAATCATGTATATCATATTCTTTCATTTTATTTGAAAAACCGTTTAATATATTACATAGTTTATCTATGGTAGTATAGCTAATGTGTTTGGTAGAGTACGTTTCAAGACCGAGTCTGGCTGTATGGTGAACATACTCGATTTCGTGTACACCATATTTTTTTGAAATTTCATAAATGCGCATTGATGTTTCATGCGAACCTACATCAATTGCTGCGAAAATAGTAACTGCCATATGCTCCCTCCTTAAGTATTTTAATATTGTATATATTTTATGCTAATGAGTGAAAAAAAACCAGTGGTTTTACAAGCATTTTGAAAAAAATTACATGTTCTTTACATATGAGATTAAGCCATTTCAGCAATCCTGCTGACACCAACATAAATCTCAGAAATTTTATACCATGTCGGAAAGTCCGTTACTCCGGTTTGTGGCAGTCCAAACACTTTTTGGAATACTTTTACGGCATCGGCAGTTCTTTCACCATAAATACCATCCTGTGAGATTTTGGGGATAAGAGGGTATGCATCGGCTATAACATTTAACTGCTGCTGCAGTTGCAGAACTTTACTTCCTGATGCACCTATTGTTAAATCATAACCGGGCCAGGAAGATGGGATTCCTGAAATTTCAGTTGAGCTGTTTATATAAACGGAATTACCATAAAATGCACGAAGTATCTCGATGGCAGAATATCCTTGGTCGCCAAGATATTTTGAATCCCACTGACGCATCCAGTCAGGGCAGGAAACCATTTTGCCATCGCAGTACTGCGTAAAAAGAGGCTGCCTTACATTAGGTCTTGAAATATAATTTGTAAAAATATTATCAACTATTCTTGAAATGTTTTTAAAAATATTTCTTCCGGGAATCCACTTTTGGTCGTAGGCGGTGGAAGATGTGATGGTGAAATTATAGCCTTTATTTCGGTACCACTCCGTATACACCCTGTTCAAAGTAATAGATTGTATAGCCAGAATATTTGCGGTAAGTGTTGCCTCGGGCCATGTTGCATAGATTTCGCTTGATGCAACATTTTTAATGTAATCTTTATATGTTACATAATAATCTTTGGCACGGCTGTCAGAAGGAGGTCCGTCGTGCACGATTACATATTCGGGGGAGTGTGTGCGATACTATGGAAATGGAAAGGAAATATAGATGTTTAAAATCAGATTGCATATGAAAAATTAACACTGTGATAAAGTCTCGACATATCGAAATCGTATTTACCCTTTAAAAATAAAATTAGATAGTATATAGTATATGGTATATGCAAACGTCTAAGGAAGCTTTATTAAGTTTTGTGAAAAAGTGGAGTGATTTCCACGGAATGATTTTGATGGAATTATTTCAATGGGAGTAGTTCCATAGTAACTAGGAATGGGGAAAGTTTATGAGAAAGCGTAAACATAAAAATAAAAATTGGGAGAAACTTGACAATACAGCAGTGCTTTTCCCGGCAATAGCATCAGAAGAAACGACAAATGTGTATCGTATATCTGTCAATCTTACTGAGGAAGTTGATGCAGAACTTTTGCAAAAAGCACTGGATATGGTGCTCCCGGGTTTTGACACATTTAATGTGTGCATGCAGAAAGGTATATTTTGGTATTATTTTGAGACAAATAATAAGCCTGCACCTAAAGTGGTAAAAGAACATGATTTCCCATGCCGATATATTGAGCCATACAGCAATAACAACTATCTGTTCAGGATTACTTATTATAGGAAAAGAATAAATCTTGAAGTATTTCATGTTCTTGCAGATGGCATGGGCGGCATAAATTTTTTGAGAGAAATTACTTATCAATATCTGAGACTGAAATATTCGGATATAGCTGCGGTAAAGAAAGACAGGCTTTCAGATTACACATCACTAAATACAGAAGATAGTTATGTCAAAAATTATAAGAAGAGCCATGCAAAAGGATATGCGACAAAGAGAGCTGTTGAAATAAAAGGCGAGAAACTTTCGAGAGGTGAGCTAGGTGTAATTCACGGCTATATGAGTGTAAAGCAGATAAAAGAGGCAGCAGGAAAATATGATGTAAGTATAAATGAATATTTTGTGATAGTCTTTATATACAGTATTTATGTTGAATATCTTAAAAGAATGAAATCGGATAAAGCTATTGTATGTGCTGTGCCGGTGAATTTAAGACCTTATTTTGATTCGATGACAACAAGAAATTTTTTTGTAATGGTAAGTGCGATATTTAAGCCGGATAATGAAGAGTATTCTTTTGAAGAGATTGCTGAAATTATTAAAAAAAGTTTAAGAGGCCAGATAGTAAAAGAGCATCTTGAGGAATTGTTTTCGTACAATGTATCAAATCAGAAAAATATTCTTTTACGTTCAATTCCGTTTTTTATAAAAAAAATAGCAATGAAGTTGGTTTATCTTTCATCTGCAAAAGCAAATACTTCAACTGTTACAAATATCGGAAACATAAAGACGGATAAAGAGTATTCACCGTATATAAAGAGTTTTCATGCAATGATATCGGTATCTGCAGGTCAGAATATAAAAGGTGCAATATGCTCATACGGCGATACGATGGTATTCACATTTACATCAATTTTAAGGGACACATCTATACAGAGAAGATTTTTCAGAAAAATAGTTGAAGATGGCGTTGATGTAGAAATAGAAAGTAATGGGGTGTATTATGATTGAATGTAAAAACTGTGGCATAAAAATAAAAGATAAAACAAAAGTATGTCCCATGTGTGATATGGTTTTGTCAGGTGATGATAAGCATAACGAAAACACATATCCCGATGTAAGACAGAAAACAAAGATACTTAGAAGAATAGTAAGCATCTTTTCATATTTTGCAATTGTTTTGGAGATAGTTTTTGTTGTCATAAATTATTATAATTTTAACGGAGTTAAATGGTCTGAAATATCAGGCGGTGCAATACTATATCTTATTTTGATGCTTCATTTCATAATAAATGACCATTACGGTCATATCAAAAAAATGTATGTGGGATTTTTAGGGGCATTATTTTATATTATGCTTGTTGACTTTGTGCTTGGGTATAAAGGATGGTCATTAGGGGTAGGTATGCCTGTGATTGTTCTTGTGCTTGATGTGATAATCATAATATGCATGATAATAAACAGGCAGAACTGGGAGAGTTATCTGCTTCTTCAGATATTTTGTGTTATACTCGGAATAGTCCAGATGTTACTCTATTTTACAAAGGTACTTCAAAGTCCGGTTCTGCCGTGGACAAGTTTTTTGGTTTCACTTATACTATTTACTTCAAGTGTAGTTATTGGAGACAGAAAGGCAAGAAATGAATTAAAGCGCAAATTTTATATTTAATGCTGATGAGAGGTTGGTAATGATAAAAGAGATTGATAATATAAGTTTACGTGCAAAGATTGTAAGAAATATAATAAACTTGGTTTCATCGGGGTTTATAATAGGTCCGGCGATAAAAAAAGGTACTATAAGAAGGAGATTAGTTGAACCGCCATGGCATTGTCCCGGTGGTTATAAAATAACAAAAATCAGTATGAAACGTTTTGAGATGGAACTATTGTCTCCTGAAAACATAAACAGCAGGTTTGTTGTGTTGCAGCTTCACGGAGGCGGTTATATCGGCAAAATGAGAAATGTATACAGGAATTTCGCAAAGGAATATTGTGATATGCGTGGCGGTATAAAAACATTGTCAATAGATTACAGAGTTGCACCAAAAAATCCGTTTCCTGCAGCTCTTGAGGATGCAGTGGCAGCGTATAAATGGCTCCTTGCAACCGGATATGAAGGGAAAGATATAATTGTTGCGGGAGATTCGGCAGGCGGCGGGCTTAGTCTTGCACTGGGTCAGTTTTTAAGGGACAATGATATGCTGCTTCCGGCAGGATTTGTATTGATGTCACCCTGGACGGATCTTACGGCATCAGGTGTATCTTATGAAGAAAATTACACACTTGACCCTATGTTTGGAAATACAAGAGAGAGTATGATATACAGTGGGGAATATCTTGGAGGACATTCGCCGAAAGAACCTTATATATCACCTCTGTTCGGTGATTTTTCAAAGCTTCCACCAATGCTTTTTCAGGTTGGGGGCATCGAGATGCTTTTGAGCGATTCAATATCTGCCGAGAAAAAAGCCAGAGAAGCAGGATGCAAAACAAACATTACGATATATGAAGAAATGTTTCATGTTTTTCAGATGGGACTTGATAAACTCGAGGAGTCCAAAGAGGCATGGGAAGAAGTAAAGAGATTTGTTGAAGATTTTGCGGAGTAATAAACATCATGAATATTACATGAATATTTTATTGTCTTTTTGCATAAACGGAAATAATAAAAATAATATATAAAGAGCCTATATTTTAAAGTTTTTAAGTTGGTAAATCAGATGGAAGAAAAAAATATTATTGAAGATATTTCAAAAGAGAGTGATATTTTTGAAACAGATGATAATGCGCCTGACTGTTATGAATTAGCGGCTCTTTTTTTTGTATATAAATTTCTTTTTATGGGAGAGTGTGATGGAATGTGTAACATATTTGAGAATTTCAAAAAATGATGCTGCAAAAGAACGTATGCTAACTGAAAGTGCAGTTTTGGATGATATCTGCAACAGTAATAACGCTGCTGACAGTATTAAAAATCAAAGAAAACTGCTTGAACAGTATATTCATAAAAATGGTCTGTTACATGTCGGTGAGTTTATTGATGAAGGATATACGGGTACAAATTTTAACAGACCCGGTTTTACAGATATGCTCGAATGGATTGAAAAAAACAATGTCGGGTGCATTATAGTTAAAGATTTGTCAAGACTTGGAAGAGATTATATCGAGACGGGCAGACTGCTTGAATATTATTTTCCTATGAAAAATATCAGGGTTATATCGGTAGCAGACGGTTATGACAGTGAAAGAGCCGATTATCATGAGAGAAAAATAACAATTCCCATTTTAAATCTGTTAAATGATTCATACGCGAGAGATATATCCTGTAAGGTAAGGTATTCACAGAAAGTAAAACGGGAAAGTGGAAAATATATAGGAGCATTTACGGTTTATGGATATAAAAAGGCTGACGGTGATAGAAACCGACTTGTCATAGATGATGCTGCGGCTAAGGTAGTGAGGCGTATATTTGAATTGCGTATTGCGGGATATTCCGCTGAAAAAATTGTGAAGATATTTAATGAAGAAAAAATATTATCTCCGTATATGTATAAAAAAATGAATAAAAGCAGGTACCGGACTTCTTTTAAAGGTTCAGAAGTCACATTATGGCAGCCGTATGCGGTAAGGAGAATATTAAAAAATGAAGTTTATACAGGTGTTTTGATACAGGGTAAAACAAAGAAAATAAATTATAAAATTGATAAGCGTCTGAAACTTAGTAAAGAAGAATGGATACGCTGCGAGGATGTTGTTCCTGCGATAATCTCTAAAAGTCAGTTTTTGGATGCAAATAAAAACGCACTCCATCGGGGATTACCACGCGGCTGAGAACGACCTCGCCTGATTCGTTTGTTTCTTTGATTTCATCTTCAGGGATTTTAGGAGGATATTCAGCATAAAGTGTGTGTGGAGGTATAACAAATACTTCCGCACTCTCAGGTTCGCTTTCATCAATAGGTATTAATTCAATATTTTGGATTGAAGTCTCACCGGGGAGAACTTCAGTACCTGATATTTCTACTTCTTCATATCCACGTGCACGCACAAGCACATTATATACTGAATATGGCTGATTGCTAAGAGGTGTCATGCTGTATTGAAGAGGTGGTGTTCTGAGTGTTATAACAGGCGTTTTACCGGATGCGTCTGTAGTCAGATTGTCTATGGCACTATCACTAAAATCGGGGTATGTTATCTCAATCGAAGCATTTTCAACAGGTCTGCCGGAAACAGAGCTTGTTACAAATGCCTGAAAATAGCCTTTGTTGCTTATGTTATCATTATTCTGCAGGGGTGTCTCATTTATATCGGGTGTCTGTCCGTTTGTCGTGGTGTCCATGTTTAATAGCTCCTATCGATACAAAAAAGTTTATTAAAATATATTCACAGGGGATGAAAATGTGATAAACTGATATGGTGTTGTTTAAAAGGACAGATATAGATTATTTAATTATAATTTATAATAGATGTAATGCTGTTGGAGGCAAAAGGTATTTTAACCATTACATTATATAAATTTAAAATATGGAGGAAATTATGGAAACGATAAAAATAAAATATTTTTCGGATAAGATTGACAAGCTTGAGTATATTGGTGGAAAATCTGACTGGATAGATCTTCGTGCATCAGAAGAAGTTACACTTAAAAAAGGAGAGTTCGCACTTATTCCGCTTGGTGTCGGAATGAAACTTCCTGAGGGATATGAGGCTCATGTAGTGCCGAGAAGTTCTACGTTTAAAAACTTCGGTATTATACAGACAAATCATATGGGTGTAATCGATGGTTCTTATTGCGGAGATAACGATATGTGGCGTATGCCGGTGCTTGCAGTCAGAGATACGCAGATTCATGTGAATGACAGAATATGTCAGTTCAGAATTATGAAAAATCAGCCTGAGATAAACTTTGATGAAGTGAAACATCTTGAAGAAACAGACAGAGGAGGTTTTGGGAGTACGGGAAAACGCTGAGCATTATCTTGACAGTCAATAAAAAACTGATATATACTGTATTTTATATGGGTAAGAAAAATATTATATATTATTCTGAAAGGAAGATGATTTATGAACTACAAAGTTGCAGTAATTGCCGGTGATGGCATTGGACCTGAAATTGTGCGAGAGGCAAGAAAGGTTCTTGATAAAATTGGTGAAAAGTTTGGACATACATTTGAGTATAAGGAGCTTCTTATGGGTGGCTGCTCTATAGATGCTTATGGTGAGCCGCTTACAGATGAGACGTTGCAGGCAGCAAAGGAGAGTGATTCGGTTCTTCTCGGTGCTGTCGGAGGAAATGTAGGACAGTCAAACTGGTATCAGTTACCGCCTGACAAGCGTCCAGAGGCAGGTCTTTTAAAGATTAGAAAAGGGCTTGGACTTTATGCAAATGTGCGTCCTGCTATTCTCTTTGATGAACTTAGTGGGGCATGCCCATTAAAAGAAGAAATTACAGAAGGCGGTTTTGACTTTGTAGTTATGAGAGAGCTTACAGGCGGACTTTACTTCGGTGACAGAAAGACAGTCGAGGAAAACGGTGTGCTTAAAGCTATAGATACACTTACATATGATGAAAATGAAATTCGCCGTATTGCAAAGTGGGGATTTGAATTTGCAATGAAAAGAAACAAAAAAGTCTGCAGTGTAGATAAGGCGAATGTTCTTGATTCTTCAAGACTTTGGAGAAAGGTCGTTAAGGAAGTTTCTAAAGATTATCCTGAGGTTGAACTTACAGATATGCTCGTTGACAACTGTGCCATGCAGCTTGTGCGTGATCCTAAACAGTTTGATGTCATCCTTACGGAGAATATGTTTGGTGATATATTGTCAGATGAGGCAAGTATGGTTACAGGTTCTATAGGAATGTTATCATCAGCAAGTCTTGGTGCTACAAAGCTTGGTCTTTATGAGCCTAGCCACGGTTCTGCACCTGACATTGCAGGACAGGACAAGGCAAATCCTATTGCAACTATTCTTTCAGCTGCAATGATGCTTCGTTATTCATTTGACCTTGAAAAAGAGGCAGATGCAGTTGAGGCAGCAGTTAAGCAGGTACTTAAAGACGGTTATCGCACAGTTGATATTATGGATGAAGGAAAGACACAGGTAGGGACTATCAGAATGGGTGACCTTATCTGTGAGAGAATATAGTAAAATTTCAGGAGGAATACAAAATGAGAAGTGATGTTGTAAAAAAAGGTATGCAGACAGCTCCACAGAGATCTTTGTTCAATGCATTAGGTCTTACTGAGGAAGAACTCGAAAGACCGCTTGTAGGTATTGTAAGCTCATACAATGAGATCGTACCGGGTCATATGAATATAGATAAAATTGTAGAAGCAGTTAAAACAGGTGTTGCAATGGCAGGCGGTACTCCTATCGTTTTCCCGGCAATAGCAGTATGTGACGGTATTGCAATGGGACATATGGGTATGAAATACTCACTTGTTACAAGAGATCTTATTGCAGATTCTACAGAATGTATGGCACTTGCCCATCAGTTTGATGCGCTTGTTATGGTTCCAAACTGTGACAAGAATGTGCCGGGACTTCTTATGGCAGCAGCGAGAGTAAATGTTCCTACAGTATTTGTAAGCGGCGGCCCTATGCTTGCAGGTCATGTAAACGGACAGAAGACAAGTCTTTCATCTATGTTTGAGGCAGTTGGTGCAAATGCAGCCGGAAAGATGAGTGATGAGGAAGTTGACAATTATGTATGCAATGCATGTCCTACATGTGGTTCATGCTCAGGAATGTATACTGCAAACAGCATGAACTGCCTTACTGAGGCAATAGGCATGGGACTTCAGGGGAATGGTACTATTCCTGCTGTTTATTCACAGCGTATCAAGCTTGCAAAACATGCCGGTATGAAAGTTATGGAGCTTCTTGAAAAGAATATCCGTCCAAGAGACATTCTTACAAAAGAAGCATTTATGAATGCGCTTACTGTAGATATGGCTCTCGGATGTTCAACAAACACAATGCTTCATCTTCCTGCAATTGCACATGAAGCAGGAGTTGAGATAAATCTTGACATTGCAAATGAAATCAGTGCAAAGACACCAAACCTCTGCCACCTTGCACCGGCAGGTCATCATTATATGGAAGAACTTAATGAGGCAGGTGGAATTTATGCGGTTATGAACGAGCTTGCACAGGCAGGACTTTTAAATACAGACCTTATCACAGCAACAGGAAAGACAGTAGGAGAAAATATCAAGGGATGTGAAAATAAAAATCCTGAGATTATACGTCCTATCGACGACCCATATATGAAGACAGGTGGAATCGCTGTACTCCGTGGAAATATTGCACCTGACAGCTGTGTTGTTAAGCGTTCTGCAGTTGTACCTGAAATGATGGTTCACGAAGGTCCTGCAAGAGTATTTGACTGCGAGGAAGATGCTATAGATGCCATCAAGTCAGGAAAGATTGTTGAGGGTGATGTAGTAGTGATCCGTTACGAGGGACCAAAGGGTGGCCCTGGTATGAGAGAGATGCTTAATCCTACATCAGCAATCGCAGGTATGGGACTTGGTTCAAGCGTTGCTCTTATTACTGACGGACGTTTCTCAGGAGCATCAAGAGGAGCATCAATCGGTCATGTATCTCCTGAGGCTGCTGTAGGTGGACCTATCGCTCTTATCGAAGAGGGAGACATCATTGCAATTGATATACCTGCAAATACAATAAATGTAAAAGTATCAGATGAAGAGATGGCAAAGAGAAAAGATGCATGGACACCAAAAGAGCCAAAAGTTAAGACAGGATATCTTGCAAGATACGCATCAATGGTTACATCAGCAGATAAAGGTGCTATTCTTCAGATTAAATAAATAGAAGAAAAATATACAAAGTTTTAGAGAAGAATGGAGATAAAAATGCAGTTAACAGGTTCACAGATAGTTATAGAGTGTTTAAAGGAACAGGGTGTTGATACAGTATTTGGCTATCCCGGTGGTGCAATTTTAAATATTTATGATGAATTGTATCGTCATCAGGATGAGATAAGACATGTGCTTACATCACATGAGCAGGGAGCTTCGCATGCTGCAGACGGATATGCCCGCTCAACAGGAAAAGTTGGTGTGTGCATGGCAACGAGCGGCCCCGGAGCAACAAACCTTGTTACGGGTATTGCCACGGCTTACATGGATTCGGTTCCAATCGTTGCTATTACATGTAATGTAGGAATTTCACTTCTCGGAAAGGATTCTTTTCAGGAGATAGATATAGCGGGGGTTACAACACCTATTACAAAATACAGTTTTATAGTAAAGGATGTAAAAGACCTTGCACCTACACTTAGAAGAGCGTTTGAAATAGCTAAAACAGGTCGTCCGGGACCTGTACTTGTAGATATAGTTAAAAATGCTACAAGTGATGTCACGGAATATGAAAAGGAAATTCCAAAGCTCATACCGAGAATGACAGACAAGATTGATGAGACTGCCGTAGATGAAGCTATTAAGATTTTGAGAAAATCAGAAAAGCCGATGATTCTTGTCGGCGGAGGAGCAGTTATAGCCGATGCGGATAAAGAACTTGCTGACTTTGTTAAAAAAGTTGATGCGCCTGTAACAGATACACTTATGGGTAAAGGTGCATTCAGCGGTGATGAGGAATATTATGTCGGCATGCTTGGAATGCATGGAACAAAGACTGCAAATTTAAGCGTATCAGAGTGTGATACACTTGTGGTAGTCGGCTCGAGATTTTCTGACAGAGTTGCTGCCGATACAAAGAGCTTTGCCAAGAATGCAAAAATCATTCAGATTGATATTGACGAGGCAGAAATTAACAAAAATGTGGAAGTTGATTTAAGTATTATAGGTGACATTAAGTCTGTTCTTGATATATTTAATTCAAGACTTGAGCAGCTTTATCACAAAGAGTGGCTCAGCAAGGTGCTTGCAAGAAAGGATGCACTTCCTTTGAATTATCATCATGATGTGCTCACGGGACCGTATGTCGTTGAAAAACTTTATGACATAACAGATGGCAATGCCATTGTCGCAACAGAAGTCGGTCAGCATCAGATGTGGGCTGCACAGTATTATAAATACAAGAAACCGCATACACTTATAACATCAGGCGGACTTGGTACCATGGGATACGGACTTGGCGCAGCAATAGGAGCTAAGGCAGGAAATCCGGATAAAGTTGTGGTAAATATCGCAGGTGACGGATGTTTCCGTATGAATATGAATGAGATTGCAACAGCAGTAAGAGAAGATATTCCTGTTATTGAGATTATCTTTAACAACAGTGTGCTTGGAATGGTTCGTCAGTGGCAGACTTTATTCTATGGTGAGAGATACTCTCATACTGTCCTTGACAATAATGTTGACTATGTAAAACTTGCTGAAGCTATGGGAGCAAAAGGTTATCGTGTCACAAAACAGGATGAAGTTGAGACAGTGTTAAAAGAGGCAATAGCATCGGGAAAACCTGCTGTTATTGAGTGCATTATACAGAGTGATGACAAAGTATTCCCTATGGTTGCACCGGGTAAGGGATTAGATGAAGTCTTTGACGAAAAGGATCTCGAAAAAGGCATATAATTTTTTGACATTGACTATATTGTGATAAAGTCTTACAATAATATATGTTGTTGTAAAATGTCAGATATTTATTCTGGCATGAGATATAGCACAAAATATAACAAATTAGTAACCAATTACAGAAGGAGGCACATGAAAGTGAACAGAGTTTATAACTTTTCAGCCGGTCCGGCGGTATTACCGGAAGAAGTATTAAAAGAAGCTGCAGATGAGATGCTTGATTATCAGGGCAGCGGAATGTCGGTTATGGAGATGAGCCACCGTTCCAAAGTTTATGACAATATCATCAAAACAGCAGAAAAGGATCTTAGAGAGTTGATGAACATACCTGACAATTATAAGGTTATGTTTCTCCAGGGTGGTGCTTCGCAGCAGTTTGCTATGATACCTATGAATCTTATGAAAAATAAGGTTGCTGACTATATTATTACAGGTCAGTGGGCTAAGAAAGCTTGGAAAGAAGCTTGCAAATATGGTAAAGCAAATGCGATTGCATCTTCTGAGGACAAAACATTCTCGTATATTCCAGACTGTTCGGATTTGCCAATTTCTGAGGATGCAGATTATGTATATATCTGTGAGAACAATACTATTTATGGTACAAAATACAAAGAACTTCCAAATACAAAAGGCAAGACACTGGTAGCTGATGTTTCTTCATGCTTTTTATCAGAGCCTGTAGATGTGACAAAATACGGAGTTATCTACGGTGGAGTACAGAAAAACATCGGACCTGCAGGTGTGGTTATCGTTATCATGCGTGAAGACCTTATAACAGAAGATGTATTAGAGGGAACACCTACAATGCTTCAGTATAAGACACATGCAGATGCAGATTCTTTATACAATACACCACCTGCATATGGAATTTACATATGTGGTAAAGTATTCAAGTGGCTCAAGAAGATGGGCGGACTTGAAGCAATGAAGAAGAAAAATGAAGAAAAAGCAAAGATTCTTTATGATTTCCTTGACCAAAGCAAGTTATTTAAGGGTACAGTAGTTGCAAAAGACCGTTCTCTTATGAATGTTCCATTTGTGACAGGTGACAAGGAACTTGATGCAAAATTTGTTGCAGAAGCTGAAAAAGCAGGATTTGTAAATCTTAAAGGACATCGTACAGTTGGCGGTATGAGAGCGAGTATCTACAATGCAATGCCAAAAGAAGGTGTTGAGAAGCTTGTTGAATTTATGAAGAAGTTTGAGGAGGAGAATGCATAATGTTTAAGTATACATGTCTTAATCCTATCGCTGATATAGGTTTAAATAATCTTACTGATGAATATACAAAGACAGATGATTTCGCAGAAGCAGACGCAGTCTTAGTAAGAAGTGCGGCAATGCATGATATGGAGCTTTCTGACAATCTCTGTGCAGTTGCAAGAGCAGGTGCAGGTGTAAATAATATTCCCCTCGACAAATGTGCAGATAAAGGTATCGTAGTTTTCAATACACCGGGTGCAAATGCAAACGGTGTTAAAGAACTTTTTGTTACAGGAATGCTTCTTGCTGCTCGTGATGTTGTAGGCGGTATCAACTGGGCAAAAGAAAATGCTGACAATGAGAACATCAGCAAAGATATGGAAAAGGCAAAGAAACAGTTCGCAGGAACAGAGCTTATGGGCAAGAAAATCGGTGTTATCGGTCTTGGTGCCATAGGTGTTCTTGTTGCCAATGTTGCAAACCGCATGAAGATGGATGTATATGGTGTAGATCCATTCCTCTCAGTAAACAATGCACTTTCTCTTTCAAGAGATGTAAAGATAGTTAAATCTTATGAGGAGATTTACAAGAATTGTGATTACATTACAATTCACGTACCGCTTCTTGAAGATACAAAGGGAATGTTAAACAAAGAAGCGTTTGACCAGATGAAAGACGGCGTTGTTATCTTAAATATGGCGAGAGACACTCTTGTAAATGATGATGACATGAAAGCTGCTCTTGAGTTAGGAAAAGTTGCAAAATATGTAACTGATTTCCCAAATCCTGCAGTTATGAAGATGCCAAATGTTATCGCTACACCACATCTTGGAGCATCAACAGCAGAATCAGAGGATAATTGTGCAGTTATGGCTGTAGATGAGATAAGAAATTATATGGAAAACGGAAATATTATAAATTCTGTAAATTATCCTAATTGTGATGCAGGAGTATGTGATACGAAGGGAAGAATAACAGTTTGTCATAAAAATGTACCTGCAATGCTTAACCGCATTACAAATGTATTTTCTGAGGCAAACATCAATATAGCACATATGACAAATAAGAGTCGTGGCGATTATGCTTACTGTGTATTTGATATTGATTCTGAGTCTTCAAAAGAAGTAGCAGATAAACTTTCAGCTATTGATGGAGTGTTGAAGGTAAGAGTTGTAAAATAATTTTAGAGAACAACAAACGGAAATATAAAGCATTTTAACGGAGAAGGCTATATAATTAAAGTTAGGTTTCAAAACTGTATTGGAATATTTTGTACTGATATATTTAATGTTTTTGTTTGAAAATTACAAATATCTGTCGGTACGTGGTTTCTGATACAGTTTTGTTTCTATAATAAAAAATGTGCAGGAACGGAGACTGAAATGAATTATAGTGAAGCCGTAAATTATATAGAGAATCTGCAGGCTGAGGCCGGCAGTGACCTTTCACTTAAACAGGTAAAATATTTAGCGGATATGATAGGGAATCCGGAGAATAAATCGAGAATAATACATATTGCAGGAACAAATGGCAAAGGTTCTGTAGGAAATTTTATTGCAGGAATCTTAGCAATGTCGGGATATACAGTCGGAAGATATGTATCCCCTGCACTATTTGACTATAAAGAAAAAATACAGAAAATTACCGGAAATATATACGGATTGCAGAAAGAATATATATCGGAAGAGGAAGTGGCAGATAATATCACATATCTTGTTGAAAAAACGGAAGAGATAAAAAAAGAAGGAAAAAAGACTCCCACGGCATTTGAGATAGAGACAGTCATGGCGTATAAAGTATTTGCCGACTGGAAGGTAGATGTAGCAGTAGTCGAGACAGGTATGGGTGGAAGACTTGACGCCACAAATATAGTAGAAAAACCGGTTCTGTCCGTGATAACATCTATTTCAATGGATCATATGGGTTATCTTGGCGATACACTTCTTGCGATAGCGAAAGAAAAATATGGTATTATAAAAAATTCTGTTCCGGTGGTTGCAATGAAACCGGAGGCGGACTGTCTTGAAGAATTAAAATATACATGCAGACGGCACAGTGCAAATCTTAGCGTTGTATCGCGTGATGACATAAGACCTTACGAATTTTCAGTAGACAGGACTTCTTTTATATATGAAAATGAAAAATTTACACTCGGACAGCCGGGAATTTTTCAATTGGATAATGCAAGGCTGGCACTTGAGGCAGCCAAATTACTAAATAAATCGGGATTCAGGCTCATAAACAAACAATCGGTAAAAGAAGCACTGATGATGTGCAGATGGTCAGGAAGATTTGAGGTTGTATCACACAATCCGTATGTTATTGTTGACGGTGCACACAATCCTGACGGTGCAAGAATGCTTAAGTATTCTTTAAATGCATATTTTCCGGGAGAAAAATTCATTTATATAATTGGTGTATTTAAAGATAAAGATTATATGCAGGTATTAGAAAATACACTTCCGCATGCAAAAAGAGTTTATACAGTGAGTGCACCTGCTCCGCGCGGTCTTCCGGCTGAAGAACTTGCGGGATGTGTTTCTAAAGTGTCTAACAATAAGATAAATCATGTTGAGGCGAAGAAAAGTGTGAAGGATGCGTTGAACACTATTTCCAGGGAAAGAATTTCAGGCAAGATTGTTGTTTTCGGTTCTTTATCTTTTTTACATGAAGTATATGAGTATTTTGGAACATCACATTAGTGTACTGTATAATTGACAATGATTTTTTAGATTGTTATACTTTTTAGGAGTAAAGACATGGATTTTTTTGAGAAAAAAACAGAAAAGAGTATATTTTTTGGAATTTTGATATTTTTATCTGTTTTTTTGTTTAAGACAGATTTATGTCAGTCTGCTACGGTTGTGGGAGAAACATCCATGGCAGGAATGACATTGTATCTTGATAAATATTATGCGGCTTCTGTAAAAAGAGAAGCTGCAGAAAAGGCAGAGCAAAAAAACAACAAAAAAAATGAAATCAGAAAAAAAGCTGACAAAAAAACAGAGTCAAATTTAAATGATACATTGGCAGATGCAGGGTATAAATACAATAATTTAGGTGTAGCCAATGTAAACGGTTCGTTGAATGTTCATTCAAAGGCATCAGCTTCATCTCATGTGGTAGGCAAGATGACGAAAAACAGCGGATGTGACATCAAGAGTATAAACAACGGATGGGCATATATTTCATCGGGCAAAGTTAAAGGATATGTCTTAGCAAAATATCTTTTGAAAAAAGATATTGCCAGACAGCGCGCAAAACAGGTTGCGAGACTTAAGGCGGTAGTAAATACTAAGACATTGAATGTCAGGACACTGCCTTCTATAGACTCCAAGGTGTGTGATACATTATCGCGTGAGGAGGAATATACTGTAGGAAACGCCAACATAGAAAAAGAGTGGTTAAAAAAATATATAAAAACACATTTAAATAAATCATTCGGTAAAAAGCAGCTTAAAAATGTCAACAAAAAAGCGATGTATCAGGATTTAAATAACTGGATAATGCTCTCAATTGATGAAGAAGATGTGTTTATAAATAAAGATTTTTTACAGTTTAATTATGCTCTTGACAAGGCAGTGACATATACTGAACCGCAGAATGACTTCGGTGGAACTGCAAGTCATTATACGGAAAAGAAGTCACTGTATTCAAAAATGGTTGCATTTGCTATGAAATTTTTGGGAAACCGTTATGTATGGGGAGGTACAAGCCTGACTAACGGTACCGATTGTTCAGGATTTACGATGAGGATATATGAGCATTTTGGGTATAAAATACCGAGAAATTCAAGGGCACAGGCAGCATTTACAAAGAGTGTAAGTTCTAAAGATGTGAAGGTTGGAGATTTGTTCTTTTACGGAAGTAACGGATATATAAGCCATGTGGCTATGTATATTGGCAATGGACAGATTATTCATGCAAGCAACAGAAAAGACGGAATAAAAATTTCAAATGCTTATTACAGGAAACCTATAAAAATAGGCAGAGTTATAAAATAATGTACTCTTGGTATCTTCTCAAAACGAAGAATTTAAAGAGTACATATTAGAAATATGGAGGAATAATTTTATGCAGTTTCAATGGTATCCGGGACACATGACAAAGGCCAGGAGGGCTATGCAGGAAGATATCAAACTGATAGATGTTATAATAGAGTTAGTTGATTCAAGAGTACCGCTAAGCAGCAAAAATCCGGACATAGATACTCTTGCAAACGGGAAGTCGAGAATACTTCTGATGAATAAGTATGACCTTGCCGACAAAAACGTGTCAGACAAATGGACAAGTTATTATGAGAGCAAGGGATATTTTGTCGCTGCCGTTAACTCTAAAAACGGAAAGGGAGTTAAAGCAGTACATGATGTTATACAGAAAGCATGTAAGGAAAAAATAGAGAGAGACAGAAAAAGAGGAATTTTAAATCGTCCGATAAGAGCGATGATTGTAGGAATACCGAATGTCGGAAAGTCTACATTTATAAACAGTTTTGCCGGAAAAGCTTGTGCAAAGACGGGAAACAAGCCCGGAGTTACAAAGGGAAAACAGTGGATAAGATTAAATAAAAGTGTTGAACTTCTTGACACACCGGGAATCCTCTGGCCAAAATTTGAAGACCAGCAGGTTGGCTTAAATCTTGCGTTTATAGGTTCAATAAAAGATGAACTTTACAATGTTTATGAGCTTAGCCTTCTTCTGCTTGATTATCTGATAAAAAACTATCCCGGTATGGTTGCAGAGTTTTACGGAATAGAAGATTCTGAGTCAAATAATGAACTTCTTGAAAGAATTGCTGTTAAGAGAGGCTGCTTGAAAAGCGGAGCTGAGTATGATCTTGATAAAGCAGCAAGATGTCTTGTTGATGATTTTAGAAATGGACGTATTGGTAAGATTAGTCTTGAAATTCCTCAGTAGGATATAATTGGGAGCAGGATTGTATGTATGATTATGAACAGATAGAAGACAGTTTGAGATTTTGTGACAGAAAAATATACTTATCACATATTGATGACCATAATACTAAGAAATATTCTGAATCAGAGAAGAAAAAATGGGAAGATATTGCTAATGATATATTAAAAGAAAAAAATACACAAAATGAGACAGAATCCGTAGAAGATGAAGTTTCATATATTCAGGTTGCGGCGGATTACAGAAAAAGAGCTGATGAATATATTCCGTTTTACAAAAGAACAATCTGTAATCTGTTTGTTCTGGTATTTTGTATAGTCATCGCTTTTGGAGTGGCAGGTCTGATTACAAACTATGTGGCATTTCAGAGTACGGTTGAGGGAATTTCCATGCAGCCTGTACTTGAAAATAATGATTCTATCATAATAGATAAATTTTCGTATAAGATAGATTCTCCTAAGAGATATGATATAGTGGTATTTCCGATAGAAGATACTGACGCAGACGGTAAAAAAAGATATTTTATAAAAAGAATAATAGGTTTGCCGGGAGAAACGGTATATATTGATGATGGCAGGGTATACATAAACGGTTCTCTTTTGAAAAGTGAAAAGTATGGAAAGGAACTTATGAAAGAAGCCGGAACTGCAAGTGAACCGCAGACACTTGCCTCAGATGAATATTTTGTACTTGGGGACAACAGAAATATGAGCACGGACAGCAGAAGTGAAACAGTTGGACTGGTTAGAAAGGAAGATATAACCGGTAAAGCTGTATTCAGGATATGGCCGTTTAAAAAATTTGGAGGATTAAATTGAGTAAATCAATAAATGATATAAAAAACGAGCTTGCAAATGCCGATAAAGAAACAAGAGAGAGTCTGATTGAAGTTTATAAAGGCGATACAAGGAAAGGTGTGGCAAAACTTATAGAAAAGTATGAAAAACAGAAGATTGCACTTGAAAAAGAGTATAAGAGACTGGAACTTATGCATCAATTTGAAAACAAATATTCAGATTATGAGTTCATAGCAGGAATTGACGAGGCAGGCAGGGGACCGCTTGCTGGACCTGTAGTAGCGGCAAGTGTTATACTTCCTAAGGATTGTGAGATTCTTTATCTGAATGATTCAAAACAGGTGAGTGCAAAAAAAAGAGACGAACTTTTTGATGAAATTAAAGAAAAAGCCGTTGCTTATGGTATTGGAGTTTCGTCACCGGGAAGAATAGACGAGATAAACATTTTGCAGGCAACATACGAAGCAATGCGTGCAGCCATCAAACAGATGTCTGAGACTAAATCGCCTGACATACTGTTGGTTGATGCTGTTCACATTCCGGAAGTTCAGACAAAACAGGTTGGAATCATAAAAGGTGATGCAAAGAGTGTTTCTATTGCGGCAGCAAGTATACTGGCAAAAGTTACAAGGGACAGATTTATGATTCAGATGGATGAGATGTACCCAATGTATGGTTTTGCAAGCCACAAAGGATATGGTTCAAAGGCACATATTGAGGCCATTAAAAAATACGGGCCGTCACCGATACACAGAGAGACATTTATAAAAAACTTTATAGATTAGGGGATTTATATATGGCAGATAACAGAAACAAAATGATTTACGGAAAAGATATTGTCGGAAAGAGAAGACAGGATAAATCAGCAGTTGCTTTGGAATATACATTACATGATAAAGCACCTAAGGTTATTGCATCGGGAAAGGGCTATCTTGCCGAAAAGATTATAGATAAGGCAGAAGAGGAAGATATTCCTATACATCAGGATGCAAAGCTTGCCAAAAGTCTTGAGGATATAGAAATAGGAGAGTATATTCCTCCGGAACTTTATCATGTTGTGGCTGAAGTGCTGGTATTTGTTGATGCAATGGATAAGATAAAAGGGAAGGTAATGGACAAAAAAGATAATGAGAGAAATAAATAAAAGAAAAATTGGTTCTGCTTATGAGCAAAAGGCTGTGGAGTATCTTAAAAATCACGGCTATAAGATTGTCAGGCAGAACTATTTTTGTAGTTACGGGGAGATAGATATTATTGCAAAAAAGGATAATATAATTGTATTTGTGGAAGTAAAATATAGAAAAAGTTCAAAGTCGGGACTTGGGGAGTCGGCTGTCAATAAAAACAAGCAGATTCATATAATAAATTCGGCTAAAAACTATATGGCAGAAATATATAAAACAGATGAACTTCCATGCCGTTTTGATGTAATAGCGATAAAAGGTAATCTGCTGCATCACATAGAAAATGCATTTGACGGGTGTTGACGGTAAATATAGACTATCAATTAGATGTAAAACGATTTTTAAGAGAGAAATGAGGATTATTATGTCTGATAACAAAAAGCGGATAGAACAAATGATAAATTCAAACGAGATAAGTAAAAAAGAGTGTTATTGTGTGGAAAATGAAGGCGTTCCTTTGATAAAATTTCACTGTCTCGACGAATATGGATTTGTCACATTAGCTTTCTCTACAAGATTTGGGGGTGTCAGCGGAGGAGAATATCTTTCAAGTCTGAATTTTGGATGGGACAGAGGTGACGATGATGCAAATGTAAAAGAGAATTATAAGAGAATGTGCAAGGAATTGAAAGCAGATTATAAAAAACTCGTACTTTCAGACCAGGTACATGAAGACAAGGTTGAGTATGTCGATGAACAATATACGGCAGGTGAGGAAATAAAGAAAAAATTAAAAATGACGGACGGAATGGTGACGGATAAGAAAGGACTTGTACTTGCAACGTCATATGCTGACTGTGTGCCGTTGTTTTTCGTTGACACAAAGAATAAAGCGATAGGTTCATCACATTCAGGATGGAGAGGGACGGTTGCACAAATAGGCAGAAAAACTGTTGAGAAGATGAAAAAATGTTTTGGCACTGATGCAAAAGATTTAATCTGCATAATAGGACCATCTATCTGTCAGAATTGTTATGAGGTCAGCAGGGACGTAGCGGCAGAATTTGAAAAGGTATTTAAAAAAGATACGGAAAGGATTTTGAAACGAAATCCGGGAACAGCTGATAAATATCTGTTAAATCTTTGGGAGGCAAACAGGATAATTCTTGAAAAAACAGGTGTACCGTCAGAAAATATACATGTGAGCGGACTTTGTACATGCTGCAATCCTGATATATTATATTCTCACAGGGCGAGTGGCGGAAAGAGAGGAAACCTGAACGGTTTTATAATGCTTGAAGATTAAAAAGAATAAAACAGGGCAAAACGCTGGGTTTGCCCTGTTTTTCGCTATGTTGCGAGTATTTTTCCTATAAAAAATTATTTGATTATTTATTGTTGTGTTTCTGTACGATATCCTGAATTCTCTGAGTTGCATCTATAAGGTCGTTTACGCTTGTGTCGTGATTGAGGGTATCTATAATGGCTGAAATATATTTACTAAGGTCAACGCTGTGATAATATGGTTTGTTTTTAACTTCATCAGGACAGTAACTTAAATTTGTAGTGTAAATTGAGTCAAAGATGTTTTCATCATATGCGGCATCTAACTCAGCTGTACCATTTGAAAATAAACCGAAAGTTACACATATAAATATCCGATTTGCACCGCGTTCTTTCAATTCGCGTGCAACGTCTAAGATAGTGTGGCCTGTGGCTATCATATCGTCGATAAGAAGTATGTCTTTGCCTGAGACATTGTTGCCGAGGAATTGTGTTGATACAACAGGGTGTTCACCGTCAACAAGTTTTGAATAGTCCATTCTCTTATAGAACAATCCCATTTCAACACCTAATGCACCGGCATAGTAAACAGCTCTCTTCATGCCGCCAAGGTCAGGAGATATTACCATAATATGCTCAGGGTCGATTTTTATATCTGGATTTGCCTTAACCACTGTGTCTATAAATTGGAAAGAAGTAAAGAAATTGTCAAAACCGTGATTAGGGATTGCGTTCTGGACACGGTTGTCATGTGCATCAAAAGTGATAATTGTTTCAACACCCATAGATACAAGCTCCTGAAGTGCTTGTGCACAATCGAGAGATTCATTTATATAGCGGATGTGCTGTCTGCCCTCATATAGATACGGCATTATGACAGTGATTCTTCTCGGATGACCGCTGCATGCCATAATGACACGTTTCAAGTCCATGAAAAAGTCATCGGGAGACATGTTAGTAGTCTTGTTTCTCATAGTGTACTGCTGTCCGTAATTTACCGTGTCAACGATTATGAAAAGGTCGACGCCTCTCATGGATTCGTTGATGACACATTTTGCTTCACCTGTGCCAAATCGTGGACAGTCATACGATACAAGATAATTTTGTGTGTCATATCCCGTCATTTTAAAATCAGGTTTTTGCATCTCAGAAAGTGCTTTGTGGCGTCTTGCTATTATTTCTTTGTTTATCTTTTCGCCGAGTTCCTGTTGATTGCCAAGAGCGACTATTTTAAGCGGAGCAAGTGGCATGGAATCCTTAAATTTTCTACTAGACATTGTTAACCTCTCTCTGCATCAGAATATATGCGTTTATTTTAAGTTCATGAATTAGTTATACATAACTACCTTAAAATAATATAACTTTTTTATGAAATATCGTCAAGGGCTTAAAGATAACGAGGTTGATTTTTTGTTGAATTTGTGGTATAAAATAGTTTGTTGTGTTTTGCTTTAAAACAATATTTAAAAGTGAATATTGTTGGCAATATAACATTACAAAAATAATATATAATATTTGGAGGAATTATTTTGAAGAAATATAGTAAATTACTGGCAGTAACACTTTGTGCATCGATTGCACTTGCATCTACAGGGTGCGGGGTCACAGATAAGCTGAAAAATGCGATTACAAATAATAAGACAGCTTCATCTGACAAAGCTAAGGATAGCAGCGATGAAAATGTAAAATGTCTTGATTATGTTACACTTGGCGATTATTCAACGATTAACATAAAAAAGAATGAGATAGACAAATCTACAAAAGAGCAGATTACTAAAAATATCAAGAGCACAGGTGATTATACTAAAGTAAAAAAAGGAAAAATAAAAAAAGGTGATATAGTAAATATTTATTATGTCGGAAAAGTAAACGGCAAGACATTTGAGGGTGGCAGCCTCACAAAAAAGACAAATAAGGCAGGATATGATCTTGAAATAGGTTCAAATACATTTATTGACGGTTTTGAGGATGGTCTTATAGGCAGGAAAATAGGTTCAAAATGTAAGATAAAGGTGACATTCCCTGAACAGTACAGCCAGAATCAGGATTTGGCAGGAAAAAAAGCCGTATTTTCCGTTACTATCAATTTTAAGGAAGTATATCCTGAACTTTCAGACAAGTTTGTAAAGAAAAACATGAAAGATTTTGACAAGGATTACGAAAATACTGCAGCCGGATATACAAAATATGTAAGGGATAATCTTTTAGCTGAAAAAGCATGGAGTACATTTTATGATACATGTAAAGTAAATGACTATCCTGAGTCAAAAATGAAGACAATGAAGACACAGTTAAAGACATCTATAACATATTATCTTCAGAATAACGGTTATACACTTGAGAACTATCTTAAGTCACAGAACTCATCAATGTCTGATTTCAACAAACAGCTTGAGACAACAGCTAAAACAGATGTTGGAAAACAGCTTGTTTACGGTGCTGTTGCAGAGAAAGAAAATATAACAGTTTCAGATAAGCAGTATAAAGAAGAAGTTAAAACATATCTTACAAATTATAATTGTAAAAACGAAAAGGAACTTAGTTCGACATTCAAAGATTATTACGGAGTAGATGCAAAGACAATCATCACTGAAGATATCTTGTATAAGAATGTAAAGAACTTCCTTATAAAAAATGTAAAAGAATCTTAAATCACACATGCAAAATGATATTGAAAGTGTGTTATTAAGGTAGAAACGGAGATTTAAATGGCTAAACCAATAGTTGCAATAGTTGGACGACCAAATGTTGGAAAATCAACGCTTTTTAATATGCTTGTGGGTGAACGTCTGTCGATAGTAAAGGATACACCGGGAGTTACAAGAGACAGGATATACGCCGATGTAAATTGGCTTAATTATCACTTTACGCTTATGGATACAGGAGGAATCGAACCTGAGACAAACAATCAGATGCTGCGTCATATGAGAGAGCAAGCTGAGATGGCAATTGAGATGGCAGACGTTGTAATGTTTGTTGTCGATGTTAAGCAGGGTGTTGTCGATGCAGATTATAAAGTTGCGGAAATGCTCAGAAAAGCACAGAAAAAGATTGTTCTTGTTGTAAACAAGGTAGATAATTTTGACAAACTCATGCCTGATGTGTACGAATTTTATAATTTAGGTCTTGGAGACCCATATCCTATATCATCAATTGGAAAACTCGGAATCGGTGATATGCTTGACGAAGTTACGGCTCTCTTTCCGGAAAATGAAGATGATGCTGAAGATGAAAGACCAAGGATAGCCATAGTTGGAAAGCCAAATGCAGGTAAGTCATCTATCATCAATAAACTTTTAGGGGAAAACAGGGTTATTGTATCTGATGTTGCCGGAACTACAAGAGACGCTGTAGATACGGCTGTAAAGTGGAATGGTAAAGAATATGTATTTATCGATACGGCAGGTCTTAGAAGAAAAAATAAGATTAAGGAAGAGATAGAGAGGTATTCGATACTAAGAACCGTATCAGCAGTGGAAAGAGCAGATGTTGTTGTTCTTGTAATTGATGCAACTGAGGGCATAACAGAGCAGGATGCAAAGATAGCAGGAATTGCCCATGACCGTGGACGAGGCATGATAATTGCCGTAAACAAATGGGATGCTATAGAGAAAAACAACAAGACAGTATCAGAATATACACAGAAAGTAAGAAATATATTATCGTTTATGCCGTATGCAGAAATTATGTTTATATCGGCGCTTACGGGACAGAGACTTCCAAAATTATTTGATTCCATTGAGGTTGTAATACAGAATCATTCTCTTAGAATTGCCACGGGAGTTCTAAACGAAATTCTTACTGAGGCAGTAGCAATGCAGCAGCCACCTTCAGATAAGGGACGAAGACTCAAAATTTATTATATGACACAGGTAAGTGTTAAACCGCCTACTTTTGTTATATTTGTTAATGATAAGAGACTTATGCATTTTTCATATACGAGATATTTGGAAAACAAGATAAGAGAGGCATTTGGATTTGCCGGTACACCTCTTAAATTCATAATAAGAGAGCGTAAAGAAAAATAAAAAGTGTATTAATTTATGCACTACAATAGTTGCGTGCAAAGGAGGCTCATAAAATGGGCGAAAGTATGATTCACAACATTATATGTTTAGTGATAGGTTATTTTTGCGGATGTATATCAAGCGGATATTTTGTCGGAAAATTTCATCATATTGATATAAGAGAGCATGGGAGCGGCAATGCTGGAACGACAAATGTTTTGAGGGTTTTAGGAAAAATGCCTGCGCTCATAACATTTGTCGGTGACCTGGCAAAGGCAGTTCTGCCAATACTTGTCATAAGAGTGTTTTTATCACCTGACAACTGGTATCTTTTGTGTTTATATATTGGTCTTGGTGTTGTACTTGGACATAATTATCCGTTTTATCTTGGATTTAAAGGTGGAAAGGGTATTGCTGTTACGGCGGCTGTTGTAATGTCGGCTGCGCATCCTCTTTTTATACCCGTCGGAACATTGATATTTGCTTTGATAGTTGCACTGACTAGGTATGTATCGCTTGGGTCGCTTGTGGTTGCATGGTACATACCGGTAAATACAGTGCTTATGCATAGAAATGACAGTGAATTTGTACATATGATGGTAATCAGTCTTTTGTTTACGGCTTTTGCATATTTTCAGCACAGGCAGAACATAGTAAGATTGATTCATGGAAAAGAAAATAAGATTGGTTCAAAGAGTGATAAATAACAAAATAACACGAAAGAATGATTTTTACATATAAAATGACTTTTATGTGCAAAATGACTTTTGCATACAATAAAGTTGTTTGGAAATGAGGTTAATTATGAGTAAAGTCAGTTTTTTAGGTGCCGGCAGCTGGGGAACGGCACTTGCAATAATGTTGGCAAATAATGGTCACGATGTGACTCTTTGGTCTGCTGTTGAATCGGAAGTTGAGATGCTGCAGACACACAGAGAGCATAAAGACAGACTTCCGGGTGTAAAACTTCCTGAGTCCGTAGTTGTGACAAGTGATCTTGAAAGTGCATGCAAGGGTTTTGATTTGATAGTTTTTTCGGTGGCTTCGCCTTATGTCAGAGTAACAGCGAAAAATGCTTCAAAGTTTATTCCTAAGGGTCAGAAGATAGTTAATGTTGCAAAGGGAATTGAAAATGATACATTGATGACACTTAGAGACATTATCTGTCAGGAAATGCCTGAAAGAGATGTATGTGTATTATCGGGTCCAAGCCATGCAGAGGAAGTTTCAATCGGTATGCCTACTACTGTAGTGGTTGGTTCTACAACGAAAGAAACAGCAAAGTATGTCCAAAAGATATTTATGAATGACCGTTTCAGGGTTTATACAAGTCCTGACATAATAGGAATAGAGCTTGGTGGCTCAATAAAAAATGTCATTGCACTTGCGGCAGGAGTTTGTGACGGACTTGGACTTGGAGACAACACAAAAGCAGCTCTTATTACAAGAGGTATAACTGAGATAGCAAGACTTGGTGTAGCCATGGGCGGACATATGGAGACATTCTGCGGTCTTTCAGGAATCGGAGACCTCATTGTCACATGTACAAGTACACACAGCCGTAACCATAATGCAGGGGTGCTTATTGGAAAAGGAATGTCTATGGATGAGGCAATGAAAGAAGTAAATCAGGTTGTTGAGGGTGTGTATTCAGCGAAAGCTGCATATTCACTTGCAAAGAAATACAAAGTGTCAATGCCTATAGTAGAACAAATAAATGAAGTTTTATTTGATGGAGTTTCTGCTACCGATGCAATACAGGCATTACTTACGCGTGAGGAATGCCACGAGTATCAGGGGCTTGTTTGGGAAGACGATAAATAAACTTTTAAATTCTTAGATTTGTCATATGTAATCTGACATAAAGTATTATCGAATTATAGAATAAAAGTATTTGTGGTATGAAGTAATTTATGTCGGATAAAGTGCATAATCTTAAAAAAAGATTATGTGGTACAAATTATGAATGGATATGATAATAATGAAGAAATGCCAGTTGATACACGTTCTCAGAAAATTTTGAGAGCGCGGCTGGCATTTTCTGACAATTACGATGAAACAGAGGAAAGTGGCAGAGAAGCAAAGTCGCTTATGACAAAGATTACATTGCTTTTGCTTCTTTTTTCGGCTGTTCTTGTTTTGTGTTTTGGAGACCTGACAATTGGAAATTACAGTAATAAACCTATTAAACAGGCATTATCGAAAGAGGGAACAGTCTGGCATGATATGGTTGAATTTACCGGAAACATTATAAGTGACGTTATGGAGGATTTGAATGAGAAAACTTGCTTTAAGTGATGAGATATTATTATCAGTTGATAAGCCGGCGAGATATATCGGTGGTGAGATTAACATGGTAAAAAAAGATCCGTCAAAAGTAGATATACGATTTTGTATGTGCTTTCCCGATGTATACGAGATAGGTATGTCACATCTTGGCATACAGATTTTGTATGATATGTTCAATTTGAGGGATGACATATACTGTGAAAGAGTTTATTCCCCTTGGGTAGATTTGGATAAGATAATGCGAGAACAGGATATTCCGCTTTTTGCATTAGAGAGTCAGGAGCCGATAAAAAATTTTGATTTTCTTGGAATAACGCTGCAATACGAGATGTGTTACACAAATATTTTACAGATTCTTGATTTGTCAAAGATACCTCTTTTAGCAAAAGACAGGACAATGGATGACCCATTTGTTATAGGCGGAGGTCCATGTTCGTACAATCCTGAACCTATAGCAGATTTTTTTGATATTTTTTATATAGGAGAGGGAGAAACGGTTTATTTTGACCTTATGGATGCCTATAAAGAGTGGAAAAGATCAGGCAAAGACAGAGTGGAATTTTTGAAAGCGGCGGCTAAGATACCGGGTATGTATATACCACAGTTTTATGAGGTACAGTATAATGAAGATGGTACACTGAAAGACTTTTATCCTATCGTGGAAGAAGCACCAGAAACAGTTATCAAGCAGGTTGAACTTGATATGTCAGAGACATATTATCCTGAAAAGCCGCTTGTACCGTATATAAAAGTTACCCAGGACAGAGTTGTGCTTGAAATCCAGCGTGGCTGCATAAGAGGCTGCCGTTTCTGTCAGGCGGGTATGCTTTACAGACCTATAAGACCGAGAAGTCTTGATTTCCTTAAGAAAAGAGCGGCTGCAATGCTTAAAGCAACAGGTCATGAGGAAATTTCATTGAGTTCATTAAGTTCAAGTGATTACAAAGAACTTCCTGAACTTGTTTACTGGCTTATAGACGAGTATAGGGACAAGGGAGTAAACATATCACTTCCGTCACTCAGAATAGATGCGTTTGCACTTGATGTAATGTCGAAAGTACAGGATATAAGAAAGTCAAGCCTTACATTTGCACCGGAGGCAGGAACACAGAGGATGAGAAATGTTATAAACAAAGGTCTTACCGAGGAAAACATTCTTACAGGTGCGATGGATGCGTTCAGGGGAGGATGGAACAGGGTAAAACTCTATTTCATGCTCGGACTTCCGGGAGAGACATATGATGATATAGAAGGAATAGCGGTTTTGTCTGACAAGATTGCAAGAGAGTATTATACGATTCCAAAAGACCAAAGAAACGGAAAAGTAAGCATTGTCACAAGTACATCGATATTTGTACCAAAGCCGTTTACACCGTTTCAGTGGTCACCTATGAATACGAAGGAACAGGCGAAAGACAAGAGAAATTTCCTGCTTGGAAAAGTCAGAGAGCAGCTTAACCAAAAGAGTATCAAATACAATTGCCATGACGCGGATGTATCGGAACTTGAGGGTGTATTTGCAAGAGGTGACAGACGCCTTAATAAAGTTATACTTGAAGCTTACCAGAGCGGATGTTTTTATGATGCATGGTCAGAATATTTTAAATATGAAAACTGGATTAAAGCATTTGAGGACAACGGACTTGATATGGCATTTTATATTGGTCGTGAAAGACCTGCTGACGAGTTGTTCCCTTGGGATTTCATTGACATAGGTGTGACTAAAAAGTTTATGCGCAGAGAATATGAAAATTCATTAAAGGCACAGGTTACACCTAACTGTCGTGCAAAGTGCGCCGGATGTGGAGCTATGAAATTTAAGTGCGGTGTCTGTGTTGAAAATCTTACGGGCAATGATGAGAAAGGAACGGGTGAGTGACATGAAAGCAAGATTAAAATTCAGTAAAGTCGGTTCAATGCGTTTTATCGGTCATCTTGATGTAATGAGATATTTTCAAAAGGCATTCAGGCGTGCTGAAATTGAGGTAAGTTACAGTAAAGGTTTTTCGCCGCATCAGCTCATGTCATTTGCGTCACCGCTTGGAATAGGACTTAGCAGCGATGCAGAATATCTTGATGTGACACTTGAAAAGAGTGATTCTCCTGAAAAGATGACAGAGCGTATAAATGCTGTTATGAATGATGAAATAACAGTTAAAGATTTCACTATACTTGATGATGATGCAAAGCCTTCAATGGCAATGCTCTCAGCATGTGATTATATGATATGCATAAAACCTGATAAGGACAATCCGCTTACTGATGACGCATTTGCTGAGGAAGCAGTAAGAAAGATAAAAGAAGCAGAAAAAATTGAAATATTAAAAAAGACAAAACGCTCAGAAAAAATAGTTGACATAAAGCCAAATATTTATCATATTGAAACTGATATTGCGGCTTTTTGTAATGATACGAAAAATGAGTATGGCAGACTTGAAATAGACACATCATTCTATAAGCCTGTAATATATTGCCAGCTCACAGCAGGAAGTGTCGTAAACATAAAGCCTGAGCTGGTTTTAGAAGCTGTCATGCAGATGAATGGTTTTGAATATAATCCGCTTGATTACCAGATACACAGGCTTGAAATGTATGCAGATGAGACTGCTAAAAAGGGTGAGGTTCATCTGCTTGGTTCAGAGATACCGTGTAAACTTGTACCGTTATCAGAGTTTGGAAAACAGGAGATGGCATAGCAATGGCAAATCAGTTATTGATAACTAAAAAGGGCAGTGGCGTGTTATCTGTGAAAGTTGAGGATGGAAAGATAGCACAGATACAGGCTCAGCCTGAAAATGAGGAGTCACTTTTAGGAAATATTTATGTCGGGAAAGTTAGAAATATTGTCAAAAACATAAACGCAGCTTTTGTGGAATATGAGCTGGGAAAGATGGCGTATCTTTCGTTAGAGTCAAGAGTATGTCCGATACATACGGATGGTGTTGTGTCGGATGGGACAAGGGTGCTTATTGGTGACGAGATAATCGTTCAGATAGAGAAAGAGGCGGTAAAAACCAAGCCGCCCACACTTTCGGGTGCTCTCAATTTTCCGGGAAAATATGTTGTACTTATATATGGCGAAAAGACGGTGAGCATATCTTCAAAGATAAAAGATTTCGAAAAAAAACAGCGGATAAAGGAACTGCTTCAAAATAACATAGACGGAGATTATGGCTTTATAGCGAGAACAAACAGTAAAGATGCATCGGAAGAAAAAATTTTAAATGAGATAGCATTTCTAAAAAAACAGCTTGAAGACATAAAAAAATTTGGTATTCACAGGACAAAATTTAACTGCCTTTATCATGCACCTGCTGCCTATCTGTGCGATATAAGGGACTCTTATGATTCGCTGCTTGAAAGTATAATCACAGATGACGATGTAATATATGAAAAGATAACGGAGTTTGTAAAAGTATATCAGCCGGAAGACATAAATAAAATCAGGCGATGGGATGAAAATGACGGAAAACTCGATGCAGTTTATGATGTTACAAAGACTTTGGAACATGCACTCATGCCAAAAGTCTGGCTGAAAAACGGAGGTTATCTTATAATACAGCCTACAGAGGCACTGGTATCTGTCGATGTCAATACCGGAAAAGCCATCTCAAAAAAGAGGGATGTACAAAAAACATTTTTGAAAGTAAATCTTGAGGCTGCCACACAGATAGCAAGACAGTTGAGACTTAGAAATCTGTCAGGTATGATTTTGATAGATTTTATTGATATGAAGAGTCCTGAGTACAACAAACAGCTTATGGACAGGCTTAAGAGCGAATTTGCCAAAGACCCGGTAAGAACAATACTTGTCGATATGACAAAACTTGGACTCATCGAAGTCACAAGAAAAAAAGTGAGAAAATCACTTTATGAGCAGATAAAGGAAATTGAAGTTTAATAAATCATGACATTAACGCCATGAATACACAAATAAATTACAGTTTAGGAGGAACAGATATGGATTTTTATATGCCAACAAAAGTATGTCAGGAGAAAAATGCAGTAAAAAATCATGGTGCCGAGATTGCATCATTTGGAAAAAAGGCACTTATTGTCACAGGTAAGTCATCATCAAAGAAAAATCATTCTCTTCAGGATGTCATAGATGTACTTAACGAAAATGCTACAGAGTACGTTGTATTTGATGAGGTGCCACAGAATCCGTCAGTGGAGCTCATAATGAAAGCGAGCGAGTTCGGACGCAATGAGGGCGCAGACTTTGTTATCGGAATAGGCGGTGGTTCACCTATGGATTCAGCAAAAGCGATAGCACTTATGATACAGAACAGGGATACAGACGAGGAGATATTATATCAGAACATAGAACTTCGTGCGATTCCTGTCGTTGAGATACCTACAACTTGTGGAACGGGTTCGGAAGTTACGCCATATGCCATACTTACAAGACACGATAAAAATACGAAACAGAGTATTAGTCATAAGATTTATCCTGAACTTGCATGCATAGATCCGGAATATCTTTCGGCAGCACCGGAAAGCGTGATTAAGAATACGGCAGTAGATGCACTTGGACATATGATAGAAAGTTATTTTAACTCTAAGGCAACAGATTTCAGCAGAATGTTATGTCAGTATGGAATATCAGTGTGGGCAGAAAACATATCTGTACTCCTCGGAGATGAAGCTGACTATGAGGCATATGATTCTCTTATGCTCGCGTCATGCCTTGCAGGAATGGCAATCACACATACAGGCACATCAATACCTCATGGACTTAGCTATTATCTTACATATAATAAAGATATACCACATGGAAAGGCGGTTGGTCTGTTTTTGCCGGGCTACCTTAAAGTTATCCAAAAGGAGATGCCTGATGAAGTATCAGAGGTTCTTGCAATGCTTGGATTTGATGAAATTGAGCAGTTTGCGTTCCTTATAAAACAGCTTCTTGGTGATTATGAGATAACGAATGAGGACGTAAAGAAAATGACAGACGAGATAATGGCAACACCTAGAAAATTAAATGCCGTTCCGTTTAAGGTCGCAAGGGAAGATGTAGAGGATATGGCGGCTTACTTGGCGTAGTTTTTGTTGTTAGTGAAACTGTTGCAGATTGTGAAGTCAGATAAGATATAATATTTAATACCGCAGGCACACTTTCGTTATATTGTCACTTGCAGCGGAACATAAAATTTATAAATGAATAGATACTTTGGATATGAAATGGAGTGATACGATGCAGCAGGATGAGATAATTTTGAGAAAAGGGATAGTACATATTCTGGATGGAGAACTTGGGTATCCGGTTTATTCGGAGCAGCAGATTGATATTACACCTGATCTTAATGATTTTTTTACCGGACATATTTTTAAGATAATGTCCGGTGATGATATGAAAAAATGTTATTTTGATGAGAATGGTTCAGATATTTACAAGTTGCTTAAGGATTTCTCTGAGGATGATTTTATAGAGTTCAGCAAAGATATTACAAAGAGGCTTTATGACATAATGAACAGTAATCTTGCAATACCGTCGGCTGACCTTGCCGTTATATCATTCAGTCTGCACAGTGTCATGTATCTTGCCATTTTAAAGATGAATTACAAAGAGAGCTTTGTTCATATGACGCAGTCGGAGGAGATTGGCAATGTAAACAGTATAATTAAGTACCGTTCGACACTTCCTGCATCTTCATCAAAACTTTCAGAAGCAGTTATAATAAATTTAAGTGATTATACGGTAAATATAATCGAGAAAAAGTATGAAGTAAACGGTGAAAAATGCAATTATCTCTCAGAACGTTATCTTAACTGCCATGCGGCAATGTCATCAAAATCAAAACTTGCTATAGTGACAAAAGCGGTTGAACAGGTCAATAAAAAGCACTTTGAGGAAGAACCGGTAAAGCAGATGGAGGCAAAGCGCATTATCAAAGAAGAAATCGAGGAGACAGGCGCAGTTGATGTCGAAAAGATAAGCGAAAAGCTTTACGGTAAAACTCCCGACATAAAAGAAGAATTTGACGCAAAGATGGAAAAATATCATATGGAGAAAGCGCAGGTAAAACCGCAGAGCAGTGCGACTACAAAGAAGTTTGAAAAACAGTATTTAAAGACGGACACGGGGATAGAGATAAATATTCCTATGGAGCAATATCAGGACATAAATCAGGTTGAGTTTATATCAAATCCTGATGGGACAATATCCGTTATGATAAAGAATATCAATAAAATATCAACAAGATAAAAGAATGGAGAAAATGATGTTTCGCTTATGGGCAAAGAAGTTTAAAGACAACAGAATGCTTGATGATATAACAATAACAGACCAGTCAAAGGAAAAGAACAGGACGAAGAAAGTGTTCGACAGTTTAGATGAAGTATGTTACGCATTTGATTTAGGGCGTCCGATATGGCTTGACAAAAACATAAAAGAATTTAAGAAGATGGACAAAACACGTTTTGACAGTGATAATTTCATAGAGGGAATAGACTTTGATTATCTTGAAATTCATGTAATAGAGGAAGATGAAATTTGGGAGTAGGAATTTGCCTGATTGAAATCTGTGGGAAATCTGTGAGCAGGAAAGTAGGTATTTACATTTTTCTTTCGACATGATAAAATACTTCGGTAATGAGTAGCACAGACAATCGCGGCTGCAAATGCCGAAAGGCTGCAGGTGAGGAAAGTCCGGGCTTCATAGGGCAGGATGCCGGATAACGTCCGGTGGAGGTGACTCCCAGGCCAGTGCAACAGAAAATAACCGCCTGTTTATGCAGGTAAGGGTGAAAAGGCGAGGTAAGAGCTCACCGCGCTTTTGGTAACAGAAGTGGCTGTGTAAACCCCATCCGAAGCAAGACCGAACAGAGATGATACGGCTGCCCGTCGTGTCTCGGGTAGGTTGCTTGAGCCTGATGGCAACATCAGGTCTAGATAGATGATTGTTTTGATACAGAACTCGGCTTATAGTGTTGCTCATTTACTTTTTATTGAAAAATAATATACAATTTACAATTGATTTGATACTTATATAAAAATATAGAAGAAGAGGAAGATAGTGATGCCACTTACACCAATGATGCAAAAATATATGGAAACCAAAGAGGAATACAAAGATTGTATTCTTTTTTATCGCTTAGGGGACTTTTATGAAATGTTCTTTGAAGATGCGAAGATATGTTCAAAAGAACTGGAACTTACGCTTACCGGAAAGAGCTGCGGACTTGAAGAGAGGGCACCTATGTGTGGTGTTCCTTTTCACGCCGTAGATACATATCTTAATAAGCTTGTAAGCCGTGGTTACAAAGTGGCAATCTGTGAACAGGTTGAGGATCCTAAACAGGCAAAAGGTCTTGTAAAGCGTGCAGTTGTAAGAATTGCAACACCGGGAACGAACCTTAATACACAGTCTCTTGACGAGACAAAAAATAATTATCTTATGTGCATCGTTTATACGACAAATGCATACGGGGTATCATATGTTGATGTTACGACGGGTGAATATTATGTGACAGAATTTGACAGTGAAAATAAGCTGCTTGATGAGATTTTTAAGACAGCCCCATCTGAAATTATATGTAATGATTCGTTCCTTGTTTCAGGCATTGATTTGGAGGAACTTCATATCAGATTGAATGTCGTGGTATCGGCTGTTGATAACTGGCATTTTGATGAGAGTAAATGTGAGCAGGCTCTTATGGAGCATTTTGGTGTGTCATCGCTTGACGGACTTGGTCTTGCAGATTACAGTATCGGGGTTACAGCTGCCGGTGCAGTTATGCAGTATCTTACTGAGACGCAGAAAACTTCAATGGATCATATTACTTCTATAAGACCATATATCACAAATCACTATATGCTTCTTGACCGTTCGACAAGAAGAAATCTTGAATTATGTGAGACTATGCGTGAAAAGTCAAAAAGAGGTTCTCTGTTCTGGATACTTGATAAAACTAAAACTGCTATGGGTGCGAGATTGCTCAGAAATTCCATTGAACAGCCGCTTATAAATATTGATGAGGTAAATACACGTCTTGACATGATATCGGAATTTAATGACAATGCTATATCAAGAGAAGAACTCAGGGAATATCTAGGTCCGATATATGATATTGAGAGACTTATAAGTAAGATAAGTTACAAAAGTGCGAATCCAAGAGATCTTATTGCATTCAGGCAGTCGCTTTCAATGCTTCCTCACATAAAATATGTACTTTCGTCATTTTCTGAATCGAAATTAAAAGAATACGGAGAAGAACTTGACGAACTTACGGATATTTACAAACTTATTGATGAGTCCATAATTGAAGAACCTCCGATAACCGTAAGAGAGGGTGGAATTATTAAGGACGGATTCAATGAGGAAGTCGATAAATTAAGAAAAGCAAAGACCGAGGGAAAACAGTGGATTGCTGATTTGACTGAGGAAGAGAAAGAAAAGACAGAGATTAAAAATCTTAAGATTAAGTATAACAAGGTATTTGGCTATTTCTTTGAGGTTACAAATTCATACAAAAACCTTGTACCGCCTGAGTGGACTGTAAAGCAGACATTGTCAAACTGCGAGAGATATATTACACCTAGACTTAAGGAACTTGAAGATACAATTCTTGGTGCCGAGGAAAAATTGTTTACACTTGAATACAATATATTTAATGAAACTCTCGATGCGATATACAGTGAGATAGGAAGAATACAGCAGGCGGCAAAGATTATTGCGCAGATAGATATGTTTGCGTCAATGGCAGTTGTTGCAGAACAGAATAATTATGTACGTCCTGATATGAGTACGGACGGATGTATTGATATAAAAAACGGCCGCCATCCGGTTGTTGAAAAGATGATAAAAAATGACATGTTCATCTCAAACGATACTTTCCTTGACAATGACAACCACCGAATTGCTATTATCACAGGACCCAATATGGCGGGTAAATCTACATACATGCGTCAGACTGCACTTATTGTCCTGATGGCACAAATTGGCTCGTTTGTTCCGGCTGAGAGTGCAAAAATTGGCATTGTTGACAGGATATTTACAAGGGTAGGAGCTTCGGATGACCTTGCGAGCGGCCAGAGTACATTTATGGTTGAGATGACTGAAGTATCAAATATTCTTAGAAATGCGACTAAGAACAGCCTTATAATACTGGATGAAATAGGAAGAGGAACTTCTACATTTGACGGTCTTTCCATAGCATGGGCAGTTGTTGAGTATATAGCAAATACAAAACTTCTTGGAGCAAAAACTCTTTTTGCCACACATTACCATGAACTTACGGAACTTGAAGGAAAACTTGACAGTGTAAATAATTACTGTATTGCCGTCAAGGAGCAGGGCGACGATATTGTTTTCCTCAGAAAGATAATAAAGGGTGGAGCGGACAAGAGTTACGGAATACAGGTGGCGAAACTTGCAGGTGTTCCGGAGACTGTTCTTGACAGAGCGAAGGAGCTTGTTGAAAAACTGAGCAACAATGATATTGCAAACAAAGCAAAGGAAATAGATGTTGAGTACGAGCCTGATGACTATAATTATGATATAGAGAAGCAGACTAAGCATAAAAAGCGAGGTAGAAAAAAGACATCTTCAGAAATAGAGTCGGAGCAGCTTGGACAGATATCAATGTTTGATATGGGAGGTTCAAATGTGAAAACTGAGGATATAATACTTGAACTTCATGACCTTGACCTCTCAACGACAACTCCTATTGATGCAATGAATATTTTGTATAAGATGCAGATGAAATTAAAACAGAGAATTTAAATTTATGATGCAAGGGTCAAAAGCAGATAGCAATGAAGCAATCCGTGGCATTATTATAGAATATTCAGAAAGAGAAAGGAGGCGTGGATTATGTCTATTATATTGCTTGACCAGGACACGATTAACAAAATTGCAGCAGGAGAGGTTATTGAAAGACCTATGGCTGTTGTCAAGGAACTTGTTGAAAATTCAATTGATGCGGGTGCAAATATGGTAACTGTTGAGATTAAGGACGGCGGCAAGAATTTTATCCGTATTACGGATAATGGCTCAGGTATTGAAAAGAGTGATATTGAGCTTGCGTTTACTCCACATGCGACGAGTAAGATAAAAGGTGCCGCAGACCTTCTCGAAGTTTCGACACTCGGTTTCAGGGGTGAAGCACTAGCGAGTGTGGCGGCGGTTTCACATCTTGAGATGATTACAAAAGTTAAGAGTGAAGATGTGGGATACAGATACCAGATTGATGGCGGTGAGAGAAAAGAACTTGAGACTGTAGGGTGTCCGGATGGAACTACTATCATAGTCAGAAATCTGTTTTACAATACACCTGCAAGACTCAAATTTTTAAAATCACATCAGACTGAGGCAGGCTATATAGGTGGTGTAATTGAACGTCTTGCTCTTTCACATCCTGAAATTTCTTTCAGATTTATTGCCCAGGGTCAGAAAAAACTTCACACTTCGGGAAATGGAAACCTGAAGGATACGATTTATCAGATTTACGGCAGAGATATAACTTCAAATGTTCTTACAGTTGACTTGTCAGATGAAGTATGCAGCATTGAGGGATTTATCGGAAAACCGGTTGTATCAAGGGGAAACAGGGCATATATAAATTATTTTATAAATGGCAGATATATAAAAAGCAATATAATAAATAAAGCGATTGAAGAAGCGTATAAACCGTATACAATGCAGCATAGATACCCTTTTACGGTACTTCATTTTCAAATTAAACCTGAGTTTATTGACGTAAATGTTCATCCGCAGAAGATGGAAATTCGTTTTACAAATGAGAGGGAATTATATAAGACCATCTATGACTGCATAACAGCGAGACTTACGCACAGGGAATTTATTCCGGAAGTGACATTTGAAGAAAATAAAAATGCTAAAGATACTGACATCAATAAAAGTGCCGGTATTCCCGGCGATAATAAAAGTAATAAAAACGCTGGTGTTACTGGCAATAATGAAAGTAATAAAAACGCCGGTATTACTGGTAATAATGAAAACAATAAAAAAAATAACAGCAATAAAAACGAGAATAGCAGTGAAGAAGCTGAGAAAATTGCAATTGTTGAAAAAAAGGTGATTGATGTCGGTGAAACACTTTCGAGAATAGGAAAAGTGGAACTTCACAGACCTGATGCATACCAGAAGAAGCAGATGTTTGCTGAACTTATGAAAAAAAAGGAAAAGCAGGATGACGGTCTTGCTGAATCCGGACAGTCAGGTGTTATTGCAGCAGAAAAAAATATTGAAATATTACATGAAAAAGCTCCTTACAACATAAAACAGGAGACACTTTTTGAAACGGGAGTTTTACAGGAAGACAAGACAAAGGATATAAGAATTGTCGGACAGGTATTTTCAACATATTGGATATTACAATATGAGGACAATATGTATATGGTTGACCAGCATGCTGCACATGAAAAAGTATTATACGAAAGATTTATGAAGCAGATTTCAGAAAATAAAGTGATGGTGCAGATGGTAAATCCGCCGATAGTTTTAAGTCTTTCAATGGTTGAACAGCAGGTTGTCGATGATAATATTGAAATTTTTAAGGAACTTGGATATACGATAGAGGCATTTGGAGGCAGGGAATATATAGTGACAGGAATTCCAGCGCAGCTTCCGGATATAGCTACGACAGACCTTCTGATGGAGATTATAGATGACTTTGTCAACGGGAAAACCAATCTCTCTAAGGATGTGCTTCTTGAGAGGGTTGCAACAATGTCATGCAAGGCAGCGGTCAAGGGAAATAATGAACTGCCTCTCGAGCAGGCTCATGAGCTTTTAAAAGAACTTATGTCGCTTGAAAATCCATACAATTGTCCGCATGGAAGACCAACAATGATACGCATGAGCAAATATGAGATAGAAAAGAAATTTAAACGAATTGTTTAGGGAACAGTATATCGGAAATCCAGCCGAAATGACTCGTTTTGAGAAGATACCGAGAGTACATACGGATATGAGGGAGAAAATGATGGAAAAGAAACCTCTTATAATAATTACAGGGCCAACGGCAGTTGGAAAAACAGAACTTTCAATTTTGCTTGCAAAAAAAATCGGAGGAGAGATAATATCAGCCGATTCAATGCAGGTATATAAACATATGGATATAGGCACGGCAAAGATAATGCCTGAAGAAATGCAGGGAGTAAAGCATTATCTTATAGATGAGTTAGAACCTGATGAAGAATTTAACGTGACTGTTTTTAAACAGAAATGTGATAAATATATAGAAGAGATATACAGTAAAGGAAAAATACCGATAATTGTCGGTGGGACAGGCTTTTATATACAGGCGGTTTTATATGATATAGATTTCACAAAAACTGATGCAGCCGATTCATATAGAAAAGAATTGCAGAGATTTGCCGATGAAAATGGAAATATAGCTTTACATGACAGATTGAAAGAAGTTGATGAAAAATCGGCTGCACATATTCATCCGAATAACGTAAAGAGGGTTATAAGGGCATTGGAATATTTTGAGCAGACGGGTGAAAAAATATCAGAGCATAATGACGAGCAGCAGCAGAACGAATCACCGTTTAATTTCAGATATTATGTTTTAAGACTTCCCAGAGAAATATTGTATGAGCGCATAAATAAGCGTGTGGATATTATGAGGGAAAAAGGACTTACTGAGGAAGTAAAAAGGCTTATGGACATGGGCTGTACTAAGGATATGGTGTCAATGCAGGGAATAGGTTACAGGCAGATTATTGACGCACTTGAGGGAAGATGCAGTATAGATGAGGCATATGATAAGATAAAGCTTGATACAAGGCATTTTGCAAAAAGGCAGTTTACATGGTTTAACAGAGAAAAAACTGTTACATGGATTGATAAAGATAAATTTAAGGATGAAAATGAATTGTTGGAATATTGTTGTTCAGATCTGAAAAGCATAAAGATTGAGTGATGGAGGATAAAAGCATGAGTGATTTATTAAAAGAACAGTATATGGCAGCAGGAATAAGTGAGGATGTTTATGATTTCTGCGAAAGTATAGCAGACAGTTTGAAAGAAAGATTTGAAAAAATAGATGAAGTGGCACAGATAAATCAAATAAAAGTTCTTCGTGCCATGCAGAAACAGAGGGTAAGTGCCGGATGTTTTGAGTCTTCTACAGGTTATGGATATGATGACCTTGGAAGAGAGACACTCGAAGCGGTATATGCAGACGTTTTCCATGCGGAATCGGCACTTGTGCGTCCACAGCTCACATGTGGTACACATGCACTCACAACGGCATTGTCGGCAGTTTTGAGACCGGGAGATGAACTTTTGACACCTGTCGGCAAACCATATGATACTCTCGAGGGAGTTATAGGAATTAAAGGTGATGATAATCCGCCGGGGTCTTTAAAAGAATTTGGAATAAGCTACAGACAGGTTGATTTGCTTGAGGACGGTTCATTTGATTTTGATGCAATCAAAAAAGCAATAAACGAAAAAACAAAACTTGTAACTATCCAGCGTTCAAAAGGCTATGCGACAAGACCTACACTTTCGGTTGAGAGAATAGGTGAGCTTATAAAATTTATCAAATCGATAAAGCCTGAAGTAATATGCATGGTTGATAATTGTTACGGTGAGTTTGTCGAGACTATAGAACCGACTGATGTCGGGGCAGACATGTGCGTGGGCTCTCTTATAAAAAATCCGGGTGGCGGACTTGCGCCGATAGGCGGTTATATCGTAGGAAAGAAAGAGCTTATAGACCTTTGTGCGTACAGACTTACCGCACCGGGACTTGGAAAGGAAGTCGGTGCAACTCTCGGGGTAAATAGAGCATTTTATCAGGGATTTTTCCTTGCACCTACAGTTACGGCGGGAGCTTTAAAAGGTGCGATATTTGCCGCTAATGTGTATGAGAAGCTTGGATATAAGGTTGTGCCTGACAGCACGGAGTCAAGACATGACATTATACAGGCGGTTACACTCGGTTCACCTGAGGCAGTTATTGCATTCTGCAAAGGAATACAGGCTGGCTCGCCGGTTGACAGCCATGTTGCCCCGGAACCTTACGCAATGCCTGGGTATCACAGCGATGTAATTATGGCAGCAGGTGCGTTTATACAGGGTTCATCTATAGAACTTAGTGCAGACGGACCTATAGAACCACCGTATGCAGTATATTTTCAGGGTGGACTTACATGGTATCATGCACGTTTCGGAATCACAATGTCACTTCAATATATGAAAAATGAGGGCATAATAAGCCAATTGTAATAAAAAATTAAAAAATGCCGTTTTTTGTTGAAGAATGGTGTTTTTTGGTATATAAAAAAGAAAAATACACATATTTTTCATATATGAATGCTATACAAAGATTTTTTTTTGTGATAACATTGAGGATATGTGATATAAATGTCATTTTCCTTTTGATAAAGGAGAAAAATATGGCAAAAATAAATGTAAAACAGCTTCCAATATCAGAGAGACCATATGAGAAATGCCTTAAATATGGTGCATCAAGCTTATCTGATGCAGAACTTATGGCTGTCATCATAAAAGCAGGCACGAAAAAAGAAAATTCAATTCAGCTTGCTTCTAAGGTGTTAAGCAGAATTCCCGGAGGAAAAATCAGTGGATTATTCCAGATGTCTGCCGTACAGCTTATGGATATTGACGGTATTGGTAAAGTCAAAGCGATACAGCTTTTATGTCTTACGGAGATTACTAAGCGCATGATGTCAGCTTCATACAGCGACGAATTATTTGTGTGCGACAATCCTGAAAAAATCGCACTCCGTTTTATGCATGAAATGCGGTTTGAGGAGACAGAGCAGGTGAGGGTTCTTCTGCTAAATGGTAGAAATGTATTGATAAAAGATGTTGTACTGTCGAACGGTTCTTTCAATTCGGCTATGGCATCACCGAGGGAAATCTTTTATAATGCATTGAAAAACAAGGCTGTGTCGATTATAGTTATGCATAATCATCCATCGGGCAATCCGATGCCGAGCAAGGAAGATATACTGATAACAAAACGTCTTATAGAGGCAGGAAAACTAATCGGAATAGAACTCCTTGACCATATAATACTTGGTGATAACAGGTATATAAGTTTAAAAGAAAGCGGATATGCATTTTAGGTATATACCGTATATAAAAAGGAGATTTTGTAATGGCACAAAAGACCTATGGTATAGATTTTGGTACAGATACCATCAAGATATATAAAAAGGGACAGGGAATAATTCTTCTTGAAAAAAATGTGGTGTCTACCGTCGGAAAAGAAAGACGTCCTGTTGCGATAGGTGAGGAAGCGTTTGAAATGTTTGAAAAGGTTCCGCCCAGTATAAATGTTTCATTCCCATTAAGCCATGGCGTTGTATCAAAAATTGACGATATGATAGCATTGTGGAGTTTCATGGGTTCCAAAATAGCACGAAGCAGGAGAATGAAAGGATTTCAGTTTTATATAGCTGTTCCGGCAGACATAACCGAAGTCGAAAAGCATGCATATTCAAGAATTGTTTCTGAGAGTGATTCAAAACCTAAAAAGGTATGTCTTATAGACAAGCCGATTGCAGATGCGTATGGACTCGGACTTGATGTTGAAAAGGCTAACGGTATTCTCATTGTAAACATTGGTGCCGACACGACAGAGATAAGTGTATTAAGCCTTGGCGGTATTGTTGTATCAAGACTTTTGCCATATGGCGGGAAATATTTTGATGACCAGATTAAAAACTATATAAGAAAACAGTATAATTTTGTTATTGGTCTTAAGACTGCCGAGCAGATAAAGAAAAAACTTGTATCGGCTTTTCCGACCGATGGGGAAATAGAAGTTATGGGAAGAGATGTTGTAAAAGGACTTCCAGGAAAACTCAATATAAATGCTGCGGAAATTTTTCCGCTGGTAAATGATGTCTTTTACGAAATCGCTGTATCTGTTAAAACCATACTTGAGAGAACACCCCATGAGATTTCTCATGATATTGTACATAACGGAGTTTATCTCACGGGAGGTTCATCATGGATAAGCGGACTTGACCAGCTTATCGCAAATGAGACATTTCTTAAAGTCAACACTACAAGAAATGCCCAAAAAACAGTTGTGACGGGGCTTGGGTATTTGGCAGAACATCCGAAACTTGCTGCAAAATATGCAATTGAACTTAAATAAAAGGAAGGAATATAGCAATGCGCAAAAAGACTAAAATGATTATAGATCCGAAATATATTCTGATTGCCATTTCTGTGATCTGTGCCATTCTGATAGTTGTTTCTTTTAAATTTCAGGATAAGATGGGACCTGTTCGTTCTATAGTAGGTGATGTTGTGACACCTATGCAAAAAGGAATAAATACAATCGGAGTAAAAATATCAGACAAGATTGATTATATAAACAGTGTTAAAAAGCTTACCGATGAAAACAAATCGCTTAAACAAAAGCTTGATGAGACAAATGCGGAGAATAAACTTTTACAGCAGGACAAGTATGAACTTGAAAATTTCAGAAAACTGTATGACCTCGATGAGCAGTATGCGAATTATCCAAAAGTTGCGGCAAGAGTAATTAGCGGTGAACCTGATAACTGGTATAATGAATTTATTATTGATAAAGGGACAAGCGACGGTCTTGCAAAGAATATGAATGTAATGGCAGGAGACGGTCTTGTCGGAAGAATCGTAGAAGCGAATAAATCTTATTCAAGAGTACGCTCAATAGTCGATGATTCAAGTGAAGTCAGCGGAAGCTTCCTTAAAACATCAGATAAGTGTATCGTAGAGGGAAATTTATCTATGATGAAAGAAGGTAAAATTAAAATTACCGGACTTGACAGGGATGCAAAAATTAAAGATGGTTATGAGGTGGTAACTTCACAGATAAGCAGTGTTTATCTGCCGGGAATATTGATTGGATATGCAAAGAATATAAAGAAAGATGCAACAAATATAACGCAGTCGGGAGAACTTGTACCGGCGGCAGATTTTTCGAGTCTTGATATGGTGCTTGTCATAACAAAGGTTAAGAATTCAAAGGACTTAGAGGAGATACTTAGCAAATGAAAAACTACATAAGTATGTTTATTATGATAATAGTTGGTTTTGTTCTGCAGACAACAATATTCAGGAGTTTACAGATTGCAGATGTTTCTCCAAATATACTTGTTATCCTGACAGCCATAGCCGGTACAATGTACGGGCAGTATAATGGACTGTTTACAGGGGTGGTATGTGGACTTTTCATAGACCTTATGTACAGTTCAGTTGTGGGAGTAAATATTTTTATATATGCGGTGATTGGTTTTATTATAGGTATTACAAACAAAGTTTATATCGAGGATGACATTATACTTCCGATAATGACAATCACGGCAGGAGATTTGATATACGGAGCACTGTTTTATATATTGAAGTTTCTTTTGAGAGGAAGACTTGAACTTTTAGAGTATATCAAAAATACTATACTTCCGGAATTGATATACACAGTTATAATAGGTGTGTTTGTATTTAAATTTGCACGTTTAATTGACAAAAAACTCAATCCGCCTAAGCAGGTTAATCTTGGAGTTGAGAGTGAGTTAAATGATGATTAAAATATAAAGACTTGCTTTCTGAAAGAGAGGTTTGTATATGTGGGAAACAATTAAAGATTATCTAAAAGGATTATTTAATTCCCGTATTGCGATAATCGTCATAATATATATCATATTTTTTGCCATTATTGGCAATCGTTTGTTTATGCTGCAGATTGTTGATGGTGAAAAATATACAAGTGAGGCTCAGAAGAGCACACAAAAGACCAGAACAATAAAAGCTACAAGAGGAAATATATATGATTGCAACGGAGTGCTGCTTGCATATAACAAGCTGTCGCACAATGTAACATATGAGGAGACAGATGCAACAGCAAAAATGACATCGGAAGAAAAAAATGACATGATATGTAAACTTATCCGTGTCATAGAGAGCAACGGAGGAACATTATCCGTAGACTCATATTTAAAGCTCAACGATAAAGGTGAGCCTGAATTTACCGTGTCAGGAAATACTCTGCTTAGATATAAGGCAGAAGTGTACTCAATAACCGTAAGCGAATTGAAGAAAAAAGAGAATAAAGAGCTTATGGATGCAACGGCAAAGGATATATATGAATTTTTGAGATATGATATGAGTTCGCAGAGCCCGAAATTCGACATATCAGATAAGTATGATGATAAAATGGCAATTAAAATTCTTGATATAAGATATGCGATTTTTATAAACAGGTATCAGAAATATCTTCCTATTACAATTGCTCAAAATGTAAATGATAAGACTGTTGCGGCAATCAAGGAAAATAATAATGAACTTATAGGTGTAAACATAAGAGATGATACAAAGAGAGTTTACAATAAGAGCAAGTATTTTGCACATATGCTTGGTTACACCGGAGCAATAACATCCGAGAAACTTGAACAGATAAAGAAAAAGGATGCAAAGACAGATTACACAACAGATGATCAGGTAGGTATTTCAGGACTTGAAAGTGTTTACGAAGATTACCTTAAAGGAAAAAAAGGTAAAGAAAAGCTGAGCATAAATTCAAGTACAAGCCGCGTTGTCTCGGTTGATGAAACAATAAGCCCGACAGCGGGGGATGATTTATATCTGACTATAGATGCAAAACTTCAGGAGGAATGTTATAATCTTTTGGAAGAAAATCTTGCCGGAGTTCTGATAAGCAGAATAAATAACAGTTCAAGTGCCGGTTCAAAGGGAACAAACTCGACAGATATAAAAATCCCGATATATGATGTATATGAGGCATTATATAAAAACAATATTATAGATGTAACGCACTTTACTGATAAAAAGGCAACTTCTTTGGAGAAAAAGACATATCAGAAGTTTAAGAGCAAATCTAAGAGTATTATATCTGATATGAAAAAGCATCTTGCTGCTAATTATACAAAAGGGTCAAATAAAATTTCAGATGATATGAATGATTTTCTTGATTATTTTTATGAACTGCTCAAGAAAAACAGCATTGTACTTGTAAATCAGGTTGATACCACAGATTCTGTTTACAAAGGTTTTGTTAAAGGCAATACAAGTCTCAGCCAGTTTTTACAATACGCTATTTCAAAACAGTGGATAGACCAGGAAAAAATTGATATAAAAAGCGGTTATTACACATCAGAAGAGATTTATGGAAAACTCTTAGAATACGGTTTCAAAAATATAAAGAATGACACGGGATTTGCAAAACTGATTTATGGATATTTGATTCATCATTATGAACTTTCGGGCAAGGATACATGTCTTTTGCTTATGGATCAGAAAGCTGTCAAAAAGAGTGATACAGATTACACAAATTTACAGACAGGAGCGTTATCACCATATTCATATATTATAAAACAGATAAAGAAGCTTCAGATTACACCGGGAGATTTGGGTCTTGAGCCGTGCTCAGGCTCACTTGTGGTGACTGATGTAAAGACAGGTGATGTAAAGGCTATGGTCACATATCCAAGCTATGACAATAATAAGATGGCAAATAAGGTTGATTCAGAATATTACAATAAAAAGCTTATTGAAAATTCGTCATCACCGCTTTTAAACAGACCGACTATGCAGGAGATGGCTCCAGGTTCAACATTTAAAGTAATATCATCTATTACGGGACTTGAGGAGGGAGTAATATCACCTTCTACGCACATATATGACCATACTGTATTTTCGGATATAGACCACCCGGCTAAGTGCTGGAGTACGGTTTCACACGGAGACCTTACAGTTTCATCGGCTATCGAAGTGTCATGTAACTATTTCTTCTACAAAGTGGGATATATGCTTTCCGGAAAGACATCTTCTGGCAGCATAAATTATCCAAGAGGTATAGCAAGGCTTAAAAAATATGCAAAAAAATTTGGACTGACTGATAAATCAGGCGTTGAAATTCCGGAGATTTCACCTCATTTTGCAACAACAGATGCAGTAAGAGCTGCAATCGGTCAGGATACACATGCATATACACCGTCACAGCTTTCAAGATATGTGACAACTGTTGCAAACAGTGGAACATGCTATGACCTTACACTTGTAGATAAGATTAAAAATGTAAACGGAAAGACGGTTTTAAATAACAAAGCAAAAGTGAGAAACGAAGTAAATATAAAGCAGTCCTCGTGGGACGCGGTGCACAAGGGGATGAACCTTGTTGTGAACGGTTCAAGAAGTTCCATAAGTTTTATGTTTAAAAATGTAAAAGCAACAATTGCCGGAAAAACAGGTACTGCACAGCAGAGTAAATTCCATGCGAACCATGCATATTTCATATCTTATGCCCCATATAAAAAGCCGGAAATTTCAGTAACATGCGTAATTCCAAATGGATATGCTTCTTCAAATGCGGCACAGACGGCGAGAGATGTGTATAAATATTACTTTGGAAAAAAAGGTTCAAAAGCTAAGAAAAAGGTGTCAGGTTCTGTCAAGATGCCTGAATCAAGCATATCACATATAGATTAAAGAATAAGGAGGGGGAAAACAAAATGAAAGAGACAGTTGTTATCAAGGGAACAAAATCAGGACTCATCCTTGCACTCGACAGTTCAATTCCATATGAGCAGTTGAAAAAAGATGTTGCAGAGAAGTTTCGTTCATCCGATGAGTTTTTGGGAGAAGCATCGAAGGCAATAAGTTTTCAGGGAAGAATACTTGATGATGAACAGCAGGAAGAGATTATTTCAATAATACATGAAAATTGTCATTTAAATATAGTGTGCATAGCACTTGATGACCCTGCAAAAGAGGAACAGTTTTCAAAGGCAGTAGAAAATAAATTTGCTATGCAGGATGCCAATACGGGTCAGTTTTTTAAGGGAAATCTCCGCTCAGGACAGGTTCTTGACGTGGAGACAAGCATAATAGTTATAGGTGATGTGAAAGCAGGCGCAAAAGTGGTGTCTAAGGGAAATGTAATAATACTTGGTTCTCTAAACGGAACGGTATATGCAGGTTCTACAGGAAACAGCAATGCATTCGTGATTGCACTTGATATGAATCCGATGCAGATTAAGATAGCAGATGTGATTGCAAGAGCACCCGACAAACCGGCAAAATTAAAAAAGAAGAATAAACCTGAGACTAAGATTGCCTTTTTGGAGGATGGAAACATTTATATTGAGACATTAGATAAAGATGTAATGGACGATATAAAATTGTAATTGTAGACATAAAATGTTTTTTTTGATAAAATTATTATTAAAATATTAAATTTCTTTTAACAGGAGGAAACAAAAAATGGGAGAAGTAATAGTAGTCACATCCGGAAAAGGCGGTGTTGGAAAGACAACTACGACTGCCAATCTTGGCACAGGTTTGGCGATGGAGGGAAAGAAAGTTGTTCTTATTGACACAGATATAGGACTTCGTAATCTTGATGTTGTAATGGGACTCGAAAACAGGATTGTATACAATCTTGTGGATGTAATCGAGAATAACTGCCGCATAAAGCAGGCACTTATAAAGGATAAAAGACATCAAAATCTGTATCTGTTACCTTCAGCACAGACAAAGGATAAGACTGCAGTAAGTCCTGAACAGATGAAAAAGCTTGCAGATGAACTTAGGAATGAATACGATTACATAATTATGGACTGTCCTGCCGGAATAGAGCAGGGATTTCAGAATGCCATTGCAGGTGCAGACAGAGCATTAGTTGTCACAACACCTGAGGTATCTGCGGTGAGAGATGCTGACAGGATTATAGGACTTCTCGAAGCAAACGAAATATCAAAGACTCATCTTATCGTAAACAGATTGAGATCTGATATGGTTAAAGAGGGTAATATGATGTCAAGTGATGATGTCGTGGATATACTTGGCATCGACCTTATAGGAATTGTACCTGATGATGAGCACATTATCACATCAACAAACAACGGAGAACCTTTAGTAGGCTCTAACTGCCTTGCAGGACAGGCATATATGAACATATGCAAGAGAGTTATGGGAGAAGATGTTCCTTATTTGAACCTTGATGTTAAGGAAGGATTTTTCCAAAAATTATCAGCAATTTTCAAAAAGAATTAAATACTAAATTTTAAATTATAAATTTTATGGAGGAGCATGATGGGCATTTTCTCAAATTTTTTTAGGAGCTCCGAGAGCAGCAGCGATGTTGCAAAAAGGAGATTAAAGGTAGCCATCACATCGGACAGGGCAGTGTGTTCGCCGGAGTTGATGGAGCAGATGAAAAATGATATTATTCAAGTTATTTCAAAGTATGTTGATATTGATACGGATGGACTTGATATAAAAGTAACAAAGACGGAACTTGACGAATCATCGGGAACAGTTAATGCACTTTTGGCAAATATTCCTATTAAGGAGGGTTCAAGAAACTTCCGCAAATAAAGGAAAGGTTAGGATGAGTTGTAATGATTAACCGAATCAGGCAGTACGATTGGAAAAAGTATAACTTTTCACTTTTATGTGTAGTAGTTATACTTTGTATATTGGGATTATATTGTGTAAGAATGGCAGGAGGTACGACAAAAGGTGCTTCTCTTATGAAGGGGCAGTTAGTTGGATTGATATTGGGACTTATTATTGTGGCAATTGTATCTGTTATAGATTACCATTTTATATGCCAGTTCTGTGTTGTATACTATATAGTAGGTATTTTACTTACACTTGCCGTACACACACCTTTGGGAACTGACAGTAAGACGGGGGCATACAGATGGATAAAGCTTGGACCTATCACATTCCAGCCGACTGAACTTATGAAAATAATACTGATAATCACACTGGCGGCATTATTTTCAAGGCTTCATTCAAAACTGGACAAGGTATCGACATTGGTAAAAGTCTGCGTTGTCTCAGCAATTCCGGTACTTGCAATTTTGACACAGCCTGATTTGTCGTCAAGTCTTGTCGGTGTATTTATAATGTGTGTCATGATATTTATCGGTGAGGTATCATATCGGATTATTGTGCCTATACTCATAGCGGCAGTACCTATATGTGGCTTTCTGGCGTGGTATGTACAGATACCTGGCAATTTAATATTGCACAATTATCAGTATAACCGAATACAGGCATGGCTTCATCCTGACACTTATCCGAACGCTGACAACTTAAATTGGCAGCAGAATTCAGCTATTAAGGCAATAGCATCAGGACAGCTTTACGGTAAATTTATTCAGGACGGCGGAAAAGGCCTTGAAAGCAGAACTTATAATGGTGTAGGTATCAGGGAAAGTGATTTTATATGGTCTGTTGTAGGAGAAGAATTTGGATTTTTGGGTTGTTGTTTGGTATTATTGCTGTTTGCAATAGTTATATTTAAATGTTTTATGGTAGCAAAGAAAGCACAGGATTATCTTGGAAAGATGATAGCTGTCGGGGTATCTGCCATGTTTATGTTCCAAGTATTTGCGAATATATGTGTAGTAACTTTTATCTTTCCAAATACAGGACTTCCACTGCCTTTTATAAGCAATGGTTTAAGTTCCATGATATCAGCTATGATAGGGATAGGGTTAGTTATGAATATAGGTATACAGCCTGCCAAATCAAGCAAGGAAGGTTTTACCATGAGAAATCTTAATCCACCGGGAGAGGATGAGATTGATGAGATTGGGCTGGATATTTAAAATATATGGATAATAAATGATAAGATAAAAAACAGGGGTGAATAAGATGAACATTGGACTAATTGCACATGATGCAAAAAAAATACTTATGCAGAATTTTGCTATTGCATACAGAGGAATTTTGAGTAAACATGATATTTATGCGACAGGTACAACCGGGCGCCTCATTGAAGAGGTTACAAATTTAAATATTCATAAATATCTTGCGGGACATCTTGGCGGAGAACAGCAGCTTGCGTCACAGATAGAGCATAATCAGATAGATATGGTTATCTTTTTGCGTGATCCTCTGTCGCCAAAATCACATGAACCGGATGTTAATAACGTTATTCATTTATGTGACACATATAATATTCCGTTTGCAACAAATCTTGCTACGGCAGAATTACTTATAAAAGCTCTCGACAGAGGAGATCTCGAATGGCGTGAAATATTAAAAAAGGAAGGATTATAGACTGATATATAAAAGGTTTATTTTCGTGGTTACAGGTATGAATGTAATAAAAAAAAGATGCAGGATTATTTCTATTGCATTGATAGCATCGTTTGTGTTGACAGGCTGTCAGACGGATGTATCGATATTTAATAACTATGATGTTATTTTGCCACATGATGGGCAAAATGCGTTCGGAACAAAAGAGCAGCAGCTTTTTTCTTCAAATATATGTGTTGTTCCAAAGAAAAAGCAGTCAGAAAAAGACTTATTTATGACCGCAGGTGCTTCTCTTATTTTTGACAATACAGACAACAAAATGCTTTACGCTGATAACATATATCAGAAAATGTATCCGGCAAGTACAACAAAAATTGTGACAGCACTTGTAGCATTAAAATACGGAAATCTTGATGATGTGGTAACAATCGGATATAATGCTACACATATTACGGAATATGGGGCAAAACTGTGTGGTTTTGCAGAGGGTGATAAAATCACTCTGAAAAAACTTTTATACTCATTTTTGATATGTTCGGGTAATGATGCAGGTATTGCCATAGCCGAACATATATCAGGAAGTGTTGAAAAGTTTGCAGAGCTTATGAATAAAGAGGCAAAGAGCCTTGGATGTTCAGGTTCAAACTTTGTCAATCCGCACGGACTTCATGATGATAATCATTATACAACACCGTATGACCTTTATCTTGTATTCCATGAGCTGTTAAATTATGATGTATTTATGGATATAATAAACCAGTCTTCTTATAAAGCGGAATTTAAAGGCGCAGACGGTTCTAAAAAGACATTATGGTTTTCGTCAACAGACAAATATCTTCTTGGAAGTGCCAAAGCACCTGATGGTGTCACGGTTATAGGAGGAAAAACAGGGACAACGTCGATGGCAGGTTCAAATCTTATATTGTATACAAAGAATGACAACGGTAAAGATTATATATCGGTTGTAATGCATGCCAGTGATTCCTTTAGTTTGTATTCACAGATGAGTCATTTGTTAGAAATGGAAAATAAATAAAAATAAAAAGCCCGTCTATATGATGAGCCTGTCAGGGACTTATATATCATATAGATGGACTTTTTTAATGTTATAGGAAACTTTTTGTTTCCTATAACATTAAAAATACTCCGTGAGGATGCATACTAATATTCTCCGGCAGAGCGTATACGACCATAATAACTGATGGCATAAAGTCCGCCAATGCCTACTGCGGCATATATAATTCTCGAAAGTATGGTCATATCTCCGAATAAGACTCGTACAAGGTCGAATCTTAAGAATCCTATAAGTCCCCAGTTGACTGCGCCAATTACAACAAGTGTCAGTAAAATATAATCTAATGTTTTCAAAATATGCCTCCATTCATTTTTATTTTATTTCTATTATGCGTGATGTCTGTTTAAAATATTCATTGTAAAAAAATTAAGAACGATTTTTGGGTTGCGTATTTTTATTTATTAGGTGTATAATATTCAGGCGTATTTATTAAATATATTGGAAGGAAGGAAACTGTTTTGAACAAAAATAAATCAATAATATCATTGTTTCTTATTATAGCAATTATTTGCGGAAGTATTACAGACATGACTTATGTATCTGCTGATAATAAAAAAATATCAGATACTAATTGTTTTGATTTATCAGTTGTTACAGGTGGTGCGGTTACCGCTACACCTCCGGCTATAGAAGAGACACCAACACCTGAACCGACGAGTAAGCCGACTCCGAAACCGACTGCAAAGCCAACGAAAAAGCCTGTTAAAAAGCCGGCAAAAAAACAGGTGCTCACAGTGAAAGTATCTCAGCATGGCAAAAGACATGTCCGTTTGAGATGGAACAGTATAAAATATATTGACAGATATAAAATCAAAATTTCGGGAGGATTGAAAAAGACAGTAAAACTCAGCAAAAAAAAGCGTACATATATTTTTAAGATTGATGAGGGAAAGGTTTATCATGTAAGAATTACTGCACTTAAAGGGAAAAAGAGAGTCTCTAAGTCGAAGAGAATTACAATCTGTAAACCTGTAAAGGCATCAACAGTCAGATACACAAAGCTGTCAGATGACAAAGTACTTATCACATGGAAGCGTGGCAGACACACTAAAACTTTTCAGATTTACAGGAAGACAGGTAAAGGAAAATATAAAGTAGTAGGAAGTTCAAAAAAAGCACGCTTTGTAGATAAGAATATAAGTGCAGGAAAAAATTATAAGTATATAATAAAATCGATAAATATAGCTTCAAAGACAAAATACAGTTCAAATAACAGAGGAACATGTTTTACAACAAAGAAGATTGTAAATACATCACATCAAAAATATACATATACAGAAATGAGTGCGGATATATCTTTAATTAAAAGGACATATTCAAGATATGTGAGTGTAAGAACAATCGGAAATTCATGTGACAACAGAAAGTTATATGATGTGGTAATAGGAAATACCGGTTCAGGGCGTTCGATTATAGTCATAGGTGCACTTCATGCAAGAGAATATATGACAGCACAGTTATGTATGGCTCAGATAGAAGACTATCTGAAAAATCACAATAATAAAAATGCGTCTGAGGCAACAGCGGGTGTTTTGAATAAAATTGCCATACATTACATTCCGATGGCAAATCCGGACGGCGTTACAATTTCTCAGTTTGGAATGTCAGGGATAAGAAACAGCACGTTGCGAAAAGCTTTAAGAAAAATGAAAGTTGTGGGCGGCACCAAATATTGGAAATCCAATGCAAGGGGTGTTGATCTGAATAAGAACTTTAATTATAATTACATTGCAAAATACGGTGGAAAAAGGGGAAGTGACGGATATACAGGTGAGTCTGTAAACAGTGAACCGGAAACCAGAGCAATAACTGCTTTTCTTGAAAAAATGAAAAATTCAGGAACATTAAAAGGCCTGATAAATTATCATGCGACAGGTTCGATACTTTTTGGTGAAGCAAAAGGCAGTGTTAAGCCTGTTGTCACTAAAATGTATAATCTTGCGAAAAAAATAACAGGATATGCGGACAGCAGCAGTTATGAGGAGAACATAAATGAACATTCCAAAAAGAAAAATATCGGAAATCTGAGAGAATATGCCATGTATAAGAAGGGAATACCAAGCATAACATTGGAGATTGGAAAGAAAGCATGCCCATTATCGGCAAATGAATTTCCTTCAATCTGGCATAAAAACAAGAGTCTTGTTATAAAAGAAGCAAAGTTATTTACGGAATGATTTAAAAGTATTAGCAGGAAATGAGGGATAAAAATGAGATATAAACTTGCAGTTTTTGACATGGATGGAACAATTTTAAATACACTTGAGGACCTTGCAGACAGTACAAATTATGCATTGAAAGCAAATGGGCTTCCTGAGAGAACAATTGATGAAGTCAGAAGATTTGTAGGAAACGGGATAAGACTTCTTATAGAACGTGCTGTTCCTACAGATACAGACAAGGAACTTACAGACAAAGTTTTTGATACATTTAAAGAGTATTATAAGACACATTGTGCGGTGAAAACTAGACCCTATGACGGAATAAAAGATGTATTGTTAGAACTAAGGAAGGCCGGATGCCTTACGGCAGTTGTATCAAATAAAGCTGATTTTGCCGTTCAGGATTTGTGCAAAGATTATTTTGATAATTTGTTTGATTTTGCAATAGGCGAAAGAGAGGGCATTAAGAAAAAACCTGCACCTGACAGTGTTTTTGAGGTGTTATCAAAATTGAATGTTGAAAAAGCCGATGCCGTTTACATAGGTGATTCGGACGTTGATTTTGCAACATCGGTGAATGCCGGAATGGATGTTATAATGGTCGGCTGGGGTTTCAGAGATGCGGAATTTCTTCGTGAAAAGGGAGTAAAGAGGATTATAAAACAGCCGTCAGAGATACTTGATATTATTCTGGAAAAGTAATTAAAATTCAGAATAAGTTATAAGATTTATAAGATAATGAAAGATTGGGCTGTTAAGAAAAGAGGAAATCTGATGTCAGAGAAAACGAAAGGTATTTTGTGTATTATATTTTCGGCATTGTCGTTTGCATTTATGAGTTTGTTTATAAAACTGTCAGGCGATATACCGACGCTGCAAAAATCTTTTTTTAGAAATTTTGTGGCTGCAGTTGTTGCGTATGCCATGCTGAAGAAAAATCACACACCTTTAAAATGTAGTAAAGAAAGTTTTAAATATGTATTTGGGCGGGCTTTTTTTGGAACAGTAGGAATATTTTGTAATTTTTACGGTGTGGATCATTTAAATATTGCAGATGCATCAATGCTCAATAAATTATCTCCTTTTTTTGCGATTGTTTTTTCATATTTTATTTTAAAAGAACGGGTTGAGCATTATCAGGTGCGTTGTCTTATTTCTGCTATTATAGGTGCAATGTTTATTTTGAAACCGTCAGGAGATGCAATGTTATCCATACCTGCACTTATTGCAATGATAGGAGGTATGGGAGCGGGTATGGCTTACACACTTCTTAGAAAAGCTACAGGAATGGGTGTTAAAGGACCATTTATTGTATTCTTCTTTTCTGTGTTTTCATGTATATGTTCACTGCCGTATTGTATATTAAACTATACACATATGGAGCCGATACAGTGGTTTTATCTTTTTATGACCGGAGTTGCGGCAACATTTGGGCAGTTCTTTATAACGGCGGCATATTCACATGCACCGGCAAAAGAACTTTCGGTATACGATTATTCAAATGTAATCTTTGCGGGGATACTTGGATTTATAATACTTGGTGAGATACCAGATGTATTCAGCTATATCGGATGTGTACTTATAATAGCACCTGCTGTTATAATGTTTGTGATAGGTAATAAAAAAGAAAAACAGGAGGTGTAGAACTTGAAGAAAGAGTATGTGGAAATGAAAGATAATCTGATGGATATTATAAAAGAAGAACAGGCGAAACTTGGATACCGGAAAGAAACCATAAGATTGTATTATCCACTCGGTTCATTGAATCATCTTTTAAAAACAAAATGTGGTATATCCGGTATGAAAGAGACATTATCAGATTTTTGCAGAGAGGTAAGTGAATCTTTTGGAGATATTGAAGTTTCAAATGACGGTGAAAGATTTTGCTTTAAGATACCTGATAAAGGAGTAGAATATGTTCATGATAATCTGTCGGGCGATGAATTTATCTGTGGACTTGTCAGACTTGTGGCAGATCACGGCTGTACGATTGACAAAGTAAAAGAATATTTTTTAAAGTTTAGTGATGATATACATTATGAAAAAATTTCAAATGGCGAGTTTGACTATCTGTTGTATTTTAATAAAGGAAAGCCTGATAAATATTATTACTGTTTTACAATTGATGAATTTCATGTCATATATCATCGTTTTCTCAAGCATGATTATGAGGATTTTGGCTTTTGATAAATAAGTATTTTTAAATTATGGTTTGGCAGGTACAAAACTGCAATGCATGGAAAACAGCACAAGAATGGAGAATAGAATGATTTGGTGTGTGGAAGATGATGACAGTATAAGAGATATAGAGATATATACATTAAAGAGCACAGGATTTGAAGCAAGAGGTTTTGTAGATGGTGATTCATTTTGGAGGGAGCTTATAAGTACGGATATACTTCCGGAACTTGTTCTTATGGATATCATGCTTCCGGGAGAAGATGGAATAGCACTTTTAAAAAAAATGAGAGAATTATCAAAGACAGAAGATATTCCGGTGATAATGGCAACAGCAAAAGGTATGGAGTTTGATAAAGTGCAAAGCCTTGATATTGGAGCTGATGATTATCTTGTAAAACCGTTTGGCATGATGGAGATGGTTTCAAGAATAAAAGCGGTATTGAGAAGATGCTCTCCAAAGAAGAAAGAACACATATATTCAAATGGAAGTATAAACATGAATATTGACGCTCATATAGTAAGCGTTAAAGATAATAAAGTAGATCTTACATATAAAGAATATGAGATATTAAAACTTTTTTTGAGCAATCAGGGAATAGTTTTCACAAGGGACCAGCTGTTGTCTGAAATATGGGGAGTTGATTATTTTGGTGAGACGAGAACAGTAGATATGCACATAAAAACACTGAGACAGAAACTTGGAGAGAGTGGCAGAACTATAAAAACTGTCAGAAATGTGGGCTATAGAATGGAAACATGTATTTGATTATTATTTTATATATGATATAATGAACGCGTAAATGTTCATACTAAAAATCGAGGTTGGAGGTACAAAACATGCAAAATGAAAAAATTGAAAAAATTGCACAGGAAAGAATTGACCAGGTAAGAAATAAGGTTGAAATTATGTCAGAATTCGCCAGAAGCAACAAGCTTGCTATGGGAGCACATATATTTATAGCGGCACTTATCAGTTTGACATATTTGATTGAGGTATTCAAAGGCTCAAGAAGTATAGGATATGTTGCATTCGTTATTGTTCTCGGACTTGCGTCTCCTATAGCGGAGATTATCGCATACAGCAGAAATAAGGAAGCTACATCGATTAAACACTTTATATCATTGGGATTTGGTGTATTTTACACATTCCTTGTACTTACGACACAGAATTCGCATGCATATGTATATGCGATTCCTATGATAATCATAGTAACCGTATACAATGATTATAAATATTCATTGTATATAAATCTTGCCATGATTTTTGTCAATATTGTGCAAGTTATAGTATTTGTATCAAATGGTACATATAATTTAAAAACAGACAGTGCAAGTATTGAAATCCAGCTTTTTGTCATGGCAATAATAGCAACATTCGCAGCACTTTCGTCAAGAATGCTCGATTTTAATAATCGTCTGAAGTTAAAGCAGATAGAAATTCAACATCAGGAAACAAAGGAAATGTTTGACCATATTATGAGTATATCTAAGGAGATGATTTCAGATATTGAAATAACTGACGGTCATATTAAGGAACTCGATGTTTCTATTGGGAATACAAGAAACGCAATGGAGCAGGTAAGCTCAGGTTCAAATGATACAGCAACGGCTGTTCAGAAGCAGCTCTCCATGACAGAAAATATACAAAATAAGATAAATGATGTTACTGTGGGTACAGATGAGATTGCTCTGAGTGTGAAACAGACTAAAAATGCTATTGACCAGGGAAATCATAACGTAGATTATCTGGTGGGAAAGGTAAATGAATCTGTTGAATCAGGAAAGCAGGTATCAAATGAGATAGCAAGCCTCAATGAGGATATGGAGAAGATGAATTCTGTTGTTGACATTATAAACAACATAACATCACAGACAAGCCTGTTGGCACTTAATGCAAGTATAGAAGCAGCAAGAGCAGGTGAGGCAGGAAAAGGATTTTCTGTTGTTGCATCTGAGATTTCAAAAATGGCAAATGAAACGCAGGATGCCACGGTTAAAATTACTGATATGATTCAGGAAGTTACAGGTGCATTAGACAGAGTTGTAGAAGTTACCGGTCAGATGATAGATATGATAGAAGGACAGAATGAAGCAACAGAAAAGACAGCGGCAAGTTTTAAGACAATTGCTAAGAATACAGACAGTATCTTAGATAATTCAGAGTCACTTTCTGACTATGTTGAGGAACTTTCAATTGCAAATAAAGAGATTGTTGACAGTATATCAACCATATCTGCAATTTCAGAAGAAGTAGCGGCACATTCTAGTGACACATACAGCGTAAGTGAACATAATATTGAGATAGTATCACAGATAGTTGAAATAACAAGCAATCTTAAGAGACTTGCAAAGCAGTTAAATAATAATTAAAGGGTTAATTAGCAGGTTAACATAAGAAGAATTAACAAAGTTATTAGTACAGCGAATAATTACTTTTTCATTGTACTTGTAACTACGGAGGTGTTTTTATATGAGTTTGGAGTCAGGTTTGAATGCCACACCATCAGGTGAAAGAGTACATATTGGTTTTTTTGGCATGAGGAATGCAGGAAAGTCAAGTCTTGTCAATGCATTTACAAATCAACAGCTTGCCATTGTATCAGATAAAAAAGGGACAACAACAGACCCAGTTTATAAAGCAATGGAACTTTTGCCGCTTGGGCCTGTTATGATTATAGATACACCTGGATTTGATGATGAGGGTGAACTTGGAGAACTCAGAATCGAAAAAACAAAGCAGGTTTTAAATAAAGTTGATATAGCAATCTTGGTGGCAGATTCAGCTAAAGGGCTTTCGGGTTGTGATAAACAGCTTATTGAACTGTTTATAAAAAGAGAAGTACCTTATCTTATCGTATACAATAAATCTGACATCAAAGAGATGGAAAAAAGCGATAATTCAATCAACGTAAGTGCACTGAACAAAACAGGAGTAGATGCGTTAAAAGATCGTGTTGCGACGATGATAAAGACTGAGGACACTAAACTTAGAATTGTAGGTGACTTAATTGAGCCATCGGATTTAGTTGTACTTGTGGTTCCAATAGATTCAGCAGCTCCAAAGGGCAGACTTATTTTACCACAGCAGCAGACGATAAGAGATGTGTTGGAGGCAGATGCGACAGCTATTGTGGTAAAAGAAAATGAATTAAAAGAAACACTTTCAAATCTCAGGAAAAAACCGGCGATGGTTATAACAGACAGCCAGGCATTTAAAAAAGTGTCTGAGGACACACCATCAGATGTTCTGCTGACATCTTTTTCTATACTTATGGCGAGATATAAGGGCTTTCTTGAAACAGCAATAAAAGGAGTGGCGGCTATAGATAAATTGAAAGATGGTGACAGGATACTTATTTCAGAGGGATGTACACATCACAGACAATGTGACGATATTGGAACAGTGAAAATTCCACGCTGGTTAAAAGAGTATACTAGGAAAGAACTTGTGATTGAGATATCTTCAGGAAGGGATTTTCCACAGAAACTTTCTGAATATTCATTGATAATACATTGTGGAGGATGTATGTTAAATGAAAAAGAAGTTAAACATAGAATGAAATGTGCCATAGAAAGCAATGTTCCTTTTACAAATTATGGAATCACAATAGCTTATATGCATGGAATTCTTAAACGAAGTATTGAGGTTTTTCCGGAACTTCTTGAAAATTTTAAATAAAAACAATAAAACAGTGCAGGTTGTCATATTATTGACTGCCTGCATTTTATGGTTGAAATTAAAAATACAACTGTAAATAAAATGGAAAAAATGTATTTGTAAACTACGAAAAACAATGTTGTAAGCAGCGCAGAAAAAAAGTATAATGATAAATAGTTATATGATTAATTTAAGTAATTGTGCAGATATGAGGTGAAAGAAGTATGAATGATGAAATAGTTATCCTAATCGTGGATGATATAGAGGTAAACAGAGTTATATTAAAGGGAATATTTGAACAGGATTACAAGGTTATAGAGGCTGATGACGGGACGACAGCCCTAGATATTTTAAACAGAGGTACAAAAGTTGACATAATACTGCTTGACATTATCATGCCTGTCATGAATGGAATTGATTTTCTCAAGGAGATAAAGAAAAATAAAAGTTACAGTGAAATTCCTGTAATAGTAAATACTCAGGCGGGTGAGCAGGAAAATGAATACAAAGCACTTGCACTTGGCGCCGATGATTTTATAGCAAAACCGTACAATCCCAAAATCATAAAACGCAGAATTACGAACATTATAGAAAAGACCATATATCAGAGAAAAAATATGAAAGAGGTTTTGGAAGATACCCAGCATCAGATGTACAATCTTATTGATACTGTGCCAGGAGGTATAGGCATTATAGAAGTTTCTACCAAAAATGAAAAGTTGAGGATGTCTTATTTCAATGATGGTCTTTCAAGCATGCTCGGATATATGAAGTCTGAACTTCAAAACATTATAGATAATGATATATATGATGTAATATACGGCAAAGATGAGGAAGTCTTAAAGGAAATCATGAATAAAGACGGAGAAGACATAATTCATTGCAAGATACGTCTTATAAATAAGGATAAAAACATATTGTGGACAGGTGTATCAGCAAAAATGCTAAATTCGGAGTCAGAGTCAAAGACATTTCATGTAGTATTCATGGATCTGACTGAGGAAATGAAGGCAGAGACAACGATGAAAAATACTATGATGGAACTGAAATACAGGGTAGAGCGTGATACACTTACGGGACTCAATAACAGGGACAGTTTTTATGCATCAGTGGAAAAACTGATGAAAAAAGACAGTGAGCATACATACGTCATAGGAATGTTAAATGTTGACAGGTTTAAAATTGTCAATGAACTGTTTGGAAGCAAAAACGGTGATATGATTTTGAAAAATATCGCCGATGTGTTAAAGAAGATGACAAAGAAAAACGGCACATGTGCAAGGTTTGAAGCGGATAGATTTGCAATCTGCACAACAGCTGAATATATTGACGAAAATATAGGTGGGATAGAGCAGTTTCTGATTGGAAAAGATTCGTGGAACTGTCTCAATTACCCTATATTCCTGCATGCAGGTTTTTGTCTGATTGACGATAAAGATATACCTGTAGATCTTTTGTGTGACAGAGCAAATATGGCATTACAGGAGGTTAAGGGAAATTATATAACAAGATGGAATTATTATAATGACAGCCTGAAAAAATCAATGCTTATTGAGCAGGAACTTATAAATGAGATGGATCATGCGCTTGAGAACCATGAATTTGTCGTATATTATCAGCCAATAGTTGATGTCAGGACAAAGAAAACCATAAGTGCAGAAGCACTTGTGAGATGGCTGCATCCGAAGAAAGGGATGATTTCACCCGGAATATTTATACCTGCATTTGAGAAAAATGGATTCATAACAAAACTTGATATGTATGTCTGTGAGGAAGTATGCAAACATCAGAGGGAGGAAAAGGACAAAGGTAACCGTGTTGTTCCTGTTTCGGTAAACCTTTCGAGGATAAACTTCTACAATGAAAACCTCTACAAAGAGGTGCTTGGGTTGCTGGATAAATACAATCTGAAATCAGAAGATATAAAACTTGAAATCACTGAAAGTGCATATGAAGATAATCCCCAGGATCTTATTATGGCAATTCATACATTACAGAAATACGGTTTTAAAGTGCTCATGGATGATTTTGGAAGCGGATATTCTTCACTTAATATGCTTAAAGACTGTTGTTTTGATATATTAAAGATAGATATGAAATTTATGGATGACCTTGAACAGTCGGAGAGAGCAGGCAATATTATATACACTATAATACAGATGGCAAAGAATCTTCAAATAGAGACAGTTGTAGAAGGTGTTGAAAATGAAAAGCAATATGAGATGCTTAGAAGCATGGGCTGTGATAATATCCAAGGATATTACTTTTCAAAGCCTGTTCCGGAAGAAGCTTTTGTAGGCAGACTTGAAAACGAATCCGGAATGAAAGATACAGATGAGTTTTATGATGACAGAGACACAATCCTTGTGGTAGATGGTTCAGGTATAGGTCGTTTGGTATTAAAAGAGACATTATGCGAAAAATATAATATTATCGAAGCATCAAATGCAGCTGAAGCAATGGATGTTTTAAAAAAGAACTTTTCTCAGATAAGCCTTGTGATATGTGATATTTATATTCCGGAAATGTCAGGATTTGATATGTTAAAACAGATGAAAAAGATTTCTTTCCTTAGAAAGATTCCTGTGGTTATTGTGACTGCGTATGGTGATTTTGAAAACGAAGCTCACGCAATAGAACTTGGTGCGATAGAAGTCATAAATAAGCCGTTTAATACAACATTGCTGAAAAAACGAATTGACAATATTATAAATATTTTTGATACAAATAAATATGTTCATGCCGCAATTATAAGCGGTTAATAAAAATTATACTATTTTAATATTTATTTTAGTGTTTTTATATTATTAACCCATAAATATATGGTATTATAAAATGCAGATGCTGGAATAACGAAAATTAAATCAATTATTAAATGTTCGTTATTCCGGATTATTGGAGGAGAATGTGTTTGGATATGTTCAAATAAGAAAACCTGAGTTGAAAATAAAAGATTACAGTATTTATCATGGGTTTTACTGTGGGTTGTGCGACAGATTAAGAGATAAATACGGCTTAAAAGGTCGTATTACACTTACTTATGATATGACGTTTATGGCTGTGTTTTTATCATCTCTTTATGATGCCGAAAATATTGTGGCAGAAAAAAGATGCATAATGCATCCAGCAAAAAAGCAAAAGATTATTTACAATCAATATACTGATTATTGTGCCGATATGAATATATTGTTAAGTTATTATCACTGCCTTGATGATAAGCTTGATGATGGCTCGATCAGGGGCTATGCCGGTACTTTGTTTTATGATAAAGTACATAAGCAGACAAAACGGCTTTATAAACGCCAGGCACGAAAAATCAGTGTATGTCTTAAAAAACTTAATGAGCTTGAAAAAGATAAGGACACAAAAATTTTTGACGCCGCAGACTGTTTTGGGTGGCTGTTAGCTGAGATTATGTGCTTTAAAAAAGGCTATTTTGAAAAAGAGGTTAAAAAATTTGGATTCCATTTAGGCAGGTTTGTATATATAATGGATGCGTTTGACGATATAAGAGATGACATAGCCAAAAACAGATTTAACCCATTGAAAAAAATGTATTTTTTATGTGACGATACAGATGTATTTAACAAAAAAGTATATGAAATACTTATAAGTGAGATGTCGGAGGCATGTGCAGAATTTGAAAAACTGCCATGTGTCGGGTATATAGACATACTCAGAAACATTCTCTATGCCGGAGTATGGAACAAATATGACAAAATAATAAATAAAGAAGAGGTAAACAGTATATGAGCAATATTGATGATCCGTATAAAATACTTGGTGTATCACCAAATGCCAGTGATGATGAAATTAAAAAGGCATATAGGGAGCTTAGCAGGAAATATCATCCTGATGCAAATTCGGGAAACCCACTTGCAGATCTTGCTGAAGAAAAGTTTAAGGAGGTTCAGACAGCATACAGCAGGATAATGGATATGAGAAGCGGAAAGTCTGCAGATGGTTACAGCCACGGAACTCAGGGTTATAGTCAGGAAACTCAGAATTATGGTCAGGGTTACAATCAGAATTATAACAGACAGAGATATGAACAGTACGGTTCAGGATACGGAAGAGGTCCGTATGGAAATAATTTGGACAATTGCTCAACAGGTAATATATGCTGTGATCTTTGGTGTGCAGATTCACTTTGTGAATGTATGGGAGGAGATTTGTGCAGTTGCATTTAAAGTCAAAACAGGTTGCATGGTGTGGAGTTATTATGGCGATAGCTGTGATTTTACAGATTTGTGCAGGAGTTATAGAGACAAGTTCATTTTTTATGCTTGCACTGGCCTCTTTTCTGGCAGGATGTGTTGAAAGAAAATTTGACATAAAAACGGCTGCAGTTTTTTGTTCAGGTGCAGTTGTTCTTGGAGTTATTCTTGCTCCACAGAAGCTGTATTGTTTTACATATGCAGGATTTTGTGTATATGTACTTGCGGCTGAATATTTTAGGGGAAAAAATGGCAGTATAAAGAATTCGGACAAGGCAGAAAAAATCATGAATAATATCAAAATACAGTATATTATAAAAGGTATTATATATCATGTTCTTCTGATTGCTGCAGTTTTTGTTTCTGTTAAGATTAGCGGATTGGAAATTATCTTTTCAGCAGATTTTATTGAAAAAATAAAGCATATGCCGGTATTTGCAGTCGTTTTTGCAGCAGTTATAGCTGCCGAGCTGCTTTGGTTTATATTTGACAGGGCGTATATATTTTTTCAGGAACGGTATGGAATCATTGTTTGTGGGAGGGAATAGTGAAATCAGGGATTGAACATGATAAGCTTATCCGGAAGATATTAAATGAGATAATAGACACCTCAAAATATAAAATGAGCAAAAAATTTATCCAGCACGGTAATACAAGTGTGTATATGCATAGTGTGAGAGTTGCGTATATAAGCTGTTATATTGCTGAAAGATATAATTTAAAAGTTGATTTTGATTCACTTATTATGGGAGCACTGCTCCATGATTATTTCTTATATGACTGGCATGACAGAAACAGTCATCACAAAAGACCGCATGGTTTTTATCATCCTTCTGCGGCACTTGCAAATGCAGAAAGAGATTTTGATTTAAACTGGCGTGTGAAAAATACTATAAAAAGGCATATGTTTCCGCTTACACCAATTCCACCAAAGTGTCTTGAAGGCTGGATTGTCTGTGCTGCTGATAAAATATGTTCAACAAAAGAGACTATTAAAATAATAAAGTTTTGACTTGAATTTAATTTAGTGGTATAATTTCAAACTAAGAATGTAAAAATACACAAAAACAAGAGGTGCATTATGGCAAATTATAAAAGAATTTTATTAAAACTCAGCGGAGAAGCATTGGCTGGTCCGAATAAGACAGGTTTTGACGAAGCTACCTGTATAGGTGTTGCCAAACAGGTTAAAAAGCTTGTTGATGCCGGAATCGAAGTCGGCATAGTTACAGGCGGCGGAAACTTTTGGAGAGGTCGTACAAGCGAGAACATTGACAGGACTAAAGCTGATCAGATTGGTATGTTAGCAACAGTCATGAACTGTATCTATGTATCGGAAATATTCAGATCTGTCGGAATAAAGACAAGTGTACTTACTCCATTTGAATGCGGTTCTTTTACAAAGTTATTTTCAAAGGATAGAGCAAACAAATATTTTGAAAAAGGAATGGTTGTATTTTTTGCAGGTGGAACAGGTCATCCGTATTTTTCAACAGATACAGCTACAGTCCTTCGTGCGGTAGAAATTGAAGCAGATGTTATTCTTTCAGCAAAATCAATAGACGGTGTATACGATTCTGATCCGGCTGTAAATCCTGATGCTAAAAAGTTTGATGAGATAAGTATTGATGATGTTGTAAACAACAGACTTGGTGTTATTGACCTTGCGGCGGCGGTATTGTGTATGGAAAATCACATGCCTATGATGATTTTTGGACTAAATGAAGAAGACAGTATTGTAAATACAGTAAACGGAGTTACAAAAGGAACACTTGTAACTGCATAAACTTTTTGGAGGAAAATTATGAGCATAGAATTAAAAGAATTTAAAGATAAGATGAATAAGTCGATAGACAGCCTTGCAGGTGAATATACAACCATAAGAGCAGGTCGTGCAAATCCACATGTCCTTGACAAGATTATGGTTGAATATTACGGAACACCTACAAATCTTCAGCAGGTTGCAAATATATCTGTTTCAGAGGCGAGAACAATCGTTATCCAGCCTTGGGAAGCGAGCCTTATAAAAGATATTGAAAAAGCTATTCTTGTATCTGATCTTGGACTTACTCCAAACAATGACGGAAAAGTTATCAGACTTACATTTCCTGAACTTACGGAAGACCGCCGTAAAGAACTTGTAAAAGATGTAAAGAAAAAAGGCGAGGGTGCTAAAGTTGCCATTAGAAATATCCGCAGAGATGCCAATGATATGATAAAGAAACAACTTAAGGCAAGTGAGATTTCAGAGGATGAGCAGAAGGGTGCAGAGGACGATATCCAGAAGCTCACAGATGAATTTATTGCCAAAATTGACAATATGGTTGATGAAAAATCAAAAGAAATTATGACTGTATAATATGATGCAGGGGTCAAAAGCAGATAGTAGTGTATGTTTACATACATTACACCGTTGGCTTAACCCCGATATCATAATACTAGTGTACTTAAATAGGGGGATAGGCAGGATTTGTCTGTCCCTATAATTTCGCAAGTTAAAATCTAATTGAAAGTTTACAGAAAGAAAAGGGGATGACTATGGAAAACAGGGGAGTTCCAAGACATATTGCGATAATTCTTGACGGAAACGGAAGATGGGCAAAGAAGCGTATGCTTCCAAGAAATGCAGGGCACGCTGCCGGAAGCAAGAATGTTGAAAAGATATGTGCGGCAGCATGGGACATGGGAATAGAATATGTAACAATGTATGCATTTTCAACAGAAAACTGGTCAAGACCAAAGGAAGAAGTGGATGCACTTATGAAACTTCTACATTCATATCTTAAGGACTGTCTTAAAACAAGCAAAAAGAACAATATGCAGGTAAAAGTCATAGGTGATATATCAAGACTTGACAAAGACCTTCAGGAACGGATTATTGAACTTGAAGAAGTCTCATCTAAAAATACAGGACTTCATTTTCAGGTTGCCTTAAATTACGGCGGCAGGGATGAAATAAAAAGAGGTATTACAGCAATAGCAAAAGAGGTGAAAGAAGGAAAACTTTTACCGGAAGATATAGATGAAAAAGTTATTTCAGAACATCTTGACACAAACGGTATACCTGACCCTGACCTTATGATAAGAACAAGCGGAGAGCAGAGACTTTCAAATTATCTGTTGTGGCAGCTTGCATACGCTGAATTTTACTTTACTGATGTATTGTGGCCTGATTTTGGAAAAAAAGATCTGCAGAATGCTGTTGAATTTTATCAGTCAAGAGACAGAAGGTTTGGTGGCGTAAAATAAAAATGAGAGGTTTTATATATGTTTAAAACAAGATTATTAAGTGGAATTGTGCTTATGGCAATTACCATTGCACTTATGGTTTACGGAGGGTATCCTTTATTTTTTGTTATTACACTTATCTCTGTTATAGGACTTTATGAACTTTATAGAGCAGTTGGTATGGAAAAAACAATGCCGGCATTTATTGGATATATATCAAGTATTGTAATTGACGTACTTATATTAAATAACGGTTTTGAAGAACTTATAATGTGGCTTATAGCTACACTTATGGTTTTGATGGCATGTTATGTCATAGCTTATCCTAAATATAATTCTGAACAAATGACGATGTTATTGTTTGGTCTTATTTATGTAACTGTTATGCTTTCATTTGTGTTTAAAGTCAGATTTGCGCAAAACGGTATACTTCTTGTATGGTTTATATATATTGGTTCATGGGGTTCAGATACCTGTGCTTATTGTGTTGGCAAACTTATCGGAAAACACAAAATGCCTTCAAAGTTAAGTCCAAACAAGACTATTGAGGGATGTGTCGGAGGAGTTGCAGGTGCTGCACTTATAGGTCTGATATTTGCATTAGTATTTTTTAAACATGGACAGATTATATGGCAGCTTCCAATAATAGGAGCCGTTTCAGCAGTTATATCACAAATAGGTGATCTTACAGCTTCGGCAATCAAGAGAAACCACAATATAAAAGATTACGGAAATCTCATACCGGGACACGGTGGTATATTAGACAGATTTGACAGTGTAATATTTACGGCACCTATCGTATTTTATCTTATTAAATATATGTTGCCATAGAACAATTTACAGATGGAATTTTATAGTAGAGGATTAAAATGAAAACAAAAAATATAGCGGTATTAGGGTCAACAGGTTCAATAGGAACGCAGACGCTTGAAATAATCAGAAACAATAAGGATATGAATGTCATATCTCTTGCAGCCAGAAGTAATATATCCCTGCTGCAAAAGCAGATTGAGGAATTTTCACCGCATGTGGTATGTGTATTTGATGAAAAGAAAGCAAAAGAATTAAGAGAAAACATTAAAGGGGCAAAAACAAAAATTGTTGCAGGCATGGAAGGTCTTATAGAGTGTGCCATTATTTCAGAAGCAGATATTGTTGTTGCAGCGGTTGTTGGAATGATTGGAATAAGACCGGTTATGGAAGCAATAAAAGCCGGCAAAGATATTGCTTTTGCAAATAAGGAAACATTGGTAACTGCAGGTCACATAATCATGCCTATGATAAAAAAATACGGAGTGAAACTTTTGCCTGTAGACAGTGAGCATGCAGCAATTTTTCAAAGCCTTAACGGTGAAAATCATGCTGACATAGACAAGATACTTTTAACGGCATCAGGCGGACCTTTCAGAGGAAAGAAAAGAGAAGAACTCAAAAATATTCAGGTTGAAGATGCACTTAAACATCCGAACTGGTCTATGGGAAGAAAAATTACAATTGATTCTTCAACTATGGTAAATAAAGGCCTTGAAGTTATTGAAGCGAAATGGCTTTTCAATGTATCATGCGATGATATACAGGTGGTGGTTCAGCCAAAAAGCGTGATACATTCCATGGTACAGTTTAAGGACGGAGCCGTGATAGCACAGCTTGGCACACCTGATATGAAACTGCCGATACAATATGCACTGACATATCCTGAAAGGAGATATCTTCCGGGGGCAAGACTTGATTTTTGGAAAATGTCGGAAATCACTTTTGAAAAACCTGATATGGAGACTTTTAAGGGATTGAAACTTGCGTATGATGCGTGCAGAGAGGGTGGCAGTATGCCAACAGTTCTCAATGCGGCAAATGAGAAAGCAGTTGCTTTGTTTCTTGAGAAAAAGATAGCATATCTGCAGATATCAGATATAATTGAAGAGTGTATGTGTAAACATACTACAATTAAAGAGCCTTCTTTAGAGGAAATACTTGAAATTGAACAAAATGTTTATTCATATATATTAGCTAAATATAATGATAATATCATATAATAAATGACAAAATAAAGATTGCAGCTTTTTAAATACTGCAGTGCCTTATTGTACATGGGGCGGAGATGGAGGATTAGATGAATATATTGGTGGCATTGTTGATATTTACGGTTATAGTCGTAATACATGAGCTGGGGCATTTTCTTCTTGCAAAAAAGAATGGTGTCGGTGTTCCTGAATTTTCTGTAGGTATGGGACCGAGAATTATTACTGTTGCAAAAGGAAAAAAAGGATTTATTTTTAAATTTTTGTGCTCACAGAAATACTTTGAAAGTAATCCTGACTGGCAGGAGTGTACAAAATACTCATGGAAACTGCTGCCTATAGGTGGTTCATGTGCAATGGTAGGCGAGGACGAGATAAACGAAGCCGAAAATTCATTCAATGTGAAAGGAAAATGGGCAAGATTTTCAATTGTATTTGCAGGACCGTTTTTTAATTTCATACTTGCGTTTGTATTTTCGATTATAATTCTTGCAAATGCCGGAATTGATTATCCGATTATTGAACATATATATGACAATCAGCCTGCTGCAAATTCAGGTCTTGAAGTGGGCGATGTAGTAAAAAGCGTAAATGGCAAAAAGATTACAATAGGCAGGGAAATTGATACTTACACACTGCTTCATCCGCTGACAGGTGAGGATGTCGATATTGTAGTTACAAGAAACGGCGAAGAAAAATCATTCAAAATAGATCCAAATTATAAGACATATCTTTTTGGATTTTCATATGCCACTAATGAAAAAGCTTCCGCTGAGGTATCTGAGGTTACTGAAGGCAAGGCATTTGATAAATCCGGTTTAAAAGCAGGAGATATAATAAAGGAAATTAACGGTAAAAAGATAAACAATGCAGGTGAGCTTAGCACCGTAATGAATGAAGTAAACGGTGACGGAAAAGAAGTCACCTTTCTGGTAGACAGAAAAGGTGAGGAAAAGACATTCAAGGTAACACCTGAGCCATATTCCACAAAGACACTTGGGTTTATAGCTTCAATGGATGAAAAGAGCAGGAGCAGCTTTGATGTTGTTAAATACAGTTTTGTTGAAGTAAAATACTGGATAGAGACAACTGTCGGAAGTCTTGGAGCACTTATAACAGGAAATGTGTCTGTCAAAAATGTATCAGGGCCTGTAGGAATAGTTGATACGGTTGGTGATGCCATAAATCAGAGCAAATCTTATGGACTTAGGGTTGTAATGCTGCAGATTCTTTATATGTCTGTTCTTTTAAGTGCAAATCTCGGTGTTATGAATCTTTTACCGCTTCCGGCACTTGATGGCGGCAGACTTGTATTCATTCTGATAGAGGCTGTCAGAGGAAAACCTGTAGACAAGGAAAAAGAGGGGTTTGTTCATTTTGCCGGTTTTGTTGTACTGATGCTGTTTATGGTATTTGTAATGTATAACGATATAATAAAAATATTGCATTAGATATAGTAGGATGCACTTTAAACCATGATGTCTCTTTGGCATCATGGTTTTTGCGATAAAATCAAATAACTTATAATTTAATTTTAAGAGAAGAGGTAAATATGTATAGAGATAATACTAAAGTTGTTAAGATTGGAAATGTATCAATAGGTGGCGGAAACAAAATTGCCATACAGTCAATGACTAACACTAAGACAGAAGATGTAGACAGCACTGTAAGACAGATACTTGAACTTGAAAATGCCGGTTGTGATATAGTCAGAAGTACAGTTCCGACTATGGAAGCGGCAAAAGCTATTGCACAGATAAAAAAACAGATTCACATACCGATTGTGGCAGATATTCATTTTGATTATCGTCTTGCTATTGCGGCAATGGAAAACGGAGCAGACAAGATAAGGATAAATCCGGGAAATATAGGTTCTGCAGATAAAATAAAAGCTGTTGTTGATGTGGCTAAAGAAAGAAATATTCCTATAAGAGTAGGTGTAAACAGCGGTTCACTTGAAAAAAATCTTATAGAGAAATATGGCGGAGTCACAGCAGAGGGAATTGTGGAGAGTGCTCTTGATAAAGTTAAGATAATCGAAGATATGGATTACGACAATCTTGTAATAAGTATTAAATCATCAGATGTATTAATGTGCATAAAAGCCCATGAACTTATAGCAGGAAAAACACCGTATCCGTTACATGTAGGCATAACAGAATCCGGTACTGTATTGTCGGGAAATATTAAATCGGCAATCGGTCTTGGCAATATCCTCTATCAGGGAATAGGTGATACCATACGAGTTTCGCTTACGGGTGACCCTGTCGAGGAAATTCGTTCGGCAAAGCTTATATTAAAGACGCTTGGACTTAGAAAAGGCGGCGTAACAGTTGTATCATGCCCGACTTGTGGAAGAACGCAGATAGACCTTATCAGCCTTGCAGCAAAAGTTGAAGAGATGGTTAAAGACATGGATATAGATATAAAAGTTGCGGTTATGGGATGTGCCGTAAACGGTCCGGGAGAAGCAAAAGAAGCAGATATAGGAATAGCAGGCGGAAAAGGTGAAGGACTTCTCATTAAAAAAGGTGAAATAATAAGAAAAGTACCTGAAAATGAAATACTTGGAGTGTTAAAAGAAGAACTTGAAAAGATGTGCTGATAAGAGCAGAATTACATATCTGTTCTTATCGCTAAGGAGGAGCAGATATGCAGAGATTGTTACTTGAAACATTTGAGGGATTAAATCTTACAGACAGACAGAAAAAAATATTTGATGATGTCAGTGTTGAAAATGTAGTTTTATCTTCTGAAAATAAAATGATAGACATATATCTGGTGAGCAGTCATGTAGTTGCTTATAGGGAAATATGTCTTTTAGAGTACGCATTGGGAGTATTTTTTGGAAGTACGGATTTAGATATAAAAATACATGACCGATTTGAATTGTCAAAACAGTATGATGCAGAAGCTTTCTTTAAAGAGTATAAGGAGAGCATTCTTCAAATTTTCAAGGCAGAAAACATTCTTGAATTTGATATGTTATATCAGGGCAGATTTGAAATGAAAGACTCGTCTGTTTACATATCATGTGAAGACGACGATTTGTACAGGGGGCGTGAATATAACTTAAAAGAAAATCTTATTAAGATATTTGAAGAAAAAGCAGGTTTTTCAATAACGGTAGATATTGAATACGTCGAACCGTCAAATGAAAAAGAGAAGAAACGTGAGATATTTAAATTTCCGTCTAAACAAAAAAATATACAAAAACACGATAATATACTGCTGCAAGACAGTTCAGAGATTCAGGCGGGTGCTGTTATGCAAAAAACAGGTACAGATGGGATGGATTCAGATATACCGTTTGATGATGCCGCATATTATGTTGATGATATGGCATATGCTGCCACAAATATGGGATTTGATATTCCACAGGGAGAAGCAGCACAAAACACTGCAATGGGATTTGATGTGTCAGTGCCAAAAGAAAGTGCTATAGTTTCAGGCAAAGACAGTCAAAAAGAAAAAAGTAATTCACCAAAAACACAAAAGACAGAAAATTCTTCAAGATACGGAAAAGACAGAAAATACGGAAAGAGTAAATTTACAAAGAGTAAGATACCGTTTGATGAGGATTGTTTTTATGGAAGAAACTGTGATGGCGAAATTACAAAAATTGCTGATATTCAGGATGAAATAGGTGAAGTTGTCATAGAGGGAATGGTTTCTTCAACAGAGGAAAGAGAGATTAGAAACGAGAAAATAATATTCATTTTCAATGTAACGGATTTTACTGACACTATTACGGCAAAGATTTTTATAAAAAAAGATGAAGCTGAGCCTGTAAGAGATAATATTAAAAAAGGAAAATTCATAAAGATGAAAGGAATTGCTCTTTATGATACTTTTTCAAGAGAAGTTGGAATAAGTTCAATAAAAGGAATAAAACCCGGCAAAGACAATCGTGTGTATCGTGAAGATAATTACGAAGGAATGAAGAGAGTTGAACTTCACGCACATACACAGATGAGTGAGTTAGACTCCGTTATGTCGGTTTCTGATTATTTGAGCATGGCAAAAAAGTGGGGACATACTGCCGCTGCCATAACAGATCACGGTGTTGTTCAGGCATTCCCGGATGCTGACCATTGTTTAAAACCTGACGATAACCTTAAAATGCTATATGGTGTTGAAGCATATCTTGTAGATGACCTTATTGGAACGGTAAAAAATGACAAAGGACAAAATTTTAATGATTCATTTGTTGTATTTGATTTGGAGACAACAGGTTTTGGAGCAAAAAGCAATCAGATTATAGAAATAGGTGCTGTAAAGGTTGAAAACAGGCAGATAGTTGATACATTCAGTACATTTGTAAACCCTGAGAGACCTATTCCGTTTAATATAACTAAACTGACAAGTATAGATGACAACATGGTAGCCGATTATCCAAACATTGATGTTATACTTCCTAAATTTCTGGAATTTTGTGGCGACAGTGTTATGGTGGCGCACAATGCATCATTTGATATGGGATTTATAACACAAAAATCAAGGGAGAGAGGTTATAAAACGGATTTTACCGTTATTGATACTGTTTCAATGGCAAGAGCACTGCTCCCGGAGCTTTCAAAATATAAACTCGATACTGTTGCAAAAGCGCTCGGAGTTTCGCTGGAAAATCACCACAGAGCTGTTGACGATGCCGGATGTACAGCAGAAATATTCATTAAACTTTTGAAAAAACTTGATGAAAAGGGTATCAGTACGCTTGAAAAGTTAAATGAACTTGGCAAGCCATCAGTTGAGACAATAAGAAAAATGCCGTCATATCATGCGGTAATACTTGCAAAAAATGAGACAGGACGTGTTAATCTGTATAGGCTTGTATCGGAATCACATTTAAAATATTTTAACAGAAGACCGAAGCTTCCAAAAAGTCTTTACCTTGAATATTGTGAAGGTCTGATGATTGGCTCGGCATGTGAAGCCGGTGAGTTGTATCGTGCAATACTTGAGGAAAAGCCGGAAGAAGAAATAGACAGACTTGTTAAATTCTATGATTATCTTGAAATACAGCCGCTTGGAAATAATGCATTTATGGTAAGGGACAATGATAGATTTCCGCAGATACAGGATGACAATGACCTTATGGAAATAAACAGAAAAATTGTTTCACTCGGAGAAGAGTACAATAAACTTGTCGTAGCGACATGTGATGTACATTTCTTAAATCCTGAGGATGAAGTGTACAGGCGAATAATCATGGCAGGACAGGGATTTAAGGATGCAGACCTTCAGGCACCGCTTTACTATAGGACAACAGAGGAAATGTTGTCTGAATTTCAATATCTTGGTGCAAAGAAAGCGCAGGAGATTGTAATTACAAATACAAATCTCATAGCTGATATGGTGGATAATATAAAACCGTGCAGTCCAAGAAAATGTCCGCCACAGATTGAAAATTCTGATCAGGATTTAAGAGACATATGTTATAACAAAGCACATTCAATATATGGACCGGATCTGCCACCTGTGGTAGTTGAAAGGCTGGAGAGAGAATTAAATTCAATTATAAGCAACGGATATGCGGTTATGTATATTATTGCACAGAAACTTGTATGGAAATCAAACGAGGATGGCTATCTCGTAGGTTCAAGAGGTTCTGTAGGTTCTTCGTTTGTAGCAACAATGGCAGGTATAACTGAGGTAAACCCGTTGTCGGCACATTATTATTGTCCGAAATGTCATTATTATGATTTTGACTCAGAAGACGTAAAAAAATATGTGGGCAGTTCAGCGTGTGATATGCCGGATAAGAAATGTCCAAAATGTGGTGAAATGTTATGCAAAGAGGGACATGATATACCATTTGAGACATTCCTTGGATTTAAAGGTGACAAAGAGCCTGATATAGACCTTAACTTTTCAAGTGAGTATCAGAGTAATGCGCATGATTATACGGAGGTTATTTTTGGAGCAGGACACACATTCAGAGCCGGAACGGTAGGAACGCTTGCTGAAAAAACAGCTTACGGATATGTGAAAAAATATTATGAGGAAAGAGAACAGACAAAACGTGGTGCCGAGATAGAAAGAATATCCCAGGGCTGTGTAGGAGTAAGACGAAGCACAGGACAGCATCCGGGAGGAATCGTAGTTCTGCCTATGGGCGAAGAAATATACACATTTACTCCTGTGCAACATCCGGCAAATGATATGAAAACCAAGATAATAACGACACATTTCGATTATCATAAGATTGATGCAAACCTTTTGAAACTTGATATTTTAGGACATCAGGATCCTACCATGATAAGAATGCTTGAAGATCTTACGGGAGTTGATGCATCGCAGATAAGAATGGATGACAAGAAAGTTCTTTCATTATTTGAAAGCACTGAGGCACTCGGAATAAAACCAGAAGATATAGACGGCTGTCCGTTTGGCTGTCTCGGACTTCCTGAGTTCGGAACACCGTTTGTACACGGAATGTTAAAAGAAGCAAAACCGAAAAACTTTTCGGACCTTGTACGAATATCCGGACTGTCGCATGGTACTGATGTATGGCTTGGAAATGCACAGTATTATATTTCTACAGGAGATTGCACACTTTCATCAGCCATATGTACACGTGATGATATTATGATATACCTCATTCACATGGGAGTTGAAAATGAGCGTTCATTCAAAATAATGGAAAGTGTACGAAAGGGAAAAGGACTTACACCTGATATGGAAGAGGACATGAGAGCATGTAATGTGCCTGACTGGTATATAGAATCATGTAAAAAAATAAAATACATGTTCCCCAAAGCACATGCGGCAGCATATGTAATGATGGCACTTAGAGTAGCATATTTTAAAGTTCACTTTCCATTATCATATTATGCAGCATTTTTCAGCATAAGAGCCACATCATTCAACTATGAACTTATGTGTCTTGGAAAAGAAAGACTTGAATATTATATGGACGATTACAAAAAGAGAAAAAATGAATTATCAGATAAAGAAAAAGATACATTTGAAGATATGAAGATAGTACAGGAAATGTATGCGAGAGGTTTTGAATTTGTCAAAATTGATATATATCGTTCTAAAGCTAACAGATTTCAGATAGTTGACGGAAAACTGATGCCTGCATTTTCTACAATCGACGGACTTGGTGACAAAGCTGCCGAGATGATAGAAGACGAAGCAAGCAAGGGAAAGTTTTTATCACGTGAAGATTTTAAAAACAGATGTAAAGTCAGTGAAAAAGTGGTTGAGACAATGGCAGATTTGGGATTGATGGGAGATCTTCCACACAGCAATCAGATATCATTGATGGATTTTATGGAGATGTGATAAATTGGACCAGACTTTTTGTTTTTATAATGAACGGGCATATTAGAACTGCTTGTCTTTACATTATCTTGTACGAATGCTAAGATAGCACTAGAAATAGTAAAAGATTATGACAAATCGTGTATTATATAAAATTGGAGGGGTGTATATGGCAAAGGTTATAGGTATAGGAAACGAAAGCTTTCAGGAAATAAGAGAAAATGATTGTTTTTATATAGATAAAACTTCTTTTATAAAAGAATGGTGGGAAAATATGGATAAATCTACACTTATAACACGCCCACGTCGTTTTGGAAAGACATTAAACATGAATATGCTTGAATGTTTTTTCTCAAACAAATACAAAGACAGAGGCGATTTGTTTGAGGGACTTGATATTTGGAAAGAAGGACAATATCGCGAACTGCAGGGAACATATCCGGTGATATTTATAAGCTTTGCGAAAATAAAACAGAACAATTATACAGATACTATAGCTGGAATTAAGAGAATTATCTGTGATGTAATTCAAAAGTATTATTTTTTGAAAGATTGGCAAGGATTGACTGATGAAGAAAAAAACAATCTAAAAAGTATAACATATGGTATGGATGATGTGACTGCGCAGGAGGCAATCGCAAGCATATCAAATTATCTCAGCCGATATTATGGAAAAAAAGTTATCATATTACTTGATGAATACGACACTCCAATGCAGGAGGCATATGTAAATGGATATTGGGAGAAACTTGTAGCATTTACACGAAGTTTTTTTAATGCAACATTTAAAACAAATCCATACCTTGAAAGAGCTATAATGACTGGTATTACAAGGGTATCTAAAGAAAGTATTTTTAGCGACCTAAATAATCTTGAAGTTATTACAACATTATCCCCAAAGTATGAAACTGCATTTGGCTTTACGGAAGAAGAAGTGTTTAATGCACTTGATGAACAGGGACTTTCTGACAAAAAGGACGTTGTAAAGATGTGGTATGATGGGTTTAAATTCGGTGAAAAAAATGACATTTACAATCCGTGGTCTATAATCAATTATCTCGATAAAAAGAAAATCGCAACTTACTGGGCAGATTCAAGTTCAAACGGGCTTATAAACAGTCTTGTGCAAAAGGGAAGTCCGTATATAAAAACCATGATGGAGACACTTATAAATGGTAAAGCGATAAATGTAAGAATAGATGAACAGATAGTATTTTCAGAACTTGATTATTCGGAGGATGCAGTGTGGAGTCTGATGCTTGCAAGCGGTTATCTGAAAGTAATATCATCAGAGGAGCTGAATCTGATAAGGGAAAGCGAAAATGAATATGAGCTTGCACTTACAAACCGTGAGATATTATTTATGTTCAGGAAAATGATACTCAGATGGTTTACACCGGCAAAGCATGAAACAAATGAATTTATAAAGGCTCTTATGAACGGTGATGTAGAAAGTATGAACGAATATATGAACGATGTCGCATTACAGACATTCAGTTCATTTGATTCAGGAAAAAAGGAATCTGCAAAAAAAGCACCGGAAAATTTCTACCACGGCTTTGTATTAGGCCTTATGGTAGATCAGACAGAAAACTACCTCATAATATCAAACCGTGAAAGTGGTTATGGCCGTTATGACATAATGTTAGAACCGATAGATAAATCAAACGAAAAACTTCCTGGTATTGTTATAGAATTTAAGGTAATAAATCCTAAAAAAGAAACAACACTTGAAGATACCGTAGAAGCAGCACTAGAACAGATAGAAGAAAAAAATATGACGCGGAGCTTATAAAAAGAGGTGTAAAAAAAGAAAATATACATCATTATGGTTTTGCATTTAAGGGAAAAGAAGTGCTGATAGAAAGTGGGAAGCTGCCACAATCTGTATGAAACGGTATTGGAATGAGTCCGGTTGGTTGAGAAATCCTTTAAATGTTAGAATTTTAAATGAGATTGACAATTGCCATTTTGAAATTTTTGAAAGAATTAAATTATAAAAAATCTATCTAAGGAATTCAATCTTTAGATAGATTTTTTATGCGTTTGCCCTGATGTATATCCTGAATATTTTGCCTAAACCAAATGTAAAAATCGCTCTACTTTTCCGGTTATGAGCCATGGGGCAGGCTGCTGTTTAAACATATTGTTGCTTTCAAGCGTGGAGACACTTACCTGTATTATTTCGGGATTTAAGATGCCGAAAGGTTCGAGAAGTTCTTTCATCCCTGCTGCCACCGTAAAATCAAGTGTATAGATAACTATTCTGACCTGAGGATTTACACGGATAAAATATTCGAGTTCTTGATTCATGCTCGCTGATGCTACCATAAAGATTACATCGGGAACCGGACAATCTTTCATGGTATTTTCATCGACATGATCAACAATCGTGATGTTATGAAGACAAAAGTGCTCTATATTGTCCTCCATTGTATTTCTGTCTGCGTTACTGTATTCTACGGCGGTTACATTACCTTCCGATGCGAGAAGTGCGGCTTCTATTGCAATGCTTTCGCCGCTTATCACGCATATATTATCCTGTGGAGCTATCATCATTTTATTTAAGATAATTGAGCGTATTTCACTGCCGACATAATGTATTGAGCCTTTTTGGAAAAGTTCATTTGAAAGTCCTATCTTTGCGGTGTTTCTTGCTTTTTTATTGACGATAAGCATACCCGCCGAGGCGTTTATGCCACGGTTTATCATATCGGCAGCTTTCTTGTGATATATTTTTCCGATAGGAACATTTCCCTCATTATACCAGACTTCACAATCGCCGAGTCCGGCATTCCACAGACGGTAAAAGATGTCATCATCACCTGCTTTTGTAAATACCAATGTTGTTTTGTGAGCTTCGACAGTAGGAACAACATTTTTGTTTTTCTGCGTAATGTCAAGTATTTTTACATGTTCAAGGTCTATAATCGTGTTTGACGAAAAGAATTTAAGCCATGCAAGAATAGATTCGTTTGAAAATATATTGTTTTCTGTATTCACGAAATCACCTCATTTCAGTTATTTTTCGTAATTTATATTTAATTTACGAAAATAATATGATGCAAGGGTCAAAAGCAGATAGAGATGTATGTTTACATACAAATTACTATCTGATGGCTTGACCCGCCAAACACCGACAAGTAGCAGTTTTGCTTGAAAAGATGCGGGATTGTCGGTGTTTGCAGGATTGCGAAAATTGCATAGCAATGAAGCAATCCGTGGTATTATTGTGGTCAAAATACCTTTTGACCACAATATCATAATATAGTATAATAAAAAATGGTATGTCTTGTAACTTGGACAGGACAAATATTAAAATTCTGATGTTGTGGTCAAAGGGTATTTTGACCCTTGCATCGTATTATAGCATATAAGCTCTTTTTTGGTCAAAACGATTTAATAATTATAAACAGGAGGAAGTTATGAATCAATTTATCGGAAAAAGTTTATCAGGAAGTTTAAAAGAAGCCGTTAATGGTCTTAATGAACCGAAGTTTATTATTTTATTTTCAAAGGATGAAAATTTTGAAAAAAATGTTCGTGAATTGGAAAAACTGTATCCAAAAGTCCCGAGTATAGGATGTGTTGGTACAAGCTATACAGGTGACATTTATAACGGGGACGGATGCAGCGTTGTTGCTTTTACAGGGGACGTAGAAGCAGTCACAGGTGTTCTTACAGCCATCGGCGACACACCGGTTCTTAAAATCAGGGAATTAGATGAAAAAATGCGAAAAATCAATGCAGAAAGCGATAATACCGTATGTATCGATTTATGTACGGGAAACGACAGCTGTGTTGTGACCACTCTGAATATGGTACTCCGCAAGTTTAATATTTCACTTGTTGGCGGAACGTCATGGTGTGACAAAGTGTCTGTAAACGGAAAGATTTATTCTGATGCATGCGTATATGCCTTTGTTAAAAATCTTTCAGGAAAGATAAGGACATATAAAGAAAATATATACAAACCTAGTAAAAACAGATTTGTAGTTACAAAGACAGATACTGATGAAAAGAAAATTATTTCACTCGACAATATGCCGGCTGCACAGGTATACTGTAATGCATTGAATATACCTGAATCAAAAATAGAAACGCAGACATATGAAAATCCGTTTGGAAGATTTATAGGAAAAGAGATATATATTATCTCAATAGAACAGCAGAAGGAAAGCGGAATAGTATGCTTTAAACAGGTTAACGAAATGGATGTTCTCACGATTTTGCAGCTTGATGATGTTGACAGAGTTGTAGCTGATACCATTTCACAAATAAAAAGAGATTTTTCAAAAGTTTCAGGTGTTTTTTCGGTTAATTGTCTTTTCAGGTATAATTTATTCAGTGAACACGGCTATTTTGAGACATATTTAAACCGGATGCAGGAAATCGGCTGTCATGGAGGTTTTGTCGGAATGGGTGAACATTACAACAGCCAGCATATAAATCAGTCAATGTCCTGTGTTGTATTTGAATAAAAGTACATTTGATAATCGGAGGGAAATATATGTTTAGGAATAAAAAGAACGAAGAACAGTCAGATATAAAATATCCTGTTTCATATTCGGCTGGATATCTTACGGAGAGATATAAGGATTTGGCATCAGAAGAACTTCAGACTTCACAGAACATTAAAAATATTTCCGATTCTTTCGGGGTTGTAATGTCTGAAATGTCAATTCTTACAGAAAATATTGAAGCGTTTAAAAGCACATTCTCTGAAATATCAAGCGCTGTAAATGAGCTGCAGTATGTTAAGAATGGAATAAATGAGTCTGTAGACCAGGCAGAGGAACAGGTAGAGGTTTTAAAGGACAGCTCCGAAGATGTAAGAGACAGTTTTAAGGATATGGGTGAAACTTTTATAAAACTTAAAGATGCTGTAAAGGATATACATAAAAGAACAGAGGGAATAGTATCTATTGCAAACCAGACAAATCTTTTGTCCATGAATGCGGCAGTGGAAGCAGCGCATGCAGGTGAGCAGGGAAAGGGGTTTGCCGTAGTTGCAAATGATGTAAAGATGCTTTCTGAAAAAATCAAGTCGCTTGTTGATAATGTGAACGACAGCATAGAAAATGTGACCGAAGGCATGGATATGTTCAATGAGTCCATAAACAAATCGAGTGAGGCAATAAAAAACAGTATCGAGCAGGTAGAAAAGACATACAGTATTTTTGATAACATAAAAGATGAGGCGGCAAAGACAGGGCAGACTCAGGAGTCAATAAATAATGCCGTACATAATTCTGAGAAAAGTGTGGCTATGATAGGTGATTTTGTAGTTATGTCAAGAAAAAATTATGACAACGTTTTAAAATTTATTGACGGCATAGATGAACATGAGACAAACAAGGGATTTATATTTGAAGATATAGATAATGTATTAAAACAATTGCCTAAATTGATGGATAAATAGATAAATAAAAAACGGGAGGAACAGATAGTGAACTCAAAAGTTGAGATGTGGGATATTTATGATAAAGATAAAAAGAGAACAGGGCGCCTTATGAAGAGAAATGACTGGTGCCTTAAAGATGGAGAATACCATCTTACGGTTCTTGGTGTTGTTAAAAGACCGGATGGTAAATTTCTTATTACAAAACGTGCGATGGATAAGGCATGGGCACCGGGTTGGTGGGAAATTTCAGGCGGTGCGGCAATGGCAGGCGAAGATTCTTTAGATGCCGTAAAGAGAGAAATCTTGGAGGAGACCGGTCTTGATGTAAACAATGCCGCAGGCGGATTTTTGTTCTCATATCATCGTGAGAATCCGGGTGAAGGTGATAATTATTTTGTTGATTTATATAAATTTGAGATGGACTTTGATGAGTCTGATGTAAAACTTCAGGATGCCGAAACAAAAGACTTCATGATAACTGACTTGGAACAGATAGAGGAATTTGCAAATCAGGGAATTTTCTTACATTATGACAGTATTAAGGAGGCATTTAAATAGTATGCGTTATTATTATCCTGACTATTTCAAAGATTTTAAATGTGTAGGCGGAATGGCATGTTCTGACAGCTGCTGTCATATCTGGCAGATAACAGTTGACAGGAAGACATTAAAAAAATACAAGACAGTTAAAGGTCCGCTTGGAAAACGAATGGCAGAAAAAATCGACCCAAAAACCGGTGACATCTGTCCTCACGGAGATGAAAACAGATGCGAATTTTTAAATGATGACAATCTATGTGACATTGTTTCAGAACTCGGAGAAGATTATCTTTGTGAGACATGCTATACACATCCGCGCCATGAAGAAGTATACGACAATGTCAGAGAACGTTCACTTGCAATCACATGTCCTATTGTATGCAAGCAGCTTCTTGAAAGAAAAGAGCCCGTTGAAATTATTTATGAGGATAAAAAAGAAATCGAAAAGCGTGACAGAAAATTTGATGAAGAACTTTTTGAGATATTACTTGACGCAAGGGATAATCTTTTAAAACTCCAGCAGGACAGGGAACTCACAATATCCCAGAGAATGGCTCTATCTCTTGGAATTGCACATGATATTGAGAGGCGCATAAGAGCAAGAAATGTAAGGAGCAGAGACACAAAAGGAATTAAAGCCATTTTTGGCATAAAAAATTCATTTACAGATGAGGAAAAAGAGGAAATCACAAAAATTCTCAAATACTATAAAAAATCTAACGCCTTTGAAAAAATGCGCAAGAATATAGAGGACAGCGAAGATACGGACTGGTTTAAGCCGGATGAGGAACACGAAAGAAAAAAGATTTTAAGTGATATATTATTCACTCTTTGTACTATGGAGGCATTAAAACCGACATGGATACCGTATCTGCAAAGCGTATTAAACATAAGGCAGCAGATGGAAAACAAAGAATATGATGAGCTTCATTGTGAATTTGAGACAAAACTTGATGATATTGAGATTGAACAGCTGTTGTATTACTTTACATATGTCTATTGCTGCCAGTCAGTTTATGATGAAGCACTTTTGGCCAAGATAAAGATGGCTGTTGTAAATACGCTTATCATAAAAGAGCTGTGGTTTATGAGTTGGCTTGAAAACAATAAAAATATTACAATTGACGATAAGGTTGAGTATGCCCACTGGTTTGTGAGAGAAGTTGAAAATTCCGATGAGAATATGGAACAATGGGACAGCCTTATGCAGAGAAATCCACGATTTTCCTTAGAAAACATTTTTAAGCTGTTATGATACTGTAAATAATAAACAGAACGAAAATTTTAGATGAAGTTTTGGAGAAGTATTCTATTTGATGATTTGACAAAATCGTCTGATTTTATGATAAAAAATCATCTTTATCCGTTCGATTAAAATAAAATAATTATGAGGTGACATATGATTTCTAATGGTATAGTAAATTTAATAATGCAGATGTCTGTTTTGGGATTTGTAATCCCGGTTGTTTTTATATTAGCATGGAAAGTGCGAACTAAAAAAAGTATAATTCCATCTCTTGTCGGAGCCGGAGTTTTCATTATGTTTACATTTTGCTTCGAGTCAGTTCCAAACATGATTTTTTTACATACTAAAAATCCAATATCAGATTTTATAGTAGGAAATGGAATTGTATATGCTGTATATGTAAGTTTGATAGCTGCAGTTTTTGAGGAGGCGGGACGTTTTGTTGCTTTTAAGTTTTTCCTAACAAAATATACTTCTGATAACGAAACATCAATTTTTTATGGACTTGGACATGGTGGAATTGAGTGTATGATAGCACTTGGCATCACCCAGCTTCAATATTATGCTTATGCACAGCTTATAAACCAGAATAAGATATCAAGTGTTATAAATGCCCTTCCTGACGAGCAGTCAAAGGCTGCTATGACAGAACTTGTTAACAGTATCAAGCAGTTGACTCTTTCACAAAGCCTGTGGGCAGGCGGACAGCGTTTCTTCGTTATGTTCATGCAGGTAGCACTGTCTGTTTTGGTATTTAAAGCAGTGAAAGAAACAAACAACAATCATTATATTATCATAGCTGTAATTCTTCATACATTAGGCAATATGCCGGCAGCACTTTATCAGAGGGACATATGCCCTAGATTTGCCACAGAGGTGATTTCGATAGTGTATTCAATAGTTGTATGTGTTTATGCGTATAATGTTTATAAAACTCTTCCAAAGAAAAAGACAACGAAAAAAGAAAAGAGTTTTGATGTTGCCGGAAAGAAACTTACAAATTAAAAGCTCTTGAAGAATATTTGTTTCACAGGGAAAGAAAATATTATGAGAATACTTTTTTTAGAAACAAGGGAATTGTCTTATTCATCGTCATCCGTATTTATGAATGAATTAAAAAAGGCATTCCTGAAACTTGGAGATGAGGTCTTACATTACATTGTAAAAGACATAAATCAGAGTGAGGAAATTCTTGAAGATATTCTGGCAATGTCACATACTCTGAAATTTGATTTTATTTTCGACATAAATTCAATATTGCCGCTCTTATATGAAGATGACAAGCCTTATCTCGATTGTTTTAAGGTGCCTTTTGTCGATTATATAGTGGACCATCCGATTCATCAGGCACATGTGTTAGACAGGAAACTCGACAATTTTAATGTCATATGTCTTGACAGCGAGCATTGTGATTATATAAAGACATGTTATCCTAATATAAGAAATACGATTGCAATGCCACTTGCTGCCTGCACGCAGACTGTTGAAAAGATATCTCTGCAGGAAAGTGATGAGCGTAAAATAGATGTATTGTTTCCGGCTACATTCACTCCTGTTTCTTATTTTGAAGATATACTTAAAGATAAAGGGAAAAGATATTTAGATTATGCCAAAGAATGCATTGATATGATAAAAAGCGGAGAGGAATTTGCCGTATGTGATATGAGAAAAAGGCTTCTTGAAACGGATAATCAAAAACATGATATACTGCCTGATGTCTCAAGATATATTGACAAATATATAAGAGAATATTTAAGGCAGATGACAGTTGAAGCATTGATGTCCGTTGGAATATCACTTGATGTGGTTGGTGCAAGATGGGAAATGTATGACGGTAAATACCATAACAGACTAAACATTCATGAACAGACAGGATATGGGAATATAGCAGGTTTTATGCAGATGTCAAAAGCTGTTCTTAATGTTCAGCCGCTGTTTAAAAATGCCCCACATGACCGTATATACAATGCAATGGCAAACGGAGCTGTTGTAATTACTGATTATGTGACGGGACTAAATGTATATGAAGAAGGAAAAGATTATTTAAAGTATAATTTCTCTGACCTAAAAAAAGATTTTGAGAGAATAAAGAATATAATTTCTGACAATAACAAAATTGACAATATGCGTCAAAGTGCATATCAAAAAGTAATGAAAAATGATACGTGGGAAGAAAGATGTAGAAAAATTAAGAAAATTGTAAAAAACTTGAGTTAGTCATGCATTGACAAAATCCACTATTTGAAGTTATTATATCAATCGAAAGAAGGAAAGGTTTAATAAAATATGTTATACAAATATTTCAGGTTCAGCAAAAAAAGGGTATCGGTGTTTGCGGTACTTCTCATCATAATTATAAGTGTACAGGCTTTTCTTACGGGTTCGCTTATGTCTCAGCAGTCTGTAACTACAGAGGCAGGAAATTCAAATAGTGCGGTTATCGGTATAATTGATAATGAGGAGATTATCAGACAGAAATTTTCATTTAACAGAAAAGTAGTTTTATCACAATTTGTGTTAAGTTTTGGCTCGTTTGAGCATAAAGATGTCGGAGACGTGCTTCATATTCAGATGACAGACGGAAATAATAATGTCGTTTATAATACGGACATTCCTGTCAGAAAAATAAATCCAAACCAGACATATCCGATAAAAATGGATAATACGGTAACTATTCCAAAAGGTGTCACATGCTGTATCAGAATTACATGCAGCTCTGACGGAAATTCATATGCCGTAATTCCGACATTGAATACAACAAACAGAACAGATCCAAACACCTACATGTCTACACTTAAAATGCAGACACATGCAAAATCTTTAAATATCAGCTATACATATAAATTCAGACAGATGTATCCGCTTATAGTGATGATTTTTGAACTAGTTATTTTGTTTGTGCTCTGCTTTGAACATATTTCTGAAATGGCGGGTGTTTACAGAAAAAGATATTTAAAGGAACTTAAAAAGAAGAAAAAGAAAAAGGATAAGCATAAAAAATCCCGCAGTATAAAAGATGTTGTCAAATGGTGCCTTGCACATAGAAAGTTTATAGTTTATATCAGAAGAATAACATTTGTAATAAATCCGTTTGTTATTTTTCTAATGTTGGAAACAATGAATCAGACATTAGAACTTATGCGCCCGGGTGTCTGGCCTTTTACATGGCTTTTGCTGTTTGCGGTTGAGCTTATTATTTATGCTGTCTGTCGCAGACAATCGCTTTCAATGTTGATTTTAAACTTTATTATGTTTCCGATAGGACTTGCAAATCTTTTTATTATGAATGTAAGAGGAACGCCTTTTCTTCCAGCAGATATTCTGGGAGTAGCAACAGCAACAGAGGTGGCAGACCATTATACGTTCAGCCTGTCTCCGTCGCAGTTTATTATTATACCTGCGTTCTTTATCTGGAATTTATTTGTATTCAGAATAGCAGGCAGGAAAAATGTAAAGGAACCGCTGAAATTAAATATTATAAAGAGGGCTGTTCCTATAGCAGCTTCTGTGTTTATCGTTGGTATTATGTATAATACATCAATACTTGAGGCATGCAAAATAACTGATGATGTTTGGAATAAAGTAGGTTCATGTCAGAAAAACGGTTTTTATATGAATTATTTTATAAACCTTCATTATCTTAAGGTTTCAAAGCCGTCTGGTTATTCACAAGAACGTGTAAAAAAAATAATAGAAGAAACAAAAAGCGATACCGCAAATACATCACAGACAGCTACAGGCAAAAAAGTAGTTTCAAATAGTGATTTTAAAACAAATACTTCACTTAACGGAAAAAAGCCTAACATAATATATATAATGAATGAAAGTCTTGCGGACTTTTCAAAGATAGGTACAGTAAATTATAACAGAGACCCGCTTGAATTTATTCACAGTATGAAAGATAATACTATATCAGGTCTTGATTATGTCTCTGTTTTCGGAGCGGGAACAAGTAATTCCGAATTTGAGGCTATGACTGGAAATACAATGAAATTTTTTCCGAGCGGCTGTAATGTCTACCAGCAGTTTATGCATGATACGACATACTCAATGTCGTATTATTTAAAATCATTAGGCTATAACTGTGATGCCATACACCCAAGCAGTGCCAAAAACTGGAACAGGATAAATACTTACAATAGCATGAAATTTGACAAATTTATCTCGATTGATGATTTTAAAAATCCTGAATATATAAGATATATCAGTGATAAAGAGAGCTATAAAAAAGTGATTGAGTTATACGAAAAAAGAGATAAAGCAAAACCTCTGTTTTTATTTAACGTAACTATCCAGAATCACGGAGGTTACCTCACAAACACTAACTGGAAACAGCCTATTGAAGTGGAAGGCAAATATTACACCGAAGCGAATGAGTACCTTTCATCGACAAAAGAATCAGACAATGCTTTCAAGTATCTTATAGATTATTTCAAGGCGCAAAAGGAACCTACCATTATATGTATGTTCGGGGATCATCAGCCTTCTATAGAAACTGAATTTTATGAAGAGCTGCTTGGAAAAACACAGGATAAATGGGAACTGTCTGATATTCAGAAAAGATATGCTACGCCGTTTATATTGTGGGCCAATTACGATATTGGAAGTGCCGATGAGGTGGTTCTTGGAAACAATAATCTTGAAAACCTTTTATTGAAATCAGCGGGAATTGAACTTCCTGTATACAATAAATTTATTGAGAAGGTTTCTGAGATTATTCCTGTCATGAATGTCAACGGATATATGGACAACAATGGCGACTGGCACAATTACGGTTCTGATGAAACAGACGAAATCAAGAAATTACTTGACGATTATGATATACTTCAGTATGGTTATTATAGTGATATTGATAAACAAAAACTATTTGGTAAATAAAAATTAAATGGAGGCTAAAATGGCAACAGATAACAGAAAAATAGAGAAATTACTTAATCAGATGAAAGACACACAGTCAACGGAGCTTGCTACACAGCTCACAGAAGCGTTGGCAGAATCTCATGTATATGTACCGGCAATTATGCCAAGAGACACTAAACCCGAAGTCTTGAGAAAAATGATGGAAAATCCGGGTGTTGAGACTGCCATTCCTGAGGGAGCGCAGCCACAGCCATGTATTCTTCAGAATGATAACGGAATGAAATTTTTCCCTATATTCACATCTGAAGAAGAAATGCAGAAAGGAAAAGGAATTCCTGCATTTCCTATTACATTGAATGTGCCATTTAAAACATGTGTCGATATTATGGAATCAATTGGGGATATTACAGCGGCGGCTATAAATCCATTTAACCAGAATATTGTCATGAATATATCTAAAAATGCTACAAAGAAAACAAAGCTTACAGAATCCCAGTATCATGCAATTATAAGACAGCAGATGGAGGCAAGGGTATTCCCTGACAAAATACATACCGGAGGGGAAGAGTACATAAATGACCTCTGTGAAAGACAGGGTGAATGTATTATGGAGCTTTTTGAAGAGCCATATGCAAAGACAAACAATTGTCCGTATACTGCTGACGATTATGATTTTATGATTTTGAATATAAGCGATACGCTCAGACTCATAAGAATAACTATGCCAACAAATAAACAGTATCCTGAGATGGCACTTTCGGTGTTTATTGCATGGAATCCGGTTGATAAGGTATCAAGATATTTTGCAATTATCAAGGGAAGAGAAGGCGAAGATAATAAACTGTATGAGGTTACAAGTGAGCAGAAAGTAGAAGATTTGGGAAGTGCACCGGATGAGGGAATAGAACTTCAAAGCATTATTGATTTAGCTACAACAGAATAGCTGAAAATTAACTTAAAACAAAAGGGTAAGGTATTTGTCTTGTATAATTTATTTTGGTTAAAAAATATGAGACTGTAAGAGAAAGGAACAAAAATAGAATAAACGATGGTTATATATTTGATACGTCATGCCAGACAGAACAGTACAGATTGCAATGTAAACGTGCCTTTATCGGCAGAGGGCAGAAAACAGGCAGAACTTCTTGGGAAAAGAATGAATAAATATAAGATTGATGCTTTGTATTCAAGCGACCTTATACGTGCGGTTGAGACAGCCAAAATAGCATTTAAGGACAGAAAAGAACTGTCTGATAATATTATTATTCGTCCGGGAATTGCTGAAATCGACTTTGGAAGTCTCACAGGTGTTCATGATTCAGAAGTTAAACGTTTTTACAAAGAATATTATGATGAACAGCTTGACGATTTCATGGAGGGAAAAAGTCAGAAAGGTACAGCACTTGATGAAGTAAATGAATTTGTGGGAGAATTTTTTGTACCGAATGCAGAAATGTGGTATCCTGACGGTGAAAACGGCCCACAGGTTTTAGAAAGAGTTATGCCGGTATTACATGAATGGATTGACAGCGGTAAACAAAACATTGCCGTAGTTACGCATGGCGGTGTTATCAGGATATTGTTATGCGCGTTGTTTGGCGGTGATTTTGCAAAACGCCTTATGTTTGGAACATCTTTAGAAAATTGCAGCATTACACAGCTTCATTTTGATGAAAAAAAACATGGATTTTATCTCGACAGATTTAATGATTTTGCGCATTTAGAAGATTATCCTGAACTTATGAGAAGCACTTTTTTAGCACCTAACGGTGATATGTAATAAAAATCTTAAAAAATCCGGAATTCTATATTTCGATATAGAGTTCCGGATTTTGTTTTGTTTATAAGTAAAATATAAATCTTAAATTTTTTAAATCAACTTAAAATTATTTATCGTCAAGTTTCTCATATGAACCCTGTTTCATGGCGCGAACTTTAAGAGAAAGACCGAAGAGATTTATGAATCCTTCTGCATCTTTATGGTTGTAAAGTTCACCTGTTGTAAATGAAGCAATAGATTCACTGTACATAGAGTAAGGAGAAGTTGTACCCATTCTGATAATATTTCCTTTGTAGAGTTTGAATTTAACTTCACCTGTAACGTATTCCTGAGTTACTTTTACAAATGCTTCAAGAGCTTCACGCAATGGTGTGAACCACTTTCCTTCGTAGACAACATCTGCAAACTTGTTTCCGAGGTCTTTTTTAACTGTGTATGTATCACGGTCAAGGATAAGTTCCTCAAGCTGCTGATGAGCTTCCATAAGGATTGTTCCGCCCGGTGTCTCGTATACACCGCGTGATTTCATACCTACAACACGGTTTTCAACAATATCTACAATTCCGATGCCATGTTTTCCGCCGAGAGCATTAAGCTCACGGATAATATCTGAAACTTTCATTTCTTTGCCGTTTACTGACTTTGGAACACCTTTCTCAAATGTCATTGTCACAACTTCGCCCTCATCAGGAGCTTTTTCAGGTGTTGTACCGAGTACGAGAAGATGGTCGTAATTCGGTGCATTTGAAGGGTCTTCAAGTTCAAGTCCTTCATGGCTTATATGCCAAAGATTTCTGTCACGGCTGTAGCTGCTGTCAGCTGCAAATGGAAGGTCGATTCCGTGTGAACGGCAGAAATCAATTTCATCCTCACGAGACTGAAGTTTCCACTTGTCATCTCTCCAAGGAGCGATAATCTTTAAATCAGGAGCAAGAGCTTTGATACCGAGTTCAAAACGAACCTGATCGTTACCTTTACCTGTAGCACCGTGGCATATTGCTGTAGCACCTTCCTTACGTGCAATTTCAACAAGTCTCTTTGCAATAAGAGGACGAGCCATAGATGTTCCAAGGAGATATTTGTTCTCATATACTGCATGTGCCTGAACACAAGGAACAATATAATCATCACAGAATTCATCAATAACATCTTCTATATAAAGTTTTGCAGCTCCGCAGACTTTTGCTCTTTCATCAAGTCCGTCAAGCTCGCTTTCCTGTCCAACATCTATACAAACGCAGACAACATCATAACCGTAAGTTTCTTTTAACCAAGGGATGATAGCTGTAGTATCAAGACCACCTGAGTAGGCAAGAATTACTTTTTCTTTCATAAATCAATTTCCTCCTAAAGTTTATTTTTAGTACATATACATATAAAGTATAATCTCAAAATGTGTACTCTGCAATCACTTTTTGAAAAAAAACAAAAATACTTTGCTTTTTGTGATAACATTAAATACCATGTTAATAAATATACACATATTTGAATAAATATGCAAGCACAAAAATAAATTACTTTCTGATATATATTCAGTTATTTGATTTGAAAACAGCAATACCAATATAATTACTGTGATGGATTTAAACGAATTATCATATAATTTTTTGTGAATATTTATAAATTATTCTTGCATTATTATAATCGGGGTAGTATAATACGAAAGCAGTTAGATTATACAAAGAAAGGCTGGTAAAATTTTATGATTAAAGTTGGTATTATTGGTTCGACAGGATATGCAGGTCAGGAACTTGTCAGAATTCTTCTTCAGCATCCAGATGCTGAGATAGTATGGTATGGTTCCAGATCATATATAGATAAAAAATACAGTGAAGTTTTTGGAAATATGTTTGAACTTGTAGATGATAAGTGCATGGGTGAGAATATGGATGAGCTTGCAAAGAAAGCAGATGTTATTTTTACGGCTACTCCACAGGGACTTTGCGGTTCACTTGTAAATGACGAGATATTAAAAAGCACAAAGATTGTAGACCTGAGTGCCGATTTCAGAATAAAAGACGTTGCAAAATACGAAAAATGGTATGGTATCAAACATCAGAGCCCGCAGTTTATTAAAGAAGCTGTGTATGGACTCTGTGAAGTGAACAGAGAGGATATTAAGAAAGCAAGACTTATCGCAAATCCGGGCTGTTTCCCTACATGTTCCACATTGTCTATTTATCCGATGGCAAAAGAGGGACTTATTGATATGAACAGCATTATAATCGATGCTAAATCGGGAACATCGGGTGCCGGAAGAGGTGCAAAAGTTGCAAATCTCTATTGTGAGGTAAATGAGAGCATAAAACCATACGGAGTTGCGTCACACAGACACACTCCTGAGATAGAAGACCAGCTTTCATATGCTTCAGGTGAAGATGTACTTATAAACTTTACACCGCATCTTGTGCCGATGAACAGAGGAATACTTGCGACATCTTATGCGACACTTAAAAAGAAAATGTCATATGATGAAGTGAAAGCTGTATATGATAAATATTATAAAGATGAATATTTTGTAAGAGTGCTTGAAAAAGACGTTTATCCTGAGACAAGATGGGTAGAAGGAAGCAACTTTGCAGATATAAACTTTAAGATAGATGACAGAACAGGACGAATCATTATGATGGGTGCAATTGACAATGTTGTCAAAGGCGCTGCCGGACAGGCAGTCCAGAATATGAATATTATGTTTGGACTTGAAGAGAACCTTGGACTTAAAATGGTTCCTATGTTCCCATAAATAGCAGGAGGAATAAAAGATGAGTGAAGAAGAAAAAGAAAAGTATATGGATCAGATTACAGTGAAGGCTGAAACACTTATAGAAGCACTTCCGTATATCAGGGATTTCAATAATAAGATAGTAGTAGTAAAGTATGGCGGAAGTGCAATGCTTGATAAAAAACTCGAAGAAAGTGTTATCAAGGATGTTGCTCTCTTAAAACTTGTCGGAATGCGTCCGATAATCGTTCACGGCGGTGGAAAAGAAATAAGCAAGTGGATAAGTAAAATCGGAAAAGAAACCGAATTTATAGAGGGATTTAGAAAAACTGACAGAGAAACAATGGAAGTTGCAGAAATGGTTCTTAACCGCCTCAATAAATATCTTGTACAGATGGTCGAGAAAATCGGTGTAAAGGCTATCGGTATCTGCGGAAAAGACGGCGGAATGCTTAAGGTTGACAAGAAGATGCCAAACGGAAAAGATATTGGTTTTGTAGGCGATATTAAACATGTTGATACAGAAATCCTGGAGACACTTCTTGACAGTGACTATATTCCGATTATTGCACCGATAGGAATGGATGATGCTGGAGAAACATACAATATTAACGCTGATGATGCCGCATGTGCGATTGCAGGTGCGATAAAGGCAGAAAAACTTGCATTTTTAACTGACGTTGAGGGCGTATGCATGAATCCTGATGACAGCAGTTCTCTGATTTCTGTTCTTGACCTTAACGAAGCGAACAAACTTATCGAAGCAGGAGTTATTTCAGGAGGAATGCTTCCGAAAGTTACTAATTGCATCAATGCCGTAAATTCAGGAGTTGGCAGAGTGCATATCCTTGACGGAAGACGTGAGCATTGCCTGTTACTTGAATTCTTTACTAAGAAGGGTATCGGTACAGCTATTATAGGTGATGACAGCGGTTATTATTCAAATGAGATTGACGAGAATAATTAGGAGGTTAACAAATATATGAATTTACAGGAAGCTGATAAGCATTTTATACATACATATAACAGAAGTGTTATTTTTGAAAAAGGCGAGGGAATGTATCTCTTTGATAACGAAGGCAATAAATATCTTGATATGGGTGCCGGTATTGCAGTTTCAGCGTTAGGATACAGCAACGAAGAATACAAACAGGCTCTTAAAGACCAGATTGACAAGCTTATTCATGTATCAAATCTTTATTACACTGAACCTTCTATTAAGGCGGCAGAATATCTTTCAAAAGCTTCCGGCATGGATAAAGTATTTTTTACAAACTCAGGTACTGAAGCAATAGAAGGAGCAATCAAACTTGCCAGAAAATATGCTTACAACAAAGATAAAAACAGTAAGGGTGAGATAATTGCGATGAACCATTCTTTCCACGGAAGAAGCATGGGTGCTTTGTCTGTTACCGGAACGAAGCATTACCGCGAACCTTTTGAACCGCTTATTGGAGGTGTTTCATTTGCCGAATATAACGATCTCGAAAGTGTTAAAAAACTTGCTACAAAAGATACATGTGCAGTTATACTTGAAACGCTCCAGGGCGAGGGAGGAATCTACCCTGCAACTGATGAGTTTATAACAGGACTTAGAAAATTCTGTGATGAAAATGATATATTGCTGATATTTGATGAAATCCAGTGTGGCATGGGAAGAACCGGAAAAATGTATACTTATCAGCATTATGGAGTAAAACCTGATATCATGACATCGGCTAAAGCACTTGGATGCGGTGTGCCTGTCGGAGCATTTGCAGCAACAAAAAAGGTGGCCGATGCAATGTGTCCGGGTGATCACGGAACAACATATGGAGGTAATCCGCTTGCAACTGCAGCAGTATGTAAGGTATTTGAGATATTTGAAAAAGATAACATACTTGGGCATGTCAATGAAATTGCACCGTATCTCAGCGAAAAGCTTAATGAACTTAAAGATAAGTTTCCTGATAAAATTAAAGATGTGCGCGGAAAAGGTCTTATGATGGGAATGGAATTATATGGACAGGCAGGGGATGTTGTATCACAGATGCTTAAAAAAGGTGTCGTACTTATCTCAGCCGGAACAAGTATTATCCGTTTTGTACCGCCGCTTGTTGTAGAGAAAGAACACATTGATATTATGTGTGAAAAACTCGAAGAAATCTTTGGTGCTTAAAAAGACAGAGTAATCAAAAAATGTAATAAAAATTTAATGATTTTTGTTCATTGTATCTATTGTAATAATATTACAAATTGTTTAAAATATTGCTAGTGTGTTTAAGTTTTATTTAGATTGATAAACTGAGGCATACTGGCATTTTTTACTATAAACGTTTGGAAATCTCCTGATAGTTATGAAAAAAGGAGGTTTTTCATGAATAAAAGCAAAAAAATTATATTGATAATATGTGGCTTATTTATTGTGCTGTCAGGTGTATTGTATCTTGGTTCTGATTCTATAGGAAAATATATATCTGAAAAAAACGCTGTGAATAATGAATTTATTTCGTCCATTCAAAATTATGATACTGCAGAGAATGATAAATTACAAACTTCAGCAAAAAATATAAAATCGGATAGTGAAAACAGTAAGGTCATTGTTTACATATGTGGAGCAGTGAAAAAGCCAGGTGTATATGAGTTTGGAACAGACAGCCGTGTATGTGATGCCGTAAAAGCAGCAAGAGGTTTCAAAAAAGGAGCGGCCAAAACAGCTGTAAATCAAGCAAGAACGCTTGTGGACGGAGAACAGATAAATATACCGACACTTAAACAGTATAAAAAGAAATATTCAAACAAAGTGACACAGCAGACAGATTCAGAAAGCGAACCTGAAAAGGACGGACTTGTAAATATAAATACCGCATCTGCAGGAGAACTTACTTCGTTGTCAGGAATAGGGCAGAGCAGAGCCGATGCAATTATAGAATACCGTGAGACAAACGGCACATTTAAAGATATATCTGACATCATGAAAATTTCAGGCATAAAAGAGGGAATTTTTAATAAAATTAAAAATAAAATATGTGTATAAAGGAATAGAAAGAGGGATTAGTCATGGCAAAAAAAGTATTGGTAGTTGATGATGAAAAATTAATTGTAAAAGGAATCAGATTCAGCCTTGAACAGGATGGCATGCAGGTTGATTGTGCATATGATGGACAAGAAGCCATAGATTTAGCCACAAATAATAAATACGATATAATTCTTCTTGATGTTATGCTGCCGATACATGACGGTTTTGAAGTCTGCCAGCAGATAAGAGAGTTCTCCGACGTACCTATTATTATGCTCACAGCAAAAGGCGATGACATGGATAAAATTCTCGGCTTGGAATACGGTGCGGATGATTATATTACAAAACCGTTTAACATACTTGAAGTAAAAGCAAGAATAAAAGCGATTATAAGAAGAAGCTCAAGTAAAGAGCAGACAGAAGTTCAGAAGACATATTCTTATAATGGTCTTAGTATCGATCTTGACAGTAGGAGAGGCTATATAAATGACGATGAGGTAAATCTTACTGCTAAAGAATTTGATCTTCTTGAATTACTTATGCTTCATCCAAACAAGGTATACAGCCGTGAAGAACTGCTTAATACCGTATGGGGATATGATTATCCGGGAGATGTAAGAACAGTAGATGTTCACATCAGACGATTAAGAGAAAAAATAGAAGATACTCCAAGTAACCCAAAATATATTCATACAAAATGGGGTGTCGGATACTATTTCCAAAAATAATTACAGATAAATTTTTAATGAATTTCGGGGGCTGCTGTGAAAAAGTTATGGTCTGATTTTATATATAATCTGCGTGGAATGAGAACGCAAATGTTTTTTATTTTGTTGTGTTTGGGAATATTACCTATTATCTTCCTATTCAATTTGATAACCAATGAATATCATTCACAACTGATATCACAGCGGACTGATGAATTGCAGTCATATGGGACAGTGATTGCAAATCTTGTCACTTCGTCAGGCTATCTGTCAGGACAGGAGTCAAGCGAAGTTGAAAATGAGACAGAGGAAGTTGCCAATGTTTATCAGGGCAGAATTATTCTCGTCAATAAAGATTTGAAAGTGGTAAGAGATACCTACAATATAGAAAACGGAAAGACTATGGTATCAACCGAGGTTATCAAATGTTTTTCAGATGATTCAGGAAAGTATGTCAATAATTTAGGAGATTATATGCAATTGACAATGCCGATAGTCGACCCAATATCAAATGAAACTACAGGTGCAATTATAATAAGCTATTCTACCAAAAATATACAATCAATATCTAAAGCGGTTACAAGGAAAGTTATCTTTGCGATATGTGCAATAGTTCTTATAATTATGCTGATATCGTTTGGATATTCAATCTTTTTGACAACACCGTTAAACAAACTAACTGATTCGATAAATGAAATTTCCAAGGGAAATATGGCGGTAAAACTGGACATGCATGGATATTCCGAACTTCATAAAATTACGGATTCATTCAATAAAATGATAGAAGTTATACAAAATCAGGAAAATTCAAGACAGGAGTTTGTTTCAAATGTGTCACATGAATTAAAAACCCCTCTTGCATCAATGAAAGTTTTATCGGATTCACTTTTGTCTCAGGAAGGTATGCCAGAAGAGATATACAGGGAATTTTTGGGAGATATAACAACCGAAATAGAAAGAATGACACAGATAATAAACGATTTGCTTTCAATGGTTAAACTTGACCAAAATGCTGCAAAGATAATTATCTCAAATATAAGCATAAACGAACTTATAGAGCAGCTTCTAAAGCGGCTGCGCCCTATTGCTGCAGAAAGAAATATTGAACTTATATTTGAAAGTTTCAGACCGGTTATGGCTGATGTGGACGAAGTAAAATTGTCCATGGCATTAAACAATCTTGTAGAAAATGCAATAAAATACAACTATGATGACGGCTGGGTAAAAGTAACATTAAATGCAGACCACAAATTTTTCTATGTGACAGTGCAGGATTCAGGTGTCGGTATACCGGATGACTCTATAGACAGTGTATTTGAAAGATTCTTCAGAGTAGATAAGGCAAGATCGAGGGCTACCGGGGGTACAGGACTTGGTCTTGCAATTACAAGAAGCGTAATACTTTTGCATAGAGGGTCTATTAAGGTTTACAGTAAAGAGAAAGAGGGCACTACCTTTACAGTAAGAATCCCGCTTAACTATATGCAGTGATCATAATCGAAAAGAGAGGAAATATGAATATAAAAGAAAAAAATATCTTTAACATACAAATAAAACATTTCTTCATGGCAGCAATCTTTTTGATTGTATTCATAGCATTTTTATTAACAGGATGCGGTAAAAAAGAAAAATATAACGGATATTATATATATGGGCTTGATGCAACCGAGAAAAAAATAATGTATGAAAAATGCTCGATTTCCAAAAAAGGCAAGACTGATGTACTTATTAAAAGGTTTATATCCAAAATGAGTAAAGAACCGGACAATATAAACATGAAAAAAGCTATTCCTGATGACGTAAATGTTGACAGCTTTGACATAAATTCATCCGGAGACTTGTCTTTATATTTTAATGCTGCATATGGAAATTATACCGGTGTTGCAGAGATATTAAGAAGAGCAGCAATAGTAAAAACACTTTCACAGATAAAAGGAATCAGAGGTGTACAGTTTTATGTTTCAGGACAACCACTGACTGATTCAAATATGGAGCCTATCGGTATAATGACATCAAATTCATTTATTGATAATACTGGCAGTATAGGCGATTATAAGCAAAAGACTACACTAAATGTATATTTTTCGGATAATACGGGAAAAGCACTTGTAGTAATTCCCGTTGATATAACCTACAATGCAACTATTTCACTTGAACAGCTTGCAATAGAACAATTGATAAGCGGTCCATATACTATTGAGGGTGTTTCTAAAAACAATGTATTGCCTACAATCCCAAAAGGCACTGTTTTAAACAAAGTTACGGTTAAAGAGAATACATGTTATGCAGATTTCTCAAAAGAATTTTTAAATAAAGAAGATAATATAACTGATTATGTTGCAATTTACTCAGTCGTAAATACGCTTGTTGAACTTCCGTCAGTAAACAAAGTACAATTTAGCATTGATGGAGAGCAGGTACTTAAATATAATCAGAATATAAATTTCGGAGAAGAATTTGAACGAAATCTTGATTTAGTCAGAGAAACCAAATAGGGAGGTGTTTATTATAAGGCGGCCGGCTGTGTGGGTTGCCATTGTTCTTTTAATATTATATCTGATTTTTAACATTTTATCAGAAGAGCAGACGTACAAAAAACGGTATATATTTGATGATTTGCTCAAAAACAACGATAAAATTTCTATGAATATAAGGGGTGAATTTGAATCATCACTAGAAGGCGAAAACTCAGACAGCATAATACTTAAACATGTCAGATTATATAAAAATTCATCATATAACTTAAAAATGCTAAATGATGCATATTTGCCTGCAATAATAATTTATGTAAATGATATTCCAAAAGATATAAACCCTGGTAATCAAATAAACTGCAAAGCAAAACTTATGAATATAAAATCAGCGACAAATCCCGGTGAATTTGATTTGAGACAATATTATTGTGAAAAAAAGATATATTATATGGCAGTTTGTTCAGAAGGAGACATAAACATTATAAATGCGAAAAGTAACGTGATAAAAACTTTTCTCTTTCAATTGCGTGACAATATAAAAAAAGTTTATATAAAATGCCTGCCTGAAAAAGAAGCTGGAACTATTTGTGCGATGCTTTTAGGTGACAAAAGCATTATAGACGAGGATGTAAAAGAGCTTTACAGACAAAACGGTATAGGTCATCTTCTTGCAATAAGCGGGCTGCATGTAACTATTTTGTGTATGGGCTTAAAGAAACTGCTGTCCAAACTGAGAGTAAATGAAAAAGCAGCCATTGTTATCATTGTATTATTTTTGCTTTTTTACGGATTGATGACAGGATTTGGAGTTTCTACAAGTAGAGCAGTCGTAATGATGCTGTTTGCACTTGCCGCACAAATAAACGGCAGGAGTTATGATATGCTTTCTGCAATGTCAGTGAGTGCTGTCTTTATTGTTGTACAAAAACCGTATGCACCTTTTTCATGCAGCTTCTTGCTTTCTTATTGTGCAATAATAGCTATTGCAGTTGTATATCCTTTTCTTGAAAAATATGTCATAGTGAATGAGAAACTGATAACACACAAAAACAAAGAAAAATTCTTTGACTATGTGATGATTGAAATCAGAAAATCATTTCTTATGAGTTTTTCAATACAATTTTTTACACTTCCTGTAATTCTTTATTTTTATTATGAAACACCCGTATACGGACTTATTCTTAATTTAATAATACTGCCACTTTCAAATCTATTGGTAATATTTGGTGCCATAGGCGGTGTTTTAGGGCTGTTTATTTTACCCGCCGGTAAATTTTTCTTAGGAATTGTCTATGTGATTTTGAACATATTTGAAAAATCCTGCACATTGTTTAATGATTTTCCTTTTCATATAATAGTTACCGGCAGACCTGGCAGGTGCAAGATATTTATATATTATTTTGTTATAATTTCGGTTATTTTGCTGTTCAATAAAATGGAAATGCTTTTATTTTCAAATTATGCGATAAAAAACGAACTGTATACTTATGTTGTAAATATATCACGGAAAGTAAAGCATAAAACAATATTTATTTGTTTGGAAATTTTAGTGCTTCTTGTATTTATACTTGCACCTGTAAGAAACAAAAATGCTGATATTAGTTTTCTTGATATAGGGCAGGGTGACTGCATAATAATGAAAAGTGAAAGTGGCAGAGTATATATGATTGACGGGGGCAGTTCAAGCAAAAAAAATATAGGTAAATATATTATAACACCCTATTTGAAGTATTATGGGATAACAAAGATAGATTATTGTATTGTCACACATTCCGACAGTGACCATGTTTCAGGAATACTTGAAATTTTAGAACAGAAAAAATCTGACAGAATACAGATTGATAATTTTATGATTCCAGAGCCTGATGAATCGTTAAAAGATGAAACATATAAAAAACTTTTACAGCTTGCAAAAGAAAATTGCAAAAAAGTTTCTTATATTAAAAAATTTGATATGATACAGGATAAGAATTTAAAAATAGTATGTATTCATCCTGAAAGAGGCTATTACAGTGATTCAGTAAATGCATATTCTGCTGTTCTTAGCATTACTAATAATTCAAACAGTATATTACTTACAGGTGACCTTGAAAAGGATGGAGAGACAAGCGTGATTGAGACACTAAATCAACATCGAAATCTGTTTCCTAAATCATATACGCTTTTAAAAGTTGCGCACCACGGAAGTAAAAATTCGACAAGCGACGAATTTTTGGAAAGAGTAAATCCTGATATATCAGTTATTTCATGTGGAAAAAAGAACAGGTACGGTCATCCACATGATGAACTTTTAAACAGGCTGAAAAAAATAAATACAACAATATTCAGAACAGATATGGATGGAGCTGTGACACTTCCGCTGGTGCAATAAAAATCAATGATTAATTATTCGTTGTACTAGACAATCCAATTAAATTTTAATATAATGTATAGAGTTGATAACAACAATGGGAGGATATATTTTGGCTGGCAGTAGAAAACATGACAATGTTATAAAAATGAAAAAGCATCAAAATCCGTTTGCCGGAATAGTTCTTATATTATTTGCAATATATATTTTGGTGTTATTTGTGCAGTCTTTGCAAAGCGATAATATATCAATATACGAAGTTACACAAAATAAACTTGCAAATGATGATACGGTAAAGGGAATTATTTTAAGGGATGAAAAGCTTGTCAGAGCTAATACATCAGGATATATAAATTATTATGTAGCAGAAGGTGCATATGTAGGTGTAAATACGACAGTGTATTCAACTGACAGTTCGGGATTTTTTAATGAGGAACTTGATAATGTCGGAGCTGACAGTTATTCTTTGTCTGAATCCGATACTAAGATTATCCGTTCTGCCATATCAGAATACAGAGCCGGATTTAAACTGTCGGACTATAATGAAATTGAACATTTCAGATACAATCTTGAAAATTCTCTTTTGAAAATGACAACGGCAGGGTTATTAAAAAAGGCAAATAAACTCCTAAAAAATAATAATCAGGCATCACTTAATATGGTTAAAGCCGGGAAGTCCGGGATAGTATCCTTTTGTGTTGACGGACTTGAAAATACAACTATTGATACGATAAATGAGAAAATATTTAAAAATAATAATGATAATTGGAAACAGCTCAGACAAAGAAAAAAGGTTTCAAAGGGTGATGTGGCATATAAGCTGATTACAAATAATAACTGGTCGGTTGTCATTCCAATTACAAAGAAACAATATGATAAGCTTTATAAAAAAGATAATGTTACCGTAGTTATACAAAAAGACAATAACCAGATGACACCGGAAATAACAACTTTTACGGAAAATTCTAAATATTATGCGAAGTTGAGTTTCACAAAAGATATGCTGAATTATATTGATGACAGATACCTTGATATAAAATTAGAATTTGAACAGGTAGCCGGTCTTAAAGTACCTGTTTCTTCCATAATTAAAAAGAAGTTTTTTGTAGTACCCGGTGAGTACATAGTTAACGGCGGTGAGGATGGCAGTACTGGAGTTATGTTAAAAACATACGATAAAAATGGTAACGAATCTCTCACATTTCAGAAAACAAAGGTTTACTACAGAGATGAGAAAAAACAATGTTATATTGATGCATCTTCATTTACAGTGGGAGATATAATTACTGCAAATGAAGAATCTGACGGCAAGACTATCAATCTGAGCAGGACGGCATGGTTAAATGGTGTATACTGCTGCAATGACGGTTATTGCAATTTTAAACGTGTTGATATTAAATATTCAAATTCTGAATATGCCATTGTGACAGAGGATGAATTATATGGATTGCAGATATATGACCATATAATTTTAAATCCTGATTTAATAAATGAAAATGAAATAATCTGATTATAAATACTCAGAATATGGAGGTATATAGAGATGGTAAAGGAAAATTTACAGAAAGTTGAAGATAATATTACAGCAGCGTGTGAGAGGGCTGGAAGAAAAAGAGAAAATGTTACACTTATTGCCGTAAGTAAAACAAAGCCTATGGAAATGATTGTAGAAGCATATGAAGCAGGAAAAAGAGATTTTGGTGAAAATAAAGCTCAGGAGATGAAAGAAAAACATGATGCCCTTGCAGATGACATTAAATGGCATTTTATCGGTCACCTGCAAACCAACAAAGTTAAATATGTCGTAGGCCGTGCAGCTCTTATTCACTCTGTTGATTCACTTCATCTGGCAGAGGCGATAGAGAAAGAAAGTGCAAAAAAAAATCTTATTTCAGACATACTTATTGAGGTGAATGTCGCTCATGAAGAATCAAAATTTGGTTTGAAAACAGAAGAAGTTGAACAGCTTGTAAGAGACATAGCTAAATTTCAACACATAAGAATAAAAGGACTTATGACAATTGCTCCATATGTCGAAAATGCTGAAGAAAATCGAAATATTTTTAAGGAATTAAAAACTTTGTCGGTTGACATAAGTAATAAAAACATTGATAATGTTAACATGGATATTCTTTCTATGGGAATGACTGGCGATTATGAAGTAGCTGTAGAAGAGGGTGCTACATTAGTACGAGTGGGTACCGGAATTTTTGGAGAAAGAAATTATTCAATCTGATTTATTATAAAATAAAAAGTATAGTGCTTTTAATATAAGGAGGACAACCTAATGGGTGAAAAGGGTAAGGTAAGCAGTTTTTTGGATTTTTTTAAACTTGGAGAAGATGATGACTACGATGATTTCTATAATGATGATTACGATAGTGATTTAGACGAAAAAGAATTACGAAAAGAAGAAAAACGTTTGAAAAAAGAAAAGCGAAAAGAGGAACGCCGTAATTTTTCAAGGACATCATACAATGATTATAATGATGACTATGATGATGAACCTGAATATTCAACAAAAAAGACTCCTTTGAAATCAGTTTCTCAGGGAAAAGTTGTACCTATAAGAACAAGCGCAAGTGATGTGGAAGTATGTATATTTAAACCGGCAAATTTCGGAGAGTCACAGGAAGTATGCAATATTTTACTCGGCGGTCAGCCGGTGATTGTAAATCTTGAGGGCATAGATGTTGAGGAAGCCCAGAGAATTATGGACTTTGTTTCAGGATGTATTTTCTCAATTCAGGGAAATATGCGTCAGATTTCAAAATATATATTTATATTTTCACCAAAGACTATAGACATTTCAGGCGATTACATAAAAAATGTTGCAGAAAATAACGAGGGTATAAGTATACCTACACTTAGCAAGGAGTTTTAATAATGAATTATTATCTTGTATATTCATTATATCTGCTTTTAATTATCATAATGATAATAGACGTTATATATATGCTCAGAGGAATTATTCCTTTGGGCAGTTTCATTAATAATATACTTGATAATATGATGAAACCACTGTTATGTCCTGTAAGATTTATTGTAAGGCACTCAATATTAAAATCTCTAAAGACAGATATAAGTCCATATATTATACTTATCATAGCATCATATTTACAATCTGTCTGTAAAATGATAATGAAAATTTATTGATTTGGAAACGAGGATTATTATGCATTTATCAAAAGATGAACAGATATTATATAACCACTTTGAGGATATGTATGATATTGCATATAATAGAGGTGCGCCGATATACAGTGATTTTATGGGATTAAACAATGTAGAACTTGCATATATGCTTTTGGAAAACAAAGGTATTCCAAAAAATTTATATGACAAAAAAATATGCATATATGGAGGATATGACGGAGCAATATATCAAATGCTCTGTTTTCTGCCTGAGTCGTATTATATTGATATAAAACAATCTGATTTTCCGATTTCATGTGTAAAAATATCACCTGTTAATAAAAAGTTTTGTGATAAGCTTACACATCGTGATTTCTTAGGAGCAGTTATGAATCTCGGAATAAAAAGAGACCAGGTAGGAGATATTGTTGTAAAAGAAGTCGATTCTTATTCAAAAGCATATGAAGCATATATATTTTGCAAATCAAATAAAGAAAAACTTATAAGTTCCATAACACAGATAAAACATACAACTGTAAAAACGGAAATAATTTCAAATGCTGAAATTTCAATTGAACAAAAATTCAAAGAAATTTCAGGAAGTGTAGCTTCGTTAAGGCTTGACAGTATTATATCTGTGGCATGTAAATCATCACGTTCACAATGCCTTACATATATAAAAGCCGGCAATGTATATATAAACGGACGATGCTGTACTGAAAATGCTAAAGAAATAAAAAACAATGACATAATTACAATTCGTGGTTTTGGCAAATTTTTGATTGAAACATCGGAAGTGACAACCAAAAAAGGAAGATTTCATATAATAGTAAAACAGTATGTCTAGGAGGTAAGAAAATGCTCACACCAGCAGATATTAAAAATCGCACAATAAAAACAACGATGGGCGGATACAATAAAAAAGATACTGATGAATTTATTGCATCTATCCTTGAAAGTTTTGAAGAATTAAATAATGAAAATAAAAAATTAAAAGAAAAATTAACTTCACTTAGTGACGGAATACAATATTACAAAAATCTTGAAGATAATTTACAAAAAGCACTTGTGCTTGCAGAAAAAACTTCTGATGAAACAAAAAGTGCCGCAAAAGCTGAAGCTGCAAATATTGTCAGTCTTGCAAAAGCAGAGGCATCTGATATTGTTTCAAAAGCAAAGCTTGAAGCTGATGAATTGATTAAAAATACTAAATCTGATATAGACAAAAATGTAGTAGAGGCACAACATAAAGCTAATATTTTAAATGAGAGACTTTCTAGACTTACTTCTTCATTTGAAAGCTATAAGAGAGATATCAAAGCAATTGTTGAGGATCAACTTGAGTTTATTGAGAGTGAGGACTATTCACCGGAAACACCTGTATTTGACATACCGAATATGATTGGTGCAGCCACAGATGAAAATGAAGATATAAATGAAAACAAATCAGATGAGTCTCTTGATAATGAACTTGAAAATTCTGTTTTGTTTAAGTGGACAAGTGTATCAAATGATGGTGAGCAGGCATCGGTTTCTGATGACACAAACGAAGTTTCAGAAGATGATAACAGCATTAAAAAAAATCAAACTACTGAAATAGCTGATGAGAATAATATCGATGATGACAATTCAGATAATAATGATACTGATAACGGTAATTTAGATAATATAATTGATAATGTAATAGAAAAGGCAGACGTAATGAATGAAATATCTGCCGTTGATGAATCAGATATTGAAAAAGTCAATAATAAAACAGAAATTAAAGAAACGGAAATTAATGAAAAAGAAATTAAAGAGGATGATTCAGATGATATTATAGTAAAAAATATTATGACTACGCCTACACTTGAAGGAGTTAATGCAAAGATTTCAAGTACAGTATTCCCAGCATCAAAGCCGGATAACATGAGTGTATCATATCTGTCTGAAAATACTGATAGTGTAAAAAAAGACAGCAATGATGATGCGAATGATAATCCTTTTACTTTTATTGATTTAGATTAAAAATATGGATATATAAATATCGAGTGACATAAATATACGTTACGGAAATGAGGTTAAAATGAGTAAACAAATTACTGTTCATTATGACAATCAACCAATTTATGATATTACTATTGAAAAAGATTATTCCAATCTTGATACAGTAATAAAAAAGCAAGTTACAGCGGAACACAAAGTTTGTATCGTTTCTGACAGTTCAGTTGCAAAACATTATCTCGAAGATGTAACTGAAATTGTTAAAGACTGTGTGTCAAAGGTTACTTCATTTGTATTTCCGGCTGGAGAAGAATCTAAAAATCTTAATGTCGTTGAGGACTTATATGAACATCTGATTAAAGAGAAATTTGACCGCAAAGATATATTACTTGCATTAGGCGGAGGAGTTGTAGGAGATCTTACCGGTTTTGCAGCCGCAACATATTTAAGAGGTATAAAGGTTATACAGCTTCCTACGACACTTCTTGCAATGGTTGACAGCAGTGTAGGCGGAAAGACAGGTGTCGATTTCAGAGGTTACAAAAATATGGTTGGTGCTTTTCACCAGCCAAGTGCCGTATACATGAACTTGTCAACACTCAACACATTGACAGACAGACAGTATTATTCCGGATTCGGTGAAATTGTTAAGCATGGTCTTATAAAAGAGACTAATTATTATTCATATATAGAAAACCATCTTGATGAATTAAATAAGCGTAATTTGGATATACTTGAAGAAGTTGTTGCGGGAAGTTGTAATATCAAACGTCTTGTCGTAGAAAATGATCCTACTGAAAAAGGTGAACGTGCTTTATTAAATTTTGGTCATACGTTAGGTCATGCTATTGAGAAGCTTATGGATTTTAAACTTCTTCATGGAGAATGTGTGTCTCTAGGCATGGTTGCCGCCGGATACATCTCAATGAAACGTAATATGATTTCACAAAAAGAATATCAAAGTATGATTGAAATGCTTAAAACCTTAAATCTTCCGATTGATATTTCCGGTCTTGATATTGAACAGATAATTGAAACTTCAAAAAGTGACAAAAAAATGGATGCCGGAAAGATAAAATTTATTTTACTTGACAAACCGGGAAATGCAGTTATTTTGAAAAATGTTACTGATGCCGAAATGAAAGAAGCTTTATCTGAATTTGTCAAATAAGAAATGGAGTTTTATTAAATGAAACAGCTGATATATTATATTAAATGGTTTGCAGTCTTTGTAATACTTGTTGGTGCAGACCAGTTTACAAAACAGCTTGCAATTGCCGGACTAAAAGGAAATTCAGGAATTTCAATAATCAAAAATGTATTTAAACTGTTTTATCTTGAAAATCATGGTGCAGCTTTTGGAATTTTTCAGGAACAGAGAATACCTTTATTGATAATAACAGTTTTGGTATTGATTTTTATTGGATATATTTTTCACAGGGTGCCTCATGAAACTAAATTCATAGCGATAAAATGGATATTAGTCATTCTTGTAGCAGGTGCAGTCGGAAATATGATTGATAGAATATATAATGGTTATGTTGTTGATTTTTTGTATTTTGAACTTATAAATTTTCCTGTTTTTAACGTTGCTGACTGCTATGTCGTTGTCGGTGCAATTTTAGCTGTAATTCTCATAATCTTTTATTATGATGATAATGACCTTAACAGGATACTAAAAAAGCAATAAGATTACAGTAGTATAATTATACTGCTATTATAATTATACTACTGTATTATTTCTGCAGGGATACGAAAGTATGTTATAAAAAAGAAAAATTATATTTAAAAGAAATGGAGATTAATGTGAAAGATACTGTTGAAAAAACTGATGTTAACAATGAAATATCAGACGTATTTGATTTATGTGTTGAAGATGAATATGACAACTGCCGTCTTGACAAATTTTTAACAGATAAGTTTAGCGATATGTCCCGTTCGTATATTCAGAAACAAATAAAAGACGGATTTATCAATGTTAATAACAAGAAAGTTAAAAGCAGCTTTAAACTCCAACATAATGATAACGTCCATGTAGAAATATGTAAACCCAAAGAAATTGAGATTGTTCCCGAAAATATTCCGCTCGATATAATTTATGAGGACAGTGATGTTATACTTATAAATAAACCTAAACAGATGGTTGTGCATCCGGCTCCCGGACATTACAGCGGAACTATTGTAAATGCCCTGATGTATCACTGCAAGGATTTATCAGGGATAAACGGCGAACTTCGTCCGGGCATAGTGCATAGAATTGACCAGGATACAACCGGTGTAATTGTTGTCTGCAAAAATGATACGGCGCACAGATTTTTGGCTGAACAGCTAAAGGAGCATTCTATTACCAGAACTTATCATGCTATAGTCTGCGGTCATTTAAAGCAGTCTGAAGGTACAATTGAAGGATGTATCGGCAGACATCCGACAGACAGAAAAAAGATGGCTATCAATGTAAAAAACGGAAAACCAGCAATTACTCATTACCGTGTGTTAGATACTTTAAACAATAAGTATACATATATAGAATGTAAACTTGAAACAGGAAGAACCCATCAGATACGAGTTCATATGGCAAGTATTGGGCATCCCATATTGGGTGATTCAGTGTACGGACCATCAAAGTATCCATTTAAACTGACAGGTCAGACATTACATGCAAAAACTTTAGGTTTTATACACCCGACAACCGGAAAATATGTAGAATTTGATGCAAAACTTCCGGATTATTTTGAAGAACTTCTTCGTAAATTGAAAAACAATACTTAAAATTTATGTTAGCAATATTAGCAAGCTAACAGGAGGCGAACAAAAAATGAAAAAAACGAAAGACGATGTAATACGCTTGCATGAAGGCGAACTTAATGTCATGGAATTATTATGGTCAAACAAGGCACTTGCTGCCAAAGATATTGCCAAAATCATTAAGGAATATATCGGCTGGGAAAAAAATACAACATATACTGTAATAAAAAGGCTGATAGACAAAGGAGCCATCGAACGTGAAGACCCGGGGTTCATATGCAGAGCTATAATTAGCAAATCAACCATACAGGAAATCGAAACAAAAGCATTGCTTGATAAAATATATAACGGTTCACTTTCAAACTTTATTGCAACATACCTTGTCAATCAGGAATTTTCGTCAAGTGATATTGCTGAATTAAAAAAGATAACAAATAGGAAACAAGGCTAACCTATCTAAGAGGGTAGTGATTTCATCTTTTCGTTAAACCCCAGTTTTCCGAAAAGATAAGGAGGAAAAAACATATGCCAGCATTAAAACAGGTACAGACAGACTCAGATTACCATAAACAGACAGCTCTTAATGATATAAAAAAACTAAACAGCCAGTTAAAAGAATTACCGGGATTTTGTAGAGATTTTTTCAGAGGTATTGAGCAGACAACGACTACTAAAACACGCATTGGTTATGCGTCAGACTTAAGAACTTTTTTCAGATTTCTTTTCAGCACAAATCCTGAGTTTTCAAGTGATAATAACGAAAAAAAAATTGCCGATATTACGTTGAGTGAACTTGAATCATTAAAACCTGTGGATATTGAAGAATATATGGAATACCTTAAATATTATACATATAACGGTAAACAGTATTCAAATGATGAACGTGGAATTCACAGAAAAATTGCTTCACTTAAAAGTTTTTATTTATACTATCAAAAAAGAGAACTCATATCAAATAACCCGACTACCGTTATAGATATGCCTAAATTGCATGATAAAGAGATAATTCGTCTTGATTCCGATGAAGTTGCCGAACTGTTGGAACTTGTTGAGAATGCCGGCGAACATCTCACCGGTAAGAAAAAAGTTTATTATGAAAAAAATAAATTAAGAAATATAGCTATTTTTACACTATTTTTAGGAACAGGAATCCGTGTTTCAGAATGTGTCGGTTTAAATATAGAGGATGTTGATTTTAAAGAAAACCGTATTAAAATCATAAGAAAAGGCGGCAAAGAAGAATATGTATATTTTGGTGAGGATGTTGCTGAGGCACTTGGAAATTATATCGAATTGTCACGCTGTGAAATAGAGCCAAAAGAAGGACATGAGCATGCCCTCTTCTACTCTATTCAGCGCCGCAGGATAACAGTTCGTGCAGTTGAAGAACTTGTAAAAGATTATGCTGCTCAGGTAACTTCTTTTAAACATATAACACCACACAAGCTCCGCAGTACATACGGTACTGCGCTATACCGCCAGACCGGTGATATTTATCTTGTGGCAGATGTCTTGGGACATAATGATGTAAATACAACTAAAAAACATTATGCTGCTATCGATGATGATTTGAAACGAAGTGCGGCAGGTGCTGTAAAATGGGAAAAATAATAAAGACAATACAGCCTGATACATTACACTAGCGTTTTGTAGGATATTTTTTAAATATTTTTTCAACACCATTATACAATGCTTTAGCAGCTTTTTCTCTATAAGCGGCTTTCTTTAAATTAGGATAATCTTTATTTCCGGTTATAAAGCCCAATTCAACTAGAATTGATGGCACCGTATTATATTTGTTTACAACAAAACCAGCCTGACGAACACCTCTATTTTTAGCATTTATTCCGTCTAATATCGAGTTTAACATCATCGAAGCCATTTTTTTACTATATAAGCCTGTACTTGTAACTTTATTATTTTTTGAAGAATAATATACCTCTGTTCCATTTGCCAGTCTGTTTCCAGCACTATTCATATGAAGGCTCATGAACATATCAGCACTATAAGTTTTTGAAAGCTTTGGTCTTGTATATAAATTTATAAATGTATCATCATGTCTGGTCCAATAGGCTTTAACATTAGAATTATTAGCCTCAAAATATTTGCGTGCCCTTGTATAAATAATTTCAAGATTAAGTTTTTTCTCGTACAGATTTTTATAACTGGCTCCCGAATCTTTTCCGCCATGTCCTGCATCAAGAAGTATTATATTTTTATATATCTTTTTTGGTGCGCCGATTTTTACAGTAAAATATCCATCTTCATTTGTGATTTTATATCCTTGTAATTTGGTTGTCGTTACCACTATTCTGGTATTATTTCCATCGGCAGTCTTATTTACATTGATTTTTTGGATAACAGAACTATTATTAATTGGTATATATTTCTTATAAAAGGAAACGTGATTTCCAGGAACTATAATATAAAATTGTTTATTCCAATACCTGTCTGTTGCCGTAATTTTTTTTGCATCTACACCATCCGGAATCAATGCCTTTATACTGAAAGAACCTTTTTCTAATATTACTGAAAATGTGTTTGCCAAGATTTGCTTACTTACAACATATCTTCCGTCAAAGGTTATTTTGAGGTGGGTATTGTTTTCTTCTTCCCATATTTTAATTTCAGTGACCACACCGTTTTCGAATGATTTGTCTATATCACCGAGAAGATTTTTTGTATCGGCATAGATATATTCTATACTGTTATAATCAGTATTCTCCTTTACTTTGTTCTCATCTAAGTCATTGAGTGCTGTAATGTTAACAATATCATTTCCAGATAAATTTTTAGTATAGATTATACTATTTATGGCATTTGAATATTGGTTTTCATATTCGGTCTGCTTAGAATTTTCATATAATTTTATGTTATCAGTAACACTTATTTCTGTTGCGGACGAATCGTATCCATACCCAAGATTTTGAATGACTTTTGAAGCTGGAACATATATCGTCTTTTTTGCGTTATCTTCGGTATTTTTTGCTTTCATAACAGGCAAATCCATACCGACTACGGATGAACCAACACTTAACTCTTTACTCCCAACAACACACGATACACTTGCATTGCCATAGTTATTAGAAATAAATAATGTGCCTTCATTCTCATCATAGCTATATGTACATCCAAGAATGTCCTGAAGAAACTCTTTTACTGGAACCATCCATACATCATCGACACGAATTGCCGGAAAAGTTTCATTGCTATAGGTAACATTATTGTAGACAGCTTTTAATGAACTGTCATTTTCGATGTTTATATAATTTCCATCATTATTCTGCTCAATTGATACAGATGCATTTGCTATTGCAGGTTTTGGCGCAATACTAAGACACATCGCAGTAATTCCTGCAATAAAAAAAGCTTTTGATATTTTTGAAAATTTATTCATACTAACATAATCCTCCGTATAAGATCTTAATCTTTTATTTTGTCACGATAATATGGTATAAATCATATACATATTTAACGCAACAAATAAATGATAACGGAATATAATGTCAAATGTATGATAAAATGCAGCTACTTATCTGCCGTGGATATCTTTTCATTGTAGATGACAACAGGAATTACTATCTGGTTTCCAGCATATATGGTATTTGATTTAAGACCGTTACACCGCTTTATTTCTGTAATAAAGTCATTAAAAGAGCCATCATATCTATCCTCATACTTTTTGGCTATACTCCAAAGGGAATCATTTTTATTTATAGTAATGCAGATATATGAAAGTTTTTTGTCAGTCTGTAATGTACTTACTCCGGAAGATTTGCTGATATGAAAGCAAAACACCGCAAAAACTGATGATAAAAGTATGACAATTAAAATCTTTATGCACAACATTCTTTTTTGTATAAAACATATCTTTCATAAACACAATATCCTCCTTTGTACTTAAACATTTGTTCGCTTCATGTGGTAATAATATCATCAGAACAGTTGTTTGTCAATACTTTTTAAGAAAATTTGTTCGGAAAGAATGTTCGTGTTTCGCTCACTATATAATTTATAATGAACGAAGCTGTTCGCATATGCTGCCATTTTAGTTATTAATATAGTTTTTAATATATTCCATTGTTTTTTGAATAATTCTGATATTTTCAATTGTATCATCTGTTTCAAGTGAATGATTTGCAGCAGGTGTTATATATAATTTTAAATTATATTGGGAACATTTATCTTTAATGTTTTCAGTATCAGCCCAGTCATCAGATGTGCCGTGAAAAGCGATACCGTTTTTGGGATTAAATAGAAATGTTTCTGCAAGAGGTGTCATGTAGATATTTCTACACTCTAAATCGTTCTCCTCTGCATACCGTGCAGCTACTGCAGTTCCTATACTTTTGGAAATAAAAATTATATCACTATATTTTGACCAGTCAACTGCAGCTAGGATTGGTTCAGTTTGTGAATATGCCATTTCAAGTGCTTCTTCCATTTTTTCTTTATTGCCCTTGATTCCTGATGCAAGACCATTGTAATTTACTTTTATACACTCAAAACCGGATTCTTTCGCCAGTTTTTGACTGTAATATAAAAGCGGCTTATCGTTGTGATAACCTATGCCCGGAAAAAATACTGCCAATTTTTGAGTCATTTATTAATCTCCTTGTATAATAGTGATGTAGTCAATAAGACTACTTAGTTAACAAGTTTCTATATCAGATAACAGAAGAAGATGTTCCTCCTACTTTTTTCATGTAAAATGTGTGTATCACACATAAAAAATGAGGGCTTATCAAGCAATGACAAGCCCTCTAAAACGCCCTAAATACGGTGTTTTTTAGAATTTACCAGCGTCAGCTGCCTCCTGAACAGAAACAGTGAGTGCCCTATTTAAGCCATTCCTAAGCCAATTGAGTCTTATAGCCGTCTTGTACAAAACATACTACACCAAGCCACACCAAAAGATAGCCACTAATAACGCTACCACTATTCAATGTACTACTATTCTTCAACTGAGCATAGCTTACCATCTCAATATGAAAAAGGCAAGTCTTAATCAAAAGACCTGCCTCACAAAATAAACTCATCTTAAATTAACCTTTATAAACATACCCCGTATACTCCCAAAACATCTTTGGACTTATATAATAATCGTACTGGTTCGAACCTTCCTTCTTAAAAACCGTACCTATTGGTAGAATGCCTGCAATCATACCTTGACGAATAAACTGCTGGTCTTTTCCTATAATCTTTGCTGCCTCTGTAACTGGGATATTCTTCCCATCAAATTCAGACACCTGAAATACTATCTTACTTTCTTCACTCATATTTATAATTCTCCTTAAAAGTATTTCGTTTAAAAACGATACTTAAAATAAAGAGCATCAGAAATAGACTCAAACTTTTACAAAATTCACATACAATTATCAGTACTTAAGCTATTTGTGTTATTTAAAAAGAAAATATTCAGTGATATTGATACCCTATCTAGTTTTAGGAGATACAGATACAAAAATCACCTTTAAATTACAAAAGACCTACAAGGATACCCTAAGTAAGCTGGATAATTGCTACTGGGTTATCGGTATCTTTTTCTGAATCATAATGTCTCCTATAAACCAGCCAAGAAATTCAATGCTGCTTTTTCACCACTCTCTACTGCAATTTCTACTGCTCGTATAGAATTATTCAACTTATCTTTGCTTTCTTGTTTAAGATACTTACACTTAATTAGCATATTTGCTATTTCATTTTGAGTATCAGTACAGATTTTAGGAATATATAAATTATTAACTGTTGGTAAATCAGTATTTTGTCTTACACTTGCTTGTGCAATATTCTTATAAAAATAATATTTTTTTGCCAACTCTTGAATATATAATCCAACAAAATGTGGATTAAACCCTGCATTCTTTTTCAAACGTAATCTTATTGTAAAAGATGCAAATAACCAACCTTCCTGTGTCTCATCTACAACACCGCAGTCTGCAACTGTTCCCATCTGTGAAATAATAATATCACCCTGTTTTGTAAAAAATTTATTCGGTAACGATTCAGTATTAATAATTCTATCTAAATCTTCATTATCCACTTCTGTATTTTTGACATTCATTCCCTTAATGTAAGGAATTCCTGTTCCATCTTCCGTATAAAGACTTGTTGGTACAGTTCCATAATTTATCATTTCACAAATATCACTTGCGAGTACAAAACCATTTTTCTTTACTACATCTTCAAATTCATCATAATATGGCTGATAATACTCTGCATCAAGTCTACCTGTCTTTCCAAATGAATCGCTAAAAGACTTTATGTTATACATCTTATCTTCTGCCTTGAAATCACTCAAACCCAAAATTTCGATTAATTTTTCTTTTGCATTTTCATACATCTCTTTTGACTCACTTACCAACCTATACATTTCTAAAATAAGACCTTTTATTTTATTTTGAAAGTCACTTGAAAATATAGGTACAATAATTTGACTCATATCCTCAAGCAAGTACCCCATTTGGACAGCTCCTCGCTTGAATTTATCAATCTGATTAAATCCATACTTAGTCTTTAAATATACTGCAATGTATTCAGATAGCATATCTGACTTTGGTCGAAGTATTGCTAACTTACAATTACATGTCATTGGATTATCTGTGGATACAAGTGCAACCTCACCAATAGTTCCAACAATGGAGAGTAATACATCTCCTTTTTTTAAATGTGACCTTCTCATATAAGGTAAATTGAAAGTGTCTTTGTCTATACATATTGCGTTAGCATTTTCAATAAAGAAATTGTGGATATCCTGACCTCTATAATAAGGAATTCCCTCATTTTGAAATTTATCACTAATACCCATGTGATTTCCATCTGAAACTGCTACAAAATCCGTTAATGGTTTAGTATTATGTTTTTTCAACTCATTAAGAACCTCAAATGTATATTTTCTATAAAACTCAGCATCAATACGATTTGTACGCTCTAATGCTGATAAAAATATCTCAGTACATTCCAACCCATCCATCAGTTTATCATATCGTGTCTGGTCAAAAGTGGATGGGTCATTTAGAAAAAACTTAGTTTTTCCTTCTTAGCAAATTCAATGAAAGCCTCAGCAATACCATCTTCAGTCAAACCATCATGATTATATAAGTCATGTTTTACAACCAAATGATGGTGTTCATCAAGCATATATGCTCCTTCATCACCTTCAACTACTCTGTATATCTTCTCTCCTGAATTATCCTTACTTGGCTCTTTCATTGTGGCAAAGAAAATTGGATAATCTTCTTTTCTAGGACATAACTTATCATCCCATTTCTGAACGAAAAGAACAGAGGTCTTTGTACCTGTATGTGGTTTGAATACATTTCCATGAAGTCCTACTACTGCAAGAATCCTACATCTTTCTGCAATATAATCACGAATGTATTTATCACTTGCATTATTAAATCTTCCCTGAGGTAAAACAATCGCCATTCTACCCCCATCCTTTAAAAAAGATAAATTACGCTCAATGAATAAAATGTCTCTTCCAACCTTGTTTTGGTATTTACCCTTACTATTTTTACCTAATTCATACTTGGAAATAATCCTACTTTCTTTAATATCACCTGCAAAAGGTGGGTTAGCCATTAAAATATCAAATTTAAAATCTCTATTCTGATTACGTGTTTTTCTTAATGCTCTTAGACCTTTCCAACCATCATGGTAAATATCTTCCCAATCTTCATCTTTTGTGAAGTCATCCCATCTGTCATAGTCAAGAGTATTTAAATGCATTACGTTTGTTCTTCCGTCACCTGCAATTAAATTAAGAGTTCTCGCAACTCTTACAGCCTTTGTATCAAAGTCAATTGCGAAAACGTGTTCACGAACATATTCCTCACACTCTGGTGGCTTCTTCTCAGATGAAAACAGATGACTTTGCTTAATACCAAGTCTGTCTAATATTTGTTTCCATACATGGAACATAGTATGCACTGGAAATCCACAACTACCTGCTGCAGTATCAATCATGTACTCATCTTCTTTAGGATTGAGCATCTTTACGCACATATCAATAACATATCTTGGTGTAAAATACTGTCCCTTCTCACCTTTCTGTGATTTACTCATAAGATATTCGAAAGCATCATCCACAACATCAAGATTAGAATTGAATAATTTTACATCCTGCAAGCTGGCAACACAAACTGCTAAATGTGAAGCTGTCAAAGTAATCTTTTCATCCTCATTGAATACCCCAGACCATTTATGCTTTGCCTTGTCAAATAGTACCTGAATATTTGCTTTCAAATCTTCATCTGTATCACCATAATTACGGAACTCAAGTGTTCTTCTCTTATTATTACCACTTTCCATTTCATCGAATAACTTTGTGAAGATAAGTTTAAATACCTCTTCAAATACATCTACTCCTGCATTTGCCAAAACTTCATCTTCCATTTCTTCGATAAGTCCCTTAAGGGATTTACGCTCATTTATCAGTTTATCCTTGCGGATTAAGTCATCAATAGTCCATCTCTCAGTAAGAATATCTTTCAGTTTTTGATTTTCTCTTGGGATGTTTGGAATATCTTCAAAGTAATTAGGGTCTTTTCTATGGTAGTATGAAATCTGGTCTCCATTAGTCCATACCCCAATTATTGCTCCAGTTGCATTACAGTAAGACTTAAGCTGTTCCTTACCATCTTTCAACTTAGGCTTTTTTAACTCTACAATTATCTCAGGTGCAGTGACATGGTCTTTATTATAAATTACAATATCAGCTCTCTTTTTCTCTCTACCAAACGTAATTACTGATTCCAGTTCCATACGCTCTACTGGATAACCATACTCTGTCGTTAACTTATAAATATATAACTGTCGAATCAATTCTTCTGGTGTTAACTTTACAAATTTATTTCTTACAAAACAATTTACATATACTACATCATTACCCTTTTTACCCTGTCTAATTTCTATATTCCTCTCAACGCTATCAATAGCTTCTTGAGAAAATTGTGTTAATTTATAATTAGACTCTTTTATAATTGAATTCAAAATTTGATTCATTACTTTATCTCCTAATCTGTGGCATAATCAACTAAATTATATCACAAACCAAGTTTTATCGCATTATGTATTTTCAAAAATAGTACCCCTTTTTACATTATGAAAAAAGAGATAACCCTCAGGCTACCTCTTCTATCGTGTACTTCTTTAATTGTCTTGCATCAACAACTACCTCTTTCTCTCCTCTGCATGAAATATAGCAAAATATATAGTTGAAATACAGTAGCAACTCAATCTCAATTCAAACTCAAGTATGAATATAAAAGTCAACACATATTTATAGTTATTAGTTCCATTAAAAATAAATAATCCTACGAAAAGATGAAGTGGGTCTTGTGGGTCTTTTAGAGTGGGTATTGTAGGGGGATTATAAGTGTCTTATACACAAAAAATGAGGGCTTCTCAAACTGTACTACGACTTAAGAAACCCCCATAAATAGGCACTTTATAGCTTATATATTAAAATTTACCAGCCTCGGCTGCCTCCTGTACGGAAACTGCGACTGCAACCGTCATACCAACCATAGGGTTATTTCCGGCACCGATAAGTCCCATCATTTCAACGTGAGCAGGTACTGAAGAAGAACCAGCGAACTGTGCGTCTGAATGCATTCTTCCTAATGTATCTGTCATACCGTAAGATGCAGGACCTGCAGCCATGTTATCAGGATGAAGTGTACGTCCTGTACCACCGCCTGAAGCTACTGAGAAGTATTTCTTACCCTGCTCAAGACATTCTTTCTTGTATGTACCTGCAACAGGATGCTGGAAACGAGTTGGGTTTGTTGAGTTACCTGTGATAGATACATCAACACCCTCTTTGTGCATGATAGCTACACCTTCACAAACATCGTTTGCACCGTAGCAGTTAACTTTTGCACGAAGTCCGTCTGAGTAAGACTTACGGAATACTTCTTTAACTTCGTTTTTATATGGATCATACTCTGTCTCAACAAATGTAAATCCGTTGATACGAGAGATAATCTGAGCAGCATCTTTTCCAAGACCGTTAAGGATAACACGGAGAGGTTTCTTACGAACCTTGTTTGCCTTCTCAGCGATACCGATAGCACCCTCTGCTGCTGCGAATGACTCATGTCCTGCAAGGAATGCGAAACATTCTGTCTCTTCTTCAAGGAGCATCTTTCCTAAGTTACCATGTCCAAGACCTACTTTACGTGTATCTGCAACTGAACCAGGGATACAGAAAGCCTGTAATCCTTCACCGATTGCTGCTGCTGCATCTGCTGCACGACGGCAGTCTTTCTTGATTGCGATAGCTGCACCAACTATATATGCCCAACAGGCGTTTTCAAAACAGATTGGCTGAATGCCCTTAATCTGGTCATATACATTTAATCCAGCATCTTTAGTAATCTTTTCAGCTTCTTCAATAGAAGCAATACCATAGCTGTTTAAAACGCTATTGATTTTATCAATTCTTCTTTCATATGATTCAAATAATGCCATTGTTCGTTTGCCTCCTTTATATTATTTTGCGATTTCTTCATCTGTTCTTGGGTCAATAAGCTTAACAGCATCGTCAACACGTCCATACTGTCCACAAGCCTTTTCCCAAGCTGTGTTAGGATCATCACCTTTTTTGATGAAGTCTGTCATTTTTCCAAGGCTAACGAATTTGTAGCCGATGATTAAGTCATCTTCGTCTAATGCAATAGCTGTAACATAACCCTCAGCCATCTCTAAGTAACGAGGACCTTTCTTTAATGTACCATACATAGTACCAACCTGTGAACGAAGTCCCTTACCAAGATCTTCAAGACCGGCACCGATAGCAAGTCCATCCTCAGAGAAAGCACTCTGTGAACGACCATAAACAATCTGAAGGAAAAGTTCTCTCATAGCTGTATTGATAGCATCACAAACTAAGTCTGTATTTAATGCTTCCATTACCGTAAGTCCTGGAAGTATCTCAGATGCCATAGCTGCTGAATGTGTCATTCCTGAACATCCGATAGTCTCAACTAAAGCTTCCTGAATAATACCTTCCTTAACATTGAGAGTAAGTTTGCAGGCACCCTGCTGTGGTGCACACCAGCCTACACCGTGTGTAAAGCCGGAAATATCCTTTACTTCTTTTGCCTTAACCCATTTTGCTTCTTCTGGGATTGGTGCACAACCATGGTGTACTCCCTGAGCTACTGGGCACATGTTTTCTACTTCCTGTGAATAAATCATGTTCTTGCTCCTTTCAATAATGCTTATTATCTGCGGAATTATCCGCAGTCCTAAATTATATTTTCGCATAAAATTATTGTGAAGTCTATACCTTTTTGAAAAATTTTGTCAAAAAATTTCAGGTATTGCAAGAAATTATCTATTAAGATACAAAACAGGATACCATATAAGAAAGGTATCCTGCTTCATATGTTTAAAAAACGCTTATATATTTTTGTGTATCGTAAATATTTCCTTTAAATTGTATTGCAACATTATACTCACCATGTTTTACTTTCATAAGAGGCATGCTCATAAAATAATGTTGTGTTCCAAAAACTTCAAGAGGCTGTTCCGTATCAGTAAAATCCTGAATATATGTGTCTTTGTCGTTATACAGATAAATTTTTTCAAGCATATGGTCGAGTGCTCTTATCTGCAGTAATTCTCCATACATACAAAGCTGTGGTTTATCGTCACCGTCTTCTATATCATCCATAAAGCTCAACATATTCTTAAATTGCTCCGAATTTGTATCTTCTCTTACAGGTTCACATAATTCTCCAACTATCATATCATTTGACAAGTCTAATGGTTTAGCCATATCAGCAATATTAAATTCAACTGAATGTGCACTGAAATAATCTAATTTTGATGAAAATTCATTTAGGATTTCTCCTGAATTATAATCAATTTCATAAATTTTCCCGTTGTAATCATCTATTGGAGGTTTAAGATTTGCACACATTGCTAATACTTTTCCGGTTTCAGCATCATATTCTTCATTTGACCTTGTAACACTAAGCGGAATAGGAAGATATTGCTCCTGCATTACTGTCATTTCTTTTTCATCAATGGCAAAAAACATAATATTTGATTTTTTTTCTTTATCAAACCATTTAACCGGCCTTCTGTTTGCCGTATGGTTGTCAAAAAGCATTACGTGAAGTTTACCATCTTTTTCTTTACCATGCACTATCTGAATGGCATGCTGCTGGAAGAACCATTTAATGTCTCCCTTAGGTTTAAGCACTTTGTCCTCAACATCGGTATTCTTATAAAATTTAGGTTTAGTTAAAAGCCATACTATACTTTCATCTTTTAAACTTATTTTTGCAATTGTATGCACATTACGCATTGAAATGATAACAGAATCATCCTCTTTTATATATTCTATTGAGTTAATATGAGCCCAGTCATTTCTGGTAATATATTTTTCTACCAAAAGGTGATTCATATTTATCTCTTTGACTATTTCTCCTGTCATTCTATCTATTTCGACTATCTCGTTTTCCATATATGTGTCGTCAATAGAGCTTGACAGTGCTAAGATATTGCCGTCGGGTTCTTTTTCTATAGCCCAGTGATGAAGTCCTTTCTTATCATAATAAGTACGGTACACTCTTCCCATCATATCCATCTCATGCATAACCACTGTATTTGCATTTCCCCATGCTGGTCTTCTCATATGCTTTTCAGGGAACAAAAATCTTCCGTCTTTAAATAAATATACTCCACAATACTGTGGTATTTTGTTTAGGGCAAAACGGATATTTCCCTTTTTATCAAAAGTATATACTCCACCGTGATAGCCGCCTGATACAAAAATGAAATCCTTTGACAATGGTTGTTTGCTGTTTGTAAGCTTCATGCCATTCCTTATCATTTTACCAAGACCTCTTATAATAATGCGAATCTTTTTTGATGCAATAATATTGTTTTCTTCATTAATTAAATTTATCGTCACTGTATTTATAGTACTCTCATACATTCCCAATATAGGAACTCTGTGATATCTAGTAATATTTTCATCGCACTTAGTAAAATCTTCGCTGCCTCGTTTACCTGCTACAGTATAACGTACTTTACATGGCTTATCTGTTACAAATAATGCAAGTGCCGACATAGGTGCAATTTCATATGGATTTTTTATTACAAGAATATTGTCAAAATCATATTCTCCGCTTTTCAGTATTTCATTTATTGCCAGTTCTCTTTTATATGATAATACTGCAGCATTTTCAATCTTTTTGATATTTGATTTGTAATTGTTTGCTGCTTTTGTATAAAGTATATTATACTTTTTTACCTGGCTGTCAAGCCAACTAGAGTTTGCCACAAGGGCATTCATTGATAATTTTTTAATCGGTGCAAGTAATTTATCTATCGCTTTCATATATTCCATCCTTATTTAGATTGTCAAGTTATAAATCTTAAGAAAATCTTAAAAATTTACATTAGTTCAAAGTTTAAGGTATAATTGTGTCATTTTTTTTGCAAAATTATATTAAAATTGTCGATTTTTGGTTAAAAATGAGCATTTTGTATAATTCATATAGTACAATATTGCTTTTTATATAAATCTTTGTAACATAATTGTATTGAATTTGCAACATTTCCTTTGTTATAATATTATTTACTGGATTTATTATATCCATACAATGCATGGAGGAAATTATAAAATGAAAAATCTTAATGAATTACTTAACAGTTATAAAGTCGCAGAACTCAAAGAAATAGCTAAAAATTCGGGCGTTAAAGGATATTCAAAGTTAAAAAAATCTGAACTTATAGATATAATTATAAACCAGCTTGCTGATGCTGACGTGTCAACACTTGATTTACCGGACGAGATAAAAAACAGCATAAATGACAATGCTGAAACTGTAGCAGCAAATATTGTTTCTGCAGTCAAAAATGATGAAAATGAACATACAGAAAGTAACAGCACTTTAAATGACAGTGATGACGGTGTCATCAAACTTAAGAATCATTTATTTGGGGTTGCACCTCTTATGGCAAATGTAATACCTGATGATATGCCTGCACCATGCTCAAATACTCCTGACAGTTTTATGCAGATAAAAAAGATATATCCTAATGATAAATGTCCATGCGGCAGCGGAAAAAAATATAAAAAATGCTGTGGTAAACCAGCATAAGGTATTAAAACCAAAAGATTTATAGTAAAATGTTCGTAACATAGCGAAAAACAGGGCAAAATGCTGTATGTGCCCTGTTTTTTCACAAAATAAAATCATCAAAATTTATCTTTTTTCTACTATATTGCCCTTATTTTTGTATATACTTCCCTTAGGTATATATCCTCTGACACTTGACAGCGGATATATATTGGTATTGCTGCCTATAATAGTTCCCGGATTTAACACACTGTTGCATCCGACTTCTACATAATTGCCTAAGATAGCTCCCATCTTTCTAAGACCTGTGGCAATCTTGTCACCTTCATATTTGATTACGACATCGGATTTATCTGATTTAACATTTGATGTTATAGAACCTGCACCCATATGTGATTTATAACCAAGTATTGAATCGCCGACATAATTATAATGAGGTACCTGGACATTATTAAAAAGTATTACATTCTTTAATTCTGTCGAATTGCCCACAACACAATTTTCACCTACAATCGCATTGCCTCTTATAAATGCTCCCGGTCTCACCTCAGTATCTTTTCCGATAATACATGGACCGTTAATTGTTGCCGTATGTGCTATATCCGCAGATTTGGCAATCCATATATTGTCTCCTTTTTTATCATAATCTTCTTCAGAAAGTGATTTTCCAAGCCCTATTATAAAGTCCTTTATTTTAGGAAGAACGTCCCATGGAAAATCTATGTCAGTAAAAATATCAGCCGCAATTGTCTCATCAAAATTAAACAGATTTTTATTTTTTAAATTTTCATACATAAAAATGCCTCTTTTCTATATTTATTTGTTTGCCTGTGCCTTTGTTTTATTGCTTTTTATTGTGGTTTTTGAAGTTTTATAGTTAGCTGCTGCTCTGTCAAAATATGGTTTAAAAAGATTTTGATAATTTTTGCTTTTTACATTCTGCACATGGAATGTGATAAATTTGTTTAATTTCATCATGTACTCATCCTCAGTTATTTTTCCATCTGCAACCATAGTAAGACCAAGCTCCCAGCTTGCCGTCAATTCAGGGTTTAAAAGTGCATGAATAGATGCAAATACTACATCATATACCATCTCACCAAGAAGTGTTGGTGTGATTATCTGTGTTTTTTTATTTAATGACAAATACTTTATATTTACAAGTTTGCTGAGAATTTCAGCTCTCGTAGCACTTGTACCGATACCGCTTCCCTTTATCTGTGCACGAAGATCCTCGTCATCGATAAGCTGGCCCGCATTTTCCATTGCTAGTATCATGGAACCCGAATTATAGCGTTTTGGTGGAGACGTTTCTCCTTCTTTTATTTCCGCAGAAAACAAATCTATCTCCATTCCCTTTTTTAACTGCTTCAATTTTTCAATTGTATTTTCATCAATTTTATTGTCAGTGGTTTGTGCATCCTCCGACTCATTATCGTCAGCCTGCCTGTCACTTAATTTTTGTTTTGCAAAAGAAGCCGAGGCTATGGCAAGATACCCCTCTTTTGATAAAATTTTAAAACTTGAAAAAAACTGTTCATTTAATCTTTCGGCTGCTATCGTTATTTTAAGATACTCTGCCGATGGATAAAAGATACACAGAAATCTTCTTACAATGACTTCATATACTCTGGCTGCCGTCTGGTTTACGCTGTTTAATGCGTTAAATCCCTGACCTGTCGGTATAATTGCATAGTGGTCTGTAATCTGTTTATCATTCACATATTTTGTTTTTTCAATTCCTTTGTAACTTTGGCTTTCAAGTATACCGGAAGCTATGTCTCTCACAATTGAATAATTTCTAAGACCACCTATGTTCTTAGAGATTTCCTTTGCAACTGCTGTAGATAATACTCTCGCATCGGTTCTTGGATATGTAACAAGTTTCTTTTCATAAAGTTCCTGGACTATTTTCAATGTTTCATCAGGACTTATTTTAAAAAGCTTGGAACAGGTATTTTGTAATTCTGCCAGGTTGAATAATAACGGCGGATTTTTCTTTTCCTTTTTCTTTTCAGCCTTACACACAACTGCCTTGACAGAAGGAGAAATTATTTTTAATTCCTCAATTAACTTTGCAGCATCCTCTTTATTATTAAAGCCATTTTCTTTATATAAAAGATGTGACTCAAAATATTTTGAACCTTTTACTGCACGCCACTCGCCATCAAAGTTCTGACCTTCATATCCAAATTTTCCAATAACACGATAAAACGGAGTTTTTACAAAGTCCCTTATCTCACGCTCCCGCTTGACGACCATTCCGAGTACACAGGTCATAACCCTTCCTACAGATACGGCTGACCATTTACCGTTATTAAGATAATCCATTATTGTTCTGCCGTACTTTAATGAAAGTACCCTTGAAAAATTTATTCCCATAAGGTAATCACTCTTTGCTCTAAGATATGCCGCCGAAGAAAGATTGTCATATTCTGATAAAAGTTTTGCTTCTTTTATCCCTCGTTTTATTTCTTCTTCTGTCTGCGAATCTATCCAGACACGTCTTTTTTCTTTTTCTGAAGATACCTCTGCCATATCATCAACGAGTCTGTATATATATTCACCCTCACGTCCCGAATCGGTGCAGACATAAATACATGATACATCCTCTCTGTTTAAAAGATCTTTTACTGTGTTAAATTGCTTTGAGACTCCCGGAATAATTTCATAAAGAAAATGCTCCGGAATAAACGGAAGTGTCTGAAAACTCCATTTTTTAAGTGCTGGATCATATACTTCCGGATAACTCATTGTGACAAGGTGCCCTACGCACCATGTTACAACGTAATCATCAGATTCCAAATAGCCCTTAGATGCATTTCCGCCGACATTAAGTACCTTGGCAAATTCCTTGGCAACACTTGGTTTTTCGGCTATAAATAGACTTTTACTCATTATAATTTATCCTTGATTTTATTTGTTACTGTATCAATTATTCGTTGTATAAGGCTTTCTGTCAGCCAAAAAAGCTGTATAACTCTTATGGCTGAATATTGCAAATACTATTGCAACACCGGCAAGACAAACATATTTAACAATTTTTGTTACGTTTACATCTACATTTACTCTTGTTCCTTTTTCCATAATTAACCTCATTTCTAAACAATATACCTGTTATTTTGATGTTTTAAAATCCCCCCTGCTTACAGTCATTTCATACCCCACAGATTCTATCCTGCGTCTGAGACATCCCGCACACTGTGCAGATTCCTCTCCTGTACATATCTTGTTATCATAGAGCTGATATTTTTTTCTGACCGAAACCGGTGACAAATTTGGCATAACTACATTTGCTCCAGCCCTAAGACCTAGTTCCCTGCCGTTTGGCGCAATTGTTCCAAGAGCTGTCGTTGACGGCAGCAAGACATTCGGAAACATAACTCTTAATATACCGAGGAGAAACAATGTCTGTTCAAGTGTACCGTTTTCCATGTCCGCAAACGGAGTATCCTGCTGTGATATATAAGGACCTATTCCTATCATATGCGGGTTGAGTTCTTTTAAAAATAAAAGGTCGTTTACCAGATTTTTGGTTGTCTGATACGGAGAACCCACCATAAATCCGGCACCTACCTGATAACCTATATCCTTTAAATTAAAAAGACATCTTTTCCTGTTCTCAAGCGAAAGGTTTTCGGGATGAAGTTTTCTGTAATGTTCATTCGTAGCTGTTTCATGTCTTAAAAGATATCTGTCGGCACCTGCATCAAACCAATATTTATATGTGTCGTAATCTCTCTCACCAACAGATAATGTGACTGCACAATCATCATGTCTATTCTTTATGTTTCTTACAATCTCAGCTATTTTTTCCGTCGTAAAAGACATGTCCTCGCCACCTTGAAGCACAAAAGTTCTGAATCCAAGTTCATAACCCTCGTCGGCACATTGAAGTATCTCTTCTTCTGTCAATCTGTAGCGTGATACATTCTTATTACTTGTTCTTATACCACAATAATAGCAGTCATTGCGGCAGTAATTGCTAAATTCTATAAGACCTCTTATATAAACATCCTTCCCATAATATTTTTCCCTCAAATTTCTTGCCAGTTTAAAGAGATATTCAGAATCTTCGTCATCATGCTGTGAAAGTAATTCATCAAATTCTTTAGCAGATAATATACTGTTTTTATATAATTTATCAATTAATTCTTTTTGAATCATATTTAATATCCTAATTCCTCACCTACAAGTATTACTTTTATTCTTCCTGGAACAGCAGATCTTCTTGTAATAACCGTCTGACAACAAATACAATCATCCGACTGGCAGTCAGCACATCTTCCAATCTTTGAACACGGAGTATTCTTTGCAAGTCTTACAGCATTCGGAGGTGCTGCAATATTTCTTACTCTTGAAACAGCTTCATCCACATTCCTTACCACTTTATTCATTCCGACAATCAGAATAATATTCTCAGGCCCATGACAAAGACAGGCAACCCTGTTTCCTGCTCCATCTATATTAACAAGTTCACCATCCATTGTAACAGCATTTGAACTCATAAAATAGTAGTCGGATGTGACTATCTTTCCATAAAGCTCTCTTTTTTCTTCAGATGTTTTAGCTTCAGCTCTGTCATAAATAATATAATCATCAGATTCTTTTAGATCGTCTAAAAGACCAATCTCAGAAAGTGTCTGAGAACCTCCCCAGGATATAGTACAGTCCGGTGTCAAAAATCTTTTGGCTTTTGCATTTGCCTCTTCTCTGTCTATACAATAGTAACCTTCAATTCCTCTCGCATTAAATTTATTTATAATTGTTTCAGCAAGATTCTGATAATTTTCCTGTTTTGGAGTAAGTTCTGTCATTTCTAAATCATCCATGTCTTATCCTCCCCATATCTGTGTCTGTGTATGCTTTTTGGTAAATAATGGGGCATTCGGCATTATATTTTACCGAATCCCCCATGTAACTTATAAGTCATAAACTTTCTGCAACGTACATTCTATTACTCATAAAGTGGATATTTATCTGTAAGGCTCTTTACAATTGCAGCTGCTTTTTCAGTATTAGCCTCATGGTCATCAATAATAAGCGCTATAGCTTCAGCAACTTTATCCATATCGTCTGTGTTAAAACCTCTTGTTGATACTGCAGCAGTTCCAAGACGGACACCACTTGTCACAAAAGGTGACTGAGGATCATCCGGAATTGTATTTTTATTACATGTAATATGTGCTGCATCAAGCCATTTTTCAACTTCTTTTCCTGTAAGTCCCTTGTCTGCAAGATCTACGAGCATAAGATGATTATCTGTACCGCCTGATACAATCTTTATTCCACGTTTGATAAGTCCGTTGGCAAGTGCCTGGGCATTATCAATAATATTTTTACCGTATTCCTTAAATGCAGGATCGAGAGCCTCTTTAAAACATACTGCTTTTGCCGCAATAACATGCATAAGCGGACCACCCTGAATTCCAGGGAATAAAGCTTTGTTAAGTTTATGCTCTTCTGCAAATTCTTTGCTTGAAAGAATCATGCCACCACGAGGTCCGCGAAGGGTCTTATGTGTAGTAGTTGTTGTAACATGAGCATATGGAATTGGACTTTCATGATAGCCTGCAGCAACAAGTCCTGCGATATGTGCCATGTCAACCATAAGATATGCACCTACTTCATCAGCAATTTCTCTAAATCTCTTAAAATCAATTTTTCTTGCATATGCACTTGCACCTGCAACAATAAGTTTAGGTTTACATTCTTTTGCAATACGCTCAACTTCATCATAATCTATATATCCGTCGCTGTTTACTCCGTATGGGACACAATTAAAGTATTTACCAGAAAAGTTTACAGGACTTCCATGTGTAAGGTGTCCGCCATGGTCGAGATTCATTCCCATAAATGTATCTCCAGGCTGCATAAGTGCAAAAAATACTGTCATATTTGCCTGAGCACCTGAATGAGGCTGAACATTTGCATAAGTACAGCCGAAAAGTTTCATCGCTCTGTCTCTTGCAAGATCTTCAACGACGTCTACATGCTCACATCCACCATAATATCTTTTTCCCGGATATCCTTCCGCATACTTATTTGTAAGTGTGCTTCCCATCGCTGCCATAACAGCTTTACTTACAAGGTTTTCTGATGCAATAAGCTCAATGTTGTCTCTCTGTCTCTGGGTCTCATCCGCCATAGCTTTTGCCAGGTCCGGATCATAATTCTGAACTTCACTAAATGAATACATTCAAATGTCCTCCTTGTTTTTAATTTATTATTTAAAATTTATGCCTCGTCTATTGCTTTTCCAATATCGTGACGCATATATTTGTTGTCAAAATCAATCCATTCTGTAGCTTTGTATGCGTTTACTCTAGCTTCTTTAAGTGTTTTTCCTTTTGCAGTTATTCCGATAACACGACCACCGTTTGTAACGATACCCTCGTCTGTTTTCTTCGTACCTGCATGGAATGCATAGTAACCTTCATTATCTTTTCCTTCAAAGTTTTCAAGACCTTTGATGAGTTTTCCTTTTTCATAGTGCTCCGGATATCCGTCAGATGCAAGAACAACACATACCGCAGCATTGTCTTCAAATGAAAGGTCTATCTGGTCAAGTCTGCCGTCTATACAAGCATCTATAACATCAATTATATCATTCTCCATGCGTGGAAGAACTACCTGTGCCTCAGGGTCACCAAATCTTGCATTATATTCAAGAACTTTTGGACCGTCATCGGTAAGCATAAGACCTACAAATAAAATACCTGTAAAATCTCTGCCCTCAGCTTTCATAGCATCCATTGTAGGCTGATAAATATATTTTTCACAGAACTCTTTTACCTCATCAGTATAGAACGGACTTGGAGAAAATGTTCCCATACCTCCAGTATTTAAGCCCTGGTCACCATCTTTTGCACGTTTGTGATCCTGGGCACTTGTCATAGGTTTAATATGAGTTCCGTCACAGAAACAAAGAACAGATGCCTCGCGTCCGGTCATAAAATCTTCAATAACAATTGTATTTCCGGCATCACCAAACTGTTTATCAAGCATAAGTGTTGTAACACCCGCTTCAGCCTCTTCAAGTGTATTGCAGATAAGCACACCCTTTCCGAGAGCAAGCCCATCTGCTTTTAAAACAATCGGAAAGCTTGCACTCTCAAGATATAAAAGTGCTTCTTCCGGTGAATTAAATGTCTCATAATGACATGTAGGAATATTGTATTTCTTCATAAGATCCTTTGAAAAACTTTTGGACCCTTCGATAATGGCTGCATTTTTGCGAGGTCCGAATACGCGAAGTCCTCTTTCTTCAAAAACATCTACAATTCCACCTACTAACGGATCATCCATTCCGATAATTGTAAGGTCGATTTCATTGTCTATGGCAAAATCGGCAAGTTTGTCAAATTCCATTGCTGAGATGTCAACGCACTCAGCAATCTGCGAGATACCACCGTTGCCGGGTGCACAATAAATCTTGTCAACCTTTTTGCTCTGCGATACACTCCATGCTATAGCATGTTCACGTCCACCGCTACCTACTATAAGAACTTTCATATTAATCCTCCATTCTTCCCCTCTACTCTTCAACATGTGCAATGCCGTCAATTACTTTAACTTTTCCGGCACCAATCAAATCAATAGCTTCAGGTAAAATATTCCATTCTGCTTCTTCCATAACACGCTTCTGTAAAATTTCAGGTGTGTCATTCTCATGCACCTTTACAGCTTTCTGTAAGATGATAGGACCATGGTCGGCCTCTTCATCAACAAAATGAACTGTAGCGCCTGTCACCTTGTTTCCGGTAGCGAGTACGCTCTCATGTACTTTAAGCCCGTAATATCCCATTCCGCAATGTGCTGGAATAAGTGACGGATGTATATTTATAATTCTGTTTCTGTACTCATGTATCATCTTGACAGGTACAATTACAAGATAACCTGCAAGGACGACAAGATCAATATCATGTTTTTTCAATGTTTCAACCATGGCATTTGCAAAATCATCCCTGTTTTCAAATCCTTTAGGACTGATACATACAGCATCTATACCGGCTTTTTTTGCACGCTCTAAAGCATACGCATCGGGCTTATTACTGATTACTATTGAAATTTCGGTATTTCTGATAGTGCCATCATTTACCTTGTCTATGATAGCTTGAAGATTTGTTCCACCACCTGAAACACATATAGCAATCTTTTGTTTCTGTCCGCTCATGTACGAAACCTCCTCATAAAGCATTAAGCGGATATAACCTTATCCGCTTTTAGTATCTTTTATCTGGCTAATTATTAAACTAATGTAACACCCTTTTCACCTTTGATGATTTCACCAACGATAAATGCTTTCTGACCTGATTTGTTTACAAGCTCAACAGTCTTATCTGCATCTGCCGCATCAACCGCAAGCATCATGCCAATACCCATATTGTATGTATTGTACATCATTTCTTTGGCAATATCGCCATCTTTTGCAAGCATATCAAAAATAGGAGGAATCTCGTAACTGTCTGCCTTAATCTTAGCTCGAACTCCCTCGTGAAGCATACGAGGAATATTCTCATAGAATCCACCACCTGTAATATGACTGCATCCTTTTATAGTAACGCCGCCCTCTTTTACAGAACGAAGTGCTTTTACATAGATAATAGTCGGTGTAAGTAAAGTCTCACCAAGAGTTTTTCCGCCAAGTGATTCATAACTTACATTAAGATTTTCTTTCTTCATAGGAAATACTTTTCTGACAAGAGAATATCCGTTGCTGTGAATACCTGAAGATGCTATACCCACAAGGACATCACCCTCTTTGATAGTCTTGCCTGTAATCATATTCTTGCGGTCAACAACACCTACTGCAAATCCGGCAAGATCATACTCATCTACAGGATAAAACCCTGGCATCTCAGCTGTTTCGCCACCGATAAGTGCAGCATTTGACTGTCTGCATCCCTCTGCAACACCGCTTACGATAGATGCAATCTTCTCAGGTTCGTTTTTTCCACATGCTATGTAGTCTAAGAAAAATAATGGTTCACCACCTGCACATGCAATGTCATTTACACACATTGCAACACAATCAATACCAACTGAATCGTGTTTATCCATCTCAAAAGCTACCTTGAGTTTTGTACCAACACCATCTGTTCCTGATACCAGTGTAGGCTGCTCCATGTTTTTAAATGCCTCCATAGAAAATGCACCAGAAAAACCACCTATATCTGTAAGTACCTCATCTCTCATAGTACTTGCAATGTGTTTTTTCATCAGTTCAACAGCTTTGTAGCCGGCTTCGATGTCAACTCCAGCGTTCTTGTAATCCATTATTGCCTCCATTCTGCCATTACGGCGCTCTTATTATCATGTGTTTTGTAACATTCTTGTGTATATTTTTTACAAAATCACTATAAACAGTATAAATTTTATCACAAATGTTTTAATTTGTCATTGAAAATTTATTGTAAAATTCAAAAACTTGTTTTTATGCATAAAAAAATGTATAATTTGATTTGTCTTGTCTAAAAAAATAAGACACAAATCACTAAATGCACAAAAAATATGGGCAGAAATGAGGGACTGATGAATTTTAAAGATTATATTAAAACACATAACATTCTGGCAGATGGTTCATTTGGAACATATTATGCAGAAAAATACCATACAAATGAAGCTCCTGAATATGCAAATATATATCACAAAGACAGAGTTACAAAAATACACTCTTCTTATCTTGAAGCAGGTGCAAAACTTATACGAACAAATACTTTTGCAGCAAACACCATGTCTATGCAGAAAGATTTCTCTTTTGTCAGAGAGAACATACAAGAAGCTGTTTCTCTTGCAAAAATAGCAATTAAACTTGCCGGATGCAAAGATGCATTTATAGTAGGTGATATAGGACCTATCTCAACTGCGTCAGGTTTCTCAAGTGAAACAATTGAAAATGAATTTTATGACATAGCAAAAACATTTGCCGACGAGGGAATAGAAATAATACAGTTTGAAACTTTTATGAGTATGGAAATACTGTCTAATGTAATACCAAAAATCAAAAAAGAACTTGGTCTTTATATTATGGTATCATTTTCGGTAAATCAGCTTGGATACAGTGCTTCCGGACTCAGTGCAAAAAATCTTATAAGAGAAGCTTGTGAGGTCGAAGGTGTAGATTCCGTAGGTTTAAATTGCGGAATAGGCCCTTATCATATGTATAATATCCTCAAAAAAATCGAGCTTCCGGCAGATAAAACACTTATTGCTGTGCCTAATGCCGGATATCCTGTTCTTACAAGAAACCGGATGGAATTTAACAGCCGTCCTGAATATTTTGCCGAAAAAACCAGAGATCTGCTCTCTCTCGGTGCGGATATAATAGGTGGCTGCTGTGGAACATCACCGGAATTTATATCTTGTTTATCTGAAATAACCGGTATGGATATAAAATCTGAAAAACACATAGAAAAATCTATTGCCGCCACGGCTAAAAATCCTGTAAATTGCGGATTTTTATACGATGAAACAGGCAGAAAGAAAGATAAAAAATTTATTGCCGTTGAACTAATTCCACCATTTAATACAGATGATGAAAAGCTGCTTGAATCAGCTCATTATCTCAAAAATGCAGGCGTGGATGTTTTGACATTCCCGGATTCACCATCCGGAAGAACAAGAGTTGACTCTGTATTAATGGCTGCAAAAGTATATAGAGAAACAGGTATTGAAGTAATGCCGCATGTATGCTGTCGTGACAAAAATGCATTCGCAATGAGAGCGATGTTTATGGGTGCAAAAATAAATGATATAAAAAATTTCCTTATTATCACAGGCGACCCGGTACCCGCATCAGCAAGAAATCTTGTTAAATCGGTATTTAATTTTAGCTCGGTGGGACTTATGAAAATTGCTCAGGAAATGAACAAAGAAGTATTTAATGAAAATCCTTTGAATTACGGTGGTGCAATAAACCAAAACCTTATAAATCTTGATTCAGTGATAAATACCACTAAAAGAAAAATGGAAGCAGGTGCAAACTTTTTTCTTACGCAGCCTGTCTTTTCCAAGGAAGAAGCCAAACGGCTAAGAAAAATAAAGGAAGAAACCGGAGCATGCATCTTCGCCGGAATAATGCCGCTTATAAGCCGCAGAAATGCTCTTTTCATGAAAAATGAGCTTGCAGGGATAAATGTTACTGATGAAATTGTTGAGCGTTATCCTGAAAACGGTTCAAAAGAAGAAGGTGAAAAAGTCGCCGTTGAGCTTGCAAAAGAAATCATATCTTATATTGATGATTTTGCAGACGGTTATTATTTCAGCTTTCCATTTAACAGGGTTTATCTCTTAAATAGGATTTTGGGGTAATATTAAAGCATGAAACATGGGACATATTTTCTATAAACTATGTCCCATGTTTTATAATCACCTGTATCGACAAAACTTTTAATCTTTTCTTACTTATATTATTAATCTTCAAAAAAATATTATTCTATTGTCTGAATCAGAGAATAAAGTGTCTGCACAACATCATAATATCTGCTTTCATCCATATTAAACTTTCCATTATGTATCGGATAATTTATTTTACCTTGAATTTCTGCCGTAAATACAATAAAAAGACCTTTTGCATAGTCAAAATAAAAAGATGCGCTATCACCCGACAAAAAATGTTTGTCAACAAGTCGGCAGTTTTTACCCCATATTTTTTCACCACATTCAATCGCAGCATTTACAAGATATTTATCATTTATAATAGGTGGAATCGGTTCTTCTGTAATATCCATATTGATTTTTACACAATACTTTTCTTCTATCTCAGATGCAATGTCAAAAATTTTATTATAAAGCTTATAATAATCTTCCGTTTTTGATGCTCTCAATGTTCCTTCCATATAAACATCAGAAGCAATAACATTTTTTGCAGAACCGCCTTTTATTGTTCCAATTCCTGTTATAAATGGAAGGTCTGATTTGTAAATACTGTTTAATTCGTTTAATTTTAATATAAATTCACTTGATGCAACAATCGCATCAACGCCTTTGTCCGAGTTGCACCAGTGAGCCGATTTACCTTTAATCCCCACTTCCATTTTTCCTATTGCTGCGGATGCTGAACCATATTGAACTTCCATTCCGTAAGCAGCATCATTTACAAAATGAAACATAAGAAAATAATCAACATCAGGCGAGCTCATAACACCACCGTTGAGCATTATATCGGTCCCTTCACCATTCTCCTCTGCCGGCTGAAAGATAAATTTTATCGTGTTGTTTAATGACTTTTTGTTCTCATTGCAGATTTTGGCGAGTACAAGTGCGCATGCCATTATTGCATCATGACCACATGCGTGTGAAACACCTTTATTTCTGCTTTTATATTCAATATCATTTTCCTCTTCAACAGCTATCGCATCCATTTCAGCACGAACCGCAACAACTTTGGCAGCAGGATTGCCTGAATATATAACCGCAGTAATGCCACATTCTCCTATTCTCTGTGTCAATATTGCATTTTCGTTCAGATATTTTTCAATATAATCTGCTGTGGTGTATTCATTCAAACTTAATTCCGGATTTGAATGAATATATCTCCTGAGTTTAATTATTTCATTTTGATAGTTTTTAAACAAAATTGCCATATCCACCTCCTGAAAGGCAAGCTCAACAGCTTACCTTGTAAGAATTTCAAAAAGCCACATTATTTATAATAATAACTATAAATAACGAGGCTTTTAATCTAATGTCACTACACTAGAAAACCAAATCAATTATCACCTCATGCCTGAATAATTCTACATCATTACTCTCATCATAGGCAACAAGATAATACTTTCTGTCTTTATCGTATTTCTTATTCTTTAATGTAAAACGCATACGGAATAAACGCTTCTGAACATCTTCATCACGCTTATCCGCAATATAGATATTCTCATTAGAAATCTTCTCGTTATTATCCGAAATAAAATACAGTTTATATTTCGCTTTTTTAACTACATCGCTGACCGGATCAGACTGAATAAAATCAAGGTTTGTAATGAGATTAGTAATCTTCTGTACCAAACTTACAAGCATAATCTGTGCAGGTTTTGTAAATGCTGCTCCCTTATCCATCTTAATATCAAGTACCGGTACAAGCATCTCCTGTGGCGAAGAACCTCCATGTACATAGTTCAGTCCTGCATTTCCCGGTGTTGCAAAAACATTGGTGCTACAGGAATAAGAAACAATCTTATCGTCTTCACTTCCAAGAATATATCCCAAACCAATATTACATACACCCTGTTCTGTAATTGGTTCTTTTGACACGATATATCTTCTTTTTACAAGCCTGCCTTCATCACTCATGCCACCGATTTTATCACTTGCTGTTACTTTATCTCTTTTATAGATAAAACCATGATCTGCTGTCACAATAAAATGGTATGTATTGCCACTGGTAGAAATTTTTCGTATCAATTTTGAAATTTCATCCACTGTCTTTTCACAGGCTTCAAATACAGCATCTTCTTCATGCTCTCCTGTATTATCAATTCGATCATGGTACACATATACAATAGATTGTGCCGTAAACACATCTCGAAACTCCTGCCCCTTAAGATTCTTTATATCGTCAAACTGTACACATTTGCTTTCCGGCTCATAAGACTGCAATACTGTCTGTCTGGAGACCAGATCAATTGCATATTTACCATCCACAACCTCTCTGAAATCGTCTGTTAAATTTAATGTCTTGTGGGGAAGTAACGCTTCCATTCCAAGTCTTGTATAAGATGGCAAAACACTGAGCATTGGTGAAAGTTTGGCACTGCACTTCGGATCATCCATCATTTTCTCGTATAATTGTCTGCCTACCTCATATCGCATTGCATCTGATATGATAACTACAGTTTTGACACTTGCACTCCTTACAAATTTGTTGAAGAAATTGCGTTGCAATGTTATGCATGTCATAGCATTTTCTTTCAAAAATTCTTCATTCCACTTCGGAAGCAGCTTTCCAAGATACTCATTTGTATAAATATTTTCTACAAGCTCACGCAAATCTTCAAAATCTGCCGTATTCTCCAGTTTGTCATAATTCATATAAAATACTCTGTAATTTTTGTCTATCAGACAATCACTCGACACATACTCATCAATAATATTCTGAAATCCAATCGGTGCTTCATACTTTGCATTATTTATAATTAAATATGCACTGCCAAGCATTTCATAAACAAAAGTATAACTGCTTCCATAATGCATTTTTTCACGCATATTGCAAAGTTCAGATATATCATGTCCACCAATTTTGACCATGCAATCCTCTGCACAAAGTCTGCCGACGATCCAACGAATGATAAGAACATCTATACAAGCAAATGAATCACAGTCAATCAATGTTTCCACTTCGTACCTGCTCAATTCTTCTGATATATTCAGATAATCTGCGACATACTGTGATAACTCATCATATTTCCCGCGATACAAAATGTTATTCTTTATATTATCTAAAAATGCTATAATATTCCCGGATTTATAGGAAACAAACTTTTTCCACTTTTTTGGCATTTTGGAATAAATATAATGTTCGGCATAAGTTACAAACATAGTAATAACGAGTTTTTCCAAATTCGGAGCATCCATAGAAAAACCAAATTGCTGCTCACACAGTTTCCAGAATTCGCTATCTATATTATACTTTGTAAATTCTTCCAGATACTTATTATCCAAAAGTGTATCTTCTGTTATTAACACACGAATCACTTCCTCAAAAGAGTTGGTTTGTGTCTTACACATTGCACTCATAATTCCGGTCAAAATGTTTTCTTCATTGAAATTTGTGGTCTCAAGGTCATAGAAATGCTGCAAACGCTCTTTGTTTCCAAAGAACTTAATATGCCTTTCGATAATAGGCTTATATTTTTCTTCAATACCTAAATCAACAGACAAAAGCGATGCTCTATCTGCATAAAATTGTTTGGAATAAGCACAGGTATCTTCCAGATGATTTTTTGCAACCGGGGGTTTTGAAAATGGTGCATAGATCAGATAATTGGTTTTCGTATCCTCTTTTTCAAGAAAATATTTTGTATAAAACTGGTTATCCTCTGTCAGCTTGTAGACCTTGGCATTGGCAATCTCTACGCTGTCAATATCTTCTTCAAAATCTCCATTATCATCATACCAGAAAATTAATTTACGGTTTTCTCCGGTAAATTCCGTATTCAGTTTATCTATAATCTGCTTTAAGTTTAATTCTGCCATTCGTTCACCTCTGTTTAATTATCCAATAGCCACTTTTGCTTGAACCTTCATATTCAACTAAGCCATTATCTTTCAATTTATTTATCGAACGTTTAACAGTGCTTAATGAAACATTCATCTGACTTGCCATTTCGTCTCGTGTCACATGTCCATCCTGTCTAATCAAATTCAGAAGTCTCTCTTCCAAATCACCAAATCTTTGGGGTTCATTTTGGGGTTCACTTTGGGGTTCATTTTGGGGTTCACTTTGGGGTTCATTTTTTCTATATAAATTTACTCTAAACATATCATCAAAGGCTTCTACTCTTGGCTCTAGCAGACCATATTCCCTAGCAGCACCTATGATTCTTCGTATCCCACTTCCCCATGCTTCTACTAATCCCATCTGACCAAAAGCATTAGCAATTAACTTGTTTCTTATCTTTGAATGTCCTTTCATCACTTCTTCGTAGGTTAGTCCATTATATAGACCTCCCGGCGATGTAACTTCTAGGCGATCATCATAAATCGCCACTTGTATGCAGGATTCATCTAACAGATTTCTATGACAATGAGCGTTGATTATCATTTCACGAATTGCTTCTACCGGAAGTTCATATTTCTCTTGGCGCACCAATCCGTCTATCGTTGCACCAAGTCTTATATTTCTCAAAACAAATTCTACTGCATTCTCAATTTGTTTATATATTGGTCCTGTGTACTCTCGTTTATCAAGAAAAACCGTTCTGTCAGTTCCTTTAAATACTGCACACTGTGTTTTAGAAAATGGAAAATAATCCGAAGTCAACAATACATATGCATTTGAAGCAAGTACATTGCTATCTTGATTTTTTAGGATTTTCCAGTTAAATAACTGTTCTTTTTTTACACTATGTTCTGTCAGTCCTGCCTTTTTACGAAAACTCTCAATATCTTCGCATAAAGCCTGCGTTGCTTCCTCTGTTACTTCATATCCTACACAAGTCAGCTCATCCCATGAAATACGAGCACCTTCCATCTCCAATTCGCTAATCTTCTCTGGATAAGCAACTCTGGATGTTCCTGCAACACGAATATAAGTCCCATTTTCTTTGCCTTTTGACTTAATATAATATGGTCGATTTTTTCCTGCTTCCACTGTAACAATAATTATTGTTTTTCCATCTACTGTCTGTGGTTCAATATCAGGAATAATCTGAGGCTCACAGGAATCGGAAATAGCATTTGCCAGCGAATCCATAAGCTGAAACAAATTATCATTATCAACACCTACCACTTGATGTGTCTTATCATCAACACCTATGATCAGTCTGCCACCTTGGGTGTTTGCAAAAGCTACAACCGTTTTCATATATTTTTCGCTTTTTTCTGGTACAGTTACTTTGTACTCAATATTTTTTGATTCGCCGGAAAACAGCGTATCTTCTGACATATTACTACCTCCTAAATTATCATATCAATTTAGTTCCATCAATCAACTCCTGTAATTTAACTTTTTGAGTAATATCACTAATATCTCCAATATTTAATATTATATGATCATCAGTTGATAACTCTCCAATCGTGCTGTTTATAACAAAACGATATTCATTTTGATAATTATATTTTCTTCTTTTACAAAAAGCAATTGTTTGTTTTTCAACAAAAGAATTCATTACTTCTGGTGTAATATTTTCTGAATCATCATAATAAAACACATCCTCCATTAAGACTGTATAATTATTAATTGTAGCAGCTTTTTCTATCCTTTTAATGAATTCCCTCATATTCTTTATCCATAATCCACTTGCACCAAACTCTTTTATACTTTCTTCGTTTTTTAAATATACCGTACCATCTTCTCTTATATTTGCTTTATACATACAAAATACATAGCTTTTACAAGACTCATTTTTTATGGACAGATTTAGTGGCATACCATAAGGTGTTTGATATGCAGTTGATTTTATCGCATTTTCATATTCATCACCAACAATTTCATTACACTCCTGCTTTTCCAAATCAACAAAATATTTTAATTCTTTCATATATACTGTTCCATGCAAAAACGAATCAATTAAATCTTCACTTTGAAATTTTATAAATTCTGTCCTCATATCTCCTCCTACATATTGTTACACACTTTTCCTTCACCATAATCTTCTTAGAATCAGCCAATATCTCATAAAACTTACCATCTGTGGCTGTCTATACTTTATGATAATTTATCTTTACTCCATCATCTAGATTAAGTCGATTTTTGACAGTGCTAAATGTCCGTTTTTCTCATCATATTCCCATACATTCTTTTAACTGCTTCTGCAATTTTTCCTTATGCCTTGTTGCTGGTGATACTTCTCTGCTGTTCTTGCTATTAGTAATCGTATTCTGCATTCGATTAATCCCAGATTCATATACACACTGCATCCGATACAGATAATCTACACGCACATTGCCGATTGTATCTCCATTATTTCCAATGATCTCCAATCCTAACAATAATAATTTTATGATCATCAATCTCTTTCCGCCCCCAACAAAAATAAATTCTTTGATCAGTATATTTTTTATACAATTTCGTATGTGGATTACATGTTAAAATATACTCATTTTCATTCCATTTCATTTTTTTATTAAATTCCTTCTCTTCATTTGATCCTTTACCAGAACATATAATCTTCCATTCCGCATTTAATTCTGCTAATACTGATTTTTCATTTCCAGCATAATATTGATAAAGTTTTCCTGCCACATCATTTAAAGCACATAAATGCCTCGTTAATTCTTCACAAACATCTTTTATTTTTCCTATTTTATTTATATTCTTAAATGCATCTTCATGAAATATCAGTTTATCAAAACATTCACATGTTAAATCCTCATACTCTTTGTATGTACCAGCTTGTAAAAGATAATACCTTTTAGTCTTTGTAATATCATTTACTATTATTTTCTTTTCCTCTTCTTTATCAAAAATATCAAATACACATATATTTTCAAATTTTACATCTATATCTTTCTTGGATATTACTGCATATCCTTTTTGATTAAATGATATTATTTCTTCGTATGAATTTTCACATTCTCTTGTTTTTGATACAGTTTCCAACAATAAATCTGCAATATCATTTTGTTTTTCTCCCAACAAATAATCTGTTGCAGAAACATCAAAATTATCTCTCTTCTCCCAGAATTCCACTGGAACAAATATTTTTTCTTGATTTTGCAAATATTCAACCATTTTTTCTAAATTCACTGCATCTTCACTTGTTATTTGACTGTAATCTACTGATGGTCGTAAATAAAAATTTAATTTCGACATCTCCTCATCTCCAATAATTCGCGTAAATCTTGCCGTTTTTGATCAAAAAAACCAACCGGCCATTCATCCAACTCTCCATTATCCTGTACAATTATTTTTTTGCATATACTGCAATCGTTATTTTTCTGAAAAAATAACACTTGTAATTCACTACATTTTTTTTCTCTTACGGCTTGTATTCTCGCACCATCTATAATATGTTCACTATGCGTTTCAACAATAATCTGTACTCCATTCAAAGCAACTAATGTTAAAAATTTACCTAATTGAGACTGGCTATAAGGATGCAAATGAGCCTCCGGATTTTCTATAATCAGAACTGAATTATTCATGGTTGATGCAACCAATGCCTGAACAACAATTGGGATTACATAAGAAATTCCAAAACCCGTAGCTGTCGGTTCATAAAATTCTCCTTCATTTTTATATTTTAAAGCTGCTATATTCTTCTCAATATCGACACTATATTGTATTTCAGTTTCAGGAATAATAACATTTAGCCACTCCTCACAATTTGCAGAAAACCTTTCTAACTCGGATATCTTTAAATCAACCGGCAACTTGTTATTTTTTAATTTTTGCTCTCTGTCCATTTTGCAAATCAAATATGCCGTATTTTCTCCATGATACCCGACAGAATATGATAAGGGCTCCTTAATTGCAGAAACAATTCTTGGACCTGTTCTTTCTGCATTCAAGAAAAATAGATTAACTTTATCTAAACTATTATCTTCTAAACTTTGCTTAAGTATTTCATTATAATTTAATATATTGAAATACATTTCATCATCTTCTGCCAGTCCTAATTTTACAGAATTCTGTTTTTTATCTGTCTGAAAACAAATTTCAACCTCTCGTTGGTCTGCCTGCTCAGAAATAATATTAGTAGGTATCCCTAAATTAATTTCCATAATATTATTTGTATTTATCTTCTTTTTTTCATATTCTTTCCAACTTTTATATCCTAAAAGAATTGCTTGTATTAAACTTGATTTTCCAGCTGCATTACTTCCTGCCAAAATATTAAATGATGAAAAATCTAGTTTAAGATTTTTATGACATTTAAAATTTTTTGCAACTATTTGTTCTATTTTAAGCATGTTTCTAACACCTCCTTGGAAACCTCAAAATTTTTGTAGACATTCCTTTTGTCACCTGTACCTGCTGTTAGTGAATTAAAGTACACATGATCTTTTGTTAATTTAAGAGCTAATTCCTTTAAAATTTTTTTCTGATTCTTTTTAAAATCGATATTGTCAAATTTAGGATGCATTATCAAAATGGAAAATGAAGAAAATAATGATTTATTAATATAATCAGCCTTTCTTATAATTTCATTATTTTTCCATACAATTTTAGAAAACGCATATTCTCCAAATAGTAAATAACAGCGTCTCATTGCCTCATCAAACTTTTTATATAATACATCTAACTTCTCATGACTATACTTATTTAAGTTTTCTATTTGAACATCCAGCATTGTAGAGATATTCTTATAATCATAATATACACATTCTTTATCATAATTATATGACATATAAAATGCATAAAATCTTAAAACTAATTCCTGTGCATCCATCCGTTCATCTTTAATTTTTCCCCTTGTAGCCATTAAATAATTCTTATTTTTTGTACTCTTTATCAAAAAATCCCTGGTTTCCTGTTTGCAAATTGCATTTCTCATCTCCTGTGGATTTAAATTAACACCACCAGTATTAACTCTCCTAAAAATATCATAAATAACTTTTTTAGGAGAACGAGCATCCAAAATATTTACTGCAATTTGTGTTCTGTAAATTCTCTGAACATATTTTATATCTAACTCTTTAAATACTTTTTTATTATATTCCCTTCCCAAATATTCCAGTCCGGACAGCTTAAATTTTCCACTAACAAACTCCCTGATTGTTGTAAGACGCTGCTGACCATCAATCACTTGATATTCACCATTTTCATTCTCATAAAAGTAAAATGCCGGAATAGGAATTCTTAACATCAATGATTCTATAAGCAATGATTTTCTTCTATTATCTTTCCAAACTTTATTTCTTTGATATCCTGGATTCAGCTCAATCAATCCTTCATCCATCAATTCAAGCATATATTTTACTGATAACATTTGCTGATCCACTCGAATTTTTTCTGGGTTAAATGGTTGTTCATCTTCCTTTTCACTTTCCTGTTCTAATAACCCACAATTATTCTCTTCCTCGTACTCTAATCCTAAATTCTCAACACGCATTTTTTCTATTTTCTGTTCAAAATCATCTGAACCATTTATTAATTCCATTATGAAATCCTCCTGTCAAATCGTTTATCACATAGATTTAAAACACTAAGCAATTTAATTTATGTATAAAACTATTTTTCCTTCACCATAATCTTCTTAGAATCAGCCAATATCTCATAAAACTTACCATCTATGGCAGTCTGTACCTTACGATAATTTGCCTTTACACCATCATCCAAATCAAGTTCTATTCTTGAAAGTGCTAAATGTCCGATTTTCTCATCATATTCCCGACATTCTTTTAACTGCTTCTGTAATTTTTCCTTACGCTTTGTTGCAAGGGACACTTCTCTGCTGTTCTTGCTATTAGTGATCGTATCCTGCATTCGACTAATCTCAGATTCATATACACGCTGCATCCGATACAGATAGTCTACACGAACATTACCGATTGTATCCACATTATAACGATGCATATATACCAATGCCTTGAATCCATTCTGTTTACCACTATCAAAAAGCCAGTAAATCGGACGCTTCTGATATACCTTCAAATGATCTGCATAGAAATCTTTGATAAAATAATTGCGGATTACTTCTCTTGAAGTATCGCCTTTATTACCAAGTACCTGTGCAATAAAATCAAGATTCTCCTCTAATGTATCTTCTCCATAAACAGTTTTTACAAACTTCACAAATTGTCCAACAATATCATTCGAGAAGTATTCTTCATCTGTGATTAGAATGACATTGTCAGCATTTGGTATAAAGGATGTATATTTGCTGTCATCCCATTTTCCTCCTGCAAATGCCAATCCATCCATGTTTAAGGAATATCTGCCAAGCATACAGCCTACTGCATAGGATATTAAACTACGGATATCTCTCTGTAAATCTGCTTTACGAATGGTGATATCTTTATCTTCTACCTCTGGTGTAAGTTCATCTTGTAATCCATATATGTCTATAAAGATATTATTTAATTCTTCTTCATTATCTTTAAGTAGATTAAAACGATCTTTGCATTGTTTTTCCCAGTTTTTAAACTGGAATGAAATTAAATTGCTTTTATTCATGTAAGCCGATGACTCTTGATAAGTTAAATGTTCCTGCGCTATACCTGGTGATGATACAAGCGGATGCCTAATAAAATCCCAAGAAGTTTCAAATAAATCCCAATCTTCTTTTTCTTCTTTAATGCAGACATCTGCAAGATTAATAATTATATCTTCTTTATTCTTAATTATTGGTAAACTGGCTATATAACCCTGATTGTAATTAAGTCCGCCATCACTTATAGATAAATACAAATCTGCTATTTTAGAATTTAAAAATGCAATTAAAAACTTCAAAGAAGAGTTATCAGAAAAAAAAGCCATTCCAGCGTTCGAAAAGATAGTTCCCTTTCCAAAGTATCTAACAGATAATTTTCCTGATGAAATTGCAGTCCATGTTGCACCTTCCTTAAAATAGTAGTTTAGATTCTGAGGTCTAGAGCGTAATTTTCCGTTTTTATCTTTAAAGTTCATTATTTCTGCACCACTATTATCCCAATTTACAACATCATCGTTGTTTCCATACCACTTTCGATATTCTCCACCGTTATTATATGGATACCATTTTTTATGAATATTAAAAGGTATGCCCAAATTTTCTATACTGCACTCATACCATTTTCTTACAAATCTATTAACATCTCCTGTAATAAGTCCTTGACATGAGTTTCCTATTTTTTTCAAAGGTATCGACTTTTCAAACACTTGGATTATAGCTTCATTTATCCAATATGCAAATTGTTTCCCTGGAATTATAAAAAAATTATCCTGATTAAAATAAAACCTGTTTTTTCCATCTAAAAACATATTCTCTTTACCGTTCTGTGATGTTGCATCAACTAATCTGCAATATGTACCTCTGTATCTATTCACATGATTTTTTAATAATACAAAACTCGTAGTCTGCACAACCTCTCCACTTATTTCCTCAAATGCTCTCGCACCCAAATGAGCCATATTTACAATATTTTTCTGCTGTAACTTTACACGAAGCTTTTCAAAACTTGACAAAAACATCCAGGCATGTTGCGTTATCATTGCCTGATAACCATTTTCTTTCAGCATTTCTCCGCAACGCTCAATAAATACAGCAAATAAATCGGATTTACTGTCTGGATAGTGCTTTTTCACAAAATTATTAACTTTTGCACTCAAATTGCTTGTTCCTGCATATGGTGGATTCGTTGCTACAACTTCATACTTCTGTGCCATAACCGCGCTGATTTCGATCAATTCTTTCAGCTTATCCGATGTCTCATCTAGTCCATAAGTATCAAATGTTATCTGACTTCCAATATCTGCACCGTTCACAAATCTGCGAAGCAAATCCCAGTCATATTCATTTACATTCAAGATAGAACCGTACTCTTTCGCATCAGTCAATGTATTCAAAAGTTCTTCTATCTGCGATATAGCTGTATTTTTCTCTTTCTCGTTAAGTTCAACACCAAAATATTTAAGATGTTTCCTAATGATGCCATTGCTTTCCTGTATAGCATAGACATTTGGATGTATGCCACGTGTAAAAATTCGTCTGTCATACTGGCGTGCTTTCATCATAATTGCAAAATAACTTAGCTGTGCTGCACGGTCATCTATATCAAGCCCATAGATGTTATGTTCTACAATGTTCTGTGCAGCTTCTCTTGCTAACCAACCGGCATTTTCATACATCTGCATGAATACATCAAAAGCATAAACAAGTATATGACCACTTCCCATACATGGATCAATAAATTTTATATCCTCCAGCTTTAATTGTGCATATTTTTCTCTGATTTCTGCAAGTTCTGCCTGTACTTCCGATTCCTGTTTAGCTTCTTCCAAATAATATTTCCATTTGCTCTGCAAGTCTGAATCAGGATGTCCCTCTACCCACAGTCTTCCAAGACTATTCTCTACCATATAGCGTACGATCCAATCTGGTGTGAAAAGCTGTGTCACCGCAGGAATTTCCTCTTTTGCAATCTTTCCTTTTTTCGCAAAAGCTTCATTTTTTGGCTCTGTATTATAATATTGATACATCCAGCCGATAATCTCAACCTGTCCGCCTTCATTGACATTAAAATCGTCATCTGGAATATCGTGTACCAGATGATACACAACTCCATCTTTATCTATTACTGACAGATTTAATAAAACCTCTGTGCTATCACTTGTTTTTTCAAATAATGCAGGCAGTATCTCGTTTAATGCATTACACTGTTTAATGAAAAGCATTCGGAATACTTCATCAAGTTTATTATCTCTTTTTAATGAGATAATCTTTTCTTCCTCTGCACCAGACAGGTCTAACTCCGCATCAAAAGGATTTGTTACAATATCCGGTTCCATTTTTCCGCTTTCTGAGGATAATACTCTCACATGAGAAGGAAGATAGTCGTTTACTTCCATGAAACGAATTGCAATCAGACGATTGAACCATGTATAAGCAACTTCCTCTATGATATATTTGTATGCTGTCGTATAGTCAGAACCCTTTTCTTTTGTATGAATCATATCTACCAATGCACGACGCTGTTTTATTTCTTTCTCATTAATAGCATAAGGTTTTGTTGTTCCTATATCATAGAACTCTGTTTCACTGTTTGACTGTGGAAGTGCATTTGCAATACCATTTTCCGTAATACCCATCAGTCCGGCACGATATTTTATATCTGCTATGAGCCTGTTTCTTGCCCATATTGAAAAATTCTTGATTGCAGTTTTGTTCATTGTCAACCTCCTAACGCAATGGGCAGTCTGATATTTCTACTAAATCTGTAATATTATCAAATCCTTTTGCTTCCAAATGTCTTTTCAAAATGTCAATATTCTTATCGGCTTTTGGACCTACTTTTATTTTTTTTAGTAATCCATCAAATTTTGTTTCATCATCCTCTAGTTTAAGTGTATAATATTCTCTTATTCCCCACTGTTCCATTCTGTAATTTAATTGTTGCTTCAATTTCTCTTGGCTGAATGCAGATGTATTTATTCTATATTCCCTTTCACTTTCAAATGAAGGATGCTTGTGTGCAGTTGCACACGCAAGAATGTTAGTGAATAACAGATCTATTCCTCCCCAATCGCGTTTTGTATGTCCCGTCTTTATATAAGAAACTATTTCATCAGTTGCCTGATGTTTTTCCGCAGATTCTGTATAAAAAACCTCTTGTATGTACAAATTGTAATTTTTCCACATGATATCATTTAATTTTTTTGCATCAAATTCTAAACATACCCCTGCGCCATGACCTCCGTATCTTTCCCATTGTGCTGCATCATTTTTCAGCGATGTAAGTGAAAAAGAATATATCTGAAAAGGATCTAATTTTGTTTTTTGATTGAAGAATAAGTTTTTAACTTTCTCTTTTTGCTCACAACATTCATCAAGAACAGCTTTTTCAATAGTTTCTATTAAATGCCATATTTCTTTCGTATCGTTCATACATTTTATATTATTAAGCCATATTTCATGATTTTCAATAATCCCTTGCAAAGCAAAAAAATCAGTGTAATGATAAAGGCTTTTTCCTTGCCATTCAATGCTCATAATTTTCTCCTAAAATTCTATATTGACTATTGTATCCGTATCAAGTTCACTAACCAGTTTCAGACGCAGTTCATTCAAGTATCTATCTACATCCTCAGTGTTTTCCAATTTCCATGATGCAGTACCAGTCATACTCTTGATTGATATGTTTCTGATCCTTTTGACCGTTTCTACTTTTTTCTGTACTTCTGCTTCAATCTGCGCCTGATTCACATCACCAACGGCTTTTGCCTGCTCTTCTAATCTCTTGCGTACTTCCTCAGCTTTCTTTAATGCAATCTCCTGCTCCATCTGTGTCATTTCATTTAACAGACGCATTTTCAATGCTTCTGCTCTATCCGCATAGCTTCTAAGTACAGATACATTGGTACAATCTTTGGCTACATCAATGATTTCGTCAAACATAGCAGAATATCGGCTTCTATTTGCTTCTGCATATTCTTTAGTATTTAGTACATCAAACACTCGTTTCTGTGAATCATAAACTGAATCCAATACCGGCTTTAACTGTTCATCCAATATACAGGAATATAAATCACTGAATTTTTTCAAAAGTTCAGGCAGTTTCGGAATATCACTATATGGTGACTGTTTTTTTATTATCGCACTAATCTGAGAAACAATATTCTCTATCTCCTCATCTACAATATAAATCTTACTGTCATCATATTTACTCAGATACAATACTGCCTTATCAAAGATTGTTTTCTGCTCACTGTCGAAAAATGCCTTTATCGGTTCATAATCTTCTGCAAAATCAAGCAAATCATCCTGTTTTTTTGCAACTGTCTGAAAAAATTCTGTTAATGTCTGTATCTGTACCAGATTTATAAGAAGTTTTCTTCCTTGCTCTACGATATGTTTGCCCGGATACTTTGTGTTTTCATAGCGCACTTGCAGTTTTCCAAGCGTAGATATCAGCTTATTTGCATATTCTATAAAGATGTTCATCATCATATCTTCATCGTCAGAACTTCCGGCTGTACCAAATAATTCTTTCATAATGTCTTTGGTAATCTTCTTTTCTTTATCTGATACACGAACTTTTTGCTCAATCATCAACTTATCTGCAAAAGTTTTTTTCGTAATATAAGCTATAAGCTCATCTGTGGTCTTATTGTGCATTGATACCGAAGATCCATTCACATAAAGTGCCAAATCACCCCTATGGAACAGTTTTGCTACAAGCCAATGCACATCGTCTTCTACAAAACCATAAGGTGCTTTCATAAACCTGTCCTTAATACTCTTCATGGATGTTTTCATATGCATATGGGTATTATCTGCAATATAACCCAATACATCATCCAATGCATGAACATTTGGCTCTATACCACCTTCAAGATTAAGTGAATTCTGTTTTGAAGTCGTAAACATCCCTCGAATGTCATTCTCACTGTATGCTGCATCAATATAAGACAGCTTATGATATACAGTCGATACCAGCCTGCCAAGTGCTTCATTGATACTATTGGATACTTCTTTTGCATTGATCTGTGCCTTATCACCATTTACATAAATTTTTGCATTTTTCAAACTTTCTGATAAATATAATCTTGCATTGGCATTTCGTTCACGCATCTCAAGACGCTTGCCTTCTTTAATCATCTCATACTGTGGCAATGCAGAAGATGTGTTTAGACGCAGAAATTTTTCTATCTTTAAATATCTTTGTATCTCATCCATAAATGATCTGTCATCTGGCAAAACAACAAGAACTTCTTTTCCCTGTCCTGATGCCATGCGAAGTGTTGTTTCGTCAGTTCCTATATCTGCCGCTGGTGTTAAGATATGTACCCCAATATCATAATTCTGATTTGCCTTATAGGGTCTGTCATCCACGACCGAATTAAAGCCAAATGCGTATCTGCCATTAAATACCGGATAACGGTATCTCTTATCCTTGAAAATATCTTCAAATATCATTTCAGAAGTCTTATTGATAACCTCTGCCATTTCTACATTCTGGTTCTCAATCTCACGATTAATTTCCTGTTCTTCATCAGTCAGGAATACATAGATTTCTCCATTTTTCTGTACTAGCATCTGAAGCTGTAATACTTTAAGAGCAGCTTCTACCTTTGCTTTAAGTTCAATACGGTCATCCTCTATATCAGAAATCATAAGGCTTGTGATATTATCAATATTTGCTTCCACATCATTTACATATTTAATCATGAATAATGTTTTCAATACATTGATTGCAAATACATCTTTGGTCTTATGATCCGGATTGATAAAATTGCTATCATATGCCTTAATGATTACTCCTCTATGACTGTGATCAAGGAAATTTTCCAACGCATCATAAAACGCATGAAACGGAATTAATGTTCCTTCTTCATGCTCCTTATAATTCATTGCAGACTCTTTAAACATCGCAAGCATGGAACGCTCACCTTCTGACAAATGCTTACCGGAAGCACCATGAGTACGAATAGAGGTCAAAACACTTGCAAGAAGATTAAATTGATATGGGACAAACGGATATACTAATGCAAAATCGTCTTTATCTTCGTATAATTTTTTCTCTACAACATCGTTAAATTTAATTTTATTTTTGATAGTAGTAGCTTTCTGTTCATAAAGCAGACGAAGCATCTGTGCTGCTGTATCATTTTTATCCAGAATACGTTTTTTGATAACTTCATCTACATTAGCAGAAGAAAGGGAAATTCTCGTATCGAATCGTCCCTGAATCTTAGAAAAGTCATTGCCCTTTACCTTAGTAATAGAATCGATATCCTGCTGGCTCGTTACGATTACCCACGCTTTACCATTGCACTCTTTTCCAAGTTCTTCACGAACGGTCTGAAGATTCAGCATGAGATTAGAATCTTCACCGATATACTGTCCGACTTCATCCACCAGAAATGCTACATGATGATTATTGCCCTTGCGGTCAATATATGATTTTACACGCTTTGCAAAATCTTCAATACTAATCTTATATGGCTCTGCTGCTTTCTCACACCAGTTTCTTGCAGCAGCTTCGCTCATGAAGTCCATATCTACGAGTGTGTCAACTATTTCATCCTGTATAAAATCAAAATCCTGTCTGGAATCTATCCATGCATCACCATAGTTTTCTTCAAATTTCTGTTTGAACTCTTCGTACTTTCCTTCCTCATTCAATCTGCGCTCCAAATCAGCAAGGAATGGCATTGCACCACAATATCCCTGCATTTCATTGAATACTTTTAAGAATACATTCACGATTGCATCTTTATTCTGTTTGCTGCCAGAATCGCTCTTAGAATCAATGTTGAAAAGCACAACATCTGTTGGTGTGCCTGCTGCAAGCTGCATATCGGCAAGCACAATGGGATCTGATATTTTAGGACTAATACCATCAGCCTGTTGTCCTACAAAATAGTCGATCGCTTTCTTTCCGGCAATCTCCTTATTTTCCAAAAGATAAGATAGAATTTTTAAAAAATGAGATTTACCGCTTCCAAAGAAACCGGAAATCCATACTCCGGTTTTGGATGTGTTTCCAATGATTCCTGTCTTATATGCAGCAAAAAAATCTGCAAAATGCTTCTGCAATTCTCTTGTTACAACATATTCTTCTAACTCCTGCTTTACATTGGCAATTTCATCCTGCCCTACGATAATAACTCCCTGCAGATCACGATCTATCGGTTTTGCAAACATTTCTTTTATCTGCATATAAATTTCTTTCCCTTTCATTAAAAATAACTTAAAAACTTCTTTCATGTTTTCAACATGAAACATATTGCTTCCTAAGCTTCATCTTTTGATGCTTTAGAAATAATATTCTTCGCATTGTTATCGTACCAGACGAAACGCCCGGTAATAATTATCTTCGTGAACTTCATTAAATATGATGAGTTCTTGTTCAGTATAAGTTCCCGGATAAAACAGTACCATAGGCACTTTTGCAAAATGCTGTGGCATATTGTAAAGAATTTTATTAAATACCTCTGGTGATTGTAATAACGGGTAACATTTTCCTACTCCTGTGAGAAATACTACTGAATTATCTGGTGTATGTTTTGCAATATACTCTACAATCACATTATCTCTATCTGTAATTTTAAGAGAACGCTGAATTGCTGATGCAACTTTTACAATTCCTCTCTTTTTTTCCATCTGATAACACTTTTGCATAAAATTTCTATCCTGCAAATGTGCAATGAGCAGATCATACAAGTCATATACAACTAACTCAAAACCATCTGTTCCTCTGAAATTTTTATTTTTCATGTGTTCTATTCTGTTACGGACAATCAGCTCATGTTCTGGCGCATAATCAAATACCCAGTAATTGACTTCGTTTGCTTTGCCTGTAGTATCTCTAAACCTTGGCTCCCTTATCTTTGCTTCCATCTTGTCCAGTCTTTCTTCTATATCAGCCATTATAGCACCCCCGTTAATGCTTTTAATACTGGTTCCATTCCATTGTCAAACAGCCAGTGTTCCATAACCGGATCAAGAATTGGCTTTAAGATTGTTCGAGGAATCCCTTTATCTGTCATGCCGGCTTCAAAAAGCATTGTCTTATATGTTTTTCCAAGCCGGTTCAAAGTCGCATCAGTCCACTTAGCAACTTTTTCATCCTGTAACTGCTTATTATTAAAAAATATATTTATATCACTATCAGAAAATTCATTGCTTCCAATGATCATTTTTTCTCTTATAACTTCATACACAAAATCGAAAAAAAGCGTGTCATGTGCCATTGCCCCGGTTAATGCAAATAATTTTTGTGTCGAAAGGCCGCCATCCATAAACACCGGATAAAAAGACTCATTTAATGCTTTTATCCTTGCCGATACCGTAGAAAAAATCTGACCTGCACGGAGCATTGTCGGCGCACCAAAGAGATTTTCCTTTTTGTTCTTTTCTTTAATCTCATCAAATGTCATACCTTCTGACAAAAGCTTTACTACTGTCTTAAATTCCATAAACCAAAACGAAAATTTAACAGCTCCTGCACTATATTGCCGTCTATTCATTCGTTAATGCCCCTTTCAAATATTACTTGCAAACCCATGAAAAATCCATATGATAAAAATTATACCATAGGCTTCCTTCAAAATCTATGATAAACCATAACTTTTCAACACTCATAAATCATAAAAGCACCATTACTTATAATAATAACTATAAGCAACGGTGCTTTTAATCTATATTGTTAAGATATCAAATATCAATTAGTTACCCATCTGAGCTGCAACTTCTGCTGCGAAGTCTTCTTCTTTCTTCTCAAGACCTTCACCAGTCTCAAAACGAACAAAGCTCTTAAGGTTGATGCTTACGCCCTCAGCCTTAGCAACGCTCTCTACATACTTCTTAACATTTTCTTTATTTTCAGCTTTAACATATTCCTGCTCAAGAAGACAAACTTCTTTAAGCTCTTTGTTAAGACGTCCTGTAATCATCTTCTCAATGATTTCATCAGGCTTGTTAGCATTCTTAGGATCGTTCTTAGCCTGCGCAAGAAGAATTTCTTTCTCATGCTCTTTATACTCAGCATCTACATCATCTGATGAAAGATACTTTGGATTTAATGCAGCAATCTGCATAGCTACATTCTTTAAGCACTCTTTGACTGCATCACTTGCATTGTCAGTGTCAGCTTCAACTAAAACACCAATCTTTCCGCCTGCATGGATATAAGAAACAACTGTTCCTTCTGTCTCAATCTTAGCGAAACGACGAATGTTCATGTTCTCACCGATAACAGCGATCATAGCTTTAAGCTTCTCATCTACTGTTACACTTGTATCAAGTGCCCAAGGCTCAGCAAGGAAAGCGTCGATGTCTGCTGCTGTTGTTGTCTTAGCCTGAGCTGCAACTTCTGCAACATAATCCTGGAATTTCTCGTTCTTAGCAACGAAGTCTGTCTCAGAGTTTACTTCTACGATAGAAGCTGTCTTTCCGTCTTCTGAAACATCAACTGCAACGATACCTTCTGCAGCGATACGACCAGACTTTTTAGCAGCCTTAGCAAGACCATTCTCTCTAAGCCATTCTACTGCCTTGTCCATATCACCATCAGTCTGACCAAGTGCTTTCTTACAATCCATCATTCCGGCACCAGTCATTTCTCTTAACTCTTTAACCTGTTTAGCTGTAATTGCCATTTTAGAATCCTCCTATTTAAAATTGATTATGCGTCAGCTTCCTCAGCTGTTTCTTCTGCCATAGACTCGCCCTGGTTTGCTTCGATAACAGCATCAGCCATCTTAGAAACGATAAGTTTAACGGCTCTGATAGCATCATCGTTACCTGGGATAACATAGTCAAGTTCTTCTGGATCACAGTTTGTATCTGCAATACCGATAAGAGGAATACCAAGTGTATGTGCTTCCTGAATACAGATTCTTTCTTTCTTTGGATCTACAACAAAGATAGCATCCGGGAGTTTCTTCATATCTTTGATACCGCCAAGGTTCTTCTCAAGTTTCTCCCACTCTTTTTTGATAAGGATAACTTCCTTCTTAGGAAGAACATCAAATGTACCATCTTCAGACATTGTCTCGATTTCTTTTAATCTCTTGATACGAGTCTGGATTGTCTTGAAGTTTGTAAGCATACCACCAAGCCATCTCTCGTTTACGAAATACATTCCGCAACGCTCAGCTTCTGTCTTGATAGAATCCTGTGCCTGTTTCTTTGTTCCTACAAAAAGGATAGAACCACCGTTTGCAACGATATCTTTAACTGCATTGTAAGCTTCATCTACTTTACCTACAGATTTCTGTAAGTCAATGATATAAATACCATTACGCTCTGTGTAGATGTACTCAGCCATTTTAGGGTTCCATCTTCTTGTCTGATGTCCAAAGTGAACACCTGCTTCAAGTAACTGTTTCATTGAAATAACGCTCATAATTGTACCTCCATGGTTTTTCTTCTTCCATATGCTTCCAAACATAAGACCTTTGACATGGCGTTACTATGTCAAGGCACCGATACGAAATCCGCATATGTGATTAATAATTTAATAGGTATGTCATGTGACAATGCACACAACATACCTACTATATCATAATAATTTTTAGTTTGCAAGTATTGTTTTCAAAGAATTATATTTTTAAACTTTATAATCCGAGAATTTTCTCAACTGTCTTCTGCATATCCTCTGTCTCGCATACTGTATCATGAAGAACAGGTGCCGTACGAATTTCCTCTACAGCATTTGGAATCTTAACTCCTGATGTTTTGCAGAGTTCATCGATAAGAGCAAAATCATCCATGCCCTCATACTTCTTATTGATGGCACTCATTACGCTTGTACCAAATTTGTATGGACTTGCTGTCGATGCGATAATAGTCTTTGTATCGTCGTTTGTATTCTCTTTATATGTATGATATACAGAAGAAGCAACTGCCGTATGAGTATCCATAACATAACCTGTCTCATCGTAAACTCTCTTTATCTCTTTGGCTGTGTCCTCCTCACTTGCCCATCCCCCTGTGAAATCAGCAAGTTTTGCTTTCATATCGTCTGTAATAGTATATTTGCCAGTTGTTTTCAGCGCTTCCATCATATCTGCTGTTTTCTTAGCATCGTCTCCTGCAATTCTGAAGATAAGTCTTTCAAGATTGCTTGAAATAAGAATATCCATAGATGGTGATGAAGTAAGGATAAACTCACGGTTTCTGTCGTAAATACCTGTCTCAAAGAAATCGTAAAGAACCTTATTTTCATTTGAAGCACAGATAAGTTTTCCAACCGGAACACCCATATTTTTAGCATAGAAAGCTGCAAGGATATTTCCAAAGTTTCCTGTAGGTACTACAAAGTTTACTTTCTCTCCTGCTTTAATATCTCCATTTGCGAGAAGTCTTGTATATGAATAAACATAATAAACAACCTGTGGTACAAGACGACCGATGTTAATTGAGTTGGCAGATGAGAACTGATATCCATGCTCATCCATAACTTTTGCAAGTTCTTTATTGTTAAACATAGCCTTAACACCACTCTGTGCATCATCAAAATTTCCTGTAATGCCGACAACTTTTGTGTTTGCACCCTTCTGTGTAACCATCTGGCGTTCCTGAATTTTACTTACACCGTTTTTAGGATAAAATACAATGATACTTGTTCCCTCAACATCTGCAAATCCTGCAAGTGCAGCCTTTCCTGTATCTCCTGATGTCGCAGTAAGAATAACGATTTCATTCTTGATATTGTTTTTCTTCGCTGATGTAGTAAGAAGGTGAGGCAGTATAGAAAGAGCCATATCTTTAAAAGCAATTGTTGCACCATGGAATAACTCAAGATAATATGCATCTGACTTTTTCACAAGCGGAGCAATCTCTTTTGTGTCAAACTTTGAATCATATGCTCTCTCAATGCAAGTCTTTAATTCAGCTTCGGTAAAGTCTGTGAAAAACAGTTTCATAACTTCATATGCTGTCTCCTGATATGTCATTTTGGAAATTTCCTCTAAAGAAATATCAAGTTTTGGGATACTGACAGGTACAAAAAGACCTCCATCATCTGCAAGACCCTTCAAAATAGCCTGAGATGCAGTAACCTTTGTTCCCTCGCTTCGAGTGCTCTGATACATAAGTTCCATTATTTCCTCCATTCCGCCGCACCATATTTTTATAGTACAGTCATTAAATAATTATCTTTTTGTCTTTTAATGTTATATTATACATTATGAAGAAAGTTATTGCAAGAATGTACTTTAGGAATTTAATTTGTATGCTCACTACTTATAAAACTCATGACAATGATATTTGAATAGTCTTATAAGACTTCTGTCAAACCATGAAACATTGCTGCTGTCCGCCAATGCTCTTTCCATAAAATACAATGCTCCATCAGAATAATCAATACCTTTCAATGCATCTGACACTGCACTTTTAGTATCTTTAGACACATCTACCGTATAATATCTTCCGTCCATAATCGGCGAAAACTGATACGTCCTGCCCCGGTGCGAAAAAACAACACCCTTGATAGTAGATGGAAATGCTTTGTTCTTTACCCTGTTTAAAACAACATTTGCTACAAGCACTTTTCCCTTGTGATTTTCACCACCTGCTTCCGCTTCAACGATTCTCTCGAGAATTATTCTATCGCTTGCACTAACCTTTACGCCGCAAGCTTTTTTTATCTGCATAATTCTATATTTTTTCATCCTCTCAACATGCAGCTTTTTTAGCATTGATATTTTCTTAACATTAGCTCTGTTTTTTATGTTATATTCGTTTTCGGACATAATAACAATATTTTTTTCATTTATTGTCTCCGAAAAGCAAACAGACTTATTTGCCATACCTGCCACCATACTGCTAACAATCAACATACTCACGGTTTTCTTTTTACACATAATAATCTCCATTCTTATGCAGCAAACTGCATATTGTAAGTTTGCATATACACAAACTTTGAGCACGAAAAAATAAACATTTTTTCATACTACATTCTATGAATACTTTTGTAAAATTATTCACATTTTCGTAATATTTTATACAACAAATGAAAAAATATCGTCTAATTTTATATTGAGTTTTTAATTTTCAAATGTTAAACTTAATAAAGATAATCTATTTTTCTTATAATCTTCAAGCTAAGGAGAAATAAACAAATGAAAAATTTACCCGGTGTTTTTAAAGCACAGAAGAAAGATGGAAGTACATATTACAGAACATCGATAACTTTTCGCTCAAAACATATCAGTCTCGGCAGTTTTAATAATGAAAAAGATGCCAATACCGCATATAACGAAGCAATAACTATTGTCAGAAGCGAAAACTCCTATCTTCCTGACGATTTTTCAGATAAGGTGTGCAAAAAACTTGATTTCAAAAAATGGATAACTTTGATTAACTTTAAAAATAATGGTATATATATAAAAACACCGATATATATGCGCAACAATTTTTTCAACTATTATCTTTCAAAAAATGATGTGTTGACCTTTGATGTTGATGACCTTTTTTATTACTCCAAGCATTCAATAATGAGACGTGGCACTCATTTATTTGTTGCAGAATATGGCATGCAGACTAACATAGCTTCAAGATATGGTATAAGAAATTTTGCAAGAAAAGGTATAGATTTCAGATTTGTCAACGGTGACACAAATGATTTCAGATATGCAAATATCGAAATAATAAACCCTTATCAAGGTGTCACCATAGAAGTCACAAACGGTACAATATGTTATAACTCAAAAATTCATATCAACGGTTATGTACTTATCGGTAAATACGATAAAATAGAACATGCTGCAATAGCCTACAATAAGGCGGTTGATTTTCTCATAAATAACGGATGTACTACAAACTATGAAAAGAATTATATAAATGATTATTCTGTTTCAGAATATAAAGAAGTGTATGAAAATTTACATATTCCTGAAAAAATAAAAGAACAGACTTAACATTCTCAAATCTAAGTCTGTTCTTTTATTTTTTATGTTCTAAGCTCTGCTTTTTGCTTTATTATACTCTCCCAGCACAATTTTTTCTAATTTACGTTTAAGTATAATCTGAATTTCCTCATGCTTTGCAATCGGCTTAACGAGTATTGAATGTATGCCTGCCTTGTTGGCTCCCCAAATATCCGTAAATATCTGGTCCCCTATAAAAAGAGTATTTTCACGGGTTGTGCCCATAATCTCCATACCCTTCTCATAGCCTGCCTTTGAAGGCTTTCCTGCCTTATATACATACTCAGATTCTAGTGCATCTGCAAGAGGTTTTACCCTGTAATCTTTATTGTTAGATATAATACATGTTTTAAAACCTATCTCTTTGAGATTTTCAAACAATTCAATAGCTGGCAGTGTAACCGGCTGGTCATGCTCAACCAAAGTATTGTCAACATCAAAGAGTATTCCTCGATAACCCTTATCATAAAAGCCTTCATAGTCTATTTGGTACGCCGAGTCACAATCCTCACTGGGATATAAATTTTGAAACATATTTACCTCCATAAATTTTTATACAATAATAACTATGGGTATTTTATTAAATTATAGCTACTTTGTCAAATTACTGCGCGATGTTTAAAGAACTTTAATATTTACCATGCTTAGTTATTTATTTTGATACAGTCAATGTAACATTTTTACCATAAAGCTTAAGTATGTATTTATTTCCTTTTTTGCTCATAACACTTGTATCCAAAGGCATGTATGATTCTACGTTATTATTATCTACACAGATAAGATATTCTTTCTGCATAGCCGCCAAACTCTTAAATTTCATGGAACCTGTGCTCGTTGTCACTGATTTGTAACCTGCACAATCTGTAAACATCTGTACCCAGTACGGCGGATTTGTATTCATATATCCAACTCCCATATACCCAAATTTGTTATTTAGTATGTTTGCCCGACGCCCCTCGGAATTCATCCAGTCAGTCACAACCTGGGTCGAAGAATGCTGTCCGCTTGCTATGTTTTCAGCAGCATATTTATGCTCAAATGAATCCGAAATTGTAGTATATGGTTTTTCACCGTTAGGACGGGTATGATCATACGACAACACTATCTCTTTCTCACGTATATTGCATGCATTTTGTAATGCATCAGGCATAGTAAGCAACGACAGCCTGTTCGCAAATCGTTTCTGATTTATATATTTGAGAACACCCCATTCATAACTGTCAACCGAAATCTTATCACTGGGATATTTTGACTGTACTTCGGCACTTGCAGACGAAAGCTTATCATTTGCAACACCGATTTTCTTTGCAGCTTTAAGTATTGTAGTGACTTTCTTCTGTGTAATAACATTATTATAAACCTTTACACTCTTATCACCGTTTACCAGAACAAAGTAAGGTGTAGTAAGTGAATCTAATTTTGTGTAATCCCAAACAAACTCTAAAGATGAATAGTTATTAACGCAGCCATAAATAGGAACTTTTTGCTTTTCTATAGCTGTTTTTATAGTCTTCTTCATTTTCTTTGAATAACTGCAGTCGGTCTTAGTTACGAGCAGCAGGAAAGTTTTACCCTCTCTTGAAAGCTGGTCTGCCTTTCCTGGTGTAATCTGAGAATAATACTTTGATGTGATATACTTAGCTGCATCAATTTCAACCGGTGTACCTTTTTTCATTGCCGGGAAATTCTTCTCAAGCACGTTTCTGCTTACGAGGTCAACATAATCTACTGTAGATGTTTTCTTTGTGGTGCCTTTTGTAATCTGTATTGCATTTGAACACTCCCAGCCACCAAGTTTAGCTACTGTAGCGGCTGCAGATGCCACAGGATAAATTTCCGTCATCCACATAGAAACGTCGGTACGTTCAAGCAAAATAGTGTTTCCACTCTTATTGTCCATTCTGTAAGAACTTCTCGCAACATTTGGCAGCAGATACAGATTGGCAATAGTGCCTGTCCCTGTTGTAGTATTGATTGCCTTAAATATCTCGCTGCTGTCATTAAGATAATGGAATGAAGTTGCTTTCTTTTTAAAGCTTCTTATAGGCGAACCATCGTCTACATCATTATCAAAAGAATACGCATAACCATCCAGTGCCCTGTAACCGCCCGGAACATCAGTAAGGTAATCCGTCTTACTCTTAAGTACATTAGGTCTGTTGTCTGAACAATGATTATTGATAAGCATTGATACATCATTGCTTTCTTCCGGAACCATTCCTACAAAGTTTCCATTGTCAAATCCCGGAGATTTTGTGCTCTGATATATAGGGAATATACGTCTTATAAGAGACTTTGTGCCATTTTTAGTCATAGTTCCCATACTTTCAGTATCCTGCAGCCCGAATGCCCACATACGTCCGTCGGCATTTTCAACAAAACCAGTCTTTGCAACTTCAGTAGTTCCTGTTTGTGAACTATATGCATCATATTGTCTTGTATAATACTCATAAGGAAAAACACGCACGGCATTTTTAGTTACAAGATTAAGTTTAAGTTCCAGAGTATATGACTGTGAAAATGAACCGGTTGCAGGATCCATCGTGTAACCGCCAATTCTGACATCCTCTACCCAGCGGTAGAATGTTTTGTCTTTAGTGCAGATACCACCTGGAACAATTGTTGTAACATTATCCTTTTTTGCATATACAAGACCCTTTTCATAATATTTCTGCTCGCCAAGATAAGTATAACCCATAGAGAAACTGCCGTCATTTTTCAATACACCAATTACTCTGCCATAGCGGTGCTCGGCAAAAGCCTTACAATCAGCGGCTATTGTTTTTCCACTATTGATTTCTTTTACCTCATCTTTGTTTGTCAGATAATGCCCCATTCCGGCCTGTTTGACATCACTTGCAAGTTTTTTCATTTCATAATCACTTGAAACACCGTAGAGAGTTCCATCAGCAGTCAGAACAGTCCTTCTTGTAACTCCTGAGGACACTGTGAGAACATTTTCTGAATAATCTGCAACATTCTCAATTTTATTCATAACGCAAGGGTCAATCTCACCATCTTTGCGTCCTACCTGATAGTATGTATTATCCGGAGATATAAACTCATTGACACTTAAAATGTTGTTTGTCATATAGCGCGGTGTGCCTTTAAGCTCTGGATACTGTTTATACTCATAATTAAATTCTTCCTCTTTGCTGTCATCACTGCTTTCACTTTGATTTGAACCTATAAGCCCATCGGCAACACTTTTATCCTCAAGCCACGCATATTGAGGTTTAAAATACATGTAACGTGAACTTGAACTTTTATCATCCGTGGCTTTAAAAAGGTTATTCTGTTTTGAAAAATAAATACAGCATCTATATCCCTGTATTAGGGAACATGTAAGAAATTCTCCATCAGGTCCGACTGCCATGATGGCAGTTGCAGGACTGATATTTCTGACAAAATTCTTTTCAGCATCGTAAAGGTCAATAGATATAATTATCGAATCCTTCGTAATCCATTTGCTATAATTTTCATAAGTCGTAGCAGACGGATCGCCCATTGCCAACAGATAATTATTTTCATCTATATCAAAATATTTCATCATGTCAGCCTTATCTAAGGTACCGAAAGTGCCTTTATAATTGATTTTGAAAAACTGTCCCTGCATGTCCGTTCGTTTCAGTTCTTCTGCAAACATAATACTTTCAGCGTTTTCATCCCTAAACCTTGTACCGATAAAAAAACTGAAACTGTACTTTCCGCTTACATCAACGCTGTATGAACTCGCCTTAGCAGAGTAAACCTGATTTACCGGGATATAACGGTCAAATAATGTTTGTGTCTGATCCGCCGCTGATGTACTGCGGACAGGCATAATAGGTAAAACGCTTACTAACATAAGCGCAACCAATGCCGTTGATAAGATACGCTTTTTCATATTAATCACCTTTCCTTTCCTCGGGAAGAATTGACAAGCTTCATTATAATAAATATACACTATACGCTGCCAATGACACAAGCAATATGTGTAAGAAAAAACGTATCATATCAAGAAAAATTATGGAGAGGATTTTATTATAACTGTCTTGCCAGATTTGCCATTTCTATCGCACTGAGGGCACAATCATATCCCTTATTTCCGGCTTTTGTTCCGGCTCTCTCAATTGCCTGCTCGATATTATCTGTCGTAACTACACCAAAGAGTACAGGTACCCCAGATTCGAGAGATACACTTGCTATTCCCTTTGCAGCTTCGTTACATACAAGATCATAATGGCTTGTTGCACCTCTTATTACGGCACCAAGGCATATAACTGCATCATATTTGCCTGACATTGCCATTTTTTTGGCTATAACCGGAATTTCAAATGCACCGGGAACCCATGCAAAAGTTATATTATCGTCTTCAACACCGTGGCGTACAAGACCGTCTCTTGCGCCCGAAATAAGTTTTGATACGATAAACTCATTAAATCTTGCTCCGATTATTCCTACTTTCATTCCTTCTGCTGCGACTAATTTTCCTTCTAATGTTTTCATAATATTTTATCTCCTTATTTTTTCTATAAATATGCTATTTATTTTAATATTTATTATTTTTAGCAAAAATCATTTTATTTTTGTATTTTGCGCAAAAGTTTATTTTTCTTTTGCTTTTTTACATATTAAGCAGATGTCCCATTTTTTCTTTTTTTGTTCTAAGATAAAAGCTGTCATATTTTCCAGGTTCCATTTCAATAGGAACCCTTTCAATTATTTTGAGATTATATCCCTCAAGTCCATAAACTTTGAGTGGATTATTTGTCATCAGCTTAAGTTCATGAATGCCAAGATCCACAAGAATCTGTGTTCCTATCGTATAATCCCTTGCATCCTCAGGGAAACCAAGTTTAAGGTTGGCTTCAACTGTATCCAATCCGCCATCCTGAAGCTCATATGCTCTTATTTTGTTAATAAGACCAATTCCTCTTCCCTCCTGGCGCATATAAAGGAGAACACCTCTTCCCTCTTTTGCTATCATCTTCATAGCTGCATCATACTGCTGGCCACAGTCACATCTTGCCGAACCCAGTGCATCACCTGTAAGACACTCTGAATGAACTCTGCAAAGAACCGGTTTTCCGTCTGTTATATCACCTTTGACAAGTGCTACATGATGCTCTCCATTCAATTTATTGATATATCCGTAAATTGTAAATTCTCCGTATCTTGTAGGCATTTTTGCTTTTGCAACACACTCTACCAGAACCTCATGTTCTTTTCTGTACTGCACAAGATCAGCAATCGTTCCTATCTTAAGGTTATGCTTTTTTGCAAATTCCATAAGATCAGGTGTTCTTGCCATAGTTCCGTCATCTTTCATGATTTCACAGCAAAGTCCAACAGGTTTAAGTCCGGCAAGTCTTACAAGGTCTACAGTTGCTTCTGTGTGGCCGTTTCTTTCAAGTACACCACCTTTCTTTGCTTTTAGCGGGAACATATGTCCCGGAGTTCTGAAATCAGATGGTTTTGCATCATCCTCAACAAATTTCATCGCCGTAATTGAACGCTCATATGCCGAAATTCCCGTCGCAGTATCTACATGGTCTATTGATACCGTAAATGCCGTACAATGATTATCAGTATTTACCTCACACATTTGCGGAAGCATAAATTTATTTGTATATTCTTCGGTCATAGGCATACATATAAGTCCCTTTGCATAACTTGCCATGAAATTTACATTTTCATTTGTGGCAAACTGTGCAGCACATATTACATCTCCCTCATTTTCTCTTTCTTCATCATCAATCATTACTACGATTTTTCCTGCCTTTATATCTTCCAGGATTTCATCAATAGTATTAAATTTATTTTCCATAATCAAGTTCCTTCCTCTCTATATATTTTCTTATTATTACCCTTAATAAAAACCGTTTTCATTCAGAAAATTCATCGTTATACTGTCTGAATTATTTCTTTCTTCGCTTTTATTATCTCTATCATCTGTTTTAAAGTTCATAAGTCTTTCAACATATTTGCCTACTATATCATTTTCGAGATTCACTATATCACCCGGATTCCTGTTAAGCAATGTCGTCTCCTCGCCTGTATGAGGTATCACTGAAACCGCAAAACTGCTGTCTGTAAGCTTAGCCACCGTAAGACTTATTCCATCAATAGTTATCGATCCTTTTTCAACTATATATCTCAAAATTTTTGCAGGTGTTTCTATCTCAACCCAGACTGCATTATCCTCTTTTTCAAAAGAACTTATAACCCCGACACCATCTATATGTCCTGATACTATATGTCCTCCAAATCTTCCGTTTGCAGCCATCGCACGCTCAAGATTAACCATGCTCCCGTGTTTCAATGAACCTAAGGAACTTCGTCTCAATGTCTCCGCCATCACATCCGCACTGAATTTTCTGCCACTTATTGAAGTAACAGTCAGACACACACCATTTACCGCAATGCTGTCACCTATTTTGGTATCTTCAAGCACTTTGACGGCGGCTATCGTAATAACTGCCGAATTACTGCCTTTTGCAACAGCTTCAACTTTTCCTGTTTCCTCGATTATCCCAGTAAACATTTTTTCACCACCTTATATTCTCTTATGCAGCATTTAACATTGATATTTTTATAAATCACATTCGATAAGAATATCACTGCCAATATTTGAAACCTTAACATTCCTGCAGATAAATGCTTCATCAGGACTTTTTACACCAATCCCTTTTACCGGATTATATATGCCGCTTCCCCCGAATATCTTTGGAGCTATATATGCCTGAATATGATTTACAATTCCGGCTTCAAGTGCACTCATATTTAATGTTCCTCCGCCTTCAAGTAAAATTCCGTCTATCTTTCTCTCTCCAAGTTTGATCATAAGGTCTTTCAAATCAACCCGCCCGTCTTTCTTATGAGTTTTTATAACATCAATGCCTCGTTGTTCTAAAAATCCGACACGTTTATTGTCATCAGAAACGGTTGCTATAATTGTCGGTATTTCTGATGCAGTTTTTACTATATTACAGTTTTCCGGTATTCTCAGATTACTGTCACATATAATACGCACCGGATTTGTACCGCCTTCAATACGACAGGTAAGACTCGGATTATCATTTATAACAGTCTGTACTCCCACCATAATTCCTTTAAGTGCATTTCTTATATACTGCACGTTTTGTCTTGCTTCTTCTGATGTCACCCACTTGCTCTCACCATTATCACATGCAATCTTCCCATCAAGTGTCATTGCATATTTCATTACGACATACGGTGTCTTTTTGGTTATGTAATGAAAAAACACATCATTTAATGCATCACACTCTTCTTTTAATACACCTGTCACAACATTGATACCGGCATCTTTCAGCTGTATTATTCCCTTACCTGCAACAAGTTCATTTGGATCATCTGAACCAATATACACATTTTTTATTCCATGCTCAATTATCGCAAGTGTGCACGGAGGCTGTTTTCCGTAATGACAGCATGGTTCCAATGTAACATACATATCACTTCCGCAAGCACTTTCACTAAGTTTTGAAAATGCATCTCTTTCCGCATGAAGTTCGCCATATTTTTTATGATATCCCTCTGCAATAATTCTGCCTTCCTTAACTATAACAGCACCAACCAGAGGATTTGGTGAAACTTTTCCTGCACCTTTTTTAGCAAGCTCTATAGCCCGCCGCATATACTTCTCATCCATATATGACCTCCAATTTTAAATTTTTATGGGTTTTTTCTAAAAATATGATATAGATGTATCTATTATATAGATTTCTAAATTTAAAATAGATTTATTGATTTTCTGATATTGTTAAAATATTTTGAAATTTTTTTCAAGAAAATCTTATTTGTAAAAAAGAAAAACCCTGAAAAAATTTCAAGGTTTCTAATAAGATAAATTTATATAATGTTCTGAATAATATACATAAACAATCAAATCGGTACATTTAATTTCTCTCATCCAGACTATACTGTCGGCTTTGGAGTCTCACCAAATCATGCCTGTAAAGGCTTGCGGGCTCAATCATAATAAAATGAAAATACCGCCGGTGGGGAATCGCACCCCGCCTTGAAATTAAATCAAGTATATAACACCTATAGTATAATGTCAATACTGATTATTTTTGAAATCATAATTTTTTACAGCGTTTTTTATCATAGAAATATAATTTTTCTTTCTGCCCCGCTTTTCAAGAATTTCACTAAACAATTCATGACATGAAACAAATTTTATTTCATCAACTTCCTCATTTTGTATATGACAATCAGTGATAGCAAAATCCCTTTGCGCAAAAAAAACATCAATTATGCGACCTGTTTTTATGATACGACCGACATAATGCAATTCTTCTTTTGACAAATTTACACCAATTTCTTCACATGTTTCTCTTATAACTGCATCATTGCTGTTTTCACCTGAAAGAGCTGCACCACCTGTTATATCCCATTCCCCCGGATGAGACTCCTTGTTCTTTGAGCGTTTCTGAACAAGAACTTCACCGCTTAGATTGAACAGATACATATGTACGCATAACATATAGTCACCATCTTTCGGAATTCCTCTTTCCATGGTGCGTCCTGTTTTTTTACCGTTTTCATCATATACATCCCAAATTTCCGTCATGATTTCCTCCAAATTCGTGCAATGTTTAGATTTATCTCTTTTCTGCTTCCATTTTGCTGTAAACACATCCACAATAATTTTGGCGGTATAAATCATATTGTCTGGAATATTCAATAGATTTCAAATACCCGCCTTTCTTTTTAAAATCAGAGACAAGGTATCTGATACCGTATTCTTTTTCAAGTTTTAGACCTATCTCATTTAATTTAGCGGCATTTTTGTGGGGACTTATCGATAGTGTAGTCGTAAAAAACTCAAAACCGTTTTCAGCTGCATATACCGCCGCCTCCCTCTGCCGCATTTCATAACATTTAAAGCAGCGCTCCCCGCCTTCCGGAATATTTTGAAGTCCTTTTGCCATTTCAAAAAATTTTTCCGGTTCATACTTACCTTCCGCAAATGAAACTTTATTTTTTACTGGGAGTTCGCTTATAAGCCTTTTTTGTTCTTCTACTCTTTTCTGATACTCTTCTGCCGGAGAAATATTAGGATTATAATAAAATATTGTTATCTTAAAATAATTTGCAAGATAACTAAGACAATAGCTGCTGCAAGGTGCACAACAACTATGCAGCAGTAATGCCGGTACTCGGTTTTCTTTTTGCAAATTGTCAATTATTTTGTCAAGCTCAATCTGATAATTTATCTTATTCATCTGTTAACGTTCTCTTCTCCTTTTATGGTACAAAAACCGACAACAGTATAGTATTCTTTATGACTGCTCCGGTAAGTCCTATTTCAGTCCATGCAGCAGCCGGCACAATTGTAAATAAAAAGCTGCAAATGACATATATTATTATAAAGTCAACAAGAAATCCTGCAACAGCCCCGCCTGCTTTGTTTAAAAAGCCTATTACCGGAATATGGTCAACTATTTTTAATACTTTGATAAGCTTTCTGAAAATATACCTTACCACAAAAAAAACTATCATGAATATGACTGTATATAAAAACGCTTCTGTTACATTCGTAACCCCGTTTTTTAAAATCCCGGTATCTTTTGAAATATTTTTCGATATTTCATCTGCAATATACGGAGATATTGTTTTTGACAATATCCCTGCAAGAATATAAGAAACGCCGACAACTATGAGGCTTGCCACTTTCATAACAAGTCCCTGATGCCATCCGCTTACAAGCGACACACAAAAAATACATGCTAATACTATATCTATTATCGTACCGATATCCATTACATTAAAACGTCTGCCATGTCGTAAAGACCTGCGCCCTTTCCTTTAATAAATTTAGCAGCAGTAACAGACCCTTTTGCAAATACAGCTCTTGAATATGCTGTATGTGAGAATGTTACAACTTCATCTGTCCCTGCAAAAATAACATCATGCTCTCCGACTATAGTACCACCTCTTACAGCTGAAATACCAAGTTCTTTTTTATCACGTTTCTGTCTTACTTTAGAACGGTCATAGACATACTCGTACTGTCCGCCCATCTCATCATTTATGGAATCTGCAAGTGCAAGTGCAGTACCAGAAGGAGCATCAAGCTTTTGATTGTGGTGTTTTTCAACTATCTCAATATCAAATCCTTCGGTTGCAAGTTTTTTTGCAGCCTCCTTAACAAGTTTCATTAAGAGATTTATTCCAAGCGACATGTTTGCTGACTTCAGTACGGCAACTTTTTTGCTTGCTTCTTTAAGATAATCAAGTTGTCCGTCAGATAAACCTGTCGAGCATACAATTATAGGAATCTGTTTCTCTACTGCATAGTCCATTCTCTCCTCAAAACCGTTTGCAGAAGAAAAATCAATAATTGCGTCAGCCTTTACATCACAATCTTTTATATCCGTAAAAACAGGATATGTATTTTGTCTGTTGTTTACTATATCAATACCTGCAACAATCTGTGCCTCACTGTCATTTCCTACTATTTCAGTAATCATCTGACCCATGCGGCCATTGCATCCTAACATAATTATATCTGTCATTTTATCCTCCAATTTCTGTATTATACCATAAAGGGCAGACCAACGGACCTGCCCACTTTATTATTTACAATATCATATTTTTTATACATAGATTATATAATTTATCACTATGCAACCACATTAAAACCTGCATCTTTCAATGCCTGTCTGAGAACTTCCTTGTGTGCATCTTCCATTTCTGAAAGCGGCATACGAAGTGAGCCTACATTGAAACCGAGCATATTCATGGCAGCCTTTACAGGAATAGGATTTACCTCACTGAAAAGTGCATGGATTACAGGAAGAAGTTTTATCTGAAGTTCCTGGCTTCCCTTTACATCGCCTACCATAAGTTTAGCAACTATATCATGAGTCTCTTTCGGTGCAACATGAGAGAGAACAGAGATAACACCCTTTCCGCCCAAAGCTACGATAGGTACAATCTGATCATCATTTCCTGAATATACATCGATTTGTCCCTCAGACTCATAAATAATGTTCGCTACCTGTGAAAGATCTCCTGATGCCTCCTTAACGGCAACGATATTGTCAACCTCTTTAGCAAGTGATGCTATAGTTTTAGGCTGGATATTTACACCTGTCCTTCCCTGGATATTGTAAAGTATCATAGGAATATCCACACTGCCTGCAATAGCAGTAAAGTGCTTTTTCAAACCGTTCTGTGTCGCTTTATTATAATAAGGAGATACAACTAATATTCCATCAGCACCAACCCGCTGTGCCTCTTTTGATAAATAAATCGCTGTGTCAGTGCAGTTTGAACCTGTACCCGCAATAACAGGGATACGCTTCTTTGTCATCTCAACACAAGCTTTTATAGTCTCGATATGTTCCTCATGTGTCATTGTAGATGCTTCACCTGTTGTTCCACAAACAATTATGGCATCTGTTCCGTTTTCAATCTGATAATTAACGATGCGCTCCATTTCATCATAGTTTATAGAGCCATCTTCATGCATAGGTGTTATAAGTGCAACACCTGCACCAGTAAAAATAGACATAACTATCTCCTCCTCATCAATTATGTATATAATATTATATTCAAAATAGTTACACTTGTTGTGTACTTTTCAAATCACATTTTATCTGTATCATCTTTTTCAAGTTCAATCTTAGATATGACATTCGTATACTTGATAAGTTCCTGTGGCAGATTTCTGCCTGTGAGCACAAGTCTAGTGTAATCGTCGCGAAGTTCTATTAGCTTTGTAATATCTGAAACTTCTATAATCCCGAAGTCCAAAAGACCAAGCACCTCGTCAAGTACCAGAACATCACATTCTCCCGTATCAATGACCTTTTTGGCAAAATTAAATCCGTTTAAAATATTCTGCTGTTCTTCTTTTTTCTGAGACGGCAGAAGTGAATCATATGATTCCTCGGATTTTTCAAATCTGAATAATTTTATATCCGGTTCCAATCTCTCAAGAAAATTAAATTCTTCTGCATCTTTTCCTTTCAAAAACTGTATTATAATAACAGACTGTCCAAGACTTGCAGCTCTGATACACTGTCCAACTGCCGCCGATGTCTTTCCTTTTCCCGGTCCGTAAAAAACCTGAACTATTCTTTTTCCCATTTTTCCTCATTTCCTTTTTATTCTTATAATCTAAGAATGGCCAGATAACGACATATTTATTCATCATCGTCAACTCTAGCCATTCTATCACATATATTCTAAAAAATCTACCTAAATTTCACTAATCAGTATTTTTTCTGTAATTTATTACAACATATTTTTACCTCTTATTCAACCTCTATATCTCCTAACCCATACTCTTTGAAAAATTATTCCTCTGAGAGATATTCCAGCTTGCTGACTGAAACCTCGTATGCAACCCTCTTCTCATAAAGCTCTTCATCAATTTTTTTCTGATATTCCCTGCTCTGTATCCTGCCCCAAAGCTGAATATGTGCACCGACTTCAAACTGGTCGGCATATCTTGCATTTCTTCCCCAGCAGATACATGGAATATAATCAGATTTACCATAAGGTCTGTTTACGGCAAGCAATACATCGGCAATCTCTCTTCCAAGTGGTGTCTTTCTGTAAACCGGTTTTTTACAAACATATCCATCGAGGAAGATATGATTAGGATTTTGTTCTCCTTCAGGAATGTCAATAAATGATACCTCTCTTGCAAAAACAGATAATACAAGTCTATTTTTAGTTTCCTCATGTCTGTTATATGACCTGAATTGTCCGCTGGCCTGTAAAATGCAGCCTTTATAGTCTCCCTTTACATCCATAAGTCTGTCTGAAACCATAACCGGAATAATGTCACAGGAATCACTTAGCCTGCTCACTGCTATGTTCACTAAGAAAAAATTTTCACCATAAATTTCATGACTGAAAGTAAAATCACTCACAACTTCTCCTGCAATTGTTACCTGATTATTCGTAAACACTTTATCCAACATATTTTCTTTTCCTCCATTATTTTGCAGGTGTATTACAACCCGCTTGTATTTTGTTTTAATAAATTATATGACATTTTAAACTTTTTAGAACCACTTTATACCCCCTATTTCAATAATCTGTATATCATTTTTCGACATTTCCGATATATATACCTATTATAAGATACATCTTTTTGCGTATTTTTTCCACATGTAACTATGTTTTTGCTCCACAAATGCAATTTCTGCCATTCAAAAGTGAACAGTAACAATTTTATACTATATATAAATATTTTTTTGTTTATTTTTATATCTTGTACACCGGCGTTTTTTTCGATATAATAGTTATCTGTGGATTTTTGTTTGATTTAAAAATAATGGAGGAAATTAAAAAATGAACATTAAACGTGATGATATAAGAAACATTGCCATTATCGCCCATGTCGATCATGGAAAAACTACTTTAGTAGATGAACTTCTTAAACAGAGTGGTGTTTTTCGTTCAAATCAGGAAGTAGCTGAGCGAGTAATGGATTCAGGTGATATAGAGAGAGAACGTGGTATTACTATCTTATCAAAAAATACTGCCATAACATATAAAGACACAAAAATAAATATTATAGATACACCGGGACATGCTGACTTCGGCGGTGAGGTTGAACGTGTTCTTAAAATGGTAAACGGTGTTGTACTTGTTGTCGATGCATTCGAGGGAGCTATGCCTCAGACAAAGTTCGTTCTTAAAAAAGCACTTGAACTTAATCTTCCTGTTATCGTATGCATAAACAAAATTGACCGTCCTGAAGCCCGTCCTGCTGAGGTTGTAGACGAGGTTCTCGAATTATTTATTGACCTTGATGCAAGCGAGGAACAGCTTGACTGCCCATTCATCTTTGCTTCCGCTAAAGCAGGTGTCGCATCTTACAGCATGGATGAAGAAGGCAAGGACATGGTTCCTCTTTTTGAGACTATACTTGATTACATTCCTGCCCCTGAGGGAGACCCTGATGCAGGAACTCAGGTACTTATAAGCACTATCGATTACAATGAATATGTAGGTCGTATCGGTATAGGTAAAGTTGACAACGGAAAAGTCAGTGTAAATCAGGATGTTGTTATCGTAAACCATCATGACAAAGACAAAATGCAGCGTGTAAAAGTAAGCAAGCTTTATGAATTTGACGGTCTTAATAAAGTCGAAGTCAAAGAAGCAGGCATTGGCTCTATAGTTGCAATTTCAGGTATTGCAGACATTCACATCGGTGATACTCTCTGCTCTCCTGAAAATCCTGTTGCAATTCCGTTCCAGAAGATTTCAGAGCCAACTATCGCAATGCACTTCATAGTAAATGACAGTCCTCTTGCAGGTCAGGAAGGAAAATTTGTTACATCAAGACATCTTCGTGACAGACTTTTCAGCGAATTAAATCACGATGTAAGTTTAAGAGTTGAGGAGACAGAAAACACTGACAGCTTTAAAGTTTCAGGACGTGGAGAGCTTCATCTTTCAGTTCTTATTGAAAATATGCGCCGTGAGGGATACGAGTTTGCGGTAAGCAAAGCTGAAGTTCTTTACAAGACAGATGAGAGAGGCAAAAAATTGGAGCCTATGGAACGTGCATATATTGATGTTCCGGACGATTTTTCAGGAAATGTCATTCAGAAATTAAGCAATCGTAAAGGTGAACTTCAGGGAATGTCATCTATAGGTGGCGGATTTACAAGACTTGAATTCCTCATACCTTCGCGTGGTCTTATCGGCTACCGTGGCGAATTTATGACAGATACAAAAGGAAACGGTATTCTTAATACTATGTTTGAAGAATATGGTCCATATAAAGGAGACATTGCATATCGTAAACAGGGTTCACTTATAGCATTTGAATCTGGCGAAACTGTAGCATACGGTTTATTCAGTGCTCAGGAACGTGGCACTTTATTTGTAGGTCCGGGTGAGAAAGTTTATGCCGGCATGGTTATTGGACAGAACGGAAAAGCTGAAGATATAGAATTAAATGTTTGTAAGACCAAACATCTCACAAATACACGTTCTTCATCAGCAGACGATGCCCTTAAACTTATTCCTCCAAAGAAGCTCAGTCTTGAGGAAGCTCTTGAATTTATTGATACGGACGAATTACTTGAAATCACTCCTGAAAATCTTCGTATCCGTAAAAAAATACTTGATTCAACACTTAGATTCCGTTCTAAGAAAAACGCAAAATAATAAGTTTATAAAGCTTAAAACAATATATAATATCCAAATATAAAACAATATCCTGAGAACAGTTAATCTGTTTTCAGGATATTGTTTTTAGTGTATAGAAAAATGCTCTTAACACAAAGTGAATTTTACAACTATTCATTGTTGTCCTTTGAGTCTTCACCGTCTTTGTTTGTATCATCTCCCGCTTCGTCATTAGGAGTAGGTTCAGGTGTATGAATTATATCCTCACTGTCTGTCGGCTTTTTTGTTGCCACCGGTTTAGGTGTACTCTCTGCTTTATCAGATTCTTTTTTTCTTATCGTTATTTTAATTTTAGGATATTCAAGAACTTCACATTCCTCTCCAACATCACATCGAAGTCTCATGGCATATGTTCCCTCTCCCAATCCTTTGCAGTTGATGTACGGACTGATTGTTTTTGTATTCAGATTTCTCAAATCCGATGCTATACCTGTAACGACAACATAAACATTCGACAAGTCAGACGCAGGTATAACTTCGTAATCGTCATCCAATCCGCTGTACGCTATATCATTTGCCGCTATCTGAATTTTCTTTTTGTATAATTGTTCAATAATTATCTTAATTGAAACAGTTGCAGACTCATCTAACACGGTAATATTTTCCGGTAGATAATCGCTTATCAAAATATCCTGTTCAAGTTTTCTCGAATCACTGGTCATTCCTGAAATATCAAGCGTTATCGGAACAGAATTTACATGTGAAAGAATTCTAGGTCTCCCTGCTATTTCTACCTCTTTTGGCAGACAATTTGTCTTTACATACTGATAGCCCTTCGCAGGTTCACCAATAATTTTAACTTTTACAGGTATCTTTTTGGTTTCTAAAACGCTTGCCGTAACCCTGATACTGTTGGAACTGAATGTGAGCGTACTGGATGTAACCTTATTTCCGTCAGAGTCATATGCCGCGGGAACCAATCTTTTTGCAAAATCATCTGATACATTGTTCACATTGAGGTATACTCTCACAGAATCAATCTGTCTTATGGCAGACTCTCCTCCGGATACCTCTATCATATTCGGTTTTGCAATACACTCTCCTATGCTGTATCCCTTTTCAGGATTTCCCTCCGTAATAACAGTCACCTTGACCTGCTTGCTTGCCCTGTTTTCAAGAGAAACTTTCAAAACCTGGTCACATTCAAGAGTTACCTCTGACGAAACATTTATTGTCAATGACGGTTTAATCGCAACTGCATTTACTGCTGAGAGATCAGATAAATCTGCTGTCGCTCTTATGTCAGATGCCTCAAGTTTGTCTACAACACTCTTTTTTCCCCGTACTTTTACGCTGGCTGTACTTCCGTCTATGACCTCATAAACTTTATTTACCGATTGAAGTGCACTCTCATTTATCGTCTCGACATTTACACTGAATGTCCTTGTTTTATATGGGTCATCAATATTGATAATAATCATCCAAATAAGCAGTGCAAAAAAAACAGAACCAATTTTTATACCAATATTATTTAAGTAAATACGTTTTGTTTCCTCTTTCATAATACCCTCCCATCCTAATTTTGCTTAGCTTTCTTTGAATGAAAGTTGATTTTAAATCTTTTTTTAGTCTCATCAGGATTGCCCTGAATTTCAGAAATCTTTTTCCTTAAAAGATCTCCGTCAACATTTCTTAGGAGTTTACCGCCTATGGCTATGGAAATCTTACCTGTCTCTTCTGATACGATTATTGTAAGACTGTCACTTACTTCACTGATACCAACACCTGCCCTGTGTCTCGTACCAAGTTCTTTTGACAATCCAAGATTGTCCGAGAGAGGCAGATAACATGTTGCTGCTACAATCCTGTCCCCTCTTATTATGACTGCCCCATCATGAAGCGGAGTATTATGCTCAAATATATTTATAAGAAGCTGCGAACTTATAGTTGAGTCCAAAGTAATTCCTGTTCTCTCATACTCTGTCAGAACAATATCCTGCTCTAATATAATAAGTGCACCTGTCTTAACCTTTGCCATCTCAACAGTGGCTCTGATTATCTCATTAATCGAGCGGTCTGAAAAACGTTTATTTTTATCTTTTTGTTCATCAAAAGGTATTATTGAACGCACGATATTTTTCTTTCCGAGTTCTTCAAGAGCTTTTCTGAGTTCAGGCTGAAAAACAATTATCAAAGCAGTAATTCCAATTGCTATTGTTTTATTAAATATCCACATAATAACACTCATATTTAATAAATATGCAACTATATAACATAAAAATAATATTAAAATCCCCTTAACTAAAGCCCACGCTCTTGTCCTTTTTACCCATAAACTGACATGATAAATCGTAAATGCTATTATAAAAATTTCTAATATATCAGTCAATCCTATTTTAGGAAAAGATAATACATAAAAATATTCTTTAAATAATGATATTACAGCCTCCATTATTCCTCCATATTGTTTCTAACTCTTATTTTTAATATACCAAATATATTTTATATCTATTTTTCTTTTTTTTCAATATCATTTAAATCATCGTCATCAAGTGAAACCGTAAAATCAAAGTTATGGTCAAAGTCATCCTTCTGATTTTGATTATTCTGTAACATATTTTCCGCACTTTTATCATTCGATAATTCATCACCCTGCTGTTTGTCTTCATTGTGATGTTTTATAAAAGTGTGTGCATTATATCTTTTTATATTCTTGTCAGCTTTCGCAATACTGTTTTTTGGAACTGCTCTCACATAATAATAATATTCATCATCCTCAAACTGCAGATTTTCTACACCGCTGTAATTTAATGACAGCCTGAAAAACTGGATAATCCAAACTATTATTATTGATATAATCACTGAACTAAAAAATTTTATCATGCTCATATTTATATCCATGAAAAAATTCATTATCAGCAGCAGTATCATATTTACAAATCCTCCGCTAACAATTGCAATTTCAAATGAATAATCAATTTTTGCGTTTCTTACAAAATATACTACAATTGTAACCACCGAAAATACCATCAGTGTGATATAGAGTTCTTTATCCGTAAAAGTCTGCTGCATAACAAGATAATATAAATTTATGGTGTCCTCTGTGGATGTACTTACAACAGTAATTACGTTCTGCAAAAAGAAATATATCACCACACCTATTGCTTCAGGAATTATTGACAACGGTGTTTCCATAACACCAAGAAGTACAGGAACAACATATGGCACTCCAAACGAAGATAATACAGGCATTGACAATATTACATATCCGTCTTTCGGAATAAAACGCACATATATAAAATACAATATTGCAAAAATCAGCGCCGTTATAAACGCTAAATAACGTGATACATATAAAATATGCAGAACAATAAACACAACTTCAAAAAATAGTAATATCTGTGTCGGGAAAACTACTGAGACAGCAGCCAAAATTCCTGCTATATATGCATGATTTAAATACGGGTTAAATCCTATCACTTTGTTTGTTGCAAAAAAAGTAATAAATGCTGCCAAAAATCTAAAAAGGACATTAAAACCAGGTGCATATTTGTGATATAATTTTTGAATATGTTCTCTAATTTCCAGTAATATCGACATTTTCTGTCTCCTTCCCATCCTCTGAGTAAAATTTTTTCAATTCAAGTACATATTTATGATATTTTTGCAGTGTTTCCTGCTCTTTGTCATATTTGTCCTGATAATAAATCTTTGAAATAAGAACACTTACTATAATTATTAACAAATATGAAAACAATAATGCCATTCCGGCATATAAATAATTTATTTTCACAAAATTCAGCAATAAATAATCCATATTATACAGTGCAATCAATATCAATATAAGAAAATATCCGATTGTATAATTCCATATTACCGACAATACATGCATCTTCACATAATCGTTTTTATAAAAAAAAGCATCGTTTAGAAGTTCACTCCCATGTTCTTTTTCTTCATGAGCTATCGCTGTCATTATCCTAACTTTTTCTTCATTAACCATAGTGCTCCCCATTCCATGTACAGTTTCCCGTACTCATAATATCCACAACTGTCTTAAAATTTATTTAACGAGGCATAGTTTTTTCTCTGAGCCATGCTTTTTCGTCTTCATCAAGATACGGTGATATTCTTTTATATACTTCACTGTGATACTCGTTTAAAAGACTAATATCCCTGTCAGTCATATATTTTCTGTCAATTGCATCCCAGTCAAACGGAACCATAGTCAGATTTTCAAAATACATAAACTGACCGTTTTCATTTTTATCACCCTTCAAGCACAAAATAAGATTTTCATGTCTTATTCCAAATCTGCCCGTGCAGTAAAATCCTGGCTCATTTGATGTTATCATGCCTTCCTCAAATACGGCATACATATTTTTTTTATTTCTCATCTGCCAGCTTATTCCATTTGGTGCTTCATGCACATTTAAAATATAACCTACCCCGTGACCTGTTCCGTGATTGTAGTCCATTCCATACTGCCATAACGGCTGTCTAGCCACACAATCAAGCTGTGTACCCGTCATTCCGTACGGGAATTTTGTATTTTTAAGCCGCAGATGTGCAGTAAGTACAATCGTATAGGCCTTCTTTTCCTCATCAGTCAGCCTGCCAAGCGGGAATGTCCTTGTTATGTCAGTCGAACCGTCATAATAATGACCGCCTGTGTCAGAGAGCAAAAAGCTTTCCGGCTGCAATGCGATGTCACTCTCCTCTGTAGCAGAATAATGTACAATGGCTCCATGCTCACGATATGCCATAATAGGCGTAAAACTTGGTCCTAAGTATCCTTCCTGTTCATTTCTCAAAGCTTCAAGTTTTTTTGCGGCACTAACTTCCGTAATCTGCATTTTTCCTACATTTTTCTGAAGCCAATGCATAAACTTTGTTACAGCTATTCCATCTTTAATATGTGCTTTTCTCTCATTTTCGTATTCTGTTTTATTCTTTACTGATTTCATCAAAATAACAGGACTTTGTTTATCTGTTATTTTAATTTTATCCGGTAAACTCATTTTTATAAGATAATTTGAATTTCTTGAATCAATTAAAACATGATTTTCAGCTTTAATAACTTTTAAATCACTGTAAAATGACATGTATGGTCTTATCTCTATTTTTAATGAAGATATATATTCTTTTATATCTTCATTAAAAATTTTTTCATCCGCATACAAAACTGCCGAATCTGCATATATTATCATGTACGATAAAAAGACCGGATTACATAAGACATCATTCCCTCTTAAATTTAACAGCCACGCTATTTCGTCTAAAGCAGATAATACAAATACATCTGTATTATTATCCGACATCTTTTTTCTTAATATCCTCATTTTTTCAAAAGAATCAACCCCGGCATATTTTTCTGAAAGTCTCCATACAGGCTCTTTGGAAAGTTCAGGTCTGTCCTCCCAAAAATCATCTATATAGTCTGCATCATAAACAAATGAAATGTTTTTTAAACTAAGTTTTTTATTAAGTTGTTCTGCAAAAGCTATGCTGACTGTTCTTCCGTCGAACGCTATCCTGCCGTTCTCTGACAATTTATCAAATAAATATTCATCAATTTCAGGAACATCCGGCTGAAACATTTTCATCAAATCAATATCAGAATCTTCAAGTTCTTTTTCAGCCTGCAAAAAATATCTGCCATCCGTCCACAACGCAGCCTCTTTTTCTAAAACAACTATAGTTCCGGCAGAACCGGTAAAGCCTGATAAATATTCTCTCTCTTTAAAATAGTCTCCTACATATTCTGAACCATGAAAATCCTGAGTGCAGACAATATACGCACTGATATTATTTTCTTTCATTTTTATCCTGAGTAACTGTAATTTTTCTTTTACTGTTTTCATTATGATGCTATACCCTTTCATAATTATTATAAGTATCCAATATTTACGTTCTTAAATGTTTTAATATCATTCCTTTCAACTGCTCCTGCTTAACCGGCTTAAACAGCCAGTCATCCATTCCTGCTGCAATGTATTCATTTTCGACTCCCTGAATAACATTAGCAGTAAGCGCAATTATTTTAACTGTTCTTCCAGCATTTTCCGGCAGATTTCTTATCCTTTTCGCAGTCTCTATACCATCAACTTCAGGCATCATATGATCCATAAAAATTATATCATACCTTCTGCCGAGACTATATGCTTTCAAAATTGCACTTCCACTTGTAAAAGCCTCAATCTTAACATTGAAATCCTTTAACAATGCTGCTTCAATTCTTAAATTAACCTTGTTGTCATCGACCAGAGCAATATGTGCATTGCTTAAATCAAATTGATTATCCTTCCCTTTTGCCAGTCTTTCCTTAAAGACAATATCATACATCCGGTCAAAGACAATTCTTCTGATTTTGATAATATCTATCGGCTTTACCAGAACATTGTTCTGGTCATCTTTTGGAATGACTGTGTTGTACTCGGCAATCGCAATAGTTCTAAAAGGAAGATTTAATGACTCAACTTCCTTCTTGCTTTTCTCATATGAATACAATAATATTGTTTTCATATTGTTTATCTTTTTTAGTGGAATTTTTTCCAATTGTTTTATATTGTGCACAAATATTACCGAAATACCTAATCTTGAAAAAATTTTACTTATATGCCATTTTAAATCATATTCCTCAGTATAAAGATAAACCTTATAATTGACTACTTCACGTTCAGACGGAAGCTTTTCAAGTTCTAAATATTTCTGTATTACACTTATCTCAAAACAACTTCCAAAGCCATACTCACTATGTACTTCTATATCACCGTTCATAAGATTTGCATGCTGTTTTGATAATGCCAGACCGATTCCTGTTCCCTGTATTTTTCTGTTAGTCTTATCATCAACCTGACTGAAACTTTTAAACAGCTTTTTCATATCTGTAGGCTTAATACCTATACCAGTATCCCTGACCTTAAATATAAGCTTCATATTATTTTCAGCAAAAATATTAAATGAAATATCAAGTATGATCTTTCCCTTTTCAGTAAACTTTGAAGCGTTACTCAGGATATTCTTCAGAATAGTATATACTTTCTCATAATCACCGTATAATTTGCTTGGTATTCCCGCACCGACATTGACCTCAAAGTCTATATTTCTTTCATCAAGCTGCTCTGCCATATATGTCTCAGCTCTTTCGAGCAAATCAGAAAATTTATATTCTGTCTCATTTATATCAAGATTTCCCGAATCTATTTTTGAATAATTGAGCAAATCATCAACTATTGAAATAAGTTTCTCGCTTGCATGTCTTATTGTAGTAACAGAATCTTCCTGAAAATCGTCAAGCTTACTCTTTTCAAGAAGTTCCGTCATCCCATAAATTGCATTTAACGGTGTTCTGAGTTCATGTGACATATTTGCAAGGAATGACGATTTTGCCGCATTTGCCGCCTCAGCAGCTTTTCTTGCTACAATTTCTTTTTCACTTGCATCTCGTATCATCTTAGGATTTAAAAGTGTTAGTTGCATTATAAAGGCACTTATTCCCATAGCTGCATCCAAAAGCACATATTCACCATAATAAATTTGAATTCCTAAAAATACTGCAGAAATCACAAAAAGTCCCATCACTGTCAATTGATAATACAAGCCAAGATGCTTACCCTTGAACCAAACCAAAATCGAGCCATAAATCATATAGAATAATGAAATGCAGATCAACAGTGGCAGCATTTTCCCTCTGTGATATCCATTCTCCGCTGAGTAAGTGTATACCCAGCCTGTTACAGGAGAAAAAAGTATTAATATCTGTGCAACACCCGCCGGAATAAAATACAAATATTCCCTATATGGTATCTTTTCATATTTATTTGTCAATGCCATAACGAACATTAAATATAATGGTGCAATTAAATGAGTTGAAGCGAAATTAATCCATATACATAAATAACTCAGAAATAAATTATCACTGAAATGAACTGAAATAAACACACCGCATATTGAATCGGCAAAACTACTTATAAAACCAATCAACAAAAAATACTTAAACAATTTTGTTACAAGATTTTTTACTTGCGGAATGCAACAGTTATATACAAGTAATATAAACAAAATAACAGCAGAAGCTATATCATATTCGTATTTAAATGTCATTCTTATCCTCCAAATCTGAAAAAACATCTGCTAATTTACATCCTGTAAAAACTTATCTTCAAACTTTTCAACAGACAAGGGTTTAGAAAAATAATATCCCTGAAACATCCCACAGCCATGTTTTATAAGTGTATCAACTTCCTCTTTTGTCTCCACACCCTCTATTATCAAACCTTTTCCCAAATTCTTTGTTAAAAGAGCTGTCGCATCAAGAACAGCAACATTCTTTTCATCATGTATATTTTCTTTAATAAATTTAATATCAAATTTAACATTATCAACATTCATACTCTTTAAAATATTTAAAGATGAATAACCGCTTCCGAAATCGTCCATCTCAATCTTAAAACCAAATTTACTGAGTGATGATAACACATTTAATTTTCCTTCAACTTCTGTCACAAGCACATTCTCTTTAATCTCAAGTCGAAGATTGTCTGGATTTACATCATATTCTTTAATGAAACCGGTCAACATTTTATACACATCAAGATAAAAGAAATCCTTTGCTGAAATATTTATCGACAGGTATAAATCTTCTCTCCCCTTTTCTTTCCATTTTTTAAGCTGAATCACTGCCTGTTCCCATACCCATCCGTCAAGACGATATATCAGACCTCTCTTCTCAAAAACTCTTATAAAATCCCCAGGCATAATCATTCCCTTTTCAGGATGTTCCCATCTGACAAGTGCTTCTGCACCTTTTACCGTCCCATCACCTGAAACACGAGGCTGTAACTTTATCTTAAACTGTCCCTGTTCAATTGCTGTCTCAAAATCATTCACCAGCCCCTTTTCATAATTTACCTCATCAAGAATATCATCGTCAAAATAAGCAACATTGCAGTCATTGCTTTCTTTTATACCGTCAATAGCTATATACGCCTTATCACACATATCAGAAACCGGTTCATCTATATCTGTTATTTCATATATACCTATATTTATATATACTCCAAACAGTTTATTATGGTATTTTTTTCCAATTTCAGTATTCTTTTTGATAAAATTATCCATATCAAATAACTCTTTTGGAACACACATTGCAAATCTGTCTCCTATAAGACGTCCATATACATAATCCGCCCTGATTTTTTCTTTTAATATGTCTGCCTGCTGTTTCAAGACTTCGTCACCCATCTCAATTCCAAACAGATCATTTATCATTTGGAAATTATTTATTCTGGTACAAATTATCAGTCGTTTTACCTCCGGATTTATATGAATAATTTCACTTACCTTGTCAAAAAACTTTTCTCTTGTATAAATTCCTGTAAGATTGTCATGATTTGCACGATAAACTGCACTCCTGTATTTTTCTATTTCATTTGTTCTGTCACTCATGCAGAAATAATATCCTATAAGACGACTGTTTTCATCAAGAATCTTTTTAAATTCTGCTTTTATGTAGATTTCTTCGTCTTTATACAAATGTCCCTCAGTCCACGTTGAGGCACTCTCACCCTCTATATGTCTGCGTTCAAGCCATATAGGAAGATATTTTTCAAATATTTTTATATCATCACCTGTCTCAAACAAATCTCTCGCCAGTTCATTTGCATAAATACATTTTCCCTGAAAATCAAAACATATTATGCCACTGTTCATATCATCTACTACCAGTGAAAGTGTTTTTTCTACAAGTCCATTAGGCATAAAACTTACCGCACAATAACTTATAAACACCGCCGCAATCATATAAAATGGTATTGATATGTCAAATGACAAATCAGTACATACAAATATTGCATTTAAAAAAATCACAGTCAGAAATGTACTTAAAACAATACTGTACTTTTTCCTGTAAAACTCCGGAACTGTCATAATTTTCCTGACCATAACCGCCATAATAGCTATAACAATTATATATGAAAATCCTAAATGCATATAAAAAACAACACCAAAATCAGCTATACTGTTAAAATCACTTTGAAAAAAATATTTTTTTTCTACTAAAAAAACATTATGAAAAGGAATATTTAAAAGCAATAATGCATTATCTATCGCAGCAATAATATACAATATTCCTTTTATTCTTTTATTTAAAAAAGAATATTCGGTATAAATTCCCGTAAAATCAAACAGACCAATTAAAACCCAATCTATTGAACAACAATATATTGTTGCAAAAATATATGCAATCATATTATTATCAGAAAATCCAAACACTAAATAACTGATAACTGTCACAAGAGCTATGAATAATAACCTTGATATTGATTCTGCTACTTTTGTACCTGATTTTCTGCATTTGTATATGCAGTATAATATCCCAATAATTACTACACATACAACTGATATAAGGATATTTATCATCGTATCTCTCCAAAACAGACTGTATTATCATAAAAAGACAAGACTAAAATAATCTTGCCTTTTTACAACACCTAAAATTTATTTTTATTTAAAAATTAAACAAATCAACCTTTCCGGCATAGCGATCATTTATAACAAAATATGCAGCTCTGTCTTCCGGTTTTAAATAAAGTTTTAATGACTTAATATTTCCGGCTCTGTGTCCCTCTGACACATACTGTTCTTTAATCTTTTCTATGATAGCACTCTGTTCAACTTCTTCTCCGTGATACTGTACATATACCTCAGGTGTAAGCTGCTCTTTCTGTTTGTTTTTGCTTCCCGGCTTTCTTCCCCTCTTCTTTGGTGCAGATTGTGCACTTTCTTTCTTTGTGTTAGCAGAGACTACCTTTGTATCTGCCTTTACTGCTTCCTCTTTTGTTGCTTCAGGCTCTTTGACAGCTTCCTTTTTTTCAATCGGTTTCTTTGCCACTTTTTTAGATTCTGTTTTTTCTGTCTCTTTAGAAATCACTTTCTCTGTTTCTTTTTTAACTTCATTTTTAATTTCATTTGCCGTTGTAACATTTTCATCTTTTTCTGTTACGTTTTCCTTTGTGACAGGTGCAGTCTTTACTGCTTCTGCTTTCTTTGTTGTAGTTGTATTCTTTTTTGATGAATTTGTGCTTCTTGCCATGACACCCTCCAAAAATCTATTTACTATATGTATATTAAACATATTTAGTATATTACTTATGCCCGATATTTGCAAGAGATTACGCATGATTTTTTATTTTTCCTTAAAGCTGTCCCTATTTACAAACCATATTCCGGCAGCTACCAATATGATTGATACCGTATATTTAAAATAAAATTTCTCCCCAGTCAGAATACACGATGTGAGTGTTCCGAAAACCGGAATAAGTGCATTGAATATTGCAATCTGCCCCACAGGATTGTATGACAAAAGCTGATTATACAAAACAAAACCTATTACAGAAATACATACAAGCCCCGCCATTACAAAAATACCTTTTAATGTTATTCTCTCAACACTTCCGCCTAAAACAATACCTCCTATAAGAAGCATTATACCTCCAATCGACAATCCATACCCTGTCGCTTTAATCACGCTTATCTTTCTGTTTACCGTAACAACTCTTGTTATAACGCCTCCAAATGCAGCACAGAATGTACTTATAAGAAGAAATCCCTCTCCATTAAATGAAAGACCTCCAATCATGTCTGTTGTATAATTTGCTATTACAATACCCGAAAATCCAAAAATGCATCCTGCAATTTTATTTGCGTTAATCTTTTCTTTAAAAATTATTGCAGCTAAAAATATAAGCCAAAAAGTTCCAAGAGAGTCTATGATAGACGCCTTGCTTCCACTGCAATTGGATAGTCCCATGTAAAAACAGAAATAGTGAAAACCTGTATTTACTGCTCCGTACAAAATAAGCCATAAAAAATCCATTGTGGAATTTATTTTTATATCCTTATTTTTAAAGAAAGAAATTATAAGTGTGATTATCCCGGCAGATAAAAATCTGACACCTGCAAACAACATCTTACCTGCCGTGTCATCAACAGCAATGGCAAACTCACGCATTCCGATTTTTATAAAAGGAAATGCACATCCCCAAGAAAACATTGCGATAACCGCAAAAACAACCACCATACTCTTATTTGTAAAAATATTATTTGCTTTTGTTTTCTTTATATTTTTCTTATCTTTAGCTGTCATCTCATCAAAATCCTTTTTTTATTTTACAGTTGGATTGACATGTATCATTATATGTTTTACTTTCGGAAAATTCTTTTCTATTGCATCATGTACATTTTCTGCAACAGCATGTGTTTCATTCAACGTCTTTGTACCATCTGCTGCAATCTCCATATCAACGTATATCTTATTGCCAAATACCCTTGTTCTTAACAAGTCAATATTTTCGACACCTGGAATACTTAACGCACAAACCTTTAATTTATCAACCACATCATTGTCACAAGCTTTATCTACCATTTTATTTACGGCATCCATAAATATATCAAATGCGGCCTTTTCGATAAAAATACAGATAACAACAGATGCTAATGGCTCCATAATGCCAAATCCAAGCCTTGCCCCGGCAATACCTATAAGTGCACCGATTGAAGAAAGTGCATCTGATCTGTGATGCCATGCATCAGCCATAAGAGCACTTGAATCTATAACTTTGGCATAATATCTCGTATACCAAAACATCATTTCTTTTACTAAAATTGACACAATTGCAGCAACAAGAGCCAAAATTCCGGGCATTGATACATTGTAATTTTCAAAATAGATTTTTGCAACTGCTCCATACCCTATACCTAAACCTGTTGCAGCAAGCACCGTGGCAAGAATTACGGCGGCAACACATTCAAGTCTCTCATGTCCATATGGATGCTCCGTATCAGAATCCCTGCTTGAAATCTTTACTCCTATCATAACAATAACCGTGCTGAAAACATCAGATGCCGAATGGACTGCATCACTTATCATTGCCCCGGAATTTGCAAAAATTCCCGCAAAAAGCTTTCCGACAGATAAAATCAAATTCCAGATAATACTCACAACTGATACTTTCATAGCCGTCTTTTCATAATTATTTACATTCGCCATAATAAAACCTCCTTTTTTAACTGAGCACTCATACTTTGCATACTTAACGCCAAAGTTTCCTATAACATTAAAAAAGTGAAAATCCATACTTTCCCGGATTTTCACTTTCAAAATTTGAGCAAAAAAGACCACGGGTCAGTATAAATCAAGTAACTACTGTCCCGTGGAGAAATAATCGTCTGACTATAATAATCCACTGTCACTAATGTGACCCGGCTCCTATGTGTCGGCCTGCTCAGTTTGTACTGTAGTAAATATATGCAGTGCAAAGAGTTTTAATAGTCTTTATTTTTTTATTTTACTTCAATTTATTTGAAATTGCAAGTATTTTTTTCTTGCACGGTTATACATCATAAGTATACTGCTCATATCCATCCCTTTTGCCAAAAGACATATAAAATGTTCCCTCGCCGCTTCATAATAATTAAACAGAACGAGTTTTTCAGGTAGATTGTCGTATACTTTCCAGTAACCTGTGTATAATTCGTTTTTTCCGTTATTACTTATAAATCCCTTTACATCCTCTACAGGATAACCAAGCAATATCCCCATCTCATGCGGAAACTCCCCCTGTGTAAGCTGATAAATAGAAAATCTTATTGCAAACTCAGGCAACAGGTCGTCAATATAGACGCTTTCATACCCAAAATTTCTGATAAATTTCTGATTTTCTTTTCCCAAAAGATACTGCTGAAGTTCCTTCTTTCTGTATAGAAGAATATTTGCTTTAATTTCATCTTCGTAAAGAAAAAATGCAGATATATCCGTTCCGTCAATAATATCATATAATTCTTCAACCATGTTTTTATCAATTATAAACAGATTTGACACTTTTATCCCTGTAATAACCGGTGCACATTGTAATGCAAGCTGTAATCCCACATCCCGTTTATCCATACTTTTCAACATGTAAAGTACATTTGTTCTCATATGACCTCCTGCAAATGTTAGCCACATGTATAATCTACACATGCGTAATTAACATTATATAACTTTCGTTAGATGTGTCTAACTATTGTTTTATGCTACACTAATTAACATTTGCAGTCAATATAGTTATTGATACATTGTATCATTACCAAAATATGTTTATAATTCCAATAACAGCACCTATAAGAGCACCAAGATTTATGACTGTTTGAAGTTCATTTTTCATGACCTGCATAACAAGTTCTTCAAGTTCACTGACATCCATTTTGTTTATCTTACTTTCAACAATTCCCGGTATATCAATATATTCAGAAATCATGCTGCCACATTTTGAAACTGCTGTATCAAAAAGTTTATTTACAGATGACTCTAAGATATTGTTATCTAATCCCAATTCTTCAAGATTTTCACTCACCGGCTTTTCCATAAATGAGTCGACCTCAGTATCAACCAGAGGATAAATAATCTCCTCACCGTGATTTTTTATATATTCTGCTATTGAATTGCCTATCGGTGCCGACATTGCTGATACGGTAGATTCGTTTAAAAACATCTCCATCATGGTACCTTTTACCTTTTCAGATAAAGTCTTACCGGCAATCTGTGACACCATGGCATTTAAATCAATCTTTTCAAATGCACCTAAAATTTTTGATGTAATAACATCGCTCACTTTGTTTTTTATTTTATCGTAATCCGTTTCTTCAATGATAACATCATCATAATCCCTTGCATCATAATCGACTTCTTTTGAAAGTTCTGTCTGTATCAAGTCATCATTTTCACCGGACTTTTTAGAATAATATTTATCTATATAATCTTTTATTGAACTGTCTGTGTTAAAGGCAGTATCCATGATTTTTTCTGACAGATTATTTTTAAGTCCAGACTCTGTTATCGCATTTACTATATCCTGATTTGTAAAAAGATTTTGTCCCACCGCATTACCGACAGCCGCAGCTATTCTCGACTTGTTCTTTGGAATAACACCGGGTGTAAATGGCAATTTCTTTCCAAATACATAAATCGGTTTCTGCGGTCTGAAAAGCATTTTGATAGCAATGTAATTTGTACAATATCCTATCAGTGCTCCTACGAGTATGGGAATAATAATTTTTAAGTATTCCATATTTTTTCTCCATTCTTTTTATTATTTTGTATAGAATTACACTGCCTACGCTAGTGCACTTTTATACCACTATATTACAGCAATTTCCTATCCTATAAAAAGGAAAAAGCCAGAGCATTTAACACTCTGACTTCCTCTTATATAATGAAAAATTAAGAAATGTATTAACTATTCTGCTGCAGTCTCTGATGTATCTTCATCATCATCTGTCTGATCGTTCTTAGATGCAATAACATTTACAACTATCGTCTCAGGGTCTGTTGTAACCTCAATCTTATCATTCTTTGAAATGTCAAGATCCTTAACTTTAATTGTATCTCCAAGTCTGAGACTTCCGACATCTAACTTAATCTTGTCAACAAGATCAGCAGGATATGCTTTATATGATACTTCCTCAAGCAACTCTTCCAAAACACCCTCAACTACTTTTTCTTTATTGAGTAAAATAATTTCAGCGGTATTGTGAATCTTTTCATTGCTTACTAAAGCCTGAAATTCTATATCTAAAACATGCTTAGCCATATTATCGTAATCAATTTCTTTAATGACTACATCATACTTCTTTCCTTCAACCTCAAGGAATAACTGACTTCCCTTGTCATTATAACGTAATACTTCGCTTACATCTTTCTGAGCCATTTTTACAGGGATAGAACCCTCAATCTCTCTTCCGAAAAGATTTCCTGTCACATAACCCTCTCTTCTTAATGCCTTAGCCTTTGCGTTTCTTTTTTCTGCTTTTAAAGTATTCATTTGTCTTTTCCTCCAAAACGATTAAAATTTGCAATTGCGAATATGGTGATAAAACCATATCAGTATCAGTGCAATTGTAGGCAAAATTTGAAATCGCCTGGTGATCACTAGGTATCTTTCTGATACAATTGTGTTATAGCACTTTATTTGGCACTCGTCAAGTGTGACTGCTAATTAAATTGTGAATTTTTTGTGAATTCTGCAAGCAACATTACCGTTCACACATATAATCTGAGTTTCACAGGACACTGCTGTACACAAAATCTAATAATTCGGTCGCATAAGCGTCCCCTTTTTAAATGTAACTGCCGCTGTTCTAAACGGATATTTCATTTTTGATACATAGTACCAAGGGTCGTTTTCATTATCCGGGTTTTTAAGAATATGAAACTGCTGTGCAGGCAAATACCCTTGTCCAAGCAAAAAAGCTTTATCTCCTGATTTATTCTCACATACATCAACAACCATCTCAACATGCCCCGGACTTCCGCCATATATAAAAATATCTCCCGGTCTTATATCTTTCTCAGAAATTTTCTTTGACTCCTGAACCATAGATAAAGTTCCGGCATAGGCAAAGACAAACCTGAGATAACTTTCAAATGTTTTATATGAACTATCTTTTTGTCCACTTTTCACCCAGTATGTCTTGTTTCCGTCTACTTTTACTCTCATTCCCTGACCCCATCTTGAAAAGTCAACTTCAAATCCGTTTGTGAGGTGAAACTTTATCTTATTATATTTTTTCTGTTTATAGTAATACTCTGCGTAAAGCCTTATAACAGAATCCGCGCATTGTTGTAAGTCACCATCGGTCATATTCATTTTTAAAACCGCCGCATGTACATTCTGCGTACTGCTTAATTTTCCATTATATAATCTGATTTTTCTGCCATCACTATATAACGGATAATTCTCTAAAAATTCTCCGAATGAATTTTCGGATACACTTCTTTTATAACCTGCCGGAGTATTGAATCTTGTCTTGATTTTTGTACCTGAACTGTTTAAAATTTTATTTTCTTTACTTTTAATAGATTTTTTTAATGTTTTTTTATTGTCAGTACTGTTTGTTGTGTCCTTGCTCACAACCGAAGATATTTTTTTACTTTTCTGACTAATATCTTTTCTGGCACATATCGTCGTATCTGCAACAACAATAATAAGTACAACAATAAAGCTAAACAATGTCAAATATTTAAAATTCCCATTCTTCATAAATATTTCCTCCCAACTTGAAAGAACACATGCCTGTCTCCAATCCGTACAATATACTTTAATATACTTCCTTATTTTTCCTTAATACGCTATTTAAAGTATAACAGATTTGAGCAGCAATAGTATTAAGATTTTATTATTTTTGAAATTTTATTCGTTTCCTGTTACGCCTTATATTCTTGATTTTCTTTATAATTTTAATTATAATAAAATACATAACAGAAAAAATGGAGGAAAAAACAAATGTTAAAAAAGAACTTATCATTTATGCTCGCCTGTATCACTATGTTTTCTGCAATAGCTGTTACCACACCATATTCTAAAACTCTTCAAATTCAAAAAACGGTATCCGCCGCTAAAACTTATACAATATCGCCAAATTCAGCAGTTTATAAAGGAAATTATAAAAATGCATCCGCTTATAATTCAACAACTAAACAATATTTCCTTATCCGCTCATATTTGGAAATGCTTGAAAAAAAGGGTGGCGGAAAACTTATTCTTAAAAAAGGTACTTATAAAATATCAAATGTTTTATACATACCTTCAAATGTAACAATCGAGTTAAAAGACGGTGTAACAATCAAAAAGACAATGAAAACAAACTCTAAACAGATGCAGCCAAGCGGTGGTATTTTTGAACTGCTCGAACCGTCAAAAGCTGCAAAAAAAGGTGTTCACGGTAAATATAATGGTGTACACAATGTCAAAATATATTCTATCGGAAAGGCAGTTATAGATCAGGCATACAAGGGAAAAGACGGTCAAAACTGTATCGGACTTGTTATGTGTCACAACAAAAACATCACTATAGACGGCATAACATTTAAAAACATGAAGTACGGTCATTTTATTGAGATGGATGCCTCTAATAATGTTGTCGTGAACAATTGTACATTCACAGGATACAAGTCAAGCAAACGTCACACTTCCGAAGCGATAAATCTTGACACTCCCGACAAAAAAACCAAAGGATTTACTCACGACTGGAGCAAATATGACTGTACCGCAAATAAAAATGTAAAGATTACAAATTGCACATTCTCTAATCTTGAAAAAGCAATAGGAACACATCAGTATTCCGTAAAAAAATATCACACAAATATTACAATATCTGACTGCACCATAAAAAACTGTGTAAGCGGTGCTATTGAAATGATGAACTGGAAAAATATATCATTAAACAATATAAAATTTATAAATATTGGCAAAAACTCCAAAGGGAAATACACATCATTTGATAAAAGTAATACTACCAGAGCAATCCTTATAAGAGGCGGTGTCTCAAAAATAACAGTTGAAGGCTGCAGTTTTAAAAATATTCCAAGAGTTATTCAGTGTATGCCTTGGAAAAATCAAAACACTGCCACAAAATATCCTATAATTTACAATAAAATCACAAAAGATGAATATGAGGCTATAGCATCCAAAAATAAAATCATAAGCGGCGTTGATGTTCCATATATAATTGTAAACTCACGCTATAATGATTACGGATACCCTACAAAATATTATTTTTAAATTTCAGTGTTTTATATTAAAACACCGCCCCAAAAAGTCAGACTTAAATTTCGGCTCTTTGGGGCGGTTTAGTTTAATATATAATATCAGGTCTTATAAATTTTCATAATCTTCTAAGCAGCCTGTTTTTCTTCACTCTCTACATTGTTTCCACTTTCAAATATTTTAAATGCATTTCTCACAAGCGGACCTGCTATAAATGTCTGCCAGAAAAATGCCATTGGGAAATTTAATATATATTTCTGAAGCCATACGGCAACAACCTGTGAACCCGGATGTGCAAATAATACTGTTGCAATAAGGCTCATTGTAGGACACATAAGTGCAACTATCATTGATGAAATCGCTATTGTCACCATAAACTCACTGTCTTTTCCCGGTCTTACAAATCTAAATGCAAGTTTTACCGCAAGTTTCTCAAAAACAAACATTTCAAGAATAACAGCAATTGGCCACATAATAGGCATCTCATGAAAAGCTATCAAAAATATTTCATTGCTCATTCCACCCTTATCAAGGGCAATATTATAACATACCATTCCATATACCATGATAAATGCCATAACAACAGTAAAAATAAAGTTTTGAAGTTTCGTTCTCTGCATAATTTAATATCTCCTTTTTCTAAAAATGGGCATAAAAAATACATGTGTGTTGTTCGTTAATCAGGTGATAAGTCACACATATGTCGTTTCCAATTTTATACCAAAGTTTTTTATGCAGTTTTAAACAACGTGTCGTATTATATCATACAGTAATAAATTATGCAAGTTTTTTTCAACCACGTTCAAAATATGTTCAAAACACCGAAAAAAAATCAAAAATACCGTGCATTAACCAATGCACGGTATTTTTTCCTATGTAATTTTTAACATGGCATTCTTTTATAAATTACAGTATTTTAAATAATTTCGCTCCGTGTGACGCTACAAACACATTTTCTTTGTCTGTAAAATCTGTTTCTTCATGGCTCCAAAGCTCAACAGCCTTTCTGCATGTCACTCCATAATTTGTAACATCCTCCCAAGGAATTGTCACATCACAATTCTGTTCTTTTAAGTTGAATACTGCCATATAATATGAACCGTCCTCTGTATCCTTTGAACACCAGATAACATGCTCATCATCTCTCTCAATCTGTCTTGCACCTTCTGAATGTTTTAAAAGTCCAAGGACATCCTTGTTTGTAATAAGTTTCTTTGTCCAGTCATCAAGCTGTAAAAGATCTGCACCAAGCATAAGAGGAGAACGGAATATACTCCAAAGTGTCATGAGTGTTATCTGTTCATCATGTGAAAAATTGCACTCCCACTCATGTCCGAAACCTTTTCCGAGTTTTCCGAGTGTAAGCATATCACAATCAGGGAAACATCCCTCGCTTACATGGTTCTGCCAAAGTTCACAACGCCAGAACATAGGGAGAAGCAATTCCCATCTGTCCCAGAAATCATCGGTAATTCTCCACATATTTGCATATTTCTCATAATGCCATGCTTCCTCAATCTTTGCCGGTCCCGGTGAAAGGCTTAATACTATCTCACGTCCGCATTTCTGAATAGCATTGTAAAGCATTTCAATCTCTTTTTTTGCAGACGGCATATCCATACGGCAGATGTCATCACACTTTATAAAATCAACACCCCACTGAGCATATAATCCAAAAATAGAATCATAATATTCCTGTGCTCCCTCTGCCTCAGGGCGTATACCATACATATCCGGATTCCATTCACAGATATTTGAAGGGTCTGCAATATCATTTGCAAGTACATTGCTTCCAAGAATCTTTGTGTGCTCATGTGCTGCCTGTCTTGGAATACCACGCATGATATGTATACCAAATTTAAGTCCGAGACTGTGTATATAATCAGCTAACGGTTTGAAACCGTTACCGCCTTTTGATGACGGAAACTTGTCAACACATGGAAGGAGTCTTGAATATTCGTCCATCTCAACTTTCCAAAACGGAATATACTGATATTTATCTCTCTGGCTTCCTGTGTCATAGCTGTACCATTCTATATCAACAACAACGTATTCCCAACCGTATTCCTTAAGATTTTCAGCCATATACTCTGCTGTTTTTCTTATCTGTTCTTCATTTACTGATGTGTCATAATAATCATAACTGTTCCACCCCATCGGCGGATTTTTTGCAAAAAGATTTTTGTTCATAGATCCTCCTCAAAATAATTTACAATAAACTTATGTTGTTTAGTTTCTTTTAAATTATTTTACCAAAAACTTTATGCACTTTCAACAAATATTTTATTATTTTTTAACACAATCCTTGCATATTCCATATATAATAGATTTTTTGCATTCTATATAAAAACCGTGTTCCCTTTGAATATGCATTGCAATCTCACCCATAAAATCGCATTCAAGATGAAATATACGTCCACATTTTGTGCATTGCAGATGAAGATGTTGTTCACAGTGATGTCCATCCTCAATATATTGAAATGTTGCCTGTTTTCCTTTCTGTGCAACATATTTTACAACTTTCTTTTCTAATATCAGTTTTTCCAAAAACCTGTATATCGTGGTCTTGTTTACTGCACATTCTTTTTTTGCAAGATAGTTTTCAATATCTGCCACTGTAACGGTTCTGCTTTTATTCTCCTCAAGGTACTCTAATATCCTTTTTCTGCTCGGTGTTGAATATCCCTGCATATTTACCTCATTTCTTTATCTTTAATATATATCTAAAATGTAATACCTGCAATCTGTATTACAAATCCCCAGAACACTCCAAGAAAATACATCGCCAAAACAATGCTTAAATTCTGTTTTATGTGCCTGTTAAGCCTGAAAAGTACCAGCATGCCTACACCTGCATTAACAAGAAGTCCTGCCATCATAGAACCGGCACTTATAACCCCGTCAAGATAAAACTCCGTAATAACAACAGATGACGCACAATTTGGAATAAGACCTATAAGTGCAGATAAAAGCACTCCAATCACAGGTACAGACGAAAACAGACCTTCCATGTTTTCAATTCCCCAAAAATGTGTTATCACATTTAAAGCAAACGAAATGATTATGATATATATCGTTATCTTTATAGTATGTTTTATCGCTGAAACTAAAGAACCGTCCTCACAGTGACAATGTTCTTCTTCACATACCGTATGAATATCCGGCTCCCTTTCTTTCTTCAAGAAAATCTTTACATAAACATATTCTGCCACAAGACCTGAAATCACAGCTATCACAACCTTCACGGCAAGAATTTTTAAAATCATTCCTGCTCCTGATGCCCTTGATATAAGAATGGGCAGCATCTCATCGGAAGTTGACATAAAAACCGCTATAAGCGTTCCAACTGTTATTATTCCTCCAGAATAAAGACTCGCCGCCGCCGTAGAAAAACCGCACTGTGGTAGAACTCCTAAAATTCCGCCCCATACAGGCCCCGTCTTTCCCGCTTTTACTATTTTCTGTCTGACATTATTATTCATCCTATGTTCAAGAATTTCCATAAAAAGATATGTTATAAATAAAAACGGTACTAATTTCAGTCCGTCAATAAGTGTGTCTTCTACCACTTCAAGCATAATCTCTTCCTCCTTCTTACTGTTTCATGAATTCACTTTTCAATTCGCAAATAATTTGCATTTGCAACCAAGTTGCATTTTATATAATACACCATTATATATATATGTCAATACGGAAATTTTTACCTTTTTATTCTTACATGCATAATTTTAACAATATATCCCATAATAATCACAGCTTAATAAACAAAATATGCACAGAAAAGAGGTTTATTTTATTATGGAAGATTTTATGCACGACCTTGAATTGTATGTATAATCTCCATAAAACTGACTGCAGAACCTTGACAAACATTCTCTATAAAAGATATATTTACTTATGATGTTACTTTTTAATAAGTGTACAATTTTATCAGATAAAATATATTATTAAACGGAGAATCTGCAAAATGGAAATGAATATCCAGAAATACATGTCATTTGTGAAAACAGTTGAATATGGAAGTTTTACTAAAGCATCCGAGATTTTAAATTACTCTCAATCCGGCATCAGCAGAATGATTGGTGATTTAGAAAAAGAATGGAACATGTGTCTGCTTGAAAGAGACCACTCCGGTGTCAAACTCACGTCTGACGGACTCAGGATACTTCCTTTTACAAAAAAAATATGTGATGATTTTGAAAGATTACAAATCGAGATAGACAGCTTAAATGACCTTTCATCAGGTATTATAAGAATAGGCACTTTTTCAAGTGTGGCAACCTACTGGCTTCCCAATATTATTAAAGAATTCAAAAAAGATTATCCAAATATTGAATACGAACTTCTCATAGGTGATTATGACGAAATAGAAGCCTGGATTTTAGACGGACGTGTTGACTGCGGTTTTCTTTGTCTCCCTGTTTCTACCGGTGTTGAGACAATTTTTCTAGAAGAAGATGTTTTCCTTGCCATACTGCCAAAAGAACATCCTCTTTTAAAATACGAAAAAGTTCCCTTAAAAGAACTTTCAAAGGAACCGTTTATGCTGCTTGAAAAAGATAAAAATACTGAGATTTCTGCCATTTTCAAAGAAAATAATATAAAACCAAACACCCAGTTTACAACATGGGATGATTATGCGATTATGTCAATGGTAGAACACGGTCTCGGCGTAAGTATTCTTCCGGAACTCATATTGCAAAAGAAACCTTTTAACATAATGACAAGACCACTTGATGTTGTTGCAAAAAGACAGATTGGACTCGCCCTAAAAAGCAGCAAAAATGCATCACTTGCAACAAAAAAATTTATAGATTATCTAAAATACCGCTAAACGCTGGTTTTGCCCTTTTTTATTAAAAACTTTTCTTCGTATAATATAATAACTAATCAATACCAAAGCACCTGTTATCACCCATGATACCGGATAAACATTCATCAGAACTTCAAATCCCTTAAATTTTCTGCACACCGTGTATATCCATGCCAATCTGAATACACATGTCCCAAATACTGTGATAACAGCCGGTGTCATTGAATACCCCATTCCTCTCAGCGTCGAACCTGCTATCTCATATGTAGGTATCAGGAAATAAAAACTTAAAAGACGTGTCATTCTTACTGCCGCATAATGCGCCACTTTAGGTTCAGATGTAAATATTCCTATAAAAAATCCCCTCCACATCAAAAAACAACCGCACATTACTATTGTAACCACTATGGCCAATGTCATTGTTACCCTATATATTTTCTTACATCTGTCATATTTTTTTGCGCCAAAATTCTGGCTAGTAAATGTCATAGTCGCCTGGTTAAATGCTGAAATCATAAAATATGCTATGTACTCATAATTAAGACCTGCGGCTGAACCTGCAACTGCATCTGAACCGTATTTATTTAATTCAGCCTGAATAAACACATTGGCAACTGAAAATACCATTGCCTGAAGGCCGGCAGGAATACCGATTTTAAGCATTCTAAGCAATTCAATCTTATGTATTTTAAGCTCCTTAGGATACAATTTTATCGGGTCTTTCTCTTTTATAAGAAAATACACAACCATCGATGAGCTTATCATATTTGATACAACTGTTCCAATTCCTACACCGGCTACTCCCATATGAAAGACGATCACCAATGTAAGATTTATTATTGCATTGGTAATTCCTGCAACTATAAGACATATAAGCGGTCTTTTTGTATCACCAATACTTCTCAAAATAGATGCTCCGAAATTGTAAACCATTATAAATGGCATTCCCGCAAAATATATTCTTAGATACACTACTGCCTGGTCTATTACATCATATGGCGTTCCCATAAGCTCAAGTATTGGTTTTGCAACCGAAATACCAAGAAAAAGCAATATGATACCGCTTAACACGGCGATAAGCATTGCTGTATGTACCGCCCCTTTTATTTTGTTTGTTCTTCCTTGCCCTATATATTTTGCAATAACAACATTTGCTCCCACTGAAATTCCTATAAAAAGATTTAACAGCAGATTTATCAAAGCTCCGTTTCCGCCAACTGCCGCCTGCGCCGTACTGCTCGCAAACCTTCCGACTACCGCCACATCAACAGCATTAAACATCTGCTGCAAAATACTGCTAAGTGCAATAGGTATTGCAAAAACAAGTATTTTATCAATAAGACTGCCGTTAAGCATATCTATCTGTTTACTCTTTCCGACTTTAACATTGCTCATTTTTATCAAAATCCTTTCAAAAATATATAAAATCAATGTTTTTATAATGTTTTAACGAAAAACAAGAGCAAAAATTATATTTTTGCCCTTGCATATATTATTACTTTTGTTTTATTTTTTCAAGCACATTATTAGATTAAATTAGAAAATATTTATTGTAATTATAACTTTGTAACTTTTATTTTACTGTTATCTTCTTCTGTTTTGTATGGTACCCATCTTTTGTTATTTTAACGGTTATTTTCATGTTTCTTTTTAATTTTTGTGAAAGCTTGACTGTTACGGTACCATTTTTTGAAGTTTTTACCATAAGTGAATTTACTTTCTTTTTACTTTTAAGTATTATTTTTTGTTTATTGTAATTTTAACATTTGTTTTAGCAGACAATACATTTTCATCATTTCCGGATACATTGTTGTTATATTATAAAAAACTATCTACCTGTATCCAAAAGTAAATAGTTCTTTCAGTTTGATATAAAATAAAAGTGCTTACCCTTATAGTAACATGTAATAACTTCTTTTACACCATAATAATTCTATACTTTTTATAGCATAATATATACAATAAAAAACCTGACATCAATAACATATGTCAGGTTCTTAATATTCTTAGTTATACTTTATTATTCAGACAATTATTAAAATAATTGCCGACATTTTTTACTGTCCAATATTGAAAGCATCCATTCCGGGATATACTGCGCTCTCCCCGAGTTCTTCCTCTATGCGCAAAAGCTGATTGTATTTAGCAACACGCTCACTTCTGCTTGGTGCTCCTGTCTTAATCTGGCAGGTATTTAATGCAACCGCAAGGTCTGCTATAGTTGTGTCTGCTGTCTCTCCTGAACGATGTGAACTAATAGCTGTGTATCCTGCTTTGTGTGCCATCTTGATAGCTTCAAGTGTTTCTGATACAGAACCAATCTGATTGAGTTTAATAAGGATTGAGTTTCCACAGCCGAGTTTAATACCTTTTGCAAGTCTTTCAGTATTTGTAACAAAAAGGTCATCCCCGACAAGCTGAACCTTGTCTCCAAGCTCTTTTGTAAGCTTCTGCCATCCTTCCCAGTCTTCCTCGTCAAGTGCATCTTCGATAGAGATAATAGGATATTTCTCTACGAGTGATTTCCAATGTTCGATAAGCTGTTCAGATGTGTATACTGTTCCAGCTTTCGGAAGTTTATATTCTCCGGCTTTTCCTGTCTTCCATTCAGATGATGCGGCATCCATAGCAATACGGAAATCTTTTTCAGGATCGTATCCTGCTTTTTTTACTGCTTCAAGAATTGTCTCAATAGCCTCCTCGTCAGATTTTAATGCCGGTGCAAATCCTCCCTCATCTCCTACTGATGTTGCAAGTCCTCTCTCCTTAAGAATCGCAGCTAATGCGTGGAATACTTCTGCACACCAGCGCAGGCATTCCTTAAATGAAGGTGCTCCGACAGGCATTATCATAAATTCCTGAACGTCAAGTCCTGATGAAAGTGCATGGCATCCACCGTTTATAATATTCATCATAGGAACCGGAAGTTTGTTTCCTGAAATTCCGCCCAAAAATCTGTAAAGAGGAATGTCAAGGGCAATACTAGCTGCACGGCAGCATGCAATTGAAACAGCTAAAATTGCATTTGCACCAAGATTTGTTTTTCCTTTTATTCCGTCTGCTTTAATCATTGCAGCGTCTATGGCATATATGTCTGACGCATCCATTCCTGTAAGAACGTCATTTATTGTACCATTGATATTGGTTACCGCCTTTGTAACACCTTTTCCAAGGTATCTTTCTTTATCTCCGTCTCTAAGTTCAAGTGCCTCAAATTCACCTGTCGATGCACCAGAAGGAGCAGTTCCCCTGCCTACAGATCCATCAATAAGATAAACCTCTGCCTCAACCGTTGGATTCCCTCTCGAATCAAGAATCTCTCTGCCTACTACTTTTTCAATTTCCAAATATGACATATTTTTCCTCGTTTCTGCGCACATTATTATAATCAATTTGCAATACTGTTGTAAGTAAATGAGGTCACTTATATTCATGTACGCCTGATATAAGTTTCCTTTTAGGTTAGTTTATACTAACTTTTCTCATAAATCAATATTTGCTAATGATAAGATTTCCCATTTTGATTAAATCAATTCATATATCTCAAATAACCAAAACCAAAATAATTCAATTTTTTTATATGACACTATTGAATACTTTCAATCATTGTAGTAAAATTAGAAAAATACATTTTATAGGGGGTAACCATGAGACATTTAATAAGTCCACTTGATTTATCTATTGAAGAATTAAATGAAATTCTATCCTTAGGACAAGCTATTATGCAGAATCCTGAAAAGTATTCCCATGTATGCGATGGAAAAAAATTAGCTACATTATTTTATGAACCAAGTACAAGAACACGTCTTAGTTTTGAAGCTGCAATGCTTAATCTCGGCGGTAAGGTACTTGGTTTTTCTTCGGCTGATTCGAGTTCGGCATCAAAAGGAGAAAGCGTTGCAGATACTATAAGAGTTATCTCTTCATATGCAGACATATGCGCTATGCGCCATCCGAAAGAAGGTGCTCCGACAGTTGCATCTATGTATTCTGAAATTCCTGTTATAAATGCAGGTGACGGCGGTCACAACCACCCATCACAGACTCTTACAGACCTTTTGACCATAAAAACACTTAAAGGCCGTCTTGACAATATGACCATCGGAATGTGTGGAGATTTAAAATTTGGCCGTACAGTACACTCTCTTATCAATGCAATGGTAAGATACGAAAATGTGCGTTTTATTCTTATATCACCAAATGAACTTAAAATACCTGACTATCTCAGACAGGAAGTTCTCGACGCAAAAAATATTGAATATGTCGAGACAAATGAACTTGAAAAATATATGCCTGAGCTTGATATCCTGTACATGACAAGAGTTCAGCGCGAACGCTTCTTTAACGAGGAGGATTACATACGATTAAAAGACAGTTTTATACTTGACAGTGAGAAAATGAAACTTGCAAGAGACGATATGTATGTTCTCCATCCTCTTCCTCGTGTAAACGAAATTTCAACGGATGTAGATAACGACCCGAGAGCCGTCTACTTTAAACAGGTTAAATTTGGAGTTTATGTAAGAATGGCACTTATCATAACATTGCTCGGACTCAAAGATAAGTGTTAATGCACCACTCCATTCGTTTTCAATAAGATTTATAATTTATATTTTAAAATATGTTCTTAACAAAGAAAGGGGAGTCATAATATGCTTAATATAAGCGGTTTAAGCGAAGGAATCGTAATCGACCATATTCAGGCGGGCGGAGCCATGAAGATATACGAATATCTCAATCTTGAAAAGATGGACTGTCAGGTAGCCATAATAAAGAATGCTAAAAGCAGTAAAATGGGCAGAAAAGACATCATAAAAATAGAAGGTAATCTTGATGTAGATTTAAATGTATTGGGAGTTCTTGACCACAAGATAACAATCAACTTTATAAAAGACAACAGAATCGTCGGAAAACATACACTTGAATTACCTGAAACCGTAACAAACATAATCAAGTGCAAAAACCCACGCTGTATAACATCCATAGAGCAGGAACTTCCTCACAAATTTAAGCTCACCAACCGTGAACACAGAATATACAGATGTGTTTACTGCGAATCAAAATTTAAGGGAAACTGATTTTTATAACTTATAATCAGTACATTTGCTTGCAGCATTATATTTATTTCATGGCAGATAATTTATGTGTCAATATTTTGTAAACAAAAAACTCAAAACATCATTACCTGTATCGGTAAACATTGTTTTGAGTTTTTATTTTTAAGTTTTTTAGTCTGTATTTCTTCTTTTACTTTGTTCTGTATTTTTTATCAACTGTAGTAGATTTTGCCTTAGGAAAATACTTTCTAAGCCATGTATGATCCTTTGACATATACGCGTCCGTCTTTAAAAAGTATGTCTTATATACATGAGTATTATTGAAACTCCAATTTACAATAGGGTCATCAAATGTACAGTCAACATGATACCATTTATTTTTTATCTTAACTAGGTTCCATGCATGCTGCCCTCCCGTGACCATCATACACGGAATATTATAATGCTCCATTATCATCATAAACGCTTTTGAATATCCGTCACACACTGCTATTCCATACTTTAACGCTCCCCTAGCGGTATGGCTTACCCACGGAACATCACCTTTAGTATATAATCTCTTATCATATTTGACGTTTTGTATAAGCCATTTATGCGCAGCCGCTATCTTTTCGTAATCGCTCATACTATCTTTGACATATTGGCTGTATATAACACGCAGCATCGAATTTACAGTCTTTGTCTTTACCGTTATGCTGCATTTATATGACTTTGTACCACATACTGCCGTAATCGTAGCCTTGCCATTTTTTTTTGCTGTAATCTTTCCCTTGCTGTTTACACTGACAATCGATGAATGATTGCTTTTCCACTTAGGTTTTTGCGGTGAATTATACAGGTAAAGCTGAATTTTTTCTTTTATAATCATTTTTCTGCTTTTACTTGAAAGCTTTGCAGACTTTGTCGTTGTCGTCATAATGCCGTATTTCTTAGCAAACTTGGCAGCATATGAACTTTTTGGTGCAACTACTGTAAGTATGTTTTTGTTGCAGCCCTCAAATGCTGATGAAGCGATTACTTTGACTGCTTTTGATACACTTATCTGATACAAACTTGTACATGATGCAAATGCATCATATCCTATCTGAGTGCATGACACAGGTATGGAAATTGCTTTCAACAACTTGCAATTGCTGAAACATGCTATAGGGATTGAAGTAAGTTTTGCTGAAAGTCGTACATTTTTTAACTTCGTGCAATAGCCAAATGCATTGTCTCCCAATGTTTTTACCGTATCCGGAATATACACATCCGTAATATCCTTATTGCTAAATGCGTTAGTAAGTACTGATACTACTTCCCCTCCGTTAAAATAACTTGGAATTGTCACCGACATATCTGTTCCATTGTAAGCTGCAACGTTATATGTTCCATTTGCCACATTTTCAGTATAATAAAAACCTGCCTCATCATTGAACACACTCTGTGCCGAGGTGTTTTTTGTATTGCCGCACAAAATAAAAGCAAATGCTATCACAAGCATACACAATATGCTTTTTTTGCGAATATAGTCAAAAATCATCATGATAATCCTACGATAACTCCATCATCATTTACGTCAATTCTCTCAGCAGCAGGATGAAGCGGAAGTCCCGGCATTGTCATTACTGTTCCTGTGATAGCAACTACAAATCCTGCACCGGCAGAGACATAAACTTCTCTTATATTTATATTAAAGTTTTCAGGTCTTCCAAGTTTCTTTGCATCATCTGACAATGAATACTGGTTCTTTGCCATACAGATAGGTGTATTTCCATAACCGAGTTCTTCAAGTCTGTCAATTGCCTTAGAAGCTGCCGCATCATATGTAACACTGGCTGCACCGTAAATTTCCTTTGCAATAGTCTCAATTTTTTCTCTGATTGAAAGATTTGTATCATAAAGTGGCTTAAAGTGGCTTTCCTTTGTCTCAAGTGTATTGATAATCTTTTTGCAGAGTTCAATTCCGCCTTCGCCACCTTTTTCCCAGACCTCTGAAAGTGCGAAATCGCAATTTCTTTCCTCACAGAAATTCTTGACATAATCAAGTTCTGCCTCTGAATCTGTCACAAATCTGTTGAGTGTAACTACACAAGGCACACCAAACTTAGCAACATTCTCAATATGTTTTTCAAGATTTACAATACCTTTCTTTAAAGCAGCAAGATTTTCTTCAGAAAGTTTGTCCTTTGGAACACCACCATTGTATTTTAATGCTCTTACTGTTGCGACAAGTACAACTGCGTCCGGTTTCAAACCTGCCATGCGGCATTTAATATCAAAGAATTTCTCTGCTCCGAGATCTGCTCCAAAACCTGCCTCTGTAATAGTATAATCAGCAAGTTTGAGTGATGTCTTTGTAGCTCGTACACTGTTACATCCGTGTGCGATATTTGCAAAAGGACCACCATGTACAAATGCCGGTGTGTGCTCTAATGTCTGAACCATATTTGGTTTGATTGCATCTTTCAAAAGTGCTGCCATTGCACCAACCGCATTTAACTCAGCCGCTGTAACAGGCTTTCCCTCATAGTTGTATGCAACAATCATTCTTCCGAGTCTTTCCTTTAAGTCTTTCATGTTGTCGGCAAGACAAAGTATGGCCATAATCTCAGATGCAACAGAGATTATGAAATGATCCTCTCTGACAACACCGTCAACCGGTCTGCCAAGTCCTACAACAATATTTCTGAGAACTCGGTCATTCATGTCCATACAGCGTTTCCATACAATCTGGTTTGTGTCAATACCAAGCTTATTTCCCTGCTTGATATGGTTATCAAGCATAGCTGCCAAAAGATTGTTTGCTGAAGTAATCGCATGAAAATCTCCCGTGAAATGAAGATTTAATTCTTCCATAGGAACAACCTGTGCATATCCGCCGCCTGCTGCGCCGCCCTTTATACCAAAACAAGGTCCAAGTGATGGCTCACGAAGTGCAATAGCTGCTTTCTTTCCGAGTTTTGCCATCGCCTGTCCTATACCCACAGATGTGGTTGTCTTTCCCTCACCTGCCGGTGTCGGATTTATGGCTGTAACAAGTATAAGTTTTCCGTCTTTTCTGTCTTTTACCTGTTCCCAAAGCTCATCAGTAAGTTTTGCTTTATATTTTCCGTAAAGTTCCAAATCATCCTCTGTAATATCAAGCTGTTTTGCAACCTCATGAATATGAATCATTTCTGCTTCCTGTGCTATTTCGATGTCACTCTTCATACTGTACCTCTTTCCTGCAATTTCGCAATTTGTTCTACATATTCTCTTACTATATCATGTTTTGAGCAATTATACAACATTCTTGAACCAACCATCTCCTCAAGCTCATTAAAAATCAGATTGCCGTCTCTTGTCAGAATAAAGTCTATTCCAGCCATAGAAAGCTGCTCTGCTCCAAATGCTTCTATAAACTTCTCTATGATTTTTTTCTGCTCTTCATCCGGAAAATATTCCTCTACACTTCCCCCGAGAGAAAAATTTGATTTAAACCCATCATTCCCATGCCTTAAAACGGCTGCATATATTTTTCCAAAAACAATATAGACCCTGATGTCATTACTGTCACTGTCTATACGCTTTTGTAACACACAGTCATGCCCTTGTAGTGCTTTATATATATTATTTTTTGCATTATCTCTGTTTTTTCTATATGAACCATGTTTCGTGCCATCATCGTTTAATGAAAAAACCTGGCTTCCGCCATGACCGTCAACCGACTTTATCACATAATCTTTTCCAATATAATCATTTAAAACATTATTTAAATCGTCTGCTTTGACCAAGACAGTGTGTGCTATCCATTCGCCCTGTGGCTCATTTTTATTTCTCTCAAAATACTCTTTCAGATAACAATATGTTTTATATTTGTTGTTGCCAAGCTCCGTAATTTTTGATGAATGAAATACTTTTACGTTTATCTTTTCAAATCTCAGACTAAGCTTATACTCTCTTGTTCTGTTTATAACAAAAAAAATCTTTTTGAATTTATTTTCAAAAGAGCTTTCAGACATAAGATTAACTTTCTCAAAAGAAATATATTCAAGAGCAATATCATATTTTCTGCACTCTGACTTTAACATCTCTATAAAACCACTGTTTTTATTTGCTTCCTCGTCATAATAAATTATATATGCAATATTCATTTTTTCTCCGTTTTCTTTTTAACTGCTGCGTTTCGTCTCTCTACTGTCTTTTTACTATATAATCCATAATCTCGTCTGCAACATTTACACCGGTGCAGTCAAAAATATTTTTAAAATGGGCATTTGAATTCACTTCACATAACATATCTGCCGGTTTATTTTTTCCTCTTGAAAACAAGAGGTCAACACCCGCAAAGTCAAGCCCCAGAGCCTTTACGGTATTCACGGCAAGCCTTATCTCTGCCGCATCAGGTTCATACTTTCTCATTTTTCCTCCATGCGTGATATTTGCCCTGAAATCACCGTCATCCGTATAGCGGTACATAGCAGCCACAACCTCATCACCTACAACCTGAAGTCTTACGTCAAAACCACTGCTTTCCTTTATATATTTTTGAAAAAGCATTGGTTTTCCGCCTATATCTTTGACAGTTTTCTCAAACTCGTCCCTGTCATGTACCATATACACCTGCATTCCAAAAGAACCGAAACACTCCTTTACAACAAGCGGAAATCCAAACTCCGAAATTACCCTGTCGAGAAAATCAAAACTTGTGTATCCTATGTTTTCATAAGTCATCGGAGCAACTACAGTAGGTATCATTTTTATCTGCTCACTGCCATCATGACTGTCATTCCATCTCCATATTTTTTCATAGGTTGCTGACTTGTCATCACAATCAGCTATCGCCTGAATATTATTGTAAATTGGAATGTCTGCCTTAAAACATATATCAGAAAATCTTTTTCCAAGTCTTATATCTTTGTCCCAAAAAAGAATGAAATCATATTTCAAAAGAGTCTTTTCAAAACTTTCGTCTAAAGAAGATGCATATGAACATAAAATTTTTGAATTACCCTCACATTCCAAGGATATACCATGTTTTTCAGCGGCAGCCCTGAGCCATTTATAATGCAGATTAAACTTGTCGCTGTGCAAAAAATCATTGTATACAAGTAGTGCTTTATTTTTAATATTATTTTTTACGTTCATATTTTTCCTCTTTTCTATTTCAAGGCTGTTTATTGAAAGTTTTTTATAACACTTAATTCAAGATAATTTACTGCGTTATCTACAATACTCAGTTCATGATAATTTATTGCTGTCCAAATTCCTCTGTTATTGCATCTATCTCTTCCTCAGATACCGGCTCCGGTGCATTTCCAAGCATCATTTCAAACTCGTTTTTACTCATAAGAATTTTGCGCGGTTTTGTTCCTTCTGCCGGGCCTACGACACCTGCCTTATGCAGCTGGTCTATTATCCTTCCCGCTCTGTTAAAACCTATTGAAAATCTTCTTTGAAGCTGACCCGCTGCGGCTCTGTCTGACTCAATCACAAATCTTCCGGCATCCTCAAAATATTCATCCCTCTCAGGTTTTGATTCTTTTTGAGTTTCAGTTGTATCTTCCTCGACCACCTGTGTAACCTTGTCATTGTATTCAGGTTCTTCATTATTGTTTTTGAGGAAATCAACAATTTTGCTTACTTCCTCATCAGTCACAAATGCACCCTGTACTCTGACCGGCTCTGAATAACCTGACGGGAAGAACAACATATCACCTTTTCCTAACAACTTTTCAGCACCGCTCCTGTCAAGGATAGTTCTTGAATCAATTGCTGATGAAACCGAAAATGCTATTCTCGACGGAATATTTGCTTTAATGGTACCTGTTATTACGTTTACTGACGGACGCTGGGTAGCAAGTACAAGATGAATGCCCGCTGCTCTTGCAAGCTGTGCAAGACGGCATACTGCATCTTCAACATCCTTTGATGCAACCATCATCAAATCCGCAAACTCATCAACGATAACAACTATATACGGCATTTTTGTATGTCCGGCTTTTTCCGGTTCACTTACTTTCTGCAGTTTTTCATTATATCCTGCAATATTTCTCACGCCAAGTTCAGTAAATTTATTATATCTGTCGCTCATTTCCCTTACTGCCCAGTTCAATGTTGCGGCAGCGTCTTTAGCATCTGTCACAACAGGACACATAAGATGCGGTATTCCGTTGTATACACTAAGCTCAACAACTTTTGGGTCAATCATAATAAGTTTTACATCCTTTGGATCTGCCTTGTAAAGAATACTCATAATCAAAGTATTTATACATACTGACTTACCGGAACCCGTTGCCCCTGCTATAAGAAGATGCGGCATCTTTCCAATATCAGTAAGTATAGGTTTTCCTGAAATATCTTTGCCGACAGCAAATGTAAGCGGTGATTTTGCCTTTTCAAATGCTTCTCCCTCCAGAAGTTCCCTGAAATATACAGAACTTGGAGTAGGATTAGGCACCTCGATACCCACGGCAGATTTTCCCGGAATCGGTGCTTCGATACGAATACTCTGTGCGGCAAGACTAAGTTTTATATCATCCGTAAGATTAGTAATCTTATTTACTCTGACACCCTGTTCAGGGTAAAGTTCATATCTTGTAACCGTAGGACCGCAGATAACAGCCCCCATCCTGACATTGACATTAAAACTTTTTAATGTATCTTCCAGTTTCTGTGCTGTCTCCCTGAGTTCACTGTCACTGATTGAATCGCTGCTATGAACAGGTTCTCCCAAAAGTTCAACAGTAGGAAATACATGTGCACGTTCAATAACAGGCTCTGCCACCTTTGTTTCATTTAAAGCATTAAACGCTTTCGATTCTGAGACATAATCCTCTCCGCCAAACTTTCCATGCCTGCTGCTGTTTTCCGGTTTCTTATATGAATTTACCGTACCGACATTTCCAACGGTTTCAACAGTTGATTTGACCGGCTGACCGGCTACATTAGAACTAACATTATCAGGCTCATTTTCAAATTCTGTATTTTGGGCATATTTAATACTTTCATCAGCAAAAAATTCATCATTTTTATTTATTTCAGGCACTTCGACTGTTTGACCTGCCATCTCTGTTTCTGTGTCAAATCCGGGTATTCCATCCTCTGTATCTGCTTCTGCAGCAAATTCAACTGCTCCATCCGCTTTCTCTGTCTGCGCTGTAAATTCAACTGTTTCCGATGCATTTTCTTCTGCGGCAGCTATGTTTTCTACATATGTATCGTAACGCTCTACTGCATTAGAACTGTTTTCTGCAATATTAGAATTATTTTCTACCACAGTATCTTTTACGCTTTTATCGTCATAATGCTCTATTTCCGGTATATATTCCTCTTCAAATACAGGTACAGGTCTGTCCTCAAAACTCTCCTGCTTCTGCTCATTATTTTGTTTTGAATTTAGATTTGAATTTCCGGAGTAAGATAATCTTCCTCTGTTCCTGCCAAATTTTTGGTTCATCTCCTCCCTGTAAATAGGTATGCTCTCAGAGTCAAGACTGACTTCCTTTTTTGGTTTCTCAATCTCTTTATCACCGTCTATTCTTATTTCGATTTCCTTTTCAGCCTTTTTCTCTGTATTATTTGTACTCTTTTGCTTATTTAAATCAATTTTAGTTTCAGTCTCTTTTTGTATTTTGGTCTTTTTCTTTTGAACACCCGGTTTTTCACTGTGTATTTCGCATATTTCATTATGTTGTTTCTCTTTTGCCTCAGCTTTCTTCTTCTGTTCATCAAGAAATTTTCCCATCATTTTCAAATCAACAGACTGCATTACACCGTCTGTACTATTTCTTACGCTTTCAACATAATCAGGTGTGTCAGATTTTTTTGCTGCTCCCTCTGATGTTCTCCTATATTTTTCTCTTATGTCTACTTCATCGTTCTTTTTATTTATATCCCCAAATGGATTTATTGAGGATTTATTTCTGAGAACATTGTATGACGGCTCACTGTAACCAATCTCATCCCTAACCTCTCCGTACAGCCTTTCCATTTCCTCTCTGTATGCATTTCTTTTTCTTAAGGCAGCCATAATCTCGACACCCTCAAAAACAAACAGACACAATATAAGCAATGCAAACAACAAAATACACGCACCGACATTTCCGCATATTTTTGAAAGCAGTGAACTTATCCATCTTCCAATCAAACCTCCGCTGCTTTTTCCGCTTTCAAGTACATCTTCCAATGTCAGATTCATGCAATCGAAATAACCACGGTGCAGAACATGATTTGACGTATAATATTCTGTTATGACTTCTTTTTTAGTTATAAGGTCTGTTATGGCAGCAAAACACAGAAACATACCGATAATTCCCGTCATTTTTCTCTTAACCCGCCTGTCACCTTTATTTACAATCGTAAAAATATATGTAAGTATCATTCCTGCCGGAACAAACCATGCTATCCAGCCAAAAATTCCAAAGCAGAGTCCCCCAAAAATTCTGCCTATGATACCTCCAAGGCCTAAAAAACTGATATACAAAAAAACAGCTACTATCCCTATAACAATAAGAGTTATACCTGTCTCAAATGCAAGCCTGTCCCTGTATTCTGTCACATCCTGAATTTTACGCTGATGTGTAATATTTACATCTGCTGTTTTCCTTTTTCTATCGAGTGTTTTAGAAGCTGTACTTTGTGGCCTTACCGTCTTTTTCACATTTGAACTTCCGGTTCTGCCGCCTTTCTTTGTATTGCTTTCAAAAACACTCTCAGCATTTTTAGCATTATCTTTGACCTCATCGTTTTCTTTAGTCGATTTTTTCTTTGAAGCCGCCGCCATAAACTTTCTCCTTTTTATACATTCTAAGCTATAATTATATCTTTTTTGCAAGGATTACGCAAGTGTAAACGAATTTATGGATTGCATCTCTTACACGGCATATAGCCGTCCGAAATAAGCTGTTCCCTGTTTCCGTTAAAAACTTTTTTGTTTTTAGCGAGTGTATCTGCTACACTGCTGCATGATGGCAGATGAAATTTTCCGGTATTTGTATTTATTACATATTTAGTGCTTTTAGATGTACTCTTTCTATTTTTATTTGCGTTTTTACTTTTGCTGTCTGTACTGCCGCCATTTTCCTTTACATCAGATGACAGCCTGCTGTTTCCGTTCGCATAATCAATTGTTATATAAGGCTGGACATTATACACAAAAACATTGAAGCATACTCCCTTACCTTTATCCTCTACCGAATATGCCTCCATTTTCACCCCTTCTGCCACAAGATTCTTTCCTTTAAAGACAGGTGTTACTCTGTACAGTACATGATTGTCCGTTTTTTTGACGTAAGCTGCGACCTCATCCTCAAACGGCAGCATACCCTCTACATTCATATATCTTGTTCCCGTAATAAGATTTTTTTCGTTTGCATTTTCCCCGGCAAGCTGAAATCCTATAAGGTGACAGCGGTTGTAAAGATAATTGCCGTCAACAACTCCGTTATATTTTGCAGTCTGCCATCCACTCGGTTTTATCATACCTATGCCTGTTCTCTCTGAATCCGGCATAAGTTCCTGACATATGTTCGCAAAGGCAACACCACATCTGCCTAGGCTATCAAGTCTGCTGTATTTCTCAAACACTTTTGTATTCCGCTTCTGCTTTTTCGTAAATTCCGGCTTATTGTTTGATAATACCTGATACGGACTGTCCTGGTACGACTTATGTGACAATTCCACATTATCATTTAAACTGCTGCCTTCAGATGATGCATTATTGTAGCCGTCAATATAATCATTTAAGCTACCGCAGCCGGACAGCATTATGGAAACAATTAAAACCGCTATAATAAAACCATGTCCCAGCTTATCTCTGCCATATTTTAAGTTATTTTTTATGTTATCTTTTAAAATATTCACATTTTCCTCCCACATACAAGTTATTGGTCCGGTTATTTGCAGAACGTTGTACCAGTACAACGCAAATAAACTGCCCCCTAAAATAAATATTACATTTTAATATCTACTTTTGGAAGCAGTTTATTATTTATAGACTAATCAACTCTTATTAAAATTCATTACTCTTTATTACATCTGTGAGCGATAATAATTGATAAGGCAGCCCTTAACAATAATCTCACGTTCTGCATCTGTAAGTTTTCCAAGGTGAAGTTCAAATTCTTTCATCTCATCTCCGACAACATATGCTTTGATAGTGTCAATCTTATTCTCAACAGATTTCTTTATGTCTTTTACAAAGATGTAATCTCCGTTCTTGAATGGAAGCTCCTCCTCTTCATAAATAAACGGAAGCATTCCCCAGTTGATAAGGTTTGAACGGTATCTCTTTGTTGCATATTCCTTAGCGATATTTGCAAAACCGCCGAGAACCTTCTGACATGAGGCAGCCTGCTCACGGGCAGAACCGTCACCTGGTTTAACTGCATAAATCATACTTCCAATCTGTGTGTTCTCAGGCTTGATATCAAACTTAGCATTAATCTTTGCAAATACATCTTCAACTTCCGGACATGCTGCAAAAATATCTTCGCCGGCAACTCTTGCCTTTTCTGCTTTCGCTACTGCTTTTGCACGACCTACATACTCAGGATCCTTACGTGAAAGAGTAAACTCTGCAAGGCCAAGAGGATTTGAACGGAATGATGAAGTTTCTCCTGACGGAATAAGCTCGTCTGTTGTAGTTACAGGATCATGAATTTCTGATACGACCTTGATAACAATATCGTCAGTAAGTGCTGACATTGCAGGCCAATCCTTGATGTTTGGACCAAATTTGATTTCTACATCAGGGTCAGGCTTTCCTACACCATTATAAACTCTGTTTTCATAAATAGTGCTGTCAAAGAAGTATTTAGGCTTAGTGAAATCCACATCCACATCTTCTGCCGAAGTAAGATAGCCCTTATTTGCTGCTGTTGCCGCAATAGAACGTGCATCCATAAGTGCAACTGAAGCAATCTGGCCGCTTGTAACTTTAGAACCTTCTCTGTTAGGGAAGTTTCTTGTTGAATGTCTGATTGAAAGACCGTTGTTTGGAGGAACGTCTCCTGCACCAAAACAAGGGCCACAGAATGCAGAACGTATTGTCGCACCTGTCTCCATAAGGTCTGCTATCCTGCCATTCTTAACAAGTTCCATAAATACAGGCTGGCTTGAAGGATAAACGCTGAGTGAGAACTCATCTGCACCAATATATTTGCCACGGAGAATATCAGCGGCATCACAAATATTTTCAAAACCACCACCCGCACATCCTGCGATAACACCCTGTTCAACATAAAGTTTTCCATTGTGAACTTTATCTTTAAGAGTATATTTAACTTTGTTGTTGTCAAGACTTACAAGTGCCTTCTTCTCTACATCATCGAGAATGTCCATAAGATTTGCATTTAACTCGTCGATAGTATAAACATTGCTTGGATGGAACGGCATAGCAATCATAGGTTTGATTTTACTGAGGTCAACATAAACCATGCCATCATAATAAGCAACTGCATCCGGCTTGATTTCCTTGAAATCCTGTGGACGCTTATGGATATCATAGAAGTCCTTAATCTTGTCATCTGTTGTCCAGATTGATGAGAGACATGTTGTCTCTGTAGTCATAACATCAATACCGATTCTGAAATCAGCACTGAGGTTTGCTACACCATCACCTACGAATTCCATAACTTTATTGTTTACATAGCCATTTGAAAATACAGCTCCAATAATCGCAAGAGCCACATCCTGAGGACCTACGCCCTTGTTTGGCTTTCCTGTAAGATAAACTGCTACGACACCCGGCATAGGAATATCATATGTACGGTTCAAAAGCTGCTTAACAAGCTCAGGACCACCCTCACCCATAGCCATAGTACCAAGTGCACCGTAACGTGTATGAGAGTCAGAACCAAGAAGCATCTTTCCGCCACCTGCAAGCATTTCTCTCGCAAACTGATGAATAACAGCCTGATGAGGTGGTACATACATTCCTCCATATTTCTTTGCACATGTGAGTCCAAACATATGATCATCTTCATTTATAGTTCCGCCTACTGCACAGAGACTGTTGTGGCAGTTTGTAAGAACATATGGTACAGGAAACTTTTCAAGACCTGACGCACGAGCTGTCTGAATGATACCTACAAATGTAATATCATGAGAAGTAAGTTTGTCAAATTTAATCTGAAGATTTTCCATATTGCCTGAAGTATTGTGTGCTTCAAGAATACCATAAGCCATAGTACCCTTAGCTGCCTCTTCTTTTGTGACTTTTCTGCCTGTTTTTGCTAAAACGGCATCTAAAGCCTGAGCGCCATCTTCAACAATTTCAGTACCGTTTAAAAGATATACGCCGTTGTCGTAAAGCTTAATCATTATAAAAATCCTCCTATTTCAATTTCATAATTATCATTTATTATATATGGTAACATAACAATTAGTCAAGTTTGATAATCTTTTTAAGCTCTGCATTTTCACTTTCAGACAGCTTGGCACCTTTTCCTGATGTTACAAGCATCTTTGATTTTGAGTCATAATAATATTCACTTCCCTTATATCTAAAAACAGCTGCATATCCGCTTGTCTCCACATCCTGTGAATATTTTTTGCCGTAAATTATATCAGCTATCTTTAAAGCATCTGCTGATGTTATGTTTACTGCTATTTTGTTCCCCTGTGAATCAAGTTTATATGCCGTCACACTCTCCTGTGTAGCACTTTCATCCGGAGTATCGGAAACTGCTGCCTGCGGTGGTGTATCTGTCGTATCATCCTTTGACGGCTGAGTATTATCACTGTTTTCGCCGTCCTCATCTGTGCCGGTTCCTTTCCTGTCCGGATGATTTTCATTATCATCATTGAAGTCCTTCATTTCCGGCAGTTCTGTACTGTCAGGTTCACTTTCCTCACTCTTTTTGTCACCGTTATTTTTATGAACATAATTCCTGTGCTCATTTTGTGGAACTTTCTTTTCCGCTTTCTCACCCTTATTTTTTTTGTTCCTCTTTTTCTTTTTTGTAACCCCGGTCAAAGGATCATAAGTACTGTCAGGTTCACCTGTACCCTCGATTATCTGACCCGGCTGCTCATTTTTCAGCTTATCCTCTATATGCTCATCTACTGAATTTATTTTCCATACACCCGCCACTATAACACACAGAAATAATGTTGCCGCAAAAGCCACCTGTTTTCTTTTTGCCCGAATCCATTCACTTATGACTGTAATTTTTCTACGCCCGGTGTCACATACATTTCCTGCCGTATCTTTATCTTCTCCTATATACACACCGTCTTTCCAATTCTCAGGATTTGCCTTTGAAATCATATCATCCGGCAGTTCTCCGATTGCATGCATTATTTTTTTTGCACATTCTCTTTTTTCGTCTACTGAACTATTCATAATGCAATCCCCTCCTCTTCAAGATATTTTCTTAAATCTTTTCTCATCCTTGATAAAACAGAACGCACTGAACTTTCTTTCATCTGCATCCTGTCAGCAATATCACATAATTCTTCCATATAAAAATATCTTTGTATAAAAATTGTCCTCTTTTTCTCATCCCTGTTCTGTAAAAAATTTGAAATGATTGTAACCAGTTCCTTCTTTTCAATATTTTCTTCAACTCTGTTTGAATCTGCAACACACTCAGAAAGTTCGTCTAATGACATTTCCACCTGACCGCCCCCTCTCTTTTTTGCATTCTTCCTTTCATAACAGTTCAACGCAAGATTTCTGACAATCTTTGCCAGATAACCTGCCAGATTTTCAGGTCTGTTCGGTGGAATTGAATTCCATGTTTTAAGCCATGTGTCATTTACGCACTCCTTGGCATCCTCATTATCAAATACTATTCTGTTTGCAATCGAATAACAGTATTTTTTATATTTTTCTTCCATTTTCAAAAGACCGCTTTCCTGTCTTTCAAACAAAAGATTTATAATTTGTATGTCATCTATTGTATTCATAAACTCTCCCTTATTCCCAATCATATAAATTTTCATATAGATTTTTTCTTTTTTTAATTTATAAGCAAATTTTTACAGAAAAAAAGTTCCATGATATATTCCGGTACAACATAATTTTCGTTGTACTATGTTATTCCCTCAAAAATATACACAGAACTTTTTTTGTTTTGTTGCAAAAAATTTAATTTTTATTTATTTTTTTCTGAAAAATCAATCCACCTCTTTAACGTGCGAATAAAATTATTCAAATCTATCGGTTTTGGAATATGCTCATTCATACCTGCATTTTTGGCATTCACTACATCCTCCGTAAAAGCATTTGCAGTCATTGCAATTATAGGAACATATTTTGCATCTTCACGTTTAAGCGACCTTATTTTTTCAGTTGCCTCGTATCCGTTCATGACAGGCATCTGTATATCCATAAGTATTATGTCATAATAACCGGCGCCGTTTTTTTCAAACTGTTCAACTGCAATCTTACCGTTTTCAGCTTCTTCAACTTCTATATTTGTCGTTTTCAAAATCTCAATTGCAATCTCCCTGTTTATCATATTATCCTCAACAAGAAGCACACGTTTTCCCGAAAAATCACATCCGTCTACTTCCGAAACTATAGTTTTCTGCTGTATATTATTGTCAAATTCTCCGTTTACAAAGTGTTTAAACATATTTATAATGTTAAGTCTGAATACCGGTTTTGTCAGGAATGCATTTATCCCTGCTGCCTTTGCCTCATATTCTATATCCGACCAGTCATAAGCCGACATAACTATTATCGGTAAATTTCCGTCTATATTTTTTCTTATCGCCTTTGCAGTGTCTACACCATTCATTTCAGGCATCTGCCAATCGACAATAACAGCAAAATAATCATCTTCTTTTTCGTGTTTTTTTACAATCTTTTCAACAGCTTCTCTTCCGGAAGATGTCCATTCACTTTTCATCCCTATTCCGTCAAGCATATCACACATTGATTCGCATGAAATTCTGTCATCATCAACCACAAGAACTGAAAGACCATGCAGTTCAGAAACATCAACAGTTTCCGTATCCTGCAGTTTCAAAAGCATTGTAGCAGTAAACACCGAACCTTTTCCAAGTTCACTCTTGACCTGCAAATCACCGTTCATCATACGAAGGATATTTCTTGTTATAGGCATTCCAAGCCCTGTTCCCTGAATCCTGTTCACCCTCGAATCCTCTGCTCTTGAAAAAGGTTCAAATATGTGTGTTATGTATTCTTCCGACATTCCTATGCCGTTATCTTTAAAATCAAATTTGTAGAAAGACGCTTTTAGATTTCTGCTACGCTTCTCAGAAACCGTTATTGCAATCTTTCCACCCTCAGGCGTGTATTTTATGGCATTAGTTATAATATTTACAAATGCCTGCTGTATTCTCATTCTGTCACCGATAACTTCCTCATGTTCCACATCAAGAAGCCTTACACGCAAATCGTGATGCATCTTTGCCGCCTGCGGTCTGACCATATCAAGAATATCCATAAAAAGCTCAGACAATTTAAATTCTTCATCGTTAAGATTCATTTTGCCTGACTCAATTTTTGACATGTCAAGCACTTCATTTATAAGCCCCAGCAGATGTCTGCCTGATGAAGATATTCTTTTTAACGAATAAGCAATTTTTTCTTTATCATCAAGATTATTTAATGCAATAGCTGTCATTCCTATAATTGCATTCATCGGTGTTCTTATATCATGGCTCATGTTTGACAGGAAATCTGTTTTTGCCGCATTTGCAAAATTAGCAGCCTCATATGCTTCCATTAAAGCTTTTTTTGCATTCTCTTCTTTTTTTCTTATGTCTGTAATATCATTTCCAATAACAAATGCATTTACATGACCTGTAACTTCATCCCATGACATAAGTGTATTTGTCTTTAAATATCTGTCTGATGCCGGAAGATAAAATTCAACTTCAATATTATTTTCGCCATTATCGAAAGCATTTAAAAGTCTTGGTGTAAACCATAACTTTTCACGCTCAGGATCTATAAATTTAAGTGAATTAACTTCAATATATTTCCTGTTAAACTCGTTAATATTAATTGGGAGTTCCACTCCAAGTTCATCAACATAACTTTTGCCTGTTCTTGACTGAATATCTTTTGTAAGCATTCCGGTATTCAAATCTATACTGAACGAAAATTCAGAATTGATAGTCAGTGCATCATGATATTGTCTCTTCTCTTTTTCCAGCTCATTATTTAACTTTGCAAGATTTTTATTTTTATCCTGTAGATCTTCATAAAACTGTCTCGCCATTCTGCTGTCAAGGCCTATTTCATTTGATATATCCTGACTTATAAATAATACTTCAACCGGTTTTCCGTTGTCATCACAGTATACAGGTACAAAACCAACTCTTCCCCATCTTATCATAGTCCCTGCATACTCCATGCTTATTATCTGCTCACCGTTAAGTCTCTCATCAAGCGTAGACAGATCTATAAATTTCTCCATCTCTTCTCTATACTCACAGCTTACAAAAGTATCAACAAAATATTCCAATGATTCAGCTGCATCACCGCACTTAGGAATTATATTATGCACGTACGTCTTCGCTTTTAATTCATTGTAATATCCTGTTGACATATTAATGTCATAACATGATATATATATTTCACTCAACGAACTGATCAGAGCAATTCTTTTATTTAATTCCTCATTGACATTCATAAGTTCGACATTCTTCTGTAAAATCATCTGATTGTACTTTGCTTCCTCTGCTTTCTTCTCCGTAATGTTTTTTACATACCAGACAACTCTTGGCTTGTCCGGTGTATAATCATCCAAAGGAATAATATCAGATTGTACCCACATGTATTTACCATCTACAAGCCTTTGATATGAAAAAGAAACTATTTCCTTTTTACCTTTAAATAATTTTAATAAATTATTAGGACTTAAAAGCTGTATAAATGTATCCCCGTCATCCGCATATACAAGTCTTTTACCACAGTACTTTACAACATCACTAAATTTTCCCTTAAACTTTTTTTCATACTCGTATTCTCCCTCAACCAGCTTCAGATTGAGCAGCGTATCTTTTTTTAAATTAACATAACTTATACGATAGTATGAATCTCTTAGAAGATTATATGCTATTGCAGAATGCCTTAAATTCTCCTCTGCTTCTTTCCTGTCATCAATACATACAAAACTGTTTATGATACAACTCGGCGCACTTTCCACAAAATCCGTATTCTCAACAAGAATAAATTTGCCGGATATCCAATGGATATCTCCACTTCTTGATATTATTCTGTATTCAATCTTTTCGGATTTACCTGTAAGCACAAGACTTGCAATTTCATTTACAACTATATTGACATCTTCATCATATATCATTTTTGAAATATCTATTTTATGTGGTAAAGAAAGAATCTCATTGATATCATAACCTGTAATCTTTTCAGCCTCCTGATTCATATCTGTTATTCCATACAAATTTTTTGAATAAATCCTAAATTCTATAATTCCACACACCGAACTATCAAACAACAGCTTGTCCACAGTATCAAATGGCATCTTTATCCCCTCTCTTTCATCACTTTCCTATAACAGCTTCATCAATTTACAGTTTTCTATGCCTGCCTCCCAAAAGTGTTTAATATCAATTTTCTTCACCTGACATACAATGCTCGAATTCATCGCACCATGCCCTATTATAAGAATGTCTTTTCCATTTTCAAGCTGCGGCTTAACCTCTTCTTTCAAAAATTCTCCTGTCCTTTTATACAAATCTTCAAAACTTTCTCCATCTTTAGGAGGAATGTATTTTTCAGGTGCCTGAAATAATATATTAACCTGACTGTTCTCTGCCTTATACTGTTTCTCTGTCGAAAAACTGCTCTTTGTTCCCTCATATTTTCCGAAACTCATCTCTTTAAGCCTGTCATCAAATATTATAGGAATGTTTCGTCCCTCAAGTAAAATCTCTGCCGTTTCTTTTGCCCTTTTAAGCGGTGAACAATAACATACATCAAAATTTATATCTTTATATATATCAGCTGCCTTTCTCGCCATATTCCGTCCTTCTTCATTCAGAGGAATATCCGTTCTTCCCTGAAGCTTATGCAGAACATTCCAGTCCGTTTTTCCATGTCTCATTATGTATAACATTTATTTTTCCTCTTTATATATCAATTTCTGAGTAATTATATCACATGTCCGATAAAATCACTACATGCGAAATTATAATTTTTTAAATTTCCCAATAATCAGCTGATATATTTTTCTTGCCATTAAAATATTTAAGTGATAAGATGATTTCTGCTTTTTTGTGAAATATCATACTATTTATATTTGTAAAACACAGGGGGATTTTTATGAAACTAACTTGATTTTTGCTAAATCTTTGATTATATCATCGATTGTGTCTGCGAAATAAATACCCTCAAGACGATCTTTTGAGGATAATTCATATTTTATCATGGTGTCAAGCTGCATTTTCAAGCCGTCATAATAACCATGAAGATTATATAATATGCACGGTGCATCCATATGTTTTAAAGAAATCATTGACATTATTTCTGATATTTCTTCTAAAGTTCCGGTTCCTCCCGGGAAAGCTATAAATGCATCTCCAAGTTCAATCATTTTGGCCTTTCGCTCAGGCATATCTTTTGTGACAATAAGTTCATGTATTCCCTCATGCTGATATTCGCTCTCGACAAAAAATACAGGCTCTACCCCGGTAACTCTTCCGCCTGCCAAAAGCACACTGTCAGCAAGTATTCCCATAAGTCCCGACTTTGAGCCGCCATAAACAAGAGAATTTCCGCTCTCTCCTATCCATTTTCCAAGTTCCTTTACCTCTTTCTTTAAATGAGTAGCATTTCCTTCATTCGCTCCAAGATATACTGTAATATTCATATTCCTCTTTAATTCCTTTTACTTTTATGATAATTGACATTTTAACATATTGCACTTAATATTAAAATATACCAAACAGTAATTTTATTTACAAATTTGTAATTCAGAAATGAGGTTTAACATGACAAATATCCAGATGAAGTCATCTGCCCCATTTACGGAGCAGACCATAACTTCAATCAATAATATCAAGGTACAGACACCTTTAAATTTAAAAGAAATACATAATCTAAATCAAACCGCCGGTGTGTCTGACAACAAAGATTCAGGGCAGACTTCCAATCAAGGTACCATAAACACTGATAATACTAACACAATTGGTAACGCTCCTGTATTCAACAATGCAGCCACAGTCACTAACACCAACACAACAAAAACAATGACAATCCCGCCGCTAATACATACAACCATGAAAGGACAGAAAATACAGTTTTTTACAGGCGGCTCCGTCCAAAAAATAAAAGCCTGTCTCGGCTGGAACATTTCTAATACCGAATGTGATGTGGATGTGTCAGCTTTTATGCTTGATTCGACAGGAAAAGTACCGGGGGATGACTGGTTTGTGTTTTACGGTCAGACAAAAAGTCCTGATGGCAGCGTTATTTTTAATGAGGCTGAAAAAAATGACCGTGAAAGCATAACCATTGACCTTAACAATTTATCACCATCTGTAAAAAAAATCGTCTTTGTACTAACCATAAACGAAGCTTACGAAAAGAAACTAAATTTCAGCATGATTAAAGATGCCTATGTGCGAATACTTAATTATTCAAACAACAGTGAACTTGTAAGTTTTAAAATGGATGAATATTATGAGAACGTCACCTCTATGATGATTGGTGAAGTATATCTGCATAATGGAAATTGGAAATTTAATGCCGTAGGAAACGGCGTATCTAAAGATTTGGCAGGACTTTGCGGATTATATGGAGTACAAATAGTTTAAGTCTGTCTTTACAACTTTATAAAAAATAAATCAGTGTTCAACAAATAAACAGTTCAACACGGAAACGAGGAATAAAATGCTTAAATTTGAAACAGTAAACGAATTGACACTAAAAGTCACATGCAGCGGAAGTGATGTTTTATTTACAAAAGCAGGTGCTTTTATAGCCGGAGAAAATACCGGTGCTAAAAATTACACTTTTGAAAAAGTTCTTTTCGGCCCGCAAAACAATATAGGTCAGGCTATATTCGGCCAGCTTGTCCGCAGAGTCACCGGAGAAAACTTACCTTTGATGAAAGTAAATCTAAATGGAGACTCTGTTACATATTATGCAAATTACGGTCAGCATATAGTTGTATATCACCTCGCTGAGGGAGAGACGGTATCTGTGGAATCAGAAAATATATTAGCTTTCACACAGGATTGCGATTACAGTGTACGTTTTATAGGTGTGGGAATCCTTTCACAAAAAGGGCTTGCAACCTCCACTCTCACCGCAAAAGGTCCAAACGCATATGTTGCGGTTCTCGCAGACGGCAATCCTATAGTCTTAAGCAATGTGTCGTCAGGCAGTACAATCTCAATTGATCCCGATGCTGTCGTATGCTGGATTGGAAAAGGTCACTGTGACCCTCAGGTAACCGCTGATGTTTCATGGAAAACTTTTATAGGGCAGACTTCCGGAGAGTCCTATCAGTTTGAATGGCATGGTAGTACAGGTGTCACTGTTATAATCCAGCCTTCTGAGCGAAAAGGCGGCATTGACGTAGGTATTGATTAAAAGCTTATCACAGCCACTTTCTCAGTGTTTCGTTTAATTTATTTATATCAAGCGGCTTTGCCATATGCTCATTCATTCCGGCATTTTTTGCAAGCATAATGTCTTCTGCAAATGCATTTGCCGTCATAGCTACTATAGGTATGGATGCTTTCTTTTTATCATCTAGTCCTCTTATGGCAGCAGCCGCTTCATATCCGTTCATAACAGGCATCTGTATATCCATAAATACAAGCCTGTAATAATCATCAGACATATCCATGACTTTCTCTACCGCTTCTTTGCCGTTTTCTGCGGTATCTACTATTGCCCCTGTCATTTCTATTATCTCTTTAGCTATCTCTCGATTCAGTTCATTGTCCTCTACAAGAAGTATTCTCTGACCTGAATAATCCGATTTTGAAATACCTGACAGATATTTTGTGGCAGACCTGCCCGGTTTTCCCTTGATTATATTTCTAAGCATTGTAACAAGACGTGAGCGAAACAGAGGTTTTGTTATAAATGCATCAACTCCGGCTTCTCTCGCCTCGTCCTCCACCAATGAATAGTCATATCCCATAAGTACAATTATCGTGATGTCTTTGCCGACTATCTTCCTTATCTGCCTTGCAGTTTCTATTCCGTTCATCTCAGGCATTCTAAGGTCAACTATCACCGCAAAATAATCTTCATCCAATTCATGACGTTTTCTTGTCATTTCAACAGCTTTACTTCCTGATGTTGTCCATTCGCCGTTAATTCCTATGTCGTCCAATATATTTATCGCATTTTCACAACATATCTCATCATCATCGACAACCAGTACAGGAAGGTCAACAAGTTCTTCTATCTGTTCTCTCTCTTCATCCTGAAGTTTCAAAAATACTGTTATTATAAACTTGCTTCCCTTTCCCGGCTCACTCTCAATCTTTATATTGCCATTCATCATATTGACAATGTTTCTGACTATTGTCATTCCAAGACCTGTCCCCTGTATCTTAGTTGTTCTCTTATTGTCTGCTCTTGTAAACGGCTCAAAAATAACCTCCTGAAACTCTTTCGTCATTCCTATTCCGTTATCTTCAACAGAAAATTCATAACATCCTATATTTTTAGATTTATCGTGTTTTTCCTCAATAGAGAAAATAATATTTCCTCCATCAGGAGTGTATTTTATCGCATTGCTCATAACATTGGTGATAACCTGTTGTAATCGCAAACTGTCACCAAACACATTCTCGTGGTTTATTTTTCCGACACGCACCTCAAAGTTGTGACTATGCGCTTCTATGTCATTTTTAGTCATCGTGACAAGATTGTCTACGAGTTCTGCAAGATTAAAGTCTTCCTCAGACAACGTAAATCTGCCGCTCTCAATTCGCGACATGTCGAGAACCTCATTTATAAGACCGAGCAGATGTCTGCTCGACTTTGTAATTTTGCCAAGGCAGTCGATAACCCTCTCCTTATTGTCTATATTTGCACCCGCAATTGCAGTCATTCCGACAATCGCATTCATAGGCGTACGGATATCGTGGGACATATTTGACAAAAACTCTGTTTTTGAATGGTTTGCAAGATTTGCAGCATCATAGGCATCTTTCAGTGCTTTTCTCGATGCAATTTCCATTTGCTTTTCCTGAGTTATATCCTGAACTATAAGCATAATACTCTCAATCTTACCCGATTCTGTCTTTGATATAGGAATCACAGCCATATTTTTAAATATCTTCTCATCAAGCGTACAATATTCAAATTTGTATATATAATCAATTCCAACGCCGTGAAATATTTTGTTCAGGTTTTCTTCCGAAAGAATACCCTTCATCGACTGTTTCTCGGATACAACCTTATATGTCAAAGAAGTTTTCTCAACAAAATCATGATAATTACCTACAGAACCATGTATCGACTCTTCAGGCATTATACTGTATACTTTGTATGTGTCTTCATTTATATTACACATTGCAAAACGGTCAACGAGTTTTATCGTTCCCTGAAGAAGTTTGTCCATAACGACATTTTTGCGGGTTATCTCCCTTATTTCATCAGCCTGTTTTCTCGCCTCGGTAATATCCCTAACCAATATCATGGCATAGCGTGACACACCCTCTTCCTCACCCGGCATTACTACATTTCTCACCAAACGTTCTTCACCATTTATTTTTATGCGGCATTCAATACTTAACTCACGACTGCCGTCGTTAAACTTTTCAAGTATATATGCTCTGTTATAGATAAGTGCAACCGCTGACTTGTCTTCTTCACATACAAATTTGTCTAGATATTCCTGAATAAGTTCATCCCATGTCGTACTTTTTTCAAAAATACCGAGAAGTGAATCCTCCACTTTAAGTGAATCAAACGTGTTATCTTTAAGATTTACATAATATTCACATATATTTGATTTCGTATATGCCCTGTGAAAAGCATCGCTCCTCTTTACAAAGAGTTCCTGCTCTCTCTGTTCTTCAATATTAACAAAAGTGCCTACCATCCTTATCGGCAGACCGTCACGGCTTCTTATAACTTCTGCATTCGTCCTGAACCACTGATACTTCCCGTCAATCCTCTTCACTCTGTATTCAATATGATACTTTTTCTCATCATGCCTGTCAGCTAATACTTCTTTTAATAATGCAAGAACTTTTTTTCTGTCATCAGGATGAATACTCTCTTCCAACATCTCAAATTTGTTAGGAAAATCAAGAATATCATGATAACCAAGCATTCTTCTAAATTCATGGCTCCAAAACACACCGGCAATGTCACCGTTCATATCAAAGTCAAAATACCACATTCCTGATTTGAGAACATTATTTATAAGTTTTAAATTCTGCTGTACCCAGTCAGTCTTTACGGATAACACCCACATTTTATTTCCGTTTTCGTCCACGGTATCCGCTTTGTACATTCTAACATAGACAGGTGCATCTGCTTTGTTTATCATCTGACCTTCGCCTGAACCGTGTATTTTTTTAAATCTCTCTATCTCAAGAAAGCTCTGGTTTTCACCAAAAAAAATATTTTTTAATGAACCGTGCGACATCTGCATAAATTCGTCATATTCATATCCTAAACTCTCCAAAAAATAAGCACTGACACTTGCTATGGTAAGTCTGTCATCATAATAACCAGTCAAAAAACCTACCATGTTGCTAAAATCAACCGCTTCTTTTACCACATTATAATTTTCATCATTTAATCTGAATCCTTTGATACAGTAGTAAATCGTCTCTTTCTGAATCAATCTGTTATCCGTCTGCATATATCCATTCTCCACAAATACAATAATATATAACTGTTTATATTTATGACATTGTACCATATTTTCATATTATTGCATACATATTTTTGCTTTTCCGACAAATACCTGCCAAATATAGTCATCTTTCACCATTTTATTTGGTACGCTCTTGCTTATTCAGCCGGGAGTTTGACAGTTGAAAAATAAAAAGGATGTCTATATTTACCAATCCTTCCGTAAGACAGATGGTAAATCATCTTCCCGTATCTATAAAAAACTCGGCAAATATAATGCTCTTTTGGAACAGTTCGACGGTGATGCAGATAAACTGATGGCATGGGCTAAAAATGAAGCCGACACATTAAGATCGATGAAATTAACTTTGTTAAACACGGCAAACGGCTATGTTCCATCCTACACACGAACCGAGATAACAGATTTTCTGCACAAAACTTTTGGATTTAGAACAGACTATGAATTCATCAAAAAATCGACAATGAGAAGTATCATCAAGCAGACCAAGGAAAACAATTCATCAAAAGCTGAAATATAGCACATATCGCTGCGAAGCCAAAAACGGCTACAGCACCTGATTTTACTGGCGTTGTAGCCGTTTTTTATTTCCAAACTGTCAAAGATGGGATTATATATGCTAACAGCACAATAAGTCAAGTTTATGAATGTAAGAAATGCAAGGCTGAACTGTTACAAATCCGTTAATTGGCATATAACTGACGGTTAACATCAATCCTGAGAATAAATATTAATATCTTTTTCACTGTCAATATCAAACAATTCTTTCTCGTCTTCAACATCTATATAAAAACATTCATGTCTTTTTGCGACTTTTCTGCCTCCGCTGTCACCTCTTAACATCAACAACTCAGGTATAAGTCCGCAGGAGAACATACATGGATTTCCTGCTTTTTCCCTATATCTTGCCGAAAATACCTTGTAATCTTTGCTTTTTTTTTCTTCTGACAAAATATTTTCATAATCATCATTATTTTTTTCACCATTCGTCAAAAGTAATTTGTAATCTTCGATTTTTTTATCTTGCGAAGAAAATTCTTTCTTATTTTTCTTTTTCTCTGCTGCCTCGATAAATTTAAGTATCGTCTTTTCGCTAAGATACGGCTGGTCTGCAACGATGAACAAAAGCCAGTCGTCTTTTTTCAGCCTGCCCATCAAACTGTTTATCCCTGCTTTTATCGTATATGACGCACCGAGCCTGCTATCACCGCAAAACACAGTATTTATATCTTTTCTGCCATCAAGGTCAGCTATTATCCTGTCGTATTGTGTTACAACAGTAAGTGTTATGTCATAATTTATATCTTCGTTTATTTTTCTGCTGCTTACAATATCTGATAACATATCAAGCGTATGTCTGTAAAGCATTTTTCCCTGCCAGATATGTAAGAGTTTATTACTTCCAAAACGGCGGCTGTTCCCAGCCGCCATATATATAATGTGTATCATATTTTTTAATTTTATATATTTGCGAAACAATCTTAATTTTATATAAGCGATGCAAGGCTGAACTGTTACTCCCTGTTCAATCAATATAGACTAATCCGTAGAAGCTTTTGACCTCAGGCGTTAAACTATATGATACGGCAGTCAATCTCTTTCCAATCAGGATCAAGCATCCCCATAAGGATTTTTTCAGGTGTGAATGGAACCGTTCTGTGCCACACTCCGGTTGCCCTGTATATTGCGTGTGCAAGAGCTGGTGCAGGGGTATTTATAACTATCTCTCCTATCGACTTTACACCGAAAGGTCCTGACGGTTCATAGCTTGTTTCAAACTCAACATTTATATTTCCCACATCAAGTCTTGTTGGAATTTTATACTGCATAAGACTGTTCTCGGCAATCTTTCCCTCGGCACTGTATGTGACATTTTCATAGAGTGCCATGCCTATCCCCTGTCCTATACCGCCCTCTGTCTGAACTCTTGCAAGGTTTGGATTTACCGGTATTCCGCAGTCGACAACCGCCTGATAATCAAGTATCTTTACACTTCCTGTTTCTTTGTCAAGCTCTATCTCAACCATTCCGACCATATACGGCGGCGGTGATACAGGTGATGAATATGTCTCGGTCACATCGACAGGGATAGTATTATTTACCTGTGATTTTGTGGCAATATCCGCAAGGCTGACCGATTTTTCATCTTCCGTCATATACACTTTCTCACCATCAAAATCTACATCTTCAGAAGAACAGCCGAGAAGCCCTGCACCTATCTTCATTATGTTTTCACGAAGTTTTAAAGCAGCATTTTGTGTAGCCATTCCCGTGATGTAAGTTGTTGATGAAGCATAAGAACCTGAATCATAAGGTGATGCGTCTGTGTCTGCACCAAAGACGGAAATTTTATCTGCATCACAGTCTAGGACTTCTGCTGCCATCTGCGAAAGAATGGTATCACAGCCTGTTCCCATGTCAGCCGCACCTATCATCATATTATATGTTCCATCGTCTGAAAGTTTTAATGTGCATGAACCCACATCAACATTTGATATGCACGACCCCTGCATCGCAAGTGCCATTCCTGCTGCCCTGACTTTGCCGTTTCCCATATCCCTGACCGGATACTTCTCAGCCCAGTTAAAATTTGCGGCACAATGCTCTATACACCTATCCAATGCACAAGCATTCGCTGTCTCACCAAAGTATGCAGGCATGAACATTCCCTCTCTTACAATGTTTTTCATCCTTATCTCAACCGGATCCATATGAAGTTTTTCCGCAAGTTCATTTACGGCAGATTCGAGTGCAAAAATCCCCTGCGTTGCACCATATCCTCTATATGCTCCTGCCGCCTGAACATTCGTATAGACAACATCACATGAAAATTTTGTCGCTTCACATCCGCCCGTATAAAGCGGCAGTGATTTGTGACCCGAAAGTCCAACGGTCGTTGTGCTGTGCTCACCGTATGCTCCTCCGTTTGACAGCGTATAAAGGTCTATCGCTCTTATCCTGCCGTCTTTCATTGCACCAAGACGAACCGTCACTTCCATTTCATGACGTGGTGAAGATATTATCTGACATTCATTTCTGCTATAGATAAGTTTACTTGGCCTTTTCGTCATCCATGTAACAAAAGCAGGATATACTTCACATACGGCTGTCTGTTTTGCCCCAAAACCTCCGCCTATGCGTGGTTTTTCCGCACGCACCATCGACTTTGGAATATCAAGTGCATTTGCAAGTATTCTTCTGATATGGAAAACTATCTGCGTTGAACTTATGCAATGAAGTCTGCCGTATCTGTCAATCTCACAATATGCCCTTATCGTTTCCATGTAAGCCTGCTGTGCCGCCTTTATATGCCAGGTATGCTCTATTATCTCCTCACAGTCATTAAATACTGCATTTACATCACCATGTTCATCTTCCTCATGGTGTAATAGATTTCTTTTAACATCACCCGTATTGCCATATGACATCCAGTTATCCTCCGGATGCACAAGTATGGGATTGTCAAGTGCCTTGTGAAAATCAAGTACAGGTTCGAGTACCTGATATTTTACTTTTATAAGTTTTAATGCTTTATCAACAGCTTTCTCACTCTCACCCGCAACTATCGCAACAGGATCACCTACACTTCTCACTCTCCTGTCAAGTATAAGCCTGTCATACGGTGACGGCTCCGGAAAAGTCTGACCTGCAATACTGAAACGCTTGTCAGGAACATCTTTCCATGTATAAACAGCTTCTATCCCCGGTACTTTCATTGCAATATCAGTATTTATATCCTCAACTAAAGCATGAGCATGAGGGCTTCTAAGCAGCTTTATCACAAGACAGTCAGAGGGTATTATATCATTTGTAAATACTGGCTTTCCAAGGAGAAGCTGTGATGAGTCTTTCTTTGGAATACTTTTTCCTACTGCATGGTAATCTTTTCTTTCACGGTTAAATTTACTCATCCTTCCACTCCTTTCCAATGTCCGCCCCAAAAACTTCTGCTTCAAACTGCATAGGTGCATTTTCCTTTTTGCTGTTCAGATAATTTCTGAGTGAACGAAGCTGACTCTGATAACCCGTGCAACGGCACAGATTGCCTGAAAGATACTCAAGTATCTCATCGTCCGTAGGATCCGGATTTTCACGGAGAAGTGCCACTATATTAACTATATATCCCGGATTGCAAAAACCACACTGGTCAGCACCCTGCATCGCAAAATAATCAGTGAATTTTTTAGCTTCTTCCTCTAATCCCTCAAGTGTATCAACGCATCTTCCGTCTGCCCTGCCAACAGGAATACTACACGAAAGCATCGGCTTTCCATCCATAAGCACCGTGCAAAGACCACAGTTTCCTGTTTCACATCCTCTCTTTACCGAATAACATTTATGTTTCCTGCAAAAATCTATAAGAAGCATATCTGCGTCTACGGTATCTTTTATCATTTTTCCATTTAATGTAATCTTTACTTCCATCAGCAGATTTCCTCCTTTTCGTTTTCTGATACTATCGTCTTTAATGCTCTTTTTACAAGAACATTGCATATTATCTTTCTATACTCGGCACCAGCACGCATATTGCTGCCAAAACGGATATTTTGTGCCACATAATCTGCAAATCTTTCAATATTTTCATCTGTAGGTACAGATAATATATTTTCACTGTCATATACAGGCTCAGCCATATATGGAGTTGCCCCGATAACAGCCATAGCACCTCTTTTTCCTTTTGAAACGGCACAAGTAAGCACTGGAAAATCTGTTGACTGGTTTCTCTGGCTTAGATAAACTACCTTTTCAGTTTCCTTTGGCACAATTACTGACACAAGTATATCTCTCACCGTGCGTGGCAGCTTTACAAAGTCGTCAAGTTCCATGATACCCTCATGGAAAAGCTCCACTTTAGCACCAAGTGCCCTAAATATCGTCATAACATCTGAAAAGCCATATCGTCCCCATATACTTCCGCCGACCGTTGCAACATTTCTAAACTGGACACCGACTATATCTTTTACGGAATTGGCAAAGGCATTATCCGTATATTTATTTAATGATTCATTTGTCTCTATGTCCCTTAATGATACATATGCACCTATACGAAACTCGTTTTCATTTTCTTCTATGCTGTCAAGTCCCAGTTCACAGAGGTCTATCGCTGTTCCAAGAGTTGTATTTTTCATCTTTGTCCAGAGCATTCCGCCGACAATGAAATTTTGTCTTTTCTGGTAGAGTTCATATGCTTCTTCGAGGCTTTTTGCCCTTATATACTGATTATAATAGAACATATCTCTTTCCTTTCTCTTATGATTTTAGTATTAAAACAAATCCAGTTCATATACTGCATCCCACTGAATTTTTTCTTTCTGCATGAAGTTTATTGTCTCATTTCTCATATCAGGCTCTGTCTTCCAGGCAAGACCACATCCTGCCAATATTTTTGACGGCAGCGGTATTATCCTGCCGTAAATATTTTCACTCTTTGCCCTGCTCTCCATTTCCATCGCAGCAGTTGTATTTTTGAATGAAATCACAAGCTGTGTATGTCTTTCTCTCTTACAATTTTTGCACATAATGTTATGGGCAGACTATAAGTGATGCTTCCGTCATTTTTTTAGTAATTTCATACATATTTGTGGCTTCGCCGACACAGAGCTTTTCGGTAAGTCCGTAATAATTGAGACAGGTACCACAGGTAAATATCTTTACACCTTTTTCCTCTAAAGCCTTTAAATCTTCTATAGACTCAGAGCCTTCACTTGTAATCTTTGCACCGCCGTTATAAAAAAGCATTGTCTGAGGCAATTCGTCCTGCTGCGAGAGTGCATATATAAAACCTTTGATAAGCACCTTTCCAAGTTCGCTATCACCCTCACCCATAAATTCAGACTTGATGACTACAACTTTTTCACCACTGTTTTTGATATTGCAGGAAAGCATCTCATCCGCACCTGTCTTTATGGAATTTGCTTTAGCAACGGATATTTTTTTATCATTTGTTGCCGACATTTTATTGTCATTTATTTTATCAATATCATCTACAGTTATCTTCACACTGTACCCGGAGTCACTTATCTTGCTGTCTGAAACTGCAAACCCCATCTGTGAAGCCATCTTTTTAAGATTTTCAACAGCAATCTCATTATCGACAAGAGTCTCAACCGTATCCGGTTTTTCAAGTTTCTCAAGCGCCTTTTTTGTCTTAACTACAGGTATCGGGCAGGTATCACCCATTGCATTTATTGTTATCATAATCTCTTTTTTCTCCTTCACTTTAGAACTATAGCATTTGTTATATTCACACAATTAATACAACATATAATTAGTTTCGCTATCTCCTGTTACTTTATATAAATATTTTTTTCTTTTTTTTGCGTAAAATGACCAACTATCGCCGCCGGAAATCCCTCATTTTTTAATTCCTTTAAAAAAGGCAGTGCATCTTCTTTCTTTACGGCAAACAAAAGACCTCCCGATGTCTGCGGATCAAATAACAGTTCTTCCATCGCAAATGTTATGTTTTCTGAAAAATCCACATTATCTGCGACATGATTTCTGTTTCGCTGTGCCGCTGCTGTGAACAGAAATTCTTCGGCATAATGAAGTGCACCTTTTATAACAGGTATGGATATTGAGTCAATCTCCGCCGATACATTTTTATTTATCATCTCGTTTAAATGACCTAAAAATCCAAATCCTGTCACATCAGTACAGGCATGGATTTCATAATTTCTGCTTATCTCAGACGCTTTTTTATTGAGTGTAGTCATCGACTCTATTGCTTCATCAAGCGAATCTTTAAAAGCCTGTCCTACACGCTGTGCATTGCACACAAGCCCTACACCGAGTTTTTTTGTAAGTATAAGTATGTCAGTCGGTTCTGCCTTATTATTTTCATATATTTTGTCAGGATTTACAAGTCCCATAACAGACAAACCGTATTTTACACTGTCATCGGCTATGGAATGACCACCTGCAAGTGTGGCACCTGCTTCATTCACCTTTTTTGCACCGCCCTGCATTATCTTTCCAAGAATGTTTAAGTCCATCTTTTCAGGAAAACAGACTATATTTAGTGCAGTCTTTACCTCACCGCCCATCGCATATACATCACTTAATGCATTTGCCGCCGCTATCTGTCCGAAAATATACGGGTCATCGACCATCGGTGGAAAAAAATCAAGTGTCTGAACAATTGCCATATCGTCTGATATTCTATATACTGCCGCATCGTCACTGCTGTCATAACCGACAAGAAGTGAAATATCTTTCTCACCTTTCGGTATTTTTGAAAGTATATGTTTGAGTACATCTGCTCCAAGTTTTGCGGTACATCCGCCGCCTTTACAAAAAACTATATCTTCCATGATAAATTATATTTCCACCACCTTTCTAGCAATTTCTTTTACTGCATCTGCCGCAGCCATCACTTCTTCTTCTGTATTATAATATGAAAAACTAAATCTTACCATGCCCTGTGTTTTTGTGCCAAAATATTCGTGCATAAGCGGAGCACAATGAATCCCTGCTCTGGTGACTATTCCAAATTCATCTTCAAGGAGCATACTTATCTCTGAAGAATCTGCCGTTCCTATATTTAACGAAACTATCGGACAGCGAGCTTTATCCTGTCTGAAATCACCATAAACTTTTACGCCTTTTACTCTGCTTATATCCGAATAAAATATCTGCATAAGTCTGTTTTCTTTATTGTATATCTTGTCAATTCCAACAGTGTTTATCTCCTTTACAGCGGCAAGAAGTCCTGCTATCCCGTGGCTATTTAATGTCCCTGCTTCAAGCAATTCAGGAAGTTCCTCAGGCTGTTGTCTTAAAAAACTTTTTATGCCTGTCCCACCGCTTTTTAAAGGTCTTATATCTATACCATTTCTTATATAAAACCCACCTGTCCCCTGCGGTCCCATAAGACTTTTATGTCCTGTAAAACAGAGTATGTCTATATTCATATCCCTAACATTTATAGGTAGTACACCTGCGGTCTGTGATGCGTCCACTATAAAAAGAAGATTATGCTTTTTTACAATCTCTCCAATCTTTTTTATATCGACAACATTCCCCGTAAGGTTGGATGCGTGAGTACAGATGATTGCTTTTGTATCTTTTGTTATCATATCTTCTATATCAGAGGCATCAATAATCCCATTGCCACTGCACGATACAATATCTGTCTTAACTCCTCTTTCACCGGCATAATAAAGAGGTCTTAACACTGAGTTATGTTCAAGGTTCGTGGTAATAACCGTGTCGCCCTCATTAAAAAGTCCATGAATAACAGTATTTAATGCCTCGGTCGCATTTGATGTAAATATAAGACCTGAGGTATTGTCACCACCAAAAAATTCAGTAAGGCACTTTCTTGCTTCAAATATACACCTTGATGCTTCAAGTGATGTCGCGGTGTACCCCCTGCCTGAATTTCCATAATTTTTCATTGCGTGCATAACAGCATCATATACACATTGCGGTTTGTAAAGTGTAGTCGCCGCATTATCAAGATATATCACTAATATATTCCTCCTGGCATGATATCAGCAACAGAAATCATCTTCAAGTTATTTAAGAAGATGTATGTATTCTTTTGATACCGTAATTTTTTTAACATTATTTAGTAAGTCAATATATTTATCCTGTAAGTCATCCGAAAACAATTGATTTTCTTTTGGCTTTATCATTGTTATAACCTCACCGTTTTCAAGCTCACAAAGGCAGCAGGTATTATAAAGCTCTTCTGACAGCGAGATATTTTTTATCTTCAAGGTATTTAGCGTATCTCCATACATTCCTATTGTTTCAGGATTTATATTTTCGTTTTTAATATATTTTTTCTGATGCGTAAAGGAATGTTTTTCAACATTTATATCATTTTGAAAAATGCAGATACTGTGATATTTTTCCCAGTCGCTTTCTTTTGTTGCCTTAACTTTAAGCGTAACCCCCCAGTCAAGTGCTTTCACATGACTTTCATCTATCCAGCTTATGTTTGAAAAATTCAGACACCCTGCAAGTTTTGCCTGTGTTTTTGTCTCAGGTTTATAATAAAAATATTTTTTATCATATGTCCTGCTTACAATTCCATCTTCTACGGAACATACTTTATCTGCAAATCTGTAGATTTCTTCCCGGTTATGCGAAACAAAAATTATCGGCTTATGAAAATTTTCAAGCATCTCCATAAGTTCCATTTCCATTTTTCTCTTGATATGTTCATCTAGTGCTGAAAATGGTTCGTCAAGCAATATACACTCCGGGTCTGATGCAAGCATACGAATCATTGCAACACGCTGTTTCTGTCCTCCTGACAATTTTTGGGGATAATTGTCAGCCACTTTTTCAAGCCCATATGCACTAATCCACTTATCTACAAGTTCATGGTTTTTCTTTTTCATAACAATATTTATATTTTCTCTTGCCGTCATTGTAGGAAATAAAGCATAATCTTGAAAGAGATAACCTGTTTTTCTAAGTGAAGCTTTTAAATTTATCTTTTTTTCCGAGTCAAAAAGGACACGACCGTTCAGTGATATATAACCGCTGTCAGGTGTTGCTATCCCTGCAATACATTTTAATATCATAGTCTTTCCCGCACCGGATGCACCACTTAGTGCCAGTATATCGTCATCTGTCTGTATATCCGTATTTAATTCAAAATTATCAAGCCTTTTTCTTATCTTTACTATTAAAGCCATATCAATCCTCATTCTTGCAGATTTTTTATCTGTCACCCGTAATAAAATTTATAATAACAAGACAGATAAACGATATTGCCGTTATCACAATACACCAGAAACCTGCCGTTTTAAAATCACCGCTCTGAATCACCATAGCTATCTGCTGAGATATTGTTGAGGTTTTTCCTGCAATGTTTCCGGCAAGCATTGATGTTGCACCGTACTCTCCGAGTGCCCTTGTAAATGTAAGTGTAATACCCGATAAAATTCCGGGCTTTGCCATAGGCATACGGATTTTAAAGAAAATTGTCCACTCACTAAGACCAAGTGTCTGTGCCGCATATATCACATTTTCGTCTACCTGTTCAAATGCCGCCCTGGCATTTCGGTACATAAGAGGAAATGCAATAACCGTAGCCGCAATGATACAGCCAAGCCATGTATGTATGACATGAATTGAAAGTCCCTTATCAACAAAATTTCCAAAGCTGTGTCTGGTACTAAATATACGGAGCAATATATATCCCGCAACTGTTGGCGGCAGTACAAGAGGCATTGTAAGAATACCATCCCATATACCTCTTGTTCTTCCACGCCTGCTCACGACAAACCAAGCTGCCAGTATGCCAAGCACAAAAGATACCAGTGAAGCTACAATACCAGTTTTAAGACTTATCCAAAGCGGACTAAAATCAATCTGGGAGTAATCCATAATAAACCTCTTTTCTAAGACATAGAAAAATGGTATTTTTCAAATAATTTTACAGCCTTTTCTTCACTCATAAACTTTATAAATTCGTTTGAAGCATTAAATTCAACATCAGATATATCATCACCTTTAAGTGGTGCAACAGGGTAGATAACATCACCTGTAAGGCTGTTTGGAAGTTTTTCGATTATCTCTAAATTGTCTTCATATCCAAAGGTATCTGAATAATAAACAGTTCCAATCTCGTCTGCAGCCTCTGCAACTGCTGCCGCAACAGCACCTACATTTGCACAACTGTTTATCTCAAGACCTCCGAGTGCCTTTGATATATCTGTATCTTTTAAGTCATTAGCCTTTTCCTTATCGCCTGACACCAGACCTGCATTTATCAAAGCCTTTCTTGTGTACTGTCCTACAGGAACAGTTTCCTCTGCAAGTGCCATGTTTTTTGCTTTTGACATATCTTTAAAACTCTTAACTTTTGTATTACTTCCTTTCCATGTTACAAGGCACACCTGATTGTTTAAAAGGTCTTTGCGGTTATCCTTATTTACACTGCCGCAATCATATCCCTTTTCAAGCTCGTCCATCTGCTCTACACCTGCCGAAAAGAATACATTGCACTTTGCTCCCTCTTTTATCTGTGTCATAAGTGTTCCTGAACTGTCATAATTTGTGTGGAAATTTATATCAGGGTGCTCTTTGTTGTATTCTTTACAAAGTTCATCCATAACATTATTAAGACTTTTTGCAGCAAATATGGTTATATCTGTTTTTTTGCTGTTCTCGTTTTTCTTTCCGCAGCCTGAGAGCATCCCTGTAATAAGTGCCGCCATAACACAGCATACGCTTATTTTTTTAATTATCTTCTTTACATTAAACATAAAAACCTCTTTTCTATTCCATACACTCATTTTCTCTTTTGAGCAATCTACATTCTCTCTAGCATAACACTTATATTTCCGCCACACACCATACCCTCTTTTTCGGCATCATCAGTATTCATACTTACTTCCATTATCTCAGGTCTGCCTATAAAATGTTTATTTTCAAAATTGTCTTTCTGACAAACAGCCCTATTTTTATTCTCATCATTTTTTGATGCTGTTTCCTGCATTGGCATTGCAAAGCCGTTAAAAATGTCCCTGCATCTCGTGATAATTTCAGCCTCCGCACATCCTCCTCCGATAGTTCCTATAATTCGGTTGTCCGAAGTTACTATCATCTGCGTTCCGACATTTCTTGGAGCACTGCCGCTTTTTCTTATAATGGTACATAAAATCCTCTGCTCATCAGACTGTTTTGCAAGTTCATCAATAATATTATCGTCAACGGAGCCGTTATTGCAATGTTTATTTTTACAATATACTATCTCACTCATAACTGACAACGCTATCTCCTGTGGTGTAGCCGCACATATTGAAAGACCTATTGGTGAATGAAGTTCATTTATTTTTTCAATCTCAATACCATGTTCTTTAAGGTCTTTTCTTACCATTGCCGACCTCCTTTTTGAACCCATCATCCCTACATATGCATATGGTATCTTAAAAATCTCGAAAATGCACTGCTCGTCAAATCTGTGTCCTCTGGTCATGCACACAAAATAGTTGTCACGGTTTTTGTCTATAGTTTTCAGTGCATTTACATAGTCATCACATATAACATTTCCTACACCAAGACTGCGTATTTTCTGAGCAAATATGGGTCTGTCCTCTATCACGGTAATGTCGAAATCCACAAGAACAGCCATCTTTACAAGTGCCTCTGCCACATGACCTCCACCGCATATTACAAGATTAGGTCTACCGGTGATGTTTTGAATAAATAGTGTATTGTCCCCTATCTTAATCAGACTGCTGCCATCGTTACTTCCATTATCATCAATACCGCAGAAAGTCTTACACAATTTTTTTACTATATCACCGGCAAAATAGTCACCGTAGCTTACCCTTATTCTGCCGTCTGTAATGTAGGCTTTCTGTCCTGTTGCCTCACCTGATACAACTGTAGCAATAAATGACTTTTCAGCTCGATCCCTGTCTCTTATACTTAAATACATATCAGCTTCAAGCATTTTTACTTCATCACCCTCATTTATCATACCTCCATTTATGACAACTGCAAACACACCCTCTTTAGGCATAATACATTCACCCATACGCTCATATATCTTGCAATGTGAATGACACTCCTTACCTATCTGCGTCATTTCAAGAACGGCATCACCTATTTTAAAGCGTGTTCCAAGCGGCAGACTTCTAAAATCAAATCCTGAGATTATCAGATTTTCTCCAAATGCACCATTTTCTACTTTGGCACCTTTTTTTCTGAACTCCTCTATTTTTTCATATGACAAAAGACTCACCTGCCTGTGCCATCTTCCAGCGTGTGCATCTCCATCAAGCCCATAATTTTTGATAAGTCTGACCTGTGGAATCTGCTTTTTTTCAGTTCCACGCTCCCTGCTTATGTTTATTGCAATAAGTTTTCCCAAACTTTTTAACCTCCTATCATATTCATGGTTTTAGTTTCTTTTTCACATAAAATATCTTCAAAATGATGGGATTTTGGCTTTTCATATATTGCCTTTCTCATAATTTTTGTAAGTTCATCTTTTCCAATATCAAGTGCTTCTTTCAAATCTATAATTCTGCTATCAGCGAGGCATGGTTTTAAACCTGCATCTGATGTTATTCTTATGCGGTTGCATCTGTCACAAAATTTACCGTGAACCGCCTGAATAAGACCTACCCGCACACCTAATTTTCGGAAAGCGTAATACTCTGCTGGTCCATTTTCATCATGCATTTTTGATACGCCACACACTTTTCCGTATTTCTTTTCAAGTTTTTCAATAACAGCCTTTCTCGGAATAATATCATTTTTCTCTCCTATTCCTACAGGCATCAGCTCGATAAATCTTATATCAATATTTTTGTCATTTGCAAACTCTATCATCTTCAGCACATCAACTTCACTTCTTAGAACAGTATTTATTTTAAGCTTAATTCTGCTATCTAAAGCGGCATCTATCCCATCAATAACATTCCTAAGGCAGCTGTGCCCCGTGATTTTCCTAAACTCATCAGAATCTATGGTATCAAGACTCACATTTATGCTGTCTGTCCCTGCTGTTTTTAATACATCAGCCTTTTCACTTAGAAAAACTCCGTTTGTGGTAATTCCGATAAAATTTACTCCGCTCATGTTTCTCATTTTTGCAATAAGTTTTTCAATATCCGGATAGATAAGTGGCTCCCCCCCTGTCAGCCTGAAATTTGTTATTCCAAGACAAACAGCACTCTCAACACACTTTAATACGGTTTCCGCAGTGAGATAATGTATATCGGAAATCTTTCCCTCAGGCATACAATAACTGCATCTGAGATTGCAATTATCAGTCAGCGAAATCCTCATATAATCAATCTTTCTTCCATAGCCGTCCGTCATACTTTTCACCACCCCTGTACGATTTAAATATCAAGTTTGTATAAAGCACATTACCACCCTTTTCCAAAGCCGCAATTTGGAAATGTGCATACATCACAATTTAAGCAAAATCCACCTTCACCTAATGATGAGAGTTCATCCGGTGTTATCATATCATTTGCAAGAAGTCTCGGCAGAACCAGATCAAAGATAGTCCTTTTATTATACATGGCACACCCCGGAAGTCCGCATATCGGTATTATCCTGTCATTTTTTTTATAATAAGACAATAAAAACATTGCACCCGGCAAAACAGGTGAACCATATGATATTATATCCGATCCAGTATTTTTTATGGCAAGAGGCGTTTTATCGTCGGGGTCAACACTCATACCCCCAGTACAAAATATTATGTCAACGCCTGCATTGACGGCATCAAGGCATCCCTTAGTTATCTTTTTATCATCATCATTAAAAGTCTCATGGAATACCATTTCCACACCAAATTCATTTATTTTTTTTTCGATAACAGGTGTAAATCCGTCTTTTATCCTGCCATAAAATACCTCATTGCCTGTCGTAATAACAGCCGCTTTTTTCATCGTAAACGGAAGTATCTTTAATATTGGAGCATCCGAACATATCTCAGAAGCCTTTTTAATTTTCTCTTTTTTTATAACAAGAGGTATTATCCTTGTTCCCGCAAGTTTATCCCCTTTTTTTACAACGGTATTTCCATGCCTTGTCGCTATCATAAGCTCCCCAAAAGAATTGACTTTGTTTAATCTTTCTCTGTCAACCTTAAGGAGTCCGTCACTATCTGCGATTACTTCTATTTTTCCCTCTTTTACCTCGGACGGATGCATATTTTCTCCTGCCGTCATGCGATAAAGTATCTCTGCCGCATCGTTCTCATGAAGTATTGTCTCATCATTTTCCCATATATATATCATATCTTTACCAACGCTTAAAAGCACTGGTATATCTTTTTCTGTTATAATATGTCCCTTGCGGAATACGGCATCCTTTTTCACACCGGGAATTATCTGTGTTATGTCATGGCACAACACCTGTCCGACCGCTTCAGTTGTTTTTACAAGTTTCATTTAAGTTTCCCTCCGCACTCACTGTCATATCCGAGCAGAATATCAAGCCCATGCTCTATATTTCCAATCAGAAACTCCATACTCTCTGATACTGCTTTAACACTTCCCGGAAGATTTATTATAAGTGTCCTGTTTCTTATAACTGATGCTCCTCTTGAAAGAATTGCTCTTTTTGTAAACTGCATACTATAGGCACGAAGTCTTTCTGCTATCCCCGGTGCATTTTTTTCTGCCACACTAAGCGTCACCTCAGGTGTTATATCTCTTTTTGAAAAACCAGTCCCGCCTGTTGTTAGTACAAGATTGCATTTTACTTCATCGCAAAGTCTTATAAGCTCACTCTTAAGCATCTGTTCATCATCAGGCAGTAGTTTATATGATACAACCTCGTACTTATCTTTTGGAAGAAGTTCTTTTATTTTGGGTCCGCTCATATCCTCCCTAAGCCCCTCTGAGCCTTTATCACTTAATGTAATTATACCTACGCTATACAACATAAGATTATCTCACCTCATCTGATACTAATCGTTGTTATCAGTTCACATCTGTATTGCGGCCAGCAACATAATGACCACTTTTTCCGCCTACTTTTTCGAGCAGATGAATATTTTTTATCTCCATTGAACGACAGACCGCCTTGCACATATCATATATAGTCAAAAGTGCCATGCTCACACCTGTAAGAGCCTCCATCTCAACACCCGTTTTTCCAACGCAGGCGGTTGTACATACTGCCGTTATTGTCATATTATCCTCGTCAAGTCCAAAATCCACATCGCATTTCGTCATGGCAATAGGATGGCAGAGAGGAATAAGCATTGAGTTATTTTTTGCCCCCATTATCCCTGCAATGCGTGCTATTCCAAGCACATCCCCTTTTTTTGCAGTTCCGTTTGCCACGGCATTAAATGCATCCTCATTCATTCTTATCTCACCACAGGCTTTTGCTACACGGTATGTATCCTCTTTTTCGTGAACATCTACCATATGTGCTTCGCCTGCTTCATTAAAATGTGTAAGTTCTTTCTTATCCATTTTTACCCTCGTTATTATTATCACTCATTTGAAAAATCAGTTACAGACAGAGCTGTTTGCATAAATAACTCCATTTGCTAATTTATACCCGACACATAGCTGCATACCGCTTCAAGCACACTGCCGCCTATACTTCTCGATTTGTCCGATATTGTAAAGCAGTTTTTTAACTCACCCTCTCTCGGATCTATATCTGCTATCTTAAATCCCTCAGTCACCTCAAAGCCGTCTCTGATAAGTCCTCTGATAATTCCTGATATTGTTGCATTTACAGGTACATACTCTCCTTGAAATCCTGACTCGGAAGTATTATTATCATATTTCTCGTATATTCTTGCTATCTCATCACCTTTTTTTACAACATCACCTATGTGGCAGATATTTTTTATAAAACCATAAGCCTCCGCATGAATGACACGCTCACTTGTATAACCGCCTATATTTCCGGGAATTCCGGTATTTACAAGAGCCTGCCCTTTATCTATTATCCTTGCGAGATTGTGACCTCTCATAGTTTCCACAACTATGTCAACATCTTCACCAGCCGTAAATCCCGGACCAACTCCTATAACAAGCGGTGCCATGTCCATAAAAGTTCCAAGATTTTTCTTTGCGATTATCGCATCTACTACGATGTCAGGTCTTAATTTTGCAATCGACTCTCCTTTAGGGTCAACGATAACTGGCACAACTCCATGTTTAATAACCTCATCCATCTCATCTAATGATGTTATAAGTTTAGCCTTAACTCCCTCTATGGTTATCTCTTTGTCGTAGACTGCCTCGCAGAATGAAACCTGCCTTCGTATTGCTGCTGGCTTTTTAGTTTCAAGTGCCAGCACTTTAAACCCTGCCCTGTGAAGTCTGTGAATAATGCCTGTCGCAAGGTCACCTGCACCACGGCATATTATAAGTATATCTTTAATCATAATCTATTCCTTTAAAAATATAATTCCATCATCTGTCTTTTTTGAATAAATATAATGTAGTTTTCCTTTAAATCCCAATTTTCTAAGCCTTTTTTCATATACTTTCTGAATTTGTTTTATATGTTCAAAAGTAACCTTTTCATCAGCTTTTGTCCCTAATTCAAAACTCATATCCTCAAATCTGAAAATAACATCTTTGCAATATTTTCCTATATCCCACAACCCTAAAACAAGATAAACATCCGTAGTAAACTCAAAAATAACAGGTTCACTTTCTAGCGGATATTTAAGTGAATAATGCTTTGCTCCATCGGCTTCTATCAGAATATTGTCTGCATACGGCATTATCCACTTAAGTATTTCAAGCGGAAGTGCTTGAATTTTTTTATTGCTGCCATCACATATTTTTCCTGCCATGCAGTATTTATCGTTTTTTATTCTCTCAATGATGCTAAAAATATCACATGAAATATCGGTATCTCTTTCAAGCATCATATGTGTTGTAGTTGTCAGAAGTACTGTCTCTTTTTTTCCAAGATAATAATCTGACATTTTATGGAGCAGGCTTGTCTTACCGCCTGCTCCTATCACTGATATTATTTTTTTCACTTTAATCCTCTTTTCTGAGCAATTTGTTTCTTTTACACTTCTTCTAAAACTTCATCTTATTTGCTTTTAGTCAGGAAACTTATTTTGCTCAGAAGCAAATCGTGACATGAAATGTATCAGCAGTATTTTTTAGTCTTCCTCATCTATATCCCACATCTTACGCACGGACTTTGATTCCTTTGGCAATAAGATGTTTAATATTATCGCTGCAAGCGAACATGGTACTATTCCTGAACCACCAAATATCAGCTGTATATAATATGGAAGATGTGCTGTCGCACCTGTAGTTGCTCCAAGACCATAACCAAGTCCTATCGCCACTGAGATAATTGTTATCTCACGGCTGCCTATAGGCTCTTTTGTGATAAGCTGGATACCTGAAATAAGGATTGATGCAAACATCATAACTGCCGCACCGCCTAAAACAGACTGTGGCATTATTGACATGATAGCTCCTATCTTAGGGCAAAAGCCGCAGAGTATAAGGAATATTGCTCCCATAGATATTGCAAAACGATTTACAACTTTAGTCATTGAAACAAGTCCGACATTCTGTGAAAATGATGTATTGGGAAGTACACCGAAAAATGCTGCAAATGCTGAGCCAAGACCGTCACATATAACACCGCCCGAAAGTTCGGTATCTGTTGCTTCTCTGTCCATTCCTCCCTCGATACAGGCAGATATATCTCCAACTGTCTCTATCGCAGTAACTATAAACATGATGCCTATCGGAATAATTGCACTTGCCTGAAATGACATCTTAACATCTGAAAGTGCACCAAATCCCATAAAACTAGGAATTGCTATCCATGCTGCATCTTTTACCTGCGAGAAATTTACTACCCATGAATATGTATATTTAGCCCCGTCAGCATCAACACCTGTATTTGGAAGTACAAATGTCATTATGACCGCAACTATATATCCTGCAAGTATTCCAAAAAGGATTGCCGAAGAAGAAAAGATACTATTTTGTGGTGCAAAATGTTTTAAGAGTACGATAACTATCAAAACAACAAATCCCAGGAAAAGATTTGGAAGTGAGCCGTAATCAGCCTTACCGTTTCCTCCGCAGAAATAATTTATTCCGACACCTAGAAGTGAAAGTCCTATCGCTATTACGACAGAGCCGGTAACAATAGGTGGAAAGAACTTTCTGAGTGGTTTTAAAAATACTCCTAATATCCCCTCGAAAATACCTCCTATAAGACAGGCTCCCATAATTGCCCCGTATGCAATAATACCTCCACCGCAAGCTGCCACGGTATTATTTAACACACCTAAAAATCCCGAAGATGTTCCCATGACGATAGGCACTTTTCCTCCGACAGGTCCTATCGAAAACATCTGCACAAGTGTTACTATTCCGGCTATTATCATGGCATTCTGTAAAAGTGCCGTTCTAAGTTCAGAAAAACCTGCATCTGCCGTAAGTCCACAGACACCCATAACGATAATGAGTGGTGTAAGGTTTCCAATAAACATCGCCATTACATGCTGAAGTCCGAGTGGGATTGCCTGTGAGAGTGGAATTCTTCCCTCAAATTCATAAGGACTTGAATATCCGGCTGACTTTTTTTCATTTGTCTCTTTCATTGCTAATATTATCCTCCTGTTTTTTTTGATAATTGTCCCTAATATTTTACTAAGATATTTATCTACGGTCAATTACTTTTTCTTTTTCATATCTAATATCCCTGGCTTAAAGCTAAAATGCATCAATCATTTTGAACCCGGTCAATCATAAATCCTTTGTCACTGCCTTCTCATACACATAACTTTTTTTGTTTTGTTGCAGCTTTTTTAAAATATTGTAACAACCTAGTGTATGGTTGAATAACCTTTCTGTCATCGCTGATTATAAGTATATCACGCCCGGCCAGCAGTATCTCTGCCGTCTTTTTTGCTCTCTTAAGCGGCGAACAGTAGCATATATCAAAATGAACATCCTTATATTTTAATGCCGCCGCTTCAGCCATCTTTATACCTTCATCATTAAGAGGAATGTCTGGCCTTCCTTGAAGTTTATGCAAAACATTCCAGTCTGTCGTGCCATGTCTCATTATATATAACATATGTTTTACCTCTTTAAAAATATTTTTACAGCCATCTTTTCAATGTATCATTCAGTTTATTTATGTCAAGCGGTTTTGCCATATGCTCGTTCATACCGGCATTTTTAGCAAGCATAATATCTTCGGCAAACGCATTTGCTGTCATCGCTACTATAGGTATAGCCGCTTTCTTTTTATCATCGAGTGCGCATATTGCTGCTGCCTCATACCCATTCATAACAGGCATCTGTATATCCATAAATACAAGTTTATAATAGCCTTCCGGATTGTAGACCACCTTATCTACTGCCTCTCTGCCATTTTCAGCCGTATCAACTACAGCTCCTGTCATTCCTATAATTTCTTTTGCTATCTCACTATTAAACTCGTTATCCTCAACAAGAAGTATACGCTCTCCGGAATAATCTGATTTTGACAGATCAGACAAGTATCTGGATGCCGGTTTTCCAGTTTTTCCCCTGACTATATCTTGTTTCAATTCCATTCATTCCCGGCATCTTAAGATCTACAATCACAGCAAAGTAATCTTCGTCAGCTTCATGCCGTTTTTTAGTAAGTTCAACAGCTTTTTCACCAGAAGTTGTCCACTCTCCAGAAAGTCCAATATCTTCTAATATATTTATAGTATTTTCACAGCATATCTCATCATCATCCACAACCAACACTGGAAAATCAAGAAGTTCTTCTATCTGTCCCTTTTCTTCCTCCTGAAGCTTCAAAAAAATTGTTATTGTAAAACGGCTTCCCTTTCCGGGTTCACTCTCAATCTTTATATTTCCATTCATCATATTGACGATATTTCTTACTATAGTCATGCCAAGACCTGTTCCCTGTATCTTTGATGTGCGCTTATCGTCAGCTCTTGTAAATGATTCAAAAATAATTTTCTGAAATTCCTTCGTCATGCCTATTCCATTGTCTTCAATGGTAAACTCGTAACACCCAATATTTTTTGACTTATCATGACGTTCCTCGATTGAAAAAATAATATTTTCCCCATCGGGAGTATATTTAACAGCATTGCTCATGACATTTATGATTATCTGCTGTATACGCAGACTGTCGCCGGACACATTTTCGTGATATATTTTCCCTACACGCACTTCAAAATTGTGATTATGTATTTCTATGTCATTTTTTGTCATTGCAATGAGATTATCAATAAGCTCAGGAAGATTAAAATCTTCTTCAGATAAAGTCAATCTTCCACTCTCTATGCGTGACATATCAAGCACTTCATTTATGAGACTGAGCAGATGTCTGCTTGACTTAGTGATCTTGCCAAGGCAGTCAATAACCCTGTCTTTGTCATCTATATTAGTACCCGCTATAGCTGTCATCCCGACAATAGCGTTCATCGGTGTGCGTATATCATGAGACATATTAGATAAAAATTCTGTCTTTGAATGATTTGCCCTGTTTGCAGCCTCATAGGCATCCTTTAATGCCTTTCTTGACTCTATCTCCATCTTCTTTTCATTTGTTATATCCTGAACAATAAGCATGATATTCTCAATATCATTATCCTTTGTTTTTGAAAGTGGGATTACTGCCATATTTTTAAATATTCTTTCATCTAACGAACAGTATTCAAATTTGTAAATATCCTCAATGCTGTCAAATACCTTATTCAGGTGTTCTAAGGAAAGAATTTCTTTCATTGTCTGTTTCTCAGATATAACCTTATATTGTGATGATATTCCATTAATAAATTCATCATAATTTCCTATAGAGCCATAGGTAGAATCATTCGGCAATATGCTGTAAACCTTGTATGTATTTTCTCTAGGATTGCACATTGCAAAATGATCGACAAGCCTTATCGTTCCCTGAATAAGCTTATCCATAACAGCATTCTGGCGTGTCATCTCCCTTATCTGATCTGCCTCTTTTTCAGCCTCAGTAATATCTCTTACAAAGATCATCGCATATCGTGATGTATTGTTTTCTTCGCCCGGCATGACAACATTTCTTACCAGATGCTCCTTGCCATTTATTTTTATATGACATTCAATACTCAGCTCGTGATTACCGGCATTAAATTTTTCAAGCATATATGCCCTGTTGTAAATAAGGGCAACGGCTGATTTATCCTCCTCACAGACAAATTTATCAAGATACTCCTGTATCAGTTCATCCCAAGTTGTACTTTTTTCAAAAAGTCATCCCAAGTTGTACTTTTTTCAAAAAGTCCGAGCAGAGAATTCTCTACCTTAAGAGAGTCAAATGTATTATCCTTAAGATTCACATAATACTCACATATGTTCGATTCAGTATATGCTCTGTGAAAAGCATCACTTTTCTTTACAAATAATTCCTGTGATCTCTGTTCCTCAATGTTTATAAAGGTCCCCACCATTCTAAGCGGTGAGCCATCACGTCTTCTTATAGTTTCTGTGCTTGTCCTGAACCACTGATAAGAGCCATCAATTTTCCTCATTCTGTACTCGGCATTATATTTCTTACAGTCATGTATATCAGCCGCTGCTTCCTGTAACATTGAAATAACCATTTCCCTGTCTTCAGGATAAATATTTTCCTTCCACATCTCAATAGTGTTAGGAAAATCAAGAACATCATGGTATCCTAACATTCTCCTGAATTCATGACTCCAGAACACATCGGTAATATTGCCCTTCATATCAAAATCAAAATACCACATTCCAGATTTGAGGACATTATTTATAAGCTTCAGGTTCTGTTGTACCCAGTCAGTCTGGACAGACAAAACCCATAGCCTATTTCCATATTCATCTACAGAATCAGCCTTATACATTCTTACATAAACAGGAGCGTCCGCCTTGTTTATCATCCGCCCCTCACCTATTCCATGAATTTTTTTAAAACGTTCTACATCAAGAAAACTTTGATTTTCACCATAAAATATATTTTTAAGCGAACCTGATGATATCTCCATAAACTCATCATATTCGTATCCTAAGCTTTGTAAAAAATAACTACTCACGCATGCTATTGAAAGCTTTTCATCATAGTAGCCAGATAAAAAGCCTACCAAATTATAAAAATTAACCGCTTCTTTTACGGCATTATAATTCTCATCACTTAATTTAAAGTCCTTATCACAATAAAATACCGTTTCTTTTTGAATTAATCTGTTATCCGTCTGCATATATCCATTCTCCACAAATACAATAATGTATACTGTTTATATTTATGACATTGTACCATATTTTCATATTTATTGCATACATATTTTTGCTTTTCTGCCAAATATAGTCATCTTTCACCAATTTGTTTGGTACGCTCTTGCTTATTCAGCAAAAAACAGTTAACATTAAATAGAATATAGATAAAAAAGAAGAAACTATGTCTATATATCTTTATGTCTAATCTAAGCACCATAGCCAAAAAGATTAAATAGATATATAAAGCAGGAGGACTCTCAAATGAAAAAGATAAGTATCAAAACGTCCGTAATCGTCTATCTGCTTACGAGCGTTCTAATCACATCCGCAATACTTGGAAGTTTAGCGGTATCGAATCTCAAAAAATCCACAAAACAGGCTTCTGAAAAGTACAACACAGCCATGAATGACGGCTACAAAACCGAAATCAAATCGGAAGTTGAAACAGCCATCACCGTAATGCAGTCCGCATATGACCGTTACAAATCCGGTACCATTACCGAAGCTGCCGCCAAAAATATGGCAAAAGAAACAATACGAAACATGCGTTACCGCGAGGACGGCAGCGGATATTTTTGGATTGACGATACAAACTATACGCTCATTATGCATCCAATACTCACAGAGCAGGAAGGCGATAACAGAAAAAATGAGACAGACAAGAACGGTGTCAAAATAATACAGAAAATATTAGACTCAGTTACTACAGACAAAAACGCTGACGGATTCAATGAATTTTACTACACAAAGTCAGACGGAAAGACTGTCGCACCGAAACTTGCTTATTCTGAACTCTTTGAACCCTGGGGCTGGATAGTTTCCACCGGAAATTATGTTGATGATATGCAAAAAGAAATGCGTTCAACAAAATCACAACTTAATTCATACTCTGCAAAACTCCAGCGAAGCATATTTATTATATTTTTTATAATAATAATTGCAATTATCATATCCGGCAATATTTTCAGTACATACCTATGCAATCCTATCCGTAAACTTGCCGATATTGGAAAAGACATATCACATGGTAAAATATCCGATGAAATACAACAAAATTCAAGACACCGTGAAATAAACGCATTGCAAAACAGTTTCCGTGAGCTTTTAGAAACATTCAGGGGACAGGCTGATTCAATCCAAAAACTGTCAAACGGTGACTTTTCAATAACCGTCACCCCAAAATCAGATGATGATGTAGTCGGCAATGCACTCAACACTCTTGTAACCCAAAATCATAATGCTTTTGCGAACATGAGTCTTGCCGCAGAACAGATTGCACAGGGCAGTTACCAGATTGCAGATGCCAGCAAAAATCTCGCTGACGGTGCGACAGCACAGGCAAGTGCCATTGAACAGATAACCGCTTCTGTATCTAAGATTGCAGACAAATCAAAAAATAATGCCGCTGAAGTAAACGATGTCCAGAAACTTATAATTGATGCTGATTCGGCTATCCGTTCCGCAAATGAAAAAATGCAGGAAATGATGACTGCCATGAAAGAAATTAAATCAGGTTCTGAGGATATTCAAAAAATCATAAAAGTAATTGACGATATTGCATTTAACACAAACATACTTGCATTAAACGCATCTGTTGAAGCTTCCCGTGCAGGCGAACACGGCAAAGGTTTCGTCGTTGTCGCAGAGGAAGTACGAAATCTTGCCGGACGTTCGGCTGAGGCTTCTAAGCAGACCGCCGATATGATAGAAAATTCTATCCAGAGAGTACAAAAAGGCTCAAAACTTGCTGATGACACAAGAAACGCATTACAAATCATATCAGAATTAGTTGAGAGAATAACCGTATCTGGCAATATTATAGCAAGGACATCCGATGAACAGGCTGCTTCTGCATCACAGATTGACAGTGCCCTTATGCAGATTTCTCAGATAACGCAGACTAATTCGGCAACAAGTGAGGAATGTGCTGCTGCAAGTGAAGAACTTTCTGCACAGACACGAACACTCAACACACAAATCTCAAAATATAAACTTTAAATTAAAAATAATGCCACATTTATACGGCTTATAGCGTTTTACAGACGCGTACTTAAAAGTAAAACCTCAAAAGGAGAATTTATTTAATAATGACACAAAGCAATATAATCAAAACATTAATAAACGAACTTATATACAATAATAAAAATCAGAAATATATTCCTGATAACTTTATAAATTTTAATATTATAAGTCCTGAATATTCTCCTTATGAGGTAGAAATCAAATCATATCCGCAGGCAATGAGCAAAAACCTGTTTGCTCTGATATGGGATATTCACAAGCCACATACCGTATCTTCAACAATAATTCCATCTGAAACACCATTCGTGTATGAAAAGGATGTTATTCCCGGAATGCGTACACAGATGCACTCTCACGAATATCTTGAACTGTTTTATGTCATAGAGGGCAAGTACCGTCAAAAAATCCTTGGCAAAGAATACGTCTTTCAAAAAGGTGAACTATGTCTTATCGACAAAAACTGCCAGCATCAGGAAATACTTGTTGACAGCTCTTCTACTATCCTTTTTCTCGGCATAACGGTTCAGATGTTTGATGAGATAATGAAACATCTAAGCAATGCCGGACGAATAACAGCCTTTTTAAATACTGCCCTGTTAGAGCAGAAAAACATTCAGCAGTACCTTAATTTTAAGCCTAATTCCGACAGTGAAAGCCCGTTAAAACTTGAAAGCACCTTTATATCGCTTATCGAGGAATTAAACAGCTTTGACGCTGCTTCTCCTTTTATATGTCAGGGACTTTTACTTAGGATATTTCAAATACTCGGAACCGAATATGATTTTTCTCTTTCAAAACAGGCAAGAAAGAAAATGAACACGATACTGTTTGAAGAAATCACCGATTTCATAACAGAAAACATCGCTGATATCTCCATTCAGATGCTTGTCTCTGAATTTCATTTTCAAAAAGATTATTTTAACAGGCTTTTAAAAGCCCAAACCGGTATGACATACACGGAGTATTTACAACTGTTAAGACTGCGCCATGCGGAAAAAATGCTTCTTACTACCGATTACACTATCGAGCAGATAGCCGAGAGCATAGGCTACCATAATAAGGGCTATTTTTATAAGATTTTCACCGAGAAATACCAGCTTACGCCGGCACAATTTAAGAAGAAATGTAAGAAGTTTTATATTTAAATACACAAACAGGCAACCCTCATAAGGGTTGCCTGTTTTATCTTTTGCATTCTTATTTTGTTTTATCTTTAGTTAAAAATCTATCTTCGAAATTTGAAACCGGGTTTATTCTATAAATCCCATTTCCAATCTCTTACTTCCGGAAGATCAATTCCATACTCATGGATGTACTGCTTATGCTCAACAAGCTTGTCATTCATCTGCTGGATAAGGTATGCACCTGTGTTTCCAAGCTGTGGAAGAACTGAGATAGCATTCTTAACAAGATTGAAACGGTCAATCTCATTCTGAACACGCATATCGAATGGAGTTGTAATTGTTCCCTCCTCCTGATAACCATATACATGAATGTTACGGTTAGTTCTGCGATATGTAAGCTCGTGAATAAGTGTATGATATCCGTGGAATGCAAAGATGATTGGCTTATCTTTTGTGAAGAGTGCATCATACTCTGCATCTGTTAATCCATGAGGATGTTTTGTACTTGGCTCAAGTTTCATAAGGTCAACTACGTTGATAACACGAATCTTGATGTCAGGTAATGCTTTTCTAAGGATTGTAACTGCTGCAAGTGTCTCAAGTGTTGGTGTATCACCACAGCAAGCCATAACGATGTCAGGCTCCTGTCCCTGGTCGTTAGAAGCCCACTCCCAGATACCGATACCCTGAGTACAATGCTTAACAGCCTGCTCCATAGTAAGCCACTGCTGTCTTGGGTGCTTAGATGTAACTAATACGTTTACATAGTCACGGCTTCTGATACAATGGTCAAAACATGAAAGTAAGCAGTTTGTATCTGGTGGAAGGTAAAGACGTACAACGTCTGACTTCTTGTTTGCAATATGGTCAAGGAATCCCGGATCCTGATGTGTAAATCCGTTGTGATCCTGCTGCCATACATTTGATGAAAGGATAAGGTTAAGTGAAGCAATTGACTGTCTCCAAGGAAGCTGATTGCAAACCTTTAACCATTTTGCGTGCTGTGCACACATAGAATCTACTACACGGATGAATGCTTCATAACTTGCGAAGAATCCATGACGTCCTGTAAGAAGGTATCCCTCTAACCATCCTTCACACATATGCTCACTAAGCATCGAATCCATTACACGACCATCCTGTGCAAGGAATTCATCTGTATCAAGTTTCTCGCCATTCCAGTCACGGTTTGTAACTTCGAATACTTTACCAAGACGGTTAGACATTGTCTCGTCCGGTCCGAAAATTCTGAAGTTTCTTTCTTCCTCGTTGAGTTTGAAGATGTCTCTTACAAATCCACCGAGTTCTATCATATCCTGTGCCTCAACTGCACCCGGCTTAGGAACGTCAATTCCGTAATCTCTGAAGTCAGGAAGACGAAGGTCACGAAGAAGTTTACCACCATTTGCATGTGGGTTAGAACCGATTCTCTTATCTCCTGTAGGAGCAAGTGCTTTGAGTTCAGGAATAAGTCTTCCGTTCTCATCAAAGAGTTCTTCAGGATGATAGCTAAGGAGCCACTCTTTTAACATATCAAGATGCTCAGGCTTATCCATCATGATAGGTACCTGATGTGCTCTGAATGAATCTTCAATCTGATTTCCGTCAACAACCTTAGGACCTGTCCATCCCTTTGGTGTACGGAGAACAATCATAGGCCACTTAGGTCTCTCTGTATTTCCGTTTTCTCTTGCATCTTTCTGGATAGCTTTAATCTTATCCATAGCCTTGTCAAGAGCTTCAGCCATCTTCTTATGCATATCCATTGGGTCACTGCCTTCAACAAAGTAAGGCTCCCATCCGCATCCATCAAAGAAATGCTCTAATTCATCATGTGGAATACGAGAAAGAACTGTTGGGTTGCTGATCTTGTATCCATTCATATGTAAAATAGGAAGAACTGCACCATCTGTCTTAGGGTTAAGGAATTTGTTACACTGCCAAGAAGTAGCAAGTGGTCCTGTCTCTGCCTCACCATCACCTACGATACATGAAACAACTAAATCCGGGTTATCAAATACAGCACCGAATGAATGAGCAAGTGAATAACCAAGCTCTCCACCTTCGTTGATTGAACCAGGAGTTTCAGGAGCTACGTGACTTGAAATTCCGCCTGGGAATGAGAACTGCTTGCATAATTTCTTAAGTCCATCCATATCCTCACTGATGTTAGGATATACTTCACTGTAAGTTCCCTCTAAGTATGTATTTGCTACGAAGAAGTTTCCGCCATGACCCGGACCTGAAATAAGAATCATATCCTGATCATATTTTTTAATTACACGGTTTAAGTGAACATAGATAAAGTTCTGTCCCGGAACTGTTCCCCAATGTCCAACTATCTTTTTCTTTACATGCTCCATTGTTAATGGTTCACGTAATAATGGGTTGTCTAATAAGTAGAGCTGTGCTGCTCCAAGGTAATTAGTTGCACGCCAGTATGCGTCCATCTTCTTGAGGTAATCCTCAGTTAATGGCTGCTTTTCAACAACGTCTGTATTTGCCATTTAATCGTCCTCCTTATGTAAATCAAATATATCCATTTTTTGCTATTGTAGACATTTTTTTTAATCTATTCAATTTCCAATTCCTATATAAATTTTCAAAAGTTACCTAAAACGACTTATTTTGTGTTTATATTTAGAAATAATCTCCAAAAGCAGGTTTATATCGAGAGGTTTCGCTATATGTTCATTCATCCCTGCCTCTATTGCATCCAGCTTGTCCTTTGTGAAAGCATTTGCCGTCATCGCAATTATCGGGATTTTTTTCGCATCTTTCCTGTGAAGTTTTCTTATATTTCTTGTAGCTTCATATCCGTTCATAACAGGCATCATAACATCCATCAAAATCATATCATAATAATTCTCATCTGTCTCTGCAAACACATCTACTGCTTCTTTTCCATTATTTGCAAGTGTAACCTCTGCTCCTGATTTCTTAAGAATGTACTCTGCTATCTCAGCATTTATCTTATTGTCCTCTACTACGAGTATATTAAGTCCGGATAAGTTATCTATAACAGCATCTTTTTCCTCTCTCTTTTGACTTGCATTTTTATCAATCACGCAAGGAATCTCGACAACAAATACGGTTCCCTCTCCGAGTGTACTGTCAACAGTTATTGAACCATTCATAAGTTCAAGCAGCTCTTTTGTGATTGCCATACCAAGACCTGTCCCCATATACTGTGTACCGGCATTTTCGTTTTCTCTTGAAAACGGTTCAAAAATATGTTTTTTAAATTCCTCATTCATTCCTATTCCGGTATCTGATATTGTAATTCTGAATATAGTCCTGGTATCCTGCTGAAATTTTTCTTCAACTACAATTTTTAAGTTACCGTTCGGTTTATTGTATTTAATCGCATTGCTCTCTATATTCTGTATCACCCTCTGAATATGTATGGGACTTCCGATGAGGTTCTCATGCTGTATGTCATGCTTTTCCATCTCAAAATGAATGCCCTTTTCCGATATCATATCCGCAAATACATCTTTTAAATTTTCAAGTATTGTATTGATATTAAAAGGTTCAAATGAAAGAATAGTTTTTCCACTCTCCAGTTTACTCATATCGAGTACATCATTTATCAGATTTTTCAACTGATTTGATGCACTGTCTATTCTGTCAAGTGCAAACACAACTCTTTCACTGTCATCGACATTGTCACGTGCTATCTTTGTCATTCCTACAATACCATTCATTGGCGTTCTTATATCATGTGACATACGCGCCAGAAAATTTGACTTGGCATCATTTGCTTTCTCTGCATCCTCTTTTGCACGTGCCAGTTCCTCTTTGTTCTTTTTCACATGGTTAAGCTGTGCTGAAATTGCAAATATTATGATAATAAAAGTAACCGACATACATATTATTATAAAATTTGCATTATTTTTAACAAACCGCGACAATGAAATTTTCTGCTCTGCAGACGAATAACTTATCATCGTTCTCATTATGTTTGAATTATCTGACAGAAGTACCACCTTGTTCAATATAGAAAGAAGTGTAGGGTTATTTCTGTTTGTCGCAATACTTAAAGATACCGTATTTGACAGGTTTACCGTCTTTAAATCACTATACTTAGACGTATCAAACACCTGATCTACACGGTATGCACTAAAAATTGTCGCCGTCACCTCACCGTTCTCAACAGCTTCTACACATTCCTCAGGTGTATCATATACCTTTACACGGCTGTCAGGATAATATATTTTTAAATATGTTTTCTGATAGTTTGACTGATTTTTTATTGCGATTTTTTTCATCGATACGTCACTATAGTTCCCACGATAGACTGCAACTATAGGCGAGTCTACAACCGCTTTTGTAACTGAAAAATTATTTTTATCGGCATACCACTTATCACCGTAAAATGGAAATATACAATCAATCTCATCTGATTTTAAGGCATTGACCATCTGCCCCAGATTATCGTATGCATAATATTTATATTTTAATTTGAAGCCCGAAAAACAATTTACAGATTCATCAAACAATGTTTTTACAACACCTATAGGTTTTCCTGTCTTATCGTCTTTGTCGCAGAATGCAAGCATGTCCTTCAGATAGCCAACCTTTATATACATATGTCTGTTGAGCCATTTTCTCTCATCAGCATCAAGAATTTTTCTGACACTTACGTTTTTATAGTATTTGTATTGCAGATTTTGGTTGTAATACGGGTCAACAGAAAAAAGTTTTCTCTGCGCCTCATCAAGTTCATCCTTTAAATAACTGTGTTTTTTGCTTATTGCAAAATAATAATCTGAATCGTCAACCTTAATAACAGGAATAAACAAATTGTTCTCTGATGTCTCCGTATCAAGTATCGCATCATATTTTCCCGACGAAAGACCTGATTTAAGCTCATCGTATCCGTCTGCAGCGACAACTTTGCTGTTCAGGTCATTGAGCATAATCCAGTTTTTTAGCATTTCAACTTTATCGCTTCCACCGTTTACACCTATTTTTTTATCCATAAGTGTTTTAAAATTGTCAGATGTTATATCTGAGTCCGTACTTTTAACATAAATATAGTACCCTTCCGTTCCCATAGGTTTGTCAGAAAACAATGCCATCTCGCTTCTTGCCTGACTGTATGATACACCACATAATAAGTCAATACTGCCCTGTTCCAAAAGGTCAAATAATTCATTCCATTCCCCGTAAACATATTTATAGCTCCACCCTGTATATGATGCTATATCCTGCAGATAATCAAATCCGTAACCTGTTTTATATTCGGTATCTGAACTTATTGAAACACTCGAAACCATATCTGACGAATTTGCAAAACCAACTATTATTTTCCGCTGTTCTGCCTTTGATTTTGAACATGGCATCAGGACAATTATAGTTAAAAGAAAAAATCCCATTACTCTCATTTGTCTATATACAAAGTTTTTCATATTATTCTCCATTCTTCTTATAACAGAATATAAATGATATTAAGGTCAAAAAGTATTTTGACCTCAACTAATGCTTTTATTTTCTCATACAAAAAGAAAGAATGCAATAATATAATCGGCAGAACAGCTATTTAATAATAAACTTTTCCGACACTTCTTCCTTTTTGAAATTCCGTGTCTATAACAATCGTTTCATCTGGTTCCAAATTCTTTATATAATTATCTCATACTTACAGATAATAAAAAACAAGAATTTTATAATTTCCAACTACAAGATTTCATCCGCAACTTTCTTTCCGAAAGGCGTTCCCGCAAGTCCTCCAATTCCTGTTTCCCTGAGAGTTTCGTCCATCTTATCACCGACATATGCCATCGCATCTATCACTTCATCTGCTGGCACTCTGCTCTCAATTCCTGCCAATGCCATCTGCGAACACGAAACCGCATTTACAGCACCGCCAACATTTCTTTTTATGCATGGCACCTCCACAAGTCCCGCAACCGGGTCACAGACAAGACCAAGCAGATTTTTGAGTGCCATAGATGCACTGTTTATAATTTGAGTCTCGTTTCCCCCTTGCAGATATGTGAGTGCTCCGGCTGACATTGCACTTGCAGAGCCTATCTCCGCCTGACATCCTCCTTTTGCACCGCTTATTGAAGCTCTTTTTGCTATAACTCCGCCAATTCCCGCTGCCACATAAAGTGCTTTTATTATTTTTTCTTCTGCTTCTGCCACATCCTGCTCTTTATTTTCATTTTTTAATAAGCTGTCATAATATGGCACCAATATAGCCGGCAGTACACCACATGCACCCGCTGTCGGTGCCGCCACTATTCGTCTCATACATGCATTTGACTCGCCCATTTTTAGTGCCTCAACAATAACTCTTCCCATAAAATCACCGCAAAGACAGTCATGTGTTTTTGTATATTCCTCCATCTTTTTGCCGTCACCACCGCTCAAACCGCTTGATGATTTTATATCTCCGTCATAATTTACTGACGCATGATACATAGCATCCCACAGTTCTTTCATCTTTGACATTGAGTCTTCTTTGTCAACATTTCTGTCTGACATATCATCTTCGAGGATTATCTGCCAAAATTCTTTGCCGTCACTTTTACATCTGTCTGTTATCTCTTTTAACGAATTGAACATACTAACCTCCATTTTTATATATGTACTCTCAAAATTCTTTGTTCCGAAAATTCAGAAAATACATTATATGATTGTTGCTAATCGATATTTACATATGTTACCTTTATGACCCCTTCTAAATGCTCAAGCCACTTTATTGCTTCTTCCGGTATTGACTGGTCTGTCTCGATTACCATAACCGCATACCCTCCACGCTTGTCCCTGAAAAGCTGCATTGTCGCAATATTTACACATTTATGTGAAAGCATTGATGTGACTTCTGCAACATGACCCGGCTGGTCGATATTGTGTACTATAAGTGTTGGTTTTTCTGCCGAAAAATTAACATCTATTCCGTCAAGCCTGTTTACCATAATCCTGCCGCCACCAAGTGATGATGCCTGTACACTAAGCTTTCTGCCATTCTTACCAGTTATATCAATCAACGCCGTATTCGGATGGGCATTTCTCATATCAAACGTGTAAAACTCAAATTTCATTCCTGCTTTTTCTGCCAGCTCAAAACTTTCAGGTATTCTCATATCATCAGGATGCATGTCAAGTATACCTGCTATAAGTGCCCTGTCAGTTCCATGCCCTTTACCTGTCTTTGCAAAGGAACCGTACAGCCCTATTTTAACCTCACACGGCTCATCCTTTAAAAGATGCCTTGCAACATAACCTATCCTTACTGCTCCCGCCGTATGCGAACTGCTTGGTCCAACCATTACAGGCCCCAATATGTCAAATAAATTCATTTAATTCCTCCTTTTGTGCTGCCGCCATGAAATGATGTTATATATAAAATTTTACAAAGGGGCAAACATAATATATATGTTTACCCCTTTGTAAAATTTGTATGAACTATTATGATATTTAAGTCAAAAAATAATCTGACTCTGTATCATTTTTTTAATTGTTTACACCGTGATGTACTGCATCCGTGCTTGCTGTTATAGGTAAAAATACATATCCATGCTTTTTACCATATTTTATCATTTTATCGAGTGCATTTATAGTCTTGTCATTTCCATAGAAATCATGCATCAGAACAACATTTCCTCTTCCTTTGCAAAGTTCTGATGTTACATTATGAAATGTCTGCTGTGGATTTCTTGCACCGCCTGCATCTTCACTGTCAACATTCCAGTCAAAATAGTGGTATCCCCAGCCGTCAAGTTTTTTTGTAAGCCTTGTCATAATTCCTTTGTTGTACCTGCTTACTGTATTTGAACTTCCTCCTGGGAATCTTGATACCGTACACCATACTCCAAACTTCTTAAAGAAAAGATTGCGGAGTTTGTCAAGGTTTCCTTTATAAACCTTTTCAGATTTGTATATTTCATAATATTTATGTTTAAATCCATGCAAAGCAAGTGTATGTCCCTCATCAATAACTCTTTTTGTAAGTTTATAATCGTAGCTTGCCGGACGGAGTTCAAAAAATGTTGCTTTTACATTGTTTTTCTTCAATATTTTCAGAATTTTTGGTGTTGTATAACTGTTTGGGCCGTCATCAAAAGTAAGATATATTATATTTTTAGGTCTCTTTTTTACACTTATACCTGCAACATACGTTTTTTTGCCGTCGTTTCCCTTTATTTGAATTTTTCCTTTTTTCTTTGCTATTATTTTTCCTTTTTTATCTACTGTCGCTATGCTTTTATCTGTTGTTTTCCATTTGACATTTTTAGCTTTTGTACCGTTGCTGAACTGTATATCCAGATGTTCGCCTGTAAGCATTGTAAATTTCGGATATACCATTCCCTTTTTAGCTACTTTTACCGTATATGTAATCGTTTCATTTTTACTTTTCATCACAATGGTAGTTTTTCCATGCTTAACTCCATGTACAACACCATCTTTTGAAACCGTTGCTATTCTCTTGTTTTTTGATTGAAATTCCGCCCCGTCAATTTTATCCGGTAATGTCTTTGCCTCACTAAGGAGCAGCTTGACTTGCTCTTTCTTCTTCACTTCATTTTCTTTTGCTGTAACCGAAACTGCAGACTGTTCTTTTTTATCCCCTCCGCCACATGCTGTACAGCTAAGTACAGTCGCAACTAACAAACCTGCAAAAACGCTCTGAACACTCTTTCTTCTCATTTGTCCTAAAACCTCACTATCCCTATATTTTAAATGTGAAAAACCATTTTGCATTTTTACATACTCCCTGCTATACATTTTTTTGCAGATGCAAATTTTTTTGCCATGCAATTTTTTTTGCATTGTAAAAGGGCAAACATAAACGTTTGCCCTTATGGTTTTCACATAAGCAACTACTATTATAACAAAACAAAAATATAAGTCAAAGAAGAAAGTATTTCTTTTTGATTAAGAATTTGTTACATTTGACAATGATATAATGCAAGGGTCAAAATACCTTTTGCCCCCTACATCATATTATGGAATTTATTTTTTTAATATATGTCTCGCTCTCTCTTTGTCCTTTTCCATCTGATTTTTAAGTTCATCAAGTCCCGGAAATTTTTTCTCGTGTCTTATATATTCATAAAACTCGACAGTTATTTTCTTTCCGTAAATATCTCTGTCAAAATCAAGCAGGCATGTCTCAACGCCAATATCATATCTGCCTATCGTCGGTTTTCTGCCTACATTGGTTACACCCTTATATATCTGAGAGTCGCCCTCAATCTTTACATTCGACGCATAAACTCCGGACGGCAGCAGGAGTTTTGACTTATCGGGAACTATATTTGCCGTCGGCATATTAAGTGTCCTGCCAAGCGCATTTCCATGTATTACTGTGCCTTCTATAAAATAATTGCGTCCAAGCAGGTCGTTTGCCTTTTCAATATCACCGTACTCAAGTTTTTTTCGTATAAGTGTACTGCCTATCGTCTCATTGTCTGCTTGTAACTTATGAAATATTTTTATGTCATATCCGTACTCAGACGCATATCTTTTTAATATTCCCACATTGCCTTCGCGGTTCTTTCCAAAGTGAAAATCCTCTCCGACACAAATGTATTTTACATCCAGTTTTGCAACAAGAAAATCTCTTATAAAATCATGCGGAGCCATGTTTTTTGTCTGTTCATTAAAAGGAAATAATATTTCTCTCCGAATCCCGATTTCTTCTAATATTTTGTTTTTTTCTTCCTGTGAATATATATATTTCTGCGGTGTATCAGACATCTCAAAAGTAAACACGGTAGGAATAAATTCTTTTTTTTCTAATATTTCATGAAGCAAAAGCCTGTGTCCTCTATGAAGTCCGTCAAACTTGCCAAGCGATACCGCACTGTTTTTTACACATATATCCAAACCTTTAAGGATTTCCATTTTTCTTCTGCCCCCTTGAAAATATCATAAAATATTTTTTATATTAAACTGTTTTCTTCATTGAAATGTTCATTAGAACATGGGAATGTTTTTTAACATCAAAATATTTTTTAAAACATTCTGAATACCTTAAATTCTTTTCCCTTCTTCTGATATATTGCCCTGAAATTATTGTTCTCGTCATAGATAAGAACTTTTTCGTCTTCTAAAATATTACCCGCATTCTCTTTAAAGTCTTTATCCCTCAAAGTGTTTCCGTTTTGAAGATATCTTATCCCATCCCCCGAAACACTAAGTTTTGAATAGTCAAAAAGAGCATCGACACTGTAAACTTTTTCCATAAATTTTTCAGGTTTTTCCTTTGATAAAAACTCTATATCGCTAAGTGTAAGTGCATCTTTTATTTCAAAAACAGATACTCTTGTCCTCACAAGATTTTCCATTGCCGCACCTATGCCAAGTTCTTTTCCTATGTCATGGCAGAGGGTTCTTATATATGTCCCCTTTGAGCATGTAACATCCATTGTAAATGTTTTATTATCCAAATCTATATCAATTATATCAATCTTTGAAATATTTATGTCGCGCGGTTTCCGCTCAATAACTTTTCCCTCTCTGGCAAGTTCATACAGTTTTTTACCGTTTACTTTAAGTGCCGAATACATTGGTGGTATCTGTTTTATGTCACCGACAAATTTTTCGACACACTCCCTTATATTCTGCTCACTTATACCGATAACATCATACTCTTTTAAAATAGTTCCTGTCATGTCCTGCGTATCAGTTTCAACACCCAGTTTACACACTGCTCTGTATGATTTGTCTTTGTCCGTTAGAAGTTCACATACCTTTGTTGCTTTTCCAAGACACACCGGCAGCACACCTGTCGCCGCCGGGTCAAGTGTTCCTGTATGACCTATCTTTTTTTGTCTCAATATTCCTCTAAGCTTTGCCACAACATCATGTGAGGTAAAACCCGCTTCTTTGTATACATTTATTATACCATCCAAGCTTTACTTTCCATCCTTTATATTATTATCATTATCTTTTAGCTTAATTATTTTTGTTTAACATCTGGCTCTCAATATGACCTGTTATATTATTAACTACATCATATGCAGAACCTCTCATTGTAAAACCGGCTGCTTTCACATGACCTCCGCCGCCAAAAAACGAAGCTATCTTGCTCACATCTATATAATCATTTGAGCGCAGACTTACTTTGTATTCCTGGTCACCAATCTCATGTAAAAGAATTGCAACTTCAACGCCCTGTGTTATACGAAGCTGATCGACTATTCCCTCAATGTCCTCGTTCTTAGCTTCATAAAACTCCATCATTCTTCTTGTTATAGTTGCAACTATACACTTTCCATCCATGACACGCATACTCGCAAGCAGAGTTCTTCCAAGAAGCTGTGTCTGTGTATAAGTTCTCTGAAGAAAACACTCATCAATATATTTCCAAAAAGGAATACCTGTATCAACAAGTTCACCTGCTATATCCATAGTCCTCTTTGATGTATTTGAAAACCTGAACACACCTGTATCAAATATGATACCTATGTATAATGCTCTTATTATCTCAAACCCAAGTTTTTTCTCACCGGAAAGTCTATCAATACTGTCCCCAATATTCTGTTTACTAAATAAATCTGAAATTTTTTCTTCATCTGTAATAAGCTCATACAAAACTTCACATGTTGAACTTGCATCTGAATTCACCACATTTATACCTGCATAGTATCTGTTACTTATATGGTGGTCTATACACATAGTGCTCTTTGCATTGTAAAATGCTTTCTGTGCATCACCGAGCCTGTCAGGTGAACTGCAGTCAAGTGCTATAAAAACATCATATTTTTTATCATTTGTTTCATTTGAAAAAATTTCTTTATTTTCATCTAAAAATTCAAAAACTTCCGGAACTGTTTCTATATAGACAAATACTTCCTTCTTTGGATAATTTCTTTTTATATATCTCTGCAATGCCACACATGCACCGATACAATCACCGTCCGGTCTTACATGACCTGCAATCATGATAGTTTCCGCCTCACAAAGAGTTTTATTAAGTTCATTCATTTATCATGCCTCCTTTAAAAAAGGGCAAAACCAGCGTTTTGCCCTCAAAAAAACTGCAATACAATAGTTTTTTTACAGTATAGCTATTCTTCTTCGCCCTTCGCTTCTTTCTCAATGAGTTCATCAATTTTTTTAGACATGTTTACACCATACTCAATTGAATCATCAATCAAAAATGTAAGCTCAGGAGTATTGCGAAGATTTAATGATTTTGCAAGAAGTGAACGTATATGGGATGAAGCACTTGCAAGACCTCTGCGTGTCTTTTCTTTCTCTTCATCATTTCCAAGTACACTTACAAATACCTTTGCATATTTTAAATCCGGTGTAACATCCACTGATACAACAGATGTCATTGGATTTATTCTCGGGTCCTTTATGTCTCTTGCAATGATTTTACTTATCTCTCTTTGAACTTCTCCATTCATACGAGAATATTTTATACTGTTCTTTCTCATATAAATTCCCCCCATTCTTTTGATATATTGTCACACATATATTATGGCATGGCAGGATTTGTGCTATTATGCGCCGCACAAATCCTGTGTATTAAAACCCTTTCCTAATGGTATTTTAATACTATGTTCTAGGAACTTCTACCATGATATATGCTTCTACCTGATCTTCAACCTTGATGTCATTAAAGCCTTCAAATACAAGACCACACTCGTATCCTGCTGCCACTTCCTTAACATCATCCTTAAATCTCTTGAGTGATGCAAGTTCTCCTTCAAATATCTGCTCTCCCTCACGGCTGATTCTCACCTTGCAGTTTCTCTCAATCTTTCCGTCAAGCACATATGAACCTGCTATCATACCTACACCAGAAGCTTTGAATGTCTGTCTTACTTCTGCGTGACCTATTACTTTTTCCTCATATTCAGGGTCAAGCATTCCTTTCATAGCCGACTCAATATCTTCAATAGCATTGTAGATTACTCTGTAAAGTCTTACGTCAACTTTTTCTCTGTCGGCAATTTCCTTTGCTGTATTGTCAGGTCGTACATTGAAACCGATAATAATAGCATTTGATGCACTTGCCAAAGATATATCCGACTCATTGATAGCTCCGACTGCTCCATGGATTATCCTTACGGCAACCTCATCGTTGCTGAGTTTAAGGAGACTCTGCTTAACTGCCTCAACAGAACCCTGTACATCAGCCTTAACGATAAGATTAAGTTCTTTGATATTTCCTGCCTGTATCTGTGAAAACAATCCGTCAAGCGTAAGTTTTGATTTTGTATCATCAAGAAGTTTTTCTCTTCCCTGCTCAATATATACCTCAGCGATATTTCTTGCTTCTTTATCACTGTCTGTTGCCATAAATATCTCACCTGCATCAGGTACGTCATGAAGTCCTAAAATTTCAACAGGTGTTGACGGAAGAGCTGTCTTAACTCTCTTTCCCTGATCATCCATCATGGCTCTTATCTTACCATATGCTGCTCCTACAGCTATGTTGTCTCCTACATGGAGTGTACCTTTCTGTACAAGTACAGTTGCGACAGGTCCGCGTCCCTTATCAAGCTGCGCCTCTATAACAACACCTCTTGCTTTTCTGTTTGGATTTGCTTTAAGTTCAAGCACTTCCGCAGTAAGGATTATCATTTCAAGAAGCTGGTCTATACCTTCTTTTGTATGTGCAGAAACAGGTACAAATACTGTATCTCCACCCCAGTCCTCTGCGATAAGTCCGTGTTCTGTAAGCTCCTGCTTAACTCTCTCAACATTTGCACTAGGCTTATCAATCTTATTTACGGCTACGATTATCTCAACACCTGCTGCTTTTGCATGGCTTATAGCTTCAATAGTCTGTGGCATAACACCATCATCTGCCGCTACAACAAGGATAGCAATATCTGTTGACTGTGCACCACGCATACGCATTGATGTAAACGCCTCATGACCCGGTGTATCAAGGAATGTAATCTTCTCACCGTTTATCTCTGTCACATAAGCACCTATGTGCTGTGTAATACCACCTGCTTCTCTTGAAGTAACGCTTGTTTCTCTGATAGCATCAAGAAGTGATGTCTTACCGTGGTCAACGTGACCCATTACACAGACTACAGGAGGACGCTTAACCATAAGGTTCTCATCTTCCTCATCCTCTTTGAGGATTTCGGCTATCATATCAACCTTTTCTTCCATCTCTGCAATACAGTTATATTCAAGTGCAATCTCTTCTGCCTCTTCAAATGTTATCTCCTGGTTAAGAGTTACTACCTGACCACGCATAAAGAGGTTTTTGATAACCGTTGAAGGAGTTACTTTCATTATATCAGACAACTCTTTTATTGTCATCTTTTCAGGAAGTGTGATTGTACGGATTCCATCTTCCGGCTCCTGTGGTTTTGCTACAGGTTCAGGCTTGATAAATGCTCCCTTGCGGTTAGGGTCTTTCTTCTTATTTTTTCTGCTCTGCTCAAACATTTCATCATCATCCATGCCTCTTGTTCTGTCCTTGCCGTATTTCTGTTTGGCACTCCTTGAATCCTTGTTTGCTCTCTGCTGTCTTGACTGTTTAACCTCAGATTTCATTGAATCCATTGGCATAGCTGCGCCTCTTGAAAATCCGCCGCCCTGATTTCTGTTTCTGTTATCACGGCTTCCATTATTTCTGTTGTCTCTGTTTCCGCCGTTTCTATTATCTCTATTGTCACGATTTGAGCCGTTTCTGTTATCGCGGTTTCCATTATTTCTGTTTCCACCGTTTCTATTATCTCTATCTCTATTGTCACGGTTTGAGCCGTTTCTGTTATCCCTGTTATCACGACTCTGACTGTTTCTGTTGTCTCTCTTTTCTTCCTGCTGATTGTCAGACTTCTTTTCTTCCTTTTTATCCTCTGATGCACTCTTTACTTCAGATTTTTTCTCCGGCTCAGCTTTCTTTACCTCTTTTTTAACTACTTCTTTTTTCTCTTCTTGCTTCACAGTTTCCTCTTTTCCCTTTTCTTCTGTTTCCTGCATTTTATTTTCTTCTGTCTCAGCTGCTACAGTTTTTTCCTGCCCCTTTTCACTTTTTGTATCTTTATTTTCTTCAACCGTATTTTTTACTTCCGGCTTAACTTCTTCTTTTTTTGCCTTTTCTTTAACTGCCGCTTTCTCACTTGCAGAAGTATTTTCAGCTTTTTCCTCCTTTTTCTTTGGAGTTTCTGCCTTCTTTGTATCTTTCTTCTTCGCATGCTCACTCTTTTTAAGATTAGCCAAATGCTCTTTTGCGTGTTTTAACAAAAAACCTATCGCATCATCCTCGATAACGCTCTGCGAGCCCTTGACATCAAATCCGTTTTCCTGTAGTAATGTAACAACATCTTTATTTTGTAAATCTGGGAATTGTCTCTGCATACTGCTGACAATCTCATATATCTTCATTTTTGCCATATAAAACTGCGACCTCCTAGTCCATCTTTTTCAATATTGCCTGTGCAAGACCTTCATCAGTTACTGCCAGAGATGCACGAAATGTCTTTCCTGTAGACTTTCCAAGTTCATCTTTTGTCCAACATTCTTTGATTGGCACATGATAAAATTCACACATGTTTCTAAATTTCTTTTTGGTGTTGTCTGATGCCTCCGATGAAACAATGACCAGATATGCCATTCCCGACTTCACAGCATTCTCCGTCATAAATTCACCGCTCGCAACTTTTCCGGCTTTTGTCGCAAGCCCAACCATACCAAGACCCTTATCAACTTTCACCTTTCATCATCTCCTTTTCAAGTTCCTGATAAATTTCTTTTGGAATCTGTGTCTTTAATGAGCGTTCAAGGGACTTTTTCTTTACAGCCTGTTTTAAACATTCAACTGAATTACATATATATGCGCCTCTGCCGTTTTTCTTTCCTGTAAAATCTACTGTTATATCACCTTCCGGAGTTTTTATAACTCTGATAAGCTCTTTCTTGTCTTTTTTCTCACCACATCCCGTACATTGACGCGATGCGGTTTTTTTTATGTTATTTACGTTTCCCTTGCCCACTTCTGACACCTCCTGAAACAATATTACCTATTCACATTTGATATCTATTTTATATCCTGTAAGTTTCGCTGCAAGTCTTGCATTCTGTCCTTCTTTTCCGATTGCAAGTGATAACTGATCCTGTGGAACAACTACCTTTGCTGTCTTTTCTTCCTCATCTGCTTCAACTGATATAACCTTTGAAGGACTAAGTGCATTTTCAATAAGGACTGCCGGAGAATCACTCCAGTTTATAATGTCTATTTTTTCACCACGAAGTTCCTCTACAATCGCATTTACACGACTTCCGTTTATGCCGACACATGCTCCGATAGCATCAACATTAGGATTTTCTGTTGAAACTGCCATCTTTGTACGTGAACCCGCTTCTCTTGCTATACTTCTGATTTCAACTGTTCCATCCTGTATCTCTGTAACTTCCTCTTCAAAAAGTCTCTTTACAAATTCAGGATGTGAACGTGATACTGTAATTCTAGGTCCCTTTGTAGTATCCTTCACTTCAACTACATAAAGTTTGATATGTTCAGTAGGTTTAAAGTGCTCGCCCTTAACCTGTTCGCTCTCCATAAGGATAGCATCAACTTTTCCGAGATTTACACAGATATTTTTTCCACTATATCTTTGAACGATACCTGTTATAACTTCTCTTTCTTTCTCAAGATACTGAACGTAAAGTACCTTTCTCTCTTCTTCTCTTATCTTCTGGACTACAACCTGTTTTGCCTTCTGTGCAGCAATTCTTCCAAAATTCTTTGGTGTAACCTCTACCTCGACGGTATCACCAATCTCAGTTTTGTCATGAACTAAGATTGCCTCAGTAATCCCCATCTGTGTAGCTTCATCTTCAAGGTCGTCATCATCTACAACTTCCTTTACCGCGAATACCTTAACTTCACCTGTCTCCCTGTTAATGTTTACTCTTATATTCTCTGACTTGCCAAACTGATTTTTGCAAGCTGCAAGCAATGAGTTCTCTATCGCTTCAAGAATAACCTCTTTGCTTATCTGTTTTTCCTTTTCAATTATATCTAATGCTTCAATCAATTCCGATTTATCTGATTTTGTAGTTTTTTTAGCAGCCATTTTTGCCTCCTTATTTTTTCAATCTCAAAAATCTATTGTCAATTTTACGGTTGATATATCTTTTCTGTTTACAATATATTCGTTAGAAAAATCCGTTTCAAGAGTTATAGTATTCTCGTCAAACCCTTTTAGTATTCCGGTTATCTGCTTAACAGACATCTCCTTACCATTTCTTGGATTTGGTATTTTTACTGCCTTGTAGAACTTCACATCTACCTCTTCATCAATGCTTCTCTTGAAATCCTTATCTTTTTTCAGCTGTCTCCCAAGTCCTGGGGAACTGACTTCCAAAATATAGGCATCAGGAATGAAATCCTGTTCATCCATAATGTCACTCCAAGCTCTGTTTACAAGTTCGCAGTCATCAAGGGTTATTCCACCCTCCTTGTCAATGTATGCACGCAGATACCAGTTTCCCGCTTCTTTTACATACTCCACATCAACAAGTTCAAAATCATTCTCTTTCATAATAGGCTCGAGAATTTCTTCTGTCCGTGTTTCATATTCCTCTCTTTTTGTCAAGCACATAACCTCTTTTCCACAAAATTAAAGAGTGGACTTGACAGCCCACTCTAAGCATAATTACTTATTAACATTTAAATTTTATCACATTTTTCCATATTATGCAAGTAGTTTTTATTCTTTTTGCGTTAAAACCCCGGCAGAAATGATTATTCTTGTCTCCAGACCATTTTGAAAAAGCTCTTTTTCTGCTTCTTTTACATCCACATACTCGTCATACCGTCCGTGGCAGACATTATAAGTATGTCCGCTCTTTTCAATAAAACAGTCATAACCGAGTTTTTGTACGTTTTTTGCAAGATTATCTGCATTTTCATAGTGCCTGAATGCTCCAACCTGAACAGAAAACTTCTCAGCAACATTTTTAATGTCCGGTTTTGTTTCGACAATATCTTCCGATATAACATCAACTCCTGTACCTGCCGCCCCCGATACAGTCTTTACGATAGCATCTGCTATTCCTTTAGCTATATCATCGTTTTTCTCGTCAAACAGGTCATTATCCGCCTCCGTATTTATGAAACCTGTTTCCACCAATACGGCTGGCATCCTTGTTCCCCTTAATACTGCAAGATTCGGTCTTTCTATTATTCCAAGGTCTTTAAAACCGACTTTCACCAATTCTTTGTTTATATTCTTTGCCATAACAAGAGGTATACCCTCTGCCTGATATACAAGCGTCTGAATACCTGAATATGTATCAGGCTCAGGGCTTGAATTTCTGTGAAATGACACGAAATAATCTGCGTCACTTCTATTTGCTATCCCTGCTTTCTGATTTGGGTTCTGATAAATATCCTCTGTTCTTGTATAGATAACATTTACGCCCCTGTTTTCAAGATACTGGCCTACTTTAAGCGTCAGGCTCAGATTATCGTCTTTTTCTTTTCTCCCGTTAAACATTGCACCATTGTCAAAGCCGCCATGACCGGCATCAAGCATAACTGTAGCCAAATCTTCCACCTCAAAAACTTTTTGTATCTATTATATTCATAAAAAACAAAGAATTTACAAAAAAATCAGTTTTTCTTAAATTCGAGAAGTTCAAGCCCCTCGTTATCTTCCAATACCATTCTTATCATCCACTCATTGACAAACAACAGTAAAGGATTTCCCTTCATATCTTTTACTGCCTTTACATTGTTCATTCTCTTAAGCTTTGTGACATCCGTAGAAGGGTCACCAACCCATCTTATATACTCATACGGAAGTGATTCAAGACGTATCTCACAGCCGTATTCATTTTCAAGACGATATTTGAGTACATCAAACTGAAGCACACCCACGACACCGACTATTATCTCAGACATACCTGCCGTAAACTCCTGAAATATCTGTATTGCACCTTCCTGGGCAATCTGTGTAATCCCCTTTACAAACTGCTTACGTTTCATTGAATTAAGCTGGATAACTCTGCAGAAATGCTCAGGTGCAAATGTAGGAATGCCCTCATACTCATATTTATGTCCCGGCATTGTTATCGTATCTCCGATAGAGAATATGCCAGGGTCAAACACCCCTATAACGTCACCCGCATATGCCTCCTGTATAACCTGTCTGTCCTGCGCCATTATCTGCTGCGGCTGTGAAAGTTTAAGTTTTCTTCCGCTCTGTACATGATATACATCCTTGTCCGCATCAAATTTACCTGAGCACACACGCATAAATGCAATTCTGTCTCTGTGCGCTTTATTCATATTTGCCTGAATTTTAAATACAAATGCAGAAAACGGCTCTGTAATCGGGTCAATAAGTCCTTCATTTGACATTCTCGGAAGTGGTGATGATGTCATCTCCAAGAAATATTTAAGAAAAATTTCTATACCGAATGTATTTAATGCAGAACCAAAAAATACAGGTGAGAGTTCTCCCTTGCTTACTTTATCCATATCAAGTTCATCACTCGCCCCGTCCAAAAGCTCGATTTCTTCTACAAGCTGTTCATAGAGATTATCAGGGACTATCTTCTTTAATTCCGGATCATCTATTGAATAATCTGTCTCTGCCGCTGACTTTGCGCCGCCTGTTGAAACTGCCTCAAAAGTTCTTACTGTTTTTGCTTTTCTGTCAAATATCCCTTTAAACTCTTTACCCGAACCAATAGGCCAGTTTATAGGACATGTTCTTATTCCCAAAACCGTTTCTATATCGTCAAGAAGTTCAAATGAATCTTTTGCGTCTCTATCCATTTTGTTGATAAATGTAAATATAGGAATATGACGCATCACGCAAACCTTAAACAGTTTTATTGTCTGTGCCTCAACACCCTTTGACGCATCAATAACCATCACTGCCGAATCCGCTGCCATAAGTGTTCTGTAAGTATCTTCCGAGAAGTCCTGATGTCCCGGTGTATCAAGGATATTTATGCAGAAACCATCATAATTGAACTGCATAACCGATGATGTAACAGAAATCCCACGTTCCTTTTCTATTTCCATCCAATCTGATACAGCATACTTTGAATTGGCTTTTCCTTTTACCGAACCCGCCGTATTTATCGCCCCTCCATAAAGGAGAAACTTCTCAGTAAGTGTTGTTTTACCTGCATCAGGATGAGAAATTATCGCAAAAGTTCGTCTTTTCTCAATTTCTGATTTTATATTATCTGCCATTATTACCTCATTTCCGCAAAAAATTACAGCTCACATATTTGTGTGTGAACCGTAATCTTCTACCCTGCATTTTTTATTTTTTAATCATTTTCCTAAAACAATGTTCCGCATTTTTCATACATATATTTTTCAGAAAATTTTATGTATCAGTATTACATCTGCTCGATATAAGCTTCGTAACCTATTTTGCCAAGCTTCTCGTCTTTTGCTACTACCTGCTCCTGAAGCTCAGTTTTGTAACTTGCAAGTTTGTCTCTAAGCTCCTTATCTGAGATAGAGAGCATTTTTGCTGCCAAAATAGCTGCATTTGCCGCTCCATTTATAGCCACTGTTGCAACTGGTATTCCTGAAGGCATCTGTACAATTGAATAAAGTGAGTCAACTCCTCCGAGTGACTTTGTATGAATAGGAACTCCTATTACAGGAAGTGGAAACATTGCTGCACACATTCCCGGAAGATGAGCCGCACCGCCGGCTCCTGCTATAATAACATCAATGCCTTTACTCTCTGCACTTTTTGCATATTCCACGAACACATCCGGTTCTCTGTGCGCTGAGATTACTTTCATCTCATAATCAATACCAAACTTTTCAAGCATTGCTGCTGCCTTTGACATAATCGGTAAATCTGAATCGCTTCCCATTAAGATACTTACTTTAGCCATTTTGTATTTCCTCCATTGTTTAAAATATTATCATTGTTTAAAATATTATACAGGTATCTGCATTCCTGTCTGCTTTAAAGTAGAAACTCTGACAAAATATAATTACTTAAATCAATCCCTTTATCTGTCAGGTAAATTCTATCACTATTATCATTTTCAGACAATAGGTTATTTTTTATAAATTTATCTATCACATCACCGTAAATTTCATCAATACTGTAATCAAACCTGTTTTTAAACTCTGTTTTTGACACACCGATGCACTTTCTTAGACCGACAAACATAAATTCTTCCATCTTTGCTTTTGGGGTCAGCTTTTCATAAGTTTCAGTTCTTTTCTTTATGTCTCCGTCAAAATCATCAATATTTTTTATCTGCAATCCGGGTTCTTTTGTGATTTCAAAATACTTCTCTAAATCTGAATAATTTGAAAATCTTGCCCCTTCAAAGCATGACGAAGCACCAAGCCCTATCCCGATATAATCCTCAAGAGTCCAGTAGACGAGATTATGCTTACATTCTCTGTCTTTTTTACAATAGTTTGATATTTCATATCGGTGATAACCATTTTCTTCAAGGATTTTTTTTGTATAAGAATACATCTGTCTGTCCGTATCTTCATCGGCAATATCAAGAACTCCATCCTCGTGCATTTTATAAAAGACCGTTCCCGGCTCAAGTATAAGACTATACGAAGAAATATGTTCAGGTTTCAATGAAACAACACGCTCAAGCGTTTTTTTGTAACTCTCAAAACTCTGCTTAGGAATGTCACTCATTAAATCTATATTTATATTATTAAAACCCGCATCCCTGAGCAGATGATAACTTTCAAGAAATTCATTGTAGGTATGAATTCTTCCAAGAAGTTTAAGTTCCTCATCAATGCTGCTTTGAAGTCCGAGACTTACTCTGTTTACACCCATCTTCCTAATAGCATAAATCTTTTCTTCGTCAAGAGTCCCGGGATTTGCTTCTATCGTAAACTCTGCATTATCGTCAATATCAAACTGCTTTATAATATCTCCAAGAAGTTTAAGTTCCAAAGCTGAAAGGCAGGTCGGTGTTCCACCGCCGATAAAAACCGTTCCTATCCTGTATCTGCCACAAAGAATTTTCTGCCAGTAAAGAGCCTCTCTATGTAAAGCTTCAAGATAGGTGCGCTTTATGCTTTCATCTGCACTAAACGAAAGGAAATCACAATAATTACACTTTTTTACGCAAAACGGTATGTGGACATATAACGCAATCTGTTTTTGCATTTCCAATTATCTCCCCAAAAATTCATCAAAGAATTGCAATCCTTTGGTAAATCACCCTGCTAACAATAATATCTCAGTTTTCAGATATATTATTTTACTCCTCGTCAAGTTTCAATACACTCATAAATGCCTGCTGTGGAATTTCTACATTTCCAAACTGACGCATTCTCTTTTTACCCTCCTTCTGTTTTTCAAGAAGCTTTCTCTTTCTTGAAATATCACCGCCGTAACATTTCGCAAGTACATCTTTTCGCATCGCTTTTACTGTTTCTCTCGCAATTACTTTTCCGCCGACAGCAGCCTGAATAGGTATTTCAAAAAGCTGTCTCGGTATCTCATTCTTGAGCTTCTCACACATCTTTCTTCCACGCTCATACGCTGTGTCAGCATGAAGGATAAATGAAAGTGCATCTATTTCTTCTTTATTTATAAGAATATCAAGTTTCACAAGTTTTGAAGGAACATATCCTTTCATTTCATAATCGAGTGAGGCATAACCTCTCGAACGTGATTTAAGTGCATCAAAGAAATCGTAAATAATCTCATTAAGCGGAAGGTCATATTTAAGAAGTGCTCTTGATTCTTCCATATATTCCATTCCAATATAAACACCTCGTCTTTCCTGACAAAGCGTCATTATTGCACCCACAAATTCCTTTGTAACCATAATCTCTGCCGAAACCATCGGTTCCTCCATGTGCTCAATCTCTGATGGGTCAGGAAGGTTTGACGGATTTGTGACCTCAACCATTTCTCCATTTGTCTTGTAAACATGATATATAACACCCGGTGCTGTTGTGACAAGATCAAGATTGTACTCCCTTTCAAGCCTCTCCTGAATAATTTCAAGGTGTAAAAGACCAAGAAAACCACATCTGAAACCAAATCCAAGAGCAATTGAAGTCTCAGCTTCAAACTGCAGTGCGGCATCGTTTAACTGAAGTTTTTCAAGTGCATCCCTAAGGTCAGGATATTTGGCACCATCTGCCGGATATAAACCGCAATAAACCATAGGCTGTACTTTCTTGTATCCTGGAAGTGCCTCATCACAAGGATTTTCTGCAAGGGTAACTGTATCACCCACTCTTGTATCACCAACATTTTTAAGGCTTGCCGTAACATATCCAACCATTCCGGCTGAAAGTTCGTCAGATGGTATAAACTGTCCTGCCCCAAAAATTCCAACCTCCACAACATCTGCCTTTGCACCTGTTGCAAGCATCTTTATCTCATCGCCTTTTTTTACGCAGCCGTCAAATATACGGCAGAATATTATAACGCCTTTATACGCATCATATAACGAGTCAAATATAAGAGCCTTTAACGGCTTGTCAATGTCACCTGACGGTGCAGGTATCTTTTTGACAATCTGCTCTAACACCTGGTCTATATTTGTTCCCATCTTTGCTGAAATAAGCGGTGCATCTTCTGCATCAAGACCTATAACGTCCTCTATTTCACTCTTAACCCTCTCCGGCTCCGCACTCGGAAGGTCAATCTTATTTATGACAGGCATTATCTCAAGGTCATGGTCAAGCGCAAGATAACAATTTGCAAGTGTTTGTGCCTCTATACCTTGTGCCGCATCAACTATAAGGATGGCGCCCTCGCATGCCGCAAGGCTTCTTGAAACCTCATAGTTAAAATCCACATGTCCCGGTGTATCAATAAGATTAAATATATACTCCTCACCGTCATTTGCTTTATAAACGATACGAACTGTCTGTGCCTTTATGGTAATGCCACGCTCTCTCTCAAGTTCCATATTATCAAGAACCTGCGCCTGCATCTCTCTGCTTGTAAGAAGCCCCGTTTTTTCGATAATACGGTCTGCAAGTGTGGATTTGCCGTGGTCAATATGTGCTACGATACAAAAATTTCTGATATTGGACTGTTTAATTCTCTCCATTGTATTCCTCCGCTGTTTTTTTCCATTGCTTTTTATTGTAACACATACGGAGGTTATCAGTCAAAAGAATATGGAATTATTTTTGCTGTGGTACAGTATCTATTTTCCGCTAAGCACCTTATCTATCACACAGGCGAGATGAGGCATTGCATTTTTTGCCTCCTGTAATGTATTATTTTCATTTCCAAGTTCTATAAGGAGTGCTCTTTTTCTCAGATGGAGATTATAACGGTATCCTTTCAGATATACCGGCTTTGCAAAATCGTTATAATTTTCCATGCATTTTAGTTTTAGCTGCAGACTAAATGCAAGATTATACTGCAGATTAGGATTATAAAGGTATCCGATATTTCCGTTGCGGTTTCTCGACAATCCGTTAAAAAACATTACCTGCGCCGTTCTCTTTCCGTTTATTACAGTCGTTCTGTGTACTTTATTTCCTACGCCATCCCTATGCAGGTCTATTATAACCTGTATTGACGGATATTTTTTCAATGTTCTTTTCACATGTTCTGCCGCATTGTTATATGCTCTGTTTCTGTCAATTCTTCCGTTTATTATGTCATACTTTGTCGTATCATGTATCACGTTGTAACCGTATTTTTTTAAATTATATGTAAGTGTTGTTCCGACTCCTACTATGGACTGAGCTGTCACACCGCTTTTGCTGTCACAAAACGCTTCTGAACCGCCATGTGTGTGAAATATAAGTATTTGCGGTTTGTTAGAGTTTCTCTTAATTCTTAAATCTGACGATAAAAGTTTTTTTACATTAAAAACATTATTGTCAATGGAAGTAGTAGAGTCCGCTATATAAAAATTTTTCAGAAGATAATTTCTGTTAAGACCTTTTTTCAATGTATTAACCTTTTTAATATTTTCTTTTAAGGATGCTGTTTTATTACGGCTTATTACTATATCCCTTTGTTTTATCTTCTCAGAGTCTCCCTTCAATTTTTCTTCTTTTTTTGCTGCCTCATTCTCTTTTTTTGCCAGTTCCAAGTCCTCATTTTCCTCCTGACATGCATTCATATAAAGTTCACCCGACATTCCACTCCATATCTTTTTTCTGCTGTTTATGCCAACCCACGTCATAGCTGTCTTTTCAGCTTCTTTTTCGGCAACACTCCTAAACCTGTTTCCGTGTTCAACCATATACGAAACTCCAGAGCTTGTTTTAGTTATAAATTTAAGTAAAAGAGGAACATCACTTCCGTTTCTTGCCATACTTATAGCAGAAGAATTTGAATATCCGAAATTTACCAGGCCGGCAGTAACCATATTTTGTATTTTATTGCCAATATCTAATTTTTTCAGTCTCACGGCAAAAAAACTTGCCACCCAAATGATAACAACAATCATAACAATAATTTTCTTTGTATTTTTCATATATCATGTCCTTCTCTTTCTGACAGCATTACTGCCTGCCCGTAAACCTTGCAGGGCAGTAACATGGCAGCATCTTATATCTTCTAAGAACAAAATATGCAAAAAAACTTTTGATATGAATATTTTTTGCTCAGCCGAGAAGTTTATATCAATCTCTGCATCAAAACATTTCCGGCAAAAACAACTCAATTTAATATAATCGAATTTAAAGCACTGTTAAGCCCTCCGGCAATTGCTTTTCCGATAAAAAAAATCTGCTCATCAATATCTTTAGGTGTAACAAAAAGACCGCTGTATTTTTCATTGGACATCTGACGCAGGAATATATCTGTTTCTTCCTGTGAAAATCCCTGTCCAAGAAGAGTTTCCTCTATGCAGTCATATGCAACGGTTGCCATTGATACAACTGTTGGTACTCCTATGGCAATAACCGGTATCCCCATAATCCTCTCATTTATCTCCTTTCGCACGTTTCCAATCCCAGCCCCCGGAGATATTCCCGTGTCGGTCACCTGAATTGTATGGCACAGTCTCTCAGTATGTCTTGAACAGAGCGAATCTATAACCAGAATATAATCAAATCCGCCTTCTGAAACTATTTTTTTAATAATGTCACATGTCTCCATTCCTGTCTGAGCCAAAACTCCCGGTGCAATGGCACAAATTTTTTCCGGAATTATATCTATATACTCTATGACCTTGTTTCCGAGCATATCTGGTGTCGCATATCTGTTTCCAAGACCGGCTGTCAAAACTTTTATTTTTCTGTTTCCATGTGTCTTTTTTAATATCATTTTTTCGATAATACCTGCAAAAACTTTTTCAAAGCCTTCCTCATCACTTTTTCTCCATCCACTGTCAGAAAACTCAAGCGTAATATATTCTCCTACAGGCTTTCCCATCGCTTCTGCACCATGTTCATCTTTAATGTCAACGACAGTCATTGTGATACCTAAAATTCCTGTATCAGTCTTTTCTATTTGAACACCTGAAATCTCCACATTATCATCCGGGAAACTTTCCCTCACCTCAACCGCAAGGTCTGTCACTCTGCTAAGCATAAAACCTCCTGTTTTTGCTGCTGTTCACGCCTACGTTGTGGACAATAGCCCAGTTTTTACTAATATAATTTACTTTTCCCTAAATCCAGCAATAATATACACCTCAAAACAAATAAAAAATTCGTAACAGCTCAGCCTGCTACAATTCATCAAAAAAAGCGTAAAAAATCATCAAAAAAGCCTTGACAAATGTCAAAATAATCACTATGATAAATGAGTATGTTTACTTCAAAGCGACCGTGTCCGGTTTGATGAAACAAAAGATTTCACAATTGGGAGGTGTAAGGAATGGCTAACATTAAATCAGCAAAGAAAAGAATTTTAGTTGATCGCAGAAATGCAGAGAGAAATAAAGCAATCAAGTCTAAAGTTAAGACAGCTGTCAAAGGTGTTGACGCTGCTATCGCAGCAGGAGACAAGGACGCTGCTTCTAAGGCTTTAACAACAGCAATCTCTGAAATCAATAGAGCTGCAAGCAAAGGTGTTTTCCACAAGAAAACAGCTTCAAGAAAGATTTCTCGTATTACAATTGCTGTAAATAAAATCGCGTAATCTATTTAAAACTTAAAGAGTTGCCAATGGTGTGGGCAGCTCTTTTTTCATATACACATAATGATGTTGGGGACAAAAGGTATTTTGACCCTTGCATCATATAATTAAGATCTAACAGGAGACAAACAATGAAGAAAGAAAATTACTTAAAATGGGATGAATATTTTATGGGTATTGCTCTCCTATCTGCTGAGAGGAGCAAAGACCCCCATACAAGCGTAGGCGCCTGTATTATCAGCGAAGACAACAAAATCTTATCCGTCGGTTACAACGGTATGCCTCTTGGCTGTTCTGATGATGAATATCCGTGGGAGCGAAACTCAGACAACGAGCTGGATGCAAAGTATCTCTATGTATGCCATGCAGAGTTAAATGCGTTGTTAAACTATACAGGAACAAATTTAAAAAACGCAAAAATATATACTACCCTCTTTCCATGCAATGAATGCACAAAAGCTCTTATTCAATCTGGAATAAAAGAAGTCATTTATATGTCAGATAAGTATTCTGATACACCTTCTGTCATAGCTGCAAAAAGAATGATGAATTCTGCCGGTGTTAAATTTACTCCATATAAACCTATAAACAGGACTATTGAATTGCAGTTATAGTCACCGCAAGACATAAAATAAGCCCACTCAAAACGAATGGGCTTATTCGCTTATCGTTTACTATTTGACTATCATCGTTTTCTTGTATCCTGTCGATTTTTTCAGCATTTTCTTATAGTCAGCTTTCCTTGCCTTAGGGCATTTAATAACAGCTTTCTTTGAAATACCGGAAATTGCATTAGACTCAATTTTCCTTAACAGCTTACTATTTATTGTAATCTGTGTTAATTTCTTTCTGTTATAAAATGCTTTCTTGCAAATTTTTGTTATATTTGCACCGATTGTAACTTTCTTTAAATCCTGACACTTTGAAAATGCATTAGTTCCAACCTCAGCAACTTTGTAAGAAACGCCATTGTACTTAACAGTCTTAGGAACTACAGCACTTGTCTTTTTATTGTTCAGTTTTGTATATGTCACTGTCTTTTTCTTAGCATCGTTAACTGTGTATGTCACTTTTGAAACGTCAAATTTTGTGCCCCTCTTTAAGTCTTTTTCGTATGTTGCCGAACATATGCCGATAGCATCTATACACCATTGACCGCTCACAACTTCAAATGTGACTGTATGTTCTCCATATTTCAAATTTCGGAGAGAATAATTTGTTCTGCTGTCCTCTGCCTGATTAACTGCTGCCTCAGTCTCGACCACTTTACCATCAACAGTCACCTTTATCTTACACTTGTTAGCTTTCATATAGCCTAAAACATCTACTCCGGTTCCCTTAAATGTGTATGTCAAAGAAGCACCTGTGCCTGTGCTGTATGATGCTGTACGATCATATACATACATTCCCTGACCACACTGGTGTGACCACTTGTCATTAAATACTAATTTAGATTTTGTTACATCATTTAACTCGTACTGCTGCATATTGTCAATAAATTCTTCATAATACGGAGCTGTATTCTCAATCTTTTTAACTGTAAGATTATCAAAATCCATCGCAGCGTATGTACCGCCTAAAGCAATTCTTCCTGATGTTACAGGATTTGTATCTGTATAAGTAGCAACCACTTTATTATTTACATATGCTGTAATCTGGTTTTCTTTGCCTTCCAGCGACAAAGTGTTCCACTGATTGAAGCCCTGTTTAAATATGCTGTTGTCTGTAATTGTTCCTTCCAAAATGGTTACTTTTTTGCGGTACAGCTTCCAAGCACCATCTTTATCAATCTCAAAAGAATAGCCCGAAGAATCTTTAATTGCTGCTCCTCCACCTGTCTGACGAATTGCTATGACAGCAGATGAACTTTTAGCTTCTGTCTGTTCAAACTGCACATCAACATTTGCACGGTAATTCATCCATCGGTAATCACCTATCAGCACCTCTGCATTAGAGCCGTTCCAAGCTGAACCAACACCCTGCACACTCTCATCTAACTGCTGGCGCAGTACATAATTTCCATCTGCCAGCTTAACTGCCTCAAATGCTCCGTTAATAACATTTGTATAACGTGCAATTGCACCTGTTTTGCCGCCGCGTGACTCAATATAATCTTCTTTTTCATCACTGAGCTTTCCGTCTGTGCCTATCACACTAACCTTTTTATCTGAATAGTCAAAATTATCCGCATAAAGATACTCGTTATCCGTAACTGTTCCGTTTCCGTTTTCATCAGTATCTAATATTGTTCTGTCTGTTGAGTTTTCAGGTAATTTGCACTCACTTTTCAATTCGTCTTTATTCTGGTCTAATGTCGATACCGTAACAACAGAGAACGGCGAAACCATAACATTATAATATCCCTGTTCATCTGCCGTTATATCGCCTTTATCTGACATATAATTTGAATCAAAAGTACCGTCACCTGCTGCCTTTGTTTCAAAGCACTGCAATGTCTGATTATCTTTTAACTGCATGTTTTTAACTGAAATACGGTAGTTCTTTGTCTTTGCACTGTTGTTAATCATCAAAGTACTAAACTCATCCTTATCAGGTGATGCCAATGTCATATAACTGTCAGCACCGGTTGTACTGTTCACCACACGTCTGTCTCCATTTGCATCATCCTCTCCACAATAACTTGACTGAGGTATAACTCTCCAGATGCCGGCTGTATTATCCTCATTCTCCCAGCCTGTAACGGCAAATTTTGACAAATGGCTCAAAATAGCAGTACCCGCATCATATCTGACATAACCAGACCAAGGGTCTTTTGCTCCAATCAGTTCCTTAGAGGAATACTGTCCTCCCTGGTAAAAAGCACCGATTACAGGCTGATATATAACATGTGTTCTGCGTGATTCAACAAAACTCTTTATAATGTAATTTCCCATCTCTAATGCACTGCCTGTTCCACCAAGTCCTGATGAGTCGGCAATTACATTTCCGCTGTCATCCTTAAATGTTGTATTGTTTGCCGGACGGAATGCACTGTCGGAAAATACAGCCTGATTCTCGCTGTTCCAAACTTCCTTGTCCATTTCATCTGCAATTTTTATAATATCATCCTTTGTGAGAATATCCGCACCGTCCCTGCTTTTACTTGCCACAGAATACGGATAATGCCAGCCTATCGCTGCTACTGCATTTTTGTATTCCTCGTCTGTATACAAGGCATTTACTGCTGTCTTTGCAATCATCTCAGCCTCGTCTGATACAATAAACTTAATCTTTTTATACAAATCTAACGCTTTTGCATCTTTGATGGTATCGCTGTTTTCTTCCTGAATCCACTTTGCAAATTTCTTCACATTCTCAGTGTCAGTCTTATCGCTCCATGCCTCATTTCTGTTAGGATTGATATAGTCTACCATATAACCATATGTCTCATAGGCAGCCATAATGGTATTTTTATACCATTTATACTGCTTTTCCGTAGTATTTGCCCACTTTGGTGTGTTCCATCTTAAGATACTTATTTTAATATTCGGATTAATCTTCTTAGCATCTGCTGCCAACTGAAATCCCGCATTTCTCTTTACATTTGCAGTCTCATCCTCCGTACGCATTGTACAGCTCTCAGCACCTGTAGAATTGTTTCTGTCATTACCCATTTCAATTTTTACATGAGTCATAAGCGGCTTGGAACCACCAAATAAATACTGCAGCATCTCAACATATTTTTCGGGATGCTCAGCCTTATAATCCATCAAAAGGTCAGATGTGGAATTGGCTGTCAAAAGACCAAATCCCTTATAAGTAAGACCGTTTTTATTCTCTTTATTGATATTATTTCCGTCAATTGTAATATCACTTACATTTTCAGCCGCCTGAACTGTCACTTTATCCATATTAATTTCTCCCAACGACAATGCTGATTTATCAGAAATTGCCAGACCAAAGCATAACGCACCTGCAAGAATTTGTTTTATTCGTTTTCTCATACATTTCCTCCATTTTCTTATTTACTATAAATAAATCATGTGATAATGCTACGGATTGCTCATTGCCATATAATTATTGCAATCCCGCAGACACCTATGATTTTATTTTAACTCTTTCTATGTATTGTTCCATTAAACAAGGCGACACTCTTTTGTCTTTTAGCGACTTTTTATTGATATATTCTAAATAATAAGATATACTGTTTCCAAAACCTCAAAGAGCACTCAGATACAAAGGAGACAGACATGATTGCATTTCATTTTCCATTAAATACTTTACCAAAAATAATATACGCAAATGATATTGATAACAATTATGAATTTATACATTTCCAACGTCAGCCCATGGAATTTGTCCTGTTTTACATCGTAAAAGGCAATATGTATATAGAAGAAAATGGAAAAAATTATCATCTCACACAAGGCGACTATATTATTTTAGACCCTAAAAGATGTCATAAAGGTTACAAAACATCAGCCGTCCATTATTTTTATATACATTTCACATGGGAAAATGCCACAGAAACAACGTTGACAGAAACAGAATACATGGAATTGGCAAAATCAAGCCGTACAAATGCCATGAATATATTTCAACGCCAAAATATACTGGAAAATCATTTAATTGTTCCCAAACATTTTAAATCAGGCAGTTCCAATTATAAAAGTATTTACAGAATGTGCCGTGAAATGAAAAAATCATATCATGAAATGCTCGAATATTATCAATGTATTACCGCTGCAAAACTGATAGAATTACTTGGGGAGATAACGAGATTATGTGATGATTCCTTCCTCTCAGCAAAACGTGAATTTGAAAATCAGAACATGACAAATCTATTAGAATATTTAAAAGAAAATTACAAAGAAAAAATTACCGGCAGAGACATTGAGAATGCCCTGCACAGTAATTTTGATTATCTTAACCGACGTTTTAAAAAATATACCGGTATGACGATTTTTCAGTATTTAAATGAATTCCGCATTCTCTGCTCACAGGAAATGCTGCGTTCAAGCCATATCACACTGCGTGAAATTGCTTTAGAAAACGGATTTGTAAACGAATTTTATTTTTCCCGTGTATTCAAAAAAATTACCGGAAATACACCTACCGATTACAGGTTATCTTTTTTAGATTTCCCTGATAAATAATCAGTACACTAGCAGCATTTCAAGCCGTTTTTCCTGCATGCATTATAAAAAACATACAATTCTGTCTCTTCAAAATCCAAATGCTTATCATACTCCTGTTCTGTCGTCTCAAACTCAAGACTTGTTCTGCCGTGGCATTTTATCTTCATCCTGTAACAGCCTTTTTCAGTATGTATACGGTCAATCACCATTATCTTGCTGACCTCAACAATATCATTATACTTTACAATGCTCTTCTTTCCTTTAATACATATTTCCATAGAGGTATCCAGAAAATGTATTGTCATCTGCATAACACCATTCGTTCGCCTATCTACAATATAATAGTAAATGCATACCACCAAAAGAGCAATTATAAAAGCAGCCTCAGGCAGATACTCTTCAACATAATAATTTTGAATATTAAACATTTTCTGGGTAACTGCATAAATTGAAAACTGTGCAGCAAAGCATGCAATAAATAAAATTACAACATGAGTTCCTCTTAGTTTTGTATAAAAAATACTGTTATTTACCGTCACGCGGTATTCATTTTCGGCTGTTTTATCCATTATTTTTTTCCTTTAATTTATCTTTCAGCGCAAATGCTCCAGCAAGCAATGTTCCTGAAATAGAATGCCATGTACATGATACTGCACATATTATAGCAGATTCAGGTGTTGATGCAAACTGTGCTGTTGTAGTGGCAAGATTTGTGGCAAGTCCCGCATTCTGCATACCGACCTCAATAGAGATTGTTCTTTTCTTTGCTGTATTCATTCCGACAAGCTTACCTGCACCATATCCAAGCAAATAGCCAAGTCCGTTATGTAAGAGAACTGCCACAAAGATTACAACACCTGATTCAAAGAATTTAGAACCCTGTGACGAAACAACTCCTCCAACAACACATGCAAGACCGAGAACTGCTATTCCCGGCATAATCTTTTGTAACTCAACAAATGTTTTCTTTTTACCAAACAAGTAGTTGAGCAAAAATCCAAGTGCAACCGGAAGAATTACTGTCTCTACAATAGACACGAACATAGGCAATGCCTTAATTGAGATATGTGTTCCGCTTGCAAGGAAAGATACTAAAAGCGGTGTCATAAACGGAGAAAGGATTGTTGATACAGTTGTCATGCCGACTGAAAATGCAACGTCTCCGCCGCAAAGGTAAGACATAATATTTGATGATACACCTCCCGGACAGCATCCTACAAGAATAAGACCAAGTCCTATCGCATCTGAAAGTCCGAGTACCTTTGTAATTCCTAATGCAAGAAACGGCATTATAAGATACTGTGCAATTGCACCGACACATATATCAAACGGTCTTTTTGCCAATATTTTAAAATCCTGTGCAGTCAGTGTAAGACCCATACTAAACATAATAATTCCAATAATTATCGACTGAGTTGTAAATTTATTTGCTGCAAAATCTACAAACAACTTATAATTTACCCAAGACATAATGCCTGGTACAAAGAATGTTATAACAGCGATTGCTATTACAACAATTGAAGTGTAATCTGATAAAAATTTGCTAGTCTTTTGTAATACTTTCATTTTGTTCCTCCTTGTATATGTCCACTAAAAAAGTCCCTTCTTCAGTCATCTGACTAAAAAAGGGACGAATATCATCCGCGTTACCACCCTAATTTTGTAGTAATAAACTACAACTCTCAAGCATACCAGCATATGCCATCCATATAACGGTGGATACCGGCGAGGTCTACAAACTTCTATAAAGCTTTCAACCCGCTTCTCAAAGATGATATCCTAATCTGGTCATTACCTGTTTACACCGGCCACAGGCTCTCTGTAAATAAATCCACATCAGGCTTTGTTCTCATCAACGAATTTCGGTGAACATATTTTGTTTTATTTACTAATGTATTATAATACTCAGCAATTATATGTCAAGACTTTTTTTGAATGAATTATTTTCGCTGTGGCACTTTAACGCAGAGATTGATGTGTACAAACCACTCAAGTATTTACCCATACTTCCATTCAGGTATGCTCAGACAATCACAATATCCTTTACTGTCTAAATCTAACTTCTCATGAAATATAAGTCTGTACAAAATTTTATTCTTCCTGCGAAAACTGCTGCTGTTCCTTTATCTTCTCTGCAGCCGGAATCAGATTAAATTTTCATGAATCGCACTAATAATCTTATCAATCTCCAATGGCTTTGCTAGATGTGCATTCATTCCTGCTATGATACACCTCTCTGCATCTTCCTTAAACGCATTTGCTGTCATTGCTATAATAGGAATTGTCTTTGCATCAGGACGCTCCATTGCCCGTATTTTTTTAGAAGCAGTCAGACCATCCATCACAGGCATCATGATATCCATGAGAATTACATCAAAGGTTCCCTGCACATTATCTGAATAGATTTCGCTGTCGCGAAATCTATTCAAATAAATAATTTCCGGCAAAAATAATACCTGATAATGCTAAAGCCAAGCCCAATCCAATTCAAGGGAGTCTGAAATATAAAAATAATACCCATGTTTTTTGCAATATTTTTCTATTTTACGAGTTAATTTCCGGCTGGTTGTGTATTCCAACAAATACACTTCAACATCATCTGCTTTGCATGCTTTAAGATATTTGCAGAAATAATCTCTCTCCTGCTTTTTCTGCTCACTGAATGTTCCTTTATCAAAATCAATACAGCTCCATACAGTCTCCTGATTTATGCCTGTCATAATATTATTAATTGTACCATAATGTTCCTTATATTTCATGACGTAAGTATCTCCACCATTGATAATGACTTTTTTCCCAAATGTCATGATATTTTTCAAAATCACTGTAAGTCCATCAAAAATGCTCTTTCGTGGAGCATAATAATATACGTCACAATTATCAATAAAAAAACCATCAATACCTTTTTTATATAGTCCCCGTGCCAGTTTTGTCATAAATTTCTGCCAATCCGGACTTGCTACATTCACCCATTGTTCCTCATCCCAATGCTCATACTTACCAATTGCCAGTTTCTTATAAGTTGTATAATATTTTCTAAAATTCTCAATAGATCCAATATTCAGATATGTATATACCTTTGTTCCATTTTTATGAAGTGATTCAATATCCCTTTTTTTAAAATATTGTGCGTCAATCACAACCGTTTTATATTTTTTTATCTGCTCCATTGCTGAGGAATCTGTGCTCAAAAAGACACCATACTCCTTTTTCGCCAACGTCTTTTTCTTATAAGCTTTTGCTAAGAAACCCATCATAATAAAAAGCAGAACAAATATTAAAAACAAAACTACCGTTTTTTGGATTTTTTTCTGTAAAATATTTAACATCCCCTTGTATAATTTTTATTTGCAGCTGTAAATAAAATATTTTCTTCCATGCTCTTGTACAGCACCGATTTTATTATAAAAACAAATTGACGGTATATTCCATTCAAGACAATTCCATTCTATTTTTGAGTACCCCTCCTGCCTGACAAATTCTTTTATTTTTGAAAAAAACTCTGTTCCCAATCCACAGTTACGGTATTTTTCATCCAAAAACAAATCTTCCAAATGAACTCCCGCCTCCCCGGCAAACGAGCCGAATACCGGATAATAAATAACGTATCCTATTATCTCATTATTGTATTCAGCGAGCAATACTGTCGCTACTTTCTTTTCAAAAATCCAATAATACAAATCTTCTTTTAAAGCCGTCATGTCCTGAGGTCTTTTCTCATAAACTGCCAAACCTTTTATCATATTTTGTATCTCTGATATATCTTTTTCAGTTGCTTTTCTTACATTAAATTTTTCATTCATTCTTTATCTGTTCCCCTTTGCATTCCACCATACAACACATTTACTCTTATAACTTATTCTGCCAAATGCTATAGACTTGATACTACATTGATTGGAGTTCCCTCCATAAACTTCTTTATATTATCCGCCAGAATAGAAACTAACCGCTGTCTTGTCTCAAGTCCTTTCCATCCCATATGAGGTGTTAAAAGGACATTGTCCATAGTATAAAGAGGGCTGTTTTCTTCAGGTGGTTCTATCTCCTGAACATCAAGTCCGGCTCCTGCAATCGTACCATTTTCCAACGCTTCTATAAGAGCAGCCTCATCAATAAGCGCACCTCTTGAAGTATTAATGACAAACGCTGATGGCTTCATAAGTGATAACGTCTCTCTGTTGATCATATGTTTTGTGCTTTCTGTCAATGGACAATGCATAGAAATATAATCACTATTTTTAAGTAATTCCTCAAGTGATACATAGCGGATACCTTTCTCATCCTCTCTTGGTGTCCGCGTGTAAACAAGTATGCTCATGTCCAGTGCCTGTGCAATCTGCATGACTTTCCTGCCAATATGTCCTGCCCCTATAATACCAAGTGTTTTACCGTTTACCTCAACATGTGGCACCTGAAGATTTCCTGTAAAATTGTCATGGTTTCCACATGCCAGCATCTTCATCTGTACCTGCCTCACAAATCAGTTTAACAGATTCCGGAAATCTCTGTATCATTTCTTCACTCACAGCCATCTCCTTTGTCACAATGATTTCTGCACCCTGAATACGTTCTAACAACTGCTTTTCGGTTGTATCATCATATACTGTAACATTAGAAGATAAAATGGAAAAATCCAACTTACCATCAAAATTCATTTTCTTTGCATTTAATACCACACATTTCTCGTTCATATCTATTTCTCCCATTATCCTTATAAATTCTATTGATTGAATATCTAATAATTTTCTAAATTTTACATAGCTACACATGACATAATTACGCTATAAGTATATCATGGAATCTGCATAACACGCAATGCCGTATACTCTCTCAAATACATTCCTCTACGCATCTCATCTATTCCATTATATAGATTATGCTTTGAAAAGATATCTTTAATTTCAGCTATTTGAAGCCATCTTGGTTCCATACCTGCTTGCCTCTCTTCCTCCGTTTGTTTTATTTGAGTTGTACCTACTGCTTTGCAGATAAAATACTTATTAACCCATTTCCAATTTTCATAGTATTCATCAATTTCTAACAAAAAACGCAAAGGTTCCACTTCTATACCTGTTTCTTCAGCAATTTCTCTAATACAACACTCTTCAGCAATTTCATTATCTTCCACACCTCCGCCTGGAATCATCCACTGATTTGTTTTTGTTTCATATGAAAGTAACATATGTTCCCTATCTATAACTATACCTCTACAAGCGGTTCTGGTTTCATCCCAACTCCCCAAATAATTTTCGCCAACAATATCTATAATTTTCACTTTCGTCCTCCTTAATTCATATCTTGTTCCAGTAAAATTTCGCCTGTATTTGTAGAAATACCAAGATTTCCCTGAAAATCAACATCGGTCACATGAACAATTTCTTCTTTTGTCTGTAAAACGATTTTGCCACTATATGTTTTAGGTATTTTAATTAAAAACTGAGCATCCTTCTTTAGATCTATCATTGTTTTCTGAGCTCGTTGTTTTTGTTCTCTGTCTGTTATTTTTCTTTGAACCGCTAATGGCAGACTTGCGATCATTTCCTGACAAATCGTTTTAAATGCTGTATAGTCAAATATTTCTATATCTGGCAATGATATTTCAAGGGCAATAGTAACCTGGAAAAACATGATTTTAAAACAGGAAATAAATTTTATGAAAGTATCAGGGATTTGGAAGCATATAAAGAAATCATAAATCTACTTGAAAAATAAACTTTTGTTCTGATATTTATAGACACCCATGTACAACTTTTTCATAAAAAATGTCGTACATGGGACTTTCTGATGTGTAATAAATTTGTCGCAATCCCCATAGCCGCATAATGTTAACGCTAATGATATATCTGTTGACTCCATAACAAAATTTGTGTATAATTTTGTTATCATACTAGGAGGTGTTTTTATGCCCGTAATCAAATCAAGTGCTGATTTAAGGAATAATTACAATGAAATTTCTACATTTTG